>Ga0182739_1000018_pt1 | contig 464699 bp, 434 predicted proteins | sample eDN5th30CBELigBY_FD_128873 | JGI IMG/M metagenome (GOLD analysis project Ga0182739, IMG submission 128873) | Enriched backyard soil microbial communities from Emeryville, California, USA - eDNA 5th pass 30_C BE-Lig BY (version 2) (version 2) | ecosystem: Environmental > Terrestrial > Soil >... | reverse complement strand
TAGGCGCGGCGGTGCGGCTGGTCGTAATAGGCGGCGACGAGCTTCTTACCCGCGACGGTCATTTCATGAACCGCGCGGTAGCTGAAATCTTTCAGCGCCTCTGGGTTGGTGGCCCAGGACGTATCCCAAACACTGCCACCCGAATGGCCACCGTCAGTCTGGAGCGTAGCGTAGCCCTTCCGCAACGCCTCTGCCGCCGTTTGCACCGCGACGTTGCCCGCCCAGCCACCGCCACCGAAACCGACGACCTTGCCGTTCCAACTTGCGGGCAGGCGATAAACCGTGCCGATCGTGGAGCCCGCGACGGGTGAAAGCGTGGCCGTGACTTCACAGAAGGCCGGAAGGCCCTCCGCTGCCGGAACCCACTTTCCGCTGGCGCTGGTGGCCCCGACCATGGCGGGAGTTACCGCCGCGCAGGCGTCCGCCCCCGCGACTGCCGGGTAGCTTCCGGCACCGGGGCCATCCTGTGATTGAACGGTGCAGGCTGCCGTCAGCGCGGCGAGCGCAACCGTGGCGAGCGTTCGTTTTGCGACCACTTTTGTCTTTCCCAGTTCAGTTGTTTTCTATGTGAAAGGAGGCGGCTAGCGTCTGCCCACCGGCATCGCGATGGCTGGCAGTGCACTGAAAGCGGACCACGCGTTCGACACGCCGGTGATGGCCTTGCAGCGCCATGCCCCCTCACTCCCACGTTTTATTGTTGGCGCCAGACTGCCACAGCGGGGAGAGCGTGCAAGGGATAATTGCCGCGCGCGGACGTGCACTCGCGCGCGGCAAAATCGACGTTGTGGTCAGGCTGTAGGGAGGCGAAGCAAGGTGATCCGGGCCTTGCCGACCTTACGTTCGCTTTCAATTTCGAGCGATTTGACCTGCACCGGTTCATTGTGCGCGGTTTCGAGCGAGACCCAGCTTCCCGGGCCGATCCAACCGAGCCGCACCAGCTTGTCGAGCGCAACGCCCCCAGCGCCAGTACCATATGGCGGATCCAGCATAAGCAGGTCCAACGGGGCCTTAGCCGGGCCCAGATGGAGAACGGAGCTGGCCCGCACGTCGCACTTCGACTGCACGCGGAAAGCGGCGATGTTGTCACGCAAGGCGCGGATGGCCGCTGCATCCTGCTCAACGAACATGCACGAGGCCGCACCGCGCGACAGCGCCTCAAGTCCCAAGGCGCCCGATCCGGCGAACAGGTCCGCCACCGTCAGACCCTCGAAGCTACCTAGGCGGCTGGCGAGCATGGAGAACAGCGTCTCGCGCGTGCGGTCGGCCGTGGGGCGCGTGGTTTCCCCGCGTGGCGCCTTCAGCGGACGGCTTCGCCATTCACCCGCGATAATTCTCATCGGCTGGGCCTCCCGCGCGGGCGAGAAGGCGCGGGGCGCCCTCCTGGCTTACCGCCCGATGGACCGGGGCGTTTGCCCGCAGGACCAGATGGACCCGCGGGACGTTGGGGGCGACCATCGGACGAACCCGTCCGCTTGCCCAAGCCTTCGTGACGCTTGGTTGTTGGCCCGTTACGGTTGTCGCTACGGCTATCGCGGCGCCCTTCGAACGGTCCGGAACGCTTGGTGGCGGAGTCGTCGCGCTTACCGCGAGGGCCAGTGCGAGCACCGGAACGACTGTCAGTGCGGCTGTCACGGCGACCCTCGGCCCCATCGGCACGCGTGGTCGTCGGTCGCGGACGCTTGCCGGGTACCGGTCCGGGATTGCGGACTTCCTGCCGCTTGGGCCCGCTTTCTACCGCGGCGCTAGTTACGCGAGGCGGGCGGGGAGCCTCTGTCCTCGCGCCGGTCTGGCTGGGCGTCATGGCGCGCCGTTCTTCAGGTGGAAGTTTCAGCCCGCTGCGGAACCGTTCAAGCTCTTCCCGGCGAACTTCCAGCGCCTGTCCGCGCCCAAGGTCGCTGAGCACGAAGGGACCGTAAGCGGTGCGGATCAGACGACTGACCTGCAGGCCGAGATATTCGAGCACGCGGCGGACTTCGCGGTTCTTGCCTTCCGTCAGGGTCAGTTCGATCCACTGGTTGCGGCCCGTGCGCCGTTCCATGTTGGCGTCGATCTGGCCGTAGCGGATGCCTTCGATCTCGATGCCGTCCATCAGGTCTTCAAGCCGACCCTGCGTGATGTCGCCGAACGTGCGTGCCCGGTAGGTGCGCGGGACGCCGGTCGCGGGCAGTTCCAATTCGCGCTTGAAAGCGCCGTCATTGGTGAGGAGCAGCAGGCCTTCCGTGCTAAGGTCGAGGCGGCCCACGGGCATGACGCGCGGGGTGCCTGGCGGCAGTGCGTTGCGCAGAGCCGTGTAGATGGTCGGGCGCCCGGCAGGATCGCGCTCCGCAGTTATCAGGCCAGCGGGCTTGTGGAAGCGGAACAGGCGCGTTCGCTCCGTCGCTGCCACAGGATTTCCGTCCACCGTGACGCCGCGCAGGTGCGGCAGGATCGTGGCCGGAGTATCGAGCGCCACGCCATCCAGCGCCACGCGCCCGTCGGCGATCATCCGCTCTATCTCGCGCCTGCTGGCAACACCCGCGCGAGCGAGCAATTTGGCGATCCGTTCGCCTACGGGCTTTTCATTTTCAGACACGGCGTGCGCCTTAGCTGTTGAGCGGCTGCGCGGCCAGCCTTCCCAACGGCGGTTTGAACGCTAGGGTCGCGCGTAATCGACAAGGAGTTTTTCGGATGGCTGACGCTACCGCTGGGAAGAAGCCGGGCTGGCGCACGCTCATTCGATCGCTGCGCAATCCCAAGTCCGGCTTCATGGCCCTGTTCGGATTCGCGTCCGGCCTGCCTTTCGCGCTGTTCCTGGGCACACTGTATGCGTGGCTGACGGAGGCTGAGGTCGATCTGGAGACGATGGGCGTCTTCTCGCTGATCGGCTTGGCCTATTCATTCCAGTTCCTGTGGTCTCCCCTCCTCAATAGGGTCGATATTCCGGTGCTGCGCAAGCTGGGCAAGCGTAAGCAGTGGATCGTCCCGGCGCAGGTGTTGTTGGGGGTGATCCTCGTCACTTTGTCGACCCTCGATCCGAAAAGCTCACTCGGCTGGTTCTCGCTGCTTGCAGCAATCGGTGCGTTTGCCAGCGCGAGCCAGGACATCGTCATCAACGCATGGCGGATCGACGTGGCGGACGAGGAAGCACCGCTCGACATCCTTTCGACCATCTATCAGATGGGTTTCCGGCTTTCCTCGCTCGTAGGCGGTGCGCTCGGTCTGATCATCGCGGCCCGGATCGGCTGGCCGCAGACTTACATGGCGATGGGTGGAATCCTTCTCGTCATCGGTATTGCGGGGCTTTTCGCGCCGGACGCGCAGGCGAATCGCGGCGAGGCCGAGAACGCTGAAGATCTCGCTGAACTGCGCGAACCGGGGCAATTGAACCCGCGCGTCCGCAACTGGGCGCTGCTCGCGGTCGTGCTCCTTTGGGCATGGGCACTGGGGACGGTGATCGTGTTCATGGTCCGGTCGATGACCGCGGAACCCGACATGCGGCCCAATCCGACCGAGTTTACTGCAACCTACGGCCCGCTGATTGTCATCGCAACGATCGTGCTGCCCGCCCTGATCGCGGGCTGGCTTGCGAAGCTCCAACGCGAAGGGCGTCACGTCATCAGCGGTGACGAGGCGGTTGTCGTTCGTTCGAGCCCGGTCAGCGATCATCTCTATCGTGCGCTGGTGCTACCGCTGGTCGAGTTTGTTGGTCGTCTGGGCTGGTCGCTGGTGCTGATTCTCGCGCTCGTGCTGACCTATCGCATCACGGATTCCATCTGGGGCACCTTCGCGTTCCCGTTCTATCTGGGCGAGTTGCAGTACACCAATGACGAGGTGGCGATTGCCTCCAAGTTCTTCGGGGTTGGCGCGATGGTTCTCGGCCTCGCTTTTGGCGGCTGGCTGCTGACAGTGATGGGCCGAATGCCCACTTTGACGCTGGGCGCTGTGCTGGCTGCTGCCACGAACCTGCTTTACGCCGATCTCGCTGCGGGCGGCGCGACCATGAGCGCGGTGAGCAACGCGATGGGATTTACCTGGCTCATCGAACACCTCGGCGGCACGGAAAAGCTCGCGCGGCTGATGGTCACAATCGGGGCGGAGAACTTCTCCACCGGCATCGCGGGCGCGGCCTACATCGCATGGCTCTCGTCGATCGTCGCCAAGGGGCACAGCGCCGTTCAATACGCACTGCTGGCTTCACTGACGCTGCTGATTGGTACGCTGGGGCGCGGCGCTCTCGGGCAGATGATCGAACTGCGCGGATATTACGACATGTTTATTCTGGTGACGCTGATCGGCATCGTGGCCGTGGTGCTGTGCGTCCTCGAATGGATCCGTGAGAAGCGTCAAGGGCGGGCATCGGGAGTGGTTGCCCCCGATGTGAAAGCGGTACCCGCCGAATAGCTGGCCTAGTCCGGTATCTCGTCGTTCGCTGCCAAGACCTTGCCCGCGAGATAAAGCGAACCTGCGATCAGCACCGGCAAGCCATCGTCGGGGAGGGCGCGGAGCGCTTCAGTTACGTCGCTGGCCCACAGTGCGCCGGGAAAAGCTTCTGCCCCGTGGCTCTCGCTGCCCTGAATGGGAACGGCGGTCACGGTGGCAAGGCGGCCTTCCAGCGGGTCAATGATCGTCGCCGGGTAACGGTTGGCCAGCATTCCGATGATCAGGTGCAGCCGCTGTCCGGCGAAATGGCGGCCAATGGCGAGGCCCGCGTCGGCGTTATGGCCGCCGTCGAGCCAGACTTCACGGTCCGGCGCGAGCGCGGTGAGTGGACCATCGGCCAGTAATTGCAGGCGGGCAGGCCAGCGAGCGGAGCGGATACCTTCTGCCATGGCTTCAGGAGAAACGGTGACCGCGTCCTGATGGCGGATCATTGCCACGGCCAGCGCAGCGTTGTCGCCCTGATGGCGGCCCGGCAGTGCAGGCAGCGGCAGGCTGAGGGAGCCATTCGCGTCGCGGTATTCGATCGTGTCGCCAACCTCGGCTGACCACTCATGCCCACGGCGGCAAAGCGGTGCGCCAGCCTGACCGGCGATACGCGCGATTTCGGCTTCCAGCGGAGGAGCGTAGTTCTGTGTGACCAGCGGCGATCCTGCGCGAGCGATGCCGGCCTTCTCGAACGCGATGCGCACCATTGGATCGGTGGGCACGCCCTCTTCAGGGACCAGCAGGAACGCCTCGTGGTCGATGCCCAGCGTGGCGATGCCGCAGGCCGCTGGCTGGACCATGACGTTGGTCGCGTCGAAACGTCCGCCCAGACCAACCTCGATGATGCAGGCGTCTGCGGGATGGCGCGCGAAAGCGAGGAAGGTCGCGGCGGTCGTGACTTCGAAGAAACTCGGGCCCAGGTCTTCACCCAGATCGAGCACTTCCTTCAGCAACGAGGCCAGTTCCTCGTCTGAGATCAGCTTGCCCGCCAGCCGGATACGCTCATTGTAGCGCACCAGATGCGGCTTGATGGCGGAGTGGACCGTGAGCCCCTGAGCCTCAAGGATCGCACGCAGGTAAGCGCAGGTCGATCCCTTGCCGTTAGTCCCGGCAACGTGAAACACGGGGGGCAGGTTCTTGTGCGGATCGCCGAGCCGGGCGAGCAGCGCGTGAATCACCTCCAGCCCTAGGCGTCCCTGCGGCAGCGACAGCGCTGCCAGACGGTCAAGCTGAGCCTGCACTGCAGGATCTTCGGAAGCCGCGAAGTCTTTCATGATGTTTTGGTATCAGGCCGCTTTGGCGGGGGAGAGGTAGCCGAGCAGCTTGGCCAGTGTCTCGCGCAGATCCTTGCGGTGAACGACCATGTCCACCATGCCATGCTTGTGCAGGTATTCCGCGCGCTGGAACCCGTCGGGCAACTGCGCACGGATCGTTTCCTGAATCACCCGCTGGCCAGCGAAACCGATCAGGGCGTTAGGTTCGGCAATGTGCACGTCGCCCAGCATCGCGTAGCTGGCGGTGACGCCACCCGTGGTCGGATCGGCCAGCACGACGATATAGGGCAGGCCAGCTTCTTTCAGGCGGCGGGTCATCACGGTGGCCTTGGGCATCTGCATCAGCGACAGGATACCTTCCTGCATCCGTGCACCGCCGGCAGCCGTGACGACGACATAGGGGCAATGTTCGGCCAAAGCCCGCTCCGCACCCTGGCAAAACGCCTCGCCCACGGCCATGCCCATCGAACCGGCCATGAAGCCGAAGTCCTGCACGCCGACTACAGTCGGCTGCCCGTCGATGCTGCCAAAGGCGGCAGTGAACGCATCGCGGTGCGGGTTGGTGGCGCGGGCCTGCTTCAGGCGGTCCGTGTACTTCTTGGAATCGCGGAACTTCAGCGGGTCTTCGGTGACTTCCGGTTCCGGCAGCAGCTCATAACCTTCGTCGAGAATCTGGTCGAGGCGAGCATCCGCGCCAATGCGTCCGTGATACTCGCAGCGCGGACAGACGAAGAGGTTCGCCTCGTATTCCTTGCTGAACAGCATGTCGTGACAGCGCGGGCACTTGACCCACAGGTTGTCGGGGGTTTCGCGCTTCGTCGCGAAGGGAAGCGCATTACGGACACGGGTGAGCCAGCTCATGCGGTCTGCCTTTCCGCAGAATGGGTGGCCTGCGCAAGTGCGGCCGTCAATTCGCGCACATGCGCAGGGGCTTCAGCGCCATATTGGCCGATCAGTTCGACGAGTGCGGAACCGACCACGACGCCATCGGCGACGCGGGCGATTGTGGCGGCCTGTTCCGGCGTGCGGACTCCGAAGCCCACGGCGATGGGGAGATTGGTGGAGCGCTTGATGCGCGTCACGTTCTCTTCAATCGAATCGAGCGCCGCTTGCTGCTTGCCGGTGATCCCCGCGACGGAGACGTAATAGAGGAACCCGCTCGCGCCATCGAGCACGGCAGGAACGCGCGCATCGGTGGTGGTCGGCGTGGCAAGGCGGATCAGGGATACGCCCTCGGCGCGCAGCGCGGGGCCGAGGTCCTGATCCTCTTCCGGAGCCAGATCGACGCAGATCACGCCGTCGATACCGGCCTGCGCGGCCTGATCCGCGAACCATTCAGGGCCGCGCCGCACCATCGGGTTGGCATAGCCCATCAATACGACTGGAACCCGTGGGTGGCGCTGGCGGAACGCTTTCGCGATGGCGAACACGTCTGCCGTGGTCGTGCCCTTCGCCAAGGCGCGCAGATCGGCGGCCTGGATTGAGGGGCCATCGGCCATCGGATCGGTGAAGGGCATCCCCAGCTCGATCACGTCCGCGCCGCCTTCGACCAGAGCGTCGAGGTTGGCGGCGGTATCGCCATCACCCGCGGTGATGAACGTGACGAGGGCGGGGCGGCCCTTGGCAAACGCTGCGGCGAGGCGGTTGGAGCCAACGCTCATTGCTTGTTCTCCGCTCTCAGCTGGAACAAGGGCAGGCGCCGCCTCGCCATGGAAACGAGATAAAGCGCGCCGAACAGCGCCATGACGTCGCCGATTCCCCATTCGCCCATGACCGGCTCCTGCAGCGTCGGGACGAGGCCGAACACTGTGCGGAACACGACGAAAAGCACCATCGCCGTCACGAGATTGAGCGCGAACTTCAAAACCACGGTCACAGCTTAACCCCCAGATGCTCGGCCACGGTGAAGATGTCCTTGTCGCCGCGTCCCGATACGTTGACGAGGATGCGCTGATCCTTGCGCCAGTCCTTCACCACCTTGGGCAGCGCCGCGAGGGCGTGGGAGCTTTCAAGCGCGGGAATGATCCCCTCCAGCTTGCAGCAGAGCTGGAACGCTTCCAGCGCCTCGTTGTCGGTGATCGGCAGGTATTTCACCCGGCCGCTTTCATGCAGCCATGAATGTTCCGGCCCGATGCCGGGATAGTCGAGCCCGGCGCTGATCGAGTGCGCCTCGGCGATCTGGCCGTCTTCGTCCTGCAACAGATAGGTCTTGTTGCCGTGGAGGATGCCGGGAAATCCGCCGGTAAGGCTGGCCGCGTGCTGGCCGGTCTCGATGCCGTGGCCCGCAGCTTCGACGCCGATCATCGCCACGTCCGGATCGTCAAGGAACGGGTGGAACAGGCCGATGGCGTTCGATCCGCCGCCTACCGCCGCGATAAGCAGGTCGGGCAGGGCGCCGGTGCGGGAAAGCATCTGCGCGCGTGCTTCCTTGCCGATTACGCTCTGAAAATCGCGCACCAGTTCCGGATAGGGGTGCGGACCGGCAGCGGTTCCGATGATGTAGAAGGTGTCGTGGACGTTCGCGACCCAGTCGCGCAGCGCCTCGTTCATTGCGTCCTTCAGCGTCTTCGCGCCGGATTCCACCGGCACCACTTCGGCGCCGAGCAGCTTCATGCGGAATACGTTGGGCTTCTGCCGCTCCACGTCCACCGCGCCCATGTAGATCACGCAGGGGATGCCGAAGCGGGCGCAGACGGTAGCGGTGGCCACGCCGTGCTGGCCAGCGCCGGTTTCCGCGATAATCCGCGTCTTGCCCATGCGCATGGCGAGCAGGATCTGCCCGATGCAGTTGTTGATCTTGTGCGCGCCGGTGTGGTTCAGTTCTTCACGCTTGAACCAGATTTCGGCGCCGCCGAAATGTTCGGTCAGCCGTTCCGCGAAGTAGAGCGGGCTGGGGCGACCGACGTAGTGTTCCAGCAAATCGTCGAACTGTGCCCGGAACGCCGGATCGACTTTCGCCGCGCGATATTCGCGTTCCAGATCGAGGATCAGTGGCATGAGTGTTTCGGCGACGTAGCGGCCACCGAACTGGCCAAAATGCCCGCGCTCGTCGGGCTGGTTCGAGAAGGAGTTGGGCTGCGCTGTCATGACGCGCTTGGCGTTGGCAGAGCAGCCTCCGCTTGTCCAGAATCACGACATCAGATGCGCGGTGGGCCGAAGTGCCACAGTTGTGATGCATCATGGCAACATGTCGGTAGGTTTGTGAAATCGTTCCGGTTTTGCGGCTGGAAACCCGGTCGGGGGTACCTATTTGCCCCCGGCGTCGCCCCAAGGGCGGCGAAGACGGCGTGCATGCACCGATAAAGGTGCGGCGCGCCGAAGTTCGTACAGGAGAATACAAATGAAGTTTCACGTTGCTCTCATCGCCACTGCTGCTGCGCTCGCCGTGGCTGCTCCGGCCGCCGCCAACGAAGGCCGCGCCGAAGTTCGTGGTGGTATCGCCTGGGCTGGCGGCAACGAAGAAGCCGTAGCCGGCGTTGCGCTGGGCTATGACTTCGACGCGGGCAAGACCGCGTTCGTGGGTGTCGAAGCGTCGGCCGACAAGGTTCTGGTCGATGGCGCCGACGTCATTTGGGGCCTGACCGGCCGCGCTGGTGCAAAGCTCGGTGACGGCAAGCTGTTCGTAGCCGGTGGCTACACGTTCGCCGAAGGCGACGACGATTGGCACCTGGGCGGCGGCTACGAGCACAAGCTCACCTCGGCTGCCTACCTGAAGGTCGAATATCGTCGTTACTTCGACGTGATCGACACGAACACGGCGACCGTCGGCGTCGGCATCCGCTTCTAAGCAAAGCTGAGGCTTGAAAAATGGGGGCGGTCTGGAAACGGGCCGCCCCTTTTTTGTGCGGTGATCAGGCCCGCGCCGCGCGGCAGAAGGCGGCGATCCGAGCAGCATCCTTTACACCGGGCGCGCTTTCCACGCCCGACGAGGTGTCGACCAAGGGTGCGCCGGTCTGGCGGATCGCCTCGCCAACGTTCTCTGCGGTCAGCCCCCCCGCGAGGCCCCAGGGCAACTCGTGGTGGAAGTTCGCGAGCAAGGACCAGTCAAGCGCAAGGCCGTTGCCGCCCGGCAGCTTGTTGGCCGGTGCGTCATAAAGCAGCTTGTCCACTGCACCCCGGAAACGCAGAACGTTTTCGAGGCTCTGAGCGTCACGCACGCCCACGGCCTTCCAGATTTCCAGCGTCGTGTTCTGCTTAAGCAGCGCGAGCCATTCGGGCGTTTCTGACCCGTGGAACTGCACCACGTCAGGGCGAACGGCCTGGATCGCCTGCGCGGTCGGCTGTGGCTGCTGATTGACCAGCAGGAGAACGACCTTGATGTTTTGCGGCACGCGGGCGCGGAGGCGGGCGGCCTGGTCCAGCGTAACATGGCGCGGGCTGGGTTCGTGGTGAACCAGACCAATGTGCGTTGCTCTCGCCTCGACAGCCGCATCTATGGCTTCAGGCGTGGAAAGGCCGCAGATCTTGATTTCGATATCAGACATGCGGCGGGACTTAATGTGAATTGGCGCAGAGTCGAGAGGCGGCGCAGCTAGTTAGAGCGTCGCTTCGATCGCCCGTGCCGCAGCGACCGGGTCTTCGGCGCGACTGATCGGGCGACCGACCACAAGCACACTTGCACCATCATCGCGCGCCTGACGCGGGGTTACGACACGCTTCTGATCCCCGCTGGGGCCGTTGAGCCTGAGGCCGGGGACGACGAAGAAGCCATCAGTCCATTGCTTGCGAACGGCACCGACTTCGTGGCCGGAGCACACGATGCCATCCAGCCCCGCGATTTGCGCGAGTTCGGCGAGGCGCATGACCTGATCGTGCGCACTTCCGGACACGCCGGTGCGGGTCAGGTCACGCTCGTCCAGGCTCGTCAGCATGGTGACGGCGACGACCTTGGTTCCTGCCGCCGCAGCAGCTTTGGCGTCTTCCATCATCGACCGGCCACCACTGGCGTGGATGGTCACGATGGCCGGTTCCAGCACGTGGATCGCCTGCATCGCGCCAGCAACGGTGTTGGGGATGTCGTGAAATTTCAGGTCGAGGAAGATCGGCAGGCCAACGTGGGCGATCTCGTGCACGCCATGATGACCGTGGGCACAGAAGAATTCCAGGCCCAGCTTCAGCCCGCCGACGTGTGCCTTGACCTTTTCGGCGAGTGCCCGCGCTCCATCGAGTGTCGGCAGGTCAAGGGCAAGATAGACGGGATTGGTCACGGAAATGGCGTGCTTTCGCGTTCAATGGGCTCCGGCGCGGGCGGCGGCGGAGGCGGGGGAGATGGCGGAGGAGGAGCGGGGGGAACCATAGCCCGTGCCGCGTTCTCCAGCGCGTTGATGCGCCTTTGCAGGGTCCACCGGGTTGCCCGATGGAGCAGCCACATTGGAACTAGTCCGAGCAGGAATGCGATCAGCATCACCGCCGGAAGTTTCGTTTCCACCACCAGATTCTGCCAAATGCGAACGGTGATGCCGGGCTCCCAGTTGGCTGTCGCGAAGATCGCGAAAGCAACCAAGAGCAGGACCCAGACTATCGTGCGGACGATATGCATAGGATATCTCCCTTACCGTGTGAGGGAGGATGCTAGGAGCAAGCGGAGGCGAAGTGAAGCGCCGCGCTCAACCAAATACCCGCTGGAAGATGCGATCGACCTGTTTGAAGTGATATTCGAGGTCGAACTTTTCCTCCAGTTCCGTCGCGGAGAGAGCGGCGGTTACCTCTGGGTCGGCCTTGAGCAGCTCAAGCAGAGAAAGCTGGCCATCGCTTTCCCACACTTTCATCGCGTTACGCTGCACCAGCCGGTACGCATCCTCACGGCTGACACCAGCCTGGGTGAGCGCGAGCAGGACGCGCTGCGAGTGCACGAGGCCGCCCATGCGGTCGAGATTCTTCTGCATCCGTTCGGGGTAGACCAGCAGCTTGTCGACCACGCCGGTCAGGCGGGCGAGGGCGAAATCCAGCGTGATGCAGGCGTCGGGCCCGATGAACCGCTCTACCGAAGAGTGACTGATGTCGCGTTCATGCCAAAGCGCGACGTTTTCCAGTGCCGGGGTAACGGCACCGCGCACCACGCGGGCGAGGCCGGTCAGGTTTTCCGTCAGCACCGGGTTGCGCTTGTGCGGCATGGCGCTGGAACCCTTCTGGCCGGGGGAGAAATATTCCTCCGCTTCCAGAACTTCGGTGCGCTGCAGGTGGCGCACTTCGGTGGCGAGGCGCTCAATCGAACTGGCGATGACGCCCAGCGTGGCGAAAAACATCGCATGCCGGTCACGCGGAATGACTTGCGTGGAAATCGGTTCCGGCGCGAGGCCGAGCTTCTCGGCGACGTATTCTTCCACTTCGGGGACGATGTTGGCGAAGGTGCCGACCGCGCCGCTGACGGCGCAGGTGGCGATTTCCTCTCGAGCGGCGATCAGACGCGTGCGGCAGCGGGAAAATTCCGCATAAGCCTGCGCCAGTTTCAGGCCGAAAGTGACCGGCTCCGCATGGATGCCGTGGCTGCGCCCGATGGTCGGAGTGTACTTGTGCTCCATCGCGCGCTTCTTCAACGCAGCGAGCAGGGCATCGATATCTTCCAGCAGAATGTCCGACGCGCGGGCAAGCTGTACCGCCAGTGTCGTGTCCAGCACGTCGGAGCTGGTCATCCCCTGGTGCATGAAACGGGCCTGATCGCCGACGTTATCCGCCACCCATGTAAGAAAGGCGATCACGTCATGCTTGGTCACGGACTCGATCTCGTCGATCCGTTCGACGTCGATTTTCGGATCGGTCTTCCACCAGTCCCACAGGGCTTGCGCGGCGCTTGGCGGCACTACGCCCAATTCGCCCAGCTTTTCTGTCGCGTGCGCTTCGATCTCGAACCAGATGCGATACTTCGCCTCAGGCTCCCAGATCGCGACCATAGCGGGGCGGGAATAGCGGGGGACCATGTCAGACTCCGATTGGGGGAATGCGGCGGCGGCTAGGCCGGGCGTTTGCAATTGGCAAGAGGATGCGGCGAAGCCGTTGCTTTGGCCCCGGCCTCATGGTCTTATCCGGTTGACGGCACGCAATCTCTCGCGCGTGCCTTGGGGGAATGGATGAAGGCATTTGCCCGCCTGATGGCAGCAACCGCGCTGGCATGCAGCGCGCCCGCGCTCGCTGGCGACAAGGTACTCTATGGGCCAGCTCCGGCCTGGGTATCCGAAGCAAGCCTTTCCGACGTGAAGGACGCCCGGCCACCGGCGCAGCTTATCGCCGATTTCCAGCATCGGCTGGAAGGCGGAGTCGTCTGGTCATATATCGATAACGCCGTTCGTATCGACAACTCGCAGTCGCTGATGGAACAGAACACCGCCAGCGTCGGCTGGCTGCCCGACAAGGGCGACGTGATCATCCACCGGCTGGAAATTCACCGTGGCGGCGAGGTGATCGACCTGATCAAGGACGGCGCCACCTTCGAGGTGATCCGTCGCGAGCAGGGGTTGGAACAGCGCCTGCTTGATGGAGAGCTGACGGCGACACTGTCGATTCCCGGCCTGCGCGTGGGCGACGTGCTGCGCACTTCCTATTCCACCTCAACCAAGGATCAGGCGCTGGGCGACGACGTTCAGATGCTGCAGTTCGTCGGCAGCAAGCCGTGGCGTACCGGGATGGGCCGGGTGATCGTCAGCTGGCCTGAGAACGAGAAAATGTACTGGAGCGTCGAGCGTGACGCTTTCGTCGGCGAACCTCAGCTTCGCGACGGGTATCGCGTCATCCAGATCGACCTAACGGTGGCGGAGCCTAAGGAGGTGCCGCAGGATGCGCCGTCCCGCTATATGCGGCCGACGGTGCTTCGCGTGGGCAGTTACGACGGATGGGGTGCGCTGTCCCGGCAAATGGCGCCCCACTACACCGCCGCCGCGCGCGTGGAGGTGGGGAGCGACGTTGCGGCTCAGGCTGCCGCGATCATGGAACAAACCCGCGATCCGTTGGAGAGAGCGGCGCTCGCGACCCAGCTGGTGCAGGACAAGGTGAGCTACCTGCTCGATGGCCTCGATGGCGGGAATTACCTGCCGCAGGACGCGCAGTTCACTTGGGAGAAGCGCTACGGCGACTGCAAGGCGAAGTCAGTCCTGCTGCTCGCCCTGCTTAATCAAATGGGCATCGAGGCGGAAGCGGTCCTCGTCACCACGCGCGGGGGCGACGCCTTGCCCGAACTGCTCCCCATTCCCGGCGATTTCGACCACGTAATCGTTCGCGCCAGAATCGGCGGTCAGGATTACTGGCTGGACGGGACGAGCACCGCCACGCGGCTGTCGAACATCGGTGATGTGCCGCCATTCTTTCACGCCCTGCCGCTGAGAGCCGACGGTGCTGATCTTGTGCCGGTTGTCCAACGCGACAAGACCGTTCCGGACATGAGGGTCACGGCCGCCGTCGACCACTCAGCCGGTGTGGATCTACCGCAGCTGTTCGCGATGACCGTGGAAATATCCGGGCCTTCTGGCGCGATGGTGGAAGCCATGGCGGACGCAGAAGACCCCGAGATGCGCCGGCAGATCGCGCGATCCTTCAGTGAGCAGAACGGGTTCAAGGGCGGGGTGCTGACCGGTGTAGACATCACGTACGACAAGACGACTGGTGTCGGGCGGTTCTCCCTAGCCGGTGTCGCGCCTTCGGAGTTCGAATGGCGAGACGGCAAGGTCGTGGTCCAAGCGATCGAAAGCATGAATAATCTCACCTTCAATCCCAACCGGTCGAGGCGTGAGTGGCGCGATATCCCGGTTGCGACGCCCGGCCCGGCCTATGTCATCATGGAAACCGCGATGATCCTGCCCGATGGCGGCAGGACGTATTCTCTGGTTGGGCCGGAGAACCTTGAAGGTTCGTTCGCGAACACGAGTTTGCTGGTCAATTCGAGCTTGAATGGGAGCACGCTCAAGTCCGGGTTCCAGTTGTGGCAGCGGCTGGGAGAAATTGCTCCGGGTGACGTCGCGGAGGCACGGCGGCAGGCGCAGCGCATAATGGCGAGCAAGACGGAGCTTGTGGCCACTTCCGCGACTTGGCGATGGGAACTGAGCGACGCCCAACGCCGTGCGAAGGCTGCACCCATCCTGGCGGCTTTTGATCAAGCCGTGGCCTTCGCGGCTGAGGACGACTTCAATCCCATCACGCAGAAAGCGCTGTTCCTCGAACAAATCTATGATTTCGAAAGGGCGCTTAACGTTTACAGCGATTTGCTGGAGGTTCTTCCTTCGTCGTGGGTCTACTTCCAGCGAGCGAATGTGCTGGGCGCTCTTGGTCGGCAGGACGAAGCTATCGAGGATCTGCAGCAATCCTACGACTTGGAGCCTTTGAACGGCACTGCTTTCGCCCTGGCGCAGGAGATGGGTTACGCTGGGCGCGCCGAGGAGGCGCTCGAACTGCTGGATAGCCTTGCAGTCAAGGAAGACGAGCAGATCAGTTATGCTAGCGCGCGCGCCACCGTGGCTGGTCTCGCGGGCGATACTAGCGACGGATTGGAACTGCTCGCGGAACAGGCCGCCGGCAAACCAGAGAATTCGCAAGTGCTGAACTCCCAATGCTGGTTTCGCGGGCTGTTCGGCGTTGCGTTGGATGAGGCTCTCGCGGGATGCACACGCGCGGTGGAGCGGGCTGAGAACCCGGTCGCGGCACTGGATAGCCGCGCACTGGTACTGCTCCGGCTAGGGCAGTACGACGCGGCGATCTCCGATCTTGACGCGGTGTTGCGTTTGGTGCCCGGCCTTGCAGAAACCCGCTATCTGCGGGGTGTGGTGCGTTTGAAGAAGGGTGACGCAGCAGGGCACGAGGATATAGCGACAGCGACGCGGATTATGCCGAGTATAGCAAAAATCTATGAGCGGCATGGAGTTGCGCCGGAAACCTAAGGCGCGATCAGATCAAGCCTTTTGCGCGCAGGCTGACGTGCCCTTCGCTGCCAACGATCACGTGGTCATGCACGGTGATGCCTAGCAGGCGTCCAGCTTCTGCGATGCGCTGGGTGATCTGGATATCGGCGCGGCTGGGTTCTGGATTTCCGCTGGGATGGTTGTGGACCAGAATCAGCGCAGTGGCGCCGATGTCCAGCCCCTGGCGAATCACCTCGCGTGGATAGATCGCGGCCTCGTCCACCGTGCCCGTTCCGATCTCATGATCTAGGATCAACTGGTTGCGGGCGTTGAGGTACAGGCCCCGCACACGTTCGACCGTCAGGTTGGCCATGTCGATCGCCAGATAGTCGAGCAGGGCCTGCCAGCTTCCTAGCACCGGCTTCTGCCGCACTTCGCTGCGGGCCATGCGCCGGGCAGCCAATGCGGTGATCTTCAACGCGCCGACACTCGCCTCGCTGATTCCCTTCACCTGCTTCAGCGCGCCTGGAGACGCCTCGAGAACACCTGCAAGGGAACCGAAGCGGGCCAGAAGCTCCTTGGCGAGCGGCTTGGTGTCGCCGCGCGCGTTGGCTCCGAACAGCAGATATTCCAGCACCTCATAGTCCGCGAGCGCCTCCGCCCCGCCGTCCAGCAGCCGCGCGCGCAGCCGACCGCGATGGCCAACCCCGCCGTGTGGTGCCCTGGCAGTTTCGTCTAAGCATTCGCCTGACAAGGTTTTGGCGCCCCCCTGATCCCCGGTTGCTGCATTGCCTTTGCCGGGCTTCGCGCGCAAGGGTGCCGCAGATGGCGTCGGATGCCGAGATAGAGGAGCCAGGGCGGCGCAGGGGTGGGCTCAGGATCGGCTGTGCCGGTTCGGTGGCCATGGCGCTGATCCTGCTCGCAGGGTTTCTGGTTCTCTGGCTGAACCGCGAGCGCATCGCGGATAACTTCATCGCTGCAGAGCTGGAGCGGATGGGGCTTCCCGCCAGCTACGAAGTCGAAAAGATCGCTGGGCAGCACCAGGTTCTCCGCAACATCGTGATTGGGGACCCCGAGCGGCCTGACCTCACGATCGAACGAGCGGAAGTGACGCTGCGCTATGGCTTCGGTGTTCCCACCATCGCCGAACTGCAACTGACGCGGCCAAGACTCTACGGCACTTACCACGGTGGAAAGCTGAGTTTCGGCGCGCTCGACCCGGTGGTTTTTACGGGGAGCGACGAACCCTTCACACTGCCGGATATGAGGTTGCGGATCGCCGATGGCCGCGCCCTGCTCGACAGTGACAACGGCCGAATTGGCATAAGCCTGCGCGGGGGAGGCTGGCTGCGCGGCGGGTTCTCCGGCGAACTTGCCGCTACGGCGCCGTTGCTCACGCTGCCCGGATGCAAGGTGGAGGGCACGTCTTTGTATGGGCGCGTGTCCATCCGCAACGCGCGCCCCGGCTTTGAGGGGCCCGTGCGGATTGCGGGGCTCGAATGTCCGGAAGCCTCGGTCGCACTGGGAAGCGCCAAGCTGCAGCTGGAAGCGCAGACCAACGAGGCATTTGACAGAATCGAAGGCGACGCGGGCCTCACAGCGGTAGCGGGGCGTGTCGGTCAGAACCGTCTGGCCTCTCTGACGGGAGACAGCGACTTCACCTGGCGCGACGGCGGGCTGACCGCTGCTTACTCCTTGCGGGGCACAGGATTGGACGCCGCCGGGGTGGGCATGGCCCGGCTGGATGCCGAGGGGTCACTTCGGGCTCGGGGCGGCTTCTCCCGCGTGGAGCTGGAGAGCGAGTTGAATGGACGCGGTGTGCGTCTGGGCGATACGCTGGATTCGGCCCTCGCTTCTGCACAGCGATCCACTGCTGACACTCTGCTCGCACCACTTCTCGGGCGTATGCGGGGGGCGCTGGCGGCGCAGGGGCGCAACAGCAGCGTCGCCGCAGAAGTGACACTGCGGCGTGCGGATGACGCGCTTGTTCTGGTTGCCCCGAGTGCGACCTTGCGCGGGAGCAATGGCGAAATCCTGCTTTCGCTGTCCCGGGTGCAGGGCGCGCTGTCTTCAGGAAAGGCGCCGCGCCTGAGCGGAGCCTTCGCTAGCGGCGGCCGCAACCTGCCGCGAATCGCGGGGCAGCTCGACCAACAGTCAGACGGCTCTCTGCGGGCGCGGATGAGCATGGCTGAGTACGCGTCCGGTGATTCCAGTCTCTCGATACCCGACTTCGCCATGGTGAGAGAGCCGGGCGGGGCGATGGGTTTCTCCGGTCAGGTGCGGGCGAGTGGTGCTGTTCCGGGTGGCTTTGCTGAGAACCTGATCCTGCCGGTGTCCGGCAACTGGTCAGACGCGCGTGGGTTGGCGCTATGGCGCGATTGTACCGAGTTGCGGTTTGATGGGCTGCGCTTCGCCAGTCTGGAACTCGACGGGAATGGCCTGACGCTCTGCCCCGCTCGTGGATCGGCGATCGTTCGCTATGGCGGCGCTGGGCTTCGCGTGGCGGCCGGCGCGCCTGCTCTGGCGCTCGACGGAAGCCTGGGCGAAACACCCATCGCGATCCGTAGCGGGCCAGTTGGCTTCGCATGGCCCGGCGCACTGACGGCACGCGAGATTGACGTCACGCTCGGCCCTGCGGAAACCGCGACCAAGTTTGCTCTCAGCGACCTCTCCGCCCAGATCGGCGACGATATTTCCGGCAGGTTTTACGGCGCCGATGTTCGCCTGTTTGCAGTGCCGTTGGACTTGTTGGGGGCGAACGGCGCGTGGCGCTTCGCCGATGGCACACTTTCGCTCAGCGAAGGCTCGTTTCGGGTGCATGACCGCGCTCAGGCAGCCCGGTTCGAGCCGCTTGAGGCCGAAGGCGCCACGCTAACGCTGGTGGATAACCGGATCACCGCCAGGGCGTCTCTGCGGGAGCCGTTGACCGAGCGCATTGTTACCAACGTGGACATCGTGCACGACCTGTCCACGAGCCGGGGGCGTGCTGATCTCGCTGTTCCGGGCCTGGTTTTCGACGGACTTCTGCAACCTGAAACACTGACGCAGCTTGCGTTCGGTCTGATTGCCGAAACGCGCGGCAAGGTGACAGGGCGGGGCCGGATAGAATGGGATGAGAACAGCGTCAGAAGCACTGGACAGTTCTCCAGCGAAGCGCTTGATTTCGCTGCCGCATTCGGGCCGGTCAAGGGTGCTTCGGGCACGATTGTGTTCACAGACTTGCTTGGACTCACCACGGCGCCGGCGCAGAGCCTTCGCCTTCAGTCGGTTAATCCCGGCATTGAGGTCATAGACGGAACGGTGTCGTTCCAGCTTCGCGGCGGGGAAGTGCTGGCGGTCGAGGGCGCCCGGTGGCCGTTCATGGGGGGAACGCTGACCATGCGCCCCGTGAACATTACTTTCGGCGCATCGGAAGTGCGGCGCTACGTATTCGAAGTCGAAGGGTTGGATGCGGGCCGGTTTATCGAACGGATGGAATTGGGCAACATATCCGCCACGGGCACCTTCGACGGGACGGTGCCGATCGTGTTCGACGCCATGGGTTTCGGGCATCTTGAAGATGGGATTTTGCTGTCGAGGGAGCCGGGCGGCAACGTCTCGTACGTCGGCGAACTCACTTATGAGGATCTCGGCACGATGGCCAACCTCGCCTTCGACGCCCTGCGCTCGCTCGACTACCGCCAGATGATGGTGACAATGGACGGCGACCTCGCCGGTGAAATCATCACCAGCGTGCGGATGGACGGGGTTAGCCAGGGAGTAGGGGCCAAGCGTAACCTTCTCACTCGCGCTGTCTCCGGCCTGCCGATCCGGCTGGACGTGAACATCCGCGCCCAGTTCTACACCCTGATGAGCAACCTGCGTTCGCTCTACGATCCCGCCGCAGTGAAAGACCCGCGTTCGGCGGACGTCGGACTGCTCGACGTGCAGGGCAATCGAATCCCCCGCGACGCGAACGGCAACCCGTTGCCCGCGCCGCGGGAAAGCCCAACCCAAGATGACAACCTCATTCAGCGCCGCGAAAGCGAGGAAAACCCATGATCGCACCCGATTTGACCAAGGCTGCACGGCAGGTGCATATGCCCCGAATGGGGATGCGCGGGCCGATAGCAGGATTGATGGCGGTGCTGGGCTCGGGGCTGGCCGGGGGGTGCATATCCGTAACCGCACCCAACGAGCCAATCGTGATCGAGCTCAACATCAACATCAAACAGGAAGTGATCTATCGTCTGGCGGATGACGTTCGCCAGAACATTGAAGCGAACCCGGAGATCTTTTGAGATGGCCATGAACCGCATTTTCGCCGGAACGATGCCCAAGGCTTTGGCCGGCGGCCTGATTCTGGCCGGCCTCGCCGTGGCTGCGCCCGCGAATGCCCAGCGTGACCCTGCCTACGATGCCGCGCGTCAGGCCGGGCAGGTGGGAGAAAAGATGGACGGCTATCTTGGAGTTGTGGGCGATCAGTCTGCTTCGGTCCGCGACCTTGTGTCGAACATCAATATTCGTCGCCGCGCCAACTATGCAGAGCGCGCGCAGGCTGCGCAGCCGCCGGCTACGTTGCAGGAATACGCCTTCACCCAGGGCTGCATCCTGATCGGCCGGCTGGAAAACGGCCTCAAGTATCAGGCGCCCGACGGATCGTGGGAAACCAAGAACGGCACCGCCCGCCGCGACCCGCGCTGCCCTTAGTACGCAGTGAATGATGTCACTGGCGGGTTCGCGATGCTGCCAGCCGGTTGACTTGGTTGTGACCCCCGCCTAAGGGGTCGGCGCCCTCGGCGGGCAGGTCTTTGCCCATGCCGGAAACTCCTGACTTTGGAGGCCAGCATGAGCGACGATAAGCCCGGTCGGGAACCCATCGGTGAGGACGTGCGGATCGACGCGCTCGAAGAGCGGCTTAAGGCTGCCCGCGAGCGCGAAGAAAAGCGCAACCGGCCGCAAATTCAGGGCGCGGATGCGGGCTACAAGCTCGGCAATCGCGTTCTTGCGGAATTGCTTGGTGGGCTTCTTGGTGGCGCGGTGATTGGCTGGGTAATTGATTACTTCGCCGGCACATCGCCCTGGGGTCTGTTGGTGATGCTGTTCCTCGGAATAGTCGTCGCCTTCAGGAACATTATCCGGATTTCCAACCGGCGTCCCGACTGATCCTTGGTGGATTGGCCAGCGGGCGCCGCGTTTTGCAATGTTGGGGACACGAAGTCAGGTGGCAGCCGAGGCCAAAGTCGATCCGATGCACCAGTTCACGATCGAGCCGATGTTCGGCTCGCAGAACTGGGAGCTGGCGGGCTATAACATCGCCTTCACCAACAGCGCGTTGTGGATGGCTATTGCCGCCGTCGTGCTCACGGTGTTTGTTGCGGGTGGCCTGAAGCGCCAACTCGTCCCTGGTCGCTGGCAGATGGCGGTGGAATCCTTCACGGGCTTCATCGACGACATGCTGGAAGCCAACGTGGGTAAGGGCGGGCGCAAGTATGTGCCCTACATCTTCTCGCTGTTCATGTTCATCCTGTTCGCCAACCTGCTCGGCCTGCTCCCGCTCGGCCTGCTCGGCGTCCATCCCTTCACATTTACCAGCCACTTCACCGTAACCGGTGTGCTGGCCGTGCTGAGCTTTGCGATCGTGCTGATCGTCGGCTTCTGGAAGCATGGTCTGCACTTCTTCAGCCTGTTCGTGCCGCACGGCACGCCGCTGTGGCTAATGTGGCTGATCCCGGTGATTGAACTGATCTCGTTCATGGTGCGGCCGTTCAGCCTTGCGCTGCGACTGTTCGTGGCGATGATGGCTGGCCACGTGCTGCTGGAAGTGCTGTCGAGCTTCGTGATCGACAGCGCCAATGCCGGCGCGGGTTGGGGCGCGATGATCGGCCTGCCCAGCTTTATCCTGATGATTGCGATCTGCGCGCTGGAAGTGCTGGTCTGCGGTATCCAGGCTTACGTCTTCGCGTTGCTGACGTCGCTTTACATCAACGACGCCGAGAACCTTCACTAAGTTATTTCAACGAGTTTCGAAAAGGAGTTTAGACATGGACATGGAAGCAGCCAAGCTGGTCGGTGCCGGCCTCGCAGCCATCGGCGCGGGCATTGCCGCCATCGGCGTGGGTAACGTCTTCGGTTCGTTCCTTGAGAGCGCGCTGCGCAATCCGGGTGCCGCTGACGGTCAGCAGGGTCGTCTGTTCATCGGCTTCGCCGCTGCCGAACTTCTCGGCCTGCTGGCGTTCGTCGTTGCGATGATCCTGATCTTCGTCGCCTAAGATACTCTGGCCCTCACTTTGGATTACCGGACCGGCCGATGCCCCAGATAGCCCAGTTAGCCGATACCTACTCCAGCCAGATATTCTGGTTGCTGATCATTTTCGGCCTGGTGTTCTTCGTCGTCGGTCGGGGAATGGTGCCCAAGGTGATGGACACCGTCGCCCAGCGCGACGGCCAGATCGCCGCCGACCTCGCGGCCGCCCAGGCGGCTCGCGATGCGGCGGACGAGCAGGAAGCCGCGTGGAGGGAGCGTGAAAACGCGAACCGCGCGGAAGCCCAGGCTCTGATCGGTCACGCCAAGGCAGATGCCGCGGCCAAGACTGAGAAGAAGCTGGCAACTGCCCAGAAGAAGATCGACGAGCGCTTGGCTGAAGCCGAGCAGCGGATCGAAACGGCCCGTGCCGAAGCTGCAGCCGAAATCGAAAGCGTTGCTGGTGAAGCTGCGCGCGATATCGTGGCTCGGCTTGCCGGCGTGACCGTGACTGACAAGACGGCAGTTGCCGCAGTGAAGAAGATCATGACCCATGGTTGAGCATCCGCCCGAAGTCTTCACGACGGACGACCCTGGAATGGCGCACGCCATGGAAGGCGCCGATGCCAGCGCTCACACTGAGCAGCATGTTCAGCCGTCCGCACTGGGCCTCGAGGCTTTCCAGTGGGTCGGACTGGCGATGCTGGTGTTCATCGGCATCCTCATCTGGAAGGGTGTGCCGAAGCTGATCACCGGCGGTCTTGATTCCAAGATCGCCGCAATCCGTACGCAACTGGAAGAAGCGAAGGCGCTGCGCGCCGAGGCTGAGGCTCTGCGCAACGAATACGCGGCTAAGATCGCCGGCGCCGAAAAGGATGCTGCGGCGATGATCGAAAACGCCAAGGTCGAAGCGGACGGTATCGTCAAGAAGGCCGAAGCCGACACCAAGGCCCTGATCGCTCGCCGTGAGCGCATGGCTGAAGACAAGATTGCCGGTGCGGAACGCAGCGCGGTTGAGCAGCTCCGCGCCAGCGCAGCTACTGCAGCAACCGAAGCTGCCCGCGGCCTGATCGCGTCGAAGCACGATTCGGCTGCGGATCAGAAGCTCGTGAACGAGGTGATTTCCGCCCTCTGAGGTTTATCCGCCGGGACAGCTGCTAGAAGCTGTCCTTGGCGGCCCTCAGCCGGGCGAACGTCTCTATAGGGTTTGAGCCACCCCAACGGCTTTGAATTTCCCCATCATCGGCGCGCAGGAACGGGTTGGTAGCTAACTCGCGCGACAGCCGTGTCGGCACAGTCGGTGTGCCGTTTGCGCGCAGGCGCTCGATCTGATCGGCGTAGAGCTGCAGCTCAGCATTTTCCGGATCAGCGTGCAGCGCGAAGCGAGCATTACTCGCGGTATACTCGTGCGCGCAGTAGAGGCTGGTTTCAGGCGGCAGCGCCTTGAGTCGTGAGAGGCTGGACCAGAACTGATCCGGCGTCCCTTCAAACATACGCCCGCAACCCAGCGCGAACAGGGAATCGCCGACAAAGGCGATGTGCGCGGCAGCCAGGTGGTAGGCCACGTGGCCGAGCGTGTGCCCGCCAACGTCGATGACGTCAGCTCTCCAGTCGCCCAGCGTAACAGTATCTCCGCCAGCCACCGCGCGATCAACGCCCGCGATCTTGGGCGTGTCGATGGCAGGAGCCACGACGGTGCACCCGGTCGCTTCCTTGATCGCGGCATTCCCCCCCGCGTGGTCAGGGTGCCAGTGGGTGTTCCAGATCTGCGTGATACGCCAGCCACGTGCGGCTGCTTCGCGCAGGTATGTCTCCGCATCCGGCGTATCGATGCAGGCAGTTTCCTGGCTGTCCGGATCGTGCAGCAGGAAGCCGTAGTTGTCCAAGAGGCAGGGAAACTGGTGAACTTGCAGTGACATATCAGCTGTCCCGTCCGCGAGTATGGTGGGGGATTGAATCTGGCAGATCGATCCAGTGGTGCTTGCTCTGTTCATAGACCGAGCGGAGCGGGCGGGGAAATGCCGGGTCGGCAATCGTGCCCACGGTCACGCCCATGATCTCGGGCATCCTGCTGCTGCGGGCATAAACCGTGCTGCCGCAGCTGGGGCAAAATCCGGTGGTGAACGCGTTTCCGGAATCGGTCGGCCGCGTGAATTCCTGCACAGGTCCGGCGATCACTACGGCGGCGACGGGATAGTAGGCGATCGACCCGAATTGCGATCCACTACGGCGCTGACAGTCGATGCAATGGCACATCACCACCATCGGCTGCGCGTCATCGGCGATCTCGGCGGTCAGGTTTCTGCACTGGCAGTGGGCTAACATGTCCTTGGGTTAGGACGAGGCCCTGAAATTGAAAAGGCCCGCCCGCTCTGCTGAGCGGACGGGCCTTTTTCATGTCGGCTGATGCCGGAGAAGCTTACTGCTTCTTCAGCGCTTCGCCGAGGATGTCGCCGAGCGATGCGCCCGAGTCCGACGAACCGTACTGTTCGACAGCCTGCTTCTCTTCGGCGATCTGACGCGCCTTGACGGAGAAGTTCGGCTTCTTCGAACGGTCGAAGCCGATGACCATGGCATCGAGCTTCTGACCCGCCTGGAAGCGATCCGGACGCTGTTCGTCGCGGTCGCGGCCGAGGTCCGAACGCTTGATGAAGCCGGTTGCGCCGTCGTCGCCAGCCTGAACTTCCAGACCGCCATCGCGGACTTCGAGAACGGTGACGGTGACAACGTCGTTGCGCTTCAGGCTGCCGCCGCTGGCGGCAACGCCGCCGGCTGCCGGAGCACCCTTTTCAAGCTGCTTCATGCCGAGGCTGATGCGTTCCTTCTCGACGTCGACGTCGAGAACGACTGCGTTGACCTCTTCACCCTTGCGGTGCAGCGCCAGCGCGTCTTCGCCCGAGATGCCCCAAGCGATGTCGGACATGTGAACCATGCCATCCACGTCGCCCGGAAGACCGATGAACAGACCGAATTCGGTCGCGTTCTTGACTTCGCCTTCCACGGTCGAACCGACCGGGTGCTTTTCGGCGAACTCTTCCCACGGGTTGCGCTGGGCCTGCTTGAGACCAAGGCTGATGCGACGCTTGTCGGAATCGACCTCGAGAACCATGACTTCCACTTCCTGCGAGGTCGAGACGATCTTGCCGGGGTGGACGTTCTTCTTGGTCCAGCTCATTTCCGAAACGTGGACCAGGCCTTCGATGCCAGCTTCCAGTTCGACGAACGCGCCGTACTCGGTGATGTTGGTGACGGTGCCGCTCACCTTGGCGCCAACCGGGTACTTGGCGGCAACGCCTTCCCACGGATCGCTTTCCAGCTGCTTCATGCCCAGGCTGATGCGCTGAGTTTCGGCATTGATGCGGACGATCTGCACGGTGACGGTGTCGCCGATATTGATCACTTCGCTCGGGTGATTGACGCGCTTGTAGCTCATGTCGGTGACATGGAGCAGGCCGTCGATGCCGCCGAGGTCAACGAACGCACCGTAATCGGTGATGTTCTTCACGACGCCTTCGATAACCTGTCCTTCGGACAGCTTGTCGATCAGCTCGCTGCGCTGTTCGGCGCGGGTTTCTTCCAGAACGGCGCGGCGCGACACGACGATGTTGCCTCGGCGACGATCCATCTTCAGGATCTGGAACGGCTGCGGCATGTCCATCAGCGGGGTCACGTCGCGGACCGGGCGGATATCGACCTGCGAGCCGGGGAGGAAGGCAACGGCGCCGTCGAGGTCGACGGTGAAGCCACCCTTCACGCGGCCGAAGATGCGGCCTTCGACGCGCTTGCCTTCGCCAAATTCGCTTTCCAGCTTGTCCCACGCGGCTTCGCGGCGGGCGCGGTCACGGCTGAGCATAGCTTCACCGTCCGCGTTCTCCACGCGATCAACGAAGACTTCGACTTCGTCGCCAACGTTGAGGGGGGGCTGTTCTTCTTCACCACGCGCAAATTCGCGCAGGGAGATGCGGCCTTCGCTCTTCAGGCCAACGTCGATCACGGCCATGCCGTTTTCGATCGCGGTGACGGTGCCCTTTACGACGCGGCCTTCAAAGCCGCCGTCGGCGCCGCCGAGCTGTTCGTCGAGAAGTTTCGCGAAATCGTCGCGAGTGGGGTTGGCAGTGGTTGCCATATAGGAGTTGTTCCTGACTCTATGTTTTCCGGCCAAGCGGTTGTTTCCGCCGGTCTTTGTGGCCGTACCGCCCGCAGAGCCGAATGCTGCCGCGAGCGTTCTCAGGAACTTTCCGTCGGGGAGGGAAAGCGATTTGGCTGCCGCAGGATCACCCGCCAGCGAGCCAGTTCCGCTTGTGTTGAAGAGCCATCCTTGGATGCGTGGCCCTGTTCCCTCGACCGAGCAATAAGCCCCATCGAACGGGCGCGCACATAAGGAAAGAGGGGTCTGAACGCAAGTAAAAGCCGATTCCCGTGGAGGTGAAGACCGGACGGCCGGGAAAGCGGAATATTTACAATTGGCAGCCTAGGGCTGTCCCAAGGTCGATAAGCCGCGATGACTATCCGGCGAGGGGAGCACATGCAGCAGCAGCCGGGGGTTTTCAGTCGTTTCGCGGACGAGGGCACCGAGGCGCGTTACAACGTAACGGCGCGCACACTGCGCCTGCCGTTCGTGCGGCTTTATTGCAGTATCTTCATGGTCTCGGCGCTCGCCTATCTGGTGGTGAACCCCAACTTCGTATCGCAGGCGGAGAACGCTCGTCTGGCGGTCTATCTGGGCTTGTCGCTGCTGGTGGCTGGCGGGTACATCTGCATGACGTTCTGGGACCAGTACGTCCGCCATCCGGTCATTGATTTCGTCGCTTTGCTGCTGCTTTCGCTCGCGGTGGGCAGGGCTAACAGCGTGCTGTTCGATTACCTCGAACATGCCGACTCGATGGTTCACGCGGTGACGGTGATCAATCGCCTGATCCTGACTGCATTCGCAGCCGTGACACTGGCCGGGCGCCCGAAGATGTTCATCGCCTGGCTCGGTGCCGATATGCTCGGGTGGTTGGGTGCGGTCCTGGGTGACGTGGGCGACCCTGCATTTCCCTTCGCAGTGCTCAGCTATTTCAGCGGTGCGGTGATCATGTTCGCGATCAACCTTGCCGTTGGACGCACGAGCCGTTCCGCCTTCGTTTTGGCAGACGGGCTGGACGCAGAGCGGCGACGGAACGAGGAACTCGTCCACAACATGCTGCCGATGGCGGCCGTGCAGCGCATTCGCGATGGGCGGGTGGTCGCAGATTCCTATGCTGACGCCAGTGTGATCTTCATCGACATGGTCGGCTTCTCCGCGCTGACGAAGCGCATATCACCCGGCCATCTGGTGGAACTGCTCAACAGCTTCTTCAATCACGCGGACCGTTGCGCGGCCGAGTGGGCCGTTGAGAAAGTGAAAACCGTCGGCGATTCCTATCTCGCGATCGCGGGCGGAAACGTCGAAAGCCAGAATAGCGCGGACGCCGCCATATCCTTCGCCCGCGCCGTGATCGAAGGCGTGGCGGAACTGCGCAAGGTGGCGGGTGTCGACGTGGGCCTACGTGTAGGAATCCATAGCGGGCCGGTGGTGGGCGGTGTTATCGGCGCGACGCGCATGGCCTACGATTACTGGGGCGACACTGTGAACGTCGCCGCGCGGCTTCAGAATACCGCGCCAATGAATGGCATCGCCATCTCGGAAAGCACATGGCTCCGCGCGCGGGAACGGGGTGATTTCGGCACGCCAGAGGCGATGATGCTGAAGGGCATCGGCGAAATCATGGTCTACCACGCGAGTGTTGGCGAAGAGGATACCTTCGGGAGGGTGGCGAAGCTCGCCGTTTAAACGGCGCGTCTGGCATCGGTTCCCCGATCACTTCGCCAGGAGAAGCGCCCCTTCGACAGCTGTAATAGCTGCGTTGATGGCCTCGTCCCGATCAAGGTTCGAGGTGTCGAGAAGGATGGCGTCGTCCGCCGCACGTAGAGGAGCTTCCTCCCGCGACCGATCGCGCTCGTCACGGCGGCGCAGGTCTTCCTCGATTTCCGCAAGCGAGCGGGTTTCCCCGCGTTCGTGCATTTCCTTCCAACGCCGCAGCGCGCGCGCCTCAACACTGGCGGTGACGAAGAGCTTAACCTCTGCGTCAGGCGCGATCACCGTGCCGATGTCGCGCCCATCCAGAACCGCGCCGCCGGGTTGAAGGGCGAAGCGGCGTTGGCGTTCGTACAGCGCCTCGCGAACCGCCGCATGGACCGACACGCGGCTCGCCAGGCCTCCCGTGGTTTCGCTTCGCAGTTCCGGATCGGAGAGCAATTCGTCCGAAAATCCGCAAGCCGCCAGCGCATCTGCGGAATTGGCGGTATCGCCGCCGTTGAGAGCGACCTGCCGGCCAACGGCGCGATAGAGCAGCCCGGTATCGAGATGCGGGAGGTTAAAATGGGCGGCGAGCGCCTTTGCTATGGTGCCTTTGCCAGAGGCTGTGGGGCCATCGACCGCGATAATCATCGCCGCCCTTTAGTGCGCATGTGCGGTGTTGAGAACCTGTGACGCGTGTCCTATCTGGAGCGCGCGCAGGCCACGTCCTGCGTGTCCATCCGTATAAGACGGGCGGGCGGTCAAGACCGGGACGGCCCGGCAGCTAACTTTGATGGAGGCTGCTGTGGCTTGGGCCATGCTGTTCGTTGCCGGTATTCTGGAAGTCGTGTGGGCTTACAGCATGAAGCTGTCCGAAGGCCTGACGCGGCCGGGCCCCGTCGTGATCACGTTCGTTGCGATGGCCTTCAGTATCGGCCTCCTCGCGCTTTCGATGAAGACGCTTCCGCTCGGCACGGCCTACACCGTCTGGACCGGAATTGGCGCCGTTGGCGCGTTCGTGGTCGGTATCGTGGTGCTGGGCGAATCCGTCAGCCTGATGCGCGTCAGCGCCGCTGTGCTGATCGTTTCCGGGCTGGTGCTGATGAAGCTGTCCAGCCCGGCGTAATCTGTCAGGCGACGCTGGTCGCGCCGTCAAGCAGAGCTTCGAACTGCGGGAAGCTGGTCGCGATCGGACGGGTATCGTCCACCTCCACACCTGCATCGCTGGCCAGACCCGCTATCGCCATCGACATGGCGATACGGTGGTCAAGATGAGTCGCCACCGCGTCCGCGCCGCCCGGCAGAGGCGCGCCGCCCGTGCCATCGATGACCAGGCCGTCCTCGCGCTCTTCGACCCTAGCCCCGGCGAGGAGCAAGGCCTCGGCCATGACGGCAATGCGGTCGCTTTCCTTTACGCGCAGTTCGTCCAGCCCGGTCGTGACTGTGCGTCCCTTGGCAAGAGAAGCAGCTACGAAAAGAGCGGGGAACTCGTCGATCATGCTCGGGGCGATAGCGGGATCGACCTCGATCCCGGTGAGAACGGAGTGGCGCACGCGCAGGTCCGCGACCGGCTCCCCGCCGACTTCGCGCGCGTTGAGTTCCTCGATCTGGCCGCCCATCTGGCGGAGCACTTCGAACAGTCCCGCGCGGGTGGGGTTGAGGCCGACATTCTCGATTACCAGATCGCTTCCCGGCACCAGCAAAGCGGCCACGACAAAGAAAGCGGCGGACGATGGATCTCCCGGCACGTCGATAACCTGCGGCCGCAGATCCGCCTCGCCACGCAGGCGAATGACGCGCTCTCCATTTTCTTCTTCGACCCACAGGTCGGCGCCGAATCCCTTCAGCATCCGCTCCGTATGATCGCGGGTAGGCACCGGCTCGATCACCGTGGTTATGCCCGCAGTGTTCAGGGCGGCCAGTAGTACGGCGCTCTTCACCTGAGCACTGGCGACGGGCAGCCGATAGGTGATCGGTACAGCGGGGCTTAGTCCGCGCTCCGTCAGGGGCAGGGTAGTTCCGGAGAAATCCGCGCCCATTAGTCCCAGCGGTTCTGTCACGCGGCCCATCGGCCGCTTCGAAAGGCTGGCGTCGCCTGTGAAAGTTGCGGTGATCGCATGGCTGGCGATCAGGCCCATCAGAAGCCGCGTCGAGGTGCCGGAATTACCCATCTCCAGCGGCGTTTCTGGCTGTAACAGGGCGCCCACACCTACGCCATTGATGCGCCATGCGCCTTCGCCTTCGCGCTCAATCCTGGCGCCCATCGCGCGCAACGCGGCGGCGGTGGCCATCACATCCTCGCCTTCCAGCAGGCCCGTTACGCGCGTTTCGCCCACAGCCAGCGCACCGAACATCAAGGAACGGTGGCTGATCGACTTGTCACCGGGGACGCGAATGCGGCCGGTGAGGGGGCCTGCGGGGATAAAGCGGCGCGGACGCGCTGAAGTTTCGGAATGGGTGTGCAAGATAGCTCTCAAATCGGGAAGCGGGCGGCTTTTGACAGCGCCAATGCCCTGTGGCAAGGCGCGCGCCGCTCTTGATTATGGCGCAAGGCGCTACCATCAAGTCCCGGCATTTTTCTTTCAAGCACGTCCGATGGGCGGGCCAATGAGGATATTTCCATGGTGAAGCCAGAATGGGGCGCCAAGCGTACCTGTCCCAAGTGCGGTGAGCGCTTCTACGATCTCGGCAAGAGTGAGCCGGTGAACTGCATTGAGTGCGGTAACCAGTGGTACCCGGAACCGGTTCTCAAGTCCAAGCAGCCGATCCCGTTCGAAGAAGCCCAGAAGGCCAAGGAGCCGGAGGAGCAGGATAGCGATCTGGCCGATGATGATCTGGAAGATATCGATGAAGGCGAAGATTCGCCCGATAACGATGTCGACCTCGGCGGTGATGACGACCTCGGCGAAATCGCCGGCGGCGACAGCAACGACGACGACAACTGATCGTGCGCCCAATTCGCCAAAGCAAATCTTTGGCGAATTGGGGCTTGCGATTTGGAAAAGCCGCCCATAAAGGCGGCGCTCCCGGGCCGGATGGTTCGGGAATGGCGGGCCTCCCAGGGCACGCCGGATAAATGGATCGGGGCCGTAGCTCAGCTGGGAGAGCGCTACAATGGCATTGTAGAGGTCAGGGGTTCGATCCCCCTCGGCTCCACCATTTGAAAAATTATCGCCGCATTTGAATGCGGTAGCAGTGCTGAGCGACACGCTGGCTGACGAGGTTTCGTCCGCCGGCGTTTTTGGCGTTTGGCGATTTTGGAGTGACGCGACGCCATGTTCGATACGCTGTCCGATCGCCTGACCGGGGTCTTCGACCGTCTGCGCGGGCGCGGTGCGCTGAACGAAGCCGACGTTCGCGAAGCGATGCGCGAAGTGCGCGTCGCCCTTCTGGAAGCGGACGTTGCTCTGCCGGTGGCGCGCGATTTCATCGCCAGCGTAACCGAAAAGGCCATTGGTCAGCAGGTTCTGCGCTCGGTCACTCCCGGTCAGCAGGTCGTCAAGGTCGTCAACGACGAACTGGTCGAGATGCTGGGCGGCGAGGATGCGGCGCCGCTGGTCCTTGACGCGAAGCCGCCCGTCGTCATCATGATGGTAGGCCTGCAGGGCTCCGGTAAGACAACCACGACCGCCAAGCTCGGCAAGCTGATCCGCGAGAAGCACGGCAAGAAGGCGCTGATGGCGTCGCTCGACGTCAATCGCCCGGCCGCGCAGGAACAGCTGAAGGTTCTTGGCGAGCAGGTCGAAGTTGCGACCCTGCCGATCGTTCAGGGTCAGCAGCCGGTCGACATCGCCCGGCGCGCGCTCGAATCGGCGCGCTTGCAGGCCGTGGACGTGCTGCTTCTCGATACCGCGGGCCGTCTCCACGTTGACGCCGCGCTGATGGCCGAGATGAAGGCCGTCGCCAGTGTCGCGACGCCGACTGAAGTGCTTCTGGTGGTCGATTCGCTCACCGGTCAGGATGCGGTGAACGTCGCGCAGAGCTTCTCTGACGAAGTGCCGCTAACCGGTGTCGTGCTGACTCGTATGGATGGCGACGCCCGTGGTGGCGCGGCGCTTTCGATGCGCGCGGTGACCGGCAAGCCGATCAAGTTCGCAGGTACCGGCGAAAAGCTCGACGCGATCGAGCCGTTCCATCCCGGCCGCGTGGCGGGCCGTATTCTTGGCATGGGCGACATCGTCTCCATCGTCGAGAAGGCCGCGGCGACGATCGAGAAGGAAGATGCCGACAAGCTGGCCGAGCGGATGCTCAAGGGCCAGTTCGACATGAACGACCTGCGCACGCAACTGGCGCAGATGCAGAAGATGGGTGGCCTTGGCTCCATCGCCGGCATGATGCCCGGCATGAAGAAGGCCAAGCAGGCGATGGCTGCCGGCGGGGTGGACGACAAGGTTCTCGTCCACATGGATGCCATTATCGGCTCGATGACCCCGACAGAGCGCCAGCGCCCTGAACTGATGAATGCCAAGCGCAAGAAGCGCGTGGCGTCCGGTTCGGGCACCAGCGTTCAGGAAGTGAACAAGCTGCTGAAGATGCACCAGGAAATGGGCCGCGCGATGAAGCAGATCAAGAAGATGGGCGGGCTCAAGGGTCTCGGCGCGCTGTTCGGCGGCGGTGGGCTCGGTGGTGTGGGCGGTGGCGGAATGCCCGGCTTGGGCGGCGGCGCACAAGTGCCGGCCAACCTCCAGAATCTTTTGAAGAAGAATTGAATTTCAACGGTTTGAATTAGAAAGGTAAGTTACCATGGCAGTTGCAATCAGGCTTTCGCGCGGCGGCAGCAAGAAGCGCCCGTATTACCGTATCGTGGTGTCGGACAGCCGTGCCCCGCGCGACGGCAAGTATCTGGAGCAGATCGGTACCTACAACCCGCTGCTCGCCAAGGATGACGCCAACCGCGTGAAGATCAACGAAGACCGCGCCCGATACTGGGTCGGTTGTGGCGCGCAGGCGACTGACCGCGTGGCCCGCTTCCTCGACGCCGCCGGCATCAAGGAACGCGCAGCGCGCAACAACCCGAAGAAGGCTGAACCGGGCGACAAGGCCAAGGAACGCGCTGAAGAGCGCGCCGCGAAGATTGCCGCCGCTGAGGAAGCCGCCAAGGCTGCTGCCGAAGCTCCGGTTGAAGAAGCTGCGGTTGAAGAAGTGACCGAAGAAGTTGCTGCGCCTGAAGTAGCGGCTGAAGAAGCTCCGGCTGCAGAAGCCAGTGAGGAACAGGCTGAGGGCTAAGCCCGATGCAGGACCAGCCCGTTACGCTCGCCGCCATCATCGGCGCACACGGCGTGACGGGCGAGGTCCGTCTGAAGCTATTCGGCGATGGGATCGCGACTTTGTCGGCCCATCGCAGCTTCAACGATGGGGGCCTCTCCCTCCAAAAGCTGCGCGAGGACGGCAAGGGCGGGGCAATCGCGCGTTTCGCCGAAATACCGGACCGGACCGCAGCGGAGAAACTTCGCGGCACACTGCTCTCCATTCCCCGTTCGGTGCTGCCTGCTCTCGGTGAGGGCGAGTATTATCACGCCGACCTGATCGGCCTCGCTGCTGTGTCGGACACAGGCGAGTCGCTTGGAGCAGTCGTTGCGGTCGAGAACTTCGGCGCTGGCGATGTGATCGAGATCGAACGGCCAGACGGCAAAAGCTTCATGGTGCCGATGCGCGCCGAAGCGGTGCCCGAATGGGATGCAAACCGGCTGGTAGTCACCCAGGACTTCGCCGAAGGATGACCTTCGCCGCGACTGTCCTTACCCTCTATCCAGAGATGTTCCCCGGGCCGCTTGGCATTTCGCTTGCGGGCCGGGCCCTGTCGGAAGGGGCGTGGTCGTTGGATGCGGTCCAGATCCGCGATTTCGCTACGGACAAACACCGCACGGTTGACGATACCCCGGCAGGCGGCGGCGCTGGTATGGTGCTGAAGGCGGACGTGCTGTCCGCAGCAATCGACCACGCGCGGACGCTGCACCCCGATTGCCCCGTGATGGCGATGACGCCGCGCGGTAAGCCGATCTCGCAGGACCGAATTCGCGAATTGTCGGCGGGGCCTGGGGTCACGATCCTTTGCGGCCGGTTCGAGGGTTTTGACGAGCGGATTTTTGCCGGGCGCGATGTTGAAGAGGTCAGCCTCGCAGACATCGTTTTGTCGGGCGGAGAGCCGGCAGCGCTGGCCATTCTCGATGCTTGCATTCGCCTGCTTCCCGGCGTAATGGGCGCGCCTTCCAGCGGGTCCGAGGAATCCTTCGAAGAAGGCCTACTCGAATACCCGCAATATACCCGACCTGTTGAATGGGAAGGGCGCACGATCCCTGAAGTGCTGCGATCGGGGGATCATGCGAAGATCGCGGCATGGCGTAAAGCCATGAGCGATCAAGACACACGGTTACGCAGACCGGACCTTTGGGAGCGCCACTGGGGTGCTCGGGACCAGTCTGCCTCTGGCGCGCGGCGCGAGGATTGAAGGAGCCCATCATGGGTCTGATCCAGGATCTCGAAGCGGAAGCCATTGCGGCTTTCAACGAGAGCAAGACTGTTCCCGAATTCCGCCCCGGCGACACGGTGCGCGTTGGCGTGCGCGTTGTCGAAGGTGAGCGCACCCGCGTTCAGAACTACGAAGGGGTGTGCATTGCCCGGTCGAACCGCGGCATCAACAGCAATTTCACGGTCCGCAAGCTGAGCTTCGGCGAAGGTGTCGAGCGCGTTTTCCCGCTCTACTCGCCGAACGTCGACAGCATCGAAGTGGTTCGTCGCGGCGTCGTGCGTCGTGCGAAGCTCTACTACCTGCGCGGCCGCACTGGTAAGCGCGCTCGTATTGCTGAGCGCAAGCAGCCGGTGAACCAGGGCTAAGCCCTTTCACAATCTGATTTCAGATGTAACAAGAGGGGCGTTCCGGAACACCGGGGCGCCCCTTTTCGTTTGCCTGGAGTGCCTGTCTTGCGATTCCTGCCATTTCTGTCGGCTGCCAGCGCCCTTGCTCTGACAGTAAGCCCCGCTATCGCCGCGGCACAGAATGAGGTGAGCCCAGTGGTTGCGACGCAAGCAGGCCAGTTGACGTTCGAACGCGTGTTCGGCAGCCCCTCTCTCGACGGGGTCAGTCCGCGCTTGGCGAAGTTGTCCCCCGATGGCCGCTATCTGACTTTGCTGCGTGACCGGCCGGATGATCGCCAACGCTATGACCTGTGGGCCTTCGACCGCGAGACGGGCGTTTGGCGGATGCTGGTTGATTCCGAAAAGCTCGGCTCGGGCCGCGAACTGTCGGAAGACGAGAAGATGCAGCGCGAGAGGCTTCGCATCGGGTCGCTGAAGGGCATCGTCACTTACGACTGGTCGGCCGACGGCAAGGCGATCCTCGTGCCGCTGGACGGCGATCTCTATCTGGCTGCTCTGGATGGCTCGATCACTCGCCTGACGGACAGTGAAGAAACCGAACTAAACCCCGCTCTCAGCGACACTGGGCGCTACCTCTCGTTTGTGCGGGATGGGCGGCTGTGGGTTGGAACCGTTGGGGCTGAGGCTGTTCCAGTCACGCCCCAGGAAACGGATACCGTGCGCTGGGGAGAGGCGGAGTTCGTCGCTCAGGAAGAGATGGATCGGCTGACCGGCTACTGGTGGGCCCCAAATGATCGACGCATCGCCGTGGAGCGATTTGACGAAGCTCCGGTGGGTATCGTCACGCGCGCGGCTATTGGCGCTACCGGCACGCGGACTTTCGAGCAGCGCTACCCTGCGGCGGGCACGCCCAACGTGGACGTGAAGCTGTTCGTTCTGGACCCCGATGGCGGCAACCGTGTCGAGGTCGACCTTGGGGCGGAACGGGATATCTACCTCGCGCGGGTGGACTGGGCGCCTGATGGCAAGACGCTTTATGTCCAGCGGATCGACCGGGGCCAGACCACGCTCGACCTGTTGGCGGTCGATCCAGCGACGGGTGCGAGCCGAGTGCTGTTCAGCGAAAAGGCCGCCGCCGGGCATTGGATAAACCTGACGGACAATTATCGCTTCCTGAAAGACGGAAGCGTGATCTGGTGGTCGGAACGCGATGGGTTCGGTCATCTTTACAGGTTTGCGAATGGGCGGTGGAACCAGCTTACTCGCGGCCCGTGGGTGGTCACAAAGCTCACGGGCGTGGATCAGGATGAAGGCAGGCTATACTTCGCGGGCACGCTGGATGACGTGACGGCTGCGCAAGTCTACTCGCTCGATTACCGCAGGGGCGGATCGCCCAAACGGCTTACCGATCCGGCATTCGACAGCGCGGCGACGATGGACGGGAAGGGCAAGACAATGCTCATCACCCGATCGTCTGACACTCAGCCCAAGCAGGTCTATCTGGCAGACGGCACGGGCAAGCATCTGGCTTGGGTGGAGGAGAACGCGCTCAACGCCGATCACCCCTACGCGCCTTATATTGCCAGCCACCGCCCGGCGCAGTTCGGTACGATCAAGGGGCCTGATGGCACTCCGCTGCACTGGAAAATGATCACTCCGGATCTGGTGCCGGGTAAGCGCTATCCGGTGTTTTTCTTTCACTATGGCGGCCCCCATTCGCAGAGGGTTACGCGCGGCTGGGGCGGGGCGCTGCAGCAGGCGGTCGTGGACAGGGGCTACATCTGGTTCGAAATCGACAACCGAGGCAGCTCCAATCGCGGGGTCGAGTTCGAAAAGTCGATCTATCGCGCGATGGGGTCTGTCGAGGTGGAGGATCAGCGCGCAGGCGCGGAATTCTTGAAGACCCTAGACTACGTCGATCCGGCCAAGATCGCCACCTATGGCTGGTCATACGGCGGCTACATGACCCTGAAGATGCTTCAGGCCGATCAGGGGCTCTATGCCGCGGGTATCGCGGGTGCATCTGTCACCCGCTGGGAACTGTACGACACGTTCTACACCGAACGGTACATGGGCATGCCGCAAGTGGATACCGCAGCCTATACCGCGTCGAGTGCGCTGGAAGAAGCCGCGAAGATATCCGACCCCTTGCTCGTGATTCACGGGATGGCGGATGATAACGTGGTGTTCGAGAACAGCTCTGAACTCATCGCCAAGCTTCAGGCGGAAGCTGTGCCGTTCGATATGATGCTTTATCCGGGGTACACGCATAGTGTGGGTGGTCCCAAGATCAGCGTGCATCTGTGGGACACGATTTTCCGCTTTCTGGAGCAGAACGGCGTAACCCCGCCCGAATGACAAAGCCGCGCTTGCCCTGATCAACGCATTTGTGCATTGCGGCGCGCCTTATGCGCCCTAGATGGGCGCGAGTTTTATCAAGCGGAGCGTGTGATGGGTTACCGGGTAGCGGTTGTCGGTGCGACGGGGAATGTCGGGCGCGAAATGCTCGCCATTCTGGCGGAGCGCGAGTTTCCGATGGACGAGGTGGCGGCGGTTGCAAGCCCGCGCTCGACCGGGACGGAAATTGAGCTCGGCGAGACCGGCAAGATGCTCAAGTGCAAGAACATCGAGCACTTTGACTTCACCGGCTGGGATATCGCGCTGTTTGCCGCTGGTTCTGGCCCGGCACAGGAATACGCACCGAAGGCTGCCGCTGCGGGCTGCGTGGTGATCGACAATTCGTCGCTCTACCGCATGGACCCCGACGTGCCGCTTATCGTGCCCGAGGTAAACCCTGAGGCGATTGACGGCTATACCAAGCGCAACATCATCGCGAACCCGAACTGTTCGACCGCGCAGATGGTCGTCGCTCTGAAGCCGCTGCACGATGCAGCGGGGATCAAGCGCGTGGTGGTCAGCACCTATCAGTCCGTTTCCGGTGCCGGCAAGGCGGGCATGGACGAACTGTTCGAACAGAGCCGCGCGATCTTCGTCGGCGACGCGGTGGAAAGCCGTAAGTTCACCAAGCAGATTGCCTTCAACGTGATCCCGCACATCGACGTGTTCCTCGACGACGGTTCCACCAAGGAAGAGTGGAAGATGGTGGTCGAGACGAAGAAGATCCTCGATCCGAAGATCAAGGTCGTTGCGACTTGCGTCCGCGTGCCGGTGTTCGTGGGCCACTCCGAATCCATCAACATCGAGTTCGAGCGCGAGATTTCGGCCGAGCAAGCGCAGGACATCCTGCGTGAGGCGCCGGGCATCATGCTCGTCGATAAGCGTGAGGATGGCGGATACGTCACCCCGATCGAAAGCGCTGGCGACGGTGCGACCTATATCAGCCGCGTCCGCGAAGATTCGACGGTCGAGAACGGCCTGGCGCTGTGGTGCGTCAGCGACAACCTGCGAAAGGGCGCAGCGTTGAACGCGGTGCAGATCGCCGAGCTTCTGGGTCGCCGGCACCTGAAGAAGGGCTGATTGCCCTAATGTGGACGGGCGGCAGGCTTTGCCGCCCGGTTCCCCTCACTAACCGACAATAACGCTCAGTGCGCTGGCGGTTCAGACCGCGTAGCGGGACCGCCGCTCTTCCTCATGAGCAGGACCAGCGGCACTGATGCCAGGCTAAGCCACATCATCAGGTAGAAATCGTCCACGTAGGCGATCATGGCGGCCTGCCGTGTCACGAGCCCGTCGATCACCTGAAGACCAGCCTCGCCATAACTCTGGAACCGTTGCAGCGACGACAGGTCGAGCATCGACGTGACCGTCGGTGTGACGTGCGCAGCCAAATCGCTGTGGCTGGTCTGCGTGTTGCGCGTAAGCAGCGTCACCATAACCGAAATGCCGATCGACGACCCCACGGACCGCGTGAGGTTGAGCAGGCTCGATCCGTCGGTTCTCAGGCGTGGGGGAAGGGTGGCGAAAGCGGTCGCCTGCAGGGGAATGAATACCAGACCGATACCGACGCCCTGGACCAGGCCCGACATGACGATGTGATAGCGATCCACGTCGAGCGACCACCCAGCCATCTGCCACAGCGACCACGCGCCGATAAGGAAGCCGGCCGAGACCATCCAGCGCGCGTCCACGCCCTTGCGCAGCAGGATGCCGGAAAGCTGCATCGATATCAGCACGCCGACGCCGCGCGGCATCAGGACCATGCCGGTGTCGATCACATCGTAACCGAACAGCCCCTGCAACATCGGTGGGAGCAGGGCCATCGTGGCAAACATCACCACACCCACCACGCCCATGAACACCAGCGCGAGCACGAAGTTCACGTTCGCAAATAGCAGCCGGTCAAACAGCGGTTGCCGCGCGGTGGCGAAGTGGATCACCGCGACCCAGGCAGTCGAGATGATCAGGAAGAGGTATAGCCAAGTCTCAACGGACGAAAGCCAGTCGAGCTGAGCGCCCCTGTCGAGCAAGAGTTGAATGCTGCCGAGGCAAAGAGCGATCATTGTGAAACCGAACAGGTCGAACCGACGCTTGGTGACTTCGCGGGAGGGGAGTTCAGCCATCAGGATGGCGATGCACATCACGCCTACGGGCACGTTCACGTAGAAAACCCATCGCCACGACCAGTTCTCGGTGATCCATCCGCCCAGCACGGGCCCAAGGATCGGGCCGATCATCACGCCCATGCCCCAGAGTGCGATCATGGAGCTTTGTCGGCTGGGCCGTGTCGTGTCGAGCAGCGCGGCCTGACTGAGAGGCGCAATGAAGGCACCCGCTACGCCCTGCAACGCACGGAAAATCACCATCTCCTCGAGGTTTTGCGCCATGCCGCAAAGCATTGATGCGGCGACGAACCCGGCTACGGACCAGATGAACAGGCGGCGAGACCCGACCCTGTCGGACAGCCAGCCGGTGATTGGCATCGCTACGGCGGATGCGATGATATAGCTCGTGAGAACCCAGCTGATCGTGTCGGGCGTGGCCCCCAGCGTCGATTGCATGTGCGGAATGGCGACATTGGCAATCGTGATGTCGAGCACTTGCAAAAGGGTCGCGGCCATCACGCCGACGATCAGCAACAGGTGGTTCTGTGTCGGGAGCTGCGCGACATCCTCGATCGGTGTCGCTACCGCCGGGGCTTGCCCGCCGCGGCCGGGGGCAGCGGCGCTTGCCATGACTTAGCGCTTCCGCCCGTCGACGAACACGGTGACATCCGCAGACAGACCGGCGATCAGCGGGCGTTCGCTCTTGGCATCAAGTGCGATGCGCACCGGCACGCGCTGCGTTACTTTCACCCAGTTGCCGGTGGCATTCTGCGCCGGAAGTACCGAAAACTCGGGACCCGTACCCGCGCCGATGGACGCGACATGTCCCTTCAGGGCGACACCCGGATAGGCGTCAAACCGGATCTCCGCAGGTTGGCCGACCCGCATATCGTTGAGGTCGGTCTCCTTGAAGTTCGCCTCTACATAGGAACTGGTCTCTGCGACGAGGGTGAGCATCGGCAGGCTAGTAATAGCCTGCTGGCCCAATTGCAGCCGGTCGGACTGAGCAACGCGTCCGGCAATCGGCGCGCGTATCTCGGTGCGGCGAAGCGCCAGGTCAGCCTCTGCTCGACGCGCTTTGGCGGCTGCGATCTGCGGGTTCTGGCCCGGAACGGCGGCGCCTTCGGCCAGACGTGCCCGCGCTTCCTGCTGCTGGGCCTGAGCCTGCCGAAGCCGCTCCTGCGCCTGCGCAACGGTGTGCTGCGCCGCCTCGTAGTCGGCCTTGGTGGTAAAGCCTCGCTGCCAGAGCGCGTCCTGCCGCTGTAAGGTCGCCCTGGCGAAGGCGATATCCTCTCTCGCGGCGGAAATATCCACGCCCGTCAGTTCCGGCGCATGGGATAGCGCGGTCACGTTTGCCTGGGCCGCTGCGATTGCGGCATCGGCCTGGCTGATCTGGAGCGAGTAAGGCTCGGGATCTATGCGGAACAGCAGGTCGCCGGCTTTGACCATGTCGCCTTCATGAACTGCAACTTCGACGATCTTGCCAACCACCTCGGCGCTAACGCCGACCATATCTTGTTTCAGATAGGCGTTGTCGGTTGAAACCTTGCCCTGCAGGCTCTGCCAGTAAACCAGTCCGCCGATGATTAAGGCGAGCGGTAGGGAAAGCATGAGAGCCAGACGTCCCCATCGGCGGCTGGAAACCGCTTCTTCGGCAGACGCTTCGACATCAGAAATCTGCGGATCGGCTTCAGCCATAAGCTTGCCTCGTGCCGTGAGTTGCCACGCCAAATAGGCGCGCCCGATGCAACTAACAACGAAATCAGAAAGCTTATCCAATGTGGGAACAAAAAATGTTGGATGTGAGCGGCGGATGCCAGTGCAGACTTGTCCGTTATTCGGCGCGTATTGCGGATGATAGGGCCTCAGTCTCTGCCATTGTTGGGTGGGCCAGCTGGCCGCCACGCGCTCGGAAGATTCCGGCGCCGAAGGTATGCATCAAGGGTGGCTTGATACCCGGTCGCGGCCGCGCCACAGGAGTGACGAAGCTGCGGGCGGCGTGTCCTTGCGCTGGGCCGAGGCATGCTTGAGGTGGCGATGTGAGTGAACTGCGTAGTGAAACCGTGTCATCATTTGATGGCGTCGAACTGGCGGTGCATCGCCTGGGAGAGGGGCGCCCGGTGCTGTTGCTGCACGGGTTGTTTTCCAGCGCGGAGATGAACTGGGTTCGCTTCGGGCACGCCGCGGCGTTGGCCGACGCCGGGTTCGAGGCGATCATGCTCGATCTGCGGGTCCACGGACAAAGTGGTAAGCCGCACGATGCCGCTGCCTATCCCCAAGGGATATTGGTTCGCGACGTGCGCGCGGTGATCGACGCGCTGGCGCTCGATGATTTCGATCTGGTGGGCTTCTCGCTGGGCTCGCGGACAGCTGCGGGGGCGGTTATCGGCGGCCTCCAACCCCGGCGGCTAGTGCTCGGCGGGATGGGGCTGGAAGGGCTCTCCGGTTGGAACCGGCGCGCAGCCTTCTTCATCGACGCTATCGATCGCTTCGCTGACGTGAAGCATGGCGATCCCGCGTTCGTGTCCGTCCAATTCATGAAGACGATGAAGATTGACCGTGTTGCCGCTCGGCTGCTGCTGGGGACGGTGGACGATATCGACGTGGCTGATCTTGCAAAAGTGACCATGCCGACGCTGGTTGTTTGTGGCGATCAGGATCTGGACAATGGCTCTCCGCAGGCTCTCGTTGATGCTTTGCCCGATGCCCAGCTTGCAGAAGTGCCCGGAACGCACATGAGCTCTGTGACCCGTCCCGAGCTGGCCAAGGCGATAATCGGCTTTCTGGCGGCTTGATTCACCGGGCGCACCGGTTCAAACCGGTAGCTTCTGAAACTGGTTTTCCCAATCCAAGGAACCCATGCCTCATGAAGGTTCTCGCATCCGCCGCCCTGCTGGCCATCGCCGCGGGTCTCGCCGCGCCAGCCGTCGCGCAGCAATCCGCACCCGCCCAGGCGTCAGCACCGGCGTTTCCGATGACCCCGCAAGGCGCTGCCGATTTCATCGCAGCCGTTGAGAAAGACCTGTTCGACTTTTCCGTCGAATATGCGCGCATCTCATGGGTCAACGCGACCTATCTTAACGACGATACCGACGCGCTTGCCGCCCGGTACGGCTCTATCGGCACGGAAAAGAGCGTCGAATACGCGCTTGATGCGGCCAAGTACGCGCAGGTGCGGGGTCTCGATCCCGTTGTTGCACGCAAGCTGGATATTCTGCGCAATGGGATCGTCCTGCCCGCGCCGACGACACCTGGTGCAGCTGATGAACTGTCCACGATCGCCACTGATCTTTCCAGCCAATACGGCAAGGGGAAGGGCACGCTGAACGGCCAGCCAATCTCTGGATCCGACATTGAGGCGGAGATGGGCAACCTCGAGCACACGCCCGCCGAATTCGCCGAGATGTGGGCTAGCTGGCATGACAACGTCGGCGCGCCGATGAAGGATGACTATTCGCGCATGGTCGCGATTGCCAATGACGGCGCAAAAGAACTGGGATTCTCTGACGTAGGCGCCATGTGGCGTTCCAACTATGACATGCCGCCAGATGATTTCGCGGAGATGGCGGATGGCATCTGGAACGAGCTCAAGCCGCTCTACCTGTCACTGCATACCTACGTCCGTACCAAGCTGAACGAGAAGTACGGCAGCGAGGTGCAGCCCGCGAGCGGCCCCATCCGCGCGGATTTGCTCGGCAATATGTGGGCGCAGGAATGGGGCAATATCTACCCGCTGGTGGCCCCGCCGGGCGCGGGTGACATCGGCTACGACCTGACCGATCTGATCGCGAAGAAGGGTCTGGACGAACTCGCGATGGTCCGCGCTGGTGAGGGATTCTTCTCCTCGCTGGGCTTTGACCCGCTGCCGGATACGTTCTGGAAGCGTTCGCAGTTCCTGAAGCCTGCGGATCGGGAGGTTCAGTGTCATGCCAGTGCGTGGGACATCGACAACAAGGACGATATCCGCATCAAGATGTGCATCAAGCGCAACGGGGATGATTTTATCGTCATCCACCACGAGCTTGGCCACAACTACTACCAGCGCGCCTATAACCAGCAGAGCTACCTCTATCTGAACGGCGCTAACGATGGCTTCCACGAAGCGATCGGCGACATGGTCGCGCTGTCGATCACGCCGGAATATCTGGTGCAGATTGATCTTCTCGACCGCGCGCAAGTGCCCAGCGCCGACAAGGATATTGGCCTGCTGCTTCGCCAGGCGATGGACAAGGTCGCGTTCCTGCCATTCGGCCTGCTGGTCGACAAATGGCGTTGGGGCGTGTTCGATGGCTCGATCACCCCGGCCCAGTACAATCAGGCCTGGGTTGATCTGAAGCGCGATTACCAGGGTATCGTGCCCCCTGTTGATCGGCCGGCGAACGCTTTTGATCCGGGCGCGAAGTATCACATCCCCGGCAACACACCTTACATGCGCTACTTCCTGGCGCGGATACTTCAGTTCCAGTTCTACAAGTCAGCCTGCGATGCGGCTGGGTGGACCGGGCCGCTGCATCGCTGCAGCTTCTACGGTAACGAGGAAGTGGGTAAGCGCCTTAACGCCATGCTCGAAATGGGCTCGAGCAAGCCGTGGCCGGACGCGCTGGAGGCCTTCACTGGCAGCCGCGAGATCAGTGCGGCGGCAATGCTCGAATACTTCGCCCCGCTGAAGGCGTGGCTGGACGAGCAGAACAAGGGCAAGCCGCAGGGCTGGTAAGGCAACGTTGGGTCCGGCTTCGCGGCCGGGCCTTACCGGAACGGCGGCTCGCTGAAGGCGCGCAGCTTGCGGCTGTGCAGGCGCGGCCCCTCCGCCCGCAGGAGTTCGCAGGCGCGGATTCCGATCTGGAGATGGCCAGCAATGGCCTGCTCGTAAAACACGTTGGCCTGACCCGGCAGCTTGATTTCGCCGTGTAGCGGTTTGTCCGACACGCACAGCAGCGTGCCGTAGGGGACGCGAAAGCGATAACCCTGCGCGGCCACCGTGGCGCTCTCCATCTCGATGGCCACCGCACGGCTCTGCGACAGACGCAGAGACGTGCGGGTGAAGCGCAGTTCCCAGTTGCGATCGTCCGTGGTGACGACAGTGCCAGTGCGCATCCGCTCCTTCAGATCGGCACCTTGCGCGCCGCTCACCTCTTCGGCGGCAGCGGCGAGGGCCTGCTGCACCTCAGCAATCGCCGGTAGGGGGATTTCCGGCGGCAGCACGTCGTCGAGCACATGGTCGTCACGCAGATACGCATGGGCGAGGACGAAATCGCCGATCTTCTGCGTAGGCCGCAACCCGCCGCAGTGCCCGATCATCAGCCATGCCTCCGGCCGCAGCACGGCCAGGTGGTCTGTGATGGTCTTCGCGTTGGACGGTCCCACGCCGATATTGACCAGCGTGATGCCTAGCCCATCGGGCGTGTGGAGATGATAGGCCGGCATCTGGTGCCGCCGCCATGTCGTCTCGCTCAGCTGTTCGCGCGCTCGCTGCGTCCGCTGCTCGATCCGCAAGCCGCCTGCGCCCGTCAGCGCGGTGTAGGTGCCTTGGCCAACCTGATCGCCGGCCCAGTCGACGAATTCATCGATGTAGCGGTGGTAGTTGGTCAGCAGCACGAAGCCCTGGAAGTCTTCCGGCGCCGTGCCTGTGTAATGCGCCAGTCGGGCAAGGGAAAAATCCGACCGCAGCCCGTCAAACAGTGACAGAGGCAATGTGCCGTCTGGCATGTCGACGTCCAGCCCATCCGCCAGTTCATCGCCTATCAGGGATAGCTCGGTAGTTGGGAAATGGCGGGCAAGCTCCGTTGGGCGAATTCCGGCAAGAGCGGCCCCCTGTCGGCCGTCGAACACATAGGGAAAGGCGATTTCCTGCCGTGAAGGTCGGCATTTGATGGTGACGTCGTAATCACCCAGCAACAGGTCGAGCTGCTCTTTCAGGTAATTCGCGTATAGATCGGGCCGCGTTACCGTTGTCGCGTAGATACCCGGACGGTGAAGACGGCCGAATGCGCGCGGCCGGTCGATGGTTGCGGCACCTCCGGCGAAGGCGACACGCAGTTCGGGGTAGCAGTAGCTGCCGTCGATGCGCCGTTCGGATGGGGGCGGGGTGCCGGTGCGGACATAATCGGCAATGTCCGTGCGGAGGCAGTTCACTGCTGCATCGTAGATGGCGGTGAGTTGAGCGATGGCGGCGCTGGAATCCATGCCGACAATCTACGCGCCGTTTGCGACAACTCAACTTCAGGCGCGAAATGACCGTCCCGGGTTAGGTCCGGGCAAACAAAAAGGGCGCGTCCCTTTCGGAGCGCGCCCTTCCTGTTGTTTTGATGAAGTGGGCTTAGCCCTCTTCGCCTTCGGCGTCTTCCGGCGGAGGCAGATCGCCCGGTTCCAGACCAGGGACCATCTCTTCGGTGAAGCCTTCAGACTCGCCGCGCTCGTCCTCGGCCGCCTGACCGATAACGTTGACGCCCTGGCGCTGAAGTTCAGCTTCGTCGTCCGAGCGGGCGACGTTCGCCTTCACGTTGACGTGAACTTCAGGGTGCAGCGCAACGCGGACTTCGAACATGCCGATCGTCTTGATCGGACGCTCGAGGATGATCTGCGCCTTGTTGATGTCGAAGCCCTTTTCCTTGAGGGCGTCGGCGATGTCGCGAACGTTGACCGAGCCGTAAAGCTGGCCTGAGTTCGACGAAGAACGGATCAGTACCAGTTCAGTACCGTCCACGTTCTCACCAGCCTTGGCAGCCTCGTCACGACGGGCGGCGTTTTCAGCCTCCAGACGATCACGGTTGGCTTCGAAGACCTTGCGGTTGGCTTCGTTGGCGCGGAGCGCCTTCTTGTTCGGCAGCAGGAAGTTACGGGCGTAGCCGTCCTTCACGGTGACAACGTCACCAATCGTGCCGAGCTTCTCGATGCGTTCGAGCAGGATAATTTCCATGATCCTAGCTCCTTACTTCACGATGTAGGGCAGCAGGCCCAAGTGGCGGGCGCGCTTGATCGCCTTGGCCAGCTCGCGCTGCTTCTTGCCGGAAACGGCGGTGATGCGGCTCGGAACGATCTTGCCACGCTCGGACATGAAGCCCTGAAGCAGACGCACGTCCTTGTAGTCGATTACGGGAGCGTCCTTGGCCGAGAACGGGCAGGACTTCCGGCGGCGGAAAAACGGGCGGGCCATCAGTCGCGCTCCTCACGTTCGGCGCGACGCTTACGGTCGCGTTCGTTCTTGCGCATCTGCACGGACGGGCCGGTTTCCAGCTCTTCCACGTTAATGGTGAGCCAACGGATCACGTCTTCGTTGATGCGGTTCTGGCGCTCAAGCTCAGCGACCATGCTGCCCGGACCTTCGAGGTTCAGCAGCACGAAATGCGCCTTGCGGTTACGGTCGATCTTGTAGGCGAGGTTCTTGAGACCCCAGGTTTCCGTCTTGGAAACCTTGCCGCCATTCTGTTCGACAATTTCAGTGGCACTGGCAGCAAGCGCATCGACCTGAGCCTGGCTCAGATCCTGGCGCGCCAGGAATACATGCTCGTACAACGGCATGTGTGCGTTCCTTTCACTTCCACACCGATCGCTGGCTGATCCGCCCGTATGGCAGAGGCCCCTCCGGCTTTCTTCGACGATTTCCGGAGCGGCATCTCAGTGTGAGAGGACGCGCGGAAGCGGCGCACATACAGTTTTCAGGTTGGAACGCAAGCAGAGTCCGCTCAGGTCAGGGCGGAGAGCAGCGCCTTTGCAAATGTGGTCAGCGTGTCGTCGCGCGCGCCCATCACCGCGATGCGGTCACCAGGGCGGGATATCTCGACCATCAGCTTCCCGCAATCGTCACGGCTAGGGACGTATTTCGCCTTGCCACCCGCTTCTTCGATCAGCCGGACGATGCGCTCGCTACCCTCTGACCGGTCCACCGTGCCACCGAAATAGACCGGATCGCAGAGGATGGTCACATCCTCCGGGCCGAGTTCCTCGGCAAAGGTAAGCGCCAGTTCGTGTCCCATCTGGCGCAAGGGGCCATATCCGTGAGGTTGGAAAAACGCGATCACGCGGCCGGGATGGCTCTTAAGTGTGCGCAGGGTGGCGCGAACCTTTTCCGGGTTATGACCGAAGTCGTCGATAACGGTGATGCCGGAAGGGCTGGTGCCGACGATATCGAAACGGCGGGCGATGCCCTGAAAGCCATCGAGGAAACGGGCTGCATCACCGGCGGAAATCCCGGCGGCTACGGCCCCGGCAATGGCTGCGAGGGCGTTCGCCACGTTGTGTCGGCCCGGCATGGGCACGGTGAAGCCCTGGGCAGAGCCGTCTCTGCGGTCGATGACAGTTGCGGAGACACTCGTTGCGCGGTCGTCGATGGTGCCGGGCACGATGCCGATCATCGCCTCGGGATTGTCGATACCGAAGGTCACCACATCCCCTGCGCGGTGAAGCAGCGAGCGCGATTCCGCGTCGTCGATATTGACCGCCGAGTGGGGGGCGGCGGCGAGGAAATCGCCGAACAGCACGCGCAGTTCGTCCAGGCCTTTGTGGTCCAGACTCACGTTGAGAAGCACTGAAACCTGAGGGCTATAGAGCGCGATGGAACCGTCGCTCTCGTCGACTTCAGACACGAATACATCGCCGCGCCCCACTCTGGCGCTGGCGAACGGCACATCCGGCGTGACGAAATTCTTCATCACCGCGCCGTTCATGATCGTCGGGTCGCGACCAGCCTGATGCATGATCCAGCCGAGCATCCCGGTCACTGTCGACTTGCCGCTTGTCCCGCCGACGGCGACGCCGGATTGTGCAGCGTTGAATAATGTAGAGAGCAGTTCAGCACGCGTCATGCGCGGACAACCAAGCTCCCGGGCGCGCACCATTTCCGGCACGGTATCCTCAATCGCGGCGGAGGCAATCAAGGTCTGGTCGGCAGAAGTGACGCCGCTGCCGTCCTGCGGGAACAGCTCGAAGCCCTGCGCCTCCAGCCATGCGCGCTTTTCGGGCGTGCGTCCCTGATCAAAGCTACGGTCTGACCCGCCGACTTGCGCGCCTTTGCCCCTCAGGATCAGGGCCAGCGGCAGCATCCCGGAACCGCCGATGCCACAGAAAAACCAGGGATGGGCGGTGAGATCGGCCTGAGATGTCATGCCACAGCGGTATGCTCGCCCGCAGCGCAAGACAACCTTGCTGCGCAAATCTCCGCCGCTCCGCTTCGCCCAGGCGACGAAATGTGGTTACTAGCACAATGCCACGCATCGCCATCTGTGCGCCTTCCACGCCGATCAGCCGCGATGTCGCCGAGCGCGTGACTGCGATGGCGGCCGACTATCCTTCGCTGGAACTGAGCTTCCACGAGCAGTGCTTTGCAGAAGAGGGGCATTTTGCTGGCCCCGATGCACAGCGGCTCAACGCCTTTCTCGATTGTGCGAACGATCGGTCCTTTGATGCCGTCTGGTTCGCCAAGGGCGGTTACGGCGCCAATCGCATTGCCGCGCAGGCGATGTCGCGGCTCACAGACGCAGCGCGCAGCAAGACTTACCTCGGCTATTCTGACTGCGGATATTTGCTGGCTGCGCTCTACCGGGAACGTATCGGTCACCCGGTGCATGGGCCCATGCCGGTGGACCTGCGGCGCGATCAGGGCGAGGACGCCGTGCGGCGGGCGCTGGCCTGGCTGGCGGGTGACCCGTCCGGGATAGAGCCTGAGCTCGACGCTCGCCCGACGGTGGCCTTCAACCTGATGACGCTCGCCATGCTCTGCGGCACGGAACTGATGCCGGATATTTCGCGCCACGTCGTACTGGTGGAAGAAGTGGCCGAGCACCTCTATGCGGTGGACCGACTGTTTTTCCACGTTACCCAGAGCCTGCGCGGCATCGCCGGGCTAAGGCTGGGCCGGGTCAGCGCGGTGCCGGAAAATGACCGGCCATTTGGGGCAGGGGCGGAAGAGATTGCCGAATTCTGGTGCGAGCGAACGGGCATCCCCTTCCTCGGCGCCGCGGACATCGGCCATGATCACGCCAACAGAATAGTGCCGTTCGGCCTTGCCCGGCGGCCCGTGCGCCCCTAACCGCGCCCGCCGAGTAAGGAGAGACCCGGATGACCGCATTCGTATTCCCCGGCCAAGGCAGCCAGAAGGTTGGCATGGGCGCAGAGCTTGCCGAAGCAAGCGTGGCCGCGCGCGAAGTGTTTCAGGAAGTGGACGAGGCTCTCGGCCAGAACTTGTCGCGCATCATGCGCGAAGGGCCGGAAGAAGAACTGACGCTCACCGAAAATGCGCAGCCCGCGATCATGGCGCACGCCATTGCCGTTCTGCGCGTGCTGGAACGCGAAGCTGGCCTGAACCTGGTTGCTAAGGGCGAGTGCGTCGCGGGTCACTCGCTCGGCGAATATACCGCGCTCTGTGCCGCAGGTGCGTTCTCGCTGGCGGACACGGCACGGCTGCTGAAGTTGCGTGGGCAGGCTATGCAGGCCGCGGTGCCGGTAGGGCTCGGCGCGATGTGCGCGCTGCTTGGTGCCGATCTGGAGAAGGCTCAGGTACTGGCCGACGCCGCTGCGGAGGGCGAAGTCTGTCAGGTCGCAAACGACAACGATCCCGGCCAGGTCGTCCTGTCGGGCCACAAGGGCGCTATTGAGCGCGCCGTGGCTCTGGCCAAGGAACATGGCATCAAACGCGGCGTAATCCTTCCGGTTTCGGCGCCCTTCCATTGCAGCCTGATGCAGCCTGCTGCGGACGCGATGGACGAGGCGCTGGGCCGCACGCCGCCGGGCGCTTTCCGCCTCCCCATCTATGCTAATGTCACCGCTGCCCCGGTAACCGACGCGGCCGAGGAACGCCGCCTGCTGGTGGAACAGGTCACCGGCCGGGTTCGCTGGCGCGAAAGCGTTGTGGCGATGAAGGATGCTGGCGTAAGCCGCTTCGTGGAAATCGGCGGCAAGGTCGTCGGCCCGATGATCGGTCGCACTGTGTCCGATGTAAACGTGATCAGCGTGGTGACGATGGCCGACATCGAGGCTTTGGCGAAAGAGATCTAGCGCTCCCGCGCGCCGCTAAACGATAGTTTTTGGAGCTTGATGATGTTCGACCTTACCGGAATGACCGCACTCGTAACCGGCGCAAGCGGCGGGATCGGTTCCGCCATTGCGCGGGCACTGGCGTCGCAAGGCGCGCGGCTGGCGCTTTCGGGCTCCAACAGCGCTAAGCTGCGGTCCTTCCGTGAGGAATTGAACGAAGAGTTCGGCCTCGATCACGTGGAGATCACTTGCGATCTTTCCGACGCCACTCAGGTTGAGGAACTGGTGCCCGCCACGCTCGACACGCTGGGACGGCTCGACATTCTGGTGAACAACGCCGGTGTCACGCGCGACAACCTCGCCATGCGCATGAAGGATGACGAGTGGGACGCGGTGATCCGCATCAACCTTGAGGCTGCGTTCCGCCTCATGCGCGCGGCTGCAAAGCCGATGATGAAGGCCCGATTCGGCCGCATTGTCACCGTCACCAGTGTCGTCGGGGCCACCGGGAATCCCGGCCAGGTTAACTACGCAGCGGCCAAGGCCGGGCTGGTCGGCATGACCAAGAGCTACGCTCAGGAAGTGGCGAGCCGGGGAATCACCGCCAACTGCGTCGCGCCGGGCTTCATCCGCACGGCGATGACGGAAGTGCTGCCCGACGCGCAGAAGGAAGCGTTGAACGGCCGCATCCCCATGGGCCGCATGGGTGAGGGCGGCGACATCGGCGCCGCCGTGGCCTACCTCTCCAGCCGCGAAGCGGGCTACGTGACGGGCCAAACCCTGCACGTAAACGGCGGCATGGCGATGTTTGCCTGAGGTTTTCCCCAGCGCTTCACCATTCCACCTTGCCGCAGGGCTCCGCCCCGCTAAGGATATTTCGACATATTCCGGCGCTTGCGGGCGATTCCGGCCCATCCCTGTCAGCGGGGAAGCGCGCAAGGGGGTCATTGTTGAGATGAAAGCCACCATTGAACGCGCAAAGTTGCTGCGTTGTCTTTCTCACGTTCAGTCGGTGGTTGAGCGCCGCAATACGATTCCGATCCTCTCCAACGTGCTGATTGAAGCGCACGGGGATGGCACGGTTAAGATCATGGCGACCGACCTTGACCTGCAGGTCGTGGAGAGCGTGGACGCAGCCTCGGTGGAAGCGCCCGGCGCGATCACCGTATCGGCGCACTTGCTGTTCGACATCGCTCGGAAGCTGCCCGATGGCAGCCAAGTCAGCCTGGAGACCGCCGACAACCGCATGACGGTGAAGGCCGGGCGCAGTCGCTTCCAGCTTCCGACCCTGCCGCGCGACGATTTCCCGGTGATCGTGGAAGGCGATCTGCCAACCAGCTTTGAGCTGCCTGCTCGCCTGCTGGCCGAACTGGTCGACCGTACCCGCTTCGCCATTTCGACCGAAGAAACGCGGTACTACCTCAACGGTATCTTCCTCCACGTCACGGATGGCGAACTGAAGGCGGCCGCAACGGACGGTCACCGGCTGGCGCGGTTCACGCTGCAGCGGCCGGAAGGCGCGGACGGCATGCCGGACGTGATCGTGCCCCGCAAGGCGGTGGCCGAACTGCGCAAGCTGCTGGAAGAGGCGTTGGACAGCAACGTGCTGATCGACCTTTCGGCCAGCAAGATTCGCTTCGCCCTTGGCGGCGAGGGCGGGGTGGTGCTGACCAGCAAGCTAATCGACGGCACCTTCCCGGATTATAGCCGCGTTATCCCGACCGGTAACGACAAGCTGCTCAGACTCGATCCGAAGAGCTTCTACGAAGGTGTTGATCGCGTTGCGACAATTGCCACGGAGAAGACCCGTGCGGTGAAGATGGGCCTCGATCGTGACAAGGTCACGCTGTCGGTCACCAGCCCCGACAACGGCACTGCCGCGGAAGAAGTGCCGGCGGACTATGCGGCCGACTCGTTCGAGATTGGCTTCAACGCTAATTACCTGAAGGACATCCTCGGCCAGATCGACGGTGATACCGTGGAACTGCATTTGGCAGACGCAGGTGCGCCTACCCTTATCCGCCAGGACGACAAGAGCGCGGCGCTCTATGTCCTGATGCCGATGCGGGTCTGAGGGATCGTGCGGCGGGCATTTGTCGCAGCGGTAGCGGCGCTATCTCTGGCAGCAGGGCCCGCTTACGCTCAATCGGCAGCAATTCCCAAGGAAGCCGAGGCGAATCTTCGCTGCGCGGTGTGGGCCGGGGTCATCCTGGGTAACAACCGGGATAACGCCGAGGTCGCTGCCGGCTTCGGCATGGCGCTAGGTTGGTTCACTGCGCTTTACGAAGGGATGACAGGCAAGCCGTTCGAGCGGGCGATAACTGCCGCCTACATCAATTCAGTGATGCCAGAGATCGAGGCGATTGAAGTGGACTGTAAAGTTCGGATGCAGAACATGGGACAGCGGTTCTCCGATTGGGGTGAGACGCTTCAGCAATCGGGCCAGTAATAGCCAGCTCCTCGGCTCAGATAGGTGGGCTGGCCTACCTTCCAGCTCTGATCATTGCTTCAACGTCTACGAACTTTTCACGAGGCGCATCTTCGCGGGCCGCGCGCTCTTCCGCTTCTTCTATTTTCTTCCAGTCGCGGAAAGTGACGACATCCAGCCCCCGCTCCGCAACCAGCGCGTCAAATCCGGCGCGTCCCTGCTTGCGTGCGCTACCCAACGATCCCTCAGTGAGGTCCTCTTCCATCTTCTCGACGACTGAATAACCGTCTGGGCGGTTGGTCCCGATCGTCCCGGACGGCCCACGGCGCGCCCAGCCTACGCAGTAAAGGCCGGGGAGGATGCGTCCCTCATCATTGGCAAAGCGGCCTGCGCGCTCGTCAAACGGCACACCGGGGATCGGGGATGTGCGGTAGCCTATGCAGCTAACGACCAGGTCGGCAGGGATCTGAAAGGTCTCGCCAGTTCCCTCGGCTCGTCCGCGCACGATTGCAGTACGCTCCACTTCTACCGCGGTTACTTTTTCCTCGCCAATCAAAGTGATGGGGGAGGACATGAAGATAAATTCTATCGATTTTGGCTTCTCGGCTCGGATGTGTTCCGGCGTCGCAGCGAAGGCACGAAGGTGCCCGACGGACTTGCGTAGACCGGGCTCAAGGATCGCGTCTTCCTCAGGGTCCGGAAGATCGGCTGATGAAACATGCGGCGCCGCGCGCTCCAAGTTCCCCAGCTCGCCAAGTTCCTTCGGTGTCATCATGATCTGATGCGGGCCGCGCCGCCCAAGGATGATTACTCGCTCGATCTTCGACGCTTCGAGCGCGTCGAGCGCGTGCCCGACAATGTCACTGCCGGCGAACTCCGCCCGGGACTTGGAGAGGATGCGCGCGACGTCAAGCGCGACGTTACCCATGCCGATGACCACGGCCGTTTTGCCTGAAAGGTCCGGGGCTAGCGAGGCGAACTGTGGATGGCCGTTGTACCACCCGACAAAGGCCGCGCTGCCGAATACGTTGGCTACTCCCTCCCCAGGGATGCCTAGCGGGCGATCATGCGGCGCACCGGTCGCCAGAACTACGGCGTCATACAGCTCGCGCAACTCGTCGATGGAGACGTCTTCACCGATCGAGATATTGCCCACAAACCGGACATTGTCCGACAGGGCCACCTTCTCGTACCGCTTGGAGACCGCCTTGATCGACTGATGGTCGGGCGCGACCCCCGTTCGGATCAGGCCGTAGGGGACCGGCAGACGGTCGAATACGTCGATACGCACATCGTCGCCAAACGTCTTTTGGGCTGCTTCGGCAGTGTAATATCCGGCAGGGCCGGAACCGATAATCGCGATATGCCGCATGACAGGAAATCGCCTCTCCTCGCTCGCGTAATTCGAACTTAACCACCAGAGTGAACGCGGCAATCGCGTGACCCACAAAAACTGCTGACAACTTAACCGTTTCTCAAAGCTGTACGGGCAGTTCCGAGCCCATGTCCGGCGCCGCAAAAGTCAAAACTACACCAAGATCACGCTCGCGCGTTCGCGCTGTTGTTGATGAAGGCGTCGTGGAGCAGGCCAAGGCGGCAAAAACTAAACGGAACTCGCCTTCGACCGAGGCTAAGTCCGACGCCCCGATAATCCTCAAAACGAAAACCGCGAAGGAGCGGGTTCAACCCAAGCCCGTAATACCTGCCGCAGCACCAGCGAGCGAGCGCCGGGTGGCGCCGCGGCGTGCCGCTCGCATCGATCGCAGCGCCGCGCTTCTTCCTCGGAAGTTCGCAGGTAGGCAGTGGGTGCCGCAGAATTGGCCCTACGTCTTGCTGGCCATGATTACCTCGTGGGTCAGTGGCATGGCTGCTACTGGCGGTTGGCCCGGCACGGTGCAGACGGTGCTGTTTGGCGCGGCATTGGTGGGCGCGGGATGCGTAGGCCTAGCCCACAAGATCGCGAGGCATAACCGGGTTGAAGTGCGCATCGCTGCGGTGGTCCTGGCGGTGGTTGCGCCGCTGTTCCTGTTCGGGCTGGCGATGACCACCTGGTCGGTAAACGGTAATCTGCCGTGGGACGTGCTGCTGGCGTCGCTGATCTGCACATCGGGTATCGCTGCCGCCTACGTGCGTCGGCAATCGGGGGTGATACTCGCAGCTCAACTGGCGACGTGGGCTTCGGTTGTCGTGGGCACACAGTCGCTGGGCGGCATCGCTATCCTGCTCGTGGCGGCTGCGGCGGCCGTGCTGGTGGGGCGCGATCATGAACGCGAGCGGGTAGACGAAGAACGTAGCATAAGGGCCCGTGAGCGGGTCCAACGTCGTGCGCGGGAGATTCTGGCAGACTATGAGGAAACGGGGCAGGGCTGGTTCTGGGAGACGGATCGCCGGGCACTGCTTACCTACGTCTCAGCTCCGGTAGCCGAGGCAATTGGGCAGCACCAGGCGGATATGATCGGTATGCCGCTCGTCGGATTGTTCGACCTTGAGCAGACCGGGCAAGAGGATGAGCGGACGCTGCTGTTCCACCTCACCGCGCGTTCCGCTTTTCAGGAAGTGGCCATGCGCGCCGCGACGCCGGGTGACGAGCGCTGGTGGTCGGTAAGTGGGCGGCCGATCTACGATGAGTTCGATAACTTCGTTGGCTTCCGTGGCTCCGGCACGGACCTGACCGCCAAACGGCTGAGCGAGGAGCACGCCTCCCGCCTCGCGCACTACGATTCGCTGACGGGCCTCGCCAATCGGTTCCAGATGTCGCAGGCGCTTGAGAAGATTCTGACCTCTCATTTGGAGAAGAACCGGGCCTGCGGTGTGATCCTGCTGGATCTCGACCGGTTCAAGCAAGTCAACGATTCCATGGGGCACCCAGCTGGCGATCAGCTGCTGAAGCAGGTTGCCCAGCGACTTCAACGCACGATCGAGCAGGCGGGGCAGGTCGGCCGACTGGGTGGCGACGAGTTCCAGGTGATCGTGCCGGGGAATATGCCGCGCGACCGCCTCGGTCAGCTTGCGTCGCAGATCATCCACGCCTTGTCGCAGCCTTATCCGATTGACGGGCAGACAGTGGTCATCGGCGCATCCATCGGTATCGCCTGCGCGCCGGATGACGGCACGACAGGTGAGGAACTGATCCGGAACGCCGACCTCGCGCTTTATGCTGCCAAGGATCTGGGTCGAGGAAGGTTTCACTTCTACGCCAAGGATTTGCACGCAGAGGCTGAGGCCCGCTCGAAGCTGGAACAGGACTTGCGCGAGGCGATCACGCACGGTCATTTGCAGCTCTTCTACCAGCCGGTTGTTTCGGCCGCGACCGAGCGGATCAACGGGTTCGAGGCGCTTTTGCGTTGGCAACACCCGCAGCAGGGCTGGATTCCGCCAGACAGGTTTGTCGAGACGGCCGAGGACACCGGCCTGATCGTCCAGATCGGCGAATGGGCCCTACGCACGGCTTGCCGTGATCTTGCGCAATGGCCTGAAGAAGTGCGCGTGGCGGTGAACGTCTCGCCGTTGCAATTCGCCAACCCCCATCTGCCCGCGATTGTCACCAGCGCCATTGCCCAGACGGGGATCGACCCGGCTAGGCTGGAACTGGAGATCACCGAGAGCGTGTTCATGGGGGACGACGAGCACACCGAGGCGATGTTCTCGGCGCTCAAAAGGATCGGCGTTCGGCTGGCGCTTGACGATTTCGGCACCGGCTACTCATCGCTCGGCTATTTGCAGCGCGCGCCGTTCGACAAGATCAAGATCGACCAGAGCTTCGTGCGCGGGGCTACCCAGCCCGGCAGCCGTAACGGCGCGATCATCGCGTCGATCACCAGCCTCGCACAGGCGCTGGGCATGGATACGACGGCGGAAGGGGTGGAGACTTTCGACGAGCTCGACCTCGTGCGTATGCACGGATGCAGCCACGTGCAGGGTTTCATCTACGAACGGCCCCTCACGATGGAAGCCGCTACAGAGCGACTGCGCTCGGGTCTGGCGATGGCCGCGCAGGGTCCGCGTTCCGCGCGCGCCGCCCGCCGTACAATGCTCCGTCATGTTCTTTTGGAACGAGACGGTAAGCTGATGAACGGTACGGTGCGTAACATCTCCAGCACCGGTGCCCTTATCGAGGGGCCGTGGAATGCCGCGCCCGGAGCATTATTCCACGTGCACCTGTCGAATTCGCGGATTGTCGCCGCCACGGCGAGATGGTCAGACGGGGATCGAATGGGTCTGGAATTCGAGACTCCGCTGGAATGTGATGCCAGTGGCGCCATCCTTGCACTGCGCCACGGTGACCCCGTTCAACGATCAATGCGCAAGGCAGGCTGACATCGTCGGAGAGCGCGTCTAAGGGCCCGGCATGGCTGACCTCGACCTTATCCGCAATTTCTCGATTATTGCTCATATCGATCACGGGAAAAGCACGCTTGCCGATCGCCTGATTCAGGCCACGGGCGGGCTGACCGACCGCGAGATGAGCGAGCAGGTTCTCGATAACATGGATATCGAGAAGGAGCGCGGGATCACCATCAAGGCGCAGACCGTGCGGCTGAATTACACCGCGCGCGACGGCAAGACTTACGAACTCAACCTGATGGATACGCCCGGCCACGTGGACTTCGCTTACGAAGTTTCGCGCAGCCTTGCCGCGTGCGAAGGTGCTCTGCTGGTCGTCGATGCGGCGCAGGGCGTGGAAGCGCAGACGCTCGCCAACGTCTATCAGTCGATCGAACATGACCACGAGATCGTGCCCGTCATCAACAAGATCGACCTTCCTGCGGCCGAGCCGGAGAAAGTTCGCGCTGAGATAGAGGACGTGATCGGGCTCGACGCCAGCGGTGCGGTGCTCGCCAGCGCCAAAAGCGGCATCGGGATCGAAGAGGTTCTTGAAGCCGTGGTCGCCAAGATTCCGCCGCCCAAGGGTGACCGGAACGCGCCGCTGAAGGCCATGCTGGTCGATTCCTGGTACGACCCATACTTGGGCGTCGTCATTCTGGTCCGCGTGATCGACGGTGCCATCAAGAAGGGGCTGGCCGTCAAGTTCATGCAGGGTGGCACCGAACACCTCGTAGACCGCGTTGGTTGCTTCACGCCAAAGCGCGTAGAGCTCCCCGAGATTGGGCCGGGCGAAATCGGCTTCATCACCGCGCAGATCAAAGAGGTGGAACAGGCCCGCGTCGGTGACACAATCACCACGGTGAAGGCAGGCGCCACTGATGCGCTGCCGGGCTACAAGGAAGTGCAGCCTGTGGTGTTCTGCGGGCTTTTCCCTGTTGACGCCGCCGACTTCGAAAAGCTGCGCGAAAGCATCGCGCGCCTGCGCCTGAACGACGCCAGCTTCAGCTTCGAAATGGAAAGCAGCGCGGCTCTCGGCTTCGGTTTCCGCTGCGGTTTCCTGGGGCTGCTGCATCTGGAGATCATCCAGGAGCGGCTGACCCGCGAGTACGACCTCGATCTTATCACCACCGCGCCCAGTGTGGTCTATCGGATAAAGTTGAGCGCCAGCAAGACCGAGGACGCAGGTGAGATTTACCTGCATAACCCGGCCGATTATCCTGATCCCAACCGGATCGAGGAAATCGAGGAGCCGTGGATCAAGGCGACGATCTACACGCCCGACGAATATCTCGGCGCGATTTTGAAGCTGTGCCAGGACCGTCGCGGTATCCAGACGGACCTGACTTACGTCGGTGGGCGCGCTCAGGTGACTTACGAGTTGCCGCTGAACGAGGTCGTGTTTGACTTCTATGACCGCTTGAAGTCGATCAGCCGTGGCTACGCCAGCTTTGACTACGAGCAGATTGGCCTGCGCGAGGGCGATCTCGTGAAGATGAACATCCTGGTGAACAACGAGCCGGTCGATGCCCTCAGCATGATCGTGCACCGCGGCGTGGCTGAAGCGCGCGGGCGGCATATGTGCGAGCGTCTGAAGGACCTGATCCCACGCCACCTGTTCAAGATTCCGATCCAGGCGGCCATTGGTGGCAAGGTTATCGCGCGCGAGACGATCGGCGCGATGCGCAAGGACGTAACGGCCAAGTGCTATGGCGGCGACATCTCGCGCAAGAAGAAGCTGCTGGAGAAGCAGAAGAAGGGCAAGGCCCGGATGCGTGAGTACGGCAACGTCAGCATCCCACAGGAAGCCTTCATCGCTGCGCTGCGGATGGGCGAGGAATAACTCCCGCATCCCTCAGCAACCCAAGACTGATTTTCGAGGAATACGAATGATGCCGGCACGGATCGAACCGGGACCGACCTTCAAGGACAACCTTGCACTCATGCCGTCGATTGACGGCGTCGAGCGCGTGGATCTGATCGATCAGACGGGCGCTGTGGTGGCCACCATAGAGAACCAGCCCGGCAAGCAAGGCTCGCTGGCGGTCTACCAATACCTCGGTACGGCCTTTGGTGCGGTGGATGTAGAAGCTGCTGAGCACGGCCTGGCTGTGTTCGGCGAACACACACCTGATGCGCGTAATCGTCCCGGTGCGCATCCGAACATCGATCGGCTGCTAGAGATCGCTGCCGGGGGCGAAGCGCTGCAGGTTGCGATCATCCCCGCAGTTTGATGCTAGATTCTCGCCATCGCGTTCGTGATGGTGGTGAACACGCTCGCGAGATTCAGGCCAAGGCTCTGGAACGCGATAAGGCAGGCTAGCGAAATTAGCGCTGCGATCAGACCGTATTCGATGGCGGTGGCACCGCTTTCGTCAGCTAATAATCGCTTTAACATAGTCGGCCCTCCTTCTCTTGCCCCGGTTGGGCGGACCCCGTTTAAACCGCGTTGCCGATTGTGTAGGCAGTTTTTCCTGTCTAATGTTTAACCACAACAATTCAGCGCGATATGCGCGGAACAGGTGCGAGCCAAGGGGGGTGCATGGATCGCTTGCCCGCCATCAGGAGAGTTATCCTGGCGGACCGGTCTCCGTGGGCGTCATCGGGATACTCAGCGACGGCTGTAGTAATTCCTACGGTGCTCCGCTGGTCTATCGACGGGGGGGAAGATCCCATGATCCCCTTCGTCACCTATTATCCAGCTGTCGTGTTGGCTGCATTACTGCTCGGCTGGCGCTGGGGCGCACTGGTGGCGCTAGCTTCCGGGATCGTCGTCAATCGCGTCTTCCTGCCCGAACCGATGATGATGGACCTCTCAGTCCACGAGACGATCCTGGTGGGGTTGTTCGTGGTCTCGTGCGCGGCACTGGTGGCGATTTCTGAAACGGCACGGCGGCTGGTCCGTCAGCTGGAGGCAACGAAGGAGCGGGAAGCGCTGCTTAACCGCGAGTTGTCCCATAGGGTGCAGAACATGGTGGCTACAGTAAGCGCCATGGCGGTGCTGACCGCGCGGCACAGTGAGCCTGACGAGTTGGCCAGCGCACTGGCCGGGCGTCTGGAGACCCTCAAGCGGACCACAGAGCTGCTGGAAACGGGCGTTGATGCGCAATGCGAGCTGCATAGCTTGCTGGACACGGTGCTTGCGCCATTCCGTTCTGAAGGGAACTTCAGCGTCGTGGGCCCTGCGTGCGAACTGCCGGAAGATTCGTGCGTGCCGCTGGCGTTGGCACTTCATGAGCTGGCGACGAATGCGGCAAAGTACGGCGCTCTGACAGTGCCTGAAGGTCGCGTCACGCTGCTCTGGACGCTGGGCGAGGAAGGCCCTGATCTACTGCGCCTCATCTGGCAGGAAGAGGATGGCCCGACAGTGGAGCAGCCAAGCCGCCAAGGTATGGGAACGCAGCTTCTGAAGCGGCAACGCGGGCTTGATGCGGTAGAGGTGGAGTATCGCCCTGATGGCGTCCGCTGCGATCTGCAGGTGTCCGGCGTAAAACCGATCAGCCGGGAAACGTGACGGCCCCGGTCCGAAGATCCGGGGCCGCCTTGCGATCAGATTAGGTCTTTGGCTTGGCTGGCATCGGCACCAACCGCGGCCGGGATGCCAAGAACTCCGGAGAGTACGACAGTTGCTTGCCGTTGCCGATGTCGCCACCCGTGCAGCTGAGGTGACCCTCGATGCAATGCGTCATCCAGGTGTTCAGCACATCGTCGTCCCAGGCGCCGAACCAGTCAGCATGGAACGTCGAACCGGATACCTGGGGGGTCATGCCTTCCATCCGGTCCGACACGAAGTGCCACGTCTGCAGCGACGTCGACTTGTCGCCAGAGCGGTCCAGCGTTTCGTCCACCGTCCAGAACACTCCGATAGTGAGCTGAGGCAGAAGGTACGGATGGGTGGAGGGGCAATGCGGCTTGGCGTCCGCGCCGTAAGATGTGTGCGCCATGTGCGACCGGTGATCGGGGCTATCCAGCTCCGTACCGTTCCAGCAGCGCGGGGCTTCGACTACAGCGCCGACCATCGCGCCTATCGGACATACCTTGGCGGCGTCGACCAGCGTGTCGTGGTGGCCACCGACGTTGGGCGCATCACAAGTGAACCAGGAGTGCGAGCGTTCGCCACCGCTCATGGTGCGACCGAAGACAAAGCGCAGGCCGCGCGGCAGACCGATGCAGCCCTTGCCTTCCTTGCACATCGGATCCGAACTCAGCTCGCGCTTGTAATAGATCGATATGCCGTCGGGCATGATCACCTGGCCACGACCGTTGGCGAGGGCAGGGATCCAATACGACGAGCGGTTCAGGGCGTTGTTGCAGGTGCTCGCGCCCGTCGTCCGCAGGGATTCGTAGGTCGAGTTGCCGTCGGCAAGCGTGTTGCCGAAGAACATATGCAGGTGCGAACGGCCCGGCTGCCCAGGGAACACGATTGGGTCATCGTAAGCCAGATGGCTCGGCTTGCACATGAAACGGAACGCGCCCTGATTGTCGCCTGCCGGCATGGGGGTGGCGATCGCCCCGGTTCCCCAGCTCGGCGACAGAAGGCCTGCCGTCGCAAAGTTCGTGGGGATCTTGTTAAGCTGTGGGTAGCCTTCTTCCATGTTCGTGCCGATGATCGAACCGGCCGGAGCGGAAGTAGGAGCAGGAGCGGGAGCAGCCGTGGGCGCCGGGGTGGGCGCCGGTGCGGCAATCACGCCGCCGCCAGAGCCAGCAGTGCTGGACGGTGATCCTCCGCCGCCGCATCCGAAAAGGAAAGCAGATCCGAATGCTGTAAGGATCAGGGAATTAAGACGGCTCACTGCATGCTCCCGTGCTGGGTACGGGAACAGGTCTTGGGCGGCCTTAGTTAAGGCCGAACTCAATCTTATGGTAAACAACTGGTTAACCAATCTTGGTAAAGGTCGCTTTCGCGCCTCGTTAACCAAAGCGGCCTATCGTGCCCCCGCGATGCGGCGCGGCCGGTCAGAGTGCTGGAGGACTGTTGGTGAAGGCAGGAATGCCAATATTGCTTGCGATAGGGTTAGGCGCGTGCACGCCCGATCCGCGTGCGATGACGCTCGCCGAAATAGACTTTACGGATATGGAGGAGGTCCAGGAAATCAGGCAGGACCTTCGTGCTGAAGACCGTCCGGTCTTCAGCACCTTTATTGTTAAGCACGTTGCGACCTCTTCTTCTTTTTGCGGCGAGACGCTGGTCACCGAAGACGGGAAATTGCCACAGACTTTGGGTGAGGCCCTCGCGTTGACCGTCCTGCGAGAGGAACGCGAAGGTCGCGAGCGCCTTGCGGCGGAACGACCTCTTCCAGCGACCGAATTGGCACGTCGTGAGATGGAAACCCTGTCAATGCGGCGAGAACTGCTCGCCGCGAAGATGGGGGAGCTACGCGCGCGCTTTGGTTCTGAAGCTGAGCAGAAACCAGAATGGACCGCTGTGAGGGATCAGATTGCCGATTTGGATCGTCAGATCGGATTGGCTCTGTCTGCGACCAAAGCATCGGCCCAGTAGAGCACTAGGGCTTCATCGCGCTCACGAGCGAGTAATAGCCGCCACCTGTGCGGATAGCGTCTATATCGACGAACCCGGCGCTACCCAGAATGTCCCGTAGTTCGGCCAGGGAGTATTGCTTGCCCAGGGTGCCCAATAGCATGAGCAGGCTGAAGGCCGCCGCATGCCACGGACCGGCGCCATCGTCGTCCATCAGGATTTCATTGAGAAAGATGCGCCCGCCGGATGGAAGCGCTGCAAAGCTCTTCTTCGCAAGCAAGCGGCACGTTTCGTCAGACCAGTCGTGAAACACGTTGGAGAAGAAGTGCGCGTCTGGGCCAGTGGGCCAGTTGTCTTCAAACATGTTGCAGGCATGGGTGGTCACCCGCGCACTTAGCCCAGCGCGGGCGACGTATTGGCCCGCTTCAACCGCCATTGCCGCAAGATCGAGCAGCATGACCTTCATGCCTGGCTGCGCCTTCGCGATCTCGATCCCATAGACGCCAGAGCCGCAGCCCACGTCGATCAGACTGTGGCAATTCGCCCAGATCGGCATCACGGCGACGCCACGGGCAGGGGCCTGACTGTGAGCATGCATGAAAGCCGCGATGCGGCCTGCCACCTCCGCGCTCATCGACCCGCGTTCCCACTCCGGACCACCCGACGTGAAGTCTCCGGGACGCCGACCCGTGGTTACGGCTTCCAGAAGCTGCGCGTGAAGCGGCGTGCGATCGCGGAAACCGGTAAGAAATCCTCCCCAATACCCTTCCGCTTCCGGATGCAGCCAAGTGCGGGCGGGGGGAAGGGCCCGCCATTTATCGCCTCGCTTCTCGATTAAGTCTGACGAGGCGAGGGCGCCAAGCAGCATTCCCAACGCGCGCTGATCGAGTTTCAGACCAGCGGCAAGTTCTTCAGTGGTGAGCGCCGAGTCGGAAAGCGCGCGAAACACCCCGGTCTCATCCGCGACTGTCATTGCAGGAAGGCGGAACATGGATTCCCACTGATCCCATATCGCACGGTCGTCAGTAGTCGGCGGCAGATGTCCGCTCATCATGGTCTCCAATAGAGGGGTGGGCGTGATCTTCTGCCCGTCGGCACTACCGTGACGCGAACGTTTGCCTTGAGCATTCGTCCAATCGGGTAAGTGAGGGGCTCACGCCGGACAGACTGGTCGAGGAAATAGCCTGACCCTGATAGATCAGCCCGAGATGCCGACTGGTGCCGAGGTCAGACAGAAACTGCCTCGCAGAACGCTTCCCGGCGATACGAGTGGTGAACCGGGTCACGCCGTCTTGATGGGTGTAGTTGAAGGTGCGCGGGCTCCACCCGTCATCATGCTTCACGGTGCCGTTGTCGAGAAGGACAACGCCCAGGCTCAGTGCGCCCGTGGCATTGAGACCGCTTGATATGTCGCGTGTCTCGATTGTCAGAACGACCTCTCCTGCACGAGAATCGTAATTTACCTTGAGGGCATTGTTCGATTCATCAGGTGCTGCGTTATTCAGAGAGCAGGCATTTCCTGAAACGTGCACCGGCCAAGTGCTTGAAGCATAATATACCTGCGCGTCCTGCGCTTGGGCAGGCAGGGCCAGCAATGCGAGCAGCGGCACGAATTTCTTCATCGCGGTTCCTCCCCCAAAATCTATTGGGGAAGGATACATCTAATGATGCGAAACGCGACTCAAAATGAACTTCGGCGCGAGCAGAGGAGGGGGCGCGGCGCGCACCGTGGGGTTCTTCAGGCCGATTGTCGCAAGCGGGCTTGCTCTTCTCGCGAACGGCGTGCCAGAACCTTGCACAACAGAACAAAGACATCTGGAGAGGTTAAATGGCTACCGCCGCCGCACCGCGGTTTGACGAAGTCGAGGATCAGGCCCGCGAGGTGGAAGCCATGATCCGCTACGTGGATCCGGGCGATTTCGTCACCCGGCGCTATGTCAGCCGCGGCGCGGAGATCAACACCGGCACCTATACAGACCACCGCGTGATTGTGCGCGACGCCATGCCGATCCGGGATCACTTCGAACTCGACGTTCACGGCTTCCGCATCGCTCGGCAGCCGACAGCGGTTCGCAACTTCCATGACAATGATGAAGTAAGCCAGGTCTATGAACGCGAGGTCGAAGACCATGTTCGCCAGTTGACTGGCGCGAGCAAGGTTGCTGCGCGGGGGTGGATGATCCGCACCACGGCCGATCTCACTGAACACGCGCGGCAGAAAGGCGAATCTTATCAGCACACAGGTGGCATCCAGCCGCCCGCTGGCGAAGCGCATATCGACCTAAACACGCCGACCTCTCGGCGCATGGCCGATTTTACCTATCGCAAGCACTTCCCGGATGGTCCCGGCTACAAGCGGTTCCTGATTTCATCCTACTGGCGCACGTTCAGCGCACCGCCGCAGGATGCGCCGCTGGCGATGTGCGATGGCCGCACCAGCTTTGGTGGCGAGGAAAAGTCCAACACCCTGTTCGTCGTGGACGAATTTCCTACTGGAGATGCCCTGACCGCGCCGGTGGACGGGGAGGAGGATATGCTCGCTGCGACCATCCTAAGCCATCATCCCAGCCACCGCTGGTGGTATTTCTCAAACATGGATGTGGATGACGCCTTGCTGTTCAAATTCCACGACAGCGACCATTCGCGCACATGGCGCTGCCCGCACTCCGCCTTCCACGACCCGAGCTTCGCGAACGCAAATGTTCGCGAAAGTATCGAGGTTCGGACAGTGGCATTTTGGGAATAGGGGGCAGCGTGTTCACTTCACTTGGCGTTCACCCGGGCGCTGGCTATAGGCGGCGCATGAACGAACGCTCTCCCCTTCGGACCGCCCTGCTTGTCGCCGCTGCGGCGACTCTTCCGCTGACAGCTGGCTGTTCGGCATTGGGCGGCGGGAAATCTGCCCGCGACACCGGTTTCGTGGCTCGCGATGCGGAATCGCTTTACGCTGCGGGCAAGGAACGGCTCGATCGGGGGGACATCCAAACGGCGGCTGCGCTGTTTGACGAGGTGGAGCGCCAGCACCCCTATTCGCCGTGGGCACGCCGCGCGCAGCTGATGGGCGCGTTCTCCTATTACCTGCGCAAGGACTTCAACAAGTCGATCGAGGCTGCTCAGCGCTTCATCTCGATCCATCCGGGTAACAAGGACGCGCCGTACGCCTACTACCTGATCGCGCTGAACTATTACGAGCAGATCAGCGATGTTGATCGCGACCAGAAGATTACCGAGCAGGCGCTGAGCGCGCTTCAGGATATCCAGAGGCGTTACCCGAACAGCCAGTATGCTTCGGACGCCAGCCTGAAGATCGACCTCGTCCACGATCACCTCGCGGGCAAGGAAATGCAGATCGGTCGCTTTTATCAGCGCACCGGCCAGTGGCTGGCGTCGGAACTGCGGTTCCAGAATGTTGTCGAAAAATATCAGACCACCAGCCACACGCCTGAAGCGCTGTACCGGCTGACGGAATCGAGCTTGGCGCTGGGTCTGCCTTCGGAAGCGAAGAAGTATGCGGCGGTTTTGGGATCCAACTATCCCGGCAGCCAGTGGTATCAGCGCGCCTTCCGCCTGATGCAGGACTACGCCCCGAACGCCACGGCGAGCTAAGCGGTCGCGAAAACTCTAGGTGCCGTAGCGGGCGACTTCGTTCTCGCCGCGCCCAATGGCCACGAGTTCGGCAAGCTGGTTAGAGAACAGGGCAGTGCTCAGCTTTACGCCTGCAACCCCGTCATGCGCCCAACGGATGACGCCGTTCAGAGAGATGTCACCCATCTCGATTGTCACTGGATCGCCGGTGGCGTGATCGCCGCGCTTGAGATTACTGACCCGGCAGCCCTCAGAGGAAAGCTCGATCAGAAGACCCCGCGCCGATCGACCGCTATTCTTACGTAAGCTTACAACCTGACGGACTGCGAAGCGTCGTTGCGGACTGATGGTGTAGACCGACATCTAAGCAGGACCCCTAAGACTTCTCCTGCGAAAACTTAGGCCATATCTTCGTTAATAAATCGCTTCCACGGTCCTGTTGGGGCCCGGCGTTGCGCGGCGAAGGGGGCTATCCTAATACCGTCGCGCCCCATGCTAACGTCTCTCGCAATCCGTAACGTCGTACTGATAGACGCGCTCGATTTGGCCTTCGGGCCGGGCCTTGGTGTGCTGACGGGTGAAACAGGGGCGGGCAAGTCCATCCTGCTCGATGCGCTGGGGTTGGTGCTGGGTTCGCGTGCCGAAACCGGGCTGGTGCGCGCGGGCGAGGATCAGGCTGGCGTCACCGCCACGTTCGAGTTTGCGGAACTGCCCGAAGCGATACGCCTGTCGCTGGCCGAGGCCGAAGTAGACGTCGAACCGGGCGAGCCGCTCATCTTGCGCCGCCGGGTAAAGGCCGACGGCGGATCGCGCGCTTTCGTGAATGATCAACCCGTCAGCGCGGCGCTGTTGCGCGAGATCGCCCCTGCGCTGGTCGAGCTGCACGGACAGCATGACGACCGCGGGCTGGCCAATCCACGCGGTCATCGCGCCTTGCTCGATCGCTATGCTGGGAGCGCCGTTGCGACGACGGAGGATGCTTGGGCCAAGTGGCGCGCGGCGGAAGCGGCGCTGGATGCAGCGAAAGCCAGTATCGCCCAGGCCAAGGCGGACGAGGATCTGCTGCTGGCCCATCTTGCCGAACTGACCGCCATCGCGCCGGAGGAAGGCGAGGAAGAGAAGCTCGCGCTCGCCCGTGCCGACATGCAGAAGGGCGAGAAGCTGGCGGGCGATCTGGAAGCGCTGCGTCAGGTCTGGGACGGGTCGGACTCGGCACTGGCACAACTGCGTGGCGCGGCACGGCGGCTGGACCGGATCGCAGGCGAACACCCGCTGCTGGCGGAAGCGCTCGCTGCGCTCGACAGGGCGGCGATTGAAGCTGGCGAAGCTGAGGAACGGCTGGAAAAGGCGGTCGAGGTGCTCTCGTTCGATCCGGCGGAACTGGACCGGATCGAAACGCGCCTGTTCGAACTGCGCGCGCTTGCCCGGAAGCACCAATGCCAGCCGGACGAACTACCCTCGGCCATGCGCGAAATGCGCGAACGGCTCGACGCGATTGAGGCGGGCGACGCGCATATCGGTGCTCTGGAGGTAGCTGCACGCGAAGCGGCGGAGACCTACCGCACACTGGCACAGGCACTGCACGAGCAACGCCTCGTTGCCGCGCTCAGGCTCGACGCTGCCGTGGCGGGTGAGCTTTCCCCGCTAAAGCTGGACGCCGCTCGCTTCCGCACGGCGGTTACGATGCTGCCGGAGGAACGCTGGGGCCAGCACGGCATCGACGCGGTGGAATTCCTCATCTCTACCAATCCCGGAGCGGACTTCGCTCCGCTTACCAAGATCGCCAGCGGGGGCGAGTTGAGCCGCTTCATTCTCGCGCTCAAGGTCGCTTTGGCGGAGCAGGGCGGTGCGGCCACGGTGATTTTCGATGAGATCGATCGCGGCGTTGGCGGCGCGGTGGCCAGTGCCATCGGCGAACGGCTGGCGCGCCTCGCAACGGGTGGCCAACTGCTCGCAGTCACGCACAGCCCGCAGGTCGCGGCCCGTGGCAACCGGCACTACCTGATCGAGAAATCGAGCGCAGGCACCGTCACCCGCACTTCTGTCGCCTTGCTTGACGAGGCGGGCCGGCAGGAGGAAATCGCGCGTATGCTCTCCGGCGCGGAGATAACCAGCGAAGCACGCGCGCAGGCGGAACGACTGCTCGAACGCGCCTGAGCAAGACCCCACTGGCGCTCGGTGAGCGAGACGTTAGGAGACGGCGATATGCGCACCAAGATCACCACCAGCATCGCCACATTGTTCGCCACCGCATCACTCGCCGCCTGTGTCAGTGGCGGTGGAGAAGCGCCGCCTTTGCCGCCCCTCGCTGCGGACCCGTCGCGGCCTGTTCTGGCCCTGTTTGAGCATGTGCTGACCGGCTATTTCGCAGAGGCTGGGGCCAGTGGGCCGACGGTCTGCGCTCATCTTTCCCCATCGGCGCTCTCGGCGGAGCAGGAAGAGGCGCTGATCCTGCGCTTCGTTCGCCTCGCCCCGGCCGAACGATGCATCGAGGGCACGAGCGGCGAATATCGCGATGCGATCACCGGGGAGCCGGCGCGTACCGTGCGCGTTTACGATTTTGCCTGCCGCGAAGAAGCGCCGTGCAGTGGTTGGGTCTCGGCGCCCGGCAGGCCCGCCACGCGTTACACGATGCGCTTCGTGAGTGGCGCGTGGCGCTTTGATGGTGACCAGCGGATCATTGCCGAGTGACCTTGTTCGATATCAATGAAGCCGAAGCCGCGAATGAATTGATGCGGCTGGCGAAGGCCATTGCGCGCCACGACCGGCTTTATCACAGTGACGACGCGCCAGAGATTTCGGACGCCGAGTATGACGCCCTCGTGCGTCGCAATGCTGAACTGGAAGCGGCGTTTCCGCATCTGGTTCGCGCGGACAGCCCAAGCCGCAAGGTTGGCAATGACGTCACCTCATCCCCACTGGGCAAGGTTCAGCACGAGGTGCGGCTGTTCAGCCTCGACAATGCGTTCAACGACGAAGAAGTGGCGGAGTTCGTCGCCCGCGTTCGTCGGTTTCTGGCCCTGGGCGACGGCGCGCCGTTGGCGCTGACCGCAGAATACAAGATCGACGGCCTGTCCTGCTCGCTTCGCTATGAACAAGGCAAGCTGGTCCGCGCCGCCACGCGCGGTGATGGCGAGGTGGGCGAGGACGTGACCGCAAACGTCCGCCACGTCGCCGGGATCCCTCAGGAACTCAGCGGAAACTTCCCGGCACTGTTTGAAGTGCGCGGCGAAGTTTACATGGATAAACAGGATTTTACCGCACTTAACTCGCGCCTGATGGAAGAAGGTCGGGCAAAGGCGGACGCGGCGGGAGAGGTTTTCGATCCCGCCAAGGTTCGCCAGTTTGCAAACCCCCGCAACGCGGCTGCGGGATCGCTCCGGCAGAAGGACGCAAAGGTCACCGCGCAGCGTCCGCTGAAGTTCATTCCGTGGGGCTGGGGCGATCGGTCGGAACTTCCCGGCGAGACGCAGCTCGACATCATGGCCGCTATTGAGAGCTGGGGCTTCTCGATCCCCTATCGCATCGCGCGGCACGATCTGGCGGGGGCGCTGGCGTTCTATACCGAAGTTGCGGCGCTGCGGGCGGACCTGCCGTTTGAAATCGACGGCGTGGTTTACAAGGTGGATCGGATCGACCTGCAGAATCGCCTAGGCTTCGTGGCCAAGGCGCCGCGCTGGGCCATTGCGCGCAAGTTCCCGGCCGAGCGGGCTGAAACCGTGATCGAGGCTATCGACATTCAGGTCGGCCGCACGGGCAAGCTGACGCCAGTGGGCCGCTTGCGCCCGGTTCTGGTCGGCGGTGTCACCGTTACCAATGTCACGCTGCACAATCGCGACGAGATTGGCCGTCTTGGCCTCCGCGTCGGTGACCGGGTGACGCTACAGCGGGCGGGCGACGTTATCCCGCAAGTTGTCGAAAACCTGACGCGGGACGAGCCGGGCGAGGCATACCAGTTCCCCGATCACTGCCCCGTCTGCGGTAGTGAGGCGGTTGCCGAAGAGGGCGAGGTCGACGTTCGCTGCACGGGCGGACTGGTATGCAAGGCGCAGCAGTTTGAACGACTGCGCCACTTCGCCAGCCGCGTCGCACTCGACATCGAAGGCTTGGGTGAGAAGTCGATTGCGGAGTTCCTTGAACTTGGCTGGCTGGCAAAGGGACCGGGAGACATCTTCCGCCTGCGCCGCCGTCGCGCCGATCTGGTCGGGCGCGAGGGGTGGCAGGATAAGTCTGTGGACAACCTGTTGGCATCCATCGAGGCCAAGCGCAGCCCCGATGCCGCACGGCTGCTGTTCGGGCTGGGTATACGTCACGTAGGCGCGGTTACAGCGCGCGACCTGATGAAGCGCTTTCACGAATTGCCCGCTTTGCGCGACGCGGCAGAGCGTGCGCACGCTGGTGATGCGGAGGCGCTGGCCGAACTTACCTCCATCGACGGTGTAGGCCCGGTCGTGGTCGAGGCGCTGGGCGATTTCTTCCACGAAGAACACAACCGCGAGGTGTGGGACGACCTGCTGAGCGAATTGGACGTGCCGCGCTACGAGGTGGAAACAACCGCCAGCGCGGTTTCGGGCAAGACTGTGGTGTTCACCGGCAAACTCGAAACCATGAGCCGCGACGAAGCCAAGGCGCAAGCCGAACGACTGGGGGCCAAGGCTGCAGGTTCGGTCAGCCCCAAGACCGACCTTCTGGTCGCCGGGCCGGGCGCTGGCAGCAAGCTGAAGAAGGCCGCCGAACTGGGCATCGAGGTGATCGACGAGGCGGCCTGGGCCGAGATCGTGAAGGCGGCGGGGTAGTCTTAGGCCTGCTGGAGCAACTTTCCCACGCCCCACGTCACCAGTGCAGCCACCGCCCCGCACAGCGAGTAGGGCAGGAAGGAATAGGCCATCAGGTCCGGCCGATCATGGCTGCCCGCCGTGTAAGTAAAGCCGAGAAACAGCGCCGTCGCGGCAAAGCCGAGTGCGGCTGCGGCGGGCGCGCGATCCCAATGCATCCGGGCAAGAGCCAGCCACACCGGTACGCAGATAACGGCAATCGCCGCGCCATAAAGCAGCGCGATTTCGAACAACCCTTCGAACACCAGCGGCTCGCTGTTCGAGATATAGAGATAGGCTGCCACCAGCAGGGCGCCGCTGGCGATACCCGCCAACAGGGCGAACAATGTCCGCCCCATCGTGCCAGCAACGCGGAACAGCGTCTCCGTCATAACAGCCGAGCCTATCTCTCGTGCTGAAACCCGGCAAGCCGCGTCGGGGTGTCAGTTCCCCTTGAAGCGCTCCTCATGGGCCATGAATGGCTTGAACGCGGGCCAGAGGACGTGGCCTTCGTCATGCTGGTAGAAGGCGAGCGGGAAGTCGCGATAGCCCTTCAACACTTCGGGCATTTCGCTGCTCGGTGGCACTGGCAGGCCATGCAGACCCCAGGCCGGTTCGGCGAGGCTGGTGGCAATCCACATGCCGCGCGGGTCCACCCAGGCATCACCCTTTTCAGCAAGACCGCTGGAGATGAACAGCGGGCGGGGCGCGCGCAGCGCGATGAGCATGTGAGCGTCCACCGGCAAGTCGGACAATTGCTTGTGCCCCGCGTATTCCATCACGTTCGGCGTGTACCAATGGTAGGCGTAGGAGCCCGCCATGTTGTTCCAGTGCTCGCCCATATCGCGGCTCATCAACTTCGCGCCGCCCGCGCCCGAACTGGAAACGAGCGCGTCCGCAAACGCATGGTCAAAGGCGCTGGCGACCAGCACAGCCTTGCCGAAGCGCGAATGCCCGGCGAGGCTGATGCGCCTGCCATCAATGCGGGGGTCGGCGGCGAGTTGTTCGCGCAGCTTGCTCGCGCCCCAACCCCATGCACGCAGGGCGCCCCAATCGTGCTTCTCGCGCGGCCAGCGGGTGAGACCGATCACGCCCTGCTCCATCTGCGCGGCGGTGTCGGCCTGCAGCATCTGAACGCGATAGGCGACGTGGCCCCAGCCGCGCTCGATCGCCATCGCCTTCGGGTCGGGCGGAGGTGGTCCGGGAAAACGGAAAGTGCCGGGCCAAACGTAAGTGTAGTCGATGACCACGGGCACGTTGCGCTTGCCTTTTGGCAGGGTCAGCGTGGCGTCGATCATCGGGCCGCCGCGCCCATCCGGGGTGAATATCTGGCCGACCCACTGTTCCACATCCCGGCCACGTTCCGGCGTGGCGGCTGCCTTCGTCCACACGATACGCAGGCTATTGGCAGCCTCGGGAATGCGGCCCGTCCAGTTGTCTTCCACCAGGCGAACCAGTTCCGCGCGGCGGCGGGCCCAGCCATCGCGCGTGGAATCGGCGGCTGCGGCGAACAGCGGCGGGGGGACGAGATTGCCAACCTTCGCCTCGTCAAAATTGGCGGCGCGCGGACTGTCCTGATCACTGTCGCGGGGAGGACGCAGTTCGCCGAACCCGTGCAGCTTACGCTCAAAGTCATGGACCGGAGCTGGATCGGGTTGCTGCTGGGCGACCGAAGGCGGGGCGGAAAACAGGACTAGTGCGGCGGCAATGGCAAGACGTTTCACAGATTGACGACCTTTCCCTGATTGTCGGCACTTTCGTAGAGCGCCTCTATTATCTTCAAGTCCCGCAGGCCCATTTCCCCCGGCGCGCGGTGTGGAGTGTTGGTGCGCGCGGCTTGCGAGAAGCCGTCGATCTGCGCGGCAAACTGGGTCAGGGCGCTGGCGGCTGCAATGTCGCGACGGGGCTCACCTCCGCCTTCGATAGCGATGCGGTTGTTGTCGTAAGTGGTGGCAGGCTCCATCGTTAGCGAACCTTCCGCACCGAAGTAGCGTTGGCGAGAGACATAGGGGCTGTAGCAGTAGGAACTGGAGCCCTGAACATTGATGCCGCTGGCCATAGTAAGGCGCCAGTCGATCCCGCCTTCTACCTCGGCAAAGCGGGCGTCGTCGCGCGGATAGGCATAGAAGGCGCTGGCCGAAACGGGCCGGTCTCCCTCCAGCATCATCAATGAAGTGTTGAGGCCGTAGATGCCGATGTCGAACATCGAACCGCCGCCCGCCAGCGCCTTTTCCAGCCGCCACTTATGCGGCGGGAACTGGAGGTTGGCGTTGAAGCCGTGGTCACACTGAACGTGGCGGATCGCGCCGATTTCGCCCGCCCTCAGGAGGCGCAGCGCCTCCACGTTGGTCGGCTCGAAATGAACGCGATAGGCGACGCCAAGCTGCCGGTTGGCAGCTTTCGCGGCGGCCATCATGACTTCACATTCGGCCGCAGTGCTGGCCATCGGCTTCTCGCACAGGACGTGCTTGCCAGCCTTGAGTGCGCGCACGGTGTATTCCGCGTGCATCCCTACGGGCAGCACGATGTAAACGCAGTCGATGTCGGGATTGTCGGCGATGCTGTCGAAGTTCTCGTAGCTGTAGAAGCGCGAGACCCCGTACTGCTCGCCGAGCCGCGCGGCCTTGGTCGGATCGCCTGAGACGAACGCAGCGAGTCGCGAATGTTGGGTTCCCGCGAACATCGGGATGACCTGCCCCTGCGCGAAGCTCCCCAGCCCAACTATGGCCCAGCCCAATCGTCGCTCCCCTTGGCCAAGCGCGCGAGTGGCGGTGAACGCGAGTGGAGCCAGTCCGGCAGCCATGATCAGTTGACGGCGAACAGGGTCGGCTCTGTCGGCAGAACCCGCCATCGCATCTCTCCCGTATGTTATTTCGTTAGCGCTACCTTGCCCGAAAATTCGCGCGTGTCACGCGTCTGGTTCAGGCACCCATTTCATCACGCCACCCGCAAAGGGCGTCCACCATCCGGTACGTACGCCGGCATGGGCGAGGGTGTCGCTGGTCCACTGATTGCAGGTGTTCGCGGCGGTGTAGCGGCCGGGCGCTTCGTAAAACACGTCTTGCGATCCGTAGCCGGGATAGCGGATACGCGGTCCCGTTGGCAGCGAGCGTTCGATCTGCGCGACAAGGCGGCGATACTGACCTTGGGTCAGCGTGATCAGGCGCGCATCGGCTGATGGGGCGGGGCGGACGTAGTGGGCTATGTGCAGCAGGCCATCTCCGCCGAAACCGATGATCCGCAGCACGGTCGATGGGCGCAAGTCCCACCAGGTCGGCGTGTTGAGGAACACCCCTCGCTCACCCCAGCTGACCGAAACATGGGTGTAAGGCAGGTCCGGCCGCGCCACATCGCCAGCGGGAAAGTCGCCGCGCCAGTCCTTGTCAGGCGTGACCAGCGGCAGGATCAGGGCGGTGTGGACACCGTTGGTCTCCACCATGATTTCTACGCCGCTGGCGGGTTCATCCCAGCCGGAATTACGGGGGATGGAAGAACCGATCCAGCCAGCGACAGCAACCAGCACCACAACGAGTGCCAGCGCACCAATGGCCCACGCGAGTGCGCGCCGGGCCCGCTTCAGACGGCGCGCCGTCGCAGCCAAAGGATTGACCAGTCGCCATTCACCAGCCGCGCGGCCAGTCGGAAGCCAGCAGTGCGATAAGTGGCGCGCACCGCGGCCTCCTGCGTCTCCAGCAGTCCTGCCAGCAACACGTGTCCGCCGGGGGCGACGGCGTCGGCAAAGTCACCCGCCAGCTCGATCAGCGGACCGGCGAGGATGTTGGCGATCAGCAGATCATATGGCGCGCGAGCATGGAGCAGCGGGTGGTCCATCCCTTCTGCGATGACCATCGCCAGCTCTCCCGGCAAGGTGCCGAGGCGCACGCCGTTCAGGATGACGTTTTCCTCGACTACAGGCTCGCACACCACGTCGATGTCGCTGGCCACTGCATCTGCGGTTGGCCATAGGCGCAGGGCCGCAAGCGCAAGCAGACCCGTCCCTGTCCCGATATCGGCAACCCTGCGCGCAACCACCCCGCGCCGCTTCATGGTGTCGAGCATGGTGAGGCACCCCGCAGTCGTGGCGTGCTGGCCAGTTCCGAAAGCCTGAGCGGCGGGGATCACCAGATCGACCACGCCGTGATCGGTATCGACGGGGTGGTCCGGCGTGTGAACGTGGAACCGGCCCGCACGGATGGGTGCCACGGCCTTCTGCGTTTCGATGACCCAGTCGGTGTCCGGCAGCTTTTCGGCGAGCAGTTCTGGGGCAGTCCCGGCGAACAAAGCGGCTACAGCGGCGCGATCGGCATCGGTGGGCTGTTCGGGCACATAGGCTTCGAGCACCCAGTTATTGGGCTCGCTCTCGGCAATCTCGCTGCCCGTCAGGACGATGTCGGGATTCCAATCATCAATCGCCTCGTGAGCGGCGAGCGCGGACTGCACAACAGGTTTGTGTGCGTAGGCGACCAGCTTCCAGCTCATTGCGTGCGCTCACGTTCCAGCCGCGCCTCCAGCCCCTGACGGCCCCACTCCGCGTAGTTTCCGCAGGCTCCGGTCGCGGTCAGCGGTGCGTCGCCGGCGAGCCGCTCAAACAAGGTGCTGGCCGATGGGTGAGGCGTGATCAGCAGGTCACAATCGAGCGTCGCGATTCGGTCCAGCGAAGCGGAAAACGCGGCGACGTAGTCAGGGTGAGCGGAATAGCGATAGTCGTCGTCGGAAATGGCCGTCACGCTGTCGACAAAGGCTACCTTGCGGCAATCCTTGCCATCGCAGGATTGCCACGACCAGCTTGTCGATCCGGGTGTGTGCCCCGGCGTCATGTGCAGCGTGAGGGCGAGATTGCCGAGCGTGAGGGTCTCCTCATCCGCAAGAACGCGAGAGACAATGACGGGCGCGAACTTGTCGCCGATACCCAGTTGTGGGTCAGCCGGATCGCCGCCGCCATTTTCCAGCGCGAGCTGCGCTGCCTTGCTAGCCGCCAACTTCGCGCCTGTAAGGCGCAGCAGTTCAGCAACTCCGCCGACGTGATCGCTGTGCGGGTGGCTGGTCACGATCCATTTGATGGAATCGAGCGATACCCCCAGCCGTTTGATGTTCTCTGCCACAAGCGGCGCGGCCTCTTCCGTTGCACCGTCGAGCAGCACGTTGCCGTCATCGCCCAGCACCAGCAGAACCACGATCCCGCAGGTGCCAACGTTGTAGACATTGGCGAACAGGCGAACGGGCGGGGCGGGGTCGCTCCAGCCGTCCTTGCCCTCGCATTGTGACAGCAGTTCCGTGATCGGCGCGCCTTGCGGTGGCTGGTCGGCACTCGTGGGAGAGGTGCAGGCAGTAGCGAGAAGCGCGACCGCAGGTAGGGCGGATAATCTGGCAAATTCGAATGACATGCCGCTCCTATTGCCCAGCGGTTCCCGGCTGTCGAGACGGCTGCGCCAGCATGAAGGCATGACGTGGCCGGGCTTTATGCGAGTCGTTATCAATCTCGCCACCTTGTCTCGGCGGGCGCAAGCGCTAAGGGGATCGCACGTTGTCGCTTACAGGATGTGCCATGGCTGAACGCCCGCTCTCCCCCCATCTGTCGATTTGGAAATGGGGGCCGGCGATGCTGGTCTCGATCCTGCACCGGGTTTCCGGTGACGGCATGGCCTTCGTCGCTCTTCCCGTTTTGCTGTGGTGGCTAAGCTCGCTCGCTGCGGGTCCGGAAGCCTATGAGGCTTTCGCCGCCATCGCGACGTCGTGGTACGGCTATATCGTGCTCGTCGGTATCAGCTGGGCGTTCTTCAACCACCTCTGCTCCGGCATCCGGCACTTCGTGCTGGACATGGGGGCGGGCTACGAAGTCGACAAGAACAACCGCTGGTCGGTGGCGACGATCCTGGGCGGCGTGGTTTTGACCGCGGCGTTCTGGGCCGTTCTGGTACTGCGTTGAGGGGCCGGCGATGAACCAGCAAACCAATTTCGAACGCAAGGGCACCCGGGCCGGCAAGGTGCGCGGCCTCGGCTCAGCGCATCACGGCTCGCATCACTGGTTGCTGCAGCGCTTCACCGCTGCGGGTAATCTGGTGACGGTGCTCTATCTCGCCTTCTCGATCCTGCTGCTGCAGGATCTTTCCTATCAAAGCGCGTTCCGTTGGCTGAGCCAGCCTGCGGGCGCATTGCCGCTGGCGCTGCTGATCGTGTCCGTATTCTGGCACGCGCGGCTTGGATTGCAGGTAATGATCGAAGACTATGTGCACGGGCAGGGTACCCGTTTCGCCGCTATGCTGACGCTTAACCTCGCGACTTTCGCGGCGGCCGCTTACGGGCTGCTGTGCCTCGTTCTGATCGTGGGCAAGGGCCTCGCGCTCGACGCCGCGCAGGGCGCAATCGGTCAGGCGATGCAGGCCATGCAGAGCGGTATGGGAGGCGGGATGTGAGCGGCGAAGCTTCGCAGGCCGCACCGGCCTATCGCATTGTCGATCATACTTATGACGTCGTCGTCGTCGGCGCAGGCGGATCGGGACTGCGCGCCACCATGGGCGCTGCTGAAAGCGGCCTGAAGACGGCGTGCATTACGAAGGTTTTCCCGACGCGCAGCCACACGGTTGCCGCGCAGGGCGGCATCGCGGCCAGCCTGGGTAACAACAGCCCGGATCACTGGACCTGGCACATGTACGACACCGTTAAGGGGTCGGACTGGCTGGGTGACCAGGACGCGATCGAATACATGGTGCGTGAAGCGCCGAACGCCGTTTACGAGCTTGAACATGCGGGTATGCCGTTCAGCCGCAACGCTGACGGCACGATCTACCAGCGCCCGTTCGGCGGCCATATGCAGAATATGGGCGAAGGCCCGCCGGTGCAGCGCACCGCCGCCGCTGCAGACCGTACCGGCCACGCGATGCTTCACGCGCTCTATCAGCAGAGCCTGAAGTACGACGCGGACTTCTTCATCGAATACTTTGCCATCGACCTCATCATGAAGGATGGGCCGAACGGGAAGCAGTGCGTCGGCGTCATCGCGCTGTGCCTGGACGATGGTTCCATCCACCGCTTCCGCGCGCAAGCGGTTGTGCTGGCGACGGGCGGATACGGCCGCAGCTACTTCACCTGCACCAGCGCCCACACCTGCACGGGTGATGGCGGCGGCATGGTGCTGCGCGCCGGGCTTTCCTTGCAGGACATGGAATTCGTTCAGTTCCACCCGACCGGCATCTACGGCGCGGGCGTGCTGATCACCGAAGGCGCGCGGGGCGAGGGCGGATACCTCACAAACAGTGAGGGCGAACGCTTCATGGAGCGTTACGCACCGAGCGCGAAGGACCTTGCCAGCCGTGACGTCGTGTCGCGTTCGATGGCGATGGAAATCCGCGAAGGTCGCGGTGTCGGCCCGCACAAGGACCACATCTACCTGCACCTCGATCACATCGATCCCAAGGTGCTGGCAGAGCGTCTTCCGGGCATCACCGAAAGCGGCAAGATCTTCGCTGGCGTTGACCTGACCCGTCAGCCGCTGCCTGTGGTGCCGACCGTGCACTACAACATGGGCGGTATTCCCACGAACTATCACGGCGAAGTGATGACCATCGGTGCGGACGGCAATCCGGAAACGGTCGTGCCGGGCCTTTTCGCCGTGGGCGAGGCTGCGTGCGTTTCCGTGCACGGTGCCAACCGCCTGGGCTCCAACTCGCTGATCGATCTCGTGGTGTTTGGCCGCGCGACAGGTCACCGCCTTAAAGAACTGCTGAAGCCGAACGCCGCGCAGGAAGAACTGCCAAAGGACAGCGCCGATTTCTCGCTGACCCGGCTCGATCACTTCCGCCATGCCAAGGGCGGCCTGCCGACCGCGGCGATCCGCACGGACATGCAGCGCTGTATGTCGGCCCACGCCGCCGTGTTCCGCACGGACGAGGTTATGGCAGAAGGCAAGGCCAAGCTGACCGATATCTATGCGTCGATGCAGGACATCTCCGTCGCTGACCGATCGCTGATCTGGAACAGCGATCTGGTGGAAACGCTGGAACTCGACAACCTGATCTCGCAGGCGACTGTGACGCTACACGGCGCGCACAACCGCAAGGAAAGCCGCGGCGCTCATGCGCACGAGGATTTCCCTGATCGCGACGACAAGAACTGGATGAAGCACACCGCAGCCTGGTTCAACGGCTGGGGCGGCAAGGGCGGAGAAGTCCGCCTCGATTACCGCCCGGTCCACGAATACACGCTCACCGACGATGTAGAATACATTAAGCCGAAGAAGCGGGTCTATTGAGGTGATAAACGCGTGCGGCGGGGTCAGCGGATTCCGCCGCAAGTTTTAACCCGCACCTACAGCGTAAACGATCGAATTAGTGTAATAACTCGCCACGGGTGTGGATTCCGCATCTAGCGCTGGTTCGTACTGTACCTTGTTCTTGAGTACGTCACACGTGACGCGGGTAAGGCGAGCATCGGCCCCTGAATCTGAGTATGTGATGCAGTCCGTGACGTAGCCGCGTGCATCCAGCATCACACGGAATGTGACGAGCTCCGCTGTTCCAAGGCGCTGATTGCCGCCCGGAAATGCCTGAATCAACGCATCCGACATCCGCTTGAAATCCACAGGCCGCGCTCGTCGTGAAAGAGTTCTTTCGGTCGTGGGCGAAACGCCCCAGGATTCGACGATCTTATCGGTACAAGCGTCCATGAGTTCCATCATGGAAGTTAAAGCGCCTGTTTCCACGGCAACTGGCTCGCGGAAAAGGTTGTCGAGATAAATCCCTGTGACACTGGCGAAGCGCTGCGACCGTGTGCTTTGCACTTCAGTCGAAGATACCCGCGGGTTCGGGTCTTCCGGGAGCGACAAAGGCGACGTGGTCAAGTTGAAGGTCGCTCCGGTATAACGTGAGGTCCCCTCAAGCCACCCCACAGCGCTGAGTTTCTGGGGTATGTCGTCTTGGGCAAGGCGGGAGGTGGGAGCCCAATCTTCCAAGCGCCATTGGACATTCGCGGGTTTGGATAAGCCCGGACCAGCCATAACCACTCGAAAAGTGTCACGTGGACTCCGTTTCTGCAGTTCTAGAACTCCCTGCCCCGTAGGACCTTCGAGGAAAGCCCTGGCCGTGCACTTGCCATCGGCCTGCACCAGTTCCCAACCATACTCGTCGATCTTGAAGCGAACCTCGTCCTTGGCGTGTGCGGTGTGGCTCGCCAGGAGTATGGCGGCGATCCCACCATAGGTTGCAAGTTTCGACATCGTATCCCCACGTTTTGGTTTCAGTGGAAATTACAACCAGATTGGCTCGCTCGCAACTGCGGATAGGAGCCGCAAACGGCCCCGCTTGACACCACCCTTCTCCCACAGCAGCTTGGGGATGGAGGGGTGAGGGATGAAGCGGGGGCTCATTTCGCTGCTGACACTGGTCGCGCTGGTTTTTCCGGCGGCGGCGCAACAGTTGCAGGAGCCTGTCCAACCGCCGCCGCATCTTCAACCTTGGCCGACGCTCAGCACGGGGCAGAACCCGGCACAAGTTACGGGCAGCCTCATGCTCGGGCCAGAGTTGCGGCGGGGGCAGCCTGCGCGTGAGATGCTGGCGGATCGGCGCCGGCTCGATGCTGCGCTGGCCGCTCTCCAGCCGCAGCGGCGCGGGACGATTGATGTCTATGTGATCTCCGTCGCGCTCGACAGCGACCCGGTTTTCGCCCGCGAGGCGAGGGAGGCGGGCAAGGTCCTGTCGCGTCGCTATGCGGCAGAGGGGCGCACCATAACGCTCGCGGGTCCTGACGGGCGCAGCGCTGGATTGCCCAAGGGGTCGCTAACTTCGCTCACGGTCGCGCTGGCGCGGGTGGCGGAACTGATGGACCCAGAGGAAGACGTGCTGGTGCTCTACACAACCAGCCACGGTGCGCCCGAGGGGCTGGCCTATCACGAGGGGGATATCGGTTACGGCCTGCTTGCCCCCTCGCGCCTGGGCGTGGTCATGGGCGAACTGGGCATCAAGCGCCGCGTCCTCATGCTGAGCGCGTGCTTTTCGGGTGTATTCGTGCCGTTCATGGCAGGCCCGGATACGGCCATCGTGACGGCCGCCTCATCGGACCGGACATCGTTCGGATGTCAGGCGGAGAACGACTGGACCTTCTTCGGCGATGCGCTGATCAACAATGCGCTCCGCAAGCCTCAGTCGTTTACGAGCGCGGTGGACGAAGCGCGCCGGTCTATCTCCACGTGGGAGAACCAAAGCGCACTTCAGCCGTCCTTGCCGCAGGTGGTGATCGGCGAACGGGCGAAGGTGTGGCTCGCGGCACTGGAAGCACGCATCCCGCCCGGGGCGAGCACACCAACCGGCACCCCGGCAATTGCGAGCTTCGGGCCTATTGTGCCCGCCGGGCGCTGACGATCTTCACGGGTTGGGCGAGCATCTGGCCCTTCATCCAGCCTTCGCCCTTGTCCGGATCGACCGGCGCATCGAAGATCGCGCGGACCACCTCCATACCCTCCACCACATGGCCGAAGGCGGCATAGCCGAGGCGAAAATCTTCCTCCTCGCTGTTGGGATTGGCGTCGAGGCCGGGCTGCGGTGAGACAGTGATGGAAAAATCGCCGGTCGCCGAACCCGGCTCCAGCCGCGCCATCGAAATCGCGCCGACGGTGTGTTTGACCCCTGTCTCCAGCGTGGACTCGTGTGCAATCGGCGGCAGGATGCGTTTTGGATCGTACTGCGTGCCGCCCTGTATCAGGCCGTTCGGCTGATCGCCCCAGTCCAGCCGCATCGCGCGATAGAACACCGTGCCGTCGAGTCGCTTCTCATCGACATAGCGAAGGAAATTGCCCGCAGTTATCGGTGCGCGCTCTGTCTCCAGTGCGATCACGATGTCGCCCGCTTCGGTGTGCAGCACGACGTTGGTCAGTTCCTGCGCGTGGGCCGCGGCAGGCGAGAGGAAAAGGGCGAGCGGAAGGGCGAATCGACGAACCATCCGCAGATGATGCCGCGCCTCGCGGTTTCAGGCGACCCCGGATGTGACCTGCTGATTTCAGCGGAAGCGGAGCTTCTCTCGGGTGAGTTGATCTATCCGCGTGACGCCCATCAGCTTCATGCCGCGAACGATCTCTGCCTCAAGTATGCCCAGCGCATGTTCGACACCCGGCTGGCCGGCCGCTGCGAGGGCGTAGAGGTAGAGCCGTCCGCCCGACACTGCTTTGGCCCCGTTGGCCAGCGCCTTCAGCACATGGGTTCCGCGCCGCACGCCGCCGTCGAGGATCACGTCCACCCGGTCGCCCACCGCATCGACGATCTCGGCCAACTGGTCGAAGGGCGCGCGCGCACCGTCCAGCTGGCGGCCGCCGTGGTTCGAAACGTAGATAGCATCGACGCCGATCTCCGCTGCACGGCGGGCATCGCCCACTGACATCACGCCCTTCAGCGCAAACTGTCCGCCCCAGTCATTCCGCAGCTTTTCCGCAGCCTTCCAGTCCATCGTCTGGTCCAGCATCTCGCTGAAATACGACTGGATGGAGATGGCGGCACTGGACCCGGCGGCAACGTGCTTTTCCAGGTTGGGCAGCGAGAACTTCTCGCGGAACATGTAGTCCAGCGCCCAGCGCGGCTTGGTCGCGTACGAAAATACGCTGGCCGGGGCGAAGCGTGGCGGGGTGGTGAAGCCAGTCCGCTTGCATCGTTCGCGGTTGCCGCTGGTGATCGTGTCCACGGTCAGCGCAACGGCATCGAACCGCGCCTCCCGCGCCATTTCCAGCAGAGCCGCGTTCAGCCCGCGATCCTTGTGATAGTAATATTGCAGCATCTTAGGCCCGGCGAAGTTCGCTCCGATCTCGTCAATGCCGACGCTTGCGAGGCTGGAGATACCGAACCACAGACCGAACTTCTCCGCCGCCGCCGCGACGGCCCGCTCACCCTGCCAGTGAAACAGCCGCTGGAGGGCCGTGGGGCTGAGCATCAGCGGCAGTCGAGTCGTCTTGCCGAGAATGGTGACCGAGGGGTCCACCTTCTCCACGTCGACCAGCACATCGGGCACCAGATCCACATCCGCGAAGGCGGCGGTGTTGCGGTCCTTGGTCAGTTCGTCATCCCCGCCGCCATCGATGTAATGGAACACCGGGAAGGGCAGCTTTCGCTTAGCCAAAGCGCGGAAATCGGAGATGTTGTGGCAGTCGGAAAGGCTCGCCACGCGATGCTTGAGGCCGGTCATGGCGCGGACCCTAATCACGGCGAACCGCATGGCAAGCCATTCATCAAGGCTTCATGTTTACAGATGTAGTCGTTCTGAGTAAGGCATGTTCGTCGGGGAGGACGGAATGACCGAGGTCAGTGACACCCAGAATGAACGGATCAGCGATGCGGAGCACGCTGTGATGGAAGCATTGTGGGAGAAAAGCCCCCTGACAGCCGCCGAGGTGTGCGACGAAGTCTGCGATGTTCGCGGCTGGTCGATGCCAACGGTGAAGACCCTGCTATCGCGTCTGGTAGCGAAGGGTGCCGTCGCGACCGAACCTGATGGCCGCCGCTTCCTCTATCGCCCCTTGCTCGCTCGCACCGCTTACGTTGGCGGGGAATCGCGACGGCTGGTCGACCGCCTGTTCGGTGGTCGCGCCGCTCCGCTGATCGCCCATCTTGCCGAGAGCGAGGCGCTTTCGGACGACGACATTTCTGAAATTGAACGCCTGTTGCAGGAGCTACGGAAATGACCGGCTGGCTGCTTGATACGCTGTTCTACACGGGCATCCTGATCGCACTGGTGCTGACTATCCGTCGACCGGCAGCGCGCCTGCTGGGGCCAGAGTTTGCCTATTCCCTGTGGGCGCTGCCGTTCCTCCGCCTCTTGCTGCCACCCATCGTGCTACCGGCAAGCTTCGCGCCTCAACCCGCTGCGCCCGCCTTACCTGCTGCCGAGGCGATAACAGCATTCGCGCCGATGGCTGAGAATGTGGGAACCGCAGCAGCGGCAACTTCGGTAACGCGGACGGTGGATGTGGCCGCCGTGTCAGAACCCTTGTGGACGATGGAAGCCATTGCAGCGCCCCTGTTGTCGGTGTGGCTCGGGGTCGCCTTGGCTTTCCTTGGGTGGCGCGTAGTGACTTATCGCCGGATGCGGCAGGAGCTTCTGCTATCGGCGCGCCCGGTGGGTGAAGCGGGTCGGGTTCGGCTGATCGAAACGCGCGCCGTCGCGGCTCCGGTGGCTTTCGGCGTGTTTGACAAGGTCGTGGCGTTGCCCGTGCTGTTCATGGCGCAGCATGACCGGCAGGGGCGTGATCTGGCCATCGAGCATGAGCTTGCGCATCATCGCGGCCATGACCTGCTGATCAACTTCCTGGCGCAGGCAGTGCTGGCGATGCACTGGTTCAATCCGCTGGCATGGGCCGCCTGGCGCGCGATGCGGCGGGATCAGGAAGCGGCTTGCGATGCCCGCGTGCTGGCTGGCCGCGACCGGGAAGAACGTGTGCGCTATGCCGCGCTGATCGCAGAGGCGGCCGCTGGTCCCCGCTCGATCGCCTTCCACGGCGCTCTGGCCGCGCCGATGGCCGGGCCGCTGTTCGGCGAGAAGTCGATAATCCACCGCCTGAAGAGCCTCTCGCAAAGTGACGTGACGCGCCGCCGCCGTCGGCTGGGCAATGGTCTCATCGCCGCAAGCGCGCTTGCGCTGCCGCTGACCGCTTCGTTCTCATACGCCGCATTGGCGGAGGTGAAGGCGCCAGAGGTGCCGCCGGTTCCTGCAGCTCCGTCAGCTGTGAGTGTTTCAGCCGCGCCGCCTGCGGCTCCTGGAGCGCCCGTTGCGGCAGCGGCCCCTGAAATCCCTGAAGCCCCTGCAGCTCCCGAGTTGCGTCTTGCGCCACCCCCTCCGCCGCCTGCGCTCGATCTACCGCCGCTGCCGCCGGCCCCTCGGCTGGACCATCGTTCTCCGTCCGATCCGGAGTTTGAAGCGCGGATGGAAGAGTTCTCGCGCCAGATGGAAGCGTGGGGGGAAAAGGTCGGCGAGTACTATTCGGCTCGCGCAGAAGCCTACGCGGCATCGGCAATGAAGGTCGCCTACATGGCGCCGGAAGTTGTCGAAAGCTGCGACGAGAAGGAGATGCGCCGCACTCGCACCGCCGATGGCCGTGCCCGGGTGGTGATCTGCGAGCGTCAGTATGCCGAACTTACACGTAACAGCCTGCGGCGGGCACGGGATACCATCGCGACCGAACGCCATCTCAGCGCCGCGATGCGAGCGGAAATCATCGCCGATCTCGATGAAGAGATTGCGCAGCTGGACCGCGAAGCACGCTGATTTTCGGCCGGGATCAGTCCCCCCGGCTCAAAATCGGGCCCGCCAGCGCAAATGCCTGGCGGGCCCGAACTTGTTCTAGCCCTGCATGATCCGGTCGCACTGGGTGTCGTCACCCGTCTGCATACCCAGCCGAAGCGCCTGCATCCGCTGTTCGCTGGTACCGTGAGTGAAGCTCTCGGGGCTGGCTGAACGACCCGCGCGGCGCAGCAGGGTGTCGTCACCGATCGCGCTGGCCGCTTGCATGCCTTCCTCGAAATCGCCGGGCTCGATGGCGTTGCGGTTCTTGCCTGCCCATACGCCGGCGTAACAGTCTGCCTGTAGCTCCATCAGCACCTGCAAGCGGTTGGCCGCATTTGGGTTCTGCTGCTGTGCGCTGCGGATCTGGTTGGCGATGCCGGTCAGCGTCTGGATGTGATGCCCGTATTCGTGCGCGATCACGTAATAGCGCGCGAAGTCTCCTGGCCCGGCACCCATCTCGCGATCAAGCTGATCGTAGAACGTGGTGTCTAGGTAGATGCCGTGGTCGGCGGGGCAGTAGAATGGCCCCATCGCGCTCTGCGCAGCGCCGCAGCCGGATCGCCCGGCCTGAGAATAGAACACCAGCTTGGGCTGCTGGAACTGGATCCCTGCCTGGCGGAACAGCGGCTCCCACGTCTGGTCCAGCGAGGCGAGGGCGGCGCAGCTTTCCTGGCTATAGGCGTTGACGGAGCAGCTCTGTTCCGTCGTCGTGCCTCCCTGCTGCGTGCTGACTTCGGACGGCCCCTGCATCTGTTCCATCGTGCCCAGCATCTGCGCCGGGTCGATACCGAAAACGAGCGCGCCGATCAGCGCGATGGCAATCGCGCCGCAGCCCAGTTTGCCGCCACCTCCGCCCGGAAAGCCGCCGCGTTGGTCCTCTACCCGGATCCTGCTGGGGTCGAATGGATTAAGTCGCATTGAATATCCCTTTTGTGCACCCGCGAAATAATGCTGGACCCGGGGCGTTCTGCGCGCTTGGATTTGTGGCAAGGCAATCGCAAGGAGTCGAGCATGTTCCTTTCAGGCAAGGTGGCGCTCGTCACCGGATCGACGTCCGGCATCGGCCTCGCCATCGCCCGTGCCCTCGCGGCGGAGGGGGCAAACGTGGTGCTCAACGGCTTCGGCACGGAAGCTGAAATCGGGCAGCTGTGCACAGAACTGTCCGCCCGCCACGTTGGCGCCGATCTCACCACGCGTGAGGGGGTAGAGGCGCTGATGGCCGGGGCAGGTCCGGTCGACATCCTCGTGAACAATGCCGGGATGCAACACGTCGCCCCGGTGGAGGATTTTCCTCCCGAGAAGTGGGAAGCGATCATCGCGCTCAATCTGGTGGCCCAGTTTCACACTGCACGCCTTGCAGTGCCGCACATGAAGGCACAGGGCTGGGGCCGCATCATCGCCACCGCCAGCGCCCACTCGCTCGTCGCAAGCCCGTTCAAGTCCGCCTACGTCGCCGCGAAGCATGGCGTGGCGGGGCTGACCAAAACGCTCGCGCTGGAACTCGCGCCTCACGGCGTGACGGCGAACTGTATCAGCCCCGGTTACGTCTGGACCCCACTCGTCGAAAACCAGATCCCCGATACGATGGCCGCGCGTGGACTTACCCGCGATCAGGTGGTCAACGACGTGTTGCTGCTGCAGCAGCCGACGAAGAAGTTCGTCACGGTAGAGCAGGTGGCTGCTCTGGCGCTGTTCCTCTGCCGGGACGAGGCGGAAAACATCAACGGCGCGAACTATTCGATGGATGGCGGCTGGACGGCGGCATAGCGGGGTGAAGATAGAAGCCTTGCGCCGTCTATCAGCCCCGGAAGAGCGTAAACCATAGAGGTCGGTCCGCACCCCCCTAGCGATTGACGCAAGTCGCGTTTACATGGGCCGCCACGAATCGCGCAGCGCATAAGAAAAGTGGCACCCATGGAAATCGAAACCGGCCTCACCTTCGACGACGTCCTCCTCAGGCCGGCCGAAAGCGACATCGTGCCCTCTCAAGCCAGCACGAAGACCTGGCTGACGCGCGAGATTGCGCTGAACATTCCCCTCATGTCCGCCGCCATGGACACCGTGACGGAAGCCGAAATGGCCATCGTGATGGCGCAGCTCGGCGGCATCGGCGTGCTTCACCGTAACCTCACCATCGATGCGCAATGCGATGCGGTACGCCGCGTGAAGCGCTTTGAAAGCGGCATGATCGTCAACCCGATCACAATTTCGCCCGACGCCACACTGGGCGAAGCGACTGCATTGATGCAGCAGCACGGGATCAGCGGCATTCCCGTCACCGATGCTTCCGGCAAGCTCTGCGGCATCCTGACCAATCGCGACGTGCGCTTCGCCGACAATCCCGCGCAGCCCGTGCGCGAACTGATGACCAGCGAAAATCTCGCCACCGTCAGCCTGGGGGTAAACCAGGAAGAGGCGCGCCGCATTCTGCACCAGCGGCGGATCGAGAAGCTGCTGGTGGTGGACGACGCCTACAAGTGTGTCGGCCTCATCACCGTGAAGGACATCGAAAAGGCTGTCCTGCACCCTGACGCGACCAAGGATGCTGGCGGCCGTCTGCGCGTTGCCGCTGCAACTACGGTCGGTGACAAGGGCTTTGAGCGCACAGAGCGTCTGGTCGATGCCGAATGCGACGTCATCATCATCGACACCGCACACGGCCATAACAAGGAAGTGGCGAAGGCGGTTGAGCGGGTGAAGCGCCTGTCCAACTCCGTGCAGGTCATCGCGGGTAACGTCGCCACTGGCGATGCCACGCGTGCCCTGATCGATGCCGGTGCTGACGGCGTGAAGGTGGGCATCGGGCCGGGCTCGATCTGCACCACACGCATCGTTGCTGGTGTTGGCGTGCCGCAACTTACCGCCATCATGGAAGCCGCCGGCGCGGCGGGTGATGTGCCGGTGATCGGCGACGGTGGTCTGCGCACTTCGGGTGACGCGGCCAAGGCGCTTGCCGCTGGTGCCTCCACCGTGATGATCGGCAGCCTGCTTGCCGGTACCGAGGAAGCCCCGGGCGAGACGTTCCTGTATCAGGGGCGCGCCTACAAGTCGTACCGCGGCATGGGCAGCGTCGGCGCGATGGCTCGCGGTAGCGCCGACCGCTATTTCCAGCAGGACATCAAGGACCAGATGAAGCTGGTTCCGGAAGGGATCGAAGGGCAGGTGCCGTACAAGGGCCCGGCGCGCGATGTCATCCACCAGCTCGTCGGCGGCATCAAGGCCGCCATGGGTTACACCGGATCGGCCACGATTGCGGACCTGCGCGAGCGCGGGAAGTTCATCCGCATCACCAACGCGGGCCTGAGCGAGAGTCATGTGCATGACGTCTCGATCACCCGCGAGGCTCCGAATTACCCCACACGGTGACGCCTGCTGCGCGTGTCGAAGCCGCCATCGGCCTGCTCGACGGAGTAATCGCTTCCGCGCAGACCAAAGGTCCGCCTGCCGACCGTATTCTGGCGGACTGGTTCAAGAACAATCGCTTCGCCGGGTCGAAAGACCGGCGGGCGATTCGCGATCTCGTGTTTCGCGCGGTGCGCGCCTGCGGGCCAATGCCGGTCAGCGGGCGTGCGGCGATGCTGCGGCTGGCCACGGATGACGCCGATCTGCTGCCGCTCTTCGACGGTTCGGGCTATGGCCCGCGCGCTGTAGAGGCGGGGGAGCCCGTTGCGGAAGGCGGTGTGGCCCCCGGCTGGCTGACGCAGCGGCTGGAACAGTCAGACATCGCGGGTGATGAGGCGTGCGCACTGCTCGGTCGCGCCCCGCTCGATATCCGCGTCAATTCGCTGAAGGCGGACCGGGCCAGCCTTGAATTGCCAGAAGCGGGCGAGCCATTGCCCTCGGCGCAAGGCTTGCGCCTGCCTTTCGGCACACCGGTGGACCAGTGGGACGCCTACCGCGACGGACTTATCGAGGTGCAGGACGGCGGCAGCCAAATGGCCTGCGAGGCCGTGGCGGCACAGCCCGGCGAAACCATCATCGACCTCTGCGCTGGCGCTGGCGGCAAGACGCTCGCGCTGGCGGCGGCGATGAACAACGCGGGCACGCTGATCGCGGCAGATACGGATCGCGGCCGCCTTTCGCGCCTTGCTCCCCGTGCAGAGCGGGCGGGTGCGCTGGTGGCGGAAACTGTGCTGCTCAATCCGGGGCGTGAGATGGAAAGTCTCTCCGCATGGCAGGGCAAGGCTGATGCGGTGCTGGTCGATGCGCCCTGTTCGGGCGTCGGCACTTGGCGCCGCAATCCGGAGGCGCGCTGGCGGTTGGACCAGCCTTCGCTCGACCGCGTGACCGCGCTCCAGCAGCGACTTCTCCAGATCGCGGCAAAACTGGTGCGCCCCGGCGGGCGGCTGATCTATGTGACTTGCTCACTGCTCGACGAAGAAGGGGCGGGGCAGGCCGCCGCGTTCCTTGCCGACAACCCGGAATGGAGCGCGCAGGAATTGTCGCTGCCTCTTGGCCGGTCGCGCGGGCCGGGAGTTCGCCTCACCCCGCATCACGACGGGACAGACGGATTTTTCATCGCACGTCTAGGTAAGCCATGTTAGCACCGCGGACATGGCTGAAGATCGCCAGATAGATCGATCCGTGCTCAAGGAGTTCGCGATGCGTTACGTTCCTGCCGCTGCTGCCCTGTCGCTCCTCGCGGCTTTAACCGCCAGCGTGGGCTATGGCGCAGAACGGCAACCCGATCCCCGTGCAGCACAATTGATCACCGAAGGCCGCAGCCTGATTGCCAAGGGCGAAGTGCAGGCAGCTATCGACAGCTTCGAAGCCGCGCTGACGATCGACCCTTCCTATACGCCGCTCTATCTCGATCTGGCGGAGGCTGCTCGCCACGATGGGCTGCAGGGCAAGGCGATCCGCTATTACCGTGAAGCGCTGGAGCGTGATCCGAAGAACTTCGCCGCGATGGCGGGCGAGGGTGAGGCCCTGCTGGAAAAGGGCGCGATCGAAAAGGCCCGCCGCAATCTCGCGCAGCTTCAGTCGCTATGCGGCGACACCTGCGACGAATCCCGTCAGCTTGCCGCTGCCATCGAACGCGGCCCGCAGCCGAACGTTCTGACGGCAGAGGCCGCATCGCCGTCCACCGTGGTGACGAAGAACTAAGGTTCTCCGCGGTCAGATCTGGCCGCGGAACCCGTCCACCACGGCGCGGTAGATATCGCGTTTGAAGGGCACGATCAGTTCGGGCAGCAGCTCTGGATCGACCCATTTCCACTCGCAGAACTCTGGCGGTTCGTGCGCGTTGAGGTTGATGTCGGCATCCTCTCCGGTGAATCGCGCCAGGAACCACGTCTGCCGCTGGCCGCGATACTTGCCGCCCCACAGCTTGCCCTGAAGCTCGTCCGGAAGATCGTAGAACATTTCGTCGGGTAGATGGCCCACGATCTGGAGGTGCTGCGACCTTACGCCCGCTTCCTCCTCCAACTCCCGCTGCATTGCCGGTTCAAGGTCTTCGCCCGGATCGACGCCGCCCTGGGGCATCTGCCACCAGTCGCCTTCACGGTTGTCGATACGCTTGCCAACGAAGGCCTGACCGCTGGAATTGACCAGCATAATGCCCACGCAGGGCCTGTATTGCATTGGATCGTGTGTGTTCATCGTCATTGCGATAGGGATGCGTGGTGGGTAATTCCACCGCGCGCGTTGCGCGAACGACAGAAAAACTTGATTGCGGACAGACGGGCGCAAACCTAGCTGGCCCACATTCGCAGGATAATAGGCGCAAGTGCGCCCTAGGATGGAATTCATGGCAACCATCGCGGCTGAACGGCCGGTTGAAACTCAGGCACCCGAAGCGGTGGTGGTTCGCTTTGCGGGCGACAGCGGCGACGGCATGCAGCTCACAGGCGGACAGTTCACGCTGTCGACGGCGCTTGCGGGCAACGATCTGGCAACATTCCCCGACTTCCCGGCAGAAATCCGCGCGCCGCAGGGCACGCTGTTCGGTGTGTCGGCCTTCCAGATCAATTTCGGCTCCACCGAGATCGAAACCGCGGGCGACGCGCCTGACGTGCTGGTGGCGATGAACCCGGCGGCGCTCAAGGTGAATGTCGGCGCGCTGAAGCCCGGCGGCCTGATCATCGCCGACACGGGTGAATTCACGAAGCGCAACCTCGACAAGGCGAAGTACGCGACCAGTCCGCTAGAGGACGGCAGCCTCGCTAAGTGGGACGTGCTGGCCTTCGACATTTCCGCCCTGACGATCGAGGCGGTGAAGGAATACGGCCTTGGCAATAAGGACGCCCTGCGCTGCAAGAACATGTGGACGCTCGGCCTCGCGCTGTGGATGTTCGACCGTGACCGCCAGCCGCTGATCGATTGGCTGAACGGCAAGTTCAAGAACAAGCCCGACATCGCCAACGCCAACATCGCCGCGCTCAACGCGGGTCACGCTTATGGTGAGACGGCGGAAATATCAGGCCCGCTGAAGAAGCTCAGCATCCCCCCGGTTGAAAGCGCTCCGGGCCTCTACCGCACGATCACCGGTGCCGAAGCCGTCGCGCTGGGCCTCGTCGCAGGCGCGCAGCTCGCCGATCTGCCGATGTTCTTCGGCGGCTATCCGATTACACCGGCCAGCTCCATCCTGCACTATCTGACACGGATGAAGGAGTTCGGCGTCACAACCTTCCAGGCGGAAGACGAGATCGCCGCGATCTGCGCCTCCATCGGTGCGAGCTATGCGGGCCAGCTGGGCATCACCAGTTCCTCCGGCCCCGGCATTGCGCTGAAGACGGAAGCCATGGGCCTCGCGATCATGACGGAACTGCCGCTCGTGATCGTCAACAGCCAGCGCGGCGGCCCCAGCACGGGCCTGCCGACCAAGACTGAGCAGAGCGATCTCTATCAGGCGGTCTACGGCCGCAATGGTGACGCGCCGCTGCCGGTGATCGCCGCCCGTTCGCCCGCCGACGTGTTTGACGTCGCGATCGAGGCTTGCCGCATCGCCGTGCAGTACATGACCCCGGTCATCCTGCTGACCGACGGCTACATCGCCAATGCGGCGGAGCCGTGGAAGGTGCCGGACCCGGCCAATTACGAGCCGTTCCCGGTCAAATTCCTCGAAGAGAAGAACGCCACGAACGAGGAAGGCGCGGAAACGCTGCTGCCCTACAAGCGTGACGAGAAGGGCGCCCGCCCGTGGATCAAGCCGGGTACGCCCGGCCTGATGCACCGCATCGGCGGCATCGAAAAGCACGCCGGCACGGGCAACATCGACTATTCGCCCGCCAACCACCAGTTGATGACCGACGCCCGCAAGGCGAAGGTGGATGGCATTGCCGTCCCCGAGCAGGAAGTGGCGCTGGGTGACAGCACGGGCCGTCTGGCGGTCGTTGGTTGGGGTTCGACCTTCGGCCCGATCCATCAGGCCGTGCGCAGTGCGCGCAAGCGGGGCCTTTCGGTCAGCCACATTCACGTTCGCAACATCTGGCCGCTCCCCGCCAATCTGGGCGAGCTGCTTGGCGGTTTCGAGCGCGTGTTGATGCCGGAAATGAACACCGGCCAGTTCAAGACCGTGCTGCGCGATCAGCTGCTGATCGACGCGGATAGCCTGACCAAGACCAGCGGCCAGCCTTTCACTATCGGCGAGATGGAAGAGGCGATCGCGAAGTATTTTGACGGTATCCCGGAAAACGAAGGGGGCGAGGTTCCTGCCAACGCCAAGCAGCTTCCGGGTGCGCAATCGGGCTATGATGACGGCTCGCTGAAGGTGAAGCCATGAACGATATGACCCCCATTCAGACCACGCTGAAGGATTGGGAAACCGATCAGGAAGTTCGCTGGTGCCCTGGTTGCGGCGACTATGCGATCCTGAAGGCGGTGCAGCGCACCCTGCCGCAGCTTGGCGCCGATCCGGCAAAGACCGTGTTCGTCAGCGGCATCGGCTGCTCCAGCCGTTTCCCGTACTACGTCGAAAGCTACGGCTTCCACACGATCCACGGCCGCGCGCCCGCGTTTGCGACCGGCATCAAGCTCGCCAATCCCGAGCTCGACGTATGGATGGTGACGGGTGATGGCGATGGCCTGTCCATCGGCGGCAACCACCTGATGCATGTGCTGCGCCGTAACGTGAACCTGCAGATCATGCTGTTCAACAACGAGATATACGGCCTGACCAAGGGGCAGTATTCGCCCACCAGCCGCGTCGGTACGACCTCGCCTACCACGCCGCAAGGTTCGGTTGATCGCCCGGCAAACCCTTGCGCCTTTGCGCTGGGTGCTGGCGCGCGGTTTGTCGGCCGCGGGTTCGATGTGTCGAAGAACCTGCCTGACGTGCTGAAGGCGGCCCATGCCCATCAGGGGGCGGCTTTCATCGAAATCTTCCAGAACTGCATCGTCTACAACAAGGACGTGTTCAACGACTTCGCCGCGCCCAAGGGTGCGGAGGATCGCCAGCTTTGGCTGGCGGACGGCGAACCGATGCTGTTCGCGAATGGCACCAAGGGCATCAAGCTCGATCTTGAAACCCTGTCGTTGCAGGTCGTCGATGTTGTCGATGGTGACTGGCAGGCAGCGGGCGTGATCGTCCACAACGTGAAGAACCGCGCTATCGCCCACATGCTGGTCGAAATGCCGTTCGGCCCGTTCCCGATGGCCCTCGGCGTCCTCTATGACGATCCGCGCCCGACTTTCGAAGGCGCAGTGCTGGCGCAGAACGCAGCCGTCAGCGCGGGCAGGGACACCAGCCTCGCCAACCTGCTGGCGAAGGGCCAGACCTGGACAGTGAGCGCCGCTGATCCGAGCTGATCGGACAGCGAACGTCTGATTTGCCCATGAAGCGTGGGCTCGCCATGATGCTATTGTCGCTCTCGGCCTGTTCGAGAGTAGGCAATAGTTTCGTGGTGGAGGACGGGTTGAGGCTTGTCGAAGAAGCCACTCTTGAATTGTGTGGTTCTGAGGTGCTGCTCATACGTGCTGGCGACCACCTTGCGGTCAACAAAACCATAACCTGCGAAGGTAGCGGGCGCATCGCACTGCGGTACTCGTCCGGCGCTGAGCACTATTGCCCTGTCGGCTACGTTACTCCCGGCGCGGTGCAGACATTCCGATACACGGCGATGGAGAACGGGTGCGCCTAGTCTGGGGCGCTTCCCCCCAAAATCGCTCTGTCCTACTCCGCGTGACCGTGCGATTTTGGCCGGATGACGGGAATACAAGACTTTACAGGTCGGCATCGCTTCGCTGGATGCCCGACCTCTGTCAGAGAAGGTGACACGCCTGCATCGAAGGTGACACTTTGCGCGCCCAAGGTGACGCATACTTTTCCAAAACCCTTGTACCGTGTCACATGTGTCAACACCCCAGGTGTGGTCGGGGGCGGGATGAGCGCGGGGGCGAGCATTGGATAACCTTACTCACAGTCTGGTCGGCGCGCTGATCGGGCAGACTGGACTGAAGAAGAAGACCGGCCTTGGCATGGCTGCGCTGGTGATAGGGGCCAACATCCCTGACATCGACGGCGTGTGCAGCTTGTACGGGCTGGAGAGCCTCTCGATGCGGCGCGGGCTGACGCACGGGCCGATCGCGTGGGTGCTACTGCCCCTCGCGCTGGCGGCGATGCTCTATGGCTGGGATCGATGGCAAGCGCGGCGCGGGAAACGGCCTGATGGACGCATGCCAGTGCGCTTTGGATGGCTCTATGCGCTGGCGCTGATCGGATGCCTGACCCATCCGCTGATGGATTGGATGAACAGCTACGGCATCCGCTTCCTCGAACCGTTCTCGAGCCAGTGGTTCTATGGCGACGTGTTGTTCATCATCGACCTGTGGCTCTGGATCGGCCTCGGGTTCGCGACGTGGTTCTCGTTGCGGCGGGAGAAGCGCGGGGGCGAATGGCGCCGACCGGCCGTGATCGCACTCGCGGTGCTGGTGGCCTACCTCGGCGGTAACAGGGTGCTGACCTCAGTCACGGAGGCGCGGGCCCTCGGCAGCGAGCCTTACCCCTCCGTGGTGATCGCCAATCCCACGCCGCTCGCCTTCTGGCGGCGCGAGGTGATCGCCGGCGACGGGGAGGGCAGTTGGACCGTCGATGGCGTCGCGCTTGATACCGTGCCACTTGCGTCGTGCGACCTTGATGCAGCGCGCAACGCCGATCCGCGAGCGGAAGCCTTCCTGTTCTGGTCCCGCGCGCCGTTCATCTCGGGAAGCGAATCCGATGGCTGGACCCTAAGCGATGCGCGCTTCACTTCGCGCATTGGCGGCGGGAACCGGTTCTCGATCAGCCTTCCGTCGGGCGCCTGTCGGTCGAGTTAGCCCAACTCGCTAGCGCGGCTGCTGTGAAGGCCCAGCCGACTCCGCCCATCCATCCGGCCATCACATCGGTCGGATAATGGACGCCCAGCCAGATGCGGCTTGTCGCGATGGCTGCGCTCAGGACGAGAGCCCCAATGATGAGAGTGTGCCGGGCGCGGGGGGCGGTCGCCAGAGCGGCGAAGGTGAGGGCGATGCAGAGGTAGATCGCAGCGGAGTTGAAGCTGTGCCCGCTCGGGAAACTGGCGCTTGTCACCTCTGTAAGCCGGGAGGCCACGTCCGGTCTTGGCCGGTCGATGACCGCCTTGATCACGCTGTTGAAGATCGGAGCACCCGCAGCAGCCAGCGCAAGTGCCAGCGCCTCACGCCTCCTGCGCAGCGCCACCAGGACCAGCGCGACGGCAGCCGTGACCAGCACTAGCAGCAGGGTCCCGCCCAGCGCGGTCAGATCGCGCATCGCCTCCCGCATGTGGGCAGTCCCGGCGCTCCAAAGCCAGCCGTCGTGTCGCAGCACGCGAACAGCGGCTCGGTCGATGCCGTCAGCCTTGCCGCTGAGGAACAGCGCCACGACCGCGAGGTATCCGGCCCAGCCCACTGCAGCCGCCCAGAGCGCGGTGCTCTGGCGTACTGGCGGGCTAGATGGGGGAAGGGCGGTGATCGGTTGGCGCTGCGTCATGTCGCGCAAGGGTTGCCACAGCGGCGGGGAGCTGGTCCAGCCCTCAGCCCTTCGTCGCATCTTGATGCCGCGCGGTCTCGAGTTCATAATCGCGGTATGACAGGGGAGAGCGCACGACGAGGGGATGTGCTGCTCCATTCCGGGCAGCGGTTCGGTTTTGCGCCGGGCCTCTTTGCGCGCTTGTTCGCTCCCGGCTTCCACAAGATTCTCGACCGGATCGACGCCGGTCTGGAACGCGGTTCTCTCCTTACGCGGCTGCCGGACGGAACGACCCGGCTCCTCGGTGGCCGTGCGCCCGGCTTTGAAGCTGAAGTGCAGATTAGCGATTGGCGCGCTTTACTGCGGCTCGCCACCAATGGCTCGGTTGGCTGGTACCAGGCGTGGGAGGCCGGCGAGTGGTCTAGTGCAGATCCGGTGCCCTTGTTCGCGCTCTTTTCTGTCAACGGCCGCGCACTCGGCGAAACTGGCCGCGCCAAAGGCCCATGGCGCATCGCCACCCGAATACTCCATTGGCTCAACCGCAACACCCGTGTTCAGGCAGAACGGAACATCCACGCGCATTACGACCTGGGCAATGACTTCTACAGCGCCTGGCTCGACCCCACGATGAGCTACTCAAGCGCCTATCAGGTCGGTGTCGACGGCCTGGAGGCCGCTCAGAAACGCAAATGGGAGCGCTTGGCCGACCGGCTTGGAACTCCGGAGGCGTTGCTGGAGATCGGGTGCGGCTGGGGCGCTTTGGCAGGATACTTCGCGGGTCGGGGCAGCCGTGTCACCGCCATAAGCCTGTCGGACGAGCAACTAGCCTGGGCTAGGGCCCGTAACCCGCAAGTCTCGTACCTCAAACAGGACTATCGCGAAACGTCGGGCCAATTCGACGGCATAGTAAGCGTCGAGATGGTGGAAGCCCTCGGGCGCGAATACTGGCCCACCTTCATGGATTGCGTCGCACGCAACCTGAAGCCGGGCGGCCGCGCCGCAATCCAGTTTATCGCGATGCAGGATGACATCTTCGAAGGTTACGCCCGCAACGCGGACTTTATCCAAGCCTATGTCTTTCCCGGCGGATTGCTGATCAAGAACAGCGAGTTTCGCGCCCTTGCAGAGGCTCGGGGGCTTTCATGGCAGGATCAGGAAGACTTCGCACTGGACTACGCCGAAACGCTCAAAATCTGGCGTGAAAACTTTGACGCCGCAGCCCGCGCAAACCAATTGCCAGCTGGCTTCGATGGGCGGTTTTGCGACCTTTGGCGGTTCTACCTTATGTATTGTGAGGGCGGTTTCCACGGCGGGGGGATCACCGTCAGTCAGGTCACGCTGGTCAAACGCCCAAGCTGAGGATCAATCGGCGGAACCACCGTCACGATACCGCGCAAGGATGTTGTCATGCACGATGGGGCTCAGCAGGTTAGCGAACGCACACCCGCAGAGGTTATTCTCCCACCAGACAACCTCGGCCTGAAGCGCCTCCAGCCCCGGCAGCGTCAGCCAGCACACCGTGCCAGGATGCATGCGCGTGATCGCTGTGGCGGAAAAACCGGAAAGGGAAAGATCGTTGACGACCGTCTGGAACGCCCGAGCGCCCGACGCGCGAAGCTGAGCCGGAATAGCAAGCTTCGTACGCGGCGCAGACCGATCCTCCTGCGCGGCGACATCGTAGCGGCCAAGGGTGTTTTGCAAGGTCATTTCCCTGGTGTCTTCCCGACAGAGGTCGTGAGAGATCCTTCAGCTACCAAGCAATCTCACCAACTTGCTTAAAATAGAGTTTGCAATGAGGGTTAATTGGGGGCGGATGCATGGTCAGAGGCGGATTTTTATGATGTGCGCTTGCACTTGCTTGACCGCGCTCGGTCGATTAGCAGCATGACGGATGTCTAAAGAAGCACAACGCCGCCGAGAATCCGTACGCAAGGCCAAACTCCGACTGCTCGCGAAAGTGGGTATAGGCTTGCTGGGAGCTTTGAGTTTGGTGGCATGGATCGCGGTTCTAGTTCGCTGATCATCACCGATTTGCGATTGAACGATGCCAGTGGCTAACGCCGAAGCTGACAAGATAAGGGTCACTACAAAAGGCGTCTGGCCCAACGCTGAGGTTGATATAGATGTTGAGTTGAACCGTCTGGGTTCAATACACCAATGCGACCAGTGTCCAGCGTATGCATCCTCAGACGGTGCACGCTACCCCAAACCGCCCGTAGTTTACCGCTTGATCACTTCGATTTCTTGAGCATCGCGCTCGTCCGCGTTGTTTGACGACATCTCCTTGGCGCACGCGATCGTTACGTCGCGGACTTGGGTGGGAAGGCGGTCCCAGTCCGCTCCATTCACGACGAGATCTTCCCCGCCGACAGGCCCCAGAATAACCCCGGCTTCGGTAAGCAAATTTAATACTCGAGTACAGCGGCCAATCTCGGAAACGCTGGGCGCCAACCCGGTCAGGTCAGTTGAAGTGAGTTGGCTGCTCTGGAGAATGCCGGTTTGCACGAAGGCTAGTCCAGACAACGCCGCGCCCAAGCCAGGGGCCAGCAGTCGACTGGCTTTGGGACGCCGCCACATCCATGCCACGGGAACCATTGCAAGGGCGTAGAGAGCTAGCACAAGGCCGGTAGCCAATCCCGATGACATGACTATTTCTCATTCCGTTGCAATTTGATGGCGTTCGACACCGTTAACGGTTCGAGTGGCGCGTACTTTACACTCCCGCCGCGTGACTACTATAGCGGCGGTTAGAACGTTAGGGAAGGGAATCGATGGCCGCCCGGGACATCAATCGGCGGTCTGAAACCGTCCGTTTCGGAACTCTTTTGGCGCTGTTAAGCGTGTGTTTTCTCATGGGTGGTGCATCACGTTCGGATGTTCTAGGTCTGATCTTCCTGCAGCCAGTGGCTGTAATCTGCTCGATCATTTTCGTTTTGACACCAGGCCCAATCCGTTGGGAAGCCGTCAAAGTTCCGCTTTTACTTCTGGGGGCTCTGGCGACGATCGTTGCCGCCCAGTTGGTTCCGCTGCCTCGCGAAATTTGGTCGATGCTGCCGGCGCGCGCGTTGTTCTTGCCAACCGCAGAAGTGACTGGGCTCGAGCCAATCTGGCGGCCTATAAGTTTGGCGCCTGAGCTGACCTTGGAGAGTCTCGTAAGCCTTGTCGTTCCGCTCGCGGTGCTGATTGGCGTCGCATCATTACCGGAAGAGGGGACTTGGCGTTTGCTCCCGTTTCTCCTGCTGGCGGGATTGCTCAGTGCGTTGCTTGGCATTGCGCAGTTCGGTGGCGGTTCTTCGAGTCCATTTTACTTCTACTCAATTACGAATTTCGGTTCGCCGGTGGGCTTCTTCTCCAATCGCAATCACCAAGCCGTGCTTCTCGCGATGCTCGCCCCGATGCTGGCCTTGTGGGCTGGTCAGGCGATGGGGGCAAAAGGCGGAAGAGTTCGGCAATGGGTGGCGTTGGCTTTCGGATTTTTCCTAGTGCCAATGATCTTAGCGACTGGTTCCCGCGCTGGATTGGCTTTGGGTGGGGTGGGCTTTCTGATTGCTTACTTGATTTGGAAGAGAGTGTCCGGTTGGCGTCCAGGGACACGCTGGAGTAAGTTGCTTATCCCTGTTGTCGTAGCTGCGGGCATCGGCTTGTTTGCTGTCGCTCTGATGTTTTCGCGAGATGAAGCTGTCCGGCGAATGGTGGGATTGTCGATCTCCGAGGACTCGCGTGCCGATCACCTTCCCGTTTTGCTTAAGATCGCGGGAGATTTTTTCCCAATCGGATCGGGGTTTGGAAGCTTCGAAAATCTATTCAAGGTGTACGAGCCGTTTGAGTCGCTCCAGCCGCAGTATCTCAATCACGCGCATAACGACCTGATAGAGCTTGTCATTGTCGGTGGGCTGCCGGCATTATTGCTGCTCGCCGGGTTTCTTTTAGCAATTGCCGTGCGCGCGCAGCAGGTTTTTCGCGGGCACGGCGGGCGCCGCGCGAGCGGTTATGCCCATCTCGGGCTGGCCATGATCTGCATGATGTTACTGAGTTCGTTGGTGGACTATCCGTTGCGCACGCCGCTGATGGCGGTGGTCTTTTCCATAGCGTGCGCCTGGCTTTTCAATCCCGTCGAATCTGTGGGTTCGAGAGGGCGACGCGCCAGCGAAACTCCTTTACCGAAAGCGGGCATGTGAATAGGGCGACATGGCGGCAGTGCGTTGCTGGCCCACAAAAACCTGAGACAGCAGAATGATTTCCAACAAAACTTCCCATGCGACATTGCTTTTGCTGCTGCTTGCAACTGCAAGTTGTGCAAGTCCTCGTCTGTCTGAGGCGGGTTCGGTCAGTGTGGTTGCTGGAAACGACTTGCCGCCCCCGACTCATGATGACCTTATCGTCGGCGCCCGCCCTCATCTTATTGGCGCAGGCGACACGATCGCGGTGGATGTCTTTGGACTGCCCGAGTTAAGTCGGCAGGTTCAGGTCGACGCGAACGGCGATGTGGCGGTGCCGCTAGCTGGCACCGTTGAGGCGCTTGGACGCACGCCGGAAGAGCTTTCGCGGCAGATCGAGCTTGCGCTTCGCTCGAACTCCGTCCGGGATCCTCGGGTAACCGTTGGCGTGGTTGAGACGGTCAGTCAGGTCGTGACCGTCGACGGTGAGGTTGAGCGGCCGGGGGTCTATCCCGTGATTGGGCCTGCAACGTTGATGACCACGATTGCGCGAGCGGAAGGAACCACTGAGTTCGCTCGGACGACGCATGTCGTGGTGTTCCGCACCGTGGAGGGTCGCCGTATGGCAGCGCTTTACGATTTGCGGGCGATCCGGATTGGGGCCTACGATGATCCAAAGATCTATAGCAACGATATGGTTGTGGTGGGCGAGTCAAATGCCAGGCGGCTTTTTCCGCAGATCGCGCAGATGGCTAGTCTGATACTGACCCCTCTAATTTACATCGTAAATTAACAATTGATTGGCTTTCGAGCAAATGAATCAACTCACTCTTGATCCCCTTGTGGCGGACGACCGGCTCAATACTGGAGAGGAGCGGCGCGGTTTTCAGTCTCAACCGATAATCCTCCATTACTTGAACATCGCTAAGCGTTGGAAGTGGCTTGTCCTCGGTTCGATCGTGACCGCGGCGGTTATTGGCCTCATCGCTACGCTGTTGATGACGCCGCAGTATACTGCGGGGACCACTCTCGACATCAAGAGAGAGAATGATCGCATCGTAAATGTCCAAGGTGTAGAGCCTGAGACGGGGGTTGCAGATAACGAATTTTATCAAACCCAGGTGGGTTTGCTGAAATCCCGTTCGCTGGCGGAACGGGTCGCTAGTGACCTGCGGCTGCACGAAAATGCGGGGTTTTTCGACGCCTTTGGCGAGAAAGACATGGCCGATCAGATCAGGGCTGGTGGCATGGCGGCAGGTTCGCAGCGTCAGGAGCGAATTCGGCGCGCCGGGGTCATTCTTTTGGAGAATGTTGAAGTCTCCGCAGAAAGAATGTCACGCTTGATGAGCGTTTATTTCACTAGCCCAGACCCACAGCTTTCGATGAATGTGCCCAATGCTTGGGCGCGAGCTTTCATCGATGTTTCGCTTCAGCGACGCTACGATGCTACGTCCTATGCCCGGGATTTTCTCGAGGAACGTTTGGGACAGCTGCGGGGGCGGTTGCAGGATTCCGAGCGGGCGCTGGTCAGTTATGCGGCCAATCAGCGGATCATAAATATCCCGACCTCAACCTCGACCGGGCAAGACAGCAGTTCTACCGAGCGTCCTCTGGTCGCCGAGGATCTCACCGCGATCAATCGCGAATTGAACGAGGCGATTGCTGCGCGCGTCTCTGCCCAAAGTCGATTGGGCGGGGTGTCCGGGGTGTCTGCCGAAGCTTTGGCGAACACGACGGTTGCTGATCTGCGTTCGAGGCGGGCGAGTTTGGCGGCCGAGCATGCTCGGCTTCTCGTGCAGTTTGAGCCTGATTATCCGCCAGCCCGGGCTCTCGCCGAGCAGGTCGCCGACCTCGATCGATCAATTCAGCGCGAGGAAGCTCGTGTCCGTGGAACTCTTCAGGCTGTCTATGACGCCGCGGTAACTCGCGAGAACATGCTCCGTCAGCGCGTAACCGGTCTTGAGTCGGACCTGCTCAACCTGCGTGGGAGAACGATTCAATATAACATCTTCCAGCGGGATGTGGATACCAACAGGCAGCTTTATGACGCTCTGCTACAGCGCTACAAAGAAATCGGCGTAGCTGGTGGCGTCGGGGTTAATAACATTTCGATCGTCGATACGGCCCAACTGCCGGAGATTCCGTCGAGCCCAAATTTATTGGTGAATCTACTTATTTCGATCTTTCTCGGAGCACTGGCCGGTGCGGCTCTCGCGCTTGCGCTTGAGCAGGTCGATCAAACTATCTCCGATCCAAGAGAGCTTGAAGCTGCGCTCGGTATTCCACTGTTGGGAGCAATCCCCAAATCTCGTGACGAAAATCCGGTCGGGGAACTAGAGGACCCGAAAACTCCACTTGTAGAGGCCTATTTGTCAGCTCAGACGAGGCTGGCCTTCACTACGGATCACGGTGTGCCACGAACATTGGCGGTCACCAGTACCCGCCCTGGAGAGGGCAAAAGCACCACCGCTTATGCACTAGCGCGCCAGTTGGCGCGAGCGACTGGCCGTGTATTGTTGATCGATGGCGACATGCGTTCGCCCTCGCTACATGGCTTGTTCGACCTCTCGGATAGCAGGGGCCTCAGCAATTATTTGGCTGGCGACGACGAGCTATCGACTATGATCCATCCGGTTAGCACGACGCTGTCTGTGCTTCCGTCTGGTCCTGTGCCCCCGAACGCCGCAGAATTGTTGACGGGTGATCGCATTCGTACCCTGTTGAACGTTCTGAGCGCCGATTTCGATCACATCATCATCGACGCTCCGCCGGTGATGGGTCTTGCAGACACGCCATTGATCAGCAGCAAAACTGAAGGCGTCATCTTCGTGGTCGAATCTCATGCAACGCCAGCCACGATGGCAACCGTTGCCGTTGCCCGGTTGCGGGAATCGAAAGCACATCTGCTTGGCGCTCTGTTGACCAAGTTTGAGGCCAAGAAAGCGCAATACGGCTACGGCTACGGTTACGAGTATGGCTATGGCTACGGCAAGTTAGACAACGAAACGCCAGAGCGGGCATAACTCGGCTATGGAAAAGCGACGGAGGCAGAAGCGGTTCGGTGTTCGTCATCCGGACGTTACGCCAACCCAGATTGTCTTCGTGGTTGCGGCGTTGATCGCTTTCGCGGTGACGCTTCAGATCTCTGTTGCAGGGGCTTTTCGCACAAAGTATCCAGCGCTTGCCCTTGCCTGGGTTCCTTTGGATGCGGAGGCTAGGGGGCAGCTGGCTGCGAATTTGGTTTCGATCGAACCGTCTCAACAAGCGCGGCAGCGGGCCGTGCTCTTGGCTCGAGATGCTATTCGTAGAAGCCCACTGGAATCAGCGCCCTTACGAGCGCTTGCGCTGGCCGAGAAGTCCGGGAGCTTTGATAGCAGCCCAAAGGTTATGGACCTACTGCTGGAATCCCAGCGGCTGTCGCGTCGCGACCGAGCGACCCAGTTGCAGTTATTTGAGCAGTATCTCTTGCGAAACGACATCAGCGCTGCGATGCGGTCGGTAGACGTAGTTTTGCGGACATCGTCTGACAGAACCGCGCTCTTCTCCTTGCTCACAGCAGCTTCTGCCGACAACCCAGCATTCGCGATCGCGCTGAAGGACAAGCTGAGTGAGCGACCCGAGTGGGCGTGGCCGTTTACCGTGCATCTTATTTCCGAAAGCAGGAATGGCGCCCAATTGGTCAGCTTGTCAGAGGCGGCGCTTGACCCGACGACTACAGAGGGCATGCAAGCTGTCCGGGCTTTGCTGCAAAAACTTGCCGAGCTTCAAGAGTATGACCTCGCCTGGAACCTGCTTTCAAGCCTTAAGCTCGCTAAGACCGGTACGGTAACCGACGGGGATTTCGAAGGTACCGATGGCTTCCCACCTTTCTGGTGGATGGTAAGTCAGGAAGGCGATTTTTGGGCCGAGCGTGACATCGGGCCCGAAGGTCGGGGACGTGTGCTGAGGCTTGTGGCTCTTTCAGGTCGGGCGGGAGATGTCGCTCGTCAGCTTGTGAGGCTGGCCCCGGGTGCCTATCGAATTAGCGCTGTCGTAGGAGATGTGCCGAACGCTGCCTTTGAAAGGCCGACAGTGCGCATGTATTGCGCTAACCAGAAGCAAACCGTTCTCTTGGGCCTACGGCCAAGCTCCTCCGGGGTGCCGCCGCGCCAGATTGGCGGACGCGTTGTAGTCCCGCAGGGGTGCAGCTTTCAGTGGTTAGCAATCCATATTGCCGGTGATCGGCTTCAGGCTGATGCAGCGCCCTGGATTGATGACATCCGGCTGACGCCGCTGGGCAGCTAATCTTTTATCACTATTGGGGATCGATGTGCAGGAACGGCTAGTTGCCAAGATTCGCTCGCGAGACGCTGTAATTGCAGTTGTCGGGCTAGGATACGTGGGCTTGCCGCTCGTCCTCCGGTACAGTGAGGTCGGTTACAAGGTTATTGGCTTGGATGTGGACGACGCCAAGGTCGATCGCCTTATGAGCGGCGAAAGTTACATTGAGCATGTTTCGTCAAGTGCTATCCAAGCTGCGATTGATGCAGGGTTTGAGGCAAGTTCCGACGTCAGCCGGGTTTCCGAAGCTGATGCGATAATTCTATGTGTGCCGACTCCGCTCAATAAGTACCGTGAACCCGATCTGTCGTATGTTACCACCACTCTTGATTCCTTACTTGTGCATCTTCGAGATGGGCAGGCGATCTCGCTAGAGAGTACGACTTATCCTGGCACCACCGAAGAAGAACTTCGTCCCAGATTGGAGAGGATTGGCAAGAGAATTGGGCAAACCGCGTTTTTGATCTACTCACCAGAGCGCGAAGATCCGGGAAATGCTCATTTTTCTACACGCTCTATCCCAAAAATCGTCGGCGGCTCCACAGCGGCGTGTTTGGAAGTTGGCCTAGCGCTTTACTCTGGCATCATTGATCAGGTGGTCCCGGTCAGTTCGACAAAGGTAGCGGAGTTGACGAAGCTACTCGAGAACATCCATCGAGCGGTCAATATCGGTTTGGTGAACGAGATGAAGATCGTTGCCGATCGTATGGAGATTGATATCCACGAAGTGATAGATGCGGCGGCGACTAAGCCATTCGGCTTTGTTCCTTACTATCCCGGGCCGGGATTGGGCGGACACTGCATTCCGATCGACCCGTTCTATCTCACTTGGAAAGCCCGTGAATACGGCCTCCACACCCGTTTCATTGAACTCGCGGGTGAGGTGAACTCCGCTATGCCCGACTACGTCCTGGCGAAGGTTATTGGCGCTCTGAATAAGCGCGGCAAGCCGCTTAAGAACAGTAAAATTCTGGTTCTAGGCATTGCATATAAGCGCAATGTCGATGATATGCGCGAGTCTCCATCGTTGATGCTTATGGAGAAATTACGCGCAGGTGGCGCTGTAGTTTCTTACTGTGATCCGCACATTAAGGTATTCCCTAAGACGCGGGAACATGACTTCAACCTTGCTAGCGTGGCACTCGACCCCACTGTTGTCGCCAGCTTTGATTGTGTGCTTCTAGCTACCGACCACGACGCTTTCGACTATGATATGTTGGCGAAAACGGCATCGCTAATCGTGGATACTCGGGGACGGTACCGGGAACCGTTTGCCAACGTAGTTCGAGCATAACGCTGGGCGCTTGCCTAGCGGAAGGGATCGGAAATTGGAACGCGCGTCTGGTACCTTCGCACCGGCACCTGTGCGCTCTCGTCTCGGTGAGTTCGCCGGGATCGGAGGACTTGAGGTCATTCGAGAATGCGCCTTTTCCTATCCGGCAAAGATACTCACGCCGAGCGATGACGTCCTGGTCCCGTTGGTTGCGGGAGGCGCACTGCGTGATTTGCGTGGGCGATCCGGTATTAAGGGGGTCATCACGTCTCCTGAACTCGCGGCAGACGTGCCTAGTGAGTTGGGACTGGCTGTCGCTCCGGACCCCATGGCAGCGCACCATCTCATTCACGTCGCGTTGGCCCAGATGGAAGGCCGACTTTGGACGGATTTCGACACTGAAATTGATCCTACGGCTTCTATCCATCCACTTGCCTATGTTGCTCCGCGCAACGTACGCATCGGGCCGGACGCGTCGATACTGCCCTTTGCTGTGGTTCATGAGCGGAGCACAATTGGCGCCGGCACCCGTCTGCATGCTCATACCGTGATTGGTGCGGACGCTTACGAAATCGTCACGATCAATGGAATTCAGGTTCTAAGGCCTCAGACCGGCGCTGTTGAGGTGGGTTCAGACTGCCAGATATTAAGCGGTTCAGTAATAACCAAGACAGCGTTCTGCGGCGCCACTCTGATTGGGGATCATACCGTACTCGACTGCAATGTGACCGTTTCTCATGATGTCCAGATCGGAACGAATGTCCGGATCGGTGGATCATCCTGGATAGGTGGCCGCGCGACTATCGGTAATAAGGCGTCGATTGGTCCTGGCTGCACCATCGGGAATGGAGTGAAGGTCGGTCACAGAGGAAAAGTATCGCTGGGCTCGGTCGTGACGCGCGACGTGCCCGAAGACGGACATGTTTCCGGAAACTTTGCCATCGAGCACCAGAAGTTCATAACATTTCTACGCACAGTCCGATGATACCAAAAGAGAAGGCAGAGCCGGACCTCTTCCAAGTTCACAGGTTATGCTGAAGCCATTTTTGCGCCGGATTGAACCGCTAAAAAATTCACCATTTGCCAGAAATGTAAGTGGCATGCTCGCCTATACGGCGCTCGGTCACAGCATTTACATGGTGAGTGCGCCGCTTATTGGCCGACTATTCCAGCCCGAACAGGTGGGCCTGTTTGGGGTGTTCTTCACCATCGCCATCTTTGCAGCCGGCTTCGTATGCCTGCTGTACGATTTTGCGATTCCCGCTGCGCGTACGCACGAAGAGGCGCGTGAACTGACCGTCGGCGCCGTGGCGCTGGCGCTGCTGATTTGCCCTTTGGTCGGCCTGGGAATGGCACTGGCATCATGGTTAGACAGGTTCGGAATGGGCCAAATCCCTGTTTGGGCATGTTTGCTTATGGTTCCCATCCTGTTTCTGCAAACGGGGATCCAAATCGCACAGGGTTGGCGCATTCGCGAGAATGCGCCAATGGCAATTGGTCGCGCCAACGTCACTCTGAATGCGAGCCGAGGCTTATTGCAAGTAGGGCTGGGAATATTTCTTCCCACGTGGTGGGTCTTGGCCATTGGCGAATTGCTGGGAAGGGTTGCAAGCCTTGAGCGTCTGGTGCGGCGCCGTGTCCCCAAGTTTCGCATGCTTCCTTCACGTAAGCGGGTAATGGCCACACTGGCGCAGTATAGAGAGTTCCCGCTCGTCCTGGTTCCAGCTCAGTTTATTGACGGGATCGCCGTCGTTGCTCAAGTGAGCGGGATAACCGCCCTCTTCGGACCCGCGGCATCCGGGCAGTATTTTCTTATGCGGCGGACACTGGATCTCCCGATCGCGTTCATTTTTCGCAGTCTTTCCGACGTCTTCTACGCTAAGCTTGCTGCTTTCACGCGAGACGATCCTGAACGTATCAGGCCGTTTTTCACCAGAGCTTTCTTGCTGCTCGCGTTAGGAGGTGCGGCAGTCGGATCGCCGCTCATCCTGTTTGGTCCGGAAATATTCCACATTGTGTATGGAGCCGGATGGGAGGAAGCCGGAGCGCTTGCTGCGGTCACCTTACCTGCTGCGATCATGAATCTTGCCGTTGCCCCAGTCTCGCGAATTTTTGCGCTTACGACCAAACCCAATCTGCGCTTTGTTCCCGCCTTGGTGGGTCTGATCGGTACAGTTGGAGTGCTGGCGGCTTCCTATCGATTCTCTTGGGATCTCTGGCTTACTGCAGCGGGTTTCTCTGCAACCACGTCTCTCGGTTACCTTGTGTATTTCGCCGTGGGCTACGTTGCGTCTGCCCATATCCGCACCGCGCAGAACATTGGGCATCAGCCGATTGGAAGCCCAGAATCGTAAACGCGTATACTAGGTCAGAATGACTCCCTCTCGCCGCCAGTTCTGCACGGCCATGCTGCTAGCACCCGCAGCGGTCACGATAACAAGCTCCGCAAGGAGTGGAGTGGGTTCGGTGTCGGTGCGCGAGTTCGGTGCAACTGGAGACGGGAAGAATGACGACACTGAGGCATTCCGCCGCGCCACGCTATCGGGCAGCGACCTTTTCATTCCGGCTACTGCCAATTTCTATCGTTTGAGCCGCACAATTGCGCTCGCGCGTGCAGGGCAGCGGATTTACGGGGAAGGGGAGCGGTCGCGCATCGTACAGACGGGTCAGGGATCGAATTCTGACGTGTTTGTAGCTCAGTTTGACGATTGCCATTTTGCAAACTTGCACCTCACTCCGGGTACGGAGACCACCGTCTTGGCGAATGGTTGGGGCATCGCGGTGCTTGATGCGCGAGGCGTAACCATTAGCTCTTGCTATTTCTCCGGCATGCGTCGCGGAGGGGTGATGCTGTCAAACGCCGTCGAATGTCTGATTGCAGGCAACAGTTTCACTGAAAGCGTGGTGCGCGGCGATGGTAGCGAACCTCAGTCTCAGACGGGATTTGACATATACTTGACCGGCAGTGCGTCCCGGAACCGCGTGCGTGGTAACAATTGCATGAGCGGGGTAGGCGTCGGAATTGGCTGCCAGACTTCACCGGGGAGATCCCAAGAGGGAAACGTTATAGCCGACAATCGCATCGCTAATCAGCCAGCATACGGAATCATGATTTATCGCGGGGGCGTCGGCGATACGATTTATCGCGTTGTAATAGAGCGCAACGTTGTTCGAAATATTTCGGGTGCGATCTACACCGATGGCAAGACACGGTTTTACGGTTGTGGCATCTACGTTGCGAGCGCCAATCACTTCTCCGTGATCGACAATCGCGTGACGAACACAAACACCGATCGCAATCTACCTTTCTCCGGGAGCGGGGTGCCAGCAGGGATTGGCATCAGCGGCTACGGCGACGGCTTAGTTCGCGGTAATGAGATCGAGGGCTGTTATGACGGGATCGCGTCGATCCAAACTCTCGAACCCGAAGTCGGCGATAAAACTATTATCGAAAATAACATTGTCCGACGCTGCGATCATACGGGCGTGTTACTACTTGATTCCGTGGGGGCGGCAGTGCGCGGCAATCATCTCATTGGCACACCCGGTTCCAGTCAAGGAATATATGCAGCGCACGTCGCTGCGTCACATCGAGGTAATCTGAGCATTACGGAGAACGCCGTCGAGGGGTTCGGTGTCGGCATTGAAGTTCGTGAACGGCTTCCTTTTGCGGACATCTCCGGCAACAGAGTGAGCGGTAACCTTGGTCACGCTATCTATGCTGCTCCTGAAGAACTGCGCATAACCGGCAATACAGTCTCAGGAATAGCTATTTCCGCGCAGGCGGGTCGCGGCATCGTCCGCGACAATGTTATTGGAGAAAGAGGCATTCAGGACGGCACTCGGGGGCGCATTAGCTCGAGTAGAAATCGGCGTTCACCTTAGATCGCCCGATCATTGAGCAGTGGCTGCCGTCTCGAGAATTATGCCGATGCGCTTTTCGAATATTTCGGCGCGATACTGGGCTTCGGCCGTTACGCGATTGTTGAGAGCGATGCGTTCTAATTCCGTCACATCGCGCAGAGCTTTAGTTAAACTCCGCGCAATCGATGGCGGATCGTAAGTCTCGATTTGTAGGCCATTGACGCCATCTGTGAATATGTCAAGGATTCCTGGCTGTCCTGTGGTGAGCACAGCACACCCCGAACCATAAGCCTCAAGTATTGAAATCGGCTGCCCTTCCAGCATTGCTGTGGGTAGGCAAAAAATGTGCGCGTCGGCAAGTAGTTGGCGTTTTGTGTCACCCTCTACCACCCCATGATAGCGGACGCCTTCCAGGTCGATCAGGCTGGCCTCGAATTCCTTGCAATCTTCTTCCGACGCAAAGCGACCGGCAATATCGATCTGGATCTGAGCGCGAAGATCGGGTGGAAGCTGCCGATATCCTGCGATGAGATCTGGGGAGCCTTTGGCTTTGTCCATTGAACTGAGGAAAAGTACGCGGAGTGGTTTGGGGCTATGGAATTTCGCGCGGATGCCGTCTTCGTTGGCGAAGAATGGATCTGGCGTGAAATTTGGTACGAAGTAGATGCGATCGTCATCGATCATTTCACGGAATACATCCGCGTGAGACGGGCCCAACACAATGACCGCTGCCATTCGGCGAATAAACAGACGATTTATACGAGCGATCAAAGGCCATCTGTCGAATAGTAGTGTCTTGAGACTCCCACCATGCAGATGGAGAACCATGCGGTTGATCCGGTTCGCGCACAGCAGGTAGATCATCAAATCCTTGATGTTTCCTGCCAGCGATTCGGCGATGGTCAGATAGACAACTTGGCTATCTCTGCTGCCATGTCGCACCCGGCGGAGCAATTTCACCACCTCGGCGATCCTGCGCCACGTCACCGTTCCATCGTGCTTGCTTGCAGTTGCCAGATCAACAAGTGTCACATCGTGCCGCTTCGAAAGCGCATCAAGGAGCACTTTCGAAACTAACGAATGGCCAGTGACTGGCGGCGGGAGAGGCGCTAAAAACAAAATCTTGAGGCGGGGGCTCATTGCAAGATCCCAATTGCATCGGGCATCATTGTCTAAGTGTGACCGTGCTCATATCCGATGTCGCTGAGTGCCGGACTAAGCCCTGGGTTCTCGGACAAACAGGCAGCTTCCGAAGCCGTCGTAGTCGATCAAGCAATATCCAATGCGCTGCAATCCAGTGACTGCGTTTTTGATCCGCTCGCTTGAATTAGTGTTAGGTGTATGCAGTTCGTCGAACACTACTAAAATCTGTGCGGGACGGATGTCGCTCTCAATCAGCCACATTAACACTTCGATCTCGGCACCCTCAATATTAAGTTTGAGTAACCCAATGGTCCCGGACTCTATATCTGCCAGTGTCTTGACTGGCATTTCTATTGCTTCTGTGGTGCCTTGTAGATTTGTTATAGAATAAGAAACGTGAGCCGGATTCTTCGGAGCAAAAAAGCGCAGTGTGGTGCTCTCATTCCATACACCGTACGGTACGAGTTCTATCTCCTCTACGTCGATGTCGGTTAAATCGTAAGTAATCGGTACGCCGTTGATGACGTAACTCTTGCTTGAGTTTCCCTGTCGAGCCGCTTCTAACACGTCATTTACGTGCTCTATCGCCCTCGGTGTCGGGTCCACGATCTTCAACTTGCAACGAAAACGCCGCTGGCACTCTAGGTCGAAGGAGATGTCCTCCCCCGCTCCGCAGAGCACGGCGGTCGATCCCCGAACTGCAGCATCGTCCAGTACTTTCCCGCGCGAATACGACGTTCCGAAAGCGCGTAGCGGAGCGGTGTTGCCGACAACCTGCTGTCTCACCCACGTTCGAGGTGCCCAGCGCATAACATTGATGCGTTGTGCAATTCGCGACGAAATCGACGAGAACATTCAACCCCCAATCAAATTCCATGGAGAAGGGCAGGGCGTGGATACTGCTTGCCCTCGACCACTGGTACGGCCCTATATGCATGCAACTAGCGTTGCGATAGGCCGATTTCAGCTATCCGCCGGTATTTGTAGCGTTCGGAAACTCATGGCGGACTTGGTACCGGTCCTGTATCTATGCTGATAATCCTAGTCAATGTGGTGATTAGGCGGTGAAATCCGTACTCAATTTTGACTGCCGTGTTCGAGTCAGGAAAAGCCGATGCTTTGACGTGCACATTGGGGCACCGGGTTGATATGAGCGGCCGCGCGAAGTCGGATCCGCTCCTTGTGCTGGTGGGAAGCTGTGGCTAGGGAGCGCAGCGAACCTGATCAGGTTGGCCCTCAAAGCCCCGGTAACATGGCGGAATAGTGACATGGTTGCCTTAAGTCCGATGCCTGCCTTACTCAACCACCGCGACGCGCTTGGGCCGCAATTTGGGCGTTTCGCGAAGTTGCCGGGTGCCAATCGATTGATCCACACGGGTGTTGGCCTCGTCTATCTGTTCTTTTTTCTGTCAATCTATCGAGACTACGTAAGCTATGTGTGGGGTTACGCTGGGTTTAGATTTCGGGTGCTCGAAGCCTGGGAAGTTATATTCATAGCAGCGGGCGTTGCGTTGGTTTCATTTGCGATGCCGCAGCGCCTTCTGCGCCCATCGGCCATTGTCATTTGGCTGATGTATGCATTCTTCTACGTGCCAACGATGGCCATGACATTCATGATCGGCGATTTCCCGTCGGGCGAGTACATAGCACCCCTCGGCGCTCTGACGATGATGATGGTGGCCATTTCGGTGGTTTCCCAGTTGCCGATGAGGGCGGGGCGTACCGTTGAGATGATGCCCGGACGCGCCTTTGTGTTAACGATCCTGGTGCTCTTCGCTGCAATAACTGTTTTGCAATATATCATGTACCGGGAGATCATCTCGTTCGCCTCGGTCGAAGATGTGTATTATCAGCGTTTTGCGGCATCAGAACTTGGTGGCGGTCCGGTGGGATATGCGCGTACGCATTATTATTACGTAATATCACCCACCTTGGTTGCGATTGGTTTATGTTCGCGCCGCTACCGCCTCCTGTTGCCTTTCGGTATAGCAGGATTCATATTTACATATATGATCGATGCTTCCAAAATTGCTTTGGTCGTTCCGCTCGCAATGATCGCTCTATATTGGATCGCAGTAAAAACTCCGATAGGTGTTAATTTATTCACCGGTGGCTTGACGTTTCTCACCTTTGTCTGTTCTCTATTCACGTCTCAGGTGTCGTTCATACGGTTTATCGCGGACCTGATGATTGTGCGTTCAATCAGTTCGCCGGCTCAAACTTATCATCAATATTATGATCTGTTTACGCAGCGTGGATATACATGGTGGAGTAACGTCAGCGGAATCCGGCAACTAGTTCCCCCGCCGAGCGGATTTGCACACGATCCTGCTTGGCCGACCTTGGGGTTAATTATTGGTCGTGAGTACTATGGGTCGACCTTGATGAATGCCAACGCCAACCCTTTCTCGGGGGAGGGGGTTGCTGCGGCCGGGACCCTCGGTGTGGTTATAATCGGGCTGTTCATGGCGGGTTGGCTGCGGGCATTTGATCTTGCGGCGCGAGGGTGGAACCGGGTGTTCGCGCTATTGATCGCTGCTCCGTTGGGCCTTTGTCTGACCAACGTGCACCTCTCCACGCTTCTCGTGTCGTTTGGGGGCATATTCTGGCTGGCTGTACTCTCGTTGCACAAGCCTGGTCCGCGCATATATCAGCCTGATGGGGGTGGAGGAGCGCCGCAATGAAGGTTGTGATGGTGTGCGAGTTTTACGACGAGAAATTGGAATACCAGGATAATCTGCTCGCAAAATACTATATAGCCAACGGTCATGATGTCACCATTATAACTTCCACGATTGCCTCGGTGTTTGATTACGTTAAGGATCAAGACAGAGGGCGGGGCGACGCTAAAGCGTATGATGGCGCGGAGGGAAAAGTAATTCGGTTGCCTTTTCGGGTAAATCTTTTGAACCGAATCAAGATCTTTCCGTCGCTTATGGCCATTTTGGAGGCGGAGAAGCCTGATCTTTTGTTCTTCCACGATATTATTCCCAATATCGTGGAGGGTGCTGCTTACATTAGGCGGCATCCACACGCGAAGATGATCATGGATTATCACGCGGATTATTCCAACAGCGGAAAGGGATGGCTCTCGCTTAAGGTGTTGCACGGGATTGTCCGGAAGGCGTTTCTTCGCGCGGCTCAAAGGCAGATTTCCGGTTTTTTTCCGATCGTGCCCGCTGCGGCAGAGTTTCTCCATGAAGTATATGGGATCGACCCAGCTCGCATGGAACTGCTTCCGTTAGGCACCGATTTGAAGTTCGGCGCAGCCGTTCAAATGGCCGGAGCAGGGCCTGCTCTTCGGAAGCAACTCGGCATAGCTGAAGATGCTTTTGTCGTATTTTGCGGTGGCAAGCTCAATCCGCTCAAAGGCACTGAGCATTTGATTGACGCCGTGCGCTCGATCGATGATGCGCGCTTGCGTCTTCTCGTTGTGGGTGTGGTTGAACCGAGCGAGGCGGCTTATGGCGAGATGTTGACACAACGTGCAGGGGGAGATCCGCGCATTCTCTTCCGCGGGTGGCAGGATCGCGCCTCTGTATATGCGCATCTCGATGCTAGTGATGTTGCTGTATTTCCTGCCAGCCAGTCGGTTTTGTGGCAGCAGGCGATCGGAATGGGGCTTCCCGTGGTGCTGGGTGAAACCTCTGACATCCAGCCACATCGGCAAAACGCGGGTTACCTTAATCTCCATGAGAACCTAATTGTTTTAGATCCCTCGAAGCCTCGCGGACCGGAGATCGCGCGTCACATAAGCGCTCTTATGAGCGACCCAGAGCGTGTAGATCGCATGTCTGAAGGCGCACGAAAGACCGCTGCCGAGATTCTCGATTGGGATAAACTCATAGAGAAGACCCTTCAGTACAATCTTGTGTCATGACGCGGTTATGCACTCCGTCGCTGCTTAGCGAGCGAGCCCACACGTCTAGGGGGGGTTGGCGAGCTATGATCGCAGAGGTATCAGGCGTCTGAACGCTCCCATTACAGGCTAGCATGCGCACCATTTTGAACCCCAAGTCCGAGTATCGGATTTGTAGCAATTGCATCATGGATACAAGCGACTCGAAAATAAGTTTCGACGCGCGTGGATGGTGTGAATACTGCAATAATTACTACGACAATATTCTGCCAAATTGGCATCCGGACGAGCGCGGTGGGCGCGAGATCATGGAGCAAGTCGAGCAGATCAAGCGCGACGGTCGAGGGCGCGAACACGACTGCCTGATCGGTCTGAGTGGCGGGGTAGACAGTAGCTATGTCACTTATCTTGCCAAGGAGAGGTTTGGGCTGCGTCCGCTTCTGTATCACGTCGATGCTGGCTGGAATTCGCAGCAAGCGGTCAACAACATCGAAAAACTAGTGGACGGGCTTGGACTGGATCTCTTCACTGAAGTGGTGAATTGGCCAGAGATGCGGGACCTCCAACTGGCCTTTTTCAGGGCGCAGGTGCCTCATCTCGATACACCCCAGGACCATGCTTTTTTTGCCGGGCTCTATAACTTTGCGGCAAAAAACAAGGTTAAGTACATACTTACTGGAGCTAATTACTCCACCGAGTGTGTGCGTGAGCCACTTGAATGGCATTATCATGCGTCTGATTTGCGGCAGTTGAAGGATATTCACGGGCGCTTCGGTACGCGCCCGCTTAAGAGCTTTCCTCTGGCAGGTATCTTCAAATTTAAAATCTATTATCGGTATGTTCTTGGTGTTCGTGTCGTCAAGCCGCTTAACTTTGTTCCGTTCCACAAGGAGGAGGCGATGGACGAACTGGTTGATCGGTTTGGGTGGCAAAAGTACAAGCATAAACACTATGAATCACGTTTTACGCGCTTCTACGAGGGTTATTGGTTGCCCACGAAGTTCGGCTACGACAAGCGGCGCGCGCACTTCTCCAGCCTAATCTTGACCGGTCAATTGACTCGCCAAGAGGCGCTCGCAAAGATCGCTGAACCCGCTTACGATGCGGACACTATCGCCGAGGATTTCGAGTACATCGCCACCAAGCTGGGTCTGGCGGTCGAGGAACTCGAGGCATTGCGCGACGGGCCCAATAAGACGCACCTTGATTATAAGAACAACACCAAGCTGATTGATATGGGCACACGCGTCATGCGCTTGCTGGGACTTCAGCGGTCGGTGATGCGTTGATTACCATCGTCGATTACGGCTTGGGGAATATCGCTGCATTCCTCAATATGTATAAGCGCATGAATGTACCGGCGAAGGCGGTGCAAACCGCCGAAGCCCTGGCGGATGCGAAGCGTATCGTGTTGCCGGGCGTGGGGGCGTTCGATCATGCCATGAATCTGTTGGATGCGTCGGGCATGCGTTCGACTCTGGAGCGCCTGGTCTCGGTGGAGAAGGTGCCGGTGATTGGCATTTGCGTCGGAATGCAAATCCTGACTGATGGCAGCGATGAAGGGAGTCGCGCTGGTCTGGGATGGATACCCGGCCGCACGCGTGCTTTCGGTGTTAGAGAAGACATGGGCGATTTGCCGCTTCCTCACATGGGTTGGAATGATGTCGCGCCCGAGCCCGAGCGCAGCTTATTCAACTCTTTGGATGAGCGGCCACGATTCTATTTCTTGCACTCCTACTATGTGGAACCGGCTGATGTCGCGCATCGGGCCGCGACTGCCCATTATGGGTTCGATTTTGCCTGTGCCGTTCAGCGAGAGAATGTTTGGGGAGTGCAGTTCCACCCAGAAAAGAGCCATCACTTTGGAGCAACCGTTCTGAAAAACTTCGCCGAGCTCTGACATCATGCTTCGCCCTCGGATTATACCGTGCCTACTCGTGCATGAAGGCGGCCTTGTGAAGACCGTTGGTTTTGGAGATCCGAAGTATATCGGAGATCCCATTAACGCGGTTAAGATTTTTAATGAGAAGGAAAGTGACGAACTTATAGTGCTCGACATCGATGCGAGCGTTATGGGGACTGAGCCCGACTTCGAGCTGATTGCGCACCTCGCTGCGGAATGCCGAATGCCGCTTTGCTATGGCGGCGGCGTACGGACCGCCGCACAAGCCAAACGAATCGTTGGCCTGGGCGTGGAGAAGGTTGCTGTGAGCGCTGCGGCCATAGAAAGGCCTGAACTGATCGCGGAAATGGCAGCAGAGGTTGGTCGTCAGAGTGTGGTGGTCGTTCTTGACGTGAGGAAGAGGCGGCTGCGGGGCGGCTACGATGTCTGGACGCATAATGGCTCTCGTAATTCGAAACTCGATCCAATTGCCTTTGCCAAGGTCGCCGAGAGTCACGGGGCCGGAGAGATTGTTCTTAACTCGATTGACAACGATGGGCGAATGGCGGGCTATGATCTGCCTTTGGCCCGGCAATTGCGCGCGGCCGTGAATATCCCCATTACGATTCTCGGTGGAGCGGGTTCGCTCGAAGATATGGGCGAGGTTATTGGCCTGCTTGGCACGGTGGGGATCGCGGCAGGCAGCCTGTTTGTCTTCAAGGGGACCTATCGTGCGGTTCTGATCAACTACCCCGCGCCCGCCGTAAAGGATGCCTTGATTCTGGCGCCGTTGCCCGCCACGCGTCTTGGCGAAAGCAGAACGAAAAGAACTTGAGGGCCGATGTTCAAAGACAAAATCTTGCTTATCACGGGAGGGACGGGGTCTTTCGGCAATGCCGTTCTGCGTCGCTTCCTTGATTCCGATCTGAAAGAGATTCGGATCTTTTCGCGAGACGAAAAGAAGCAGGACGACATGCGCAAGCTGTATAACAATGATCGGCTGAAATTCTATCTCGGCGATGTTCGCGACAGCGGCAGCGTGCAGTCAGCCATGCGCGATGTCGATTATTGCTTCCATGCTGCTGCTCTCAAACAAGTGCCGTCTTGCGAGTTTCATCCCATGCAAGCGGTGCGCACCAACGTGCTCGGCACTGAGAATGTGATAAGGAATGCGGTCACCGCTGGCATCAAGCGAGTCATCTGCTTGTCCACCGACAAAGCTGTCTATCCCATCAACGCGATGGGCATCAGCAAGGCGATGATGGAGAAGGTTATGGTGGCATCCTCCCGCAATCTGGAAGGGACAGACACCGTCGTTTGTGGGACCCGCTATGGCAACGTCATGGCCTCCCGTGGATCGGTGATCCCGTTATTTGTGAACCAGATTCTGGCCGGTAAACCCCTGACCATTACCGACCCTCTGATGACTAGGTTCATGATGACCCTCGACGATGCCGTCGAGTTGGTCCTTTATGCATTTGGCAGCGGTCGGAGCGGAGATATCTTCGTGCAAAAGGCGCCGGCAGCGACTGTTGAAGTTCTGGCCGAGGCCCTTCGGCAATTGCTTGGTCGGCCGGATCACCCAATCCGCGTCATCGGCACGCGGCACGGTGAGAAGCTGCATGAGTCGCTACTTGGCCGCGAAGAGCGGGCGATGGCCGAGGATTTAGGGGAATACTTCCGCGTGCCTCCTGACGGGCGCGATCTCAATTACGAAAAGTTCGTTGAGCAGGGTGAGGCACAGCTTGGTCGCGGCGAGGAATATAACTCGCATAACACGCGCCAGTTGGATGTTGATGGCATGAAGGAACTTCTTCTGAAGCTCAGCTTCATCCAGCGTGTTCAGCGCGGGGAGGATGCGGAGTCCGAGGTCCTCGGATGAGCGTTGTTCTGGTCACGGGTGCCGAAGGCTTCATTGGTCGCACGTTGTGCCTTCGCCTCAGTGAGATTGACGATCACGAGGTGATTGGAATCGGTCGTGAGCATACAGAGATCGAGCTTCGCGAAGCGGCTCGGCGGGCGGATTTCGTCTTCCACTTAGCCGGCATCAATCGTCCCAAGGATCCATCCGAATTTCTGAGCGGCAACGAGGGGTTTACTCAAGCACTCTGCGACGCGCTTGCCTTGGCTGGTAATCGTGCATCAATCATATTCAGCTCATCAATCCAGGCAAGCGCGGACAATCCTTACGGTTCGAGCAAGCGAGCCGCCGAAGAGATATTGCTTGAGCACGGAACCGTCATCGGCGCGCCGGTTCTTATCTATCGTTTGCCCAATGTTTTCGGAAAATGGGCTCGGCCGAACTACAATTCTGCCGTGGCGACGTTTTGCCACAACGTAGCCCGCGGGCTGCCAATCACGATTAACGATCCCGCAGCGAGGTTGAGTCTCGTCTATGTCGACGATGTGGTCGACACGTTCTTGGCGTTATTGTCCGATATGCCGTCAGAATCTGGATTTTACGACGTTGCGCCCGTTTATGGCACGACGGTGGGAGAGGTCGCCCAGATCATCCGCAATTTCCCAGAGACCAGAAAGACACAGGAAACGCCGCGCGTCGGCACCGGCTTAGTCCGCGCGCTATATTCGACCTATCTCAGCCACCTCGACCCACGGGACTTTGCATATCCTGTGCCGGTCCATGGCCGGCAGGATCCGCGCGGCATTTTTGTGGAGATGCTGAAAACACCTGACGCTGGGCAGTTTTCCTATTTTGTCGCGCATCCGGGCGTGACGCGCGGCGATCATTATCACCATACCAAGGTGGAAAAATTCCTCGTAATCGCTGGATCGGCACATTTCGCATTTCGTCACGTCGTCACGGGTGAGGTGCATGAGGTTGTCACACGAGGGGGGGACGGCATGATCGTCGAGACGATCCCCGGCTGGACGCATAACATTACGAATGTGGGCAACGACAATCTTATTGTGATGCTGTGGGCAAACGAGATTTTCGATCGCCAGCGTCCCGACACGATTGCAATGAAAGTCTGACGCTTGTGAAGAAGCTAAAAGTCATGACGGTGGTTGGGACGCGCCCGGAGATCATCCGTTTGTCGCGTGTCATCGCCGCGCTCGACGAAGCCTGCGATCATGTACTGGTCCACACTGGACAGAACCACGATTACGAGCTGAGTCAGGTTTTTTTTGATGATCTAGGGATTTCCAAACCTGCCCATTTTCTGAATGCCGCCGTTGCGGGTGCCCCCTCCGCTACGATCGGCAATATTCTAATCGCGATGGAAAGCTTGCTGAAGGAAGTGGAGCCGGAGGCTCTTTTGGTTCTGGGCGACACTAACTCGTGCCTGTCGGTAATACCCGCAAAGCGCCGCCGGATCCCGGTGTTTCATATGGAGGCCGGCAATCGCTGCTTCGATCAGCGCGTGCCGGAAGAGACAAATCGGGTCATCGTCGACCACACCGCTGACATCAACATGACCTACAGCGATATTGCTCGTGAATACCTGCTCCGCGAAGGACTGCCCGCTGATCGGGTCATCAAGACCGGAAGCCCGATGTACGAAGTCTTGCATTACTACATGGATCGGATCGATTCATCCGATGTGCTTTCCCGGTTGAATCTGGATGAAAACGGCTATTTTGTTGTTAGTGCTCATCGCGAAGAGAACATCGAGACAGCGGCGAATTTCACCCGGCTGGTTAACATCCTCAATCGCATTGCAGATCGCTTCGGTATTCCGGTGATCGTTTCCACACATCCGCGTACGCAAAACCGTATCAACGCCGATGGTGTGGAATTCCATCCCCAGGTTCGCTTGCTGAAGCCGTTGGGTTTTCATGACTATGTACGGCTCCAGAAGTCGGCTTGCGCGGTTTTGTCGGATAGTGGCACGATCAATGAGGAATCCTCGATTCTGAACTTTCCGGCGCTTAACATTCGCGATGCGCACGAACGGCCCGAGGGGATGGAGGAGGCTGCGGTGATGATGGTCGGACTCAGTCTCGAGCGGGTCGAGCAAGGTCTCGGGCTGCTGCAGAAGCAGCAGCGCGGCTCACGTCGCGATTTCCGTCTTGTAGCGGATTATTCGATGCCTAACGTCTCAGCTAAGGTTGTGCGTATCCTCCACAGTTATACGGACTACGTGCGCCGGGTAGTGTGGAAGGAGTACTAATGATAAGCCTGCGAGGTTGAGCGGAACCCAAACGGGCGACTGACAAGCATAGGTATTAGGGGTCACGCCATGAGCCAGGCGGCTTTAGCTCAAGCGGTACTTTCCGCAGAGCAGATACAAGAGTTTTACCATGATGCTTTCGTGGGGGATCAAGTCCGCGATTTTCGGGTTCTACTTGGTGATCGTAGCGTAGGGATCGTGCTTGATGTTGGAGGCGGGTGCGGATTTTTCGCTCGAAGTCTTTCGCATGAAGGTGGCTATCAAACGCGGGTTATGGACATGGACCCCACATCGATTGAGAATTGTCGAACGATCGGCGTGGACGGGCGTATCGGAGATGCCTTGGCGCCGAATCCCGTTGGCGATGAGGAAGTCGTTTGTTTCAACCTCATCCTCCATCATCTGGTGGGAAAGACCGAGAATGAAACCCGGGAACTCCAGATCAGGGCGCTGCGGGCGTGGCGCGGTAAAGCTGCTCGGCTTTTTGTAAACGAGTACATTTACCAATCTTTGGTCGGGCAGATCAGTGGGCGCCTCATATATGAGATCACCTCAAGCGAGTTTCTGTCCTCGATTGGACGTCAGATTGCGCGAGTGATCCCCTCATTCAAAGCAAATACTTTCGGAGTTGGTGTGCGTTTCCGTTCTCGCGAGCAATGGATGGACCTTTTCTCCGAGGCGGGGTTTTGCGTAGAAAATAGCAGCGTGGGATCGCCGGAGTATGTCTCGCCTCCATTGCGGGGGCTGATGATCAAAACCATACGTCGAGACAGTTTCCTGCTAAAGGCTGCCTAAGCTCGAATGTTTCCATGCGTTTACTAATCGTTAGCCAATATTTTTGGCCGGAGACCTTTCGGATTAATGATCTCGCCCGCGAGTTAATCGCGCGAGGGCACGAAGTCACGATACTCACAGGTTTACCGAATTATCCTGATGGGAAGATTTTTTCGCAATATCGCAAGAATCCACTTGATCATGGGAATTTCGAAGGCGCACCCGTACTACGGGTGCCGGTCGTTCCGCGAGGCGCCAATAGTCTTCAGCTGGCAATAAACTATTTGAGTTTTGCGGTTTCCGGCTGCTTGTTTGGCCGCTCCAAACTGCGGGGACGAACATTTGATGCGATCTTCGTCTTCCAGACATCACCTATCACTTCCGCCCTGCCGGCTCTATGGATCGGGCGGAAGCGCCGCATCCCGGTCTTGATGTGGGTGTTAGACCTCTGGCCGGAAACCCTCTCAGCGGTTGGAGTGGTGAAGTCGCCAAGATGGTTAAGGCTCGTTGAGTGTCTAGTCCGCTTCATTTATCGTAGGTGCGAGCTAATTCTCGTCCAATCGCGTGCGTTTGTAGAGAGTGTGGATCGCTACGCCGGGGGACGGAAGAAAATTCGCTACTTTCCGGGTTGGGCGGAGAATGTGTTCGAAGACGCTACTTACGCCGGCAAAGTGCCAGAACTCGCACCCTATGCCGATAAGTTCAAAATTCTGTTTGCGGGCAACATCGGTCATGCTCAAGATTTTCCTGCCATCGTGGCAGCCGCGGACCTCTTGAGAGATGTTGCGGATCTTGTGTGGATCGTGGCCGGCGACGGACGCGCTGCGAGTGAGGCGAAGAGTGAGGTGGCGCGTCTGGGTCTGGAAAACAAAGTGATCTTTCTTGGGCGCTTCCCGCTTGAGCGCATGCCGTCGTTTTTCGATGAAGCGGATGCGTTGCTCGTTTCTCTGCGAGATGAGCCAGTTTGGGGGATGACGATCCCAGGAAAGGTTCAAAGTTACCTGGCCTCTAGCAAGCCATTACTAGGAATGCTCAATGGGGAGGGCGCGCGCGTGATCGATGATGCGGGGGCTGGGCTGGTCGGGCCGGCCGGAAATGCGGAGGCCCTCGCTGCGAACGTGTCGAAGTTAATAACCATGGCGCCGGATACACGCTTGGCTATGGGGAAGGCGGGGCGAGACTACTGTGCTCGCGAATTTAATAGAGAGTTGCTTGTTGATCGGCTCGAAAAGTGGATCGTAGATCTGCAAAACGCCTAGGGTCGCTTCTACCGAGTTTACGGACTACCTACCGGCCCTGTTCGTTGAGAACGTGTAGACGCTCACGCGCATGCGCTTGCATCACGGCAAGGGCCGTTTCCATCTTCGCCAAGCAAGCGGTGGAATGGAACCCTGAAGGAGTCGGTCTGCATGCTCGGGCCTCCTTGTGGGGTCTAGGCCAGCAACAAGATGGAGTGATCGTCGTAATCGACCGGTCGATCGGGCGAGGATGTTGAGCATTGCATTTTCTGTAGCGAAGTCATCGGCATCGTCCTAACCACATCGCACGTTAAGCGGGCCTGACGGCCTGACGTGGAAAACAGCGATACATTGCGCGGAGTGGGAACCTAGTCAGCTATGCTGAACCCAGGGATTGCCAGAAGTTACACTAGTATCAGCACGAGTTCCCGTTTTTGGAGCCGGGTGCGTGTGCAGATAGGCGGCGGATTGCTCTTCGCTGTGGTGCTGCCGATTTTCGTCCTGACCTTGTTTGACCCACAAGGAGCAAATACTCTAGCGGCGCAGTTTACCGCGGGCGGCGGTGCGTTTGCTGCATTCTTAAGCGTTTATTTGTTTCGTAATATATCGCTATATCCAGGCATAAAAGGATCCTCCTTTATATTGCCATCAGTATTGGTGGCCTACGGATTCACATTTCTTATTTTCATGATGTTTCGGCTCGACTACAGCCGTGTAGTTATCATCAGTTCCGGCGCTGCGATGCTGATGTGGCTTTCGTTCGCACAATCGATGAGTGAACGGCGTCCGTCGCTTCGCGTCGGCGTCGTGCCAGTCGGTGGTGTTGGGGGATTGTCCGAAGTACCATCCTTGGAAATTAATTGGCTGGCAGAACCGATACTTAATGCGGAGTATGATTTGCTGGTCGCAGACTTCAGGGCTGATCTGTCGGATGATTGGGAAGCGTTCTTGGCAGACTGTGCTCTCAAAGGGCTTCCAGTACTGCATGTGAAGCAACTGCTTGAAACTCTTACTGGTCGAGTGGAGATCGAGCACATCTCTGAGAACAGTTTCGGCTCGCTCATCCCGTTTATGGGCTATCTTCAGCTGCGTCGTGGGTTCGACCTGATCTCTGCGTTGTTTGTTGGCGTTCTGTTTTCACCTGTATTCATTGCGATTGCGATTGCCATAAAGCTCGACTCGCCCGGGCCGGTTCTTTTTCGTCAGATACGTATAGGACATCGCGGGCAACCTTTTAGCGTTGCGAAGTTTCGAACCATGATTGTGCATGGCCATTTTGACGCGCGCGGCGATGCAATGACCAGGGAAAACGACGACCGTATCACAAAGGTGGGGCGCTTTCTTCGGCGCACGCGGCTCGACGAACTCGCGCAAATACTCAACATTGTACGCGGTGAGATGAGTTGGATTGGGCCGCGACCGGAAGCGGAACCGCTATCCCGTTGGTACGAAAGCGAGTTGCCGTTCTACAGGTATCGCCATATTGTTCCGCCGGGCATTACGGGCTGGGCGCAGGTTAATCAGGGGCATGTTTTTGAGCTCGATCAAGTCATGAGCAAGCTCCATTTTGACTTCTACTACATCAAGAACTTCTCGCCTTGGCTCGATGCATTGATTTTGGCGAAGACAGTTCATACCGTGGTCAGTGGCTTTGGGTCAAAGTGACCTTTCATCAAAAGCTACGCTACTGGTTGGGAAAAGCATTTCGAAGGATGGTTCGTTGACAAAGACGCCTATTCTGGTTTTTCTCAGTCTTTGCGGAATGCTCATGCCTGTTCAGGCGGCGGCGCAGTTAGTTGATCAAAGTGTCGATGGCAGGCAGCGAATCTGCACATATCGGGATGGCGCGTCTGGTAGCATGACCCGGACGCATCGGGTGGGTGTGGGCAATTCCTGCCCCGTGCTTTATCCAGCCGCTGATCCGAACCGAGGGCCGCCTCCGTCGGCACGCCTGGCGTCGAGTGCGGAATCCAATGGGCAGCGGATTTGCACCTATTCTCAGAGCTCAGGCATGTGGCGATTGACTATACCGCTTAGTGAAAGATGTCCTCTAGCGGCTGGGATGGTCAAATCAGGCGAAGGGGCCAACCAGGAATAAGAGCCTCGACTGGCCGGATCATCCCTCTACCCGTTCCCGCAGCCGGTTCTCAAAGTCCCTGGCCCACAGCTCTACGATCCGATCCGCCACGACATCCGGCGCTTTGACCATCTCTGGATTTTCGCCTGGATAAGCACGCGCCCGCATCTCGGTGCGGGTTGCGCCAGGGTCGATGATCGCGACGCGGACTTGCGAGATGCCGCCCACTTCCTGGCCATAGCAGTCGAGTAGCACGTCGAAGGCAGCCTTGCTCGCGCCGTATGCGCCCCAATAGGCGCGCGGTGCTTCGCCCACCGAGCTGGTCAAGCCGATAAGGCGGCCGGCGGGGGCGCGGCGCAGCAGGGGATCGAACGCGGCGACCAGTGCCTGCGTGGCAAGCACATTGAGCGTCAGCGCCTGAGTGAAGGTCTTCGATTCGATCTGCGACACAGGCATCAGCGGCGGCAGCATTGCAGCGTTGATGACCAGCGCGTCCAGCCGCTGCCAGCGCTCTGCGATAGCGGTAGAGAGGCGAGCGATGGCGTCGCCCTCGGTCAAGTCGAGCGGGGCAATCGTGGCGCTGCCGCCGGCGTGATGGATGTCCTCCTCGACGGCTTCGAGCTCACGCGCCTTACGGGCGACCAGCACTACATGCGCCCCTGCCGCAGCGAGGGCCTTGGCAGTAGCGGCGCCGATTCCGCGGCTTGCACCGGTGACGAGCGCAATGCGACCCTCAAACGGCTTCGCGCTGGTCATCAGGCGACCTTGTTGACGGGGAAGGGAAGTTGGGCGTCGCCCTGTCGCCGTTCAGCGAGATCGGTGAGCGCTGTCGGATAATCACCGGTGAAACATGCGTCGCAGTACTGCGGGCAGGCGTTATCACGGGATGGAAGGCCGACCGCGCGATAGAGCCCGTCGATGGATACGAACGCCAAGCTGTCTGCGCGAATGAATTCGCACATCGCCGACACGTCCATCCGCCCGGCCAACAGCTTTGACCGTTCCGGCGTATCCACACCGTAATAGCAGCCGTGACCGGTCGGAGGGCTGGCTACGCGGAAATGGACCTCGCTTGCGCCGGCATCGCGCATCATCTGCACAATCTTCATGGAAGTTGTGCCGCGCACGATGGAATCGTCGATGAGAACGACCCGCTTTCCTTCGACCAGCTTGCGATTGGCGTTGTGCTTGCGCTTCACGCTGGCGTGACGTGCGCCATCGGAGGGCTGGATGAACGTTCGACCCACATAGTGTGAACGAATAATGCCAAGCTCAAACGGAATGCCGGACTGCTGCGAGTAACCGATAGCCGCAGGAACACCGCTGTCGGGGACAGGCACGACCAGGTCCGCCTCGACAAGAGCCTCGCGAGCCAATTCGACGCCGATCTGGCGGCGCGACTCATATACCGAACGATCGTTGAAGATCGAATCCGGGCGGCTGAAATACACGTGCTCGAAGATGCAGGGGCGGGGGGCTATGTCGCCAAATGGCCGGTGCGATCGGATCGTGCCATCAAAATCGACTTCCACCAGCTCGCCCGGCTCGACCTGACGCTCGAACTCTGCGCCGACCACGTCCAGAGCTACGGTCTCGCTAGCAAACACGACTGCGTCACCCAGCCGGCCCATCACAAGCGGACGAATGCCCAGGGGATCGCGGCAGGCGGCAATTCCGCGGGGGGTTGTAACGATGAGGGCATAAGCCCCCTCTACCAACCTGAGCGCGTCGACAAAACGATCCAGCATCGATTTGAAGCGGCTCGTGGCGACTAGGTGGATGATGACTTCCGTGTCGGACGTTGACTGGAAGATCGCGCCGCGCTGCACGAGGTCACGCCTGAGGTGCGCGGCATTCGAGATATTGCCGTTATGCGCCACCGCGAAACCACCACTGGCGAGATCCGCGTAGAGTGGCTGCACATTCCGCAGGCCTGCGCCACCGGTGGTTGAATAGCGAACGTGACCAACCGCCATAGTCCCAGGCAGTTCTGCGATGGATTCGCCGCTGGCGAAATTGTCGGCCACGTGACCGAGTCCGCGGCGGGAATAGAATTCCGCCCCATCAAAGGACGTGATGCCAACAGCTTCCTGCCCGCGATGCTGCAGAGCATGCAAACCGAGAGCACATATGGCAGCGGCTTCGTTAGCGCCGATCACGCCAAAGATGCCGCACTCTTCGCGCAGCTTGTCGCTATCCGCGTCAAGCCCGTCCGCATCATGCAGGAGGTTGGTGAGGTTCATCGATCCGCTTTGGGTGGTTACGGTGCCCCCAATGGCGACGTTGCCGGGGGATTACAAGGGTGCGGCTGTGAATGGCGCGCCTTTGCAGACAGCGGATCGAGTAGCTTAGCTGCCGGAAACGACAGAGCGGAAGTAGGCAATGGTGCGATCCAGTCCTTCGTCCAACTCGACCTGAGGCTTCCAACCCAAGATCGTGCTCGCCTGCGTAATGTCTGGCTTGCGCTGCATCGGGTCGTCCTGGGGAAGGGGCTTCTGCACAAGTTTCGACTTGCCGCCGATTTTCGCGAGAACCTTCTCAGCGAGCTCCCGGATGGTGAACTCGTTCGGATTACCGATATTAATAGGGCCGTGTACGTCGGGCCCGGCATCCATGAATGACAGGAACCCGCGCACTAGATCGTCGACGTAACAGAACGAGCGAGTCTGCTGGCCGTCGCCGTAGATCGTGATGTCTTCGCCGCGCAGCGCCTGAACAATGAAGTTCGAAACCACCCGGCCGTCCGCGGCGTGCATCCGCGGGCCATAAGTGTTGAAGATGCGCACGACCTTCACGTCCAGCTGATGCTGTCGGTGATAGTCGAAGAACAGTGTCTCGGCGCAGCGCTTGCCCTCGTCATAGCAACTGCGGATGCCGATCGGATTGACGTTGCCCCAATAGTCCTCGGTCTGCGGGTGAACCGCCGGATCGCCGTAGACCTCGCTCGTGGACGCCTGAAAGATCGGTACCTTCAGCCGCTTGGCGAGGCCGAGCATATTGATCGCGCCGATTACGCTCGTCTTCGTCGTCTGGACCGGGTCATGCTGGTAATGAACCGGCGATGCGGGGCAGGCGAGGTTATAGATCGCGTCTACTTCCACATAGAGCGGGAAGCAGACATCATGGCGCATGAATTCGAAGCGCGGATGACTGACGAGATGGTCGATGTTGCTTTTGTCGCCGGTGAACAGATTGTCCACGCACAGCACTTCATCGCCGCGTTCAAGCAAGCGATCGACCAGGTGTGAGCCGAGAAAGCCAGCACCCCCGGTTACCAGTACCCGTTGCCGTCCGAATGTCCGCTGCGCCATAGTCATTCCCCCCTTAGGGACTTGGCCAAGAATTTGGTCGGGGAGAGAGGATTCGAACCTCCGGCCCCTGCCTCCCGAAGACAGTGCTCTACCAGGCTGAGCTACTCCCCGACCGAATGCCGCCGAGAGAACCCGGGGCAAGGCAGAGGCGGCCCTCTAGCGGGCAGTGCCGATGCTGGCAAGCGTGGTTTTTGCAGTTTGCCAGAAGGTTATAAACAGGCATTTGTATGGGCGAATTTCCGCCGCGTTTGTGCGGTGTACAGAGAGCATCATGCACAGCCTTCCGATCTTCGCATTTCCCGGTTCTGACGCGAGCCAGAGTGTTCATTGGGAATGGCAATACCTTCACCTGATGCGCTACATCTGGGAGCATGGGGACGAACGCATTGATCGCACCGGCGTGGGCACGCGTTCCGTATTTGGGCCGCAGCTCCGTTTCGATCTCGAGGATGGTCGCGTCCCCCTGTTGACCACCAAGCGCGTATTCTGGAAGGCTGCGGCGCGAGAGATGCTGTGGTTTCTTACGGGTGAGACAAATATCCGGCCGCTGCTTCAGCAGGGGGTGAGCATCTGGAGCGACTGGCCGCTGGCCAAGTATCGCAAGGCGTCTGGTGAAGACGTTGCCCAGCCGGACTTTGAGTCGCGCATTGTGGAGGACGAGAGCTTTGCGCTGCAGTGGGGCGATCTTGGCCCCGTGTACGGAAAACAGTGGGTGGATTGGCCCACTTACGAGCCGGCGGGTGACGGGCTGTTCCGTGCGGGGCAGGGGATCAACCAGGTCGCGCAGTTGGTCGAAGGCTTGCGGACCAATCCGGGCGCTCGGCGTCACATTATCGAAGGCTGGAATGTCGCCGAACTTGACCAGATGGCGCTGCCTCCTTGTCACAAGACCTATCAGTTTCACGTCGCGGGGGATCGGCTGAATTGTCAGCTTTACCAGCGTAGTTGCGACGTGGCACTTGGCCTTCCCTTCAATCTGTTTGGCGCCGCTCTGCTTACACGGATGGTTGCAGCCCAGGCTGGATACGAGCCGGGCGAACTGGTGTGGACTGGCGGCGATACTCACCTTTACCTCAACCATGCCGATCTCGTGGCGGAACAGCTGTCGCGGGAACCGGTGGGAGAACCCAGGCTGGCGTTGCTTCGCAAGCCGGGATCCATTTTCGACTATCAGATTGAGGATTTCGAGGTGACCGGCTACGCTCCGCAGGGCGTGATCAGGGCGCCGGTAGCGGTCTAGACTCGATAGAACTCGCGATACCATTCGACGAAGGCCTCCACGCCCTCCGCGATGGCAGTTGAGGGCGTGAAGCCTGTCAGAGAGCTTAGTAGAGTGGAGTCGCCGAAGGTTACCGGCATTTCCCCCGGTTGCACCGGCATCAGGTTAAGCAGCGCCTTCCGGCCGAGCGCGGCTTCTACCACCGCGATAAAATCCATCAGCTTTACCGGAGCCCCGTTGGCGACGTTTACGACCCGGGCGGGGACATCGGCGGACAGCGTATCGCCCACAACCCGGTTGGCTTCGGTCGGCGCGATCGGGATGAGCCGGACCACTGCCTCCACCAGATCTGCTACGTAGGTGAAATCGCGGGCCATTTCGCCGTGCCCGTAAACGTCGATGGGCCGCCCTTCGAGGATCGCTGCGACGAACTTGAACAGCGCCATGTCAGGCCGTCCCCACGGACCGTAAACGGTGAAGAAGCGCAGCGTGGTGGTCGGGATGTCGAAAAGCTGGGCGTACGCCCATCCCATGGCCTCCATGCCCTTCTTCGTTGCGGCGTATAGATTGAGGGGCTCGTCCGCCTTGTGCGTTTCCGCAAAAGGCACCTCACGGTTCGCGCCGTAAACGCTGGAAGTCGATCCCAGAATAAGGTGGCGCGGCTTCAAATCCCGCGCGAGTTCCAGGACGTTCCAAGACCCAGTCAGGTTGCTGTCTATATAGCTCCGGGGCGCCTCTAGCGAATACCGAACCCCCGCCTGGGCGGCCAGATGGATCACAACCTCTGGATATGAAAGCGTGGCCGCTTCGTCGAGAGCCGCACGATCTTCCAGCAGTCCGGTTACGTGACGATAGCCATTGCGGGCGGTCAACCGCGCCAGCCGGGCCTGCTTTAGGCGAACATCGTAGTAGTCGGTTATGCCGTCAAAGCCGGTTACCTCGTGCCCGTCGTCCAGCAGCCGTCGGGCGAGATGGAAACCGATGAATCCAGCAGTGCCAGTAATCAGGAAGCGCATTGCCTGCAGATGCCTTCTCTCAGGTCAGGGCACCATAGCGCAGAAGAATCGTTGCTCAATCAGCGCGAATGGCGGAGCTTGCGTTCAAGTTTGACGTGAAACTACATTTGTAATAAAATGCCACTCTAATGGAATTAAATTCCAACGTGGAGAGATAGATGGCCAAGCAGGACGGGGAGGCCGGCGTCAATCGCCCGCAGCTGTCGCTCCATGTTCCCGAGCCTGAGTTCCGACCGGGCGATGCGGCTGACTTCTCTGCGCTATCAATTCCGGAAGCGGGTGCGCAGTTTCGGCCCGACGAAGCCTGTCACGCTTCGGAGACCTGGCCGCTTTGCACTGATATGATTCGCGTGCTGGGCGACGATAATCAGGCGCACGGTCCGTGGGACCCGCGCCTTCCTGCGTCCAAAGCTCGGGAGCTCTTGCGTCAGATGGCGCTGGTGCGGGCCTTTGACGCCAGGATGTATCGCGCGCAGCGGCAGGGAAAGACCAGCTTCTACCTCAAGTGCACTGGCGAAGAGGCGACGTCCGTGTGCGCCACTCAGGCGCTCGACTTCGAGGACATGATCTTCCCGTCCTATCGCCAGCAGGGCTGTTTGATAGCGCGCGGCTATCCAGTGCTGGAGATGGTCAACCAGATATATTCCAACCGAGCGGACAAGCTGAAAGGGCGTCAGCTACCGATCCTCTACTCCGCGCGGTCGGTGAACTTCTTCACCATCTCCGGCAACCTGGCGACCCAGCTGCCGCAAGCAACCGGGTTCGCAATGGCGAGCGCCATCAAGGGCGACAGCAAGATCGCGGCGGCATGGGTTGGGGAGGGCTCGACTGCGGAAGGAGACTTCCATTCCGCGCTGACGTTCGCGGCGGTCTACAACGCCCCCGTCATCTTCAACGTCATCAACAACCAGTGGGCCATTTCGAGCTTTTCGGGCTTCGCAGGGTCAGAGCGCACCACGTTCGCGGCGCGGGCGATCGGGTACGGCATCGCTGGGCTGCGAGTGGACGGGAATGATGCGCTGGCGGTTTATGCGGCTGAACGTTGGGCCGCAGATCGCGCGCGATCCAACAAGGGCCCGACCCTGATCGAGTTCTTCACCTATCGTGGAGAAGGCCACTCAACCTCTGATGATCCTACGGTCTATCGCAGTGCGAATGAGCGCGAGGAATGGCCGCTGGGCGATCCCGTTGCGCGGCTGAAGGCGCATTTGATCGCGTTGGGTGAATGGTCTGACGAACAGCACGACGCGATGGACCGCGAACTGGACGAACACATCAAGGCGTCGCAGCGCGAGGCCGAGAAGAACGGCATCCTGGGCCACGGGCTGCACCATCCGTTCCACACCATGTTCGAAGACGTGTTCGAGGAGCTGCCATGGCACCTGCAAGAACAGAGCGAGCAGGCCATTCGCGAAAGGCAGATCAAATGGCCGGAATGAGACTCGATGACGAGGTGGTAACGCTGGCCGACGCTCCATCACGCAGCATGACGATGATCGAGGCGATCAACGACGCGCTTGATACGATGCTCGAGCGCGATCCTGACGTGATCCTGATGGGCGAGGACATCGGTTACTTCGGCGGGGTGTTCCGCTGCACGGCTGGCCTCCAGGCGAAACACGGCAAGACGAGGGTGTTCGATACGCCTATCACCGAATGCGGCATCATCGGTGTTGCGGTGGGGATGTGCGCTTACGGCCTGCGCCCGGTCCCCGAAATCCAGTTCGCGGACTACATCTACCCCGGTCTGGATCAGCTCATCAGCGAGGCTGCGCGGCTGCGCTATCGATCCGCAGCGGAATTCATCGCGCCGATGACCGTGCGAAGTCCGTTCGGCGGAGGCATCTTCGGCGGACAAACACATAGCCAAAGCCCTGAGGCGCTGTTCACCCACGTGGCGGGGATCAAGACGGTCGTCCCAAGCACGCCTCATGATGCCAAGGGCCTGCTGATTGCCGCGATCGAAGACAATGATCCGGTGATCTTCTTCGAACCGAAGCGGATTTATAACGGCCCGTTCGATGGCTATTACGACCGCCCAACCAAGCCCTGGAAGGATCATCCCGACGCGGTGGTGCCGGAAGGGTACTATTCAATTCCCTTGGGCAAGGCGCGAGTAGTGCGTGAAGGGTCGGCGCTTACGATTCTGGCGTACGGCACCATGGTCCATGTCGCGGAGGGAGTGTGCCGCGAGAAGGGCGTGGATGCCGAGATCATCGATCTGCGCACGCTGGTACCTATCGATATCGACACTGTGGAAAAGTCGGTGGAGAAAACCGGCAGATGCATGGTCGTTCATGAGGCGACGCGCACATCAGGCTTCGGGGCGGAAGTCGCCGCGCTGGTGCAGGAGCGGTGCTTCTATCATCTTGAGGCACCGGTGGAGCGTGTCACCGGTTTCGATACTCCCTATCCTCACAGCCTCGAATGGGCATACTTTCCCGGACCGATCCGCGTGGGCGAGGGGATCGACAGGTTGCTGGAGGCATAAGGATGGGGCGCTTCGTCTTCCGTTTGCCAGACATCGGCGAAGGTATCGCCGAGGCTGAGATCACTGCCTGGCACGTCAAAGTTGGCGACCGGGTGGAGGAAGACGGCCGCCTTGCGGACATGATGACCGACAAGGCTACCGTGGAAATGGAAAGCCCGGTGGCGGGCACCGTGCTCGAAGTGGCGGGGGAAGTTGGCGATGTGATCGCCATCGGTATGCCGCTGGTCGTGCTGGAGACAGAGGGTGATACCGGAGGGGACGAGCCAGTTTCGACTCCTGCCCCAGCGGTGGAACCCGCCGTCGAGAAGGTATCCGCGGAACCGGTTCGCGAAGCTGAGCCACAAACTCATATCGAGGAAAAAGGCGCGCCGGCGGAGGTCGAGCCCGAGGAAGATAGGCGTCCCCCATCTCCCGTTCGACCAAGCGCCGCCCAAGGATCCGTTGCCAAAGTCCTCGCCAGTCCTGCGGTTCGACTGCGGGCAAGAGAACTGGGTATCGATCTGGCCGAAGTCCGTCCGGCGCAGGACGGGCGCATACGGCACGCGGACCTCGATGCCTTTCTCTCCTATGGCGGCGCGAAGGGTTATGCGCCGGCTGGTCAGACCGGACGCGACGAAACGATCAAGGTCGTCGGATTGCGCCGCCGCATTGCAGAGAACATGGCTGCCTCCAAGCGCAGCATCCCTCACTTCACCTATGTCGAGGAATGCGACGTCACCGCACTGGAACAGCTGCGAAGGGATCTCAACGATCATCGGGCCGACAGGCCGAAGCTGACCTTGCTGCCGTTACTGATAGTCGCGGTGTGCCGTGCGTTGCCGAAATTCCCGATGCTCAACGCGCGTTATGACGACGAGGCTAACGTCGTCACCCGCCACGGCGCCGTACACATGGGCATGGCGACGATGACCGACGCAGGCCTGATGGTCCCGGTGATCCGGGACGCTCAGGCCAAGAGCCTGTGGCAACTTTCGGCCGAGATTCTGCGATTGTCGAAAGCTGCGAGGGGCGGATCTGCGAAGCTGGAGGAACTATCCGGCTCCACCTTCACCATCACGTCTCTGGGCCCACTCGGCGGCATCGCTTCCACACCGGTGATAAACAAGCCTGAGGTGGCCATCCTTGCCCCCAACCGCGTCGTAGAGCGGCCTATGTTCGTGCCGGACGAAATGGGTGGGGAACGGATTGCCCGGCGGAAGCTGATGAACGTGTCGATCAGCTGCGATCATCGCGTTGTCGATGGATACGACGCCGCGGCGTTCGTGCAGGAAGTGAAGCGGTTGATTGAAACGCCAGTGCTTCTTCTGGCCGATTAACGCACGACCGCGCGATAGCTCAGCCGTCCGTCGCCACCATCAATAGGCCATCGCAGGTGGGTGATCCCCGCTGGAACGACGTCGGTGTCGGTCAGTGCCTGCCAGCTGCGGCCACCATCGGTGGATATCTCAAGGCCTTCGCGGCTTGTGCTTTGTATCGCAAGGCGCGGCGGTACGGCGCTAACGGCCGTGTAGCTTCCGCTTGAGGGCGCCTTCCAGGTCAGAATCGTCACCACGCGGTCGCCCGACGATAGGCGGACGGCGGGGGCGACTCGCATCGCGCCGTTTTCATGACGTTCGCTATAGACCGCACTTTCTACCGCTACTCTTTCTGCGTGAGCAGGAGTGGCCATGGCCATGCCGACAAGAAAGATGGTCCGATGCATTTATCCCAACCTCTGATCCGCTGTGGGGCTGGGTCGTGAGCTAGGAGTGAAGCTGCAAAATATGGTTAATGGCGCAGCGATTTTTGAAAGTTGAAATGTTCGTTCGGAGCGCTGTTGACAGCCTGAAAAGCGTGCCTTAGTGGCGCGGCTCCCAAGCGGTGCACCACCCAAATACGCGGGTGTAGCTCAGTTGGTTAGAGCGCCGGCCTGTCACGCCGGAGGTCGCGGGTTCGAGCCCCGTCACTCGCGCCACTTGGGACTTTACAGCATAATCAGCTGGTTAGGGTTGAGGTGTTAGCGCTGAGCGCGCTATGATACCTATGATGTCTGCGCCGCGCCGTATTCTCACAGTGTTCGGCACGCGGCCCGAAGCCATCAAGCTGTTTCCGCTGATCCATTCGCTTAAGGACGATCCACGCTTCGCATCCCGAATATGCGTCAGCGGGCAGCATCGGGGGATGCTTGACCAGGTTTTGGCGATGTCTGAAGTGATTCCCGATCACGACCTAAATCTGATGCGTTCAGGGCAGTCGCTGGATGACCTGACCGCGTCGCTCGTCGTCGGACTCGGTCGAGTCATGGATGAAGAAAAGCCGGATTGCATCGTCGTGCAGGGCGACACCTCCACGGCGATGTGTGGAGCGCTGGCGGCTTATTACCGGCAGATCCCGGTCGCACATGTCGAAGCTGGACTGCGCAGCGGGGATATTCATCATCCTTGGCCGGAAGAGGTCAATCGCAAGATCATTGCAGGGATCGCCGCTCAGCACTTCGCGCCCACTGAAAACGCTGCGGCGTCTCTTCGGCGAGAGGCCGTGGATGCTGCGGCGATTCACGTCACCGGAAATACGGTGATCGATGCGCTCCATTGGGTGTCTGCATGTGTCCGGAACGATCCATCGCTGGTGTCAGGCCTTGCCGATATTGAACAACGCTTCGCCGGGCGGCGAATAGTCGCTGTCACCAGTCACCGCAGGGAAAACCTGGGGGAGGGTATGGAAGGCATCGCGCAGGCGATCCGGATGCTTGCCGCGCAATCTGATCTCGCGGTGATCTTTCCGGTGCACCTGAACCCGCAGGTACGCAGCGTATTGAACGAGAGCCTGGCCGGCCTGGAGAATGTCGCGCTCATTGATCCGCTGGATTATCCGCATTTCGTCCGGCTTCTCGACATCTGCCATCTGGTCCTGACCGACAGTGGCGGGGTGCAGGAGGAGGCTCCGGCATTGGGCAAGCCGGTGCTCGTGATGCGCGAGACGACCGAGCGGCCTGAAGGCGTGGCAGCAGGCACGGCCAAACTCGTGGGGACCGATCCCGACCGTATCGTCGCCGAAGCAAGTCGCTTGCTCTATGACGAATTCGCCTATGCCCGCATGGCGCAGGCCCACAATCCCTACGGTGACGGAAAGAGCGCAGCGCGAATTACGGAACTGTTGGCGCAGTCGTGATTCGTCCGCGCCGTCAGCGCCAGCGGCCGGTTTCCATCCAGATCAGGAAACGCCGCAAAGGCAGCAGCCAGGCTACCCCAAGCACGAGATAGACGAGCGCCTGCACCAGAACGGGGAGCCGCTCTATCCACTGGGACGCCCACACAACGGCCAGTGTGTAGATACCCAGCGCACCGAGCAGACCAAGGATGCCGAGCGGTATCCGCAGGGTGGGCTTGTCCCTCATTAGAACGGCCCTAGGACGCGCGTGGGTGTAACGATGGCGGTGAGCCGCATGTCGTGCGGTTCGGTCGGCAATTCTGGCACTTCCTGTATGTCCCATGCCATGCCGATAGCCGTAACCTGTGGGTTGGCGGCCAGATAGCGGTCATAATAGCCGCCGCCCTGACCCAGACGATCGCCACCCGTCGTGAAGCCCACCAGAGGCATGAAAAGCACGTCGGGAACCACTAGCGGCGCGGAAAGCCCCGGCTGCCGCAGGCCCCAAACGCCGCTTTCCAGATCGCGTTCTTCCCACGGATCCGTGTGAACCCGGAATTCCATCGGCTTGTCGAGAGTAGTGACGCGGGGGAGGGCGATCCTGTTTCCGCGCTCGAAGAAGAAGCGAATATAGCGGCTGGACGGCGCTTCGCCCTCGTCTGAACGATAGAGACCGACAGTTGCGCCCTCGGGAACGAGGTCCAGCAGCTGGGCCGGCGGGCGGTTGAATACCAGCGCGCTCACCTCTTTAGGAAGCGCTGCCGCATGCTCCTTACGCTTGCGGCGCAATTCGCTGCGAAGCTGCTTCTTGCGTTCGATGATGTCCATGAGATGGCCCTATCGCCTCGCGTACTGCGAAGTCGAGAGCCTGCTTTCTGCGGTGAGGGAAAGCCTGGCTTGCCGGTGAGATGGTGTGGCGGAACCACCATGGGTCGTTGCCGGAAAATCCTCTGACGCCTCGACGTCAGGTGGGCACCGTATGCATCGAACCTCAGGACGAACCCGCGGTCCGAACAGGGACAGTTCCCATTGGATTGCTTATAGCCTCAGGGATGTTCTGTCGGCTCGTGCCGGGCAGTCCCGCCAAGGCTTATGTAGGCGTTGCGGCGTCAGGCCTCAAGAAGTTCCGCGAGAGCTTCCAGTCGCCCGGCCAGCGATTCCAGCGTTTCAGCGGCCGCATTATCGTCCTGCTTGGTTGGAGTGGTGGTAGCAGAGCGTAATTCATGAACTTCATCAGCGAGCAGGATCGCCGCAAAAAGCAGGGTGCGCGCTTCGGATTGCCCGGAAAGGTTTGGCAGGGCGGATAGCTTGCCGTCGATCGTGCGCCCCAGATCCCTGATGTGAGCTTCTTCGCCCGCGCCGCATGCGACTGTATATGGCCGCCCGCCGATCGTCAGCGTTACATTGCTCATTGCTCAAGAGTTCCGATGAGGCGGTCCAGATCAGCCAAGGCCGAGCCAGCCTCGTTGCGCAGAGCTTCATACTTGCCTTGAAGTTCGCCGTCCGGTCGCGATCCCGCGGGCGCATGCGCAGCGGCCTCGATCCGGCTAGCCGCCGCCCCGATCCGGGCGAGCGCCCGCGAGATGCGTTCCCCGTCCATGGCTGTCATTTATCGGAAACTCCTTTGTCCGGCAAAACCTTGGCGGCCTTATCTGTGAATAAGCGAGAGCGGCACGATGGTCTGACGCATTCGCGCGTCAATCGGTGGCGCGCTTGACGTGAGGGGTTGAGCTTCCCAAGGAACCCCCAGCCGAATCGCGGCCCCAGTCCACGTATCCCGGAGCATTTTGCATGAGCCTCGATCCCGCCCGCCTCGCGCCCATGGCCAACGCCATTCGCGCCCTGTCGATGGACGCGGTTCAGGCGGCCAACATTGGCCACCCTGGTATGCCTATGGGCATGGCCGACGCAGCGACGGTGCTGTGGTCGGAATTCATCAAGTTCGACCCGACCGACCCTCACTGGGCAGACCGCGACCGGTTTGTGCTGTCCGCAGGCCACGGATCGATGCTCATCTACGCGCTGCTCCACCTCACGGGGTACGAGCGGCCGACGATGGATGACATCCGCAATTTCCGTCAGCTTGGCAGCCCCTGCGCCGGCCATCCGGAAAACTTCCTGCTCGACGCTGTCGAAGCGACGACCGGCCCGCTCGGGCAGGGTCTGGCGATGGCGGTGGGCATGGCGATTGCCGAGCGGCATCTGAACGCCCGCTTTGGTGACGATCTTGTCGACCATCACACCTGGGTCATTGCTGGCGACGGCTGCCTGATGGAAGGGGTGAACCACGAGGCGATCGGTCTGGCTGGCCATCTCCAGCTCGGCCGCCTGATCGTACTGTGGGACGATAACAAGGTGACGATCGACGGAGCGACCGACCTCTCCACCAGCGAGGATATTCCCGCGCGTTACCGCGCCACCGGCTGGCATACGGTTGAATGCGATGGCCATAACTGGGCGGATATCCGCCGCGCGCTCGCTGAAGCGAAGGCCGATCCGCGTCCCTCGCTGGTCGCCTGCCGCACCGTTATTGGTAAGGGTGCTCCTAACAAGCAGGGCACTTCGGCCGTCCACGGCAACCCGCTCGGCGCTGATGAAATCGCCGCAGCTCGCGAATACCTGGGCTGGACCGCCGAACCCTTCGTAGTGCCGGAAGAAATTCTCGCCGATTGGCGCGCTTTGGGGGAGCCGGGCAAGAAAGCGCGCGCGGAATGGGCTGAACGCCTTGCTCGCAGCGCTGATAAGGCCGCCTTCGAAGCGCAGTTTGCTGACATTGGCGCGCTGGCCGCTCCTGTGGTTGCCGATCACATTGCCGGTCTGGCCAAGGATCCCCCCAAGGTCGCTTCGCGCAAGGCATCGGAAATGGCGCTGACCCCGCTTACCGAGAAGCTTCCGCAGCTGATCGGCGGTTCTGCGGACCTGACCGGTTCAAACAACACTAAGACTCCGGCCACCAAGCCACTGTTGAAGGACGATTATTCCGGCCGCTATCTGTATTACGGGATTCGCGAGTTCGGCATGGCGGCAGCCATGAACGGCATGGCGTTGCACGGCGGTGTGGTGCCTTATGGCGGCACGTTCCTGATCTTCAGCGACTATGCGCGCAATGCGATCCGCCTGTCCGCGCTGCAGCAGATTGGCGTGGTTTATGTGCTGACGCATGATTCCATCGGCCTTGGCGAAGATGGCCCGACCCACCAGCCGATTGAGCAGGTGATGAGCCTGCGCCTCATTCCAAATCTCAACGTTTACCGCCCAGCGGATGCTATCGAGACGGCGGAATGCTGGGCGCTGGCGCTCGCCACTCCGAAAACGCCTTCCGTTCTCGCGCTCTCGCGTCAGAATCTCCCTCCGGTGCGTTCTGATGCAGGCGAAAACCGCAGTGCGCGCGGTGCGTACCGGCTTCGCAGCGCCACTGCGGCGCGGAAGGTAGTGCTGGTCGCGACCGGTTCGGAAGTTGCCGTGGCCCTCGACTGCGCTGATCAGCTTGAGGCACTCGGCATTGGCGCCGACGTCGTTTCGATGCCCTGCGCCGAATTGTTCGTGGCGCAACCAGCCAGCTACCGTGACGACCTGCTTCCCCGCGACGCGCTCAAGGTGTCGATCGAAGCGGGCGTTACCCATGGCTGGGAACGGTTTGTTGGGCAGGATGGCATTACCATCGGCCTCGACCGCTTTGGCGCATCGGCGCCGGCGGAAGTTCTGTTCAAGCACTTCGGCTTCTCGGCCGAGGCGATTGTCCCGCAAATCACAACCAAACTAGGCAAATAGCAGGAGCACTTCTCATGGCGACGAAAGTTGCGATCAACGGTTTCGGACGCATCGGGCGGCTCGTCGCGCGGGCTATTCTGGAGCGATCTGACCACGATCTGGAGCTGGTCGCTATCAACGATCTGGCCGACGCAAAGGCCAACGCTCTGCTGTTTGCGTTCGATTCCACGCACGGCCGCTTCCCCGGCACGGTCACTTCTGACGGTGACAGCATTCAGGTGAACGGCCGCAATATCGTCGTCACCAAGGAACGCGACCCGGGCAAGCTTCCGCACAAGGAACTGGGAATCGATCTCGTGCTCGAATGCACGGGCTTCTTCCAGTCGGATGAAGCGTGCCGTCCGCATCTCGCGGCTGGTGCGAAGCGCGTTCTGATCTCGGCGCCGGCAACCGGCGTTTCCAAGACCATCGTGTTCGGCGTCAATCAGGGCACCCTGACCGCCGAAGACGTGATCGTTTCCAACGCCAGCTGCACAACCAACTGCTTGGCTCCGGTGGCGAAGGTTCTGCACGACGCGGTGGGCATCGAACGTGGATTCATGACCACGGTGCACAGCTACACCAACGACCAGCGCATTCTGGATCAGATGCATTCCGACATGCGCCGTGCGCGGGCTGGGGCTCTGAACATGATCCCGACCACCACCGGTGCCGCTCGTGCCGTGGGCCTGGTTCTGCCGGAACTGAAGGGCAAGCTCGACGGGTCGTCGATCCGCGTACCGACGCCGAACGTCAGCTTGGTCGATCTGGTGTTCACGCCTTCGCGCGACACCTCGGCGGAAGAGCTCAACGCTGCTCTCAAGGCTGCGGCCGACGGCGCGATGAAGGGCGTTCTGGACTATACCGACCTGCCGCTCGTCAGCACCGACTTCAACCACCAGCCTGCCAGCTCCACCGTGGACAGCCTCGAAACGGCAGTGCTGGAAGGAAAGCTGGCCCGCGTGGTTTCGTGGTACGATAACGAGTGGGGCTTCTCGAACCGCATGATCGACACTGCGGGTGTGATGGCGAAGTTCCTCTAAGGAACTGACAGGCCCAGACCTTGCCCGGATTTCCGCACTGGCGGGAATTCGGCGCCGGGTAGGGCTTGATACATCGTCTTAAGCTTTCCACGCCCTGCTCGGCGGGAAGGCACAACGGTTCCGCTTGGCTTGAACCGGCAAAGATGGAGCAAAGGCTAGATGGCGAATTTCCGCACCCTCGACACACTGGGTGATGTGCACGGGAAGGTCGCGCTTGTGCGTGTCGATCTCAATCTGCCGATGGCTGACGGACGCGCCACCGATCTTACCAGAGCGCGCGCGGTAGCCCCGACCATTCTGGAGCTGGCGGATGCGGGCGCCAAGGTTCTGCTGCTGGCCCATTTTGGTCGTCCGAAGGGTGAACGTAGCTCGACCCAGTCCCTCAGCCTGATTCAGGGCGCGATCGAGGATGTGCTGGGCCGCGAGGTCATGTTCATCCCGGAAGTGGAAGGCCCGGTAGTCGCGCAAGCCGTAGGCATTTTACGCGCCGGCGACATCGGCATGCTGGAGAACACACGCTTCTGGCCGGGTGAGGAAAAGAACGATCCCGCGTTCGCGCAGGGCATCGCGGCGAATGGCGATTTCTACGTCAACGATGCGTTTTCTGCCTCTCACCGTGCACACGCCAGCACCGAGGGGGTGGCGCATCTCCTGCCCGCTTATGCTGGCCGTTCCATGCAGGCGGAACTCGACGCATTGGACAAGGCTCTGGGTAATCCGCAGGCACCTGTTGCCGCAGTCGTGGGCGGGGCCAAGGTATCGTCAAAGCTGGCTGTTCTGGAGCATCTGGTTGCCAAGGTAAGCCACCTCATCATCGGCGGCGGTATGGCCAATACCTTTCTCGCCGCGCGGGGCGTTGATGTCGGCAAGTCGCTTTGCGAACATGATCTTGCCGCGAAGGCTGAGGAAATTCTCGACGCCGCGGAGGCTGCTGGCTGCACGGTGCATCTGCCCTATGACGTCGTGGTGGCGAAGGAGTTTGCCTCCAATCCGCCGAGCGCACGCACGTGCAACGTGCACGAGGTTGCGGCTGACGAGATGATCCTCGACGTCGGTCCCCAGGCTGTTGAAGCATTGGGTGACGTGCTCAAGACTTGCCGGACGCTGGTGTGGAATGGCCCGCTGGGCGCCTTCGAGACCCCGCCTTTCGACACGGCGACGGTTGCACTCGCGAGGACTGCTGCAGCGCTGACCCGCGAAGGTTCGCTGGTGTCGGTCGCGGGTGGTGGCGACACCGTGGCGGCACTCAATCACGCAGGCGTCTCACAGGATTTCACATACGTTTCGACTGCCGGCGGGGCTTTCCTCGAATGGATGGAAGGCAAGGAACTACCAGGAGTGGCGGCACTTACTATTGCTTAGCGTCTAGTCAGTGATGTTCGTTGTGTTGGGGAGCACGTGATGAATTATTCAGAAATGACCACGAAAATTGCTGATGGACGAGGCTTCGTCGCGGCGCTCGATCAGTCGGGCGGATCGACGCCCAAGGCGCTGCGCGGCTACGGCGTCTCCGACGACGAATGGAACGGCGACGACGAGATGTTCGCGCGCATCCATGAAATGCGCTGCCGGATCATCCGTTCTTCCGCGTTCTCAGGCGACAAGATCGTTGGCGCGATCCTTTTCGAGAAGACAATGAACGGCGCCGTCGATGGTGTCCCCGTACCGCAGGCTCTCATCGCCAAAGGCGTCGTGCCGTTCCTGAAAATTGACAAGGGACTCGAAGACGAAGCCAACGGTGTTCAGTTGATGAAGCCGATGCCCGGGCTCGATGCGCTATTGGACCACGCGAAAGCCCTTGGAGTGTTCGGCACCAAGGAACGCTCCGTCATCAATTCCGCAGATCCGGCCGGAATCGCCGCGGTTGTCGCTCAGCAATTCGAGGTTGGTAAGCAAGTGCTCGCGCACGGAATGATGCCGATCCTCGAGCCAGAATACTCCATCAAAGCTCCTGATCGCGCGCAGGGCGAGGCAATTCTGCGGGACGAGATCCTGCGTCAGCTCGACGCGCTGCCAGCCGGGCAGCAGGTCATGCTCAAGCTTTCTCTTCCCGTTGAACCGAATGTCTTCAAGGTATTGGCGGATCATCCGGCCGTTCTGAAAGTGGTTTCGCTTTCAGGCGGGTTCAGTCGAGACGAGGCTTGCGCGGAACTTGCCCGAAATGAGGGCGTGATTGCGAGCTTCAGCCGCGCACTCCTTGATAGTCTTCGGGCGCAGATGAACGATGCCGAGTTCGACGACGCGCTGGGTGAAGCGATTGACGCAATCTATCGGGCAAGCACGGAAAAGGTCGCGGCCTAAAGGCCTCCGGCAAACTTGAACCCGAAGCGGTAGGCTGGGGGCTCAGCCGCCTCGCCCGCCATGAGGTCGGGCTGCACCTCCACCAACGACAATTGCCCATCGGCGACCTGGATGGGCTCATCACTACCAATCTCGCGCGTTTCGCTGCGCGATCCAAGATCTATACGAACAGAAAGCCGCGTACGGCCTGCCCACACGCAGCGCGCGTTCATCGGGCAACGACTGTCCTCCAGTACCGCGAGCGGAGTGACATAAGGTCCATCGACGTATACGCGCTGACCCAGGCCGGCTCGGGAAATATCGTCGGCCGGCGGAGATGTGTCCGTGAAGTCAGGCCCCGGGGCAACACAACCGGTGAGTCCTGCGAGGACCACAATGTTGAGAATAGAGGTTTTCATCGCGTGATAACGCGCCGCTTGGGGTTTCATATTGCTGAACGGCCGCTTGGCGACAGGGGGCTGGCCGGATAGAGAACGGCGCCATGAGCCAGTCAGAACTTTACCTCATCTCCCCCCTCGATGTGGCCGGAGATTTCCCAGCGCGTCTGCAACGAGCGCTCGATGCCGGTCCGATTGCCGCGTTCCAGTTCCGAGTGAAGGGCTGCGATCAGCATGAGGCGGCAAGACTTGCCGCTCCTCTACTGGAAATTTGCCGAGCGAAGGATGTAGCGTTCATAGTCAACGATAGCATTTCGCTTGCGAAGCGCCTGCAGGCCGATGGCGTCCATCTCGGCCAGGATGACGGCACGGTTGCCGAGGCACGCGAAGCGCTGGGGCGCGATGCGCAGATAGGCATTACCTGTCATGCCAGCCGTCATCTGGCGATGGAAGCTGGCGACGCAGGTGCAGATTACGTCGCTTTCGGAGCGTTCTACCCCAGCGAGACAAAGGCGAGCGAACATCGGCCGGAGCCGGAACTGCTGACCTGGTGGAGTTCGTTGATGGAAATTCCCTGTGTCGCGATCGGGGGCATTACCCCGGATAACTGCGGCCCACTCGTTGCCGCCGGGGCGGACTTCTTGGCCGTAAGCGGTGCGGTCTGGAATGGCGATGAGGCGGAAGCGGTACGGGCCTTCACTAAGCGGCTGAACGAGAACTCGGGTTCGAACTGACTTCCATTAACAAACGAAGCAATTTGGCCACAAAGCTGGGTGAAAGTAACGTATTAGTATTGAAACGCATTGATATTCTCGTCGTAACGTGACTAGAAACACACTCGTTTGATTGAAAGAAGGGGGTTCAACGTGAAATTACGTAGTTACCTCGCCGCAGCAGCTGCTGTTGCGATGAGCAGCGCTCCGATTGTCGCCCATGCGGCGGGAACGCCTGTGCGTGCCAGTTCATCGGTTGAAGATGCCGAAAGCATCGGTGGTGGGTTCCTGCTTCCGCTGCTGGCGGTACTGGCCGTGATCGTCGCAGTGGTCGTCATTGCCGACGACGACGAATCTCCGGCCAGCCCGTAGTTAAGAGAGGCTAGGCCTCGGGCTTGGCCTTTTCACAAAGTTTGCTTCCGGGCCCGTTCGCGGGCCCGGATTCGTTATGGCTTCAGCCGTTTCGACGGACGCAGCGCAGATCGCCGGGTTGGCCATTTTCCATTCGGCGCAGAAAGGCCGGGGAGATCACGGAGTAGGTCTCACCCTTGCGCGGGCCACTGGTGAAGGTCACCACATCGCCCCTGCGGAGGTAAATTCCGCGGCCTTGTTCGGTCCGATAGCGTGACGCGGTGATGATCCTGAAATCTTCATGCGGCTGTGCGATCCCCGCTTCCGTCGAAGCATCCCCGGGCAGTTCGCAGGTGTAGTTCCCGCGTTCCAGGATGCCGATCGCGCCCTGGGCGGAGATGGGGCTGGCGGTTAGAGCGATGGCAAGACCGAAAGGCAGAGGAGTTTTCATAGGTAAGGCATTTAGCGCTTCGCTGCTTGCATTGCCAACAACACGACGAGCGGCTAGGGCGCGCCCGTATCCCAACGCTATCCGTTTAAAGGCACTTCGCATGAAGATCAGCGGCGTGGACATCCGTCCCGGCAATATTCTGGAGTACGAAGGCGGCATCTGGAAGGTCGCCAAGATCCAGCACACGCAGCCCGGCAAGGGCGGCGCGTATATGCAGGTCGAAATGAAGAACCTGCAAGATGGTCGCAAGACCAACGTGCGCTTCCGCAGTGCTGACACCATCGAACGCGTGCGACTGGATACCAAGGACTTCCAGTACCTTTACGCCGATGGTGACATGCTGGTGTTCATGGACAACGACACCTACGAACAGATTCAGCTCCCCAGCGACCTGCTGGGTGACGCGGCCGCGTTCCTGCAGGACGGCATGGAAGTCATGCTGGAAATGTGGGATGAAAAGCCGATCAGCGTGCAACTGCCCGAAACGGTTGAGGCCGTGATTGTCGAGGCGGATGCGGTGGTGAAAGGCCAGACGGCGTCGTCCAGCTATAAGCCAGCAATTCTCGATAACGGCGTCCGCGTGATGGTTCCGCCGCATATCGGAAGCGGGACCCGCATCGTGGTTGACGTTTACGAACGCACTTACGTCGGCAAGGCAGCGTAAGAACAGCGGGGGTGAGCGGATTGTTTGATCCGCTCGGCTCTCGACTGACGAGGAATTGAAGTGGCAGCTGTTTCCGGTCTTATCCGCGTGATGGAACGCGCGGCGCGCAAGGCGGGCTCGCGCCTGCGTCGCGACTTCGGCGAAATCGAACACCTGCAGGTCAGCCGCAAGGGGCCTGCCGACTTCGTGTCGAAGGCCGATCAGGCGGCTGAGCGCACCCTTTGGGACGAGTTGCGCCAGGCGCGCCCGGACTGGGGCTTCGTCATGGAAGAAGGCGGCACGATCGAAGGCGATCCAGATAAGCCGCGCTGGATTATCGACCCGCTCGATGGAACGAGCAACTTCCTGCACGGCATGCCGCATTTCGCGATCTCGATCGCGGTGCAGGAGCCGAAGCTGGACGGAAGCGGTTGGGGCGATGTTGTCGCGGGTCTGGTTTATCAGCCCATCACCGACGAAAGTTTCTGGGCGGAAAAGAGCCGCGGTGCGTGGCTGCACGATGGGCGGCTACGCGTTTCCAGCCGGCGCCATTTGTCCGAAGCACTGATTTCCACGGGTATGCCCTATCAGGGACACGGCGACTTCGGGGAATGGACGCGTATTTTCGCGGCGGTTGGCCCACAGGTTGCGGGTATCCGCCGTTTCGGTTCTGCCTCGCTCGATCTCGCATGGGTCGCCGCCGGTCGTTACGACGGCTTTTGGGAGAGTGATCTCAGCCCGTGGGACACTGCGGCAGGCTGTTTGCTTGTGCGTGAGGCCGGTGGGTTCGTGACCGATTATCGTGGCCGTTCGCTGCCGATTTGCGACTCGCAGATCATTGCTGGTAACGATCCGCTTCATTCGCGGTTGCACAAGCTGGTGGCTGAGGCAGTAAAGGGCTGACGCCTGCTTGAACCGTTCAACACTCGCCGCTAAGCGGCAAGATGCTGGCCGGAGGATTTGCCCCTGTGGCGGAATGGTAGACGCGATCGACTCAAAATCGATTGTCGAGAGACGTGCCCGTTCGAGTCGGGCCAGGGGCACCATCCGGAAGAATGCACATTGGGCCGGGGCAGCCGTTGAGTTGACGGTAACCACCAAGTGTAAAGTTTACCGACATTTCATCTCTTTGCGTTAGGTCGACTGAACCTGGCGCAGTGCCAGGCAATGGCCGGGACAATGGTTCGTCAGTCAACCCACTACGTACCGCTTAGCGCCTCACCGCAGCTGCCCCCCCTATCTCCTACGGCGGCGCCCTGATGGCGTCGCTGTGGTTTGCAGTCATGGCGTCGGTGCACCTCTTCTGCGCTGGCTTTACACTGGCTGCAGGTGGTTGGATTCTGGCTCGTCGGAATCAGCAAGGACCGGTTGCCATTGCGCAAGCCGCTGTGTTCGCGCTGATTGCTTGCTGGGCGCTGTCCGTCCTGGTGACTGGCGGTCGTTCGACTTCCTCGTCTGCAGCGTTTGGACTGCTGCAACTCGCTTGGCTGTGGATGCTATATCGGCTGTTCGGGCAGGACTTGCGCCACAAAGGGGTGGGACTGATCCGCCCGGTCGTGCTGTCGTTGGCGTTGGTTGAACTGTTTCAGTTCGCGCTTCTTGTTGCTCAGAATCAAGGGCGCGACGCAGCGGATACCCAAGCAATTGCCGACTATTCGGAGATGTTCCGCCTGCTGTTCTGCATTGGCGGTCTTGTGTTGGTCCACAACCTCTACGCAGGCGCATCGCAGCAGACCAGGCAAGCGTTGGGTTGGCCTGCCGCCGCATTGGCACTGGTGTGGCTGTACGAGCTGAACTTTTCGACCATCGCCTATCTGCACGCAGACACGCCTGAGATTCTCCAGCAATTGCGCGGCTGCGTGGTGTTTGCCGCTGCAGGAATGTTGGCGATCGGCAACATGCGGCATGACGGGAACCTGCGTTTTGGCCCTTCGCGCTCCTTTACGTTCCAATCTTTCTCGCTGCTGGTGATCGCGGTCTACTTCGTTGGAATGCTGCTCATTTCGCGGGGGCTGGCCTACGCGGGGGGAGAGTTCGCAAGCGTAGCTCAGATCGGATTCCTTGCGGTTGCCGCCGCGCTTGCCCTGGTACTTCTGCCTTCGCGTCGCCTTCGCGGGTGGCTGCGAGTGATGATTGCCAAGCACTTGTTCCAGCACCGCTATGATTACCGCGCGGAGTGGTTGCGCTTTACCAGCACGATGGGGCGCGCAGGACCGGATTCCTCACCTCTCGGCCAACGTATTGTGCAGGCAGTCGCCGACGTGGCCGATAGTCCAGGCGGGCTTCTTCTGGCGCCGGACGATAACGGGGGGCTGGCGCTTGAAGCTCGCTGGCAGTGGGCCGATGCGCTGGTACCAGCCGAAGCGTTTACCCCTGGGGGCGCACAGTTCTGGGAGCAAAGCCAGTCCGTTATAGACCTAGATGATCTGCGTGGAGGCACAGTCTCGGGAGTTCCAGAGAGTGCACAGCCCAAGTGGCTGATGAACGATCCGGACGCCTGGGCGATCGTCCCCTTGCTGCATTATGAGCGACTGGTCGGGGTGGTCGTGCTTTCACGCCCGGCGCTCGCGCGGCGTCTCGACTGGGAAGATTTCGATCTCCTGCGGGTCGTTGGTCGGCAGGTTGCCAGTTATCTCGCGGAGCAGGCCAGCCATGACGCGCTGGGTGAAGCCCGACGCTTCGATGAGTTCAACCGCCGAATCGCTTTCGTGATGCACGACATCAAGAACCTCACCAGCCAGCTGTCGCTCCTCGCACGGAACGCAGAAAGACACGCTGAAAATCCAGCGTTCCGGGCCGACATGCTCGTGACCCTGCGGAACAGTTCCGACAAGTTGCAGGCACTGCTCGCGCGCCTCGGCCGTTACGGTCCGCATGTGGCTGAGACTTCGGCCGCAGTGGCGTTGGACGATGTGCTGTCGCGAATAAGCGAACGATATCAGGGGCAGCACGAAGTGATCGTGGTAGAATATCCCGGGTGCGTAGTCATGGCGGATCGTGAAGCGTTGGAGCAGGCGCTCGTCCATCTGGTCCAGAACGCAATCGACGCCAGCCACCCCGGAAACCCCGTTTTCATGGACGCGCAGGTCGCAGCTTCGTGGGCCACTATTGCGGTGGTTGATTCCGGCGACGGCATGAGCCCGGAATTCGTGCGCAGCCAGCTATTCAAGCCGTTCCACTCGTCCAAGGCGGGCGGGTTCGGCATCGGCGCTTTCGAGGCGCGTGAGCTTGTTCGAGGGATGCGGGGCAAGCTCGAAGTCGAATCTCGTGAAGGACTAGGAACACGCTTCCTTGTCCGCTTGCCTTTGGCCGGCGCGGACAAAGATGGCAAACCCGGTGAAGAAATGGGAGCACAAGCGGCATGACGGCCGAAGCCAAACCAAAGCTGCTGATCATCGAGGACGATGAAGGGCTGCAGGCTCAGCTCAAGTGGGCTTACGACGATTTTGACGTGGTGATCGCGGGTGACAGAGCCTCCGCGATTGCCGCCCTGCGTTCGGATGAGCCTGTCGTGGTTACGCTGGATCTCGGCCTGCCGCCTGATCCCGACGGAACTACCGAAGGCTTCGCCGTGCTGGACGAGATCATGGCATTGAAGCCGGACACCAAGGTTGTGGTCGCCTCTGGTCATGGCGCGCGTGAAAGTGCGCTCACTGCGATCGAGCGGGGCGCTTACGATTTCTACCAGAAGCCGGTGGACATCGAACAACTCGGCTTGATCGTGCGTCGTGCGCTTAATCTTCATCGGATCGAGGCGGAGAACCGTGCGCTTGCTGAGCGGGCGGGAGAGGGTAGCCGGGTCCTTGGCGGCCTGATCACGGCTGCGCCAGAGATGGTGCGTGTGGCAAGAACGATTGAGCGCGTGGCGAACACCGGTGTTTCGGTGATGCTTTTGGGGGCGAGCGGAACCGGCAAGGAGTTGCTCGCGCGGGGCCTGCACGACGCCAGCAATCGCAAGAACGGCATGTTCGTGGCGATCAATTGCGCGGCGATCCCCGAGAACCTGCTGGAAAGCGAGTTGTTCGGGCATGAGCGGGGCGCATTCACCGGCGCGATCAAGACCACTGAAGGCAAGATCGAGCAGGCAAATGGCGGCACGCTGTTCCTTGATGAGGTAGGCGATATTCCGCTACCGTTGCAGGTGAAGCTGCTGCGCTTTCTGCAGGAACGGCAGATCGAGCGCATCGGTGGGCGACGCGCGATTGACGTCGACACGCGGATTGTTTGCGCCACGCACCAGGATCTCGAGGCGATGATCCAAGACGGCCGGTTCCGCGAGGATCTGTTCTATCGCCTTGCGGAAGTAGTGGTAAAAATCCCCTCGCTGGCTGAGCGTCCGGGTGACGCCGCCCTGCTGGCAAAGGCTTTCCTCAAGCGGGTCTCCACGGAGATAAACCCCCACGTTACGGGTTTCGCGAGCGATGCGCTGGCCGCGATTGACCGGTGGAACTGGCCAGGCAACGTGAGGGAGCTGGAAAACCGAGTGAAACGTGCGGTCATCATGGCTGACGGCAAGCTGGTCACTGCGGCCGGTCTGGATTTGCAGGAAGGCGGGGAGGACGACGCGCAGGTACTCAACCTGAAGGCTGCGCGCGAAAAAGCCGATCGCAAGGCAATCCGGCGGGCACTTTCGCGCAGCGACGGCAACATCTCCAGCACAGCGCGCATACTCGGCATCAGCCGACCCACGCTGTACGACCTGCTCAAGCAGTACGACCTGCAGGCCTGACGCTGGACAGCTTGAGGGCGGGCGGGCAGGGCGCAGCAATGGTGGCCGTCCGGCTTCTTGGTGGTCTCGACCCTCTTGTGCGCCTGCTGCTGCTGGCGATCGTTCTTGCGTCTGTGATGCCGGTTTCTGCGGAGTTTCGGCCAGCGGCTCAAGCCGTATCAAATGCCGCCATATTCCTGCTGTTCCTCCTCAACGGAGTTCGGCTTCCGCGCACTGAAGTAGTGCGGGGCATTCGGCATGGCCGTTTGCTGCTGCCGCTGGTTCTCTGGAGTTTCGGCGCAATGGCGGTTGCGGGCTGGGGCTTCTCGTTAGCGGGGCAGGCATTGGCGCTCTCCCCGATTGTGGCGCTCGGCTTTCTGTTTCTGGGCACCCTCCCGTCGACAGTGCAGTCTGCAACGGCGTACTCATCCGCGGCGGGCGGCAATGTCGCGACTTCGGTGGTCGCGGCGGCTGTCCTCAACATCATGGGCGTGTTTCTCACCGCGCCGCTGTTCTCGCTGTTGGCGGGATCAGAGGCGGCGGCACTTGACCTTGGTGCGCTAGAAAAGATCGTCGTGCTCCTGCTTGTGCCATTCGCGATCGGTCAGCTGGCGCAGGGTTGGGTGGGCGAAAAGGTTCGCGAGCATCGCCGGTTGGCGACTTGGATGGACAGGAGTTCCATCGCGATTGCCGTTTATGTCGCCTTTTCGGGTGCGGTCGAGCAGGGGCTTTGGGGGCGAGTCAGCCCCACCGACTGGATAGCGCTCCTCGCGCTGGTCGGACTGTTCCTGATGATCGGTTTCGGAGGGGCGTGGCTCCTCGCCGGTTCGCTGCGGCTTGGCCGCGCTGACCGCGTATCCTTCCTTTTTGCCGGGGGGCAGAAGAGCATCGCACTCGGGGCTCCGCTGGCCAGCGTGATGTTTCCACCTGCAGTAGCTGGCGTGCTGCTGCTGCCCGTGCTGGCTTATCACCTGCTGCAACTGGTCCTCTCGGCCCAGTTGGCAGCACGACTTAATCGCCTCTGAGCGCGTCTTCCGGTGCTTCGGGGTGCCGCCGGTTGTGACGGATCGACCACCACAGCGAGATACCGATCAGGGTCGCACCGATCAGGCCAGTGATCGTTTCAGGGATGTGGAAGCGGGCTGAAAACAGCATGATCGCGCCCAGGGCAATGATGGCCCAGAAAGCGCCGTGTTCCAGATAGCGATACTCGGCCAATGTGCCTTTCTCGACCAGGTGAATGGTCATCGAACGGACGAACATGGCGCCGATCGACAGGCCCAGCGCGATCACAACCATATTGTTGGAAAGCGCAAAGGCACCAATCACGCCGTCAAAACTGAACGAAGCGTCGAGAATGTTGAGATAGATGAAGCCGCCAAGCCCGCTGCGCGCTACCGCGCCATGCAGACGGCGGGCTTCCTCGCGCAGTTCCAGCACGGTGTTGACCGCTTCCACGGCAATGAACGTCACGATGCCGAGAATACCCGCAACGATGAAAGTCAGCGCATCCGCGTCGGGCAACATGCCCGAAATGCCCCACAGCACGAGGAGGAGGAGCGCAACTTCTGCCGCCGGTACAGCGCTGACCTTCGCGAGCTGCTGTTCCACGAAGCGGATCCAGTGCACGTCTTTCTCACCGTCGAAAAAGAACTTGAGACCCACCATTGCCAGGAACGCACCGCCGAAACCGGCAATGCCGACGTGTGCCGAACTGACGATCCGTTCGTATTCCAGCGGGTCGTTGAGCGACAGGCGGATTGCCTCCATCGGGCCGAGTCCCGCCGCAATCGCAACAATAGCCAGCGGAAAGACCACCCGCATACCGAACACGGCAAAGGCTATACCCCAGGTCAGGAAGCGCTTTTGCCAGACGCGATCCATGTCCTTCAGGACAGATGCGTTGATCACGGCGTTATCGAAGCTGAGCGATATCTCCAGCACCGACAGCACCACGATGATCCAAAGGATGCCGGCGGTTGCGCCTACGCTGCCCGTGCTCGCCCAGCCGTACCACAGGCCCAGCGCAAGGCAGATCAGAGTGAAGATGAAGGAGAAGCCGTAGAAGCGCCGTAGCGTGGCCATCGTGGGACCCTATTAGATCGTAATCAGCGGGCGCTAGGCAATTTAGCGCCTCGCTGCAACGGATGTTCTATCAGTCAGCCGTGTAGGTCTGCTCGGGACCGGGGAAGGCACGCGCGCGCACTTCCGCAGCATAAGTGGCCGCGGCGTTGGATATGCGCTCTGCCAGGTCGTCGTACCGCTTCACGAAACGGGGTACCCGTTCGAAAATGCCCAGCATATCTTCCGTCACCAGCACCTGGCCATCGCATTGCGCCGATCCGCCGATCCCAATGGTGAGGCAGCTAACGGCTTCGGTGACCGCAACGGCGATAGGTTCCAGCACACCCTCGACCACGATGGCGAAGGCCCCTGCTGCGCAAAGGGATCGGGCGTCGCCAATTATCTTGGCCGCCTCCGCGTCAGCACGTCCCCGCGGACCATATCCGCCGAGCACGTTGACGGCCTGTGGCGTCAGTCCAACATGGCCAACAACAGGGATGCCTCGCTGGACGAGAAACTCCACGGTGGGTGCCATCGCCTCTCCACCTTCCAGCTTCACGGCGGCACAGCCGGTTTCCTTCAGAATCCGTGCAGCGCTTTCGAATGCCTGGGCGGGGGACTGCTCGTACGATCCGAACGGCATGTCGACCACGACCAGCGCATGATAGCTGCCGCGCACCACAGCCGCGCCGTGGTTCGCCATCAGGTCCAGCGTCACTGGTACGCTGGAGGGCAGTCCGTAGATTACTTGCCCCAGTGAATCGCCCACCAGCAGGATGTCGCAATGCGCGTCCAGCAACTGCGCCTGCCGCGCAGTGTAAGCGGTGAGCATCACGACCGGCTCAGCCGTTTGGCCGTTCTGCTTGCGCTTTCGAATGGCCGGCACGGTAAGCCGCCGCATGGGCTGCGGGGTGGGATTCGCGCGGCTGGTGGAGGTTTCGAGCTGAAAGGTTGTGGACATGTGCTGCTTCTAAATCGGCAACTGCCCTGTGCATAGCGTGACAAAGCGGTTGCCATGAGCAATGGCACGGTTAGCTTTGTAACCAGTTTAGATATTCGGTGGCTGGAGCGCGCCGGGGAAGGGGAACCGTATGTTCGGTCGTGTCAAACCTCTCGATGCCATTTTGGCCACTGCGGAGAAGAAGTCACTCAAGCGTACGCTTGGCTGGTTCCAGCTGACCCTGTTCGGGATCGGCTGCGTGATCGGTACCGGTATTTTCGTGCTGACATCGGTTGGTGCGCAGAAAGCTGGGCCAGGACTAATGGTCGCCTTCGCCATCGCGGGCCTGGTCTGCGTGGTTGCGGCGCTCTGCTACGCAGAGATTGCCTCGATGATCCCCGTGGCCGGAAGTGCCTATACTTACAGCTATGCCACGATCGGGGAGTTGTTTGCCTGGACTGTAGGCTGGGCGCTGATCATGGAATACGCGATTGCCGCCTCGGCGGTGTCGGTGGGTTGGTCAGGGTACTTTACAGGGACCATTCTAGGAGGGTTGGGAGTAGAATTGCCCGCCTATCTTAGTGCGGGTCCGCTGGCCTTCGGCGGAGCCGAAGGCGGGTTTATAAACCTTCCTGCACTGCTGATTGCTCTGGCCGTTACCGGGCTTCTTATCCTGGGCACGAGCGAAAGTGCCAAGTTCAACGCCTTCCTCGTCGCCATCAAGGTGACCGCGCTGACCATCTTCGTCGCGCTGACGCTGACCAGCGTCGATTTTGACACAGAGAAGTTCAATCCTTTCCTGCCCGCAGGCGTGTTCGGCGGATTCGGTACCGGCGTGGGTGCGGTCGGTGCGGCTGCGACCATGTTCTTTGCCTATGTGGGCTTCGACGCAGTTTCGACTGCAGCGGAAGAAACGAAAAACCCTCAGCGGAACGTGCCGATCGGGCTCGTCGGATCGCTGCTGTTTTGTACCGTGTTCTACATCCTCGTTGCAGCGGGTGCGATTGGCACGATGGGCGGTCAGCCGATTATGGATGCGGCCGGCGTGCCGATCGAAGCCGGTTCGGCAGAGCTCGCCCGCCAATGCGCGATGCCGGAACATGTTGAGGCACTGGTTTGTTCTAACGAGCCGCTCGCCCACGTTTTGCGGACGCTCGGCTTCTCATGGTTCGGTAACGCGATCGGCATTGCCGCCATTCTGGCCCTGCCGTCGGTGATCCTGATCCTCATCTTCGGCCAGACCCGCATCTTCTTCGTGATGAGCCGTGACGGGCTGCTCCCGGAAAAGCTCAGCAAGGTTCACCCGAAGTTCCAGACGCCGCACGTCGTTACCGCGATCACCGGTGTTGCAGTCGCAATTGCGGCGGCGTTCTTCCCGGTTGGCCGGCTTGCCGATATTTCCAACGCGGGCACGCTCTACGCCTTCCTGATGGTCGCTGTTGCAGTGATGGTGCTTCGCCGCAAGGATCCGGGCAGGAAGCGCAGCTTCCGGGTTCCGGCACTCTGGCTCGTAGCGCCGCTGACGATCATTGGCTGCGTTCTGCTGTTCGCCAACCTGCCTGCCCCAGCGATGCTGTTCCTGCCGGTGTGGGGTGCACTCGGCCTCCTGGTCTATTTCTTCTACAGCCGAGGCCGTAGCCATCTGGGCCGCGGAATCGTGGAAGTGCACGAGCCCGAGTATGCGGACATCGAACCGGATATCCCGGGCATCGAGGATCGTGGCCGTCCGTAAGCGGACAAGGTATCAACAATCGAAGGGCCGCTCCCATGAGCGGCCCTTTTTCATTGCCCGCTATGCATGAAGGGAACATAAAGAGAACAATATTCGATTCGCAATGGACATGTCATCTCTCCTCAAGGCGTCCACGCTTCTGCCATCCGAGGCTCGGGCACCGCGCTGGGGGCCAGGGCTGCCTTGCGCCTTTCACAACGAGATATTTGCTGCCGGGGATGAAGCTAGCGGGGCAGCGCTCGCCCTTGCGCTGATGCTCGACGGTCTTCCTTCGTCCCATACGGGCGATGTGCTGTGGGTGCAGGATGCTGCTTCGATAAAGCTTACCGGGCGCCCCTATCACCTCGGATTGCCTGGTGTGTTGCGTCAGAGGCTGATCCACGTGGCGACCCGAAGCTGTGAGGATGCTCTCTTTGCACTGGAAGAGGCCCTGCGTTGTCGGGAACTGGCCTGCGTTGTCGGGGAGATCGCGGGTAATCCACGCGCGCTTAGTTTTACCGCTTCGCGTCGTCTGAGCCTCATGGCGGAAAAGCACGGCGTGCCGCTGTTCCTGGTGCGGATAGATGCAAAGCGTGACCTTGGTTCGGCGCGGATGCGCTGGCAGGCCAGGGCTGCGCCTTCAGGCTTTCCCCGGTGGAACACTCAGGCCCCGGGCGCTCCCGCCTGGCACGCCGAATTATTCCGCGCCCGTGGTTATGCCCCCGGAGAATGGATTTTGCGCGATGACGGAAATTCACTCGCCGTCGAACGCCCCTCCGATGCACCGGATCATGGCGATCTGGCTGCCCCGGCTGGCGATCGATCGCTGGCGGCACGCTGAACATTGCCGCGCGGGGGAGGGCGCGGACGCTTCACCTGTCGCCCTGATAGAAGACACGGCGCACGGTCCGCGCATTACCGCTGCCAATGACACCGCTCTCGCAGCCGGGGTGAGGGCGGGAATGCGGTTAGCTGACGCGCGGACGCTCTATCCCGCGCTCAAGCCGTTTCCGGCTGATCCTGAAGGCGATCTCGCGTTCTTGCGCCGGCTGACCGCCTGGGCTCAACGATGGGGCCCGTGGAGCGCGATAGACCCTCCCGATGGCCTGCTGGTTGATGTGGCCGGGGTCGCCCATCTGTTCGGCGGTGAGGAGCAATTGCTGGAGGATGCGGAGGCCTGCCTTAACCGGCAGGGTCTTTCTGCACGTCTTGCCATTGCTCCCACGTCCGGCGCAGCCTGGGCATTGGCGCATCATGGCCCGAGTAAGGCCGTCCTGCTTCCGCGCGATGCCCGCGCACAATTGGCTAAGCTGCCGATGGCGGCTCTCAGGCTCGACAGTGATGTGTTGCTTGTGCTGCGGCGACTTGGTCTCAAGCGGATCGGTGATTTGGCGGGAATTGGCCGTGATGCATTGCAACGCCGTTTCCGTGAGCGGCGCTCCCCTATGGCCAATCCTCTGCTCCGTTTGGACCAACTGCTGGGCCTTGTAAAAGAGCCTGTGGCCCCGTTGGTGTCTGTTCAACCCCCGTTGGTCCAGCGCCGTATGCTCGAACCGGTCCGCCATCGCGAGTTGCTGGATCGGATAGTCACCGATCTGGCCGAAGATCTTCGGCGAGAGCTGGAAACCCGCGGGGAGGGGGTTCGTCGCCTCGAACTCGTGCTGTGGCGCGTTGATGGCGACATGACGGTTCGCACTGTCGAATTGGCGGCCGCCACCCGGGATCCAGCCCATATCGCGAGGCTATTCGCGGCGCGGCTCGACGATATCGACGCTGGTTTCGGCATAGAACTGGTGCGGATGATCGCAGTGTGGGCACAACCGTTAGGTCCCGAACAAGCAGACCTCGACAGCCAGGATGATGTGCAGGGAACCACTCTTGCCGAATGCCTTGACCGACTGTCCGTCCGCCTCGGCCCTGATGCCGTGCGCCGACCGGTGGCCTGGGCCAGCCATATTCCTGAACGGGCGCAGCGGTGGTTGCCCCCATCCACCCCTCAATCCCCTTTACAAGGCGTCTTGGAATTCCATGCCAGGCCTTTGAAATTGCTTGATCGGGCTGAAAGGATCGCCGTGCTTTATGCCACACCTGATGGCCATCCGCGCCAGTTTCGATGGCGAGATCAGGTGCATGAAGTGGCGCGTGTCGAAGGGCCGGAGAGGATTGGCCCTGAGTGGTGGCGCGAGAGGGGAAGTTCCCGGCTGCGCGACTACTATCGGATCGAGGATAACGAGGGCCGTCGCTACTGGATATATCGCGCTGGTCTGGTGGACGATGGGCGGGGGGGCGTCCCCGACTGGTTCCTGCAGGGGCTGTGCGGGTAAAGGTGCAGAGCGGTGGTCCGCCTCGCGTAGAGATGCGAGGCGGACCAAGGAGGATCAGCCGCCTTCGTCGCCCGCGAGGTCTTCAGCTGAAGCCTCCGGCAGGCGTCCTGCCCGCGATGCCGTGATGTAGTTGCGAACCTGCACATTGCCCTCGTGACAGGCGTATTCGAAGAACTCGTAGCTCTCGTCTCGCGTCCAGTCATAGCGGAGCGTCCACGGTGCGGTGAACACTTCCGGATCCGAGTAGGTCATCTCGTAAGTGATCGTGTCCGGCCCAACCATTGTCAGTCGTTCGGTCACCTTCGCCTGGGCACTGGTCGGAATGGTATTCCATGCCGGCACACCGCGCGTGGCCATGTTCAGCGGTGACCCGTTGCGGCCGTACATGTCGCGCGTGGCACTATCGCCGCTCTTCAGGTTGGTGGTTTCGATGACCAGCGTGTTGCCTTCCCAGCGGCCTACGCTGTTACCCAGCCATGCCTCTACGGACTTGGGCCAATGGTCTGCGCGGCCGATGGGAATAATCCGCTCACCCAGCATTTCCAGATGGATCACCACATAGCCGGGCGCCTGGAAGATACGGATGCCGTTGTTGTAGCGGAACGGCAGCATGGAGGCCGGAAAGCCACGGGAAACGCAGCGATCCCACGCATCAAAGTCCGTGACCCAGTCGAAACGTGTGTTCGGAGTCCAACTGGACCGACCGGCGCGGTAGAGCGCATCTGCCTGCGGGGTCATGTCTGGCAACTGGCCGCTGACGGGGTCTGTGATCATGGAAGTGCGGCGCGATCCGGCCAGATACTCGATCCAGTGACCGCTGCCGATCGTCTCTTCCTGTTCTTCCTTCTGATAAGCGGTTTCAAGCTGCTGCACGCGGGCCTGCTCTGCCGCGACCTCCTCGTCAGTCTTGAAGAACCGATTGCCGTACTGGGCTGGGCGGCTGACGGGCATTTCAGCCACGTCGTTGACCGGCCACACACCCCGCAGATCGGGATCGCCCCATGGGGTCTTCTTTGGCTGGTAGTCCGTTTTTACCGGCGGGATCGTGGTGAGATCCGCCGGTGCCTGCTGGGCATAAGCCGGTGAAGTGGCGGCGAGAAGAGACACGGCCATGGCTGCGGCTGCCGTGTTCCTGAATGCCTGGCGCACGAAATTACTGCGACCCATATCGAAGTTACCCTCTCTGAACTTCCGATGATTGCTGAAGGCTATGTCAAAGCGGACCTGAGCGTTCAAGGCGGACTTTGTCGCAATCTACGCGCGGTCTAGGCTAGACCCACATAAGAACATATAAGGAACAAATATCTCGTAGATTTCGGAGTCGGCACCTCGTGCCAGAAGCCCCTCTCACCCCCGCCAAGCGCCGCATTCTCGTCGATCAGACTACGATCGAGAGCCCAGAAGCTGCGCCGTTCGTAGAACTGGGAGTGGTGTCCAGCTTCTCGTTTTTGCGTGGGGCGTCTGATGCGGCGGACCTGGTGGAGACTGCCTGGAAGCTTGGTTATGACAAGCTGGGTATTGCTGACTTCAATTCCATGGCGGGCGTTGTCCGCATTCATTCTGCAGCTAAAGTTGTTAAATTAAAGCCTCTTATCGGTTGTAGATTAGAAACTACGGAAGGTCTGGTGTTTCTGGCCTATCCCACTGATAGAACTACTTATGGCCGGCTTTGCAGGCTCATATCACTCGGTCGGATGAGCACTCTCGCAGGCACGTGGCAGGCAAAGGGTGTGTGCGAAATCAGCATTGAGATGCTCGCCCAGCACTCTGATGGTGTGCAGTTGATCCTCATTCCGCCGGCAGATCTCGACGCAGAGTTCACTATTGCAGTGCAGAGCAATGTCGTCTCGTTCCCAGGGACTGGCGATGACCGAAGTTCGGCACCAGAAGAAAGAGCAGGCGGCTTTCCCGATATTCTACCTCGGATCACGCGGGAACTGCCGACGCTGCGCCATCTTGCCGCCAGCTACCTTTACCGGGGTGATGACGTAGCGCGGATCGAGAGGATTGATGCGCTGGCAAAGGCCAACGGCCTGTCTCTGCTCGCCACGAATGACGTGCATTATCATGCACCTGAGTGCCGCCCGCTGCAGGACGTGATGACGGCAATAAGGCACCGGACCACCGTTTCCGATGCTGGGTACCTGCTCCACGCCAATGCCGAACGGCACCTAAAAGGGCCTGAGGAGATGCTCAGGCTGTTTGAGAGGTGGCCGCACGCCATCGTGGCGTCACGCGAGGTAGCCGATGCCTGCGCCTTCTGCCTGGATGAGTTGAAGTACGAGTATCCTCAGCGCGATTATCCTGACGGCATGACGTCACAGGACTATCTGGTTCATCAGACATGGGAAGGAGCAAAATGGCGCTATCCTAGCGGTTTAACCTCGAAAGTGCGTAAAACCCTTGAATATGAGCTGGGGGTGATCGGCAGGATGGATATCGCCCCCTATTTTCTGACCATAAAGGAGATAGTCGACTTCGCGCGGGGCCAGACGCCTCCCATCCTGTGCCAGGGGCGTGGTTCTGCTGCCAATTCGGCCGTGTGCTTCTGTCTGGGGATCACCGAGGTCGATCCGGCCAATCACGAATTGCTGTTCGATCGCTTCATTTCCGAGAAGCGCTCAGAACCGCCGGATATCGATGTCGATTTCGAGCACGAGCGGCGCGAGGAGGTGATCCAGCACATCTATCGCAAGTATGGCCGCCAGCACGCGGGCCTCTGCGCTACCGTGATCCATTATCGCCCTCGCATGGCGATCCGTGAGGTCGGCAAGGCCATGGGGCTGTCGGAAGACGTCACCTCTGCCCTGGCGCGTACCGTGTGGGGTGCCCATGGGCGCGAGATCGATGAGGCGCATATTCTGCGTGAAACAGGGCTTGATCTGTCAGACCCCTACCTCAGACGGGTTCTCAAGTTGACCGACCAGTTGATCGGGATGCCGCGTCATCTGAGCCAGCACGTCGGCGGCTTTATCCTGACCGATAATCCCCTGATCGAGACGGTGCCGATCGGTAATGGGGCCATGCCTGATCGCAGCTTTATCGAATGGGACAAGGATGACATCGACGAACTGGGCATCTTCAAGGTCGATGTTCTGGCGCTGGGGATGCTGACCTGTATCAGGAAAGCGCTAAATCTCCTTGAAAATCATTATGATTATTCCGCCACCATGGCGACTTTGCCGCAGGAAGATCCAGCGGTTTACGACATGCTGTGCAAGGGAGATTCCGTTGGCGTGTTCCAGGTCGAAAGCCGGGCGCAGATGAACATGCTGCCCCGGCTGCGGCCGAGGAAGTTCTACGATCTGGTAGTTGAAGTGGCGATCGTGCGGCCGGGGCCCATCCAGGGCGATATGGTCCACCCGTACCTCAAGCAGCGTAAGGCCGAACGGGAAGGCAGTCTAGAACTCAACTTTCCGGGGCCGGCACCGGAGCATGGCCCCCCTGACGAACTCTCTTCGATCCTTGGGCGCACTTACGGGGTGCCGATTTTCCAGGAGCAGGCGATGAAGATAGCCATCGACGCGGCGAAGTTCTCCCCGGAGGAGGCGAACCAGCTACGCAAGGCCATGGCGACCTTCCGTTCGCGGGGAATGGTGAGCGAGCATCAGGAAAAGATGGTCGGTCGCATGATCGCGCGTGGCTACGATCCGGAATTCGCCAACCGCTGCTTCAATCAGATCAAGGGGTTCGGCGAGTACGGTTTCCCCGAAAGCCACGCCGCCAGCTTTGCGCATCTCGTCTATGTTTCGAGCTGGCTGAAATGCCATTACCCGGCGGCCTTTGCGGCGGCCCTGCTCAATTCGCAGCCGATGGGATTCTACGCCCCGGCGCAGATCGTGCGCGACGCGGAACAGCACGGGGTCAGGGTACTGCCTATCGACGTCAATCAGTCACAATGGGACTGCACTTTGGAGGGTGCTGAGGCGGGATCGGAAGGGCTGGCCCTCCGTCTGGGCCTGCGACAGGTAGATGGCCTGCCGGAACATGTCGCCGCAAAGCTGATCGCGGCACGTGAGAGTGGCGGAGAGTTTAGCGACGTTCAGGAGTTGCGGGACAGGGCAGAACTTCCTCCATCGCATATCGAGCGTCTGGCTGCGGTGGATGCGTTCGGTTCCATCAGTCTGTCGCGGCGACAGGCACTGTGGGATGCGCGCACACTGACTTCGGCTCCGCCACTGCCTTTGTTCGCCGCCGCACAGCAGCGTGAAGAAGGGGCCGAACGGGTACTCACACGCTTGCCAGTCATGCCGCTGAGTGAGGAAGTGATTGCCGACTACCAGACACATCGTCTGAGCTTGAAGGCCCATCCGATAAGCTTTCTGCGAGAGGATTTGACCGGACGGGGCTTCACGCGTGCGGGCGACCTGAGGAAGCGCAAGCATCGTTCCATGGTGCAGGTCGCCGGCCTGGTGCTGATCCGCCAGCGGCCAGGATCGGCCAAGGGTGTGGTGTTCGTGACGTTGGAGGATGAAACGGGCGTTGCCAATCTGGTGGTCTGGCCCGACACGCTGGAACGCTATCGCAAGGTGGTGATGGGCGCGCGGGTGATGGAGGTGCGCGGGCGCGTGGAATATGACGAGGACGTAATCCATGTAATCACGGCTCATCTGACTGACGCCACGGACAGCCTGCACCGTCTGTCGCAAGACCTGATCCGCCCTGAAGCGTCAGATTCCTTCGGAGATCATTCGAGCCATCATGGTCATCCACGCAATGTGCGGATAGTGCCCAATTCTCGCGATTTTCATTAACTTGCAGGGCGATGATTACACCGGTTCTAGCGCATATCCTGCTGAACGAACCGTGCGGATGGGATCGCGTGCATCGTCCAGCGTGATGGCCTTGCGCAATCGGCGGATATGCACGTCGACCGTGCGCTCTTCGATCTCGCTGCCGTTGCCCCATACCGCATCAAGCAACTGGTTGCGGCTGAATACGCGGCGCGGATGTTCCATGAAGAACTTGAGCAGGCGATATTCGGTCGGGCCGATCTGCAGCGGCCGACCGCGCCGCTCTATGCGATGAGCGACCGGGTCCAACTTCATGTCTCCCGCTTCTATTGTTTCGCCCGCCAGCGCCGGCCGAACGCGACGGAGCACGGCGGAGACACGTGCCAGCAGCTCTCGCGGGGAAAACGGCTTGGTCAGATAGTCGTCAGCGCCGGTTTCCAGCCCGCGCACCCGATCGTCCTCAGCTTCGCGAGCGGTGAGCATGATGATTGGAACGTGCGCGGTCGCCTTGTCGCGGCGCAGGCGGCGGCAAACCTCAATGCCGCTGGTTCCCTCGATCATCCAGTCGAGGATCACCAGATCAGGCGCTTCTTCTGCGGCGAGGATCAGCGCCTCATCACCATCAGCGGTGACACGTACGTCGTAACCCTCGTTCTCGAACCGGTATTCTAGCAGTTCGGCAAGTGCGGTATCGTCTTCAACAAGAAGCAACTTGGGGGATGACATGGATTTGTCTCCTTCATCGCCGCCTAAGCAGTGTCATATTTCAGTTTCGCGACACGGATATGTCAGCGTTCGATATCTTCCGGATAAGTCCCGACAGCAGCGTAATGGACCATCTCGGCGACATTGGTCGCATGGTCGCCAATCCGCTCCAGATTGCGGGCGACGAACAGTAGCTGCGCGGCACTGCTGATAGTTGCCGGGTTCTCGACCATGTAGCTCACGAAATTGCGGAACAGGCTTTCGTAAAAAGCATCAACCTTGTGGTCACGCTCGATCACTTCGCGGGCCAGCACGGGGTCGCGCGCTGCGAAGGCCGTCAGCACGTCGTGCACCATGCCTGCGGCGATTTCTCCCATGGCGGGGAGCAGGGTCAGTGGTTCGAACCGGCTGCGGCCTTCGATCCGGGTAGCGCGCTTGGCGATATTCTTGGCGTAGTCGCCGATGCGCTCCAGCACGCCGCCGATCTTCAGGGCGGCGATGATCTCGCGAAGGTCGTCGGCCATCGGCGCGCGCAAAGCGATAGTGCGGATTGCCAGCGCATCGACCTCGTTTTCGAGAGCATCCAGCTTCTTGTCGCGTGCGACAACGGCCTTCGCCAGCTCTTCATCCCCGGTGACAAGCGCCTGCATGGCTTCACCAATGGCAACCTCGGCCAGGCCGCCCATCTCGGCGACCAGCCCGCGCAGACGGGTGATGTCCTCGTCGAATGCCTTAACCGTGTGCTCGGTGCTCATCAGCCGTACCGCCCTGTGATGTAATCCTTGGTGCGCTCCTCGCGCGGATTGGTGAAGATGTCAGAGGTATGGCCGTATTCCACCATCTTGCCGAGGTGGAAGAACGCCGTGCGCTGCGACACGCGCGCTGCCTGCTGCATCGAGTGGGTGACGATCACGATCGCGTAGCGGCCCTTCAGGTCGTCGATCAGTTCTTCGATCCGGGCCGTCGCAATGGGATCGAGGGCCGAGCAAGGCTCATCCATCAGGATCACCTCCGGATCGACGGCGATTGCTCGCGCGATGCACAGGCGCTGCTGCTGGCCTCCTGACAGGGCCGTGCCAGAATCGTTCAGCCGATCCTTCACCTCATCCCACAGACCAGCGCGACGGAGCGACTTTTCAACCACCGCGTCGAGGTCTGAACGGGTTTCCGCAAGCCCGTGAATACGAGGGCCATAAGCGATGTTCTCGTAGATCGTCTTGGGAAACGGGTTGGGCTTCTGGAAGACCATTCCCACGCGGGCGCGGAGTTGCACCACGTCCATCTTCGAACGATAAATGTCTTCGCCGTCCAGTTCGATCTGCCCTTCCACCCGCGCGCTGGCTATCGTGTCATTCATGCGGTTGAGTGCGCGAAGGAAGGTCGATTTGCCGCACCCGGACGGGCCGATGAAGGCGGTCACGTATTCCGTCTGGATATCGATGGAGACCGAATCCACGGCCTGCTTCTCTCCATAGAAAATAGAGACATCTCGGGCGCGCATCTTGGGCGAGGTTTGGTTGGTCAGATCGGTCACCATTTTTTCTCGAACCGGTTGCGGAGGTAGATGGCGATCCCGTTCATCGCCATGAGGAATAACAGCAGCACGATGATCGCCGCGCTCGTGCGTTCCACGAAGCCACGGTCGATCTGGTCGGACCACAGGAAGATTTGCACCGGCAGCACGGTGGCCGGGGATGAGAAGCCATCGGGCGGCGTGGCCACGAACGCGCGCATGCCGATCATCAGCAGCGGGGCGGTTTCACCCAGCGCGCGAGCCATGCCAATGATCGTGCCGGTAAGGATACCGGGCAGGGCGAGCGGCAGGACGTGATGGAACACTACCTGCACCGGCGAGGCGCCGAGGGCCATGGCTCCATCACGGATGGAGGGCGGCACGGCCTTGATCGCATTGCGGCCGGAAATTACGATCACAGGCATCGTCATCAGGGCGAGCGTCATACCGCCGATCAACGGTGCTGATCGCATATTGGGGAACAGCGTCAGGAACACCGCGAGCCCCAGCAGTCCAAAGATGATGGACGGCACGGCAGCGAGGTTGTTGATTGATACCTCGATAAGATCCGTCCAACGGTTCCGCGGCGCGTATTCTTCCAGATAGAGCGCTGCAAAGACGCCGATCGGGAACGCCAGCGCCAGCGTGACCAGCATTGTCAGCATGGAGCCCTTGAGGGCGCCCCAGATGCCCACCTGTTGGGGATCGGTGGCGTCAGACCGCGTGAGAAAGCCGAGATCCAGGCTCTTTTGCAGCTTGCCCTCGGACGCCAGCTGCTGGGCCAGAGGCTGAAGTTGGACCTGACCATCGCCACGGAACGCATTGGCGAGGTTCTTGCTCGCGGGGAGGGCAAACTCTGCTTTCGTGCCCAGCAACGCCGGATCGCTCGTCACGGCCTCGGCCACTGTGCGCCATGCGTCGGAGTCCAACTGCTTAGCGGCATCTTCACCCAGCGCCTGTTCGGCGTTGAAAGTGACGAGATCGGGCAGTCCCTGAGCCTCCAGCGAGCGAACCATCGCCGCATTGTCTGGCAGACCCTGTGGCAAGGTCAGGCCAACCGACGTGAAGTCAATCGGTACCTTCAGCGTGGCGCGCTGGAAGCCGCCGATGCCATTGACCGTCATCGACACCAGCAGGATCGCCAGCATCACGACCGAAAACAGGATAGCGGCCAGCCCGGCCAGTCGGAAGCGGCGTTCCGCGGCGTAGCGCTTCTTGAGCCGCGCCTCGAAGGCGGGGGTGCGGGTGGGGGCCATGTTACTCATAGGCTTCGCGGAACCGCTTTACGACGCGCAGCGCGATGAAGTTCAGCGCCAGCGTAACAAGGAACAGTACGAAGCCCAGGGCAAAGGCGCTGAGCGTCGCAGGATGGTCGAAGCTGCCCTCGCCGGTCAGCATCGCGACGATCTGGAACGTCACCGTCGTCATCGCCTCAAACGGATTGGCGGACAGGTTTGCCGCCGCGCCTGCGGCCATGACGACGATCATGGTCTCGCCAATCGCGCGGCTGATCGCCAGCATCACCCCTGCGACGATGCCGGGGAGGGCGGCGGGGACAAGCACTCTGCGGATCGTCTCGTTGGTGGTGGCACCCATCGCGAGGCTGCCATCGCGCATCGCCTGCGGAACAGCGGCGATGGAATCGTCTGCCATCGAGGACACGAACGGAATGATCATCACCCCCATCACCAGACCTGCGGCAAGCGCGCTTTCGCTGGAGGCATGGGCAATGCCGATGGCTTGCCCGAATTCACGCACTAGCGGGGCCACTGTGAGCGCGGCGAAGTAGCCGTAGACAACGGTGGGCACGCCAGCGAGTATCTCGAGCGTCGGCTTCAGCCACTTTCGCCACGCTGGGCTGGCATACTGCGTGAGGTAGATCGCGCTCATCAGCCCGAGCGGTATGGCGACAATCATCGCGATGATCGCACCGATGAAAATCGTGCCCCAGAACAGCGGCAGAGCGCCGTAACGCGAAGGGTCGGGGTTCGTGGCGGAACTCATCGGGTCTGGTCCCCAGTGAGTTCCGAACAGGAAGTCGATCGGGCTGACCATCCCGAAGAAGCGCACCGTTTCGAAGACGAGACTACCGAAGATGCCCAAGGTGGTCAGGATTGCGACAAGAGACGCCAGCAGCAGCACGGCCATCACCGCGCGTTCAACCTGAGTACGGGCGGCGAAATCAGGCTTGAGGCGCAGGAGTGCCCAAGTGCCAACCACAAAGGCAATCAGCAGCGTCACAGCAATGCCGATCAGGTTGTATCGGTCGATTGCCGCACGAAACGGTTCGACTAGCGCGTTGGCGGCTTGGTTAAAGACCGCGGGTGCGCTGCCATTTGCAACCGCCATGGCCTCTGCCAGCAGCGTTTCCCGCTGCATGCCGAATGGAGGCAGGCTGGCGGCTGCGGGGTCAGCCAGAACCGACTGAATAACCAGCTGGGGTGCGATCCCGCTCCATGCCAGCGCGAAAAGCATCACCGGCACGCCTACCCACAAGGCGACGTACCAAGCGTGATAGACAGGCAGCGCGGCAAGCTTGGTTTCAGGTTCAGCACGCCGGAAGCCCCACGCGCGGGCGCGCGCAGCCAGCCACCCAAACAGGCCAAAACCCAAGGCAAGCAAGAGTAGAAGGGCAGGCGACATCAGGCGGCTCTACTCGCGGTCATTTCAGGTCAGAAGCTTGGAGGGGAGTGAACTCGCTCGCGAGCGCGGCATTGCGGGTGGCGACATCATCTGGACTGGCAACGAGTCCGATGGCCGCAAGCGGTCCGTCTCGACCCCACGATTTGGGCCACTCCCCAATGAATTCGCGCAGGCCGCGGATCGCATTGAGGTGGTCATTCTTGACGTAGAGGTAGAGTGGGCGCGCGCCCGGGTAACGGAAGCTGGCGATGTTGTCGTAAGTGGGTTCGACCCCATTCATGGTCAGGCCTTGAACCTTGTCGAGGTTCTCCTCCAGATAGGAATAGCCGAATACGCCTGCGGCGTTGCGGTTGCTGCCGATCTTCTGGACGATCAGGTTATCCTGTTCCCCCTGATCAACGAATGCGCCATCGCTGCGCAGTTCGGTGCACACGCGCTCGTGCGCATCCTTGTCGCGCTTTTTAAGCGCCTTCATCTCGGTATTGGTGTCGCAGCCGGGGATCAGGATCAGTTCCTTCAGCGCATCACGCGTGCCTGATGTGGACGGCGGGCCGTAAACCAGGATCGGCAGGTTCGGCAGCGAGGGATCCACGTCGCGCCATGTCTTTGCCGTCTGATCCTTTCCGAACGGCTTGGCGGCGAGGGCGCGATAGACGATCTCTGGTGTCAGTTTCAACGTGATGCCGCCGCGTGCCGACGCAAACGCGATCCCGTCCAGTCCGACTTGAACCTCGGTGATGCTGGTTACGCCATTCCTCTGGCAGGTCTCAAATTCACTCGGTTTTATTCGGCGGGAGGCGTTGACCACGTCGGGCTTATCCGCGCCCACGCCCGCACAGAACAGTTGGAAGCCCGCGCCAGTCCCCGTGGCTTCGATAATGGGGGAGCCGAAGTCGGGGTTCGACCGGGCGAAGCTTTCCGCAATCTTCGTGGCAAATGGATATACCGTGGATGATCCGACCGCGCGGACCGATTCCCGCGTCGCGGTTCCGCTGCCGCACGCCGCCAGCGAGGCTACGCCGACCGCTGTAATGGAGACTTTGACGATCGATCTCATGGCATTTCCCCTGAACAATGCCGGGTTCGCTAGGCACCGATTGTTACGGTCTGACGACAGATTTCTGACACGAGGTGGACACACTTTCCGCATGGTCAGAAATCGAATTGGGCACGCACGCCCACCGTGTTGACGGAGTAATCTGCGACGGCACCGTTCAGCACCGCGGCGTCCGAAATCCACAGTCGGCCGTAGTTTGCCTGTAGCCGGGCAGAACTGACCGGTATCCAGATGACCCCCAGGCCCAGCGTTTCCTGCTGACCGCCGATAATCGGGCCATCGTTCAGGTCCAGCCGGTCGTACCGAAGATTGACCTGGATCGCGCCGATGCCGCCTTCTGTAATGGGGCGAACCGGTCGAATACGGTCGTAAACACCGTCTTTGTAAGCCGTTGTGTCACCCGGCGTAACGAGCATGCCGACCTCAACGTAGCCGCCCTGAAAGCTCGGGTTTTGGAGGCCGGGACGAAGCGCCGTGATCCTGTGACCTTCCGCCGTGGCGTGGAATGGGCCAGCTACGTAGGCGAGTTCCGCACCGAAGCTGCGCTCGCCGGTCGCGAGGATCGTTCCTGTATCGATCAACCGCGTGTCGGCGGTGTGAGAAAACGGCCGCGCGCGGTAGCGTACGGTGCCTGCATCATCGCTCAACTCACGCAGGTGGGCCGAACCCGCCACGTGCAGAAACCCCGGCCCGAGGCGCGGACTGAGCACCACGCGGGCGTCGAAACCGTAGCTTCCGGTATCATCATCGAGGTCGGATGAGTTCACGGTGAAGGCGCCAGCTTGCACCACGAGGCCGTCGCCGGAGTAAACACCGCTGAAGCCGACGCGCCGTTCGAACCCGAACGCGGAGGTGAATGCTGCGCGCTCCAGCATGGAGGTGAACAAATCGCTCGTCTGTTCCTCAAGACCGAAGAATGGCTTCTGGTGACCGAGCGTGAAGGTCAGGGAATCCGAAGGCTCATAAGTCAGATAGACGTCGGTCGGCGTGACGTCGCCGCCGGCGAGATCCACTTCCGCACGAAATCCAAAACCTCCGGTCAGCTTTCCATCAACGCCAAGATAAGCGCGGCGGATTTCGGCTTCGGTCCCGAATCCGTCACCAGTGACACCGCCGGGAACACCAACGTCCGCGATATCAATCTGTATGCGACCACGCGGCGTGATCGACCAATCGTCGTTCCCGCCGTCACGCGCTTCCGCCTCAGCCCGATTCGCGGCAGTCGATCCCTGCGCCAATGCAGGTGCTGCGAAGGAGGAAATCGCGAGCAGGGACAAAGGGATAAGAGTAGTTAGCCGAGCCATCCGTTGCACTTCTGTTGCAGTACGATGTCCGCGCTATGACCCGTTTATTACCCTTCTATGACACCTGCTCATCAGAACGGATGTGGGGTGGAGCTAGTCTGCCAGAGGCAAAGCTACCGTAACGCTGGTGCCTTCACCAAGTGTGCTCGCGATATCGAGCTGACCCCTGTGGCGCTCGACGATGTGCTTCACGATCGCCAGTCCCAACCCGGTGCCGCCCGCAGCACGACTGCGGCCGGGATCGGTGCGATAGAATCGTCGGGTGAGGTGGGGAATATGCTCGGGCGCGATGCCTTCGCCCTGGTCTCGAACCGTCACGACTGCCGTATTCCGTCGACCCTTCTCCAGGCTCACGACTACGGGCGCCTCGGGCGAACCGTATTTGAAGGCGTTTTCCACCAGGTTGCGGATCAGTTGTTCCAGCTGGTTACGGTCTCCCCGGACAACGAGATTTTCATCAGGCATCACAAATTGAAGCCTGTCTTGCCGTTCAGCGGTGGCCCCGTCCCGGGCGGACCGCTGGACGAGTGGGATGAGGTCTAGCTGCTCGCGCGGTTGATCGTGCTTTTCGGCTTCGACACGCGATAGCGACATAAGATCGCTCACCAGCGCTTGCAGACGGCGCGCCTCGCGGAGAACGGTGGTGTTGAAGCGGTTCGCGCGGTCGGGATCCATGCCGGTCTTAGCGTCCACCAGCGTTTCCATGTACCCGATGATGGACGCCAGCGGTGTGCGCAGCTCATGGCTGGCATTGGCCACGAAATCGGTGTGGGCGCGGCTGATATCCACCTCGGCAGTGCGGTTCAGCAGTTCGATCAGGCTGTAGCGCTCGTCGATAGGCTGGATGCTGATCTGCCAGTTGCTGCCGGGGCCGATTAGGCCGTGAACCGTTTCACTCCCGCCCTCGGCACGTGAGAGAAGCTCCACGGCGGCCGGATGGCGGAAAGCCACGCGCGCATCCTGCCCCAGCACGTGAGCACCCATGACTTCGCGCGCCGCAGCATTGGCGATAATGATTCTGTTCTCGTCGAGCATGACCATCGCCACGCCCGACCGTTCGATCAGGTCACTCACACCATTGGTCGTGAGTTGCATGCCCGTTGTCGGCTTGGTCGACTGGGGGGCAGGGGGTGGGGCGGCAAGCCAGAACGAGCCGATCCAGACAAGCAGCATCGCGCCGATCAGCCACAGCTCCACACCGGCGAAGGCCATTATAGTCGCGGTGGTGAGCGCGATCACCACGCCTGCGATGGGAATGTGGCGCGGCTGCTCCATCAGCGGGCCCATTAGAGAGGGTTCGTTACAGGTTCCAGCACAACCTTCGCACGCGCACTGGCGGTACTCGGGCCTAAAGGCAGTCTTGCAAGACGTTAACTTTCTCCCGTCATGGGCGAGCGCCCAATCCCCGCTGAGGTCACTCCCACGCCTTACGCGTCGCACGCGGCTGACTGCCGCAAAGAAGGAATTTGACGTTGATTAAATATGTCGCAGCACCCGTCGCTGCAGTTACCCTGGTCGCTTCAGTCAGCGCACAGGCGCAGGAAGAACCTCGCTGGAGCGGCCTCTATGTCGGCGCAGGCATCAGCGGCACTCACATGGAAACCGATCAGAATTCTCCCGCACAGCTGACCTATGATGCGTATTCTGTGGCGCCCTATGGCGGTAAGCATGCCTATGGCTTTGCGCAGGCCGGTGCTGATTTGCAGGTCGGCGGCGTCGTGATCGGCGCGCAGATCCGACACGAACGGACAGGCTCGGATGGGGACAGCTATTGGAAGGTGGACGAACTCGTCTCGTCCAACGCAAAGAACATCACCAGCCTCACCGCTCGCGCCGGGTATCTCGCGAAGCCAACGCTTCTTGTTTATGGAATTGCCGGGGTTGCCTTTGGGCGCTTCGACTACGGCAGCGTAGATGAGCGCTGGGGCCTCGTTGACGACAGCCTCCACGCAAACCGCAACGGTGCGACCTTTGGTGCGGGCGCAGAATATCGCCTTACCAAGCGCGTTTCGCTCTTCACGGAATATAACCGCACACAATTCTCGAAGGCCAGCTCAACCTTCGACTATGGCATCGCCTATCCGTCGAACTGGACCTATGAATTCAGGCACAAGCTCGACAGCCTGAAGGTCGGCGCAAACGTCCGCTTCTGATCGGCGTCTAAGGTCTCCCTCGTCCCCATAAGCGAAGGAGACCTTAAAAGTTCTCCGCCTTCCAAGAGAGGTGACTTCGCGAAGCGGTGCCGGACCATTCGGCGCTCAGCGCGGCTTTACTCATCGATAGGTTGGACGCCTCCATCATGAGCGGATCGCCGATCGCGTAAACGCATTCCACTGGCGAGATGCGAGGATCATCCTAACATTTGTTTTAAATCCTCTTAACTTTCCGCGGTCACTGGGTGGGCAACTCACCAAACAAAGGGGGTCGGGGAATTGTTCAATAATTTCAAACATGTTGCTCCGCGAGCGGTCGCACTCCTGCTGGCCTCCGTGTCAGCCAATGCCGTGGCTGCTCAGGAAGCAATCATCATCAGTGACGGCGGCAGTGACGCTACAAGCGCAGCGAACGGACTGAAAGCGCGCCTCGAGGTCGCCGGCTACAATGTCAATATCCAAACGACCCTTGACACCCTGAACGCCGATCCCACGGCCATCGCGCAGGTTTGGGATGTCCGCATTACCAAGGCGCTGACGGCGGGCGAAAAGACCGACTATCTTTCTTACCTCAACAATGCGGGTGGCCTCTTCCTGCTCGGCGAGCACAGCGGGTTCGCAATTCGCAACGACTCCTTGCTGGATTTCATTCTCAGTGCGGGCGGCGGCGCGGTCACAATGACTCCCTCCATCGTGCAAACCCAGTATGTCACTGAATCGTTCAACGGTAGTGGATTGATTGTACCCGCCGTGGCCCTGCCAATCACCGTGCCTGCGGCAGGAACTTTCAGCGCAGCCGGCAATGGGACCTTCATCACGACCACCGAACCGAATGGCACTGGCAATGGCACGGGTGTCGCGTTCGGGGCGGGTTCATTGACCAATGCACCAACTGGCCGCCTGTTGAGCTATCTGGACGTCAATACCTTTCAAGCTGCGCACTATAATTCCAACCTCGCCCTTCGTGCGATTGTCGATCGCATGATCGGCTTTGTTGCAGGCAACTTCCAGGTCGATCCCGATCTGCCGCCCGTCGGTGGCGGTGGCGGTGGCGGGCCGGCGGTCATCGATGGCAGCCAGCCCAGCTACGACCTGGGAGACCCCGCGGCCACCGGCAGCACGATCGACTTCGACGGCGGCACGCTTGATCTGACCGGCGGCGCCGATCCAACCAATCTGGTGACCGCGGATATCTCGATCACCGACAACGGCGCTTTCGTGAACACGTCTGGCAACAGCGGCACGTTCGCGGGCACCATCACTGGGACAGGCGGGCTGATCGTTTCCGGTCAGGGCACGCTCGCCCTTACCGGGACGAACGCCTACGCTGGCGGTACGGTCATCACCGATGACGCCACGCTCAGCATCGACAACGCACAGGCGCTGGGGACCGGCGGCGTGGCTCTGATGGACGGTCGTCTGCATTTCGACATGGACGGTACCGTCAACGCGCCAGTCACGATGATGGCCGGCGTCAATATCCTGGATACGGGTGCCAACGACGTCACGATGGACGGCAACATCACCGGCACGGGCGGGTTCATCGTGTCCGGGCAAGGCACGCTTTCCCTCACCGGGACGAACACCTACGCTGGCGGCACGATCATCACCGATGATTCCACCCTCACCATCAACAACGCACAGGCGCTGGGGACCGGCGGTGTGACCCTCGCGGATGGACGTCTGCGGTTCGACATGAACGGCGCCGTTAACGCACCGGTCACGCTGATGGCCGGCGTCAATACGCTGGATACCTTTGGCCATAACGTCACCTTGGGCGGCGCCATCACCGGCGCGGGGCCGGTCATCGTGTCCGGGCAAGGCACGCTCGCCCTTACCGGGACGAACACCTACGCTGGCGGCACGATCATCACCGATGATTCCACCCTCGCGATCAACAGCGCGCAGGCGCTTGGGACCGGCGGTGTGACGATGATGCAGGGACGGCTGCTTTTCGGAGCGGGTGGCGCCGTCGATGCGCCGCTCACGCTGATGGCCGGCGTCAATACGCTGGATACCTTTGGCCATAACGTCACCTTGGACGGCGCAATCACCGGCACGGGCGGGTTCCTCTTGTCCGGGCAAGGCACGCTCACCCTCACCGGGACGAACAGCCACGCTGGCGGGACGCTCGTCACCGACAATTCCACGCTCACCATCAACAACGCACAGGCGCTGGGGACCGGCGGTGTAACCCTGGCGGATGGACGTCTGCGCTTCGGCATGGACGGCGCCGTCAACTCATCGGTCACGCTGATGGCCGGCGTGAATACGCTGGACACGGGCGGCCGCTATGTCACCTTGGGCGGCGCGATCACCGGTGCAGGGCCGGTCACCGTTTCCGGGAAAGGCTGGCTTACCCTCACCGGGGCGAACAGCCACGCTGGCGGCACGCTCGTCACCGACAATTCCACGCTCGCCATCAACAACGCACAGGCGCTGGGGACCGGCGGTGTGACCCTGGCGGATGGACGTCTGCGGTTCGGAATGGACGGCGCCGTCAACGCGCCGCTCACCCTCATTGCCGGCATCAATCAGCTGGACACGGGCGGCCGCAACGTCACGCTGGGCGGCGCCATCACCGGCACGGGCGGGTTCCTCTTGTCCGGGCAAGGCACGCTCGCCCTTACCGGGACGAACACCCACGCCGGCGGTATACTCGTCACCGACGATTCCACGCTCAGCATCAATAACGCACAGGCGCTGGGGACCGGCGGGGTGGGTCTGGCGAATGGACGTCTGCGGTTCGACATGGACGGGGCAGTCGACGCACCGGTCACGCTGATGGCCGGGGTCAATACGCTGGACACGGGTGTCCACAATGTCACGATCGGGGGCAGCATCACTGGCACGGGCGGGTTCATCAAAACCGGCTCAGCCAGACTCAACCTCACCGGCGACAGCGACTATTCCGGCGCGACAGTCGTATCGGATGGGCGTCTGGCCGTGAATGGCTCCATCTTAAACTCCGGGTTCATCGTGGAGAGTGGGGCATCGATTGGCGGCAACGGCGACCTTGGTGGCCTGATCGTGCGGACCAACGCCACCGCAGCGCCCGGTAACTCGATCGGCCAGCTTCGCGTGGCCACCACTGTCCTGTTCGAGCAAGGCTCAGTGTACGAGGTCGAGGTCGATGCCTCCGGTGCGAGCGACCGCATAGAGGCAACAGGGGTTGCCACCCTTGAGGGCGGAACGGTGAGGGTACTGGCAGAAGCCGGCAATTATCGCCCGCAGACCAGCTACCAGATACTGACGGCTGCGGGCGGTGTTGTCGGCGAATTCGAGGATGTGAGCAGCAACCTCGCATTTCTGCTGCCCACCCTTAGCTACGGCACCAATGCGGTGATGCTGACGCTGACGCGCAATGATGTCCGGTTCGTGGACGTAGCCGACACCACTAACCAGCGAGCGACTGCGGGCGCAATCGGTGGCAGCTTCGGCGCAGAAACGCCGGTCTACTACGAGCTCGTCGGCCAGTCTGCCGAAGCAGCGCGGGCTGCATTCGACAGCCTCTCGGGTGAAATCCACTCCTCCACGCTAACGGTGGCTGCCCAGCAGACTGACGAGATACGTCGCGCCCTGCTGAATCGCATGACACTGCCGGCCGGGGAAGGCACCACGCTCTGGACGGATGTCAATCGCAACTGGAACCAGTTCGATGGCAACCGCAACGCGGCGGAGGTTTCGAACGATGCCTATGGCTTCCAGGTAGGTGTGGAGTCTCAAATGGGCGACGTGCGGGTCGGCGTTTCGGGCGGCTACCGTAGCGGAGACGCCAGCCTCGGCGCACGACGTTCAGAGGCGGATCTGGAAGAGGTCAGCGGCGCGGTTTATGCGCGCGGAGACGTCGGTGCTTTCGCGCTGCGGCTTGGCGCAACCTATAGCAACTATGACTTCAGAACCCGGCGCACGGCGCAAGCAGGCGACATCTCTCAGGAGCTTACCGCCACCTATGGTGGTCGCGCTATCCAGACCTTCGGTGAGGTCGGCCGCGCCGTGCCGCTCGGCATTGGTAAGGTCGAGCCGTTCGTTGGCCTCAATGCGATGTGGCTCAAGAACGACGCCTTCACCGAGACGGGCGGCTCTCTCGCGCTGACCAGCGAAAACAAGGAGCGTCGCCGGGCATGGTCGACTCTCGGCCTCAAGGCGAGCGTGCCGCTCATTGTGGGGTCGCCTGTCAACTTCGGTGCGAAGGTTGGTTGGCAGCGTGCGCTCACGCGCAGCACGGTCGAGTCGGACCTGGCTTTCGTGGCAGGTGGACCGGACTTCAGTGTGGAAGGTGTGCCGCTTGCGCGCGACGCGGCTGTGGTGGACGCCGGCGTACACTGGATGTCGGAACAGGGTCTCGGCCTCAGCGTCACCTATAACGGAAGCTTTGCCAACGGTCAGTCGCACGCGGCGCGTGCGGTCCTTTCCTTCAACTTCTGAGCTAAACCAATGCGAACCGGGTGCGGTATGTGCCGCCCCCGGTTCAGCGCTTACAACTGGTCGTCTTTGTATAGCGCGCGCGTCGTAGAACTAGTTACGCACTAGCGACGGTGCCAGTCCGACGATTGAGGCGTCGCCCATGTGCGAATGGGTGCATACTCCGCTCGCAATTGAGCGTCAGCCGGCCGCCAGTGGGTTCTCGCCACTTCTGCCCCATTCCGAAATTTTCTGGCGATCATGGTGACCCCTACGGGAATCGAACCCGTGTTTCAGCCGTGAGAGGGCCGCGTCCTAACCGCTAGACGAAGGGGCCGCTGACGGACAGGCCGTCTGCAAGGAGGCGCGAGGTAAGCGGGCGCGAGAAATGTGTCAATGGCAGCGGAAGGACCTTCTTGTCGTGAAGGTGCCCAGCGTACTCCGGAGGTGGATCTTCTCCCAGTTGGCGTGAGGAATCGATGCCGCCTGCGCGAATCGGAATCTACCTCAAACAGCCTGGGTCGGCGCGAACCTGAGTCGGTGGTTACCGAGCGGCTGATGAGTGCAGGGCGAACCCGCTATCAAAAGATCGCGGGACCAGCAGGGGGTGTAGGAACTTTCCCCTCAATGGGGGGACTCATCCGGAAGGTTGAGAATGAGATGTCCACAAACTCGCAGAAATGCGTGTTTGGTGACCCCTACGGGAATCGAACCCGTGTTTCAGCCGTGAAAGGGCCGCGTCCTAACCGCTAGACGAAGGGGCCACGCCCGAGGGCGAGGGGCGCAATTAGTTGGGGCTTTCGATGCGGTCAAGCCCTGTAACGACACATAAATTCAGTTTGCCCACGCTGCGTCTTCCAAGTGGAGCTCAGCCTGCCGTCGGCTGCCCCAATCATCGATCTTCGCGCGCCCCGCCAGCCATAGCCTGCGGCCGCTGGCGCCATGAAGGAGCGACTGCCCCAGGTCCGTCTCAGCGGCGCGAAAAGCGATCGCCTTGAACGATCCGCCATCCTGCCCGCCTGCTATGATTCGCACGTGATCGTTTCCGACCGTGCCCGCCTTGATGAGATGCACGGGGCCCACGGCAACACGCGGGCCGGGCCATCCCACGCCGAAGGGACCGGCGCAGTCCAGTGTCTCTACCAGTTCAGGTGTAAGGCCCGCAGGCGCCACAGAAACGTCCAGTAGCGTCGTTTGCTCCGCAGATGCCCTGGCCACAGCTGAGGCCAGCCGCTCGTCCAGCCAATCCGCCAGGGCCTCCGTCTTGCTGGCGTCGACCGTCAGCCCGGCAGCCATCGCGTGTCCGCCACCTGCGACCAGCAATCCATGATCGCGAGCCGCGATGATCGCAGCGCCAAGATCAACTCCGGCAATCGACCGGCCGGAACCCTTGCCCTGTCCGCTCTCCTCGTCGATCGCGATGACGATTGCCGGCTTGCACGTCTTCTCCTTGATCCGCCCGGCGACGATGCCGATCACGCCGGGATGCCAGCCTTTGCCATGCAGCGTGATTACCGCTCGGTTATGCTGCGCAGCGAGCTGTTCTTCAGCAGCTTCCTGCACGGCGGCTTCAACCGCCCGCCGCTCTTCGTTCAGTTGCGAGAGCTGCGTCGCAATGGCGCGAGCCTCGTCCGCATCCTCCGTGGTCAGGAGACGCACCCCCAATGTGGCTTCACCCACACGGCCGCCGGCGTTGATTCGCGGCCCCAATGCGAAGCCGCAATCGCTGCAACTGGGAGGGCGGGACAGCCGACTCGCGTCGATCAGGGCGGCGATCCCGGTGTTGGCACGCCGCGCCATCACTTTGAGGCCCTGCGCAACGAACGCGCGGTTCAAGCCGCGAATCGCCGCGACATCGGCGACCGTTCCCAGCGCTACCAGATCCAGCAGAGACATGAGGTCCGGCTCGGCTTGATGCTGGAAAAACCCACGTCGCCGAAGCGTCCGCACCACGGCGACCGCCAGAAGGAATGCGACACCGACGGCAGCAAGGTGGCCATGTTCGGCGGCCTCCTCACGCTCATCCAGCCGGTTGGGGTTCACCAGAGCGAGCGCGCGTGGAAGCTCCGTGGAGCACTTATGATGGTCGACCACGATCACGTCGACGCCAGCAGCGTGAGCGGCACCAAGAGCTTCGTGGGCCATCGCGCCGCAATCGACGGTCACGACGAGGCTTGATCCCTCGCGACCCAACCTCACCAGCGCTTCGCCGCTTGGGCCGTAGCCTTCCAACAGCCGGTCAGGAATGTAGTGGCGAGCCGAATGCCCGAGCATTCGGAAAAGGCGGATCAGCAGCGCCGCACTCGTGGCACCGTCCACGTCATAGTCGCCGTAAACGGTCACAGTTTCGCGGGCGAGAATCGCCTCGGCGATGCGATCGGCGGCCAGATCCATGTCGTTGAACACCGATGGATCGGGCATAAACTCTCGCAGGGTAGGGCTGCGGTGGCGCGCCAGATCCTCGCGCGCGACGCCTCTCGCCAGCAAGAGCTGCGTGACGATGTCATCTTCCAGACTGGCCGGGCTCGACGTGAGGTCCATATTACCTCCGCGCCAACGCCAGGTCTTGCCTGAAAGTGAGCGTTCAATTCCAAATGCAGCGGGTCGGGTGGCCATGGGGATGCCCTAGACCGGGGCGAGGGGACAGGAAAGCACTACTCCGCACCAAATCGACAAGACCAGTGTGGCAAATTTCTCTCTGCCAACAGATATAATCCAATTTGGTTGTAACTAGCTACTGAAGACTCGACGTTCACGGCCTTTCGCGGCAAACTAGATGTCGGGTCCGCTTTATTTCCTTATTTTTGGGAGTGGACACCATGAACAGCGGACCGGAAACCAGTGCGGTTTCACTGCTGTTCGCAGAAGGGCAGCGACCAGACCTGAGCGCGATAGCCCAGCTAGCTCGGACCGAAGCGGGCTTCGCCATCAGCCATGACCCGACTGACGACGGGGCCATAGTCACCGACGGAACGCAGTGGGTGGAATTGATCGCCAACGGTCTGACTTTCGATCTCGAGGGTCTTGCTGGAGGCCCCCCCTCGGCGAATCGCTCGCCAGTCCACTGTTTCGGACTGCCGTCTGATTTCGATGGCGAGAGATTGGCTGGGGTCAGTATCAAGCCGGGGAGGCATCTTGCAGCAGGCGCCGCAATGCCCCCCGTATTGCGCACGCTCGCCAGTCTCGCGGCGGAATTGAGCCAATTGAATGGGTTGCAGGCAGTCGCCTGGCATCCGGCCCGGTGCTGGTCGCTTCCTGACAAGTTCCGCGATGGCGTGATGAGTTGGTTGGACGGCGGTGCGTTCCCTGCGTTCAGCTTGGCTGCATTGGTGCCCAGCCTGGACGGTGGAATGCAGAGCGAAGGACTTGCGTTCTTTGTCGGGCAGGAACTTCGTTTGGAACCCGAAATAACGGGTGATCGCGTCGATGCGGGCAAGCTGGGGGTGCGGCTGCTTAGCTGGCTGTACGAACGTGGCCCGCTCACTGCCGCCGAAAAACTTTCGCTCCCGGGAGGCGCTGAATTGCGTCTGGAGCCTTCTGCCAATCGGCGATTCGTCCGGGTCTGGAAGGCCTGAGGGTCGGCTCATGCCAGGCGGGCAATGGGCAGTAGTCACGCCACGGCAGCGCATACCGTTTCGGAAGGTAAATCGGCGGGGAGCACCAGATTACCAGCCGGGTATGCAACGCCATCATCTGCTGCCGCGCCAACTGCTCACCCAGCATTGCTTCGTTCGTCTGTTTGACGCCCTCGGCCGTGATCGGCTCGGGTTCGAGGATTTCCGCCGCAACGGACTTCTGCTGCCCTGCGAATGGGATTCTGCTGTTCGCATCGGTTTGCCGCTCCATCGCGGTCCGCACGGGGCTTACAACGGCTTGGTTGCCGAACGGGTGGGGCAGATCGAAGGAGCTTGGTCGCGCGGGCGCTTTTCTGCCCCAGACAGAGCGCATGATCAGGCCATGATGCGACTGAATCTCTTGCAGGGCGCGCTGCGGCGGCGGTTGCTCCGGCCAGACTGGCTGCGCCGACCGTCTGTAAAACTGGAACCGCAGCGCGATTTCAGCGAATTGGACGCGATGGTGGAAGCGCTTTGGGCTGGAACAGGATCGGCAGAAGCATGAGAGGTGGCGAGGGGCAGATCTTGGCAGTAGCCGCTGACCAAACACATCGATTCGCCAAAGTTCCGCGGGTGGAAATCGAACTGGCTGCTGGGCTGGGTGTAGTGGGTGACGCTCACCATGGTGAGAAAGTTCAGCATCGCTCGCGGGTGGCCAAGCAGCCTGATGCGCCCAATCTGCGCCAGGTTCATTTGATCCATGCAGAACTGTTCGATGAGTTGGGGGAGGCTGGCTTCAACGTCTCACCCGGAGAACTGGGTGAGAACGTGACCACTCGCGGCGTTAATTTGCTCGCCTTACCTCGTGGCACTCGGCTCCTTCTAGGAAGCACGGCGGTTATCGAGCTAACGGGACTTCGCAACCCCTGCCGCCAGATCGATGAAAACATTGGCCAGGGTGCCATGGCCGCTGTGCTGGCGCGAGGAGGGGATGGTTCGCTGATCCGCAAAGCGGGGGTGATGGCGGTCGTCGTAAGGAGTGGCACTGTCAGGCGGGGCGACAGCGCGGTGGTGGAGTGGCTGCCGGTCGACCGACAACCACTCGAACCCGTCTAGAGCCTCACTAGCTTTACTTAACCGCCGCGTTGGCTGCGCTCAGGATTGCTCTGACGCTGGCTGTAGCGACGTCCTCGTCAATACCTACGCCCCAGATGGTGCGGCCGTCGGGCAGGGCGCATTCCAGGTAGGCCGCTGCGCGAGCATCACTGCCTTTGCCAAGCGCATGCTCAAAATAGTCCAGCACTTCGATGTCCAGCTTGAACGTCTGGCGAAGCGTGGCGAGCACCGAGGACACAAGTCCCTTGCCTCGCCCACTGACCTGCTGGGTCTTACCTTCGATGCTGATCGTTCCGGCGAACAGTCGCGTGCCGTCGCTGGCGCGCGTTTCTTCGTAGTCGACCAGCTCAAAAGTCGCGCCTTCGCCATCGACGAAGTACGACTGCTGGAACGTGCTCCAGATATCGTCGGTATCCAGCTCGCGTCCCAGCTTGTCCGCAAGATGCTGCACGTGACCGGCGAAATCTGCCTGCAGCTTCTTCGGCAGCTTAAGGCCGTGAGACTGTTCCAGAACCCAGGCGAATCCGCCCTTTCCGCTCTGCGAATTGACGCGAATGACCGCCTCGTAATTACGACCGAGATCGGCGGGATCGATTGGCAGATAGGGTACACGCCAGAGCTCGTCATTGCGTGCGTCCTGCGCCTCAAAGCCTTTCTTGATCGCGTCCTGGTGGCTGCCAGAAAACGCCGTGAACACCAGTTCACCGCCGTAAGGGTGGCGAGGGTGTACGGGGATCTGGTTGCAGTATTCGACCGTCTCGATGATCCCGTCGATGTCGGAGAAATCGAGGCCGGGATCGATTCCCTGCGTGTACATGTTCAGCGCTACGGTAACGAGGCAGCAGTTGCCGGTACGCTCGCCGTTGCCGAACAGGCACCCTTCAACGCGATCCGCTCCGGCCATCAGGCCCAGCTCAGCCGCAGCAACGCCCGTGCCGCGGTCATTATGGGTATGCAGGCTGATCGCCGCCGCCTCACGATTGGGGAGGTTGCGACCGAAGTATTCGATCTGGTCTGCGTAAATGTTCGGCGTCGACGCTTCCACCGTTGCCGGCAGATTGAGGATGATCGGGCGTTCCTTCGTCGGCTGCAGGACGTCCATCACCGCCTCACACACCTCAAGGCTGAAATCGATCTCGGCGGTTGAGAACGTTTCAGGCGAATATTCGAAGTGCCAATCGGTATCCGGGCGCTTGGCCGCCTCGTCACGCAGCAGCTTTGCCGCGTGGATGGCGATCTGCTTCACCTCGTCGCGCGACATGCGGAACACGATTTCGCGCCAAGCGGGGCTTACGGCGTTGTAGACGTGAACGATCGCAGTCTTCGCGCCTTCGAGGCTTTCGAACGAGCGTTCGATGAGATCCTTGCGCGCCTGGGTGAGGACCTGAACAACGACGTCGTCAGGGATACGACCGGAGCGGACGAGGTTCTGAATGAAGTCGAATTCGGTCTGGCCGGCAGCGGGGAAACCGACTTCGATTTCCTTCACGCCGATCTGCACCAGCAGGTCGAAGAAGCGGTTCTTCTTCACCGCATCCATCGGGTCGACAATCGCCTGATTGCCATCGCGCAGGTCAGTGGAAAGCCAGCGCGGCGGGGCAGTGATCGTGCGGCTCGGCCATTGCCGGTCGGGCAGGTTTATCGCGGGGAAGGGCCGGTATTTACGGCCCGGCTCGGTGAGCATCGTCATGGCATGCGCCTTATCGCCTGAGCGCCGCGCGGCAAGTGTCGCGGCGAAGTTTCGACTATCGGTTGCAAAAGGCCCTTAGGCGGGCGCCGGCGCCAAGAGCGCACGAGCAAGTAACGCGCCTAAGGGCGCGTAAGTCGAAGCAGCGACAGAAGCTCACAGCGTTCCATGCGGCGAGCATATGGGAGAATCGTTCGTAAATGTCCAGCGGCCGCGGTGCGACGGCGAACGCCGCACCGCGCGCTTTGGCAGCTTACTGCTTTTCGAAGGCGACGGAGATGTCGAGTTCAACCTCGTCACCGATGCCGAACGGAATGCCCCAGGCCATGTTGAATTCCGAGCGCTTGATCGTGGTTTCGCCGTGGAAACCAACGGTCTTCTTCTGGTTCATGCCGTTGGCGCCAGCGCCGCTAAGCTCTGCGTCAATCGTCACTGGTTTCGTCACACCGTTGAGGGTGAGGTTGCCGGTGATCTTCGCTTCCTTGCCGGAAGCTTGGACGGCAGTCGAAACGAAGCGAGCCGCAGTGGGATTCGGGCCGAAGAAGTCCGCCGCGCCGCCATTCTGGCCCGCGCGCAGCAGGTGATCCTTAAGACCGGCACTGGGAACAACTACCGAAGCGAGCGGAATGGTCACGTCGACTTTGGCAGCAGACGGATTGGCCGGATCAAGCTCGAGCGTTCCCGCTACGTCGCCAAAAATGCCGAAATAATCGTTGAAGCCGAGGTGGCTAACGCGCCAGCCAACCAACGAGTGGGAAGCATCGGCGGCATACTTGCCGGCTTCAATCTTGCTGACGTCGACGGATGCTTGCTGTCCACCCTGTGCCTGCAGCGTACCGACTGAGAGCACGGCGAGGCCTGCTGCTGCGGCGAGGGGTAGGGTCCAGTTACGCATTTGAATTTTCTCCCAGTGAATCCGTTGTCGCGCGGCAATTTGGCGAGCGAACGACACGATGTCCACTGAGAAGCGTAAGCGCGGGGCAGCTTTTATGCTGCCCCGCTACATATTCAGTACTCAGTTCTTTTCTTGATCGACCAGCTTGTTGGCGCCGATCCAGGGCATCATCGCACGGAGGCGAGCGCCGGTCCGCTCGATCGGATGCGCCTCAGCGGCCTTGCGGGCGGCCTTCAGTTCAGGCTGACCGGCACGGTTGTCGAGTACGAAGTTCTTCACGAAGCGACCGGATTGAATGTCGGCCAGAACGCGCTTCATCTCCGCCTTGGTCTCAGCGGTGATCACGCGCGGGCCGGTCACGATGTCGCCGTATTCAGCGGTGTTCGAGATCGAGTAGCGCATGTTGGCGATGCCGCCTTCGTACAGCAGATCGACGATCAGCTTGGTTTCGTGCAGGCACTCGAAATAGGCCATTTCCGGCGCGTAGCCAGCCTCGACCAGCGTTTCGAACCCGGCCTGGATCAGGTGGGTGATGCCGCCGCAAAGCACGGCCTGCTCACCGAAAAGGTCGGTTTCGCATTCTTCGCGGAAGTTGGTCTCGATGATGCCCGAACGACCGCCACCAACGCCGCTGGCGTATGCCAGAGCGACGTCGTGCGCGTTGCCGCTGGCGTCCTGGTGCACGGCGATCAGGCACGGCACGCCGCCACCCTTCACATATTCGCTGCGGACGGTGTGACCCGGGCCCTTCGGCGCGATCATGATCACGTCGATATCAGCCGGGGCTTCGATCAGGCCGAAGTGAATGTTCAGGCCGTGGGCGAATGCCAGCGCCGAACCGGGACGCATGTTGCCCTTGATGTCGTTTTCCCAGATCGCGGCCTGATGTTCGTCGGGCGCGAGGATCATGAGAACGTCGGCCCACTTGGCCGCTTCCGCGTTTTCCAGCACCTTGAAACCGGCAGCTTCGGCCTTCTTCGCGCTGGCCGAACCGGGGCGAAGCGCGATGGCGACTTCCTTCACGCCCGAATCGCGCAGGTTCTGCGCATGGGCATGGCCCTGGCTGCCGTATCCGAGGATCGCGATCTTCTTGTCCGTGACGAGATTCAGATCAGCGTCGGCGTCGTAATAAACCTTCATGGTGCTTTCCTTGCCATTCATCATGCCGAACGTGGTTCAGCATCCATTTTTTGAACTCCACACCGCCCGCGCCTTAATAGGAATGGCCCCTGAGACAAGCTCAGGGTGACGGTGTGGGGCGAATCTGTGGTGCGTCAGACCCCTTCGGCGCCGCGCATCATTCCCACGATGCCGGTGCGGCCAACCTCGACGAGTCCGAGCTCGCGCATAAGCGAGACAAAGGTATCAATCTTGCCCGGATCGCCCGTCAGCTCGAAGATGAAACTGGAGGTCGTGGTATCGACTACCTTGGCGCGGAACACGTCTGCCAGGCGCAGGGCTTCCACGCGATTTTCGCCTTTTCCGGAAACCTTGATCAGCGCAAGTTCGCGCTCAACGTGAGGTCCGGCCTGGGTAAGGTCGACGACCCGGTGCACGGGCACCAGACGTTCGAGCTGCGCTTCGATCTGGTCGATCACCTGCGGCGGACCGTGGGTGACGATGGTAATGCGGCTGACAGCGTGGTTTTCGCTGATGTCCGCCACGGTCAGGCTGTCGATGTTATAGCCGCGTGCGGTGAACAAACCGGCGATCTTGGCGAGTATCCCCGCCTCGTTGTCGACGGTGATGGCCAGCACGTGGCGCTCTGTATCGCGATGCTGGATTTTCATCACACCAATGCCTTCGCTTCGTCGTCCATGGTTCCGGCGACCATGTCGCCATAAAGCAGCATTTCCGTATGTGCGGCGCCGCTGGGGATCATCGGGAAGCAGTTCGCCTCCTTAGCCACCATGCAGTCCACCATCACCGGCCCGTCATATTCCATCATCTCACGGATGCCGGCGTCGAGGTCTGCTTCGTTCTCGATGCGGATGCCCTTCCAGCCGTAGGCTTCCGCCATCTTCACGAAGTCGGGAAGGCTGTCGGAGTAGCTGTTCGAGTAGCGGCTTTCATAGGTCAGTTCCTGCCACTGGCGGACCATGCCCATGTATTCGTTGTTCAGGATGAACACCTTGATCGGCAGTCGGAACTGGCTGGCGGTGCCCATTTCCTGAATGTTCATCTGGATGGATGCTTCCCCGGCGATGTCGATGACGAGGCTGTCGGGGTTGCCCAGCTGCGCGCCGATCGCTGCCGGCATGCCATATCCCATCGTGCCGAGACCGCCGCTGGTGAGCCACTTGTTCGGTCCGAAGAAGCCGAAGTACTGCGCAGCCCACATCTGGTGCTGGCCAACTTCTGTGGTGATAATCGGATCATGCTCACGCGTCAGCTGGAACAGTCGCTCAATCGCATACTGTGGCATGATGGTGCCGGAACGCTTGGGATAGGCGAGGCTGTCGCGGCCGCGCCACTTCTCAATCCGTGCTTTCCAGTTGCCAAGATCGCGCGCCGTGCGTTCGCCCCATGCCGCGAGCAACTGCTCAAGCACGATGGCGCAATCGCCGACGATGCCCAGATCGACGGGCACGATTTTGTTGATGCTGGCGCGGTCGATGTCGATGTGGATTTTCTTCGATCCGGGCGAGAACGCGTCCAGTCGGCCCGTCACGCGGTCATCAAACCGAGCGCCGATGCAGACCATCACGTCGCACTCGTTCATCGCCATGTTGGCTTCGTAAGTGCCGTGCATGCCCAGCATGCCCAACCAGTTGGCATCCTCGGCGGGGAAAGCGCCAAGGCCCATCAGGGTTGAGGTGACAGGTGCGCCGGTAGCCTGCTGAAACTCGCGCAGAAGCTCGCTGGCGCGGGGGCCAGAGTTGATCACGCCGCCGCCGGTATAGAGCACCGGACGCTCCGCATTGGCGATCATTTCGATGGCTTCGGCGATCTCTTCTGCCGACGCGACAGTGCGCGGGGAATAGCGCTTCGGCCGTTGCGGCTTCGTGTCCGAAAGGGTTGCCGTGGCGACCTGCACGTTCTTTGGAATGTCGATCACGACCGGGCCGGGGCGACCGGTTGTGGCGATCTCGAACGCCTCGTCGATCGTTGCGGCGAGTTGGGAGGGATCGTTCACCAGATAGTTGTGCTTGGTGCAGTGGCGCGTGAGGCCAACGGTATCCGCTTCCTGGAACGCGTCCGTGCCGATCAGGTTGGTGGCAACCTGCCCGGTGATGACGACCATCGGGATCGAGTCCATGAATGCGTCGGCAATGCCGGTGATCGCGTTGGTGGCGCCGGGGCCAGAGGTGACGAGGACCACGCCGGGCTTGCCCGTCGAACGGGCATAGCCTTCTGCGGCGTGGGCCGCCCCGGCTTCATGCCTGACCAGGATGTGGCGGATGCGTTCGTCACCGAACAGCTCGTCATAGATCGGCAGCACGGCGCCGCCGGGATAGCCGAATACGAATTCGACACCCTGACGGACCAGACTTTCGACCAGTATCGCAGCGCCGCTGCGTTCCTCGGACACGGGTAATTCCTTCCTTGCTTCCTTCAAAAAGACTGACCCGGCGCGATTGCCTCGCGCCGGGCCGCTCCTCTCCAGATTGGTGAGGGCAGCCGCCCTCGTCGAGTGGGGCGATTAGGAGAAAGGATATGTCATGTCAACCGGCAATATAGAAACAATGTTTCAACTATGCTGCTATCCATGCAACTTCCATTCGTCAGACGCAGCCAATGTTCCGGGCACTGGTGGCGGAACCATGTGTACTGCCGCTTGGCGTAGTTGCGGGTGGCTTGCTGCCCACGGGTGATGGCATCCTCTCGCGACCACTCTCCGCGCAGCATACCCGCGATTTCAGCGACACCTATCGCTCGCATAACGGGCAACAGAGGATCCAAGCCGCGCCCAAGCAATGCCTGAACCTCCTCTATCGCACCCTGATCGAGCATCCTTTCGAATCGAACGTCGCACCGACGGTAAAGCTCGTCCCGATCAGGCAGCAGAATCTGCGGGAACAGTTCGATCACGTCGCCGATTCCCCCCACGCGTTTCAGTTGCCAATCGCCCAGCGGCTTTCCTGTCGACCGCATCACCTCCAGCGCCCGCGCCACGCGCGTGCTGTCGGCGGGGTTGAGGATCGCGGCCCGAGGCGGATCTTCAACGCTAAGCGCGGCGTAAGCTTCTTCGATGGGGAGGGCGCGTACCGCCTCGCGGATGGCGGGATCGATAGCTGGGATCGGGGCAATCCCATCCAGCAGCGTGCGAATGTAAAGACCGGTTCCCCCCACGAGGATCGGCACGGCGCCGTCCTGTCGCGCACTTTCGATCTCTCGTTTGGCTGCTTCGGCCCAGTCTGCGGCGGAGCAGGGCACTGCGCCGTCCCACGCTCCAAACAGGCGGTGCGGAACTCCGCGCATCTCTTGAGTGGAGGGGCGGGCACTTAAAACGGCCAGGTCGCTATAAACCTGCGCGCTGTCGGCGTTGATCACAACGGCAGGCTGGCCGCGCTCTTGCAGCTTCAACGCCAGGCTTACCGCCAGATCGCTCTTGCCGCTCGCCGTCGGCCCTGCGATTAGCGCGACCGCCATTTTATCCGGAGATTGAATTTTGCTCATCGCGAGGCTGATAGCAGACCCCGCCACGCTGGAAACGCGCCTCGATGCGGCTGTTGCTGCGCTGCGCGCGGAAGGTCTTACCGTAGCCGAAGCCGCTATGCTGGATGCGTGTTCCGACGTCCTGCAATTGGCGCTGCCGGGAGAGGATGAGGCCACGCTTCGGCGCGTGCTCGATGCGCATTTCCCGGATTCGGACGGACTGATCGCGCGCGACGAGATTCGGGTGCCTGACGTTTTTGTGTCCGACATGGATTCCACCATGATCGGGCAGGAGTGCATTGACGAGCTAGGCGATTTTGCAGGTCTCAAGGCGCAGATCGCGGCCATTACCGAGCGCGCGATGCAGGGCGAGCTGGATTTCGCAGAGGCCCTGCGTGAGCGCGTCCGCCTGCTGACGAACCTCGATGAGAGCGCAATTGCAACCTGCCTTGCCGAGCGCATCCGCCCCATGGCCGGCGCACGTGCCTTGGTGGCGACGTTGAAGCATCGCGGCTGCCGCACAGTGCTGGTGACCGGCGGTTTCCATCACTTTGCTGACCCGGTTGCGGCCGATCTCGGCTTCGAGCGGGTCGTCGCAAATCGTCTGGCGGTGAGCGAGGCCAAGCTGACCGGCGGATTGGTCGGCGGCATCACCGATTCTGCCGTGAAGGCCCAGGTTCTGGCCGAGGAGGCAGCCGCTATTGGCAGCGAGGCAGTTACGCTCGCGACAGGCGATGGAGCCAATGACATTCCGATGCTGGAAGCGGCGACTTACGGCGTGGCTTTCCGTGCCAAGCCCAAGGCGCGCACTGCTGCGAACGGGTGGATCGACCGCGGGGATTTGACGTCGATGCTGAAGCTGCTCGACATTCCGGAGCGTGATTGGGTCGCAGCCTAGGGCATGGCTCTAGGCTGGCGCCCGCCGCCGCATCGGCTGCCATTCCCACCGCGATAGCGAGCGCCACGCCCATTCAAACGGGCCATATCGATAGCGGTCGAGCCACCACTTCGACCAAAGCAGCATCAGCGCCCACACGAATGGCACGAACAGCCACACTTCCCCGCGAGAGAGGGTGGCATAAAGCCCGCCAAACGACCCGTTAAACAGCAACGTCCCGATCACCGTAGCGCCGAGATAGTTCGTAAACGCGGTTCGTCCCACAGCGGCGAACCGATCTGCCAGGGCGCTGCGAATGGGGAACATCAGGATTATCAGCGCGGCATATCCGAAGGCGCCCACTGCGTGCAGCGGGTTGAGGTAGGATCGGGTCCACGGGAAATAGACTTCAGGCGCAAAATCGCTCCGCAGGCTAAGCCATGCCGCGTAAGTGTGAGGGATCAGGTCAGCGGCAAGGCACAGCACCGCGACCAAGACATAGCCTCGTCGGGACCAGGCGCCGGTCAGGAAACCTGACTTGTAAGCCGCCATTCCCAACAGCATCAGGCCAAGGGTTTCCAACCCATAGCCGGGCACCGAATTCCACGGCCTCATCGCCGCTGGCATCGACGTAGAGGCACGGACATGCGCGGCGATGCTGGCATTGTTGGCCCTGTCCTCTTCGATCTGCTCGTTGAAATCGTCGGGCGCGGACAGCATTTCCTGCACTTCAGCCACGAGTTCAGGAGAAGCACCGGGCGCACGGCTCGCCGCGACCTTGGCCAGTTGCTCCTGGGTTTCTACCAGCGTGGGAGCGTAGAACACGATCAGCGCAAAAGCCGCGATCACGACTAGTGCCCCCGGCCGCAACTGCCAGAACAGATAGGCGATCATGCCCACCAGCGCGTAGTTTACCAGAATGTCGCCCCACCACAGCAGGTAGAAGTGAGCCGTGCCGAACAGCAATAGCACCAGCATTCGTGGGTAGTGGACGTGCCAGCCTTCCTTGCCAGCCGCCACAGCGCGCTCGACCACGACGGTCAGCGAAGCGCCGAACAGGATGGAAAACAGGCTGCGGAACCGTCCGTCGACGAAGATCGAATTGAGAGTCCACATCACTCGGTCGCCGACTGAGTCGAAGCCGAAATCGGGTGGGTAGAAATAGGCGCTCTCGATCATCGCCATGCCGACGATGTTGACGGAGAAAATGGCCATCACGGCGATGCCGCGGACGATGTCGAGCGATAGAATGCGGTCAGCTGAAGTGGTTGCCATGGGCACGCTGCCTCTAAGCCCGCAAGGCGGGTTACGCCTGCGGGCTATTACGGAGTGCGGTCGAGCGCCAGAGAGGCGCCGACTTGTTCACTGATTTCACGCGAAACCAGCCGAAGAAGTGGCGATCAGGCTTCCATCCAGTCGCGGAAGAAAGCGTCGTTGGCCTCACGCAAATCCGACAGGGAAGCGCCGAGAACGCTGCTGCCGCCCACGGTGCCGATTCGCCGCACGCCGGAAGACGCGGTGTCCGCATCCCTCGTGCCCTTGGCGAGCTGCGCCTGGAACGCCGGAACGTCCGGAACGGTGAACAGGTAACGGCCCTGATCCTCCCCAAACCACCAGGCGGTGGGCGAATAGTCAGGGTGTCCTTCGACCTCTGCGCCGATTCCGCCCGCCAGCGCCATTTCCGCCAGCGCCACGGCAATGCCGCCATCGGAAACGTCGTGAACCGCGCTTACCAGCCCGGCCTCGATCAGCTCGCGGATGAATTCGCCGGAGTTCTTTTCCAGCGTCAGATCAACGTGCGGGGCATCGCCGTCTTCACGGCCATGTATCTCGCGCAACCAAAGCGACTGGCCCAGATGGCCGCGCGTCAGGGTAGGGGATGCCCATGCTTCCTGACCCATGATGTAGATCGCCTCGCCCTCAGCCTTGAAGGCAATGGTCGCCATCTTGCGATAGTCGTCCATCAGGCCGACGCCGCCGATTGCAGGCGTGGGCAGAATGGCACTGCCGCCGCCGGTCGCCTTGCTCTCGTTATAGAGGCTGACGTTGCCGGAAACGATCGGGTAATCGAGCACCTGACATGCCGCCGACATGCCTTCGAGGCATCCGACGATCTGCGCCATGATTTCCGGCCGCTGCGGGTTGGCGAAGTTCAGGCAATTGGTGATTGCCAGCGGCTTGGCGCCCACTGCTGAGATGTTGCGGTAAGTTTCAGCAACAGCCTGCTTGCCGCCCTCGTAAGGGTCAGCGTAGCAATAGCGCGGCGTGCAGTCCGTGCTCATCGCCAGCGCCTTCAGCGCGCCGTGAACGCGGACGACGGCTGCATCACCACCCGACTTCTGCAGTGTATCCGCGCCAACCTGGCTGTCGTACTGCTGCCAGATCCAGCTGCGGCTCGCGAGGTCGGCGCTGCCCATCAGCTTGACGAGGTCGGCACCGATATCGTTGCTTTCGGGGACATCGCCCAGCGGCTTTACTGCGGCCCAGGCCTTGTATTCCTCACGGCTGACGTGCGGGCGATCATAGAGCGGCGCTTCGTCGGCGAGAGGAGCGAGCGGAATATCGCAAACGACCTCGCCGTTCCATTCCAGCACCATGTGGCCGGTGTCGGTGACTTCACCGATAACCGCGAAGTCCAGTTCCCACTTGCGGAAGATGGCTTCGGCCATCGGTTCCTTGCCGGGCTTCAGCACCATGAGCATCCGCTCCTGGCTTTCGCTCAGCATCATTTCGTAGGGCGTCATGCCTTCTTCGCGGCACGGCACCATGTTCATGTTGAGCCGGATGCCCGCGCCGCCCTTGGATGCCATTTCCACGGAAGAGGATGTCAGACCGGCAGCGCCCATGTCCTGAATGGCGACGATCGCGTCGGTGGCCATCAGTTCGAGGCAGGCTTCGATCAGCAGCTTTTCGGTGAAGGGGTCGCCCACCTGCACCGTTGGGCGCTTCTCCTCCGAATCCTCGCCAAAGTCGGCGCTGGCCATGGTCGCGCCGTGGATGCCGTCACGGCCGGTCTTCGATCCGACGTAGACGATCGGGTTTCCGAGGCCGGTGGCTGCGGAATAGAAGATCTTGTCCTGATCAGCGACGCCCACAGTCATCGCGTTGACGAGGATGTTGCCATCGTAAGCTGCGTGGAAGTTCGTTTCCCCGCCCACGGTCGGCACGCCGACGCAGTTGCCATAACCGCCGATGCCTTCGACGACGCCCTTCACGAGGTGCTTCATTTTCGGATGATCGGGGCGGCCGAACCGCAGAGCGTTAAGGTTGGCGACCGGGCGAGCGCCCATGGTGAACACGTCGCGCAGAATGCCGCCAACACCGGTGGCCGCGCCCTGATAGGGTTCGATGTAGCTCGGGTGGTTATGGCTCTCCATCTTGAAGATGGCGGCCTGCCCATCGCCGATGTCGATCACGCCCGCGTTCTCGCCGGGACCGCAGATCACCCACGGGGCAGAGGTCGGCAGCTTCTTCAGGTGAAGCCTGCTCGACTTGTAGGAGCAGTGCTCGCTCCACATGACGGAGAAGATGCCCAGCTCGACCAGATTGGGCTCTCGGCCCATGGCCTTCAGGACGTGCTCGTATTCGTCGGGGCTCAGCCCATGCGATTCGACGATTTCAGGGGTTATCGCGCTCATGTCAGCGGCCCTTAGCGAGCGTGCCCGAGTCTCGCCAGCCCCTCTCCATTTCGTTCAGACCTGCGCTTGACCCCCGGATGCATCGCGGTCAAACCCGCGAGACTATGACCGAGACGACACCAGCCATCGCCGAAATGACCTTTGAGCAGGCCCTGAAGGCGCTCGAAGATGTCGTACGGCGGCTCGAAACCGGTGAGGTGCCGCTGGAAGAATCGATCTCGCTTTATGAGCGCGGAGAACAACTGCGCCAGCTCTGCCAGGCAAGGCTGGATGCGGCGCAGGCGCGGATCGAGAAGATCGTCGCGGGACCGGACGGCAGGCCGACCGGCGCCGTGCCGTTCGACGCAGCCTGAACTTGAGGGCGGGGGACGTGCAGCTTGTTCCTTCCGGAAATCAGCTGGGCCGCGCATTCCAGCGGGTCCAGAGCGATATCGACAAGGCGTTCGACGCCTTGCTCGAAGTTCCCGAGGATGGACGCGAGCGGTTAGTTCGCGCGATGCGCCACGCTGCTATTGGCGGTGGCAAGCGCGTGCGGCCTATGCTGCTGATCACCACAGCGGAGATGTACGGTGTTTCCCGCGCGTCAGCTGTGCGCGCGGCATGCGCCATCGAGGCGATTCATGTCTATTCTTTGGTGCATGATGACCTGCCCTGCATGGACGATGACGACATTCGCCACGGCAAGCCGACCGTGCACAAGGAATTCGACGTCGCTACCGCAGTCCTGGCGGGGGATTCGCTGATCGCCCTGGCGTTCGAACTGCTGACCGATCAGGCGACCAGCACTGACCCCTTCGTTCGCTCCGAACTCGTCCACTGCCTGGCCGTGGCCAGCGGATCGGGCGGTATGGCGGGCGGCCAGATGATGGATATCGCGGCCGAGGGCGCGAACTACGATGTTCGCGAAGTCACCAAGCTGCAGCAGCTCAAGACCGGCGCCCTGTTGGGCGCGGCAGTGGAAATGGGCGCGATTCTGGGGCGCATTCCGGAAGAGGGGCGGGCGCACCTGCGCAATTATGCTCGCGACATCGGTCTCGCCTTCCAGATCGCGGACGACCTGCTCGATCACGAGGGCGACGAGACCAAAACCGGCAAGGCGCTGCGCAAGGACCAAGATGCGGGCAAGGCGACCTTCGTTTCCCTCATGGGCGCCAAGAAGGCGCGCGAACAGGCGAATGCGCTTAGCGAGCAGGCTGTCGGCCACCTCGCCGGGCACGGTAAAGAGGCGGACCTTCTGCGGGCATTGGCCCGCTTTGTGGTGGAGCGTGAAAATTGACCGAACGCGTCGGCCTCTATCCCGGTACCTTTGACCCGGTCACGCTCGGACACACCGACATTATTCGGCGTGGTGCCAAGCTGGTCGATCGGCTGATCGTGGGCGTTACGACGAATCCTTCCAAAGACCCGATGTTCAGTCCGCAGGAACGGATGGAGATGGTCCGCGCGGAAGTGGCCCGGCAGGGCCTCAGCAATGTCGAGGTGCGGGGCTTCGATGCTCTGCTGATGAAGTTCGCCGAAAGCATCGGTGCCAACGTGATCGTACGCGGATTACGGGCAGTCGCGGATTTCGAATACGAATACCAGATGGCCGGGATGAACCAGCAGTTGAACGCCCGGATCGAAACAGTTTTCCTGATGGCCGATGTCTCATTGCAGCCTATCGCCAGCAAACTGGTGAAGGAAATCGCCCTGTTCGGCGGTGAGATCGCTCCTTTCGTCAGCCCTGACGTGCGCGAACAGGTAATCGCGCGCGTGGAACAGTTGGGCCGACGGGGAGAGCTTTGAGGACGAAATCCCGTTCATTGCACTGTCAGCGCCTAGCCGGTAGGGCGGCGCGACATTTCAAGGATCCTGTCGCCGCGATGTTGACCCGTTCTTTTGTTGCCGCGCTTGCGCTGCTTACCGTCGTTGCGCCCCCTGCTTTCGCTCAGGATGAGGCTCTGCAGGACGAGGCGGTGACGGCCCAGGTTCCCCAGACTCGTATGCCGCTGGCGGTGAATGCCGATATGACGCAGGATCAGGAGAACATCCTTTTCCTCGACCTGTCGAACGGCAAGAGAGTGGCGATCCGCCTCATGCCGCTGTGGGCGCCCAAGCACGTTGAGCGCATCAAGTACCTGACGCGCGAAGGGTTCTACGACGGTGTTCTGTTTCACCGCGTGATCGACGGCTTCATGGCGCAGACGGGAGATCCGACCGGTACCGGCCGTGGTGGTTCCGAACTCCCTGACCTTGAGGCAGAATTCAACGTCCTCCCGCATGTGCGCGGTACAGTGGCGATGGCGCGTACTGCGTCCGACAAGAACAGCGCCAATAGCCAGTTCTTCATCATGTTCTATCCGCGCTTTTCGCTGGATCGGAACTACACCAATTTCGGCCGTGTGATCAGCGGCATGGACGCGGTTGACGCCATTACTCGGGGCGAGCCACCTGCCAATCCGACGGTGATCGTGCAGGCGTCCATTGCTGCCGACAACAAACCGCCGAAGTTCGACTTGCCGGTTCAGCAGCCCGCCGTTCAGGTCCCGGCGCTTCCCGCGAACTAACGCATCGATCGCGCTCCCGAACCGGGATCGCGCTAGTTATCGCGAATTGGCGTAAAGGCCTGTCATGCGCGTCGATCTGTTCGACTTCGAACTGCCGCCTGAACGCATCGCTTTGCGCCCCGCGCGTCCGCGTGATGCGGCACGTATGCTGGTGGCCGGACGTGAAGGTCCATTCCAGGACGCTAGGGTAAGCGAACTTCCCGGGTTCCTTCGGGCTGGCGACGTGCTGGTATTCAACGACACGCGCGTCATTCCTGCGCAGTTGGAGGGGCAGCGCGGCATGGCCCGAATTGGCGCGACGCTGCACAAGCGCATCGACCTCAGGCGTTGGCAGGCCTTCGTGCGAAACGCCAAGCGCCTGCGGGAAGGCGACACTATCGACTTTCCGGCGGAAGTCTCCGCAGTTGCCGAGCAACGGCACGCCGATGGAAGTTGGACACTCGCTTTCGCCGGGGATGAACCGGTCGAAGTGCTGCTCGAACGTGCCGGCAAGATGCCTCTCCCGCCCTATATAGCGGGCAAGCGTCCCACAGACGAAGCCGACCTTTCCGATTACCAGACCATGTTCGCCAGCAAGGACGGCGCGGTCGCCGCGCCAACTGCGGCGCTGCATTTCACGCCCGATCTGCTCACTGGGCTTGCCGATGCGGGCGTCGTGCAGGAAACCCTGACGCTGCATGTCGGCGCTGGAACGTTCCTGCCGGTGAAAGCGGACGACACGGCGGACCATGCCATGCACGCGGAGTGGGGCAGCATTGATGCCGCCACGGCCGAACGCCTGAATGCTGCGCGCAGTAACGGCGGGCGGATCATCCCTGTGGGCACGACCAGCCTGCGCCTCTTGGAAAGCGCCGCAGACGAAACTGGTGCCGTCCTGCCTTTCGAAGGCGACACCTCGATCTTCATCACGCCCGGCTATCGGTTCAAGGCGGTGGACGGACTGATGACGAATTTCCATCTGCCACGCTCGACCTTGTTCATGCTGGTGAGCGCGCTGATGGGGCTCGAGCGGATGCAAGCGGTCTACGCGCACGCGATTGCGGAAGAATACCGCTTCTACAGTTACGGCGACGCCAGCCTGTTGCTGCCCTGATCTTTCCGGCGCCTGCTTGCATTACGAAACTCTCGGTTCATACCTGCCAACGTGCAGGATCCGATTCTAAGTATTCGTGGTTTATCGAAGACCTACAAAGGTGGGACGACCGCTCTTGCGGGTGTCGATCTTGATATCCGCCGCGGAGAAATATTCGCTCTGCTTGGGCCAAATGGAGCGGGCAAGACCACGCTGATCGGCGCGGTTTGCGGTCTGTTGCAGCCCAGCGGCGGGACCATCGAAGCTTTCGGGGTGGACGTGCAGCGCAACTGGCGCGACGTGCGCAGGCGCATCGGGCTGGTTCCTCAGGAGCTGGCCTTCGATATGTTCGCTCACGTCGGCCGCTCGGTGCGGTTTTCGCGCGGACTGTTCGGTCTGCCCGCTGACCCGCAGCGCATCGAACAGGTGCTGCGCTCGCTCAGCCTGTGGGAGAAACGTGACGCACGTATCCGCGAACTTTCGGGCGGAATGAAGCGGCGCGTAATGATCGCGAAGGCGCTCAGTCACGAACCCGACCTGCTCTTTCTCGACGAGCCGACGGCTGGTGTGGACGTTGAGCTTCGGCGCGACATGTGGCGTCAGATCGGCGCGCTGCGCGACGCTGGTACGACGATCATTCTCACGACCCACTATATCGAAGAAGCCCAGGAAATGGCCGACCGGGTAGGTGTCATCAACAAGGGCAAGTTGCTGTTGGTGGACGAGAAGGACGCCATCATGGCCAAGCTCGGCAGTACAGAGGCGCGGGTTTCACTCATCCAAGCGTTAGCGGAGCTGCCTGAGGCTCTTTCCGCCTATCCGCTTTCCATTGAGGATGCGGGTCGCACTTTGGTCTATCGCGGTGGCGACGGGACGGGGAAGGGCAAGCGCGAAGCCGCAGAGGTCATCAAGGCGCTCGTCGATCTCGGGATCGGCTTCGAAGGTATCGAGACCAAGGAATCCAGTCTGGAGGATATCTTCGTCGATCTGGTCGAACACGGCGAGGCCGCAGCATGAGCGGGCCAAGCTTTCACGGCGCGGTGGCCATCTTCCAAAGCGAGCTGTCGCGGTTCTTCCGCACGGCTTTCGGCTCGATCCTGTCTCCTGTGCTCACGACTTCGCTGTACTTGGTGGTATTCGGCGCGGCGATTGGCGGGCGCATGGATCCGGGGCAGTTTGGCGGCGCAAGCTACGGCGCTTTCATTGTGCCCGGCCTGATTATGCTGACCTTGCTCAGCGAAAGCACTTCCAATGCAAGCTTCGGCATCTACATGCCGCGCTTCACCGGTGCGATCTACGAGTTGCTGAGCGCCCCGGTGGGCGTTGCGGAAATACTCGCGGGCTTTGTCGGGGCGGCGGTGGCGAAGTCCCTGATAATCGCGGCGATCATCCTCCTCACAGCCATGCTGTTCGTGGATTATTCGATTGCCCATCCAATCTATGCTGTGGGCTACATCGTTCTGGTGGCGACGGCGTTCTCGTTGTTCGGCTTCATCTTGGGCGTCTGGGCCGATGGCTTCGAGAAGCTGCAGATCGTGCCCATGCTAGTGCTCACGCCGCTGACGTTCCTTGGCGGCACCTTCTTCACTATCACCATGCTGTCAGAGCCATGGCGCACGGTCGCGCAGTTCAATCCGATCTTTTACCTCATCAACGGGTTACGCTGGACCTTTACGGGGACGGCGGACGTCCCGATCGGTCTTGCCTTCGGGATCACGGCGGGCTTCATCGCGCTATGCGTCGCGGTTATCGCTTTCATCTTCCGGACGGGCTGGCGGCTGCGCGATTGAGCCGTTAGCAAGCGATCGCATGATGTCGCCTGTTCGCTACCCCCTTGTTCTCGGCCTTGCCGTTTGCTCAGTGCCTGCCTCGGCGGCGCTGCCCGATCCCGTTCGCGAGATGATCGAAGCTGCTGTGGCCACCGGAGACCCCGCCAAGGTCCGCACACTGGTGGATATCGCCAAGCAGACGAATCCCGATGACACTGCAGAGATCGATGCGATCCACAGCGTATTTCGGGAGCAGCAGAGAGAAATCGCTGCCGCGGAAGCCGCACGGAAGGAGCAGGAGGTCCGTGCGGCAGGACTGTTTGATCGGTGGAGCGGAAGAGGCCAAGTTGGCGCGTTCCAGTCTTCGGGCAACAGCAGCAACGTGGGGGCCACGCTCTCGCTTGCGATGGAGCGCACCGGGATCGACTGGCAGCATCGTTTCAGGGTCAACACGGACTATCAGCGAAGCAACGGCCGGACTTCGCGCGAGCAGTACCTCGCCCTGTACGAGCCGCGTTTTCAGATCAATCGCGGCCTGTTCTCCTACGGGCTCGCGCAGTACGAACGCGATCGCTTCCAGGGCTTCTCCTCGCGCTATTCGCTATCCGGTGGCCTTGGTTACAAGGTTCTCGATGGCAAAAACGCCCAGCTGTCGGTCAAGGCCGGCCCGGCGTGGAGGCGGGTTGATTTCCTCGACGGCCGGACTGACACGAGCCTCGGCGCGCTCGCCGGGTTGGATTTTGACTGGCAGGTCGCCCGCTCCCTCAAGTTCACGCAGGACGCCGATTTCGTGGCGGATGGCGGTGGCTCAGCCACCGTTCTAATCGATTCCAACAACACCAGTGTTCTGCTGACCAGCGGTCTGGAAGCGAAAGTCAGCGACAGACTGACCACGCGACTATCCTATACGCTGGACTATGACAGCAACCCGCCTGGCAGCGCGGTTAAAACCGACACACTAACCCGGTTCACATTTATCTATGGCTTCTGAAGCTCCCCGCTTCGCTTTCACGATCGACGCGACTGACGGGAAGGCCCGGACAGGCCGCATCGCCATGCGTCGCGGAGACATTCGCACCCCCGCTTTCATGCCCGTTGGCACTGCGGCGACCGTCAAGGCGATGAAGCCGGAAACGGTGCGGGCCACGGGCGCGGACATCATCCTCGGCAATACATATCACCTGATGTTGCGCCCCGGCGCGGAACGCGTGGCACGTCTTGGCGGCTTGCACCGCTTCATGAACTGGCAGCGGCCCATCCTGACAGACAGCGGCGGCTATCAGGTGATGAGCCTGTCCGACCTCAGGAAGCTGACAGAGCATGGCGTGGAGTTCCGCAGTCACCTCGACGGGTCGAAGCACATGCTGACGCCCGAAAGGTCGATGGAAATCCAGCGTCTGCTCGGCTCCGACATTGTCATGGCCTTCGATGAATGCCCGCGCGCGGACAGGCCGATCGACGAAATCCGGTCATCGATGGAGCTTTCGATGCGCTGGGCGGCGCGCAGCCGCGCCGGCTTCGATGCGGGCTGCGAGCATGCCGAGAACGCTGCCCTGTTTGGCATCCAACAGGGGGCGTTGGACGAAAACCTGCGACGCGAAAGCGCTCAGGCCCTGCGGGAAATCGGCTTCGACGGCTACGCGATCGGGGGCCTAGCGGTGGGCGAGGGGCAGGAGGCCATGTTCGCCACACTGGATTTCGCGCCCGGCATGTTGCCCGAAGATCGCCCCCGTTACCTGATGGGCGTCGGTAAGCCCGATGACCTAGTGGGTGCGGTCGAGCGGGGGGTGGACATGTTCGACTGCGTTCTGCCCACGCGGTCCGGGCGAAACGGCCAGGCTTTCACCTGGGACGGCCCGCTCAACCTGCGCAATGCGAAGCACACGGAGGACACCGGCCCACTAGACGAAGGCTGCCCCTGTTCCGCGTGCGCCAGCTATTCGCGCGCCTATCTGCACCACCTGCAAAAGAGCGGCGAGATACTTGGCGCCATGCTGGTGACCGAGCACAACCTCACGTTCTATCAGCAATTGATGCAGGCTATGCGCGACGCGATCGCGGAAGGGCGCTTCGCCGCCTTCGCGAACGATTTCAGGCGGCGATACCTGGGTTAGAACGTTCCGAGATTCGGCGCTCTTTCGGCTTTTCGGGAGCCCTAAGTTGTCGCGCCGCAGCTTTGATTGGCGGGCTGCGTCGGTGGGTGGCCAAAACGGACCCTGAAGGAAAAGGGCGGCCCCGCAGGACCGCCCTCTTATATCGTAGCCGGAAACCGGATTAGCGCGAGTAGAACTCGACGACCAGGTTCGGTTCCATCGTGACGGGGTAGGGAACCTCGTCCAGCTTGGGCACGCGCGTGAAGGTCACCTTGTCGGTGCCATCGGAGGCGACGTAGTCCGGAATATCGCGCTCAGGCAGGCTCTGTGCTTCGATGACGAGCGCCATTTCCTTGGCCTTGGAGCCCAGGCTCACAACGTCGCCCGGCACGACCTTACGGCTCGCGATGTTGCACTTCACGCCGTTCACGCGAATGTGGCCGTGGCTGACGATCTGACGCGCCGCGAAGATCGTCGGCGCGAACTTGGCGCGGTAGACGATCATGTCCAGGCGCTGTTCCAGCAGACCAATCAGGTTCTGCCCGGTGTCGCCCTTCATGCGCGCGGCAGCCTTGTAGGTCGCCTTGAATTGCTTCTCGGTGACGTCGCCGTAGTAGCCCTTGAGCTTCTGCTTGGCGCGCAGCTGCAGGCCGAAGTCGCTCATCTTGCTCTTGCGGCGCTGACCATGCTGGCCCGGGCCGTACGAACGGCGGTTCACGGGGCTGTTAGGACGGCCCCAGATGTTTTCGCCCATGCGGCGGTCGAGTTTATGCTTGGCGCTTTTGCGCTTCGACATGCGTCGTACTCCAAATTTGCTGTCACCGCCCCAGTGGCGGCGCTTCAACCCGGCATCGCACCGCATAACCTTCCGTCATGCGCGGCCGCCGCTTCACCGGGGTGCGGGACCAATTGCGAGCGGCGCCCTTGGCCGCTTCGCGTTCGAAAGTCAATTGTCAGGTGGTTGCTCGACTGGAGCACGCTCAGTTCGACCGAGACCGTCTGCGGCTTGCTAATAGACGTGCCCGGCGCCGCGCTGTTCTTTAAGCGCTTCTGATTGCAGCAAGCTCCGTTCAGTTCTGTCACGAGCCTGGGTGTGCCCTTCCTTCAGCTCATCCCATTGCCGCTGAGTCAGGCAAACTCTTCGAACGCGGGTAAGCGAGCCGGTAACCTTTTCGGTGTGGCATACCCTTTTCTCATTGCGCGAAGTGTCCGGCGCCGAACTTTGCGCTGCTGCCGGGGGCGCAGCTGTTGCCAAGGCGAGAGCAGCTATCGTCATGGTCTTCATGGGGTTCTCCGACTTCAGCTACGTTCTAACTGCGCTCACTCAAATAAGATTCGACTGCAGTGCCTCCCGGGTGAGCTAGAATGTGTGCCCGTGGCCACTAGGGCCACCCAGTCCGGTGCGGTTAGTCATTGCCTCAGCATGATTGGCGCTGCGCTCAAGCCGATTCAACGAGCGTGCTCGGTCTTCCGCCAATTGATCCCATTCGCGTTGGCTCATGCATACTCGTCGGACGCGAGTCAGCGAGCCGGTTATCTTTTCCGACTTGCAAACCCTCTTTTCAGTAGCTGCAGTGTCATTGTCTTGGGCTGACGCGGGGGGTGCAATGAACGCCAGCACAGCACCGGCGACGTATAATGCTTTCATCATCCACTCCCGTTATCGTTGTGCGGTTAGATAACAGGAATGGATGAATTATACTAGAGAAGGTCAATTATTTGAGAAGTTGCTGCAATTTCAGAATTTATTGCTGCCCCATCTGATTTCTAGACGCATCTCTGGAAATATCGTTCACACCTCGTTGAGCGTTTTCAGAGAGCTGATCCCATTCCCGCTGGGTCATGCAGACACGCCGTACTCGAGTGAGAGACCCGGTAATCTTTTCGCTTTTGCAGACGCGCTTTTCCTTGGCTGCGCCTTCATTGCTGGAAGAGGTATTCTGAGGCGCGGCAGCGACCGCCGTGCCTGCCATCAAAAAAGTCGCAGCAGCCAATAAAAAAGAAATCCGCATCCCAGTTCCTCACCCATATTTGTTCGCGCCAAGCTAACATGGCCGCAGGATGAGGGTAAACGTTTGGATTGTCGCTACTTGTCGCGCGGCGGTTTCTGCAAATAATTGAGAACGCCGCGGAGGGTGCGCACTTCGAGATGGTTCCAAGCCGGTTTGGTCAGCACGCCCCGCAGGGTGCGGCGGGTGGCCTCGGCGCGGGCGGGGGGCAGGAAGTATCCGCGTGGTTCCAGAAGCGTTTCGAAATGCCCGATGAGGCCTTCCAGATCGTCCTGATCTGCTGGCGGGAGCAATTCTTCCAGCGGGGGCTGCGCCAGGTCCTGCGATCGTGACCATTCGTAGGCCAGCAGGATCACGGCCTGCGCCAGATTCAGCGAACCGAACTCGGGATTGACTGGCACCGTCACAATTGCGCGCGCCAGCGCAACGTCATCTGTTTCGAGCCCCGACCGTTCCGGTCCGAACAGCACGGCGCTTTTTCCGGATTGGGAGCGGATCGCGCTGGCGGCTGCGTCTGGCGTTAGCACCGGCTTGGTGACGCCCCGTTTGCGCACTGTGGTGGCGTAGACGTGCGCGCAATCGGCCACGGCTTCCGCCACGCTTTCGAACACCGTGGCCTGCTCCAATACGATGTCGGCGCCGGACGCAGCGGGGCCGGCAGAGGGATTGGGCCATCCATCGCGAGGGGAGACCAGGCGCATCTCGGTCAGCCCGAAATTGAGCATCGCCCGCGCCGCCTTGCCGATGTTCTCGCCCAGTTGCGGGCGGACGAGAACGATTACCGGCTTGTCACTTGTTCCCGACATCGCGCACGCTGCTGGCGAATTCTTCGAAGTCGCGCGCCTCAGAGAAGTCGCGATATACAGAGGCGAAGCGGATGTAGGCCACCGCGTCTAGCTGGCGCAGCCCTTCCATCACCATTTCGCCTATCCTGTCGGATGGGATCTCGCTCTCACCAGCAGTCTCAACCTGACGCTGGATGCCCGAAACAAGCTGGTCGATCCGCTCTTGTTCGACCCCTCTCTTACGACAGGCTAGGGCAACCGACTGTTCCAGCTTGGCCCTCTCGAACGGCTCACGCTTCCTGACCCCGTCTGCGGCGCCGCTCTTGATCACCATGACCTCGCGCAGCTGAACCCGCTCAAACGTCGTGAACCTGCCGCCGCAGCCATCGCACTGGCGCCGTCGCCGGATGGCGGTGTTGTCCTCGGTAGGGCGTGAATCCTTTACCTGACTGTCGTCATGGGCACAGAACGGGCAGCGCACCTTAGGGCCGTATTCTCTTGTAGAGCATGAAGCCTGCGCCAGCGAGCATGGCCAGCGGCCAGGCGCTACCGAGCAACAGGGCACCGGCTGCGCCGCCCACAGCACCGCCAACGATCACTGGCTTGCTCGACGGATGGGCAAGGCCTTGCTTGCCCATCGCCTTCACCTCGGAAACGGCGTCCACAAGCAACCTATCGTCGATCGGCTTCTGCGACATGATTACCTCCCTGGGTAGACGGGAAATGCCTCGCACAGCTCAGCAACGCGGCGACGGACGCTCTCTTCCACCTGAGCATCGCCCTCATCGCCGTTCCTGCGCATGCCTTCCAGCACCTCTGCGATCAGGCCGCCGACCTTGCGGAATTCTGCCGGGCCGAAGCCGCGAGTGGTTGCAGCAGGAGTGCCGAGACGGACGCCGGACGTCTTCGTCGGTGGCAGCGGATCGAACGGAATCGAGTTCTTGTTGCAAGTGAGGAACGCGCGGTCGAGGCCGACTTCGGCCGCCTTGCCGGTCACTTCCTTGGGACCCAGGTCCACCAGCATGAGGTGGTTGTCGGTGCCGCCGGAAACGATCCGCAGACCGTGTTCTTCCAGGCTGGCCGCAAGCGCCTTGGCGTTCTCCACCACGGAGCGGGCGTAGACCTTGAATTCCGGACGTAGCGCTTCACCGAAAGCGACGGCCTTGGCCGCGATCACGTGAACCAGCGGGCCGCCCTGCATTCCGGGGAACACGGCGGTGTTGAACTTCTTTGCCAGCGCTTCGTCGTTAGTCAGGATGACGCCGGAACGCGGGCCGCGCAGGCTCTTGTGCGTGGTCGTCGTGACGACGTGTGCATGCGGGAAGGGCGAAGGGTGGGCACCGCCCGCGACCAGGCCCGAGAAGTGCGACATATCGACCAGCAGATAGGCGCCAACCTCGTCCGCGATTTCGCGGAACGCAGCGAAATCCCAATGGCGCGGATAGGCGGTGGCGCCTGCGATGATCAGCTTCGGCTTGTTCTCGTGAGCGAGCTGACGAATCGCATCCATGTCGAGCCGCTGGTCTTCCTTGCGAACACCATAGGGCACCGCGTTGAACCACTTGCCGCTCATGTTCACGGGCGAACCATGAGTGAGGTGACCACCTGCCGCCAGATCGAGGCCCATGAAGGTGTCGCCGGGCGTCAGCAGCGCCAGGAACACGGCCTGGTTCATCTGGCTGCCGCTGTTGGGCTGCACGTTGGCGAACTTGCAGCCGAAAAGGGCCTTGGCGCGTTCGATCGCCAGCGTCTCTACCTCGTCCGCGTAGTCGCAACCGCCGTAGTAACGACGGCCAGGATAGCCTTCCGCGTACTTGTTGGTGAACACCGATCCGGTCGCTTCGAGCACGGCCGGGCTGGCGATGTTCTCGCTGGCGATCAGTTCGATCCGGTCGCGCTGGCGCCCCAGTTCGCGGCCGATGATGGCAGCGACATCAGGGTCAGCGTCTTGCAGGCTGTCATGCCAGAAGCGGTTGAGCGGATCGGCTGCGGCGGCGGGGTTGATCTGCGAACTCATGAAATCAGGCGTCCTGAGGGGATTTGGAGAGCTTTTCGACGCGCCGGGCATGCCGGTCGCCAGCGAAGGGGGTGTTGAGGAAGGCCTCAATGCAGGCCTTGGCCATGTCGATACCGGTCAGCCGCGCGCCAAGCGCGATCACGTTGGCATCGTTATGCTGGCGGGCAAGGCTGGCCGAAAGCGGTTCCGACACGAGTGCGCATCGCGCTGCCGGAATGCGGTTCACGGCGATCGAAATGCCGATACCACTGCCGCAAAGGGCAACGCCGAAGTCGGATGTGCCGGCGGCGATATGCTGGCCCAGCTTGTAGCCGTAGTCGGGATAATCGACCGACTCAGCACCGTTCGTGCCGAGATCGGCCACGTCGTGACCGAGGCTGCGCAGCCAATCGGCGAGCTCGCCTTTCAGTGCGAAAGCCGCGTGGTCGGAAGCGATGGCGATCTTCATCGGAGCGCACATAGTGATTTGCGCCTCGTGGTTCCACCGCAAATGCCCTTTGTCCCCGATGAGTGTGGCTATCTCGTAAGATTGCGTCCTTTTGCGCACTCACGTACATTCCTCGCCGGGCTGGGGCGAACGTAACAAAGCTTACGAGAGGAATGTCCGATGACGATGCACGCCAAGGCCCTTATCGCACTCAGTCCCGCGCTTTTATTGGCGGCCTGCGGTGGATCGAAAACCGAACCGGCGCCGACAGATACCGCCACCTCTGCCACGCCAACTGCCGCGATGGCCGATGCGCCAGTGGCATACGATTGCTTGCCCGCCCAGCGGCTGTCCGTTGCCTATGACAACAGCGCGGACCCGGCGAAGGCCGCTCTCACCCTCGATGGTAGAACCTATGATCTGACTGTCGGTGTCTCTGCCAGCGGCGCACGGTACGTCACGGAGAACGGACGAACCGCCGGCAAGACTCTTGTCTGGTGGAACAAGGGGCAGGACGGCACCCTTTACGAAGGCACGGCGGGCAACCCCGACGCCCCCGAGACCAAGATCGCGGAGTGCAGCCCATCCGTCGTTGCCGGATGAAGGAAAGCCCCGGCACTGTGAAGTGTCGGGGCTCCTGATGACTTCTCCAATTTCTTGAAGATGTCTCATTACCGAAGGATTTTCATCGTTCGGTTAAGTGGAAACGGATAAGCAGACCCCAGGTTCCCACGAGGAGAGAATTTTTCTCAGCGGGGAATTCTTGGGGGCAAAACGTGGCGATGACTGCTGAGGCTGTTTTGACCCGTCTCTTTGCCGACGCGGACTCGCGACGGTTTGGCACAGGCTGGATCAGTGGCATTCTGTCGATCGTCCTGGGCCTGCTGTCGCTGTTAGCCGTGCTCTGCCTTCATTTCCCGCAATGGCTGACTTTGCCTGAGTTACAGCCGTACTATCCGTTGGAATTGGTGCGGACCGCGATCGACCTTTCGATTCTCGTGACGCTGCTTCTGGCCGGCCTTTCCATGCTTCTGAGACGCAGGAAGGCGTTAGGCATCACCGCTCTCGAATTGGCAGCGCTGGCTCTGGCACTGGGTGCAGGCGGGATGGAAATTCCGCGCGTAGGCGAAAGCAGTGTTTATATCGGGCTGGACTGGTTCGTGCTGGGGACGATCTCAAGCGCCGCCTTGTTCGTGCCGCTGGAGCGGCTGTTCGCATTACGCGGGGAACAGGGACCGTTTCGGCCCGGTTGGCTGACCGACACCCAATACTTTTTCATGAGCCATGCGCTCGTGCAGGTGATGAGCGTAGCAGTGCTGGTTCCGGTAGTCAGCGTTAGTGCCTTGATCGCCATCCCGCCTCTGCAACAGGCGGTGCAGGCCGTTCCGCTGGTGCTCCAGTTTCTGCTTTGTGTGCTTGTGGCTGATCTCACGCAATACTGGGTCCATCGCGCATTTCATCGTGCGCGGTGGCTGTGGCGATTTCACGCGGTTCATCACTCGCTGGAATCGATGGACTGGATCGCGGGGTCGCGGCTGCACCTTCTCGACGTAATCGTAACTCGCGGGTTGGTGCTGCTACCGCTGGTCTTGCTCGGGTTCGATACCAAGGTGGTCTATGCATACCTCGGGCTGGTCTCGTTCCACGCGGTGTTTATCCACGCCAACTTTGCGCCGCGCGCTGCGTGGTTGGAACGCTGGATAGCGATGCCCCGCTTCCATCACTGGCACCACGCGATAGAGCCTGAGGCGATCGACAAGAACTTCGCCGTCCACCTGCCGATGATTGATCGCTGGTTCGGCACGCATCACATGCCGGACGATGAATGGCCGGGCGGCTATGGTATCGCGGGGACTCGCGCACCGGAGGGATACTTCCGGCAGCTCCTCTGGCCGCTCCGCCGCAAGGATGGGCCACCGATCCAGCCCTGAACGCATGAAAAACCCCGCCGAAGCGGGGCCTTTCGTCTTACTGGTCCAGGAAGCTGCGCATCTTGCGGCTGCGGCTCGGATGCTTGAGTTTCCTCAGAGCCTTCGCTTCGATCTGGCGGATACGTTCGCGGGTGACCGAGAACTGCTGGCCGACTTCTTCCAGCGTGTGATCGGTGTTCATGCCGATGCCGAAGCGCATGCGAAGCACGCGTTCCTCGCGGGGGGTTAGGCTGGCCAGCACGCGGGTGACGGTTTCCTTCAGGTTGGCCTGAATGGCCGCATCCACCGGGATGATCGCGTTCTTGTCCTCGATGAAATCGCCCAGGTGCGAATCTTCCTCATCGCCGATCGGCGTTTCGAGGCTGATCGGTTCCTTGGCGATCTTCATCACCTTGCGAACCTTCTCCAGCGGCATGGAGAGGCGTTCCGCCATTTCCTCCGGAGTCGGCTCACGGCCCTGCTCGTGCAGGAACTGACGGCTCGTGCGGACCAGCTTGTTGATCGTCTCGATCATGTGGACCGGAATACGGATCGTGCGCGCTTGATCCGCGATCGAACGCGTAATCGCCTGACGAATCCACCAGGTTGCGTAAGTGCTGAACTTGTAGCCGCGGCGGTATTCGAACTTATCGACCGCCTTCATCAGGCCGATGTTACCTTCCTGAATAAGATCCAGGAATTGCAGGCCGCGGTTGGTGTATTTCTTGGCGATGGAGATCACCAAACGAAGGTTGGCCTCCACCATTTCCTTCTTGGCGATACGTGCTTCGCGTTCAGCCTTCTGCACCGTGTTCACGATGCGGCGGAACTCGCTGAGCGCCATGCCGGTCTGGCTGGCGATATCGGCGATCTCGGCGCGAATACGCTCGACACCATCGGCCTCGTTCTCGGCGAACGCGGCCCACTTCTTGTCCTTCTTCGCCATCGAGGCGAGCCAGCTCTCGTCCAGCTCGTTGCCTACGTACGCACCAAGGAAGTCAGCGCGCTTCACCTTGTGACGTTCAGCAAGGCGCAGCATCTGCCCGCCCAGCGTCGTCAGGCGGCGATTGAAGGCATAGAGGTTGTCCACCAGGAACTCGATCTTGGTGGCGTGGAACTGCACGCTCTCCACCTCAGCGGTGAGCTGTTCACGCAGTTCTTCGTACTTCTTTTCCTTGGCGGCGGGGAAGTCCTCGCCGCGGCCGAGCACGTCGACGCGCTCTGCCTGGATCTTCTCGAACTTCTTGAAGAGGTCCGCGATGCGCGCGAAGCGTTCAAGCGCCTCGGGCTTAAGCGCGGCTTCCATCTGGGCGAGGCTGAGGGTGTTGTCTTCCTCTTCCTCTTCCTCGCGGCGGCGCTGGCGCGGTTCACCGTTTTCGTCCTCGTCGCCCTCTTCTTCTTCCTCGGGCTCCTCTTCCTCCTTGAAGGAGGGGCCTGCGGTCTCTTCGCTTATTTCGCCGCTATCGTCCTCGTTCTCCTCCTCCATCTTTTCGACGGGAGGTTCCTTGGACAGCATCGCGTCAAGATCGAGGATCTCTCGCAGCTGCATTTCGCCGGCGTTCAGCGCTTCCGACCACTGGATGATGGCGTGGAACGTGATCGGGCTTTCGCACAGGCCCATGATCATCGTGTCGCGACCGGCCTCGATCCGCTTGGCGATGGCGATTTCGCCTTCGCGGCTGAGCAGTTCGACCGCGCCCATTTCGCGCAGGTACATACGCACCGGGTCATCGGTACGTTCGGTCGTTTCTTTCTTTTTCTTTTCCGGAACGTGGCCGGAATCGTCGCCATCGGCGCCGTCGTCAGACGATGCTTCTTCCGCGTCGTCGCTGTCGTTCTCGGCGTCTTCCTCGGCAGCGTCTTCGTCAGTTTCGACGATGTTCACGCCCATTTCCGAGATCGCAGACATCACGTCTTCGATCTGTTCGCTGGACATCTGATCCTGCGGAAGCGCCTCGTTCAGCTCGTCCACGGTGATGTAGCCCCGGCGCTTGGCCTTGGCGATAAGCTTCTTAATCGAGGCCTCATTGAGGTCGATCAGGGGTGCGTCGTCGGTCGCGGTGGTGTCTTCCGAAGCCATGATCTCTTGCGTCAACCTGTTTCCTGTCCGTCCGCCGTGGGGGGATTACCCGCAGCGTGCGCCTTATGCCCCTCGTCCGCCCCGCTTTCCGCCAGGGCGGCGCGTTTGCGCGCCATGTGCCCGAGTCGCGACTCGATTTCCAGCTTTCGTTGCCGCAGACGTTGCTGCTCAGCGAAAGCCCCGTCGGGGTCGATGTCGAAACGGGCCGTAGCCGCAGCGATGGCAGCATCAAGCGCTGGCCGTTCGACCAGCAGCGCCACCGCTTCAGCCAGTTCCTCGCGCGCGACCTGCGGATCTGTGCCTTCACTCAGGAAGGAAAAGAAAGAGCTATCCGGCGGCGGCGTCTGGAGGCCTGCGGCGGATATGGTGCGGCTTGCGCGTCCTTCAAGGCTTTCTGCGTGGTCCAGCAGATTGTCGATCGCGCCAGCCAGCTTCGGTTCTGCCGGCGACAGGCTGAGCAACGCTTCCGCGTGACGTGAAATCTGGTCGGGATGGCGGGCCAGCCCGGCCAGCACAGCCAGCGCCAAAGTATCGCGAGAATTGACGCTCGCCGAACGCCGAAGACGGTCGGACGCGCCTTGCTTTGCCGGCTTCCCGCCAAACCGCTTGCCGGTAAATTCAGGGCGGGGCGTGAACTCCCTGCGCGGAAACGCGAATGACGAGAATCGGTCGAGCAAGTCGCGTCGGTAGAGTGCTGCGATATCGGGGTCCTGGATCGCTTCGACGTGAGCCAGCAGGCGTGCCTTCAACCCGGCCTTTTCCTCCGGCGAGTTGAGGGGCGCGGCCTCGCGTTCGTGGTCCCACAGCATGTCGAGCAGGCTACCGGGTTCAGCCAGCAACCGCTCCATAGCGTCGCGGCCTTTCGCCTTGATCAGATCGTCCGGGTCCATCCCGGCGGGCAAGGTGACGAATTGCAGCGACTGACCCGGCCGTAACATCGGTAGCGCCCGCGTCGCTGCGCGCATCGCGGCGCGGCGTCCGGCCGCATCGCCGTCGAAGCAGAGCACCGGCTTGTCCACCAGTCGCCAGAGCAGCTCAATCTGTCGTTCGGTCAGTGCGGTGCCCATCGGAGCCACTGCGTCTTCCATCCCGGCGGCGGCCAAGGCGATCACGTCCATGTATCCTTCGACCACCACGATCCGGTCGCTCTTGCGCGATGCCGGCCCCGCACGATGCATGTTGTAGAGTGTGCGCCCCTTGTCGAACAACGCGGTATCGGGTGAATTCAGATACTTCGGGGCGTCTTTTTTGTCCTTGTCGAGTATACGTCCGCCGAACGCGATGATACGGCCGCGTGCATCGTTGATCGGCAGCATGAGGCGGTCTCGGAAGCGGTCGTAAGGTTCCTTGCCATCGACCGCGATCCTCAGCCCGGTCTGGATCAGCATGGACTCCTCAAACTGGGGGAGGGCCTGCTTCATCGCGACACGGCTGTCGGGCGCGTAACCGAAGCCAAACCGTTCGATCGTCCGCTCGTTAAAGCCGCGGATCTTGAGGTAATCGCGCGCCTTCGCACCGCCGGGACTCTGAAGATTGCTGACGAACCAGTCCTGCGCCGCCGCCATGACGTCATGCAGACCGGCCCGTTGCTCAGCCTCCTGCGCCTCCCGCGGATCGGGGCGAGGGACATCAAGCCCAGCCTCCGCTGCGAGTTCCTTAACGGCGTCCATGAATGACAGGCCGCGCTGATCGGTCATCCAGCGGATGGCATCCCCGTGGGCTCCGCAGCCGAAACAGTGGTAGAAACCCTTTTCGTCACTGACCGTGAAGCTGGGTGATTTCTCGTTATGGAACGGGCAGCACGCCTTCCATTCCCGCCCCGCACGAGTGAGCTTAGTGGTGCGCATGACCAGGCTCGATAGCGTTACGCGGGCGCGCAACTCATCGAGGAAAGCCTGGGATAGCGACAATGCGGATTCTCCTGGGAAGCGACTGTCCAGGTAAGACAAGTCAACCACTAGGCCCTTAACCCTTGGTTCTATAGTCGGACCTACACCGACTTTCCACGCGATACGATACGAAGCGGGAAGATGGACCACGGGTATCCGCACAGAAGCGCCGCAGATAAGTGGTTGGATCGGTTCTTCGCCTCGCTTCAGGGCGGGGTGCCGCAATGCGAAATGGAACTGCGCGACCAGGTCGTATCCCTGCTTTTCCGCTGGCGCGTGAGCATTCCCGTATCCGTTTTCAGCTCATTCGCCCTGGCGATGACCGCGATCGTGACGATCGGCGCAACCTGGCAGCGGTCTGGGCCATAGTCGATATGACCTTGGGCGCGGCCCGGTGGCGGCTCGTCAGCATGCCAGGATTGAATACCATGTCCCAGCGTGCCCGCGGGACCGGTTGGCTGACCCTGATGGGCCTCGCATGGGCCTCCATGCTCGGGATGGCAGCTGCGCTCTCGTTACTGAGCGGCAATATGACGCTGACGATGCTGGCGGTCACCACAATTGCCGGTGCCGTCGGCGTTGTCAGCTTCCGCAATGCACCAACGCCCCGTGCGGCGAAGATCATGATACTCGTGCTCGCCCTGCCAATCTCGGTAGCGGGCATTCTGGCGGAAAATGACGCCGTGTTGGCCGTGACGATTTTCACGCTGCCTTGGTGTCTGATGCTGTTCTTCCTGGTGCAGCAGAACTTTGACGTGTTTTGCGGAGCAGCAAGAACCAAGATACATCTTCACGAAGTCGCGCGGACGGACCCGCTGACCGGGCTTTCCAACCGGCTGTTGTTCGCTGAGCGTGTCGACGAACTTACCGACATGCCGGCAGGGTGTACGGCCAGCATCGCCTGCCTCGACCTCGATGGTTTCAAGCAGATCAACGACAAGTACGGGCACGATGTCGGCGATCACCTGCTGCAAAATGTGGCTGACCGGCTGAGTGCCTCGATCCGCAAGAATGACGACGTTTTCCGCCTGGGTGGCGACGAGTTCGCCATCATCATGCACAACACTCCGCTTCACGAGGCGGATCGCGTGATCGACCGTATCATCACTGAGGTAGGGCACGACTACGACCTGGGTCGGGGCATCAAAGTTCGAGTCGGCGTCAGCGTCGGTAGCGCGGAGTGCCTCGGCGGCTCAGGCGACATGGCTGAAGTTCTGCGTGCGGCCGACCGCGCCCTTTATCGTGCGAAGGAACAAGGGCGCGGACGTCATGTGCACATCGCGGCCGCGCGATAGGCGCAGCCGACGGGATTTCAGGCGAGCGAAGCCTTAACCCAACCGCTGGCACGGCCCATGTCGAGAACCGTGCTGTGGCGTGCCTTCAACTCGGCCATCACGCGGCCCATGTCCTTCATGCCGCTGGCGCCGAGTTCCGTCTTGATCGATTCGATGGCCGCCTTCGTTTCGGCTTCATCCATCTGGCGGGGCAGGAATTCCTCGATCACCGCCAGTTCGGCGCGCTCGACCGCGGCGAGTTCCTCGCGGCCACCGGTTTCGTACATCTCGATCGACTCGCGGCGCTGCTTGGCCATCTTCTGCAGGGTGTCGATGATCATCGCGTCGTCTTCCATCGGCTGTGACGCGGTGCGCTGCTCGATATCGCGGTCCTTCACCTTGGCCAGGATCAGGCGTACAGCGGCAAGGCGTTCCTTGTCGCCGCCCTTCATTGCCGAGATCTGGGCTTGCTTGAGATCGTCGCGGAGCATTTTGGTATCTTTCCGGTGGATGGTTTAGTTGTGGGCCCGCCTAGCGTCATTTTTAACCGCTGGCGAGGTTGACGGCGGGTAGGGCGAGGTCTAGCGGCCACGACTTAGCACCTACTGCTGGAAAACCCCTCGAACGGAGAGCCCATGGCCCTGCCTGCCCCTTCTGCTGCCCAACCCAAGGGGGCCACTGGCGTCCTCGTCCTCGCCGATGGCACAGTCATCTGGGGAAGGGGCTTCGGCGCCGTGGGCAATGCCGTCGGTGAAGTTTGCTTCAACACCTCGATGACCGGTTATCAGGAGATCATGACTGATCCGTCCTACGCCGGGCAGATCGTCACGTTCACCTTCCCGCATGTCGGAAACGTCGGCACCAATGCCGACGATGTCGAATCGGCCGTGGAGGGTGCGGTTGGCTGCGTAGTGCGTGAAGACGTCACCCAATCGTCGAGCTTCCGTGCAGAGCGCGAGTTCTCGGACTGGCTGGCGGCGCAGGGTAAGATCGGCCTTTCGGGCATCGACACCCGCGCGCTCACCCGCCGTATCCGCGTCAGCGGCGCGCCCAACGCCGTGATCGCGCATGATCCCGCAGGCAAATTCGATATTCCCGCGCTGGTAAAGCGTGCTCAGGAATGGCCCGGCCTTGTCGGCATGGACCTGGCGCGCCGCGTCAGCCGTTCCGATGATCAGGACTGGGAAGGCGGCATCTGGTCGCTAGGCAAGGGTTATGCCCGCGCTCCGCGCGATGCTCGCCCTCACGTCGTCGCTATCGATTACGGCGCGAAGGACAACATCTTCCGCAATCTTGTGCAGGCTGGAGCGCGCGTGACGGTCGTGCCTGCGCAGACTGGACTGGATGAGATCCTCTCGCTTGAACCCGCTGGCGTGTTCCTGTCGAACGGCCCGGGCGATCCGGCTGCGACAGGTGAGTATTCCGTGCCGACCATCAAGGGACTGCTGGACAAGGACGTGCCGATCTTCGGCATTTGCCTCGGCCACCAGATGCTCGGCCTCGCGGCGGGGGCAAAGACCTCCAAGATGCATCAGGGCCACCGCGGTGCGAACCACCCGGTGAAGCGGTTGGAAGACGGCGTGGTGGAAATCACCAGCATGAACCACGGCTTCGCAGTCGATAATGCCTCGCTGCCCGATCACGTGGAGGAAACCCACGTCAGCCTGTTCGACGGCTCCAACTGCGGCATCGCGATCAAGGGCAAGAAGGCATTCGGCGTGCAATACCACCCCGAAGCCAGCCCCGGCCCGCAAGACAGCTTCTACCTGTTCGAGAAGTTCGTGGGGATGCTGGAGTGAGGCGTGTCAAATTAGTTTGGTTCGCCTTAGGGGCGGGCGCGGCGGCGTGTGCGTTCGTAGCGTCGAATTGGTTTTTCCGTTCGACTCCGGTCGATCAAGCTCAAACAGCTTATATCGTTCTTGCAGAGCCGATCTCGGAAGCCCCTCCCGATGATGACCACGTCGTGAAGGATACCGATTCAATTGCAAATACTACAGGTCAGCTATTGCGTGATTGCGGTTCGCGCGTGTTCGAGACGACGTTCTTGTACGACGATCACGGCGCGACAGCGGATTTCCCAATAATACCGGAAAATTTCGGTTCGTTGGAATGCGTTATCAATGCCGTTCGGGATCAAGACATTGGCTTTGAAGTCGAAGTCCGGTCGCCACCGAAAGCTGCGGATGAAATGAGGTCGGCAAGTAATGCCCAAAAGAACTGACATCTCCTCGATCCTCGTCATTGGCGCTGGCCCGATCATCATCGGCCAGGCGTGCGAGTTCGACTATTCCGGCACTCAGGCGATCAAGGCGCTGAAGGAGGAGGGCTACCGCGTGGTCCTCGTCAACTCCAACCCCGCCACGATCATGACCGATCCGGAATTCGCGGACGCCACTTACGTGGAGCCGATCACGCCGGAAATCGTCGCGAAGATCATCGAAAAGGAACGGCCTGACGCGCTGCTGCCCACGATGGGTGGCCAGACCGCGCTCAACACCGCGCTGGCGCTGTTCAACGACGGTACGCTCGAGAAGTACGGCGTGACCATGATCGGCGCCAATGCCGATGCCATCGACAAGGCCGAAGACCGCCAGCGTTTTCGCGAGGCGATGGACAAGATCGGCCTCGAATCCGCTCGCAGCGGCGTGGCCCACACGGTTGATGAAGCTTACGCCGTGCTGGAACGCACGGGCCTGCCCGCCATTATCCGCCCCAGCTTCACGCTGGGCGGCACCGGCGGCGGTATCGCTTACAACCGCAGCGAGTTCGAAGCGATTGTCCGCTCCGGCCTCGACGCCAGCCCGACCACCGAAGTCCTGATCGAGGAATCGCTGCTCGGCTGGAAGGAATACGAGATGGAGGTCGTGCGCGATCGGCACGACAACTGCATCATCATCTGTTCGATCGAAAACGTCGATCCGATGGGCGTCCACACCGGCGATTCCATCACCGTCGCCCCGGCGCTGACGCTGACGGACAAGGAATACCAGATCATGCGCAGCGCCAGCATTGCTGTGCTGCGTGAGATCGGCGTGGAAACGGGCGGCTCCAACGTTCAGTTCGCGGTCAATCCGAAGGACGGCCGCCTGATCGTGATCGAGATGAACCCGCGCGTGTCGCGGTCTTCGGCGCTCGCGTCCAAGGCCACCGGCTTCCCCATCGCGCGCGTCGCTGCCAAGCTGGCGGTCGGCTACACGCTTGACGAGATCACCAACGAGATCACCGGTGCAACCCCGGCCAGCTTTGAACCGACGATCGACTACGTCGTCACCAAGATCCCGCGCTTCGCTTTCGAGAAGTTCAAGGGCGCAGAGCCGCTGCTGAGCACAGCGATGAAGTCCGTCGGTGAAGTCATGGCCATTGGCCGCAACTTCAAGGAATCGCTGCAGAAGGCGTTGCGTGGTCTCGAAACGGGCCTCGATGGCTTCAACCGAATAGTGGAACTGGAAGGTGCGAGCCGTGACGAGATCACCGCCGCGCTGAGTCAGGCCACGCCGGATCGCTTGCTCAAGGTCGGTCAGGCCTTCCGCGAAGGCTTCACCGTCGAAGAAGTCAACGCGATTACCCACTACGACCTGTGGTTCCTGCGCCATATCGCGGAAATCATCGCGGAAGAGGTCGCCATTGCGAAGGACGGCCTGCCGAACGACGCTGTCAGCCTCCGCCGCCTGAAGTCGATGGGCTTTTCCGACAAGCGCCTCGCCACGCTGGCAGTGCGCTCTGTCGGCGTAGCGGGCGGTCTGGCTGAAACGCAGGCTCGCCGCTCGGGCCTGCTGCACGACGCTCTGCAAGCGATGGCCGGTGCCACCAGTGAAGATGAAGTACGCGCGCTGCGCCATCGCCTTGGCGTGTTCCCGGTATTCAAGCGCATCGACAGCTGCGCCGCCGAGTTCGAGGCGATCACGCCGTACATGTATTCGACCTACGAAGCGCCGACCTTCGGCGAGCCGGAAGACGAGGCCTACCCCAGCGACCGTCGCAAGATCGTCATCCTCGGCGGTGGTCCGAACCGGATCGGGCAGGGCATCGAGTTCGATTACTGCTGCGTCCACGCCTGCTTCGCGCTGAGCGAGGCCGGGTACGAAACAATCATGGTCAACTGCAACCCGGAGACGGTCAGCACCGACTATGACACCTCGGATCGCCTCTATTTTGAGCCGCTGACCGCTGAAGACGTGATGGAAATCCTGCGCGTCGAACAGCAGAGCGGCGAACTGGTGGGCGTGATTGTGCAGTTTGGCGGGCAGACCCCGCTCAAGCTCGCGCAACCGCTGGAGAACGCGGGTATCCCGATCCTCGGCACCTCGCCCGATGCGATCGACCTTGCGGAAGACCGTGAGCGTTTTGCGAAGCTGGTCAACGACCTCAAGCTGAAGCAGCCCCAGAACGGCATTGCCCGCAGCCGGGATGAGGCTTTGGCCGTCGCCCATCACATCGGTTACCCCGTGCTGCTGCGCCCCAGCTACGTGCTGGGTGGTCGTGCGATGGAGATCGTCGATTCCGACGCTCAGCTCGATGCCTATATCGCCACTGCGGTGAACGTCTCGGGCGACAGCCCCGTGCTGATCGACCAGTATCTGCGCGACGCGATCGAAGCTGACGTAGACGCTCTGTGCGATGGCGAGCAGGTCGTGATCGCCGGCGTGATGCAGCACATTGAGGAAGCGGGCGTCCATTCAGGCGACAGCGCGGCGACATTACCGCCGTACAGTCTGTCGGACGAAGTGATCGACGAGATGGAGCGGCAGGCGCGAGAGCTCGCCCTGGCTCTCGGCGTGCGCGGACTGATGAACGTGCAGTTCGCGGTCAAGGACGGCGAAGTCTATCTGATCGAAGTGAACCCGCGCGCCAGCCGCACGGTGCCCTTCGTCGCCAAGGCCATCGGCACGCCTATTGCCAAGATTGCCGCGCGCGTCATGGCGGGTGAGAAGCTGGCCGATCTGCCACCGGTCGATTGGCGCATCGATTACATGACGGTGAAGGAAGCCGTGTTCCCGTTCGCCCGCTTCCCGGGATCGGATCCGGCCCTGACGCCGGAAATGAAGTCCACCGGCGAAGTCATGGGTATCGATCGGGATTTCCCGACCGCCTACATCAAGTCGCAGTTGGGTGAAGGCACCCGGCTGCCTGATAGCGGCACGTTGTTCGTATCGGTGAAGGATAGCGACAAGCCGCATATCCTGAACGCGGTTCGACAACTGGCCCAGCAAGGTTTCCGGGTCGTCGCGACCGGCGGAACGGCACAGTATCTGTCGGACGCCGGCATTCCGGTGGAGCGGGTAAACAAGGTCGCCGAAGGGCGCCCTCATATCGTTGACCGCATCATCGATGGCGAGATCGCCTTGATCTTCAACACCACCGAAGGCTGGCAGAGCCATAAGGACAGTCAGTCCATTCGGGCGTCGGCGCTGAAAGAAAAGGTTCCGTACTACACCACCGCCGCATCCTCCGCCGCTACGGCGCAGGCGATCATTTCGGTCCGGGCCAGCGAACTTGAAGTGCGTTCGCTGCAAGACTATTATGGCTGAGCGACGGTAAATCTCCCGACATTTAAACGGCGCTCAACCGCCCCTATGGGGCGGGGGAGGGTAACTTTGGCGGGAAACACAAGGACAGACTGGGAAGCCAATGGAAAGAGTGCCGATGCTGGCGGAAGGCTATGAAAAGCTGACTGCCGACCTTCAGGTTCTGAGAGCTGAGCGTCCGAAGATCGTCGATGCGATCGAGGAAGCGCGCGCTCATGGCGATCTGTCTGAGAATGCCGAATATCACGCGGCCAAGGAACGGCAGGGCCATGTAGAGGCCCAGATTGCCGAGATCGAAGACCGCGTAAGCCGCGCCCAGATCATCGATCCGTCAACGCTTTCCGGTGATCGGATCGTGTTCGGCGCGACCGTCACAGTGCTCGACGATCAGGACAAGCCGCAGCGCTACCAGATCGTGGGTCAGACCGAAGCCGACGCCCGCAACGGACGCATTTCCTACGATTCACCCCTCGGCCGCGCCCTGATTGGCAAGCAGGTGGGCGAAGAAGTTGAAGTGACCGTGCCCAGCGGCGACCGCTTTTATCAGGTCGAAAAGATCGAATTTATCTGATGTGAAATTGGCGGACGTGCTGCGTCCGCCAATCTCCTATGCCTCGATCCCGATGGATCGGCAGGTCAGTCTACCGAAAGCTCGGGCTCCAGCAGCCGGTGCAGGTGGACGATCACATACCTCATCTCAGCATCGTCAACCGTGCGCTGCGCCCACGCGCGCCATGCTTCTTCCGCCTCAGCGTAACTGGGGAAGATGCCTACGATGTGGATGCCCTTTAGATCCTGAAATTCCAGCGTCTGAGGGTCGGAGACACGCCCACCCATTACCAGATGCAGCAGCTGTTTTCCCATGGCCTGACCTTCCGCCGTAAAGTAGTTTCATCTGCTTCCATACGGCATCGCGCTCGTGCTGCAAGTGCGAAGAGATGGTCAGTTGAAACGGTCGTGCAGTGCCTTGCCCAGCCGTTTGCCGGCGTGGCGGGTCGCACTGCGGGCAGCATCACCGATCTCGCCAGCCTTGTCCGCCGCCTCGCGTCCCGCACCGCGCGCGGCGGTGCTTAGATCGTCCAGCTTTTCGGCGCCCGTCTTGCTGGCCTCCGCGGCCGCAGCGATCGCTTGTTGCGCGTAAGCCATGGCGAATTGCGCACCTATTGCTGCAAGCCCACTGGCCGATTTCGCGGCGCGGTTGCCCAGCTTGCGGGTTGGAGAACGCTTGAAGAAGCTGCTGACGATCACGCCCAACGCAAGACCGCCGGCCACCGTTGCCACAGGATGGGCGCGAACGAAGTCGGTCAGCTTGTCCTTTGCCTCGATCGCCCGTTCACCGGCGCGGTCGACGATAGTAGTGCGTCCGCGATCATCATTCCGCTTCTGTGCTGCGGCCACCTTACGCTTCAACTGGGTACGCTTCGCTTCGGTCATTTCAGTCATCTTTCTCAGCGGTATCGCCCTGTTCGGAACGGTCGTAATCGTCCCACGGTTCCTCGGAACCGTCATCTTCCCCGATCAAACCGCCGACTAATTTCAGGATAGGGCCACGCGCGAACCACAGCACCACTGCCATGACGCCCGCTGCGACCACGCCCTTGTTGGATTCAGCGAAGTCCACCGCATCGTCCACCATGTCGAGCGTGCCTTCGCCCAATCGATCGGCCAGGCGAGCAGTCAGACCACGTTCGCGTACGCCGTCACGAATGTAGCTGATGTCGGCCTTGAACAGCGCCAGCGCCGCATCACGCAAAGCGCGGTCTTCAGCCAGTCTCTCTTCAAGCAGGCTCATTTCTCGCGCCTATCTTTGGCCGACCCCAGGTCGATGGCACCCATCAGTGCATGCCAGCGTTTCTGCGCCGCGCGAGCGGCAAGCAAGGCGCAGGCGATCAACAGGCCAACCACCAAGGCGCTTGCGCCAAAGGGCGTCAGAATCGGGGACAGCGCGATTATCAGGCCAACGGTCAGTCCGATCAGGGCGAGAACGGCAAACGCGGACGAAATCGCCACGTAAACGATCGCCTCCTTCGCACCATCAGCGATGAAGGCGACGCGTGTCTTCTGATAGGCAATCTCCGCCTCCAGATACGTCTTCCCGTCTTCGATCAGGGCTTCGACATCTTCCACCAGCGAACGGTCGCCGGCCGTCCCCGCGCCGTCGTCATCTGCGGACAAGGGGCCACGACCCCGATCGTCCGGGGTTTCGGCACTATCCCCCCTAGGGACCGTCACTTACGGCGGAAGAGGCTGGCGATCAGGAATCCGGCAATCGCTGCCAGGCCAACCGCAGCGGCCGGGCTCTTGCGCACCAGTTCACGAGCATCTTCGCCCAGTTCGTCCACGGTCTTGCGATCAAGTGCCTCGGCAGTGTCGTGCAACTTGCGTGACGCGCTCCGGGCATAATCGCCGTACTTCTCGCCGAGATTGTCGTCGATCACTGCGGCGTTGTCGGCCACGACCTTGCCCAGGCCGGACAGTGCTTCGCTGGCCTTGCCCTTGCCTTGAACGGCCAGTTCGCCCGCCTTGCTCTTGGCCTCACCGACCCAGTCATCACCGCGCGCACGCGCCTGGCTGCCATAAGCACCGGCGCGATCGCGAGCTTCGGCTCCCAACAGCGCAGCACCAGCGCGCGCTTCTTCCAGAGCAGCGTTGAAACGCGACTTGGCTTCCGCACTGCGAGGCGTTGCAGGCTTCGCAGCCGCCGTGGAACTGGTAGCGCGCTTGCGCGGCTTGGCAGTCTTCGGTGTCGTCTCGGCCATGTCATCCCTTTCCATTGTCCCGGCTGAGCCTGTCCAGCCGGGAATATCCCGAATCGAACGCGACTTGCACCACATGGTTCCGCCGAATAGGAGGCCCCGCAAGTCCTGATAAGGCCCTCGATATGGCGGTGCCTTATGCAATTACAACACCTCCCAAGATCGGAGCTCGCCATGACAGCAATTATCGACATCCACGGCCGCGAGATCCTCGACAGCCGGGGCAACCCTACGGTTGAGGTGGACGTACTGTTGGAAGACGGCAGCTTCGGCCGCGCAGCGGTCCCCTCCGGTGCATCCACCGGCGCACACGAAGCCGTCGAACTGCGCGACGGCGACAAGGATCGCTATCTCGGCAAGGGCGTGCAGAAGGCGATTGATGCCGTGAACGGCGAGATTGCCGACGCTCTACTGGGCTTCGACGCAGAAGATCAGCGTGATCTCGACATCTCCATGATTGCGCTCGATGGCACCGCCAACAAGGGCCGCCTCGGCGCAAATGCCATTCTTGGCGTCAGCCTCGCCGTGGCCAAGGCCGCGGCTGCCGCACGCGGAATGCCGCTCTGGGCCTATGTCGGCGGCGTTTCAGCCCACGTTCTGCCGGTGCCGATGATGAACATCGTCAACGGGGGCGAACATGCCGACAATCCGATCGACTTCCAGGAATTCATGGTCATGCCCGTCGGCGCGCCGACGCTGGCAGAGGCCGTTCGCTGGGGTGCGGAAATCTTCCACACGCTGAAGAAGGGCCTGCACCAGAAGGGCCTTTCGACCGCCGTGGGTGACGAAGGCGGCTTCGCGCCGAACCTCGCCAGCACGCGCGATGCGCTGGATTTCGTGATGGCATCGATCGAGCAGGCCGGGTTCAAGCCGGGTAGCGACGTGGTGCTGGCGCTCGACTGCGCCTCGACCGAATTCTTCAAGGGCGGCAAGTACGAAATCAGCGGGGAAGGGCTCAGCCTCAACCCCGTGCAGTTCGCGGATTATCTCGCCGACCTGTGCGACGCCTATCCGATCCGCTCCATCGAAGACGGCATGAGCGAGGACGATTTCGAGGGCTGGAAGGCGCTCACCGACAAGGTTGGTAGCAAGGTTCAGCTGGTCGGCGACGATCTGTTCGTCACCAACCCGGAACGCCTGCGCATGGGCATCGGCAAGGGACTGGCCAACTCGCTGCTGGTGAAGGTCAACCAGATCGGCACCCTGACCGAAACGCTGGAGGCGGTGTCGATCGCACAGCGCGCTGGCTACACCGCGGTGATGAGCCACCGTTCGGGCGAGACAGAGGACGCGACCATCGCCGATCTCGCGGTCGCCACCAACTGCGGCCAGATCAAGACCGGCTCGCTCGCGCGGTCCGACCGGTTGGCCAAGTACAACCAGCTCATCCGTATCGAGGAAGAGCTGGGCGATGCCGCGGTCTATGCCGGGGCAGGGTGCTTCGGGCGCCTCTGACGCCTTTCTCCGGGCCACAAGCTTTCGACCGGGAGCCGATCCCGGTCGACCAGCGTTGATTGCCTCAGCACCAGGCGAAACTTATGCGGTTCCGCATGTAACCAGTTTCGTCTCCTGAGAGGATCTGCCGTGGTCACTTCCCGTTTTGTCGCCGCCCTGCTGCTTGCCAGCTCTGTTGCCACCTTGGGCCCGGTCGCCTGCAAAGTCGGGACAGACACCGAAGTTGCAGTTCAGGGAACCGGGCTGGGCATCGTTCCGGCGTCGATGGACACCGCCGTCAATCCCGGCGACGATTGGTACAGTTATGCCAATGGCGGGTGGATGCGCTCGACCGAGATCCCGGCGGATCGCTCGAACGTCGGCGGCTTCTGGATTGCTGACCAGCAGACCGAAAAGCGCCTTGGCGAACTGATCGCCGGCCTTGAAACCTCCAAGCCCAAGGCGGGCACCGATGCCGCCTTGGTGAAGGCTTATTACGACGCCTACTTCAACACCGCGAAGATCGACGAGCTGGGCATGGCCCCGCTGCGAGGCGACCTGCAGCGCATCGCTGCCATCGCCGACAAGCCCGCCCTGGCACGCGTGCTCGGCGGCAACCTGCGCGCCGACGTGGATCCTCTCAACGCCACTGACATGAACACGCAGAACCTGTTCGGGGTGTTCGTCAGCCAGGCGCTCGCTGAACGTGAGGTCATGCCGTACCTGTTGCAGGGCGGCCTCGGGATGCCGGAGCGCGAGTATTACCTCTCGTCCGATCCCACGATGCGGGCGCATCAAGCCGCCTACCGCAAGTATATCCAGGACTTGCTGACGGAAGCTGGCATCGCCGATGCCGCCGCCAAGGCGCAGCGTATCTACGATCTGGAGGTCAAGATCGCCCGCGCGCACGCCACGCGGGAAGACAGCGACGACTGGTCGAAGGCCACGCAGGTCTGGTCGCCGGAAGATTTCGCCACCAAGGCGCCGGGTCTGGATTGGGCCGGTTTCTTTGAAGCCGCGCAGCTCGGCCAGCAGAAGAAGTTCAACGTGTTCCAGCCTCAGGCGGTGCCGAAGCTGGCAGCGCTGGTCGGGTCAGAACCGCTGGATAGCTGGAAGGACTGGCTAACCTTCCACCAGATCGACCAGAACACCGCCGTCCTGCCCAGCAAGATAGATCAGCTGAGCTTCGACTTCTACGGCAAGGAACTGACCGGCGCGCAGCAACCCCGCGCGAGAGACAAGCGCGCACTGGGCGCCGTCAACGCTGTGATCGGTGACGCCTTGGGCAAGCTCTACGTGGAGAAGTATTTCCCCGCGTCCGCCAAGACGGCGATCCAGGACATGGTGACCAACATCAAGGCCGCCTTCGTCCGCCGCATCGACGCGCTGGACTGGATGGCTGATGAAACCAAGGCTGAAGCCAAGGAAAAGGTGCGGACCATGGCGGTCGGCGTCGGCTACCCAGACGAATGGACCGACTACTCGTCGCTGAAGGTTTCGCCCGACACGGCCTACGCTAACAAGCAGGCCGCCGAGCTGCTCCGTTATCGTCAACAGCTCGCGAAGATCGGCAAGCCGCTGAACAAGGCGGAATGGTGGATGAACGCGCAGTTGGTCAACGCGGTGAACCTGCCGGTTCAGAACGCGATGAACTTCCCGGCGGCGATCCTCCAGCGGCCGTTCTTCGACGCATCGGCCGACCCGGCGTTCAACTATGGCGCGATCGGCGCGGTGATCGGGCACGAAATCAGCCACAGCTTTGACGATGCCGGATCGGCATTCGATTCCACTGGCCTGATGCGAAACTGGTGGACCCCAGCGGACCTCGCGACCTTCCAGCGCAGCGGCGCCGCACTGACGCGTCAGTACGATCAGTACGAGGCGCTGCCCGGCCTGAAGGTCAACGGCAACCTGACTCTGGGCGAAAACATCGCCGATCTCGCGGGCCTCGCTGCGGCCTATGACGCCTATCGCGCCTCGCTCGATGGCAAGGATCCGCCTGTTATCGACGGCTTCACAGGCGATCAGCGCTTCTTCATCGCCTACGCACAGGCATGGGCAACCAAGATGCGCGACGCGGCCCTGCGCCAGCGGATCGCCACCGACGGCCACGCCCCCGGCCAGTTCCGTGCCCTGACCGTCCGCAACATGGATGCCTGGTACGAGGCATTCGGCGTGAAGCCCGACAACAAGCTCTACCTGCCGCCCGAGCAGCGCGTGCGGGTCTGGTAGGGACCAAGCAAACACCGGGCCCGTCCAATTCTCCGCTCATGCGGGGCTTTGAGACGGGCTTTCGTGGGCATGCATCGTCACGCTCGCGCGTTGCGATGTGCACACAATAATGTGATAAAGTTGGATTCCGGAGCCGGTTAGCGTCGCCTTTAATGGTTGGCTTGGGGGCGGCTAGGGGTCCGCTCGGCGCCGTTGAACACCCTCTTGGGGCACCCTAGGTGCCCGTTGGTGCCGTTTGGTTCGCGCCTTTTCAGGCCCCCGCGGCAGTCAGGCGCGCCAGTTGATCGCCGCTCAACTCCAGATCCAGCGCCTCGAATTGAATATCGAGCTGCTCTGGCTTGCTGGCGCTCGCGATCGGAGCGGCGATGCCCGGCTGGCGAGCCAGCCACGCTAGCGCAACCGCGCCTTGGCTGGCGCCGGTCTCGGCCGCAACGGCGTCGAGTTCGGGCAGTACCGTCAGTCCCTTGTCGAAGAAGCGTTCGATGCTCGAACCGCGGTTGAACCGCTTCAGGTCTTCCCGCGTCCGGTACTTGCCCGTCAGGAACCCGGCCGCGAGGCCGAACCACGGCAGCATCGCCACGCCTTGATCCACGCAGAGCTGCTGAAGGTCTGCGGGATAATCCTTGCGCTCGACCAGATTGTATTCGTTCTGCAGCACGGTGAAGGGCGTCAGTCCGCTATCGATAGCGACACGGCGAACCTCGCCCAATCGGGCGGCGTCATAGTTGGAGGCGCCCAGTTCGCGGACCAGACCCTGCTTAACCAGCGCATCGAACCCGCCCGCGACGTCCTCCAGCGGGGTCTGCGGCTCATCGCGGTGCGCGTAGTAGAGGTCGATGTAATTGGTCTGCAGGCGGTCGAGCGACTTGGCCAGTTCCTCCGCCACCTTCGCCGGCTCAAGATCGCCAGCGTTGCCGAACATCCCGGTCTTGGTGGCGATCCGCATGTCCCCACGGACACCGCGACTCGTCAGCCATTTGCCGATGACGGTTTCGCTTTCGCCGCCGACGTGACCGGGGACCCAAACGGAATACCCCTGGGCCGTGTCCACCATGCGGCCGCCGCGTTCATAGAATCGGTCCAGGATCGCGAAGCTCGTGTCTTCATCGGCCGTGAAGCCGAACACGTTACCGCCAAGAACAAGCGGAATTCCCGATATGGACCAGTGGTTTGTCACGCAAATTTCTCCCGCAGGCTGAGCAGCGCCATCGCCGCTTCTGCCGCCCCGGCGCCCTTGTTGAGCTGCTTCGGGTCAGCCCGGACAATCGCCTGAGCCTCATTCTCTACAGTGAGGATGCCGTTGCCGATGGCAAGGCCATCCATCGTTAGGGCCATGATGCCCCGGGCGCTCTCGCCTGCAACGATTTCGAAGTGATAGGTTTCCCCCCGGATCACCACGCCCACCGCGATATAGCCGTCATACTGCCCGCTCTCTGACGCGAGGGAGATCGCGCCGGGCACTTCCAGCGCGCCGGGAACGGTCAACACGTCAACCTCGTGGCCGGCAGCCTTCAGCGCCGACTTCGCGCCGGCAATCAGCATGTCGTTCAGGTGGTCGTAAAAACGGGCTTCAACAATCAGGAAACGGGCCATTATTCACCAGTCATTTCAATAGGACGTTCGCCGACGATAGAGAGGTCATACCCCTCAAGGCCGACTAGCGAGTGTCGTGTGTTGGTGAGCAGGACCATGTCCCGCACGCCCAGTTCGGCAAGGATCTGCGCGCCTACGCCATAGTCGCGCTGTTCTGACGGCATGTCGTCATCGCCAGGTGTTTCTACCGACGAATCGGTGAGGCCCAACCTGCGGATCGCGCGGCTTGCATGGTCGGGGGAGGGGCGGTTGATCAGGACGACCACGCCAGAACCTTCCTCTCCGATCACGCGCATGGCGTTTTCCAACAGTCCGTTGCGGTCGGTGTCACGGGCAAAAACGTCGTCGAACAACGACAGTGCGTGCATCCGCACCAGGGTGGGCCGGGCGGGGTCGATATGGCCTTTCACCAAAGCCAGCGTCTCATCACGCGTGGCCTTGTTCCAGAAACTGATCGCGCGCCAATCACCGCCCCACGCACTGTGGAAGCGATTTTCGGCCCGCTTTTCCACGAGATGATCGTGCTTTCTGCGGTAGGCGATGAGGTCACGGATCGTACCGACCTTCAAACCGTGGAGCCGGGCGAAGCGGATCAGCTCGTCCAGGCGGGCCATCGACCCGTCCTCGGCCATGATCTCGCAGATCACGCCAGAGGGATTGAGGCCAGCGAGGCGGGAGATATCGACCGCGGCCTCGGTATGACCGGCGCGAACGAGCACCCCGCCTTCCCGTGCGACAAGGGGGAAGACATGGCCGGGGGTGACGATGTCCTCGGCGCCCTTAGATCCATCGATGGCGACGGAGATGGTCCGGGCGCGGTCGCCTGCGCTGATACCCGTGGTCACACCCTCACGCGCCTCGATAGAGGTGGTGAAGGCGGTTTCCATCCTGCTGCGATTGTTGCGGGCCATGGGCTGGAGGCCCAGTGCCTCAACCCGCTCACCGGTCAGCGCCAGGCAGATGAGGCCTCGGCCGTGTGTGGCCATGAAGTTGATCGCGTCGGGCGTGGACATCTGCGCGGGAATGATGAGGTCGCCCTCATTCTCCCGGTCCTCGTCGTCCACCAGAATGTACATCCTACCGTTGCGCGCCTCATCGATGATTTCCTCAATCGGCACGAGCACGGGCGTGTCATCGTTCTGGCTAAGAAACCGTTCCAGCTTCCCGAGGGTGTCGGCGGTGGGGTTCCAGCTTTCGTCGGTGCATTCGCGCAAGGTATTGGCATGAAGCCCGGCCGCACGCGCCAATCCGGCACGCGTCATCCGCCCCTCACCAACAATAGCCCGAACCCGCTCTATCAAGATTGCGCTACTCATTAAAAACGCATATCACACCTTAATGTGATGGCAACATGAAATATCACATTACGGCTTACGCTGACGCTCTCGTGGAGGAAGTATGACGAAGGGGGACTCCTGCAGATTTGGCTTGTCCCAGTCAGTTAGGTTGTCCGCGTGTGACTTGCGCGAACGGCGGATGGGCCGCATTGAGGCGATGTGATGGATCCTGTGCAGACCCACAAAGAGCTTCTGGAAGCATTCCGCTCGGCCATGAGGCACGTGGCGGCTACCGTTTATGCGGTCACAACAGGCCACGGCGGCGGACGTTACGGTATCCTCGCTACAGCTGTGAGTTCGCTCAGTTTCGACCCACCGTCGCTGCTCGTGTGCGTAAATCGCTCGGCATCGTTGCATGGACCGCTGGCAAGCGCGGAAATCTTCGGCGTGAATGTTCTCGGGCTCGGCAACAGGGACGTGGCGGAGCATTTCATGAGCTGCAGCGCGGAAGAGCGCTTCGCCGTGGGCGATTGGGAGGAAGTTCACGGAACACCCGTACTCGCCACTGCACAATCAAGTTTCGTTTGCAGGCGCAGGCATTGCCATGAGTTTGGTACTCACACGATCTTTATCGGGGAACTGATCGCGGCAAATCACCGCAAGAATTCAGCGCCGCTAACCTACTATGATCGCCACTACGTCGACATCAACGAGGCGCCTGAACACGTCCCTGAACCGCAAAATCAATCGAATGGCTGATCTCGCAACGCCATAAGGTGTTCCGCATTGCTCGGGCGTTCGCGACCGGCGATGTGTTCGGCGATTTCCTTCTCAGACAGCGCAGCGCGCGCTTCGGGCGAGGGGTAGATACCACTGCGAAGAATTCCGCCACCCGCTCGTCGCCCTAGCTTGGTCCGCCAGAATGACGCAGCGATGCCTGGGTCGTAGCCGGCATTGGCCAAGAGGTGGACCGCTATCCGGTCCGCTTCCAATTCGACCTGTCGATTGAGGCGTCGATTCTTCCCGAACTCGCCCAGGAAACCTTTCTGGACACCTTCCGCTTCCAGCCTTCGACGATGTTCAAGAACTAGATGCCCCATTTCGTGGGCAAAGATAACTGCGAGTTCGCTATCATTCGCCGCCTCCGCTAATCCGTAGCTAACTTGGATTACCCGGCCGTCCGAGCGAGCATTGATTCCGCGATCCGACAGGACCTCCACCAGGGCGCGGCACCCGGTGGGAGCAACAAAACTAATAGTTTTCTCCGCACCTTCGCGAGTTATCGTAATCTCAATCGCGGACGCATCTGCAAGTTCAGCGAGGGCAGAGTAGGCCGAATCGCGCAACAGACCGCCCCCCGGCGTAGTGAACGGCTGACCGGCGATCGCGCTGATCCCGTCGTTCACTTTTATACCCGAAACATCGGCGACAGAGCCCGGGACAACAGCTTCCACTGCTACTTCGCCGTTCCCAAACGCATGCCCCGCAGCTCCGCCCCGATATTGGTCGCTGCTATGGAGAACCAGTCCCGTAATTGGCATGTGCCGTCGACACAGGTGCGAGTTTCCCGTCAGCATCCGGGCGCTGACAGCCGCGAGGCGTGCATCCTGCGCCGCGAGCGTATCGACAGGGTTGGAGGCTTGTGCGGCGGACTGTTGCGCGAATACCATATACGCGAGAACAATCGCCAATTTAACGGAACGCTTCATACACTTCGGCATTACGAGGGCGGTGCGGTTAAGAAAACAGCAAACTTTGTAGAGCATTAGTTCCACAGGTATTCGGTTTTCGGATTGGCATTGAGTGCCCTTCGGGCTAAGCCATTCGTGGGGCTGAGTGTCGGGCGAGCCATTGATGGATCGCACTCCGAGGGTTGACGCGTTGAAATGCCGTGATATTTATGCGGCGATTAATACGGAAGGGCAGTACATGGTTATTCGTAAAGCGCTCGTTGCGCTCGCGTCTGCGGGCCTCGTGCTCGGTTCGACGGCTGCGGTCGCCGCTCCGGCTTCGCGCTCCGCGTCTTCGGTTGAAGGTGCCGAGGCCGTTGGTGGTGGTAGCTGGGCTTGGATTCTCGCGCTGATCGTCGTTGCTGGCGTTATCGGTGTCGTTGCTTCCGACAGCGACGAAGAAATCCCGACCAGCCCGTAGTATTCGAGCTAGTTGAAGATACAGAAAGGCGGCGGGTCTTCTCGCCGCCTTTTTTGTTGCTTTTTGCCGCTACAGTCAGAGCTCGAACTCACCCGATCATGCTGCGGTCCACCTCCGACGTCGTTCGCGCCCCTAGCATGGCCATAGTACGCACAGTCTCGGCGCGCAGAAGATCGAGTGCGCGGGCGACACCTTTCTCGCCTGCGGCGGCAAGACCGTAAAGTGGAGCGCGCCCGACAAGCACAGCATCGGCGCCCAGCGCCACGGCTTTGACCAGATCACTGCCTCTACGCACCCCACTGTCGAGAAGCACTGTCATCTTCCCACCCACCGCCGCAGCGATGGGGGGTAGGGCGGTCAGTGTGGCAATGGAGGAATCAAGCGCGCGTCCTCCGTGGTTTGAAACAACGACTCCGTCCGCTCCCAACGACAAAGCGCGCTCTGCGTCCTGCGGGTGCAAGATCCCCTTGAGAACCAGCTTACCTGGCCAGCGGTCTCGCAAGGCCTTCACATCATCCCAGTTCAGGTCGTCCTGCTTGAACAGCGCTCCTGGCGGGGCGCCTTTTGTGATCTTAGCTCGTAAGCGGTCGGGAAGATTGGCTTGGGACGGTACGCTGCCGTCGAGCGCATAGCGCCCCATGACGCTCAGCAACCATCGCGGGTGACGCAGCACGTCTAGCGTATTGCGACCATTGAGCTTGAACGGTGTGCCGAAACCATTGCGCAGGATATACTCCCGGTTCGGCGGCACGGGCATGTCCAGCGTGACGAAAAGAGCCTCACAACCAAGGTCGCGAGCCTTGTCGACCACAGCGTATGACAGCGAGCGGTCCTCCCACATGTAGAGTTGGAACCACTGATGCCCTCCAGCAGCGACGATGTGCTCCAGATCCATCGTACTGGCGCTGGAGATCGTGAAGGGCACGTCTGCCGTTGCTGCGGCACGTGCCAGCGCCAGATCACCCTGGTACCATAGCAGGCCGGCCGCACCGGTCGGCGCCACAGCGAGTGGAAGTGCGCTGCGTTTGCCGAATATCTCCGTCGATGGATCGACCGCTTCTACATCGCGAAGCACGCGGGGGATGAAGGTGACAGCATCGAAGGCGGCGCGATTGCGCGCCATTCCGGTTTCGTCCTCAACACCGCGTTCGGCGTACTCCCAAATCCCTTTCGGCAATCGACGCCGAGCACAATCGCGCAGATCGGAGATGTTGTAGCAGCGCAGGTCCGCAGCCACTTCGTCGTCAGCCTCTGCCCAGGAAGGGAATCTTGTTCTGCACGACCATACCTTCATAAAAGTTCAGGTGGTCGGGGATGTCCGCCATGTGGACGATTACATCGGCAATATCTCGGGGGGATGCTGCGAGATCCTCGGGCAGCTTTACAGCACCGGGCGCGATCTCCGTGGCTACGATGCCCGGGTGGAAGATCGAGGCCGCGATGTTGTGTTCGCGCCCATCGATCGCGAGCGAACGCGTAAGCCCGTCCAGGCCCCACTTGCTGGCGGCGTAGGCTGGGCTGTCTTGCCTAGGCACGCGTGCCGAAATTGAACCCACACTGATAATCCGGCCGCGTCCCGTGCCCTTCATCACGCGGAAGGCCGCGCGGGCACAAAGGAAGCAACTCGTAAGGTTGGTTTCGATGACCTTGTGCCAGAGATCGAGGCTCATTTCGTCGACAGGGGTGCTGTCCGCCACGCCGGCGTTGTTGATCAGCACATCAACAGTGCCGAAGCGCTCGACTGCCTGAGCGAAGAGGTTGTCCACCGCGCTTTCGTCGGTCACGTCCGTTGCAACAGCTAGCGCTTGACCGCCAGCGCCTTCGATACGGTCTACGAGGGATGCGAGGCGTTCCGCCCTGCGAGCCGCGAGGACGACCTTCGCGCCCTTGGCAGCAAATGCCTCGCCGCACGCTTCGCCAATCCCTGAACTGGCCCCAGTGATGACAACTACTCGGCCTTCCAGAATGCTCACGACGATCTCCTCCCAGTGGCTCTCCTATTCCCGCTTAACCAAGCGAAGGCTGGAGGGGAACGCTTAATGGGACGCCGGATAGCTCATTGCTGCAAGACAACCGCCAGCTCCGGACCGCCAGCGTTAAGCACGGCCCGTCGCGCCCTTGAAAGGGGATATCTGTGATATAAAACTTAAGGGGGTGGTGGACGCACTAGGGCTCGAACCTAGGACCCGCTGATTAAGAGCGCCTCCGGGCCGATTTCAGGACATCTCACGACGTTGTAAAAACAACAGCTTGCGGCATAATGTTTCCAACAAGTGTCCAGGACGTCCCAGCCAACTTCTACCTAAGGTAGCATATCTTGGCCGGGACCCGCTGATTGGAAACCCGCCACCATGCAAAAGGTAGAGCCCGGCAACACGATCGTTCTCACGGACGCCAAGATCCGTGACATTCGCCGACCCGAGAAGGGTCAGATCGAAGTGCGCGACAAGACCGTGCCGGGCCTGCGCGTTCGCATCGGCGTCTCCGGCACCAAGACCTTTGTACTGCGTAAGAGCGTCGCCGGCCGCTACCGCAACATTACGCTCGGCCGCTATTGCGACCGTTTCGGCTTGACCGAAGCGCGCAAGAAGGCGCGTCAGCTTCTCTCGGACATCGAGTTCAAGGCCGATCCTGTGGTTGCGTTGCCAGCGCCACGCCGCCGTAGCCATACGACGCCCACCGTCCGCTCCCTGTGGCCCGACTACAAGGCCGCCAAGTCCGATCGCCGGACGATCCGAGAGATCGAGCGAGTGTTCGACCGCCACATCATCCCTGCCTTCGGTGACCGCGCCGCGGACAAGATCACGCGGGGCGAGATTACGCGGTTCATTGACGATATTGCTCGGACCACGCCGGTCATGGCGCGCAACGTCTTGGCCCAGTTCTCGGCATTCTACACCTGGGCTCCGCCGCGGCTCGACTGTCTCCCGGCAAACCCCTGCCGTGATGCCGGCCGGCCCCCGGCTCCAAAGCCGCGCGAGCGCGTGCTCTCCGAGCGCGAGATCGGCGCGTTGTCGCGCGTGCTCGACCGAGAGAAGAAGCCGTTTGGCCCCGCGATCAAGTTGCTCTTGTTGACGGGGCAGCGGCGCAACGAGGTGTTCGACGCCGATCGCACGGAGTTCGACCTCGAATCCAGGCTGTGGACGATCCCGGGCGTGCGCGCGAAGAACGGCGCCACCCATTTGGTCCCGCTTTCGCCGGCCGCAGTTGTGATCGTCAGGGATTTGCTGGCGACGGAAAAGAGTGAGAAGCTGCTCCCGGCGCGCGGCAACTGGGATGCGAGCCCGAGCGGATTCAGCAAGGCCATGGCGCGCATCCGCGACGCGCTCGAGGCCGAGCTTAAGCAGACGGTGCCGCACTGGACCCTGCACGACCTGCGGCGCACGATGGCAACCGGGCTCCAGCGGCTTGGCGTGCGGCTTGAAGTGACCGAAGCGGTGCTCAATCATCTGTCCGGCTCGCGCGCCGGGATCGTCGGGGTGTACCAACGGCACAACTACTTCGAGGACAAGCGCGCCGCGCTCGGCGCCTGGGCTCGCGAGGTAAAACGACTCACCCGACTGGGGACCACCGCGTTGGGGGAAACACGCTCGCGGAAGACGAATGGGGCGCGTCAGATCCAGCCAAAAGAAACCAAGATCGAATCTGAAAGCCTCCCCTTAGCGATCTCCCCAGTGCTCGCTTAAGCCACAACTCCAGCAAAAGGCTTCAGCCAATTGCAGCCTCTGCCTCGGCCACTTGCTCGGCCGTGAAGCCGTAGAGCTCATACACGAGTTCGTCGAGTTGGAGCTCAGCTGTAGCCGCCCGATCGCGCAAACCGCGTGCGACGGTGGCCGCGACACGGCCTGTCAGTGCTTGATAGGTGTCTGAAAGCGAATCGTGAAGGGCGACAATCCGTTTGTGAATTTCGACGTCGCGCGCGTTCTTCCAATCTATGCGACGTATCGGTAACTGCCCGACTGAATTGTCAAAATACTCTCTAATTCCGCTACTCTTTAGCTTTCCTATTCCCTTGAAGCGCAGATTCAAAAGGCGAGAGTTCAAAAGCGCCGCGATATATCTAAGGTCTTCCTTCTGGCCAGAAGGAAAGATAACCGTCGTGTCAGTCAATCCAATAAACTCAAAGTTAGCGTCTATCGCGAAACGATTTTCCTTCGCGAGATAGGGGCAAACAATGCGCGGGCCATTATAAAATTCCTTCTGCAGTGGCCAAGTGTACCGCCACCATTCGCAATTACCACGTTGGTACGCAGCTCGCTCTTCGAGCTTTGGGCGCTCGCTGCGGAGATATTTCTTCACACCCGTTGGCAGCGAGTCGAACGTTCGGGTGTCCTCAAGATAGAGCATCAGTTCGTCACGTTCGACGATATGAAAACGCTGAATGTCGGTATTCCTGGCCCTGCGCCGCAGCAGACTAGGCCCGGCGCCCATCGCGTCGGCTTCGGCCTGTGTCTTCTTTCCGAAAACGCCGTTCAACCCCGTTTGCATGCCCTGACCGAGCCTACATATTCTCGAGAGTGGTTGGCCGGCCTTATCAATTCGAGCAAAAACCGCGGCGAGGCTGGAGTTCGACAACCTCCATGGCGCGGAAGACAGGCTCTTACGAGGAATGGTGAAGCGCTGCAGTCGTTTGCTTGTTGCCAAGAACGCCTCGCTGCGATCTCCAGGGGCGATTGCACCGGGCACTTTGATCACACGCGTCTGCTTAGGCCGTTGATCCTTCGATAGAAGGATCATTGCCGTTGTTATCCCAACCCCATTAAACACCGGAAAGTTCTGAAAGTCGAACACTTCAATTACGCCCGAGTTTGCTGCGATGTAGGATCTGACTTTTTCCGCCTTAACCGCCTCGATAAACGCGCGGGAAACAATAAATCCGACACTACCTTGGGTTATATCCAATGCTTTGGCCAAGAAATAGTAATATATGTCAGTCTTGTCGGTGTGGATTTTGGGGTAAAGCTCCTTAAGTGCGCTGGTTTTGTGATCTCCCGCGCCCCATGTCTTGTCGATGCTGAAATAAGGGGGATTGCCGACGACGGCATCGAAGCCTCCCGTCTCAAAAACCTGCCGAAACCGCTCTTTCCAGTCAAACGTGTTGATCGCGTAGCGCAAGTCAGGATCCAACATGTCCGTGGGATACAGCGACTCGTACTCACGTCCGACCAACGAATTGCCGCATTGGATATTCTCGCCTAGGTCGGGCAGGACCCGGTCCCTGAAAAGATCCATTTGCCTCGCAATGTCGTCGGAGTTTTCGCCTTCCAGGACCTTCAGAAGAAGCGAGAGTTTTGTGACTTCCACCGCTTGCGGGTCGATGTCCACCCCATAGATGTGATCCAAGAGAATCCGCTTGCGCTCGGATATGCGCAATCTCCACCCGTTAGCGCTCTTGTAAATCGTCGCATCTTTGCCTTTGGAATAAGTCTTTTCGGCAGCTTTGTACTGGCCAAGATACCAGTCCAGGAGCTCTTGGTAGACCTCGATGAGGAATGACCCTGAGCCGCATGCAGGATCTACCACTCGGTACGGAGCGGCCGCTCGTTTGCCTCTTCCCGATATATCAGTGACCAGGGAGGCCGCTAGGTCCGCGCCGACCGTCGATTTGACGAGATACTTAACAACATAAGTCGGAGTATAGTAGACGCCGCCGGCCTTCTTCACCTCCGGTTTTAGTTCTATATCGGCCACTCCGTCCCTAAGAGTGATGACTTTACCGAGAAAGCGCTCGTAAACTTGCCCGAGTACATCGGCCGGCATTTCCGAAAATTCATATGGACTATCGGGGTAATAGAGACCGTTTATGATTGGCTTGAGTACGGAGTCGGAAATCTTAAGGGTAGGAGCGAGCTCGTCGACATCCGTGTCGGTCGGACCCTGCTGTATAAGATGGAACAGTCCAGAATTGTATCTGCGATCTGCCTCCGTGAAGGACTTAAGTAATTGTTTATATATTTGGCTTTTCGTCGCCGCTTCGTGCAGGCGGCCATATTTTTCGATCCCTCTGTCTTCTGCTATTCGCAGGAAGACGATTCGATCAATGAGAGTCTGAACAGCGTGATTTAGGGCGCGCAAATCAAGCCCGCGGTTGTTGCTGGCTAGATCTACCGCCAGTGAACGCCGCCACTCCTCAATTTCCTCAAGGAATTCGTTGTCGATGGTCGTGCTGCCACGGCGCGCTCCGGCTCCCGCAGCGAATTTTGCGAAATTGCCCTTCTGAATCCCGTCGGGTGAGAGGAGATCGCAAATCTCGTCCCACTTTTCTTCGTACTCGGTGTACTTGTAAAATTTTGCGCGAGCTTTGCGCGCTGAATCGGTTTTGTCGGGCCTCGCGGCAGCATCGTAGATCGCAAGATTTTCGAAATTCGTCAGAACGCACAAGCTAAGCGAGGCGCTCCAGGCATAGCGACGAATTTGAAACGCGGCAGCGCTGTCTGATCCGATGTTGATGGCGGGCTTTTTCGCTTCAAGCTGGAATTTTCGGTTCCCACCGATCCGGAATGCATAGTCCGGAGCTTTCGACTTCCCCTCAACCCGGACGCGATCTTCATGGATCACTTCTCGGTATTCGTCTGAGTACCCCTTTCGGTTGGCCATATCCCAACCGATGAGACTAAAGAGCGGGTCGATAAGCTCGATCCGAGCCTGTGTTTCGTTGAATGTGCTCCTCCTAAAATCGTTGCGATTAGCCGCATATCGAGCGACGAGATCGGTCAGTTCCTTAGGGGCAGGCACGTGCATCTCCCGGAGCGATTCCGCCGCGGATACTCTATTGGCCGAGATGCTGGAACTGGGGGGCGATGGGCGTCCCCGACAAACTCGCCAAATTCGCGTGGCCTGCGCTCAGCGACCGCTCTCCGCGTCATAGAACATCGGATTGCGCAGCCAGGCCTCGATGGCGGACTCCCGCCAGCCGGCGCAACGAGTGCTGATCTGCACGTTCTTGGGAAAGGTGCCCTTCTGCATCTTTCGGTACATCGTTGAGCGGCTGAGCCCGGTTCGGTCCAAGACGGTGTTGATGCGAAGGATGCGGTCGGGCGTGTCGGACATGACGTGATCCAGTCTGCGTTGCGATGGCTCCCGGCGGAAAGGATTGGGATCGGCGAGGGCCGCACAAGAGGATGTGGTCAGGGATTCGCTCAAGAGCGTTCAACAGCGCTAAGTAGGTATGTCGTTGAACGGCGAACTCGATGGCGTCTCAGGCCCTTCGAGCCTGACCGCGCTCCACACCGCTTTCGCGGCGCCGAGTCGCCTGCGGCGTCTCGGTCCATCCGGATGACGATCACATGACGCGTGCCCGGCGCGTATGCGCCGGATGCGGACAGCGCGGTGCCCGCGCTGGCGCTGGCCTGCGGCCTCGATCTGGCGGGGTGTGCGTCGCTACCCTCTAGGCCCGCCGCGGCGTGCCGCAACCTGAGCTACGCTCAGGTCCTTCTCTTCGTTTCGGCTCTGCGAGTGCAGCCCGCCTCTGCCGGCGGGCCTGCCGGTCCGCTCCTGTCGCCCACCCCGCCATTCCGGGGCCGGTTGCGGCTGTTTGAAGGAGTAGGACAGATGGAACTGAAGCACATCGATATCGCCAACCTCGCCGTCTCCGATGCCAACATGCGCGGCAAGGGCAAGGCAGACCTCAGCAACATTCTCCCGTCGGTACGCGCGCGCGGCGTGCTGGTGCCGCTGATCGTGCGGGCGAATGGCAGCCCGGACACCTACGAGATCGTCGCGGGCAAGCGGCGCTATCAGGCGGCGCTCATCGTGGCGCAGGAAACCGGCGAGAGCGAACCGCTGCCGTGCGCGGTGATCGAAGCAGGTGACGATGCGGCGGCGCTAGAAGCCTCGCTGATCGAGAACATCGCACGGCTCGATCCTGACGAGGTGACCCGGTGGGAATGCTTCAAGCGGCTGGTGCGGGAAGGGCGGACGCCAGCGCAGATCGCGGCGACCTTCGGGCTGACCGAACTGCAGGTCTCGCGCACACTCGCGCTCGGCAACCTGCTCCCGCGCATCCGGGGGCTGTACCGCAAGGGCGAGATCGATGCGGCAACCGTCCGGCACCTGACGTTGGCCACCAAGGCGCAGCAGCGGCAATGGCTGGAACTGCTCGACGATCCTTCCAGCTATTGCCCGGTCGGGCAGTCGCTCAAGACCTGGGTGCTCGGCGGTGCGGCGATCCCGATTGGGGCGGCGCTGTTCGATGTCGAGGGCTACGGCGGCGCCATCGTCTCCGACCTGTTTGGCGAGGAGCGCTATTTCGCCGATCTGGCGGCGTTCTGGACCGCGCAGAACGAGGCGATCCAGCAGCGCGTTACAGCCTATCAGCAGGCCGGGTGGAACGAGGTCGTGCTGCTCGAGCAGGGCGAGGCGTTCCATGCTTGGGAATACGAGCGCCGCCCGAAAGCCAAGGGCGGGAAGGTCTATGTCGTCGCCAGCCATCGTGGCGACGTCGCCTTTCACGAGGGGTATCTGACCATAAAGGAGGCGCGCAAGCTCGCCAGCGGCGAAGCCATCGACAAGCCGGTGCGCGCGGAGGTCACCAGCGGCCAGCAGGATTACATCGACCTGCACCGCCATGCCGCCGTTAGGGCGCGGATGGTGGGCCAGCCCGGGCTGTGCCTGCGGGTTGCCGTCGCGCACATCATCGCGGGATCGCCGCTGTGGTCGGTCCGGATCGAGCCGCAACGCGCAGCGGATGCCGTGGCCGAGAGCGTCGAGACGAGCCGGTCCGAAACGCTGTTCGATGCCGAGCGGCGCAAGCTCTTGGGCCTGCTCGGCTTCGATCCCGAAACCCCAACCATCGCGCAAGGTGGCGGCTCGCTGACTGAAGTTTTCAGCAAGCTGCTGACGCTCGACGATGGCACCGTGCTGGACATTCTCTCGGTCGTGATGTGCGAGACGCTCGATGCCCGGTGCGAGCTGGTCGATGCGCTCGGGCTCCATCTGGCGATCGACATGGCCGAAGTCTGGCAGGTCGACGGCGCCCTGCTCGACGGTATCCGTGATCGCGAGGTGCTGGACGCCATGCTTGCCGAAGTGGCGGGCAAGCGGGTCGCCAGCGGGAACGCCACCGAAACCGGCAAGATCAAGCGGCAGATCATCCGCGACTGCCTCGATGGTGCCAACGGGCGCCCGAAGGTCGATGGCTGGGTGCCGCGTTGGCTGCGGTTTCCGGCGAGCGGCTACACCGAACGGGGCGGCATCGGCAGTGTCCGGCGGACGGCGAGCGCTGCGGAGGCGATGGCGTCGGTGAGCGCTGCGCCAGTGGCGGGCGAACCCGAAGCGGGGGAAGGGGCCGGGGCCGAGCCGGAATCTGCTCCCGTCAGATTGGCGCAAGCCGCGTGAGTTGGCTTGACCGGCGGTCTTCGAGCCGCCGGTCATCCCGCACGGGGAAATATCCCATGACCCACGAACCCGATCCCGAGCTGCTCGCCCGGATCGAAGCGGCGGTGCAGGCGCTACCGCGCCAGCGGCGCGAGGTGTTCCTGGCTTTTCGCGTCCACGCGATGAGCTACGCCGAGATCGCGCGGGCGACCGGCCTTTCCGTTGCGCAAGTCGGGCGCCATGTGGCGCGAGCCATCGCGCATATTGACCGGCACCTGCAGCGGAACGAGGCATCGCCGCGCCCACCTTCGTGGCGGCGCCTCTGGCGCCGCTGATCCTTCGCTCGCCGGGGCCCTCCGCGAGGTCGCCCCGGCGAGGTCGGCCCCCAAGGTTGGCCCGGACCCGATACCCGGTTAGGAAGGCATCCGAATGCACTCTGACCTCGATCATCTGCCCGAGCGGCAACAGCGCGAGCTCGAGCGAGTGCGGGCGATCCTGCTCGAGGAATTCGATCAGGCGATCGCGCAGGCAACCCAGCCGCACAAGCGTGGCGGCAAGGTCTACAAGATCGTCCTGTTCGGCTCCTACGCGCGGGCCGATTGGGTCGACGAGCCCGAGAACGGCTATCAGTCCGATTTCGATCGTCTCGTTGTAGTCAGCCACGAGGACCTGACCGACATCGCCGACTACTGGTACCTGGCCGAGGACCGGATCGCGCGCGATCCGGCGATTGCCCGGCCGGTCAACCTGATCGTCCATTCGCTCGATCAGGTGAACCAGAGCCTCGCCCGGGGCGAGTACTTCTGGGTCGATATCGCGCGCGACGGCATCGCGCTCTACGAGCTGCATGGCCATCCGCTGGCGACGCCGAAAGCGCTAACGCGGGCCGATGCCCATCGGATGGCGCAGGAGTATTTCGAGCACTGGCTGCCGCTCGCTGATCACGCGCGGTCCTTGTCGCGTACCAGCGTCGAAAACGGAGTTCTGACGGACGCGGCGTTCATGCTGCATCAGGCCACCGAGCGGCTGTACATCTGTTTCCTGCTGGTGCGGACGCTCTATTTCCCGCGCTCGCACAACATCAAGTTCCTGCGCTCGCTAGCCGAGGACAAGGAGCCCCGGCTGGTTGAGGCATGGCCACGCGAAACCAAGCAGGATCGTGCCCGGTTCGAACGGTTGAAGCGCGCCTATGTCGAGGCGCGCTACTCGGCGAGCTACGCGATCACCGAAGACGACCTCGCCTGGCTGGGCGAGCGGGTCGCGGCGTTGCGCGAGTTGGTTGAGATGGTCTGCGGAGAGCGGATCGAGGCGCTTGAAGAAGCCGCGCGGCCTGACTGAACTTTTCGGCGGATTGATACCGGACTGCTCTTTGGGCGAGCAGGGCCATTCCCTTCCGTAACGCCTGTGCCTGGACCGGACGGATCGACACGCAACCTTCGCCCGCGTCATTTTTCCCCGCCGCCCGTGGCGGCTCCTCGCGCAGCAAAAATAACGCCGCCTCAGGTCCTTCGCTGGCGCTTCGGCCGCAAGCGGTGCGCGTCGCTCCTTACGCCCGGCCCCTTTGGACGGCGTCGACGGGAACGGATCCCGCTCGCGAACAGGAGTACGATCAATGCCTGCCATCGGATATGTCGCCAAAGCCGAGGACGGTACCTTCAAGGGCCAGCTCAAGACGCTCAGCATCCGCGCCGAGATCACCATCGTCGCCAACGCCCGCAAGACCAACGACGTCCAGCCCGATTACCGGGTTTTCTCCGGGGACGTCGAGATCGGCGCCGGCTGGGATCGCCGCTCGGAGGCCTCGGGAAACGACTACGTGTCGCTCAGCCTCGCAGCTCCCGAGTTCGGACCGCGCCGGCTCTACGCCAACCTCGGCCGCGCTGCCGGTGACGCGCGCGAGGACCGCTTCGCGATCATCTGGAATCCAGCCGACTGATGTCGCTCCCGCGGCGCCTCGGCGCCGCGGGAGCTTGCCTTCTCGACTTGTCGTCACGGTGTTTGCTAGGCGTCTGCTTTCTGCTTCGTCGCTCAGGCGTTCCGATATCTGAAACCGGGTGGCACGGGACGTTAGACTTGGAAAAAGGAGGCGAAAGGGTGGTCAACGCGCCTCAAATGAGCGACAAATTTCCGGCAGTTGCAGATCTGATCGCGAACGCGACGGACTTCTTGAACTCGGCCACCACTGACCTGACGACGCGCCCGAAACACTCGGTCATAGCATTCTACACAGCGATTGAACTCATTCTCAAAGCGCGACTGATGGCGGAGCATTGGACGCTGGTCGTGTCGAAGAATGCCGATCGAACGAGCTTCGCGCGAGGTGACTTCGTGTCGGTCACCTTCGACGAAGCGTGCACCCGCCTCCAGAATGTTATCGGCAGTCCGCTGCCCGACCATGCACGCAATGTGTTCAATAGTCTGCGTAAGCATCGCAACAAAATGGTCCATTTCTACCATGACGGCCAGACGGATAAGACGGCGCTCGAAGCAATCGCGCTGGAGCAACTTCTCGGCTGGAGGGCGTTGGTCACTCTGATGGAGGGGCCTTGGCAAGCGACATTCGCCGACATGCTTTTCGACATCGTCGCGCTAGATGGACAGTTCAGCGAGCACCGCCTCTATGCAAAGGCTAAGTTCGAGAGCCTGACCGATAAGTTGGCGGAAATCGAAGCCAAGGGCGGTGTGATTGTCGAATGTCACTCTTGCACGTTTCGCGCCGCCGAACGTAGCGAGGAAGCTGAAGGTGTATATTGGAGCCGTTGCCTGGTTTGTGGCGGGCACCAAAGCTGGATGGTCGCTCCCTGCCCCAAGTGTGGGGCCGATTTCACCAATTTCGGGGATGACGGCGCTGACTGCGACAGCTGCGACACGCGCTTTTCGGTCGAAGAGTTGGTGAGCGTCTTGAATAATGAAGTCGCCAATAAAGACAACTATTTCGAGTTATTGACACCAGCAAACTGCTCGTCATGTGATGGATATCACACAGTCATCGATTGGAACGGCGGCTATGTCTGTCTGAACTGCATCTGGTTTACCGATGAGCTATCAAGTTGCGGCTGGTGTGGCGAAGGGAACAATGGCGATCTCGAGATGTCGAGCGTCTTCGGCTGCAACCACTGCGACGGCAATGCGAAGCTTTTTCGTGAGGACTAACGAGCGTCTGCAATGGGTTCCTCTGCAGATCGTGTGCTTCTAAGGTCGGTGCTGGTGGTGAGGAATGGTCGCGCGCGCCGTCCCATTAGTCAGGCAGAGTCGGCCTTTTTGCGTGGCGCCCGCTTCGGTGCGGTGGGCGTGGAAGCGGCAGCCGACTTGGCCTTCGCCGCACGCCCCTTCGAGCCAAGCCCGATCTTCTTGGCCATCGCGCGGCGGAGCTCGGAATAGCTCGGCGCGACCATCGGATAATCCGATTTCAGGTTGTATCGCGCTCGGTATTCCTCGGGCGTGAGACCGTGCGTCGAAAGATGGCGGCGCAGCGTTTTGTATGGCTTGCCATCGATCATCGAGATGATGTGGTCTTTCGAGGCCAGCGACTTGCGGGCCGTGACTGCCGGCGTGAATTCCTGGGTGGGGGCGAGGGAGGCTTCTTCGCCTTCCACGTTCGACTTGCCGGCCAGCTCGGTCACGGTGGCGCGCATCGTGCGCAGGAATGCCGGCACATCCTCAGCCGTGACGCGATTGTTCTGGTTGCCGAGCCAGGCGATCGTCAATTCGGTCGCCAGTTCGACGGCGTTCAGTTCGTTCTCTTCCGACATAGCGTTCCCCAAAAGCAATGTTTGCACGCGCCTCTTCTCGCAGCGCTGTATTTCCATAAAGACTGTTTCTGCGATGGCGAGCAGTCAATTCCGCGGCACGCCCTCGAAAGCACGCTTCCCGCGTCGACGCCAAAGCAGAAGATGTTGCTCGCGCTGTTCAGAGCGGAGCCTTGCAGCGGCTTCAACTAGAATGCCGAAGATGACGGCACGATCGTCGTCGGTGAGTTCGATGAGTTCGGCTTTTGCGACGAGGCCACCGAGCTCGATCAACTGGCGCGTACGTTCGCGGCGCTTCACCTGCCAGGCCCGCGTGTCATCGCGGGCTCGCTGCGCCAGCAGCCGGTGGCGTGCGGCGGTTGCCCGCTTCATCGCCGCTCGCACGGCGATGAGATCCAGCCGGGGACCTTCGCGCCGTGCGCTGAAAGAATGCGGCGCCGCGCCTACGGAATTCCTCCGCCGCCGGATCTTTCGCCTCGACCGCCAGCAGCAGCGCGCCGGCCAGGTTTTCGATCGCCAGCGCATCGGCGCCCGTGGCGATCACCAGCTCGCCGAGCTGGCGGAGCTTGCGCTCCTTGAGCTCTCTGGCCTTGTCGTCGAGCGCCTTCAGCTCGGCATCGAAATCGCGGGGTTTGCGCATGATTATGTCCTTCGTTGAACGATGAGGACGGACCAGTTATCGAGGCTTCCGATCAGTCGCAATGCCCTGAAATCTCCTGACATTCGTCAGTCCCGAGAAAGATGAATTCTTTCGAGGGCGCGCTTATACGTCGTGCCGACGTGCGCTTGTGGGTGTAGTTGGTCGGATCGCCATGGCGATCTACCACTTCTCCGCGAAGGTCATCTCCCGCGCCGCCGGATCGTCCGCCTTAGCGGCTGCCGCCTATCGCTCGGCCTCACGGCTGTTCGACGAGCGGCTCGACCGCCACCACGACTTCTCGAACAAGGCCGGAGTCGTCCACTCCGAAGTGCTGCTGCCGGACGGCGCGCCCGAGCAGTTCGCCGATCGCCAAGCACTGTGGAACGCGGTTGAGGCGGCCGAGGTACGCAAGGACGCGCAGCTTGCCCGCGAAGTCGAGTTCGCTTTGCCCCGCGAGCTGTCCCCAGAAATGGGACTTGCGCTCGCCCGGGACTTTGTCCGCGCCGAGTTCGTGAGTCGCGGCATGATCGCCGATCTCAACGTGCATCGGGACATCGGCGCAGATGGCGAGCCCAAGCCGCACGCGCATGTCATGCTCACCATGCGCGAGGTCGGCGAGGAGGGGTTCGGTCCGAAGGTGCGCGAGTGGAACCGGCCCGAGCTGCTCGAGCATTGGCGCGAAGCCTGGGCCGAGCACGTCAACACGCGGCTTGCCGAGCTCGATATCGATGCGCGGATCGATCACCGCTCATTGGAAGCGCAGGGGATCGACCTCGAGCCGCAGAACAAGATCGGGCCGGCAGCCTCGCGCATGGCAGCGCAGGGCCTGGAGTCCGAACGGCTCGACGATCACCGCGCGATTGCGCGGGCCAATGGCGAGAAGCTGCTCGCCAATCCAGCGCTCGCGTTCGATGCGATCACGCACGGGCAGGCGACCTTCACCGCGCGAGACATTGCAAAGTTCGTGCACCGGCACAGCGACGGGAAGGAGCAGTTCGATCGCGTGCTTGCGGCGGTTCGCGCGTCACCCGATCTGGTCAGGCTTGGGCGCGATGGGCGCGGCGACGAGCGGTTCACCTCACGCGCTATGCTCGATTGCGAGGAGCGGCTGGCGCGCGCGACCACCGGCCTCGAAGCGCGGCGGCATCACATCGTGTCCGACCGCGATCGGGATCGCGCCCTGGCGCGAGCTGCCGCGCGCGGGATGGCCCTGTCGACCGAACAGCGGGACGCTTTCGACCACGTCACAAAGCCGCAGAGCCTCGGCACAATCGTCGGCTATGCCGGCACGGGGAAGTCGGCGATGCTCGGCGTTGCGCGCGAGGCATGGGAGGGCGCGGGCTACCGCGTCCAGGGTGCCGCGCTGTCCGGCATTGCGGCTGAGAACCTCGAGGCGGGTTCGGGCATCGTCTCGCGCACAATCGCCAGTCTCGAACATCAGTGGGCGCAGGATCGGGAGCTGCTTTCCGCGAGCGATGTGCTGGTGATCGACGAGGCCGGCATGATCGGCACGCGTCAGATGGAGCGCGTGCTCGCCGAGGCCGAGAAGCGCGGCGCCAAGGTCGTGCTGGTCGGGGATCCCGAACAGCTCCAGGCGATCGAGGCCGGCGCCGCGTTCCGTTCGATCGCCGAGCGGCATGGCGCATACGAGCTGACCACTGTTCGCCGGCAGCACCAGGACTGGCAGCGCGATGCCACGCGCTGGCTAGCAACTGAGCGCACGGCCGAGGCCATCGCGGCCTATGCCGAGCGAGGCTCCGTGCACGGCGCGGAGACGCGCGAGCAGGCTCGCGCCGACCTGGTTGATCGGTGGGATCACGATCGGGCGGCAGCGCCGCAGGCGAACCGCATCATCCTCACGCACACCAACGAAGAGGTCGAAGCGCTCAACGCGCAAGCGCGCGAGCGGATGCGCCTGGCGCGTGCGTGGGGCGAAGATGCTGCCGTTGGCGCCGAGCGCGGCGAGCGCCGGTTCGCGCGCGGCGATCGGGTGCTGTTCCTGCGCAACGAGCGCAGCCTTGGCGTGAGGAACGGGTCACTCGGCACGGTCGAGAGCGTCAGCGCCGCGCGCATGGCGGTCATGCTCGATGACGGGCGATCGGTCGCGTTCGACATCAAGGATTATGCGCAGATCGATCACGGCTACGCCGCGACGATCCACAAGGCGCAGGGGATGACCGTGGATCGCGTGCACGTGCTGGCGACGCCGGGGCTCGACCGCCACTCCGCCTATGTCGCGCTGTCACGTCACCGGGACGCGGTCGATCTCCATTACGGCCGCGACGACTTCGCCGACCAGGGCAAGCTCGTGCGCACGCTGTCGCGCGAGCGCGGGAAGGACATGGCGTCCGACTATCTGCAACCGGAAGCCGGCAAGCAGACGGTGGTCGAACATGCGCCGAAACGAGATCCGTTTGCCGATCTCAGCCTGCGTTCTGCGCAGCCCGCCGACCCCACCCGATCACCGCTCGATCGTGCGGTCGAGCGCGTCGCGCGTGCTGCCGCCGATATCATGAGGCTGAGCCGGCAGGGCTTCGACGAACTGCCGCACCAGCGTCATGCGCTCAACGCCGCGGTTCGCGAGCTGGAGGCGGTGCGTCCGGGTGCAACGCGCGATCTCAATGCGGTCTTCCAGGCAAATGCCGGCATGGTCGATGAGGCCGCCAAGGGGCGCACGGCCACCGTGATCCGGGCGATGGTAATGGAAGCGGAGCTGCGCGCCGATCAGTCGGAGCGGGCCGACCGTTTTGTCACCGACTGGAAATCGCATGCCCGGCGGGCGGCTTCGCTGGACAGGATGGGTGAGAGCGGGCGTGCCGACGGCGTCCGGGAGCGAATGGCGACGATGGCCAAGAGCCTCGAGCGTGATCCCCAGCTCGAGTCGCTCCTCCGGGATCGGGTCAAGGAACTCGGAATCGGCTCGCGCGGTAGGTCATCGTTGTCCCACGACCTCCAGGACTGGCTCAGCCTCTCGCGCGACCGCGGATTGGGGCGTTAAGCCTCGCCCATGACCCAGGAAACCGAACAACCCATCAGTGATGCCGCCCGCGCCTTCGAGGATCTTCGCGCCGAGACGAGCCTCACACGTCATGCTGTGGAAGGGCTGACCGCTGCGCGCGAACGAATCCCCGATTACACTTCGACCCTCGGCGAAATGGCTGCCGACCTCAAGGCCTTGCAGGATGCGCTGGAGCGGATCGAGCAATGTCCGGCGTTTGCGCTGACGCCAGCGGCGCTCGCCATGGAAATCGTGAAGGCCGCGGGCGCTGCGCGGGCTGAGGATGCGCGCAAACTCGACGAAGCGCGGGAAGTCTTGTCCCGCTCGATCGGACGGATCGATGGCATCGTGCACAGGGGGCAAGCGGCCGAAGGACAGAAGCGACGGCTGATCTGGGGCTGTGCGGGAACCGCAGTCGCGGCAGTGCTGCTTTGGTCCTTCCTGCCCGGCGCCATCGCCCGGACGCTACCGGCCAGTTGGCATGTTCCCGAGTGGATGGCAGCCAGGACCATGGGGATGGACATGCCGTCTGCCGCCCTGCGGTTGCAGGAGACGGCGAGCGAGGAAAATTCGGAGCGCGTCCGTTAGGCGCCCCAACCCGGTCTTTCAGTGCGCGGGGCGGAATTCCCGAGAGTCGCCATTCGATTAAGTGCCGATTGCGCGGCCGCTGTTGGACCGGCATTTGGGCAGGCTCGCCAAGCAACTAGTCAGCGCGCATAAGGCCGCCTGGCGGGCTGGCCTTAGTTAGATGCAAGACCTCGGATGGGCGGAGATCGAAGCAGACGAGTTTGTGCTCATTTCGGCGATATTGCTATAATGTTTGCATGGCCGCTGTGCTTGGCGATTTTTTCCGAGTTTAGAGCCTCGTTAGAACAACGATCAGACGGGCAGCAGTGCGAAGCGAACGGGGAGGGTCTTCGGGGAAATGACGATCGGTTTGGCGGCGATCTTGCCGAACCTCAGCAGCGGGCTAGAAAACACAGGCTTCCTCTTCGGGGCCGGAAGCTCGGTCGAAGCGGGCTATCCAGTCATGTCAGGTCTGACGCGCACGGTCGTGGGCGACCTGTCTACGGGTGATCGGGCTACGCTGGACGAAGCCCTGCACGCGGCGGCGAGCCCGTATGACGGCGCAACAGGCGAGCCCAATATCGAGCTTATCGCCGACATGGTGATGGCGCATGCAGTCAACTCGGGCGATCTCCGATTCTCCGCTTTGGAGGCCCGCATCCGAGAAATCGTCACGGAGGTAATCCTTGGCGTGTCCAGCCCGAAACTCGATCATCACATCCGTTTTCTCGAGTTACTCAAAGCAAGGACCTACGGCCGAGCCGCTTGCATCTACATCTTCACAACGAATTATGACGTCCTCTTCGAGCTCGCAGGTGCCGAGGCGGGGGTGGTCGTTGAAACCGGCTTCATTGGATCTGTGGAGCGCTTCTTCGATCCGCTGCGGTTCGCCACGGCCTGCGGCGCAATGCAGCCCAACTCTCGCTTCAGCGAACACCCGGTGCTCACAGTCCGGCTGGTCAAGATCCACGGATCGGTGTCCTGGCACTCACGCGGCGGCCGGATCTTTGAGCGTCACCCTCAATCAATCCCCGCCGGCGAGAAGCGCGTAATGGTCCTGCCGCGTCGGGGTAAGGTGATGGATACTTTGCAGGCACCCTATGACACGCTGTTCCGCATCATGAGCCAGTCGCTGGGCGCAGACTGCAAATATCTGGCAAGCTGCGGATTCAGCTTCGGCGATGATCACATTAACTCCAACCTGATCCAGCCGGCTCTCGGAAGCGGCAAGATCAAGCTCTTTGCCCTCGCGGCGGTGGAGACCAGCGGCATGGCGGCCTTCAAGACGCTCCCTGCCTTTGGCGCGGGCTTTGCCAGTGCTGGAATCACCGCTGGTGTGCCGCATGCTGCGGGTACCGACCTCTGGAAATTCAGCAAGTTCGTGGAGTTGTTCGCATGACCAGCACAGCGAGTTCCTATCGCATCGGGAAGGTCATATCGGTCACGGGGGACCAGATCTTCGTGTCGCTCGTCGATCACGACGGCAATGAGCCGGCCTCGGGTGTCCCAGCATCGATGAGCGTCGATCTTCCGAGCGCGGCAGGACCGACTCCATTGCTGATCGGTCAGCCCGGCACCTTCGTCCTGGTGTCGCTACCCGCCGGCTATCTGCTGTGTATGGTCACCGGGATCGACATGAAGGAGGAGCGGATATCTTCCGTTGATACCAAGCGGGCCGGTGAAGACTCCCTGCTGCTGCTCGATCGCGTGTCCCGCGTGCTTACCACCGTTCCGGTGGGCACGCTCGACGCCGCCGGCACGTTCGAACGTGGGGCCGACACGCTCCCCACAGTCAACGCGCCCACCTTCGCTGTTGATGCTTCCCTCATCGACAGCGTCTATGCTGGCTATGCCGAGGGGAATTTCTCGCTCGGTACCTTGTCGCTGATCCCCAATCAGACCGCCAAGATCAACCTTGATGCCTTTCTAACCCGGCATGCGGCTATCTTGGGACAAACCGGCGGAGGCAAGTCCTGGACCGTCGCCTCAGTCGTGCAGAAGCTGACGGCGTTCCCGCAATCTACCGTGGTGCTCTTCGACCTACATGGCGAATATGGAACGACCTTCGGGGCCGATGCTGATGTCATATCGGTAGCGGACCTTGAGCTTCCCTATTGGCTGATGAATTCGGAGGAACTGCTCGGCCTCATGGTCGATCGAAGCGAGTCCGCAGCGCCGAACCAAATCGCGAAGTTCAAGGAGCTGCTGCAGGGGGCGAAAGAGTCGCACGCGGAGAATGCTGCACTTGGCATTCCCAAAATCACCATCGACACCCCCGTCTTTTTCGATTTCACAGAGTTGATCAACGAGTTTCGTAGGCTCGACACCGAGATGGTTCCGGGCGCCAATAACAAGGACAAGCAGGGGCCACTCTTTGGTCAGTTTACTCGCCTGCTTATGCGGATTGACTCGCGCATGAACGATCGGCGCTACGACCTGATCTTCAAGCCGAAGAAATACGCGACCAGCGCATCGATGGACGACCTTTTCCGCCGCCTGCTCGGCGAAGTGTCAGGCGCCCGTAAGAAGGCAGTCGTCATAGATCTCAGCGGCGTGCCGTTTGACGTGCGGGCCTCCGTCATTTCGCTCATCCTGCGATGCCTGTTCGATTTCGCCTACTGGTTTCGCCGCGTGAACGGCGACAAGTATCCGATCGCCGTGTTCGCCGACGAGGCGCATATCTATCTCAGCGACCGCGACCCTAATGCCGAGGCGGCCCGCATGTCGGCCGAGCGAATCGCGAAAGAGGGGCGTAAGTACGGCATCAGCCTTACGGTGATCAGCCAGCGCCCCCGCGAGCTTTCGAGCACGATCCTCTCGCAATGCGGCAGTTTCTTGTGCCTGCGCATCTCCAACCCCGAAGATCAGGCATATGTCCGAAACCTGCTGCCAGACTCAATTCGCGGTATCACTGCGATGTTCTCGACCTTGCGCCGCGGCGAGGCGATCCTGCTCGGCGACTCAGTCATGATGCCGACGCGCATTCGTATTGACCCGCCAGCACCTGCTCCTGAAAGCGATGACGCATCGTTTGCAAAGGCTTGGGCACTGACGCCTGCCGACATCGACATGAAAGCGGTACTGGCGGCTTGGCGAAACCAATCAGCGTGACGCGCGCATGATCTACGCGTTCGTGGATGGCCAGAAGCGGCAACCGGAGCGGAAGGGCGAACGCACCCAATGCCCCGACTGCGGTGGGACGCTGAGCGCGGTGATGCCTGTCAAGAACATCGCACACTGGCGGCATCAGCGCGGCGATTGCGATCCTTGGAGCGAACCCGAAGGTCCTTGGCATTTGGGATGGAAAGAGCAATTCGATCCCGCATTCCGCGAAATCGGCCTGCGCGACCCGCTGAGCGGCGAGCTTCACCGTGCTGACATCCTCTGCAATGACGGTACACCGCACGCGACGGTTCTCGAGCTCCAGCATTCCTCGATTGCAGAAGAAGAGCGTGTGGCGCGCGAGGCATTCTACCGTCGCGGCCGGCGCATGTTCTGGCTCGTGCATATCCACAACGACCAGTCGTTTCTCGGCTATGGTTTTGCCTTCTCGCTCGACTTTCGGCGAGAGCCCCACTCATTCGATGGACGAAGCTATAGCGTGATGCGCTGGATGGGACGCAGCAAGCAATTCATCGAGAAATGGAAGCGCGCAGAGGCGCATGTCTTTTTCGACATGGGAGGGCGGATTTTCCATCTGGCCCAGAGTTCTTTGCTCATAGGGCAAGGACGTGTGCTCGCCGCCGGCGAATTCGCTTTGTCCGAGTTGACGCCTGTTGAATTCGTTCGGGCCGTTCACGGAGGGACATAGCGCGATGGTGACTACGACCGAGAGCGGCAATGCATTTCGAGACACGGTCGCGCAACTACTCCGCGCCGCTGGTTTTCGCGCAGAGACAGAGGTTCAGTTCCGCCGCACGATGGCACGCTGGCTTGCGCCCGCGCCACCGAACCGCCGGTGAGTGGACGAAGGTGACGATCGGACTGACAGAGAGCCGCCGACGAGGCCGGTGCAGCCTTCCGATGTTCGTCGTCGGTCACGGATCGGTTAGATGAGGTCGATCGGCCGCGCCCGCGGGCCGGTCTGTGCGGTTCCGCTTTGGTCCGGCCAGACGCCCCCGGGCCTCAAGTCCTCGATGTCGGTCGCGTCTGCCGGTGTCTGGAGCGATACTGACCATTCGTCCTTCGACAGAGAGGAGGAGAACTCAAGTCGGTGCAATCCAGCCTGGTCGCGCGGCCCGTATGAGACCATGGTCGCAGCGGATTGCCAGATGGCTTCCGACTCCCACCACAGCGCGACGGACAGGATCACGTCGCCGAGACGGACCTCGCCCCAAGGCGTGTCCACGGTCACATTTCCGGGATAGGGAAAACATGCGTTCTGGACCAACGGCGGCTGCATCTTCGGCAGGGATGCATAGGGGTTGGCAGCATCCTGAAGCTGGTGCCAGATATCATTGATCGACCACCGATGCCCTTCGTCCGTGTTGCAGAACAAGGGTGCGAACAAATCGGTGTCGGCCGGCAGGAGCAGGTCGAGCTCGGCTGGATCGGGCATGGTCCAGGAACCCGGGCGTGCTTTCCGCAATCCGACCGACTTCAGCTCGACCCTTCGATGCCAGAAGATCACCAGATCCAAGCCAAGCAAGGGATTCAGCTGGTCCGCGTCCAGCTCATCCAAGGTCTTCAGCTCGATGCAGTTCTCACGCGCCAGCGCGTGGGCGCTACTCGAAAAGCCAGTGGCGCTGACGGCTATGGTCTTCGTGGCTCCAAGGGACCGCCGCTTCGTCGCGAGCTGTTCGATCCATGTGACATCCTGGCTCGCACGGCGCTTCCGGCACTCCAGCGTGATGAGATCGCCTTCGCTCGTGCGGACACTGGCATCGACCTCTCGCAGACGATTGGTCACGAGGCACCGAATCCGGTCGGGGGCTTTGATGGCGAGACCGAGCCGATCCGCATCGCGCTCGATCCGGGCGACCAGTTGCTCGAACTGACGCCAGTCGAGATCTAGCCGAGGATTGCGGGTCACGCGTCGCCTTGCCTGGCGGCGCCCAGAAACATCGGGAAGAAGCTCTTCTGCTTCTTGAGGCGCAGGACGTCACCTGGCGCGATCGTATTGGCCTTGCGGCGCTCCCCTCCAGCGGGCGTCAGAACCTCGAGGTCCGGATTGTCGATGATCGCCTGGTGGACGTCGTCGGCATGCGCAGGCGTCGCGTTGTAGATGCTTTCGTAGAACTCCGAAACTTCGAGCACGTCACCGGACTCGGACACGAGCCGCGGAATATCTTCGGTCAGCTGGCCGATCGCCTGCTGCCGGCCCGACACGTCGAACAGGTACAGCGCACCGTCGTCGTGACGGGGATCATAGCTCAGCATGTTCAGGCCGGAACGCCCGAAGTGCGCTTGCATGCTGCTGTTGTCGTGGAGGATGTTGTTGTAGACCTGTCGCGCCCGATAGACGTTGGCGAAGTGGATCAGCCAGTAGCGCCAGCCATCGGGATTGTTGATCGAGAAGGGGCTGACATAAGGTGCGCAGGCCCGATACGCCTCAAAGACGATCCGCTCCGCCGTCCTGAGCCAGGTACCCTTGCTCATCGTGCCGTTCAACTCGCCGAGCTGGGCAGGGCCGATTCCGAGATGGCGCAGCTGGTTCGCCAGCATTACCGGCTCGGACTTCTGGAGGAAGGCGAGCAGGGCCTCGATCGCGAACGTGTAAAAGATCTCGGCCGAGGTATAGGTCCGCATGATCTCGACCAGCGTCTGTCGATCGACATGGCTGTGTCCGCACTGGTCGAGATTGAACACCACGTTGCGATACCGACCCGCCGCCAGCAGGTCGCGCATTGTCGGGAAGGCTTCCTCGAAGCCCTTGTTGAGATATTCCGGCTGAACGTGCAGGCGGGGGCAGGTCTCCTTGGTGCCGGCGAGTAGCGGCGCGAGATGGCCCTTCAGGACTTCGAGCGCCTCGGCACTTTGGTCGTTGAGGATCAGAAGGCACTCTATTTCGATGGTCCCGAGGCCCGCGGCGATGCGCTGGAGGTTCACTGACTCGAGCGCGCTCTGAAGTTCTTCCAGGAATATGATCGGCGAGCCCGGCGTGCCGCACTTGTAGCGCCCACCACCTGCGAAACCGTCTACGACCGCCAAGCGGAACCGCGTCTGTTGCGGCAGCTGGCAACGAACGACCAGGTATCGATGGAAATATTCGCGGAGGATCTTGTGCTTGCGGCGCGAATGTTCTTCCAGCGTTGCCCCGTCCAGCCACTCATAGCGCTTCTCGGCCATCCGCCGAGCATGCCATATCTTCGGCGGATTTACAGCGCCAACTGGGTATCGGGCATCGCGTCCCAGGTCTGGCCGCGATACTCCCGGCCGTTGGCCTTCTTTGAGCGGCGCTTGTTGTCCTTGCCCCAAGTGCCCCACTGCTTGAAGAAGAAGAGCGTCCCGGTTCGCGCGCATTGGTGATGGATCTCGTCGATCCACGCTTCATGCAGCGCCCTGGCGGAGCGTCCGCTCTCGCCGCCGACGATCGCCCAGTCGATGCCGGTCAGGTCGACGGTCCCTACCGGACCCACGAGAGGCTCGAACGAGATGAACCGGATTGCCGCCGGGACCTCGCGCAGCACGTCGATGCGTGGAACCGCGGCGCGGTCTTCGACGCTGGTGCCGAGCCAGACATTGGGCAACACGTCGCCGATCACCGCGTCCAGAATCTGGCGCATGCGCTCGGGCCGCTTAGTGAGAATCTGATAATTGTGCTGCGGCGTCTCGCGCATCACGTCCCAGACTGCGGCGATGAAGTCGTCCGATACGCCCTCATGGAACAGGTCGCTCATCGAATTGACGAAGATCTTGCGAGGTTTGCGCCAGCGCCGCGGAATGGCGAGCGACGCGTGGTCTTCGCGCACTGCCCCGGTCCAGACCGTACGCTTCCCGCTGCGGCGTGTCAGGCCGCGATACTTGTCGACGCCCATCGCTTCCAGGCGGCGCGCCATCTCCATGGCATAGCAATTGGTGCAGCCCGACGAGACGACCGAGCAGCCCGCGATCGGGTTCCAGGTCGCGTCCGTCCATTCAATCTGTGTTTCTGCCATGGCTATGCCGTACGCGCTTCCAACCAGCCTTTGCGTTGCAGCACCGAGTGGGCCAACGCCAACTGATCGTGGGAGAAGCGCCGCTTGCGATCGTTCCAGCTATAAGCGGCGGTGATAACGTCATCGACCGTCTCAGCCCCCTCGTATCGCGAGACCCAATGGACGGTCGCAAGCAGCTCGAGGCCGAACGGCGTCTCGAAGCCGTCGACCAGGTCCGCGACCAGATCCAAGCGCTGCTGCGTGTCGCTGGCCTCGGCCAGCTTGGCCTCGGCGTCTGCAATGGCGCCCGGAACGATCTCCAGCAGCTTGTCCGGTGCATCGCCGCCGTCGGCATAGCCGGAGGTGAAATGCCCTTCGACCGTCCTCAGGAGATGCGTGAGGTTCTCGGCATAGGGCCCGTAATGCGCCTTGCGATAGCGCAGGCGCAAACCTTCGCCGGTCTCCTGGAGAAAGTAGAGCAGCTTGTGGACCTCGAGCAACGACACGAACGGATCCATCAATCCGCCGACGTAGCGCTGCATCAGGACAACGAGCGCGGCGCGTCCCGGGGTCATGCTGGGAACCTCCTGGCGGCGGGCCATCACACTCGCCTCCGGCGCGCCCCTGGGCTCGTAAATCTGGATGTCGACATCCTGCAGCGGCGCCAGCGCGTGGACGATGCGCGGTTTCACGTCCGACCAGTCGAGCCCGCCCAGACCGCTGCCGAGCGGCGGGATCGCAATCGAACGGATGCCGCGGCGCACGATCTCCTCGCGCAACGCGGCCAAGCCCGCATCGATGTCCTCGATCCGGCTCTTGCCCTTCCAGTGGCGCTTGGTCGGGAAGTTGATGATGAAGCGCGGATTGGTAAGCTGCCGGGTTTCGAATACGAACATCTTGCCGGGTTGCACGGCATCGGCCGCGCAGGCATCCGCATAGGCTTCGAAGTTCTCGGGGAACATGTTCTTGAACTGGAGCGCGATCCCGCGGCCCATCACGCCCACACAATTAACGGTGTTCACCAGGGCCTCGACGTCCGCGTTGAGGATGTCGCCGGAAGTGTAGGAAATCATAGCCCCCCCCGCATCAATAGTACCAACTCGGCTGGATTTCGATAGGGGGCCGGTGCCCGGAATGCCGGATTGCATCGTGCACCTGCGCGGCAACGGCATTGTCCCGCACGCCGATGCGGCGAACGAGCTCCCAGGGAAATTGGCCGTGGACGAGAAACTCGGATTGCTTTGCCTCCTTGACGTCTGCGCTGCGGAAGTCGCGTTCGGCGATCGCGGGCCAGTTCAGCTGATCCAGCGCGCCGACGTCCGCATGGAACGGTGTATAATACGCTCCCGCATTCGCAGGGGTGAACGCCCATCGTCGCAACTGTGCGTCGGCCCACCCGATCGTCTCGTGCAGATCGGCCTCGAGATGGACAATCGGACCCTGGCCGCCCCGGTACTCGAGCTCCGGGTGGTTCGCAGCGTATATCACGTAGAGCATGATGGATCGAGAACAAAAATAGAACGGAACATAGTCGCCGACATGCGTGCCGGGGTGGCAACTGACGGGCAGGCCCAATCTGCGGTTCTTGATCGAGTTCATGCCGATCACGGTGTCGTCGACGTTGGCATTGCGTATCGCTGCATCGCTCAGCAGCCCGGACTCCGCGATCGGGCCGAGCTTGTCGACATGGACGATGTGATAGATTTTGGGCGTGTCGGGCGGTTGCGTCATAGTGCAGGCACAATCCTCCCTTCCTGATGGCGCGGATGCGCAACAAATCCTGTTGCTTCATATGCAGATCGGGCGGCGACGCAAAGCCGAGCATCAGGCATCGCCCTTGGCCGTTGAAGCCCGCAGCTGGCTGATCTCGCTTGGCGCCGCACCCGGGCCGATGTTCGGCCGGGTGTGCAGTTGGTTGGACTGGCGGGCTCGCCCTGACGAGAACAGCTGGCTTACGTTTGCCAGCAGACTGTCCGCTCCTGAAGCGGCGCGTGCCAAAGCGGTCTGTCGACAAACGGCCGGGAACAGAATGCCGGGGGGAGCCGCAGCGATACGCCGAGCCATCGCCCCATTCGGCGCAAAAACGTCTCAGCGCGTCGCACAGCGACCGCTACCTGGATTTCTACCTTGGGCCCCAATGACGGACCGCTAAGACTGCTAAGTGTTTGAAAAGGTGGTGGACGCACTAGGGCTCGAACCTAGGACCCGCTGATTAAGAGTCAGCTGCTCTACCAACTGAGCTATGCGTCCATTCCCGGCCATTTCGCGAAGCCCGCGAATCAGGGGAGGGGCCCGTATAGCGATTGTCGCGCGGGAGAAAAGAGGGGAAAATCATCAAATTTGCAGGCCTGTACGACCGCTCTTTCGAGACCAGCGTTCAACCATCATCAGCGTGCCTACGCAGATCATGTTGGTCATCATCGAAGACCCGCCGTGGCTCATGAAAGGCAGGGGAATGCCCACTACCGGTGCCATGCCCGTCACCATCATCAGGTTGACCGCGACGTAAAAGAAAATCGTGGCTGTCATACCGCCAGCCAGCAGCTTGGAGAAGCGATCTGGCGCATTTCTTGCGACGGTCCATCCCCAGCGCATCACGATCCCGAAGACCAGCAGCACGAAAATACCGCCGACAAGCCCCCACTCCTCAGACATCGTGGCGAAGACAAAGTCAGTGTGCGGTTCAGGCAAGTAGTTGAGGTGGCTTTGCGAACCTTCTCCGAAGCCTTTGCCGAACACCCCTCCAGAACCGATCGCAATCTTGGATTGGGTAATGTGATACCCGGCGCCCAAGGGGTCGCTCTCAGGGTCCAGGAACGTCGTGACGCGTCGTCTCTGATAGTCGTGCAGTCCGAAGAAGTAGGCGAGCGGGGCCGCGATCAAGCCGGTAATCCCTCCGCCGATGAACCACTTTGCCGGAAGACCCGCGAGAAACATCACCACCACCCCGCCGAACCCGATCGCCAGTGCTGTGCCGAGATCTGGCTGCAACAGAACGAGCGCCATCGGCACCCCGATCAGTGCGCCTGCTGGAACCAGTGGACGCCACGAACCCACCATGCCGGCCGGAAGCGAATGGTAAAAGGTCGCCAACGCCAGCACGATCGCAGGCTTCATCAGCTCTGAGGGTTGCAAAACAATGGGTCCGACGTTCAGCCATCGCTGACTTCCCCCACCGATCGCACCGATCAGTTCCACCGCCAGCAGCAGCGCCAGAATCCCGCCATAAGCGGGATATGCACAGAGACGCACGAGACCCGACGGAAAATACGAGATGATGAGTGCCACAACCAAGAACACGCCAAACCGGATCAGGTGCGACAATGCGTAAGGGGTCATCGATCCGCCCGCGGCGGAGTGAAGCACTGTCGCCCCGAAGAAGACCAGAAGCACGAGCGGGATAACTACACGCCATGGTATCCCGGCGAGTGGGGCGGGAAGCTCCGCGATCTTCATTCCGGATCCCCTGCAGAATCGGCGCCTAGGCTCGTCTCAGGTTCAGCACCGGGCGCAATGGCATCGGTAGCAGCTGTTGCCGGCTCTGCGGCGGCGCGCGCCTCTGCGTCTACCTCTCGCGCCATAGCGGCAAAATCAGCGGGGACGGGCGGCACATCGATGCCCGCTTCGGCGGCATACCGAGCATAGGTCGCGTTGAGCCTCTGTTGCGCCGTCCCACCCCACTGCTTTTCAAGAGCATGCAAGGCATCAAGCCCTTTGCCGGGGTCGAACAGAAACGTCATCACATCGCGAGCGATGGGGTAGGCGGCGCCCGAGCCGCCGCCGTGCTCGATCACCACCGCACAGGCATAGCGAGGATTGTCGAAGGGCGCGAAAGAGATGAAAAGGCCGTGGTCCCGATACTTCCACGGGCCGCTCTTACCGCTACCTACGCTCAGGCTGACAACCTGCGCGGTGCCGGTCTTCCCAGCCATAAGGACATCGGGAATGGGCAGCCGTGCGCGACCTGCGGTGCCGGGGCCGTTGACCACGTCACTCATTGCGTTCTGCATCACCTCAACGTGGTCGCCATGGAAATCCATGGTCTCGAACCGCGGTGTCGCTTTATCGAGGATCAGGCGCGGCATGATCTTGTTGCCAGTTGCAAGGCGCGCAGACATCACGGCCAGCTGCAGCGGGTTCGCCAACATGTAGCCTTGCCCGATCGTAGCGTTGACCGTGTCGAAGTTCGCCCAGGGTCGGCCGTATTTCTTCAGCTTCCACGCGGGATCCGGGACGGTGCCGTAGAACTGGCTGGCAACCGGCAGAGGGAATTCCTGCCCCATGCCGCAACGCCTCGCCATTGGGGCGATAACGTCCATGCCCAGTCGCTGAGCAAAGTGGTAAAAGTAAACGTCACACGACTGATAAACCGCTTTGGCCATGTCGACCCGACCGTGGCCGCGCCGGTTCCAGCAGTGGAACACGCGGTTGCCCACCCTGAGCCCGCCGCCGCAGTTTGTGGCCTCGTGCGGATCAAGCCCAGCCTCAAGGAACGCCATAGCCACCATTGGCTTTACCGTGGAGCCCGGAGGGTAAAGCCCTTTCAGCACCTTGTTGCGCAGGGGTACTCGGTCATTTTCGCTGAGCATCTGGTACTCGACTCGACCGATGCCGTCCGAAAAGCTGTTGGGGTCAAAGCTGGGCATTGATGCCATGCAGAGAAGATCGCCGGTGAGGCAATCGATCACGACGACGGAACCGCTTTCCATCCCGATGCGGCGTGCGGCGTAGTCTTGCAGAGGACCGTCGATAGTCAGCTGAATCGGCTTACCCTGAACATCCTCGCGGGTCTCGAGGTCGCGGACGATCCGGCCCGACGCGGTTACTTCGACACGACGAGCGCCCGGAGTACCGCGCAGAACCTGCTCGAACTGCTTTTCGAGCCCGTCCTTGCCCAGCTTGAAACCGGGCGTGACGAGAAGGGGGATACGCTCCTTGTCATATTCCTCCTTCGAAGCCGCGCCGACATATCCAATCAGGTGTCCTACTGCCGGACCTGTCGGATAATAGCGGGAGAAGCCGCGCTGCGGGACAACGCCTGGCAGTTCGGGCAAGCGCACGCTGACTGCAGCGAAGGTGTCGTAACTCAGGCCGTCAGCGACCGGGACCGGCTGGAACCCTTCGGCCTTTTCGATCTTGTCACGCAGGTCCTGCAGCTCAACGGGTGTGAACTTCAGTAGCTTGCCTAGCTCGGTGATCTCACGATCAGCGTCCTGTAGGCGGTCGGGGATGATATCGACCCGGAAATCCGCGCGATTGGATGCGAGCGGAGAACCCGTTCGGTCGAGGATCCAGCCTCTTCGTGGCGGAATGAGACTGAGGTTTACCCGATTGCTCTCGGACTCCATCTCATACTTTTCGTTCTCGGCCACGGCGATGTAGCCGATCCGGGCGGCCAGCAGCAGGCCGACACCGCCCTGCACTGCACCGACAACGAAGCTGCGCCGATCGAAACTCTGCGCGAGACTGCCACTGGTAAACTTCTGCATCGGCTTCAGCCTATGCGCCGAACGCGCATAAGGCGAAGGCGATCGAGAACGGAAACCATACGCGCGATGATGGGAAACAGCACGAGCGAGAGCAAGAGCTGAGGAACTATAACCCCGAATTGCACCACCGTGAGCTGAGCGCCTGAGCAAAGCGCCGCGAACGCGAGGTAGACCGTGATCATCGCGGAGGCCGTCAGCCAATCAAGCACAAAGGTCCGCCAGGGAAAGCGTAGCTCGATAAGTTCAATGGCAACAAGAGTCAGTGAGAACAGCAGGATAGCACTGCCGAAAGGTTGGCCCGAGTAGAGGTCATCAAACAGGCCGAGCGGCAACCCGGCCCACAATGGCAAGAGGCCGGGCCGCAGCAGGCGCCATGCGAGCAGGAGCAAGTAGCCCAGGGGCGGAATGATCGGTGCCGGTGCGATCACAGGAAGCCAGGGTGCGAGCGAGCCAAGCATGATAGTGGCCCACGGAAGACCGTAGGCGAGAATCGAAGACTGTGTGCGATTTATCCGGCTACCGAATGGGTCACGACGTGATTGCGGATTAAGCCGTTCCATCAGCCGCCCGTTTCGGCTGGAGGCGGGTTCCCGCTCAGAGCCGCAGCCGCTTCTGGCTGCCAGACGGGCTCCACCACAACTACGTCCGTGGCGGCAGGATTGCTCAGGAGTTGTGCGATCGCGCCGTCACGGGTGATCTCGGTCGCGATGGCCACGGCGACACCGGGGCGAAATAAACCACCAGAACCTGACGTAACGAACACGTCGCCTTCCTTGATGGGATTGATGCCGAGATTGACCAGCCGGAGACGCAGCGACCCGTCCGAGCGACCTTCTGCAAAGGCTACTACGTTATCAGTGACCCGGCGTACCGGGATCATACTTTCGCTATCCGTGAGTAGCAGAACGCGCGAACTGTTTCGGCCAGATTCAAGTATCCGACCAATAAGACCCATTGGAGAACTGACGGGCATTCCCGGGAGAACACCGTCCGCACGTCCAACAGACAGGTAGCCGATGCGACGGGCGCTCGACGACGTGGAACCGATCAGACGTGCGACGGCGACCGGCTTCGTCTCATCCTCGACGAGCCCAAGCACGGCCTTCAGGCGCGCGTTCTCCTGCCGCATTGCCTCCGCCTCAGCCAAACGGACTCTCGCGACTTTCAGTTCTTCTTCGAGAGCCGCATTGCGACTGCCGGCGCGGTAGTATCCGGAGATGGCCTCGATCAGACCGCGGCTACCCGTTCTCCCCGCAGCGCCAGCCTCGCCAGCGGGCGCAGCGGCATCTGCCGCCACGGTTCGCAGGCTCTGAAATGTCCCGGGGCGAAGGAGCGATATCCCGAGCAGTGCCGCACCCAGCAACGCTCCGGCGCCGGCCACGACAAAGCCTGCGAAGACGCCAAGCTGCGCCTTCTTGTTTCTGCCTGCACGGCGGTTTGCGGGCGACGACATACCGCCCCGTCCCCTTTACCGAATTGCCTTGCTCACGCTGTCATCAACACGCCGCGATAGATCGGATCTTCCATCGCCCGACCCGTCCCAAGCGCGACGCATGACAGCGGATCTTCGGCGACACTGACGGGAAGGCCAGTTTCTTCCTTGAGGTGATCGTCTAGTCCACGGATGAGCGCACCGCCGCCCGTGAGTACAATGCCCTGGTCAACGATATCTGCAGCCAGTTCCGGCGCGGTATTCTCAAGCGCGATACGCACGCCTTCGACGATCGCCCCGATCGGCTCGCTCAGTGCCTCCGCAATGTTGGCCTGATTGATCATGATTTCCTTGGGCACGCCGTTGACCAGATCGCGACCCTTTATGGTGATCTGTTCGCCCACACCGTCTTCCGGCACGGTTGCGATACCGTAATCCTTCTTGATCCGCTCGGCCGTGGCGTCCCCGATCAGCAAGTTGTGATGGCGCCTAACGTAGGAGACTATCGCTTCGTCCATCTTGTCGCCGCCGGTCCGCACCGACGTAGTGTAAGCAAGGCCACGCAGCGAAAGCACCGCGACTTCCGTGGTGCCGCCGCCGATGTCCACGACCATAGATCCTACAGGTTCCGTTACCGGCATATCGGCACCGATCGCAGCAGCCATCGGTTCAAGGATCAGAAACACTTCCCGCGCGCCGGCATTGCTGGCGGCGTCGCGAATGGCGCGACGTTCAACCGAGGTGGAGCCAGAAGGGACGCAGATCACGATTTCCGGCGGGCTGAGCATGCTGGTGCGCTTGCCAGTGACCTTCCGGATGAAATGCTTGATCATTTCTTCCGCGATTTCAATGTCGGCGATAACGCCATCGCGCAGTGGCCGAATCGCCTCGATGTTATCGGGCGTCTTCCCCATCATCAGCTTCGCGTCGTCACCGACCGCCTTTACGCGCTTGATCCCATTGAGCGTTTCGATGGCAACCACGGACGGTTCGTTAAGGACGATTCCGCGGTCCTGCACGTAGACCAGCGTGTTTGCCGTCCCCAGATCGATCGCCATATTCTGGGAGCCAAACTTGAATATCTTCGAAAAGAAGGAACTCATCGGTTAATCCGTCTCTAACCGCGGCGGAAGGAAGGCCGGCGGGCGGGCGGCGGCGCCAGCCGGAGATGGGTGCAGGCCCTAACCAAATCTTCAGCGAATGGCCAAAAATTTGTGTCGATAGGCTGGGGGTTTTACACTGGTTGGGTCGAAATGCCCGCAGTTGGGCGTTACCACCACTCCAATGCCGGTTATTCGACGCCTTCCAGAGACCCTTATCAACCGCATTGCTGCCGGTGAAGTAGTTGAGCGTCCTGCCTCGGCACTCAAGGAATTACTTGAGAACGCCATCGACGCAGGGGCATCACGCATTTCCGTGAGTATCGCAGACGGCGGATTGTCACGGCTTGAAGTGACTGACGACGGCTGCGGCATGGCTCCGGCCGATATGATGCTGGCGCTTGAGCGACACGCCACGTCCAAGCTGCCGGATGAAGCAATCGAACAGGTGGCGACCTTAGGTTTTCGGGGGGAGGCGCTCCCCTCGATCGCCAGCGTTGCTCGCCTCACACTGGAGAGCCGCCAGCGCGATAGTGCTGAAGGGTGGAGCAGAGTCGTCGATCACGGCGCTCTCGTGAGCGAAAGCCCCGCCGCACTTCCTCCGGGAACTCGGGTTCGCGTAGAGCAACTGTTCGCGCGGATCCCCGCTCGGCGTAAGTTCCTGCGAAGCGAGCGCAGCGAATACGCCGCATGCCTTGACGTCGTGCGTCGCCTTTCGATGGCACGACCGGATATTGGGTTCGATTTCGAACACAACGGCCGACGTATACTCAGTCTTCAAGCGGGTGAGGGCATAGAGGCCCGTGTAGCCCACATCGTGGATCGTGAGCTTGCGGACAACGGCGTGACTGTCGATCTGGAACGTGGTTCCATGCGACTGAGCGGGGTTGCGGGCTTGCCCACATTCAACCGTGGCATTGGCGACCACCAATACCTCTTCGTGAATGGAAGGCCCGTGAAGGACCGCTTGCTGACTGGAGCAGTTCGCGGTGCCTATGCCGGAATGCTAGCGCGGGACCGCCACGCGGTGCTGGCACTGTTCCTCAATCTGCCGCCTGAAGATGTCGACGTGAACGTCCATCCCGCAAAAAGCGAAGTGCGTTTTCGTGACGCGACGGCTGTCCGGGGCTTTATCGTCTCTGGTCTTCGGAATGCGCTGGCTACGGGCGACAAGCGTAGCGCACAGACCCCAGACGCGGGCGCAATGGCCCGCTGGCAAATCGAGCCTGCACGCAGCGAGCCTACTGAGACATTGCGCTCCATCTTCGGCGGGCGCGACTGGTCGCCTCAAAGCAGCTCGGTCCGTGAACCTGGAGCCCCATGGCGTACTGCGGATCCGGAGGTCCTTGATCTGCCGCAGGGGAGGGCAGAGGCGCATGATGTTTCCGAACCTGCTGCAACCGAAGCCCAGGATTATCCGCTAGGCGTTGCGCGCGGGCAGGTGGCGCAGACATATATCGTGGCCGAAGCGGCCGATGGACTTGTTATAGTCGATCAACATGCGGCCCATGAACGGCTTGTCCTGGAACGCTTGCGCAGCGCTCGTGAAGTCGTGGGCACTGCGGCGAGCCAGGCACTTCTAATTCCCGAAGTGGTCGAACTCGACGAACCAGATTGCGATCGTCTGGAAGAGCAACTGGAACGTTTTGCAGAATTCGGCCTGCTAGTGGAACGGTTCGGTCCTGCCGCAATGCTGGTGCGGGCTCTACCGGGCACACTCGCAGATGCGGACCCTGCTGCATTGATACGCGACCTAGCCGATGACCTCGCGCGACACGGGGAAAGCCTGCTGCTCGGTGAGAAAATCGACCACGTTCTGGCGACGATGGCTTGTCACGGTTCCGTCAGAGCCGGGCGAGTGCTTTCCGTTGCGGAGATGAACGCACTTCTGCGAGAGATGGAGCGAACACCGCGGTCGGGGCAGTGCAACCACGGCCGCCCCACATGGGTGAAACTATCCATGACTGACGTCGAAAAACTGTTCGGGAGACATTGATGCGGCGAGTCGTTGGCCTTGGGTTGGGCATATGCCTGCTGGCGGGTTGCGGAGAGGCGTTGTCTCCGGAAGAGCAAGCCCGTCTGGACGAACGCGACATTGCAATGGTCGAAAAGGCCAACCAAGGCGGTGCTCCGCTGCGAGAAGTCGCGCCGGAGCCGCTGGCGTACGCAGATATCGAGCGGCACGATCTCTACGGGGAATCGTGCAGTTACGCCCCCGGCACAAGCCTGGGCACTCGTGTCTTCGCGCGAGAGGCTGACGCCTTCATGAAGATCGGCGGAGAGATTGAGCGCTTCGCTGCGGACCCGGGCTCGCGCGAACTGCCGATGCGCACGCGGACGCTATACAACAGCAAGAACTACGCCCTTCGCCTTAAGCTGGAGCCTGGCTCTGAAGCCGAAGGTGAGCAGGGGAGCGGCAATTTCGAGGGCTACGTGCAGCTTTTCGACAGGTACGGGCGTGTTGTTTACGAGGGCAGTGGCCTGGCTCAGTGCAAACGTATCTAGGCACGGCTAGCGCACTCGCCTGACATAGGCGCGGCCTTCGCGCTTCTCGATCCGGAAGTGATCGTCGGCTTCAAGAAGGTCAGACAGCCGCTTGAAGCCGAAGTTGCGGACGTCGAAGCTAGAACGATTGCCAGCGAGGTTTCCCACCTCGCTGAGCAAAGCGTATCCGTTCTCGTCGCGTTTGGCCGCTTTCCACGCCGCCCCGATAAGATTGATCAGTTCAGCATAGCCAGCCCGGCTATCGCTCGCTGGCGCTGCCTCCTCTTCCTCGGCAGCAGCCGTCTTTATCAACGTATCGACATCAATGTAGCGTGTGCAGGCGGTCTGAAAGGCCCGAGGCGCCTTGTCCGATCCAAAGCCATAGACGAGCAGCCCATCCTGCCGCAGCCGCGTGACAAGCGGGGTGAAGTCGCTGTCGGAACTCATGATTCCGAAGCCATCCACCTTGCCACGGTAGAGCAGGTCCACGGCATCAATGGTCATGGCCATGTCGGTGGCATTCTTGCCTTTAGTGAGATCGAACTGCTGCATAGGCTGCAAGCCGAAGCGGTGCGTAATGTCGCTCCACTTACTCAGCGCCGGCTTGGCCCAGTTCGCATAGGCGCGGCGGATGTTGACCTGGCCCAGTTCCGCCAACACCGTCAGTACAGGGTCGATCCCTGCCGGGCTGGCGTTATCTGCGTCAATCAGCAGGGCAATGTTCTTAAGCGGGTCGTGAGCCATAGGCACTTGATGCCTGCACCCCACCGACGGCGCAAGTCAGGCGACTACGAAGCGACCAGTGCTTTCGTTCAGCAGGTAGAGGACGCCGTCGGAGATTGCGAAGAACGCTCCGCGCAGGATCAGATCGCCGCGATCTTCCTTCGCCTTCACACAAGGGAAAGTGCGCAGGTTATCCAGGCTGACGCGAACTGCGGCGTGTTCCATCGCTCGTTCCGCCTCTTTTCCAGAGGTGCCAAGTTCGCGCACGATCGGTTCCCGCGCGTCGTCAAGCATGGTGATCCAGTCGGCGATAAACCCGCCTTTCCCGGGCTCCGCACCACGAAGTTCCTGCGTGAGCGCTGCGTGACAGCCCCCACACATGCCGTGCCCCATGACCATGATCTCGCGCACTTTGAGCACCTGAACGGCGAACTCCAGCGCGGCGGAAACGCCATGCAAGCCGGGAGTGGTTTCGAACGGCGGCACCAGTGCCGCCACGTTGCGCACCACGAATATCTCGCCCGGATGCACGTCAAATATCTGTGCGGGGTCCACCCTGCTGTCCGAGCAGGCGATTATCAAAACACGGGGCTTCTGGCCCTCTTGAAGCTGAGCCCAGCGTTCATGTTCTGGGCGCCATCCGCTTTCGCGAAACCGGTTGTAGCCGGCGATAAGCTCAGCCAGCTCGATGCTTGAGGGGATCATGAATCGTCCATGCCTCGCGCCATTGCCACTGACAAGCGCGATCCCTAAGTGGGGGCCATGAGCAACCAACCAGCGTCCCCGCGCCTGCCGCGCGAGCGCAAACCCGACTGGATCCGGGTCAAGGCGCCCGTCAGCAAGGGGTTTCAGGAAACCCGCGCGCTGATGCGCGAACTGAAACTGAACACCGTGTGCGAGGAAGCAGCTTGCCCAAATATCGGGGAGTGCTGGACCAAGAAGCACGCGACGGTGATGATCCTTGGCGATGTTTGCACGCGGGCCTGCGCGTTCTGCAACGTGAAGACCGGAATGCCGCGAAAAGTCGATACGCTTGAGCCGGAGCACGTGGCTGCAGCGGCGGCCCGACTCGGGTTGGAGCATATTGTCGTTACTTCGGTCGACCGGGATGACCTTCCGGACGGCGGGGCTGGTCAGTTCGTCAAGGTGATTGAGGCAATTCGCCGGGAAACCCCCGACACGACCATTGAGATTCTGACGCCGGACTTCCGCGGCAAGATGCGTCCGGCGGTCGAAGCCATCTGCGCGGCCGGACCCGACGTTTACAACCACAACCTCGAAACGGTTCCGCGGCTCTATCCGACCATCCGGCCGGGCGCGCGCTACTATGCGTCACTGCGCCTTCTGGAAGAAGTGAAGCGCCACGATCCGGCAATCTTCACCAAGTCCGGCATCATGCTGGGGCTGGGTGAAGAGCGTCTGGAAGTCCATCAGGTCATGGACGACATGCGTAGCGCGGACGTCGACTTCCTCACCATGGGCCAGTACCTTCAACCTACCCCCAAGCACGCCAAGGTGGCAGAGTTCGTCACCCCGCAAGCCTTCAGCGCTTTTGGGGCGATCGCTCGTGCAAAGGGTTTCCTGCAGGTGGCATCCAGCCCCTTGACTCGTTCCAGCTATCACGCCGGTGCAGATTTTGCCGAGATGAAGGCCGCACGCGAGGCGAAGTTGGCCAAAACGCAGGCGCGGCAAAACTCCTGATGCCCGGTATCCGTGAAACGCGCCAACTGCCCTATTCGGCGGAGCAGATGTTCGAGCTTGTGGCCGATGTCGGCCGCTATCCCGAGTTCCTGCCCTGGATCGTGGCAACTCGTGTCCGCTCCGACGACGGGCACGAGATGGTTGCAGACATGCTGGTGGGTTTCAAAGCCCTGCGCGAGAAGTTCACGTCGAAGGTCATAAAGGACCGTCCGGGTCGGCTTGAGGTGATCTACGTCGACGGGCCGATGCGCGATCTGGACAACGTGTGGCTGTTCCGCCCGTTGGAAGATGGCGGCTGCGAGATTGATTTCAGCGTGAACTTCTCGTTCCGCAACAAGATGTTCGAAATGCTGGCTGGGCAGTACTTCGACCGTGCGTTCCGCAAAATGGTCGCCGCGTTCGAAGAACGCGCAGACGTGCTTTACGGCAGCAGCAGTTCCAGCGCGCAAAGCGTAGCCTGAAGTCGCACACCCGCACGATCGGAGCCGTCGAACACTTTCAGTTCTGCTTCCGGCTCCTCTTCACGCCCGCGAATTGCCCGCGCGAACACGACCGTTCCAACAGGCTTTGACTCGGTACCACCATCGGGGCCCGCGACCCCGCTTATGGCCACTGCAACGTGCGCTTGGCTCCGTGTCAGTGCCCCTTGTGCCATCGCGTAAACACAGGCGACAGACACCGCGCCAAATGCATCGATGATATCGCTTGAGACGCCCAGGCACTCTGTCTTGGCCTCGTTCGAGTAGGTTACGAACCCCCGATCCAGCACCGCAGATGAGCCGGGTATCTCCGTCAAGGCAGCCGCAACCAGGCCACCCGTGCAACTCTCCGCCACGGCAACTCGCCGACCCAGCGCCAGGTTCTCCTCGACCACACGTTGAGCCAGAGCGGTAACCTCAGCGGGGAGCAGGGATGAAAACGCAGGCATCTATAATCTCTCGAAGGGGAGCAGCGTTGCCACCGCCTGTGCAGCGATACCTTCACCTCGACCAGTGAAGCCAAGCCGCTCGGTCGTTGTCGCTTTTACGCTTACCGCGCCGATTTCCACCCCCAGAAGTGCGGCCAGGCTCGCTCGCAAGGCATCCCTGTGAGGGCCAACGCGCGGTTCTTCGCAAATCAGCGTCAGATCCACATTGCCGATTGAATACCCCGCATCTGCCGTCAACGCGACGGCGTGCTCGACGAACCTGCTCGAAGGAGCGCCGCGCCATTGCGGGTCGCTGGGCGGAAAATGTTGCCCGATGTCGCCCGCCGCCACGGCACCCAGAATGGCATCGACCACAGCGTGAAGACCGACGTCGGCGTCGCTATGCCCGGAAAGCCCTCGCTGATGCTCGATCTTCAAGCCGCAAAGCCACAGTTCCTCACCGTCCGCCAGTCGGTGAACGTCGAAGCCTGTACCGATACGCAGGGAAGGGCTGGCCACAATGAAATCCTCCGAGAACGTAAGCTTGCGCAGCCGCTCGTCACCCTCGACCAAGGCAACACTCATGTCAGCTGCTCGGGCAACCTGGGCATCGTCTCCGGCTGACGATTCACCCAACCACGCTCGGTGAGCCACAAGTATGTCGTCATACCGAAATGCCTGAGGTGTCTGCACGCGTCGAAGCGTCTCCCGATCGGCACTTCCCGTCATTTGGCCATTCTGCGCAACCGCAAGACTATCGACGACAGGCAATACCGGGATGGCACCGCGATTGTCCGCCACAGCCGACAACAGCCTGTCGACGACTTCCAGGGGGCAGTGCGGCCGTGCGGCGTCGTGTATCAAGACCACTTGCGGGCGTGCGTTGGAAAGCGCCTCGAGCGCCACGCGCACCGACTCTTGCCTCGTCGATCCGCCGACAACGAGTTTAATTCCTTCCAGGCCAGCAAGGACTTCACTTGCGGGAGCCATCGCGCCATCCGGAATCGCTACGATGATAGGATATCCGCCCGCAGCAATCAGGGCTTCCGCCGCATGGCGTACCAGCGGCTTGCCGCGCCATTTCGCGAACTGCTTGGGCAGGGGTTGGCCAGCTCGCAGGCCTTTGCCAGCGGCCACAATTACCGCTGCAAACCGAGGTTGAAGGGAACGCGCCATGGCGAAGAGGGCGCTAGCGCCTTGCGGCGACACTCGCAATCCACTATGGGCCTGCCCAATTTTTAGGCACATCGACAGCCCGTGAACGCTCTTCCTTCGCCTCCGCCGCTAAAGCCGATTGAAATCGGACCAGAGCGCATCGACTGCCCGGTGATCCTGGCCCCGATGACGGGCGTCACCGACAAGCCGTTCCGCGCGCTCGTGCGGCGCTTTGGCTCCGGTCTGAACGTCACGGAGATGATCGCCAGCCCGGCCATGATCCGGGAAACCCGCCAGAGCTTGCAGAAGGCAGAGTGGGATCCGATCGAAAATCCTGTTTCCATGCAATTGGTCGGCTGCGATCCGCAGTCAATGGCGGAGGCTGCGCGGCTGAGCGAAGATCGGGGCGCCGCGATCATCGACATCAACTTCGGCTGCCCAGTTCGCAAGGTTACCAATGGCTTCGCGGGTTCCGCGCTGATGCGCGAGGTGCCTCTCGCTACGAAGCTGATGGAAGAGACCGTGAAGGCCGTCTCCGTTCCCGTCACCGTGAAGATGCGCATGGGCTGGGACCACGATAGCCTCAACGCACCTGAACTAGCGCACATCGCCGAAGACTTGGGCGTGAAACTCGTCACTGTTCACGGCCGCACCCGCAATCAGATGTACAAGGGCAATGCCGACTGGTCCTTCGTCAGCAAGGTGAAGAACGCCGTCTCCATCCCGGTGATCGTCAACGGTGACATTTGCGGTATCGAAGACGCTGCTCGGGCTCTTGAGGAATCTGGCGCCGACGGTCTGATGATTGGCCGCGGCGCTTACGGAAAGCCGTGGCTGCTCGGCCAGGTGATGCATTGGTGGCGGACGGGTGAGCGACTGCCCGATCCTGATCTCAACGAGCAGTACGCGGTGCTGGTATCACATTACCACGCGATGCTTGAACTCTACGGTGAGGACGTGGGCGTACGTATCGCTCGCAAGCACCTTGGGTGGTACACCAAGGGTCTTCCGGGCTCTGCCGAGTTCAGGAACCACGCGAACTTTATTAACGATCCGACTGAAGTGCTTAGTGAGCTTGAGCGCTTCTACGGACCGTTGCTTCTGCAGCGCATCGCCGCGTGACGGATACGCCGGTTGGCATCCCGGAAGCTCGCGAACAGATCGCCGGGCTGACTTTCGCTCTCATCCTGATTGCGCCCGATCTCACTATATCGCAGGTCAATCCGGCTGCTGAGAGCTTGATCGGGCGATCAGCTCGACGACTGATCGGGCGCAAGCTTCTTGATGTCGTCACCTTCGACGACAATGCGATGCTCGATCGGCTGATGGGAGAGGAAGCTCAGCTCGTGGCTCGCGGGCTGATGATACAGGTTGGCGGAAAGACCCAACTGGTCAACCTGACCGTTTCCTCGCTCGTTGCGCACGATGGATGGAGGGTCGTCACCCTTTCCGACGCGCGGCAGGGCGAGCGCTTCAATGACGAAGACCGCGCGGGAGTTTTACGCGGGCCCGCCGTACTCGCGCACGAGATCAAGAACCCGCTGGCCGCCATTCGCGGAGCAGCGCAGCTGGTCGGCCGCAAACTCGACGAGAACGATCGCTCTCTGACAGATCTTATCGCCGATGAAGTGGACCGGATAGCCAAGCTGATTGACCGGATGCAACGGCTCGGGCGAGAACAACCTGAGCCTGTGGCCCCGCTCAATCTCCACGCTTCCATTCGCCGCGCATGCGAAACGGTGAGCGCCGCGTCCTCCCGTCCGCTCAGCATACGTGAAGAGTTCGATCCCTCGCTTCCGCCTGTGCTGGGTAATGAAGGGGCGCTGGTCCAAGTGCTCATCAACCTGCTTTCAAACGCGCGCGACGCCTGTGAGGGGATGCCGTCTCCCCAGATCGTCGTCCGTACACGCTTCGTAAGCGGACTGGTGATGAACGTGATCAGGCTCGGTCGGCCGGTTAAACTGCCTATTGAGGTGCAAGTCAGCGACAATGGGCCCGGTATCGACCCGTCGCTGCGCGACCACATGTTTGAACCCTTCGTTTCGAGCAAGAAGAACGGGCAGGGGCTCGGTCTAGCGCTAGTCAACAAGCTGGTCCGGGACATGGACGGGCGGATCAGTCACGAGCGCGACGAAGCGGACGGATGGACGCATTTCCGTGTTCATCTTCCGATGGCAAAATAGGGGTCTGGGGAATGGGAAGGCGCGCGCTTCTGGTGGAGGACGATCCATCCATCGCGATGGTCATCACCGCCGCGCTTGAGGACGAGGCGTTCACCGTCAGCCACTGCGACAGCATCGAAGGGCGAGACCGGCTTCTGGCGGAAGGCGTTTATGATGTGATGCTGACCGACGTGGTCCTCACGGACGGTGACGGCATCACCTCGCTGGGCGACGTCCACAGTGCCTATCCCGATATGCCGGTCATCATCCTGTCGGCTCAGAACACCCTCGACACCGCCGTGCGAGCGACCGACACCGGTGCGTTCGAGTATTTCCCAAAGCCCTTCGATCTCGACGATCTCGTTCGCGCGGCGTGCCAGGCGGCGGCGTCGCGCGGGGGGACGCGAACCTCTGAGGGAGAGGGCGGGGACGGCCTACCGCTCATCGGCCGTAGCCAGGCGATGCAGGACGTCTACCGAATGATCACGCGCGTGCTGCGCAACGATCTGACAGTGCTGATACTGGGCGAATCCGGAACCGGCAAGGAACTGGTGGCTGAAGCCATCCATCAGCTTGGCGCGCGCAAGAACGGGCCGTTCGTCCCGGTCAACACCGCGGCCATTCCGCGCGAGTTGATCGAGAGCGAGCTATTTGGCCACGAGAAAGGCTCTTTCACCGGCGCTGTTGGGCGCACGATCGGCAAGTTCGAACAGGCGCATGGCGGAACGCTTTTCCTCGACGAAATCGGCGACATGCCGCCGGAGGCGCAGACGCGGTTGCTCCGTGCGCTTCAATCCGGGCGGATACGCCGGGTCGGTGGCCGCGAGGAGATCGACATCGACGTGCGCATCGTCGCCGCCACGAACCGCGACCTCGCCCCGATGATTGCTGCCGGTGTATTCCGTGAAGACCTCTATTACCGGCTGAACGTCGTGCCGATTCAGCTCCCCCCACTGCGGGAACGGAAGGGCGATGTGGAGCCCCTCGCGCGCCACTTTCTGCGGCTTGCGGCCAAGGATGGCCTTCCGCTCCGGGCCTTGTCCCGAGAAGCCGGCGCGATGCTGGAGGCGCAGCCTTGGCGCGGCAACGTGCGCGAACTGCGCAACTTCATGTTTCGGGCGGCGCTGCTTTCCCGCGAGGAGGAGATTGATGCACTGTTGGTGCGGCAGCTGCTGGCTGACCGTGCGGACGCGGATGCTGCGCCGGCCACAACGGGCTTCAGGGAAGCGCTGACAAGCTGGCTGGGCGGGGCGCAACCGGCGCCCGGGAACCTTTATGACGAGGCGCTCGCCGCATTTGAGCGGCCGCTTTTTGAACACGCTTTGCGTGAGACGGGCGGCAACCAGCTACGCGCTGCCCAGCTCCTAGGAATTAACCGCAATACGCTCCGCAAGCGCTTGGATGATTTGCAGATCGACCCGGAGGCTTTCGCCCGCCGGGCCTGATCGCTTGTCCGTTCAGTAAGGCTAAGCTTACTTTTCTTTACCGCCCACGCCGTAGGTGATCGCGGCGTTGCGGGTCTTCTGGAAGTCTTCCACGCTCATGCCCTTCATTGCGGCATAGATGTGGATGTTACCTACGCCGGTCACAGCGCCGAGCTTCTCCAGCATGAAGAAGATTACGCCGTACTGGATCATGCCGATCCAGTCGCGGCTGCGGATCAGATCACGCTCTTCATCGCTAAGGTCAGCTTTGGCCAGCGTGCCTTCCTCGTCATCGCGGAACGCCTTCCGGACTTCCGGATCGATCAGCGAGTGCAGGAAGTGGTTGATGCGGTAGCCCTTCACAGAACGTTCGATGGTGAAAGGATAGGTGCCTTCCAGCGCTTCCACACCGTCCCAGTCACGGTTCATGCGGGCACGAAGGGCCTCATCGCTTTCGGCCGGGGCTTCGTCGCTGACTTCCTCAAGGATCATGCTCGCGATCGGCGTCATGGAGGGGAGAAAGTAGGTTTTGTGCGTAACCTTGACCTCGGTCGCCAACGCTCCGCGCATCAGCATCCACATCACGACTTCCGCGCCTTCCCAGCCGCCTAGTTCCGCAAGCTTGGTGATCGGATAGTCGAGCAGACCTTCTGGATCCTTTTCCAGCCGGTCCATGAATTCCATGTCCCATTCGGTGTTATTGAACCCGTTGCGTTCACCGTGGACCTGATGGCTCAGGCCGCCGGTGCCAACGATCGCCACCTTGATATCCTCAGGATAGGACTGGATCGCACGACGCAGCGAGCGACCGAATTTCCAGAAACGACGCGCAGAAGGCAGCGGCACGGTAAGCACGCCGCACGCGATGGGGATCAGGCTGGCAGCCCAACCGCTTTCGTCGTGATCGAGCAGGACAGAGAGCGGCGAAAAGGCGCCGTGGTCGAGGTTCTTGCCCTGGAAGTAGCTGAGGTCAAATTCGTCTGCGACCATCGCCTTGGCGATGTGCTGAGCCAGCTTCGGATCACCCTGGATCCGGGGGAGATCGCGCGGGCCGCCGCCTTCATCCGCCGGACCGTAGCTTTCACCAACACCGAGCGCGAAGTGGCTGTAGTGATCGAAGAACGCGGTCATGTGGTCGTTGTAGATGTAGACCAGCACGTCCGGCTTCTTTTCGCGCAACCACTGCTGCACGGGCTCGTAACCTTCGAAGATAGGCTTCCAGACGGGGTCGTCCATCTTGTTCGCGTCCTTGGCGAACGCGATGGTGGGGGTGTGCGAAGTGGCAATGCCGCCGACGATGGTAGCCATATCCAGGCCTGTCCTCTCAGTGAAGCGCGTCCGCGCGCGCGGTATAGTACGGTTCGCTGATGGCACGCGGCGACGCATTGCGACAAGTCAAATCATCCGTATCTGCGAAATTATCACATATCTGAATGAAATCTCTCTCGCGCACAGAAAAAAGGACGGGCGAAGCACCATCGCGCTTCACCCGTCTTTTGTCCCTGATCGTGGGACCTCGCCGATGGCGAGGGCTTAGCTCAGGTGCTTCGAAACCGCCGCCGTCATCGCGAACATGGAGATTTGGCTGGTGCCGATCACCGCGCCGAGCTTCGCGTCCGGATTGATCTGACGCTTGTCCTTGGCGTCCTGCAGGTTGTTCGCCTTGATGTATTCCCAAACCTTGGAAGTAACCTGTGCACGGGTCATCGGACCTTTGCCGATCAGGTTTTCAAGGTCACCCGACAGGGTCACCGGCTTGTTCAGCGCGTTGTTCTTAGCGGCCATAGGTATTCTCCCTTTCCAAAAAACGGCGACGCCGGGTTAAATACCGTCGTCGTCTTCCCAATCGAGATCGTCGTCTCCACTGCGGGCATAAGTGCCTGTAAGCACGGTGGCGGCCAGGACATGCCCCTCCATCGCCTCGATCAGGTCGCCGCGACTGGCACCTGGCATCAAACCCAACGATTTGTCGAGCGCGAAGAGCTGAAATACATAATCATGGGGCTCATCGCCAACTGGCGGAGCAGGCGGCAGCCATTCCGAGTTGCCGAATGCGTTCTTGCCCACGCGCGGGGGAATTTCACCTTCGAGCAACTGGCCACGCTGAGCGGCAAGGCCCCACACAAGCCAATGGCAAAACGGCTCCGCGCCCGGCGCGTCGGGATCTTCGACGATCAGCGCCATCTCGACCGCAGCTTCGGGAGGCGCGCTCCATTCCAGCGGCGGGGCGACGGCGTCTTCCTCATCGGCGGTGAAGCAGGGGTCCAGATCGTCCTTGTCGGCAAATGCCGCCGAGCGAAGCGAGAAGCTGCCGCGGTTCAGCACATCTTCTGAGCCCAGGCGCGCCACGGCCAGTCTTGCGTGGCCAGGCCGCGCCTGAGGCAAAACATTGCCGAGCCAATCGGGAACAGTCGCGGTCATTATGGCCTTCGGTGCAATTTACGCCTGAACGAGAGCGCGCGTGTGCCAACCGGTCGACCGAATGGCAAGGGAGGGGGACATCGTTTCTGTCGAAGATCGCGGTTAACGCAGAAACATCCACAGGGGCGTCACAAAGCGACGGGGCGAAGCTTGCATAGGGGCGACCCGCGCCATAGCCTTCTCAAAACTCTGGGAGGGGTGCGAATTGCGTCATCTGGTTTTCTCGGCTCGAGTCCGTAATCTCGCCTTGAGTGTCGGTACGGCAGCCCTCCTTGTCGCTTGTGGCGGGGGAGGGGGCAGCAGTTCTCCGCCACCCGGGACTGGGACGGTTACGCCAACTCCGACCCCGACACCGCCTGCGACATCGGGCTGCTCCCTCAGCGCCCGCAAGGCGTGGGTGCTTGAGCAATTGCAGGAATGGTACCTTTTCCCCAGCTTGCTCAATCCGTCGGCAAATGCATCTGCCTATCCCAGCATGGACGAATATATCGACGCATTGGTAGCTCCCGCGCGTGCTCAGGGCCGCGATCGTTACTTCACATATCTGACCTCGATTGCGTCGGAGAATGCGTACTACGAGCAGGGAGAGGTGGCCGGGTTTGGCGTGCGGTTCGAATTAGACCCATCGGCCACTCGGCTTCGCCTGAGCGAGGTTTTTGAAGGGAGCGCTGCGTCTTCCCTGTTGCTGGAACGTGGCACCGAGATCCTGAGTGTAGCGGCTCTAGGCGAACCTTTGCGGTCTGTTTCGAGCATTCTGAGTAGCGGAGGCGTGAACGCGCTGGTCCAAGCGATGGGTCCGGACACCCCGGGTACTACCCGACTGATGGTTGTGCGCGACCCTTCGGGTAGCGAGCGTCAGGTGTCCATTACAAAGCAGGCATTCGTGCTGGATCCGGTTTCCGACCTTTACGGCGCCAAGGTCATTGCAGATGGCGCGAAGAAGGTCGGTTACATCAACTTGCGGACATTCATCGATACCGCGGAACCCGATCTTCGCGCCGCGTTCGCGAGTTTTAAGGAGCAGGGCGTTACGGAGCTCATCATCGACCTGCGCTACAACGGCGGCGGTCTCATTTCGATCGCCGCGCTCATGGGCGATCTGATGGGCGAAGGGCACGGCGGCAAAGTGTTCACCAGAATTGCTCTTCGCGACACAAAGGCGAGCCTCAATTCGACCTACAACATCGAGGTCCTGCCGGAGTCCATCGCACCGACGAAGGTGGCCTTCATCGCCACTCGATCGACGGCGTCGGCCAGCGAAATGGTGATCAACGGGATGCTCCCCTATCTGGGCACGAACATGGCCCTCATTGGCGACAATACCTATGGGAAGCCCGTGGGCCAGATTGCTTTGGACAGGGATGCCTGTGACGACCGTCTGCGTGCTTTGGCACTGAAGGTGGAAAACGCCGACCAGCAGAGCGAGTACTACAACGGGCTTGCAGCCACGGTTCCGGTTACATGCCGCGCCACTGACGACATTTCACGCCCGCTTGGCGACCCGCAAGAGGGTATGGTTCGCGCTGCCCTCGATTATCTCGGCGGGCGAAGCTGCACCCCCATACTGACTGCCAGCGCAACAGCGTCGGTTGGAGTGGTAAAGTCCAGTCCGGCGCGAGGTGCTCTGGTTCGCGAAACACCCCGAACCACGCCGCAGCATGAGATGCCTGGCGTGTTCTAAATCAAGTGCCGGCTCAGTCGAAGCGGAAGGCGGAAACTGCTCCGCCGAGCACCACTTCGTCGTAGTCGCGAATACCCCGTTCGGTCGAAGCGCCGGCGGCCACCATCAGCGGGATAAGATGTTCCTCGCGTGGGTGGCATAGCTGGGCGAAGGGAGCGGTGTCCCATTGCGACAGGAGCGTACTACGAGCGCCCGCGTCACTTTCAACGGCGTCGCTCAACCAGCGATCAAACTCTTTGGACGGCTGCTCGACGCGCGGATCGCCCATCACTCGCAGATTATGAAAGCTCATCCCGGAGCCGATCACCAAGACCCCTTCGTCACGCAGCGGCGCCAGTGCCGCCCCTGCGGCCATATGAAGCGCTGGGTCGAGAGAACGGTGGAGCGACATTTGGACCACGGGAACTTCCGCATCAGGAAACGCGACCTTCAGCGGGATAAACACCCCATGATCATAGCCGCGCGAGGTGTTCGTGGCCGTCGGGAGGCCAGCAGCCCGCAGCAGGTCCATTCCGCGTTCCGCAAGCCAAGGAGCGCCCACAGCGGGCCAAGCGATCTGATAGGTCTCAGGCGAAAAGCCGTAGTAGTCGTATATCAGCCCAGGGCGCTCTGCCGCGCCGAAGGTGAATGCCTGCTCCTCCCAATGCCCCGAAATAACGAGGACTGCTCGGGGTGGTTCGGGCAAGGTGGACGGGAGTGTGCGGAGGAACGCCTCCATCTTGCTCCACACTCCTTGCGGATCGGGCATGAAGAAGCAGGGCCCACCGCCGTGCGGAATAAAAACGCTCGGCTGTCGCAGCGCGTCCTGCGTCACGGTGCCTCGTCCCCCGTGAAGGGATGGACATCGCTCCACGCACATCCGTTGCGGGTCTCGTCACCGATCTTAAGAACAACTGCAAACGGATAAGTCCGGTCAGACATCCCGTCGCTGCACTGTGAGGGGGTGACGGTCATGATGAATGCGGCACCATCAAAGTCCCCGCTGAAGGACAGGCCTCCGCGCCCGGCGAATCGCTCAATGCTGATTGACTGGCCGATTTGGTCTTCCGGAGTCGTATAGACGAGAGAGTCGTGGGAAACCTTCCCGCCCCAAAACGGCTCCGTACCAACGAAGCGCAGCACCTCAGCTTCGGTTATCTCGTCGTAAGGCTGTGAATCCCCGGAAGGAATAGTCCCTCCGTCACCGGCGTCAGCGTTACACCCGGTCAGGAGAAGTATTGCGGCGATGGTTAACGGTCGGCATGGTGTCATGGCAAACCAACCCTTCGTCGCTTTGGGGCAATCCCGCAAGCGGCGGAAGCTTAGAGAGGCTGGAGCATGAGGAGACAAAGGCGCACTCCTGTTCCGGGGATTGCAGGACTCGCCACGATCGTGGTGATTGGCGGGGTGGGGCTCGGCCTGCTGATTTCGGAGCTTGTCGGGTCGGAATTGAAACCACAGTCTGGCGTCGAATCCCAGAGAGCTGATCATGAGAACGACGCAGTGCTAGCAAAGGTCTGGCCCAGCAATACGCCGCGCATGGCCGCTACTGGCGATTTGGCCGGGACGCTTAATGCCGGGGCCAACGATCAAGTCTGGGTTTTCATCGACGATCCAGCGCAAAGCCAATCGACAACACCATCAAGCGGCTTGGAAGACATTGCCTCTGACAAGGAATCGCCTGCGGTTATCGTGAAAGATGCCGCCCCTGTGGTGGAACCCAGCGTGGAAATTGTCCCCCAAGAACGCAAATCATCGCTCGATGAGAACGGCCTATACTGACCATCAGAGGTTCTCCCCGGCTTTTGATGGCTCTCTGATCGAAACCTCTTGCTTTGCTGCAACAGCACCGTTGTAATGTTGCAACGATGGCTTTTTCTCCTGAGCCAGGGTCGCAAATTGCGCGCCGTATACCCCGCTGGTGGCGGCGGGCGCTTGTCGCCTCCCGGCGGCTTAATCTGTTGCGCGCGTTGGAGGTTCTCGCAGCATCGGCGCTGATCATAATGCTGGTGAGCTCGTACCTCGTGCTTGCCGGACCTTCGGATCCGTCCACTCCGAGCAAACCGGTCCCGTCGGCTCAAGCTGCGGCGATGTTGGTGGGGACGTTGATCCCGGCGCTAAGCTTGATCGTTCTGGCCGGTCGGCGTCTCGCCATACGTCGTGCAGGCGGCATGACTGCCCGCCTGCACGTAAAGCTCGTGCTCTTCTTCTCGCTGGTAGCCGCCATCCCGACGTTGCTCGTGGCTGTCTTCGCCAGTGTGTTGTTTCAGTCTGGCATCGGCTTCTGGTCCAACTCGCGCGGTATCCTCGAGAACGCCAATCTGCTGGCAAGGGGATACTACGAACAGGCTCAGGAAGACGTCAGGCTCGAAACCGCGACCATGGCCGACGACCTCCGCGATTATTTGCGGCAGGGGAGCATGGCGAGGGCCGAGTTCTCGGATAACTACGGCTACCAGGCCGTTTATCGTAACCTCAGCGAAAGCGCGATTCTGCAACAAACCGCGGATGGCGAGATGCACATCGTCGCGATCGTCGACCCGGCAGAGAACTCTACGCGCGAGCGGATAACACCGGACACACTGAAGCGCCTGCAGCAGGGCGAGGAAGTGGTGATAACTGGAAGCCTCCAACGGATCGAAGCTATAACCACGATCGATCCTGCCTCTCGACTCTACCTTTACAACGCTCGCGAGGCGGACCCGGAGGCCCTGTCGCTCTACCGCAGCGCTGGAACGGTGCTCAAGGATTACGAGGGTTTGGCGGAGCGGGCGCGCAAGCTGCAGCTCAACTTCAACTTGATGTTGTTCGCCGTTTCTCTGGCGCTGGTCGGGCTGGCCGTGTGGTTCGCTTTGCGTTTCGCTGACCGGCAGGTGAAACCCCTCGCGGACCTTGTCACCGCAGCAAGGGAAGTCGGCAGCGGCAACTACGCCTTGCGGGTAGCAGGTCGGACCGGAGCCGACGAAATCGGGCTACTGAACCGCGCCTTTAACCGGATGACAGCCCAGATCGAGCGGCAGACTGACGCGCTCATCGGGGCCAACCGCCAGCTTGCAGAGCGGCGCGCGTTTATTGAAACAGTGCTGCAATCGATCAGTGCAGGAATCGTCTCGATAAACCCGGAAGGGCAGATAGTGCTGATGAACACCTCTGCTCAGCAGCTCCTGCTAGAAAAGGCAGGGCCGACGTCGCTGGGACTTGAGCTGGACACAGCCGCGCCTCAGATCGCCACATTGGTGCGCAGCGGCGCAAGCAGCGGCATCGTTCAGTATCGCAAGGACGGAGAACTGCTAACGCTGGCCGTCAAGGTCGCGCCGGTGACAGAAGGTCACGTCATCACCTTTGAAGACATCACACGTCAGTTGCTCGATCAGCGGCAGGCAGCTTGGTCCGACGTTGCCCGCCGCATTGCGCATGAGATCAAGAACCCGCTTACCCCGATCCAGCTTGCAACCGAACGGCTGAAACGCCGCTATCGCAAGCAGATCGAGGTCGATGGTGAACTGTTCGAGGAACTGACCGCGACGATAATCCGCCAGGTTGGTGATCTGCGAAAGATGGTGGACGAGTTCTCTTCCTTCGCCCGACTGCCCAAGCCTGTTTTCCGGCTGGAAGACGCGCTCGACCTCGTGCGTCAGTCCCTCTTCCTTCAAGAGGTTGGCCACCCGGAGATCGTTTACTCATTCTCATCCAGCGGCCCCATCGAGCCCATTGCCTGCGACCGGCATCAGTTCGGTCAGGCGATGACCAACGTGCTGAAGAACGCGGCCGAGGCAATCGAAAGCCGTGCCCGCAATTCCGACGCCGACTACCGCGGCCGAATCTCTGTGTCCGCAGAGCTGAGTGATCGGCACCTAATCGTATCCGTGACGGACAATGGCATCGGCCTACCCCAGAACGGGGAGGCGATACTCGAGCCTTACGTAACTACGCGCGAAAAGGGCACGGGCCTTGGGCTCGCCATCGTCAAGAAGATTGTCGAGGAACACGGCGGAGAGATCAGCTTCACGCCGGGACCGGGCGGCGGGACGCGAGCAACATTGCGCTTTGCCCGAGACCCAGTTGCGGCTGGCATCGGCAGCGAGGCGGCCGAATGACCGCACCCTATTTCAAGTGGAGTTGAGTTGATGGCCCTCGATATTCTCGTCGTCGACGACGAGCAGGACATTCGCGAACTGGTCGCCGGGGTCCTGAGCGATGAAGGTTACGATTGCAGAACTGCAGGCGACAGCACCACCGCGTTGCGGATGATAGACGAGCGCCGCCCCAGCCTTGTTCTGCTCGACGTGTGGCTTCACGGCAGCGCGATGGACGGCCTCGAAGTGCTCGATGCTATCAAAGAACGCGAGCCACAGCTTCCGGTCATCATCTTCTCTGGCCACGGCAACATCGACACGGCCGTTTCGGCGATCAGTCGCGGCGCTGCTGACTTTATCGAGAAGCCATTTGAGGCGGAGCGGCTACTGCTCCTTGTTGGCCGCGCCACTGAAACAGAGCGCCTCCGCCGCGAGAACGCCCGACTTCGCGAAGGTTTCAGCTCGGCAGAGGAATTCACCGGCAACTCCACCGCGATCAACAATGTCCGGGCAACGCTGAAACGCGTTGCCAACACTGGCAGCAGAGTTCTGATCACGGGACCTGCCGGTTCCGGCAAGGAAGTTGCCGCCCGCCTTCTCCACAGCTGGAGCGCGCGCGCAGACAAGGCGTTCGTGACGGTCAATTCAGCGCGGATCACCCCTGAACGATTTGAACAGGAACTCTTCGGCGAAGAGGCTGATGGCAACCTGGTTCGCGCCGGCCTTCTCGAAATGGCTGATGGCGGCACGCTCTATCTGGATGAAGTTGCCGATATGCCGCTGAGTACCCAGGCGCGCATTCTGCGTGTTCTCACAGACCAGAGCTTCGTCAGAGCGGGGGGCAATCGCCAGATCAGGGTGGACGTGCGTGTGGTTTCGTCGACCGCTCGCGACCTTGAACAGGAAATTTCCGAAAACGGGTTCCGGGAAGACCTGTTCTACCGATTGAACGTGGTGCCTCTCACGGTACCATCGCTGGCATCGAGGCGTGACGACATACCTGCGTTGGCCGACCACTTCTTCACCCGCTACGCCCGCGAGCAAGGGATTCTCGCTCCCGAGATTTCGCCCGAGGCTCTCGCTGCGATGCAAGCCTACGACTGGCCCGGCAACGTTCGCCAACTAAGGAACGTAGTAGAACGCACGGTAATTCTCGCGCCGCGGGAGCGGATGTCGCGGGTGGAACCCGACATGCTTCCTGATGAGGTCATCGGGGCCTCTTCCGATGCCGGATCAGGGATCACGGCCTTGATGGGGGTGCCCCTACGCGAGGCGCGGGAGAGCTTCGAGCGTGAGTATCTGCGAATTCAGATCCGACGGTTTTCCGGCAACATCTCGAAGACGGCCGGCTTCATCGGAATGGAGCGTTCAGCGCTGCATCGCAAACTCAAGCTGCTGGGTATGAGCGAGCGGACCGGAGCGGCGGAGGAATGAACTTTTCCGACCGATATCGATCAAAATACGGGAACTTCCGGTTGAATTTCCTGTTTGCGCAGGAAAGGGGCAACCCCTAGAAACGCCCAAGAATTCGGTTGCCTGCGTGTTGTCGCACACGGGCGCCAGAATGCGGACCGCACAATGCGGCCGCCAACAAGAAGGAGTCAGTTGAATGACCAAAGGGACACTGTCCGCACGTCCGCGTCCGGCGCCGGAGCCAGCCCCGAAGCCTTTCGGAAATGCCGGCTCGGGCAATTCTTCAAAGCCGGGCAACCTTCAGGATATTTTCCTCAACCATCTTCGCCGCGAAAAAACGCCGGTGACGATGTTCCTGGTCAAGGGAGTCAAACTTCAGGGAATAGTTACCTGGTTTGATAACTTTTCTATCCTGCTTCGCAGGGATGGGCAGTCGCAGCTCGTATACAAGCACGCGATTTCCACCATCATGCCAGGCACTCCGGTCGACGCAGAGCAGTTCGGCAGTGGAGGAGACGGCAGCAAGAAGCAGCGCCTGCTGCAGGACGTGTTTCTGTCCCGTGTTCGTGACGCGGGTGTCCAGGTAACGATGTTTCTGGTCAACGGCGTGATGCTCCAAGGCCGAATCGCCGCTTATGACCTCTTCTGCATGCTGCTGGAACGCGAAGGCTTTGTGCAGCTCGCCTACAAGCATGCTGTTTCCACCATCCAGCCAGCGGCGCCGGTCGATCTCACGACCGACCTCGACGATGATGAAGGTGAGAGCTCCTGATAATCGGAGATGAAATCGAAGGCGAAGTAACCCGCGGCGCGAGAGCGCTGGTTGTTTTTCCTGACATTCGCTCGCGCGGTCCGTCGCAAGACGCGACCGCGCGGTTAGAGGAAGCCAAGGGCCTCGCTCAGGCCATTGGCATCGTCGTCGCGGAAGCCTTCGTCTTACCGGTGCGCACGGTGCGCGCCGCAACCCTGCTCGGCGAAGGCCAGATTCAGCGCATTGCCACTGAATGCGAACAGGAACAGGCGGAACTTGTCATCATCGACGGCTCGCTTACCGCCATCCAGCAACGCAATCTGGAAGAGCGACTAAAGCGGAAAGTCATCGACCGCACCGGCCTGATCCTCGAAATCTTCGGCGAGCGGGCTGCGACAGCGGAAGGCAGGCTCCAGGTTGAGCTCGCTCACCTTGATTACCAGCAGAGCCGGCTCGTGCGCAGTTGGACGCACCTGGAGCGGCAGCGCGGTGGTTTCGGCTTCCTGGGCGGACCGGGCGAAACGCAGATCGAGGCCGATCGGCGTATGATCCGCGCCCGTATGGGCAAGCTCCGGCGCGAGCTGGACAGCGTCCGCCGCACGCGGGAGTTGCATAGGCAGCGCCGGGGTAGGGCACCGTGGCCTATCGTCGCACTGGTGGGCTATACAAACGCTGGAAAATCTACGCTTTTCAATAGGATGACCGGCGCAGATGTGATGGCGGAGGACCTGCTGTTTGCGACGCTGGATCCGACCATGAGAGCCATCGAGTTGCCCGGCATTGAAAAGGCCATTCTGTCGGACACAGTGGGCTTCATTTCCGATCTGCCAACTCAGCTTGTAGCCGCGTTCCGCGCTACACTCGAAGAAGTGACGTCGGCGGACGTTATTCTCCATGTGCGGGATATCGCGAATCCTGACAGTGCGGATCAGAAGCGGCAGGTCCTTGAAGTTCTTAGGGAATTGGGGATCGGCTCTGAAGATGAGGGCGAGGGTGTTCTCGCCGAAGGCGCCGAAGAACGGCCAATCATAGAACTCTGGAACAAGTGGGACTTACTCGATCCCGAACGGCGCCAAGAGCTAACCGGCCTTGCGGCAAACAGCGCTGACGTGCTGCCAATCTCCGCAGAGACAGGCTTTGGCGTGGACGCTCTTCGCGCGCGTTTGGGCGAGCTGCTGACGCGCGGCGCGCGACTGCATTCGATCACCGTCGCCGCCAGCGATGGGGCGAGGATTGCCTGGCTGCACAGGCACGGTGAAGTGCTAGCCGAGGAAGAGGCGGGATTTGGGGAGGAGGGGCCGCTACGTCGGCTCGACGTCAAACTGACGGAGAAGGAATTCGGTCGCTACGAAGCTTTGGGTGCCTAAATCCAGGCTCAGTTGCGATCCGTTTCTTCCTTTTTTACTCGCTGCCAAAGCGCCTCCTGACCGTCGAGATCCAGGCTGGCAAACGTGCCATCGGCGAAGTCTTCCATCCTGCGGAAGCGACGCTCAAACTTGTCATTTGCAGATCGCAATGCTTCTTCGGCGCTCAAGCCATAGGCGCGCACGAGATTGACGGCTGCGAAAAGCAAATCTCCCGCTTCTTCCATGCGCTTATCAGCTGGAGCTTCCATCAATTCGCGGACTTCTTCGGCGACTTTGTCAGATGGGCCGGCCGGATCCGGCCAATCGAAGCCCTCGCGCGCGGCGCGCTTCTGAAGCTTCTCCGCTCTGAGCAGCGCCGGCAGGGCCCGGGCGACGCCGTCCATCGCACTCGTGGCGCCTTGTTCGGCGCGTTCCGCGGCCTTCAAAGCCTCCCACCGCTGATCGCGCGTTTCACCAGGAGGCGCTTCGTTGCCGAAAATGTGCGGGTGACGGGCCTCCAGCTTGTCTGAAATCGCGCGCGCGACGTCGTCGAAGGCGAAACGACCGTCTTCTTCGGCAATCCGGGACTGGAAGATCACCTGAAAAAGGAGATCACCAAGTTCTCCGCGAATTTCATCGATATCACCTCGGGCGATCGCATCCGCGACTTCGTAAGCTTCCTCGATCGTATGCGGGACGATCGTCTCGAAACGCTGCGCGCGGTCCCATTCGCATCCACGGACGGGATCGCGAAGAGTGGCCATGATACGGAGGAGGCGGTCTATCTGGGTCGACATATCAGGATGATAATATATATTATGTTAAATCATAAAGCAATACGGAGGGGGTGCTTATAGCCCCATCGCGCCGAAAACAATCGCGACGAACACGAAGATTGCACCCCACGCCAGTGCCATCGTCACTGTCTTTCGTCCGCCAATGCGGTGAGAACGGAAAGCGCCCAACGCCAGAACCAACCAAGCCAGCAAGGCAATCAGCGAAGCCCAGCTGGTCCCGGTCATGCTGGCAGCACCATCCCATCATATCCGACTAACATACCCGCAGGGATTTCAGTCGAAAGCGTCGCGTAATCCATGCTCTTGTCGAGATGGGTCAGCACTGTGGTTCCAGCACGGCAGCGTTGATGGAACTCGATCGCAAGCGCCAGACTGGCGTGCGTTGGATGCGGTTCACGCCGCAGACAATCGGTCACCAGGATATCGACACCGTAGAACAGGTCGATCATCTCTCTCGTAAGCTCGCTGAAATCAGTCGCGTAAGCGATTGATTTCCCGTCCGCCTCAAATCGATAACCGGTGCTCTTGGTCGGCCCATGAGGCATCTCGACCGATCCGATAGCAAATCCGGCGTGTATCTTCACCACGTCCAACGTTTCCAGCTGGACCATGGTGGGATAACCGTATCGCCCGGCAAACACGTAACTGAAGCGCTGGCGCAGGCTACGTACCGTTTCGGTTGAGGCGAAACCCGGAAGTGCAGCCTGCCTGCCGAACCGTAACGGCCTCAGATCGTCTATTCCGTGGCAATGGTCCGCGTGATCGTGGGTCCAGAATATCCCGTCAATCTTGTCGATGTCATTAGCGAGCAGCTGCTGCCGCAAGTCGGTGGACGTATCCACCAGAAGACGGGAACCCTCGTCACTTTCCACCAGGATCGAGACGCGCGTGCGTCGGTTCCGCGGCTCGTTCGGATCGCATTCGCCCCAATCGTTGCCAATGCGAGGAACGCCGGTGGACGTTCCGGAACCGAGCACGACAAGCTTCACGGTACAGCCTTGCTGAAGAGAGAGTAGAAATTGCGCGTGGTCTGCACTGCAAGCGTTTCGACGGGTTCACCCCGGAGATCAGCGACGAACTTCGCCGTGCTAGTGACATAGGCCGGCTCGCAGGTCTTTCCGCGATACGGCACCGGGGCCAGAAACGGACTATCGGTTTCCACCAGGATTCGGTCTGCCGGAATTTCCTTCGCAAATTCTTGCAGTTCGCGCGCGTTCTTGAAAGTGACGATACCCGAGATCGAGATCGTCAGCCCAAGATCGAGAACGCTGCGGCCGAAGGCGGCTGAAGCGGTGAAGCAGTGGATCAAGGCCGGGAAAGCGCCCTTCTCCATCTCATCCGCCAGGATCGCCACCGTATCTTCCTCGGCATCGCGAGTATGGATTATCAACGGCAATCCGGTCTGCCGGGACACCGCGATATGGGTACGAAATAGAGCTTGCTGCACCGCGCGGTCGGACTTGTCGTAATAGTAGTCGAGCCCGCTTTCGCCGATCGCGATAACCCTCGGATGCCGGGTCGCGTCCAGCAGCGCCGCTTCGCCAAGGTCAGCGTGCTGATCCGCCTCATGCGGGTGGATGCCGATGCTGGCCCAGACGTCCGCTTCGCGTTCAGCCGTGCCCACAACGGCCGCCCATTCGCTGCGCCGGGTAGAGATATTGAGGAAGGCCCCCACCCCCGCTTCACGAGCCCGCGCAAGCACGGCAGGCTGATCTTCCACCAGCCCTTCGTAATTCAGGTGGCAGTGGCTATCGACGAGCATCAGCCGTCGGCCTCTGCGGGCAGTTCCAGACGCGGGAACGCGGGTGACGGACTTTCAACGCGGATCGCCTGATGGGAGAAATCCACCTCAAGAGCCGCGAAATTACGCGCCTCTGCCGGCACACACAGAGCGTCGAGAACCTTCGCGGATGCTACCGGAATGACGGGCGAAATTGCGATCGCGAGGTCGCGAATAGCGCCGCAAAGGGTCGCCAGAACCCGCTCCATCCGCGCCGTGTCGGTCTTGCGAAGGGCCCATGGCGCTTGCTCGTCGACATAGGCGTTACAGGCGAACACCGCCTGCATCCACGCCTCCAGACCAGCGGCAAAAGCCAACTTGTCGAACGCTTCCGGCAGCTCCATCGCGCAGGCGGCGTGAACCTTTGTGCGCAGCGCGAGGTCCGCATCCAGCGCGGGCGCTTCAGCAGCCACGGTTCCGTCGCAATTCTTGACGATGAAACTCAGAACTCGCTGGGCGAGATTGCCGAAGCTGTTGGCCAGCTCCGCATTGTTGCGGTTCACGATCGCCTCGTGAGACCAGCTTCCATCCTGCCCGAAACTGAACTCTCGCAGCAGAAAATAACGCAACGTATCAACGCCATAACGGTCCGCCAGTTCACCCGGATCGGTTACGTTGCCGAGCGTCTTTGATTCCTTGACGCCCCGATTGAGCAGGAACCCGTGCGCGAAAACCGCCTTGGGCAGCGCAATGCCAGCGCTCATCAGGAAGGCAGGCCAATATACCGCGTGGAACCGGACGATGTCCTTGCCGATGAGATGGAGGCTCGCGGGCCAGAACTTGCGAAATTCCTCGCCATCATCGGGATAACCGACGCCGGTGAGATAGTTCGTCAGGGCGTCCACCCAGACATACATCACATGATCTTCCGCGCCCGGCACCTTCACGCCCCAGTCGAAACTGGTGCGGCTAACCGATAGATCGCGCAGACCGCCCTCAACGAAGCTGCGAACTTCATTCATCCGCGTTTGCGGGCGAACGAAGTCAGGCTGCTCCTCGTAAAGTCGCAGCAGCGGTTCCTGATACTTGGAGAGGCGAAAGAACCAGCTTTCCTCTACCGTCCATTCGACGGGGGTACCCTGCGGAGAGAGGCGCTCGCCCCCTTCCCCGTCGACCAGTTCGCTCTCGTCATAATAGGCCTCGTCACGAACGGAGTACCAACCCTCGTAGCGGTCGAGGTAGAGGTCGCCATTGGCCTGCATCGCCTTCCAGATCGCCTGGCTGGCGCGATGGTGCGCATCTTCCGACGTCCGGAAAAATCGATCGTACGAGATGTTCAGTTTGTCGAACAACTCACGGAAATAGCCCGACATTTCGTCAGCCAGCTGGATCGGAGTGACGCCCAGGTCACGGGCCTTCTGGGCCATCTTGAGACCGTGTTCGTCAGTCCCCGTTTGGAAGCGAACTTCACGTCCGCGCAGTCGCTGGAAACGTGCCATGACGTCAGCAGCGATGGTTTCATAAGCGTGGCCGATATGCGGCCGTCCATTGGGGTAATGGATCGCGGTGGTAAGATAATAAGGCTCAGCCATGGGCCGGTTCCCTAGGGGCGGCGACCGAGGCGAGCAAGCCGCCGATTTCCAACAGCAGCAATCCCGGATCGTAATTATAAGTCGGGGCAGTTCCCGACAGGCGCACGAGTGAGGCGTGAGCCTCTGCCAACGCAGGCAGCGCAGTGCGCGTGGTATCTCGCATCCGGGCCGAGACCACTCCCCGCGCGAGATCTATCGCTGCGAGTTGTTTCCGGCGATCAGGCCGCGCGCCAATGACCTCCGCAAGGCGACCGCGCCGCGCAAAGTCCGGATCGCCGAACTCGGCAATCTCGCGCATCAACGCGTGCATGTCGCCTAGGCCTAGATCGACGAACTCAAGCGCAGCACCGGGGGCACCAGCGCTAGCGGCCACGGCGGCACGCCTGACAGCATCGTCTGCAGTGGGCGCTTCCCTCCGTAGGATCGCATCTATCGCGGCATCTTCCAGACGCGGAAAACGCAGGATGCGACATCTCGAACGGATGGTTGGCAACAGGCGTCCCGGGCGATGCGTCACCAGCATGAAGAAGCTGCCGACCGGCGGTTCCTCAAGGCTCTTGAGCAGCGCGTTGGCCGCGCTCTTTTCAAGGAAGTCCGCCGGATCGATGATGATTACGCGGCGGCTTCCGAGGGTCGGCCGCGTTGTCAGCCGCTGCTGCATCGCGCGGACCTGCTCAACCGAGATGTTGCGTTTGCGCTGGTAGGGCTTGCCGGCCTCGCGGCTTTTCTCGTCATCGGGTGTGGCCGGAAGAGGCTCGAGGACGATCACGTCCGGGTGGTCGCCAAGCGGCTGAGGTACGCCGCCTTCCGCCACGAGTTCACGCGCAGCCAGCATCGCAAAGCTCGCCTTGCCAAGGCCTCGTGGTCCCGCCAGCATCCAGGCATGGTGCATCCTCGGACCGTCCATGGCGGTCCGCCATTCGCGCCATGCCTCGTCGTGGCCGGTAAAGGTCACCCCTGCGGCCCCGTGATTGGCAGCAATGCCTGCATAACCAGAGCGTGAGTAGCCTCCAGGGGTCCGCCAGCATAAACTTTGGTGAAGCGATCAGGCTCGGCATCGGCCAATGCCCGGAATGCATCGCCAACTTGCGCATGATAGGCCTCGCCTCTGCCGCCAATCGCGTCTGCCATGCCGCCGTCACGCCGCGCGAGGCGTGCGGCAATTTCCGCCTCTGGCACTTCGAACAGCAGCGTTATGTCAGGCAGCAAGCCACCCGATCCAATGCGGTGAAGTTCGCGCAAATCGGCCACCGAGAGCCCCCCGCCCCCGCCCTGATAGGCAAGCGAGGAGTCGAGAAAGCGGTCACAGACCACCCAAGTGCCAGCTTCCAGCGCCGGACGTATCACCCGCGCGACGTGATCGGCGCGTGCTGCGGCGAACAGCAGCGCCTCCGCCTGCGCGCCCCATCCTTCGCCGGGCGGATCAAGCAGCAGGCTGCGGATGGCCTCGGCGCCGGGTGTCCCACCCGGTTCGCGCGTCAGCAGGACGTCTAGGCCCTGCTTGCGCAGTTCATCAGCAAGAAGGCGGGCTTGAGTGGATTTGCCAGCCCCTTCCCCGCCCTCAAGCGCGATGAAACGCCCGCGCGTCAACTCACCAGCCCCGAGACGCCATTCCAAAGACGCATCAGTAAATTGGCCTTCGAAACCGCTTCGGCGGCAACCAAAGGCACGTCATGCGGGCGCTGCCCGGCAACTTCCACGCGCAGGACGGCAATCGTCTGGCCTTGAGCTATGGGCGCCTGCACGGGGCCGCGATACCGGACAGATAGCGTGACATCGGCTTCCTCGCCCCGCTTCACGCTGGCCAGCACATCTCCCTTGGTCAGAAGGGCGACGCTGCGCTGCGAACCTTCCTGCACCCGCGCTTCGCCAACGGACGTATTAGCAGGAAGCACCAGCTTGGCGTCAAACGCCTCGAAACCCCAGTTCATCAGGTCTCGCGAGGCCTTGTTGCGCACTGCGACACTCGGCGCACCACCAATCACCAGGGCGAGCCTGCGGGATCCGCGCTGAGCCGAGCCGAGGAAGTTATAGCCCGCCTGCCGCGTGTAGCCGGTCTTGATCCCGTCAGCCCCGTTGACGACGCCGGTAATGGGGTCATGATTGTTCTGGGCGATGTCGCGATACCGCATACCACGCTGCCCGAAATACCGCCGATAGAGACCGGGAAAACGGGTGGTGAGAGCTTCTGCGAGAAGTGCCAGATCACTCGCGCTGGTATAGGTTCGCCCCTCGTCCGGCCAGCCGTTCGGCGTCCCGAACCGCGTGTTTCGCATCCCCAGCTCTGCCGCGTTGCGGTTCATGAGCTGGAGCCAGGCATCCAGCGACCCGACCGCCTGCAGCGCCAGCGCAACCGAGGCGTCGTTGGCCGAAACCGTCGTCACACCCAACAGGAGCTGACCCACGGTCACCTGGTCGCCCGCCTGAAGGAACATCGACGATCCCTCACCGGACCACATCTCCGCCACCTCTTTGCTGATGGTGACGGGCGTGTCGAGCGAGAGGCGGCCAGCCTCGATCAGCTTGAAGGCCGTATAGGCGGTCATGACCTTGGTGACCGAAGCCGGTACGAACCGACGCTCCGGCTCTCGCTCGAACAAAGTCTGACCGCTGGAAAGGTCGACCAGCATGGCTACCGGGATGGCGGGATCGACGGGCGCAGCAGGGGCCACTGCGGGCAACGGCGGAACCTTGAGCGGGGGCGCGACAACGGGAGCGGGTGCTGCCCCAAGCGTCAACGCAGCCAGCGCGGCCTTCATGTATGTGCTGTAAGTCAAGTTCGCTCCCACCGCCGGCGCGACGGAGCACCGGAACGATCAGCTACTCTGAAAGATTCGGCCAGGGATATATCCTGCGCCCCGCCGCTTGGCGAGCGAAGCGCAGTCGCAATGGCAAAGTTTCAGCGCGCTATTTCGTCTGCCAGCAGGCCCACGCTCATCGCGTAATAATTCGAGCAGTTGTACTCGAGGATGACGCGGTAATTCTGGGTTAGCAGATAGCTTGGCGCTGCCGGGCCATCTGGCTCGAACAGGGCGGCCAACGTGTTGTCAGCGATGGCACCCTGAGGGATCACACCGAGTTCACGCCACTCGCGGACCGTCTTCCATTGGCTGTGCCGTACGTGGACACGCGGGCAGACCGGCGAGACCATCCTCGTGGTGATCGCAGCGCGATCGACGGTGTTCGGGGTGTAGGCCCTCACTCCCCAAGGCTCTCCGCGCCTCCACCCGGCATCGCGGAAGTAGTTCGCGATCGAATGAAGCGTATCCGCCTCACTGTTCCAGATGTCGCGGCGGCCATCGCCATCGCCGTCGACCGCGAGCCGGAGATAAACGGTGGGAAGGAACTGCGGGTTGCCGAATGCGCCGGCCCAGCTTCCGACCAGTGAGGAGCGAGCAACGCCGGTATCAGCAATCTTGAGGAGCGCGATGAGTTCTGCTTCGAACAAGTCGCGCCTGCGCCCCTCCCATGCGAGCGTCGCCAGCGAGCGCGACAGGTCAAAGTTGCCCTTCACCGCCCCGTAGCTGGTTTCGTGCCCCCAGATCGCGAGGATGATTGGCTCCGGCACACCGTATCGCGCCTCAACCTCTGCGGCGAGCGGGCGCAACCGGGCGTAAGCACGGCGACCACCCTCGATACGGGCGGTTGTGTTATGATCGCGCAGATAGGGCGCGAGTGGCGGGAAGCCGCTGGCCGTCGCTCCGGAAAGGTTGCCGCGATCGAGCGAGATGACCCGGTCGTTAGGTGTCAGTCCGCCGAGCATGGAAGAGATCGTAGCCTCGCTCACCCCCTGCGAACGGGCCTTGTCAGCGACTTGCGCCATGTAGCTGTCGAACGAACTCGACTGCGCGCAGGCGGGTAAGGACAGGGAGGCGCCAAGGACGATGGCGGAGACGGCGGAAAACAATCGGCGCGCGAACATGCCAGCACTGTGGCATGTCGCGCGCCGTGTGGGAATCCCTCTTGCCGCGAAAGCGACCGGGCGTTCCTGTTCGCTGTTGGCTTACTGATCCTGAGGCGTGGTCACCACGGGGACGTGATCGAGGTTTGGATAGAAGTTCGGGTTACGCTCAAGCATGTCCTTGAACGGTCCGAAGCCGCAGTTCTCCTGATCACCACAGTTGGTAACCGTGTGAACGTAACGGATCTTACCCTTCTCCACCCGGAAGACGTGAGCATCGGGGCGCTGGTTGGTACCCATGCGCAGGAAGACGGCGACCGATCCGACTACGGGGTCGATGATGTACCGGCGGTCGATCATGTCGACGTTTTCGGGCACGCCAGCGTTGCAGGTGTCGTCGGGCTGACCCTTGCCCGTGTAGGCGCTGCCTTCCAGACGAGCGCACGGCGTGCCCCACGGCACCACCGTGCTCTTGTCCTTGAACAGGTCGAGATAGGCATCCGCTGCCGCGCGCAGTTCGTCACGCGTATTCCGTTCGGCTTCGGGAATGACGCCCCAGTCTTCGCGCTGGGCGTAATAGAGCGTCTTTTCCGCGTTGAAGAGCCAGTCGTCCTGATCGCTGACGATCACGTCGAACGAGTTCACCGATGCGCCGCGACGATTGATCATCGTGGCCAGCACATAGGGATGCTCAGGATTGGTGATGATGCTTTCGATGTAAACCGAGCAGGCAACCGTGTCGTAGAACGCACGGTACCAGTCGACCTTTTGCGGGGTGGCGATCACACCGCCGAAGCTCATCGAGGAAAGCTCGAAATTCTCGTTATAATTCACCCACTCGCCCATCGGGCGGACGTGCATGATCAAGCGCCCGGTTTCCTGCGCCATACGGTACTGCGCAGCGGTTTCCTTCAGGCTTTCACGGGTGCAGCCACCGGCCTGTGCCAAGGCGGGGCTGGCAACTCCGGCCGCCGCGATGGCTCCGACAACGCCGATGAAAAAACGCTTCATGATAAAAGTGCTCCCCTCTCCGAAGCCGCGCCGCGTGGGCGCGCTTTTTCCTGACTAACGGATGGTCTTGTTAGAGTCACGTGGTGACAAGTCGATGTTTCGGCGTTAGCCGCGTCCCCAAGGACAGGTGGCCGAGTGGTTTAAGGCAGCGGTCTTGAAAACCGCCGTGGGTGCAAGCCCACCGTGGGTTCGAATCCCACCCTGTCCGCCAGCTTCCAGTGTGTAGGGCCCGGTTCCGGCAAATCTGCCGCAAGTCCGGGCCCCACTGCCTTCCTCAGATATGCAGCGCCCGGCCGTAGGCGGCGAGCACGGATTCGTGCATCGATTCGCTGATCGTCGGGTGCGGGAACACCGTCTGCATCAGTTCCGCCTCGGTGGTTTCGAGCACCTTGCCGACAGTGAAGCCCTGGATCATCTCGGTCACTTCAGCGCCGACCATATGGGCGCCGAGCAGCTCGCCGGTCTTGGCGTCGAACACGGTTTTCACGAAGCCTTCCGCCTCGCCCAGTGCAATGGCCTTGCCGTTGCCGATGAACGGGAACGTGCCCGCCTTCACCGTATAGCCTGCTTCCTTCGCCTTCGCCTCGGTCAGGCCGACGCTAGCGATCTGAGGGCGGCAATATGTGCAGCCGGGGATCGAGTTACGGTCGAGCGGGTGCGGATGCACCTCCTTGTTGCCCAGTTCCTTGGCGATAGCTTCGGCCGTGGTGACGCCTTCGTGGCTCGCCTTGTGTGCCAGCCACGGACCGGGGACGCAGTCGCCGATGGCCCACAGGCCCTTGGACTTCGTGCGGCCATAAGGGTCGATCTGGATGAAGCCGCGATCGAGTTCGACCAGCTTTTCCAGCCCGATGTTCTCCGTGTTCGGAACGATACCGATGGCAACGATGACGTGGCTGAACTCAGAGCTTTCGACCTTGCCGTCCTTGCCCTTGATCTTGGCGCTGACACCCTTGTCGGTGACCTTGAGTTCTTCCAGCGCGGCGCTGGTGCGGATCGTCATGCCCTGCTTGGTCAGCGCCTTTTCGACGAAGGCCGAGACGTCCTTGTCTTCGACGGGCACAACACGGTCGAGCATTTCGACCACGGTAACATCAGCGCCCATGTCATTGTAGAAGCTGGCAAATTCGATCCCGATCGCGCCCGAACCGATGACCAGCAGCTTGGTCGGCATTTCAGGCGGCGTCATTGCGTGGCGATAGGTCCACACGCGCTTGCCGTCAGCCGGGGCGAACGGCAGATCGCGGGCGCGGGCGCCGGTGGCGACGATGATGTGCTTGGCGGTGAGCTTTTCCTCACCCTTCTCGCCCTTCACCGTCAGGCTTGTCGGCCCGGTCAGCGTGCCCGTGCCCATGTGCACGGTGATCTTGTTCTTCTTCATCAGGTGCGTGACGCCCTGATTGAGCTGCTTGGCGACGCCCCGGCTGCGCTTCACCACGGCTTCCAGATCGGCGCTGATTTCCTTCGCGGCCAGGCCGTAGTCCTTGGCGTGCTGCATGTAGTGATAGATCTCGGCCGAACGCAGCAGCGCCTTGGTCGGGATGCAACCCCAGTTGAGGCAGATGCCGCCCAGCAGTTCGCGTTCCACAATGGCCGTTTTCAGCCCGAGCTGCGCCGAGCGGATGGCGGCGACATAGCCACCGGGGCCGGAACCGAGGACGATCACATCGTAATTTTCAGCCACTGAATTCTCCGTTCAACTCCGCTCGGCCCTTGGGGTCAGAACCGCGCAGGTTTGGTATTGCTTAGCCGTCGACCGGCCGGGGTTTGCCCTGGTCGTCGATGGCGACGAAGGTGAACTTCGCCTCCGTAACCTTGATTGCTTCTTCGCTGTGCCGTTCGCGGCGCAAGGCTTCGACCTCTATCACCATGCTCGTGCGACCGACGCGCAGGATGTTGGTATAGACCGACACCTCGTCGCCCACCTTCACGGGCTGGTGAAACACCATGCCGTCCATCGCCACCGTAACCGCCCTGCCCTTGGCCCGGCGAGCGGCGGTGAGGCCTGCGGCGCTGTCCATCACGCTAAGCAGCCAGCCACCGAAGATGTCGCCATAGGCATTCGTGTCCGCCGGCATGGCGGTAACGCGAATGGCGGGGTCGCGGTGTTCAGTCATTGAGCATGCCTCTGCACCCCCAAGGTGACACAGGGGTTGACGCAGATGCGAGGTTTACGCGCCCGGCCCAATAGGCCTGCCCAACCGTAAATCCGCCGATCTGCGCGAAGAGAGTGTGGACTTCGATTGCTGCCGGATCGCAAGCCCGCCGCCCCGCCACAACGGCGTTTCGATGGAGGGAAGGAACCGGCAGTAAAGTCATGCACCACCTCTGGCATCGGCAGGGTGAGGTAGGAAAGCGATCAGGCCACCAGTCCCAGCGGCTTCTCGCAGATTTCCTTGAACGCCTTCATGAACGCGGCGCCATCAGCACCGTCGATTGCGCGGTGATCGAAGCTGCCCGTCACGCTCATAACAGTGGCGATCTGCAGCGCGTCGTCGATCACGTAGGGCCGCTTCTCACCCGCGCCGATCGCCATGATCATGGCCTGCGGCGGGTTGATGATGGCGTCAAAGTTCTTGATGCCGAACATGCCCATGTTGCTGATCGAGGCGGTGCCGCCCTGATATTCATGCGGCTGCAGCTTCCCTTCGCGGGCCCGCTCGGCCAGATCCTTCATCTCGGCAGAGATCGTGCTGATCGTCTTGCTGCCAGCGTCCGTGATGATCGGAGTGATCAGACCACCCGGAATCGACACGGCCACGGAAATGTCCGCGCGGCTGTACTTGATCAGCGTGTCGCCAGCGAACTGGACGTTGCAGCTGGGAACCTGAAGCAGGGCCTGCGCCAGCGCCTTGATCAGCATGTCGTTGACCGACAGCTTCACGCCGCGCGCTTCCAACGCCTTGTTCAATTCGCCGCGCAGCTTGAGCAGTGGATCGAGGCGGATATCGACCGTGAGGTAGATGTGCGGAATCTGCTGCTTGGCTTCGGTCAGGCGGCGCGCGATCGTCTTGCGCATTCCGCTGAGCTTTTCGACCTCGTGCGGGATGCCGAAATCCTGCGCCTGGATCGGTGCCGCAGCAGGGGCCGCGCTGGAGCTTGCGGCGGCAGGCGCTGCTGCACCTGGCTTCGCGCTATCAACATCGGCTTTCACAATTCGGCCGTTGGGGCCGCTGCCTGTAACCGTGGCGAGATCGATCCCCTTGTCGGCGGCGATGCGCTTTGCGAGCGGCGATGCGAGCACGCGGTCGCCCGTCGGGGCAGGTGCAGACTTCGCGGCCGCAGGTGCCGACGGCGCGGCTTGCGGTGCAGGCTCTGCCTTGGCGGCGGACGCTTCTTCCTTCGCGGGGGCAGCGGGAGCTTCTGCGGCGGCGGGTTTCACGCTCGAGGGGTCCTCACCCTCTTCCACCAGCGTCGCGATGACCGTGCCGACCTTCACGCCTTCCGTGCCTTCGGCCACGGCGATGTCAGCGATCACGCCTTCATCGACCGCTTCGAATTCCATCGTCGCCTTGTCGGTTTCAATCTCGGCCATGATGTCGCCAGCGGAGACGGTGTCACCGACTTTCACCAGCCACTTGGCCAGCGTCCCTTCCTCCATGGTGGGGGACAAGGCGGGCATCTTGATGGCGATGGACATAGCGGAGCAAGGAATCCTGTCAGGCAGATTGAGAGGCCGTCTAAAGACAATTTGCGAGGGTAGAGCAAGGTTCTTGCGCCATCATTGCGTTCGGCGATACCCTTTAGGTTCGTGGGAGGGGCCCGATGCGCGTCTATCTGGTGGTAATCGACGACAGTCAGGAAGCGCACAGCGCCCTGCGCTTCGCCGCGCGTCGTGCAATCGATACGCAAGGGTCGGTGCACATTCTGGCGCTGGTTCCAAAGCAGGCGTTCAGCGCGTTCGGCGGGATTCAGGCGACGATCGAGGAAGAATCGCGGGACCGGGCCGAAGTGCTGGCCAACAGCGCGGCAGGCGAATTGATGAGCGAAAGCGGGCTGATGCCGCAAATCTCCGTGCGTCAGGGCGACGGAAAAGCCGTTATCGACGCTTACCTCGCCGAACACCCAGAGGTAGCGGCGCTGGTGCTGGGCGCGGCGGCGGAAGGTGGACCTGGGCCTCTGGTGACGCACTTCTCGGCATCGTCGGGCCAGCTGCCCTGCCCGCTATTCATCGTGCCCGGCGGCCTCAGCGACGAGGAAATCGACCGGCTGAGCTAGCGCCGGTCCGCTACTTTTTGCGCCCCTGATGGCGGATGTTGCCCGGGCGGCCGCGTTTGCCCTGCATATGTTTCGGGCGCCCTTTCTTCACGAGGTTGGGCCGTGCGCCGCGCGGTTCGACCGCGGAGCCATCGGACGCCAGCGGTTCAAACTTCAGCGCACCCGTGAGCGGATTCGCCTCCGCCAGCTTTAGTTCAACCACGTCGCCCACGGCATAACGCGTGCCCGTGCTTTCGCCGACGAGCGCGCGGGCAGCCTCGTCATAGTGGAAGTATTCGCGGCCCAGAGTGGAAACCGGCACCAGCCCATCACCGCCGAGACCGACGATAGTCGCGAAGAACCCGAAGCTCTGCACGCCCGTGATGCGGGTGCGGAATATCTCGCCGGTGCGGGCTGAAAGCCATGCCGCGACGTAGCGGTCGATGGTGTCGCGTTCCGCCTCCATCGCCCGGCGTTCCGTCAGGCTGATGGCATCGGTGACTTTCGACAGGTCGGACCGATCCTGTTCGGCGAGGCCGGAATCATGCGGCAACTTGAGCGATGGCTTGGGCTGCTCAAGCTGGAACGCATCGGACAGCGCGCGATGAACCAGCAAATCAGCATAGCGGCGGATCGGCGAGGTGAAGTGGGCATAGCTGCCCAGCGACAGGCCGAAATGCCCCGCGTTCTGCGGCCCGTAGAACGCCTGCGTCTGGCTGCGCAGAACGGCTTCCATGACCAGCGCCTTCTCGCCCTCGTCCGACACGTCCTTGATCATGCGGTTGAACAGGCTGGGCGTGATGACCTGCCCCAGAGCCAGCTTGCGGCCGATGGTGGCGAAGTAATCGCGCAGGGCGATCAGTTTCTCGCGCGTAGGCGGTTCATGGATGCGGTAAACCACGGGGCTGGCTTTGCTTTCCAGCGCCTTCGCCGCAGCCACATTGGCCGCGATCATGAAGTCTTCCACCACCCGGTGCGCGTCCAGCCGTTCGCGAATGGCGATTTCGGCAATGCGGCCCTTCTCGTCCAGCACGACACGGCGTTCGGGCAGTTCCAGGTCCAGCGGATCGCGCCCCTCGCGGGCCTTGTGCAGCAGGCGCCACGCGTCCCACAGGTGCTTGAGGTTCTCGCCCGCCTCCCCCGAATCCATGCGCGCCTGCGCATCTTCGTAGGCGATGTTTTCCGACAGACGGACGATGGCGCGGGCAAAGCGCCAGTTCGTCACCTTGCCCTGAGCGTCGATCCGAAGATGGCAGGCCATCGCTGCGCGATCCTGCCCTTGCTTGAGCGAGCAGACATCGGCGCTCAACGCCTCTGGCAGCATCGGCACCACGCGGTCGGGGAAATAGACCGAATTGCCACGCTTGCGCGCCTCACGGTCCACAGCGCCGCCGGGGCGCACGTAGAAGGCGACGTCTGCAATGGCGACGACCGCGCGGAAGCCGCCGGGATTCTCCGGGTCCGGCTCTGCCCAGATCGCATCGTCGTGGTCACGCGCGTCCGCCGGGTCAATGGCGACGATCGGCAGATCGCGCAGATCCTCGCGGTGTTCCTCACTCAGCGGCAGCTTGGTGGCGAGTTCCGCCTCGGCCAGCGCGGTCTCGGGGAACACATAAGGAATGCCATACTTATGGATGGCGATGAGGCTGAAGGACCGGGGCGCCAGCGGATCGCCTAGCACCTCGATGACCTTCACGCCCGAACGCGGTGTCCGGCCCGGTTCCGCCAGCACGAACTGACCCGCCTCGGCACCGCCCAGATCGGCGATGGGTGAGGAGCTGCGCACGCGCTTGTCCGTAGGGGCGAGCCAGGCCTTGCCCGACCCGTCCAGCTCCACCACGCCCAGCATACCTTCGCCGCGCGAAGGGAGCTTCTTCATCGGATGCGCGGTCCAGCCACGCCCGGTTTCTTCCGTCCGGGCCAGAACGCGGTCGCCCGCCTTGAGCGCGCCGCCCTTCTTGCTCTCGACAAGGCGCAGGCGCGGCGGCGGGGTGGCATCGTCAGGATGCCAGGTGTCCGGAATGGCAATCGCCTCGCCATCCTCGATATCGACGACCCGCAGCACAGTGACTTTGGGCACGCCGCCCATGCGGTGGAACGCCGTCTTCTTGCCGTCGATCAGGCCCTCTTCGGCCATGTCCTTCAGCAAGCGCTTCAGCGCGATCTTCTCTTCGCCCTTCAGCCCGAAAGCCTTGGCAATCTCCCGCTTGCCCGCGGGCTTTTCGGAAGACTGGATGAACTCGACGATCTGCTCGCGCGAGGGCAAGCCGGGTAGCGTTCTGGGCCGCTTCGCCAACTCAGTAAGCCCGTGCGACGTAAATGCGCTCTGCCGCCGGCTCGCCGGTGAAGAGGCACTTTCCGTCTGCCGGTTCGGCATCAAGCGCGACGTTACGGAAGGTCAGCTTGCGCGCCTTCAACTGTTCCACCACTGCATCCAGAGCGGCGCCGGTGGGGCGAGACCACTGAACTTCGACCCAGCCCGGATAGCGATTGCCCTCTGCGTAGAACGCGTCGAGCGATTCCAGGCTGTCGATGCCGCGCGTGATGTTGGCATCGCGCCGATCACGCGCCTCAGAGAACATGCCCTGCTGGATTTCCTCAAGCAGAGCACTGATCGCGGGGGCCACGGCATCGCGCAGCGGGCTCTGGAACGCGGGCTTTCCGTCCGCACCCCACAGTTGATCGCGGCGGAGCAGGCTGACGGTGCCGGCCTCCATGTCGCGCGGGCCGACCTCGATGATCACCGGCACGCCCTTGCGCACCCAGTCCCACCGCTTTGCGGCAGCCTTGCCCGGCTTGATGTCGTTCAGCACGCGCACCTTTTCGCCGAGAGCGGTCTGCACTGAAATGGCAGCCTTCAACGCATCGCAGTAATCGATCAGCGCCGCGTCGCCTTCATTCTCGCGCAACATCGGCAGGATGACGACCTGCTGCGGCGCTACAGCGGGCGGCACGCGCAGTCCGTCGTCGTCACCGTGGGTCATGATGAGAGCGCCAACCATGCGGGTCGAAACGCCCCAGCTGGTCGTATGTGCCAGCTGTTGCCCGCCCTCACGATCCTGGAACCGGATGTTGGACGCCTCGGCAAAGCTGGTGCCCAGATAGTGTGATGTGCCGGCCTGGAGCGCCTTGCCGTCCTGCATCATCGCTTCGATCGACCAGGTGCCGACCGCGCCGGGGAAGCGTTCGTTTTCGGGCTTTTCGCCGGCGACCACGGGCAGCGAAATGTCTTCTTCCGCAAACGCGCGGTACATTTCCAGCGCGCGCATGGTTTCGCGCATTGCGTCTTCACGGCTGTCGTGTGCGGTATGGCCTTCCTGCCAGAGGAATTCGCTGGTCCGCAGGAACATGCGGGTGCGCATTTCCCAACGCACGACGTTGGCCCACTGGTTGAGTAGCAGCGGCAGATCGCGCCACGATTGAACCCAGCGGCTCATGGCGTCACCGATGATCGTCTCCGACGTCGGTCGAACGATCAGCGGTTCTTCCAGCTTGGCATCGGGATCGGGGATCAGGCCGCCCTTCCCGTCCGCAATCAGGCGGTGGTGGGTGACGACTGCCATTTCCTTGGCGAAACCTTCGACGTGAGCAGCCTCACGCACGAAGTTGCCGAGCGGGATGAACAGCGGGAAGTAGGCGTTTTCCACGCCTGCCGCCTTGATGCGCGCGTCCAGCAGGCGCTGCATCCGTTCCCAGATGCCCCAGCCCCACGGCTTGATGACCATGCACCCGCGCACGCCCGATTCCTCGGCCATGCCGGCCGCGGAGACGACTTCCTGATACCACTGCGCGAAATCGTCTGCGCGTTTGACGGTGAGGGCGTGACGGATGGCGGACATGGGTTACCCGTGTTGAAATGTGGAGCCGCGCCCTAGACCCCCACACCGCCTACTGTCGAGTACCCGGCCACTGTCCGATGCGGCGCCCTACTTGCCGAGCTTGTCCAGTTTGCGCTGCATCTCTTCCAACTGTTCGCGCAGGGCGTTGAGATCGTCCTGCGGCGTTTGAGCTGGCGGAGGCGAAGGTGGCGGCGCGGGCTGCACCACGCTATCGGGCATGAACGCACTGGCAGCCGCCTTGAACATGGCCATGTTGCTTTCCGCCAGACGCGCCAGGGCATCCGGGTTCAGGCTGGCCTGCCAGGTTTCCTGCAACTTGCGCTGATTGTTGCGGAAGTTGTCCATCGACGCTTCGAGGTAGTGCGGCATCATCGCCTGCATCGAATTGCCGTACATGGAGATCAGCTGGCGCAGGAAGCTGACGGGCAGCATCTGTTCGCCATGCGATTCTTCTTCCATGATGATCTGGGTGAGGATCTGGTGCGTGATGTCTCCGCCGGTCTTGGCGTCGAGAACCTGAAAATCCACGCCTTCGCGCGTCATTCGCGCGAGATCGTCGAGTGTGATGTAACTGGATGACCGAGTATTATAAAGCCGCCTGTTAGCGTACTTCTTGATGATGATGGGATCTCCGTCCCGCTTTTCATTTCCCGCCATTCAACCCCTCCGGCACGAGCCAAGCCGTTGCAGCGGGCTATACTTAGCATCCGCAGTATGTGCAGCGCAACAAACGCAGCATAATCAGTGAGCGGTACAGAAAATCAGCTTCGGACGAAGCGCTTACCCAGCAGCGTGAGCAGCTCGTATTGGCTCAATCCGCTCTGTTCAGCGGCAGTCGGCAGGTCGAACGGAATGCCCAGCCAGTCACCTTCCCGCAGATCTGGTGCGGCCGTGCAGTCGACAACGACCAGATCCATGGACACACGCCCCAGCAACGGCAGCAGTACGCCGTTGTGGTTTAGCGCACCCCGGCCCGCCCAGCAGCGAAGGAAGCCGTCAGCATATCCAAGGGATACCGTGGCCGTTCGCATCGGGCCATCGGCAGTGAAAGTCGCGCCGTAGCCTACTGTGTCGCCGGGAGAAATATTCCGAATCTGCAGCACCGCCGCCTGCGGATAGGCAACCTGCCGGATCTCGCCCTTGAGCTCAGGCCTTGGCACACCGCCGTAGAGCGCGAGGCCGGGCCGGGTCAGATCGAAGGCGTAACGACCGCCGAGACCAATGCCAGCGCTGTTGGCGAGACTGCGCCGCTTGGCAGGAATGGCCTGAATAGCTTCCGAAAACTGCCTATGCTGCACCTCATTTTGCGCAACATCTTCGTCTGCAGAGGCCAGATGCGAGATGAGCGTTTCGACGTGCAGCTTGCCCACCAGCGCATCACCGATCTCGTGCATGGCCAGCCCGAGCCGGTTCATGCCCGTATCAACCATCAGGTCGCACGGCCCTCCCCCTGCTTCGAGCCAGAGAGCCGCCTGATGAAGGCTGTTGATCACCGGGCGAACGCCGGTCTCACGAGCAAAGCGAACGTCATCTACGCTCATCGGGCCATGCAGGACCGACACCTGAGCCGCATCGACGTGGCGCAACACCGCGGGCGCCTCGGCCCAATGGGCCACAAAGAAGGTCTTCGCCCCCGCATCGCGCAGCGCGGGGACTACGCCATCGTTGCCGAGGCCATAGCCGTCCGCTTTCACCGCTGCGCCCGCCTCTGCTGAAACTGACAGGCGATCAAGCGCGCGCCAGTTCGCGGCCAGTGCGGCCCTGTCCAGCGTGAGTCTCAGGGTCGGTTGCGGCAGGTCAGATCTCATCAGCAAAGTCGCGGGGTGGCCCTGATGGCAGGCCCCACCAGGACACGGCGAGCGCCATCAGAACGACGATCCAGGTGTACCACAGGCCCGAATACGGATCGCCGGTTTCGGCGACGATTGCGGTGGCGATCAGGGGCAGGAAACCACCGAAATAGCCGGTGCCGATGTGGTAGGGGATCGACATGGAACTGTAGCGAATGCGCGGCGGAAACATCTCGGAAAGCAGTGCGGCTACCGGGCCGAAGGTCGCTCCAGCCAATGCCGCCAGCACGAGGATCACACCCACGATCACTGCGGTGGCCGCAGCATCAGGGACGATCCGCGCGTCTGGTCCGGCAGCCATCAGCGCCGGTTCCAGCACCCAACCGATCGTCCAGTAGCAAGGGAACAGCAGCACCAGCAGTGCGGCATAACCCAGCACGATCGGCTTCTTGCGCCCAACCTTGTCCGAAAGCGCACCGAAATAGAGCATGAAGCCCATTCCCACCAAGGCAGTGAGCCCGACGGTGATCTGCGCCGTGGTCTCGTCCACCCGCATCGGCCCGACCAGGAATGACAGCACGGAGAAGTTCGCGGTATACCAGATCACGGTCAGACCCGCGGCAATGCCGAACAGCGCCACGAAGATGCGTTTCTTGTTGCCCGGGTAGGTGAAGCTTTCCTTGAACGGATTTCCCGAAAGCTCGTGCTTCGACTTCATCTCCTGAAACACAGGGCTCTCGGACAGCTTGATGCGCATCCACAGCGAGATGCCCAGCAGCAGGATCGACATCAGGAACGGCACGCGCCAACCCCAGTCGTTCCATACTTCGTCACTCATGACCGCCTTGCAGCCCAGCACGACAATAAGGCTGAGAACGAATCCGCCCACGACGCCGGCCTGAATGAAGCCAGTGAAGAACCCGCGCCGTTCGGGAGGGCTGTGCTCCGCGACATAGACCGCCGCGCCGCCATATTCGCCGCCCAGCGCGAGCCCCTGCAGTATCCTAAGAAAAATGACGATAGCGGGCGCCCAGAGGCCGATTGAATCAACCGATGGCACCAGGCCGACTGCGGCGGTGGCCACACCCATCAGCGTGACGGTGACGAGGAAGGTATATTTGCGGCCCAGTCGGTCGCCGAGAAACCCGAACAGGATCGCACCCAGCGGACGGAAGCCGAATCCGACGGCGAAGCCAGCCCAGACGGTCAACTGGCGAGCCAGCTCGTTGTCCGATGGGACAAACGTAGTGCCGATGATCGCGGCGAGCGTGCCGTAAATGAAGAAGTCGTACCATTCGAACACCGTGCCCGCAGAGGACGCGGCGATTACCAGCCGTATATCCTTGCTGGTCGGTGCCTTCTTTTCGACCGGCTCCGCTATACTCGCCATACGCCACCCCTTCGCTTGCGCGTTCTCCCGGGTCGGTCGTTAGCTCGCGGCTGGCACCGTGGAAAGAGCCGCAATCGCAGCCTTCCACGGCAGGAGGATGGCCGCGTGACGGGCAGCATAGGCGCGCGCGGGGGCTATCAATGCAAGGTCTGGCCATTCCGGCTGTGGCGCATCGTCAGCCAGCCACGCTTCCAACGAGTCGACGGTGGCGGTGATTGAAGCGAGATCGTGCCCAGTAGCGTGGCGGGCAAAGATCGCCGCCGATGCCTGGCCCACGGCGCAGGCGCGCACGCGCATACCGATCCGATCGATCCGGCCGGCATCATTCAGCACGAGGTCCATCGCCAGCGTGCTGCCACAGGTCGGCGACCGCGCCTCCCCGCTTACACTGGCAGCATCGAGCGGCGGGACATTCGCCAGTTCAACAGCGAGTGCCAGCAGTTCCGGAGTGTAGAGACGGGTAGCGCCGCTCACAGCGCTTCGTCGCTATGGCCTGCAATCACCTGGTCGCCGATCATCAGGCGAAGCTGACGTTCGCGGATCAGTTGCACCAGCGCATCCGCACTCGCGTTGACGAAGGGATATGTACGGGCGGTGGTCATCCACGTCGGCCGACCGGACGCGCCCCAGATGCTATCGTAGCCAAGCACCAGCAGCGAAAACGCGAAGACCACGATGATCGCGCCCTTCACCGCCCCAAAGCCGAAGCCGAGCACCCGATCGATCGGGCCGAGGACCGATTTACGCGAGGCATTGCCGACGTATTTGGCCAGAAGCTTAATCACCGCGAGCGGGATCGCCATCAATAGGATGAAGGCCAGCACCGCCGCGGCGGACGGGGTGCCGATGAAGTTGTTCAGGATTACCGTCAGGTCGGTGTGTAGGTAACGCACCGCCAGAATCGCACCTGCCCACGCCAGCAGCGAGAGCACTTCCTGCACGAAGCCGCGCACGAAGCCCCCCACAGCGGCCACGCCGACGACGAACAGTACGATGATGTCAAAACCCGTCATTGCGCCGGAATCTAGGAGCCGCCCATCACCCGGTCAACGAGGTTGGGCAGTGCCGGGAGCGCCGAATAGCGCAAAGACCCGCTGTCAGGCCCACTATCCTGCGGTCCGTGTCCCATATCGAAACCGAGTTTCGCCGCTTCACGCAGCCGTAGCGAGGAGTGCGCAACCGGGCGGACTTCCCCGGAGAGGGAGACCTCGCCAAACCACACCGCGCGCAGGGGCAGCGGCTTGTCTGCCAACGCGGACACGAGCGCGGCAGCCACAGCCAGATCGGCCGCTGGGTCCGCAAGGCGATAGCCGCCGGCAACGTTCAGATAGACTTCCGCCGACGAGAAATTGAGGCCGCAGCGCGCCTCCAGCACCGCCAGCAGCATGGCGAGGCGTCCGCTGTCCCAACCCACCACCGCGCGGCGCGGAGTGGCACCGGTTTGCAGCCGCACGATCAGCGCCTGAACCTCCACCAGAACGGGCCGCGTACCTTCCAGCGCCGGGAAGATCGCGCTGCCGGCAATGGGTTCCTCCCGCCCCGACAGGAACAGCATCGACGGGTTGGGCACTTCGTTGAGGCCCTGCCCCTCCATCGCGAAGACGCCGATCTCGTCCACCGCACCGAAGCGGTTCTTGAGCGCACGCAGGATGCGGTACTGGTGGCTGCGCTCCCCCTCGAAGCTCATCACCACGTCGACCATGTGTTCCAGCACGCGCGGGCCAGCAATCGTGCCGTCCTTGGTCACGTGCCCGACCAGAACCAGCGCGACGCTGTTTTCCTTAGCGTAACGGATCAGTTCGAACGCACTGGCGCGGACCTGACTGACCGTGCCCGGCGCACCTTCGATGGTGTCGGAGTGCATGGTCTGGATCGAATCGATCACCACCAGTGCGGGTGGCGGGCCGGAATTGAGCGTGGTCAGGATGTCGCGCACCGAAGTCGCCGCAGCCAACTGAAGTGGCGCATCGGCCAAGCCGAGCCGCACGGCGCGCATCCGCACCTGCCCGGTCGCTTCCTCCCCGCTGATATATAGCACCCGCGCGCCAGACCGCGCGATCATCGCGGCAGCCTGTAACAGGAGGGTGGACTTGCCGATCCCCGGCTCGCCCCCCATCAGGATCGCCGAACCTGGAACCAGCCCGCCGCCCAGCGCCCGGTCAAACTCCGCCAGCCCAGCGCCGCGCCGCGTCAGCGGCTGGATAGGGGCATCGAGCGTTTCCAGAGCGATCGGACGCCCGCCGGTGGAGAGGTGGTGCTTTGCGGAAAAGGGCGTTTCGGGCGCCTCTTCAACCAGCGTGTTCCATTGCGAACAATCGACGCACTGGCCCTGCCAGCGCGTGGTGACGCTGCCACACTCGGTACAGACATAGCGACGTTTGGGCTTGGCCATTCGCGGCGAGTATCAGGAACGTAAAGGGAACGCAATGCCAGCACCCAACGCGCTGGCATTGCGGATCAGCCGCCGAAGGCGCCCTTCAACTTAGCGAAGAAGCCCTGGCTCTCGGGACATTCCTCGCCGGTTTCCGTTTCGCGGAATTCGCACAGCAGTTCCTTCTGCCGCGCAGTCAGCTTGGTGGGCGTTTCCACCGCGATTTCGGTTACGAGATCGCCGCGGCTGCGCCCCTGCAGTACGGGCATTCCCGCGCCGCGCTTGCGAAGCTGCTTGCCCGACTGGATTCCCGCAGGAATGTCGATGGAGTGAGTTTCCCCATCCAGCCCCGGAATCTCGATCGTGCCGCCAAGAGCGGCCGTCGTGAAGCTGACCGGAACGCGGGTGAACAGCGTGGTGCCTTCGCGCTGGAAGACCGAGTGCTGCTCCACATGAATGAAGATGTAGAGATCGCCCGGCGGCGAGCCCATCGGCCCGGCCTCACCCTTGCCTGAAAGGCGGATGCGGGTGCCGTTGTCCACTCCGGGCGGGATTTCGACCGCCAGGGACTGAACCTTGTCGACCCGGCCCTCGCCGCCGCAGGCGCGGCACGGCTGTTCGATAACCTCGCCCCGTCCGTGACAGCTGGGGCACGGCTTTTCGATCACGAAGAAGCCTTGCTGCGCGCGCACCTTGCCGTGCCCGCCGCAAAGCTCACACCGGCGGCGTGAAGTGCCGGGTGCCGCGCCCGATCCGCTGCACGGATCGCAGGATACGGAAACCTCGACCTTGATCTCGGTATCCTTGCCGTGGAACGCGTCTTCCAGCGAGACCTGCATGTCATAACGCAGGTCTGCGCCGCGACGCGCCTTGGCTCGACCGCCGCCACCGAAGGCGCTGCCGAAGATGGTTTCGAAAATGTCGCCCAGATCGCCGAAATCGGCCTGGGGTCCGCCGCGACCACCGCCCATGCCCTGCGTGAAGGCGGCGTGGCCGTATTGATCATACGCGGCGCGCTTTTGCGGATCTTTCAGGCAGTCGTAGGCGACGCTGATCGCCTTGAAACGCGCTTCGCTATCGGCGCAACCGGGGTTGCGATCCGGATGGCACTGCATGGCGAGCTTGCGATAGGCAGACTTGATCGTCGCCCCGTCAGCGGTGCGCTCAACGCCGAGCAGCTCGTAGAAATCGACTTCCGTCGCAGGCATGTATGGCCCCTCAGCCCTGCCCACCGCCGGTCTGCATGAGACCGGCGGCGGTTAGGTGTCCTAAAAGGACTTAATCAGCCCTTGTTCTCTTCGTCGACTTCGGAGAACTCCGCGTCCACGACTTCTTCGTCGCCCGACTGCGGGTTCTCTGCGCCCGGGGACGCTTCGGAAGCCTGCTCCTGCTGATAGATCTGCTGACCCATCTTCATGGCGAGGTCGGTCAGCGCCTGGCTCTTGGCCTTGATCGCTTCCACGTCGCCACCTTCGATGGCGGTCTTCGTTTCAGCAAGCGCTGCTTCGATCTCGGACTTCAGGGCCGCGTCGATCTTGTCGCCGTGTTCCTGGAGCTGCTTTTCCGTGGCGTGGACCAGGCTGTCAGCATTGTTCTTTGCCTCAGCCGAATCGCGACGCTTCTTGTCCTCTTCAGCGAACTTTTCGGCATCCCGGACCATCTGGTCGATGTCGGCATCCGAGAGGCCGCCGGAGGCCTGAATGCGGATCTGCTGTTCTTTGCCCGTGCCCTTGTCCTTGGCATGGACGTTGACGATGCCGTTGGCGTCGATGTCGAAAGTGACTTCGATCTGCGGCACGCCGCGAGGAGCCGGCGGAATGCCGACCAGGTCGAACTGGCCGAGCAGCTTGTTATCGCCGGCCATCTCGCGCTCGCCCTGGAACACGCGGATCGTCACCGCCTGCTGGTTATCCTCAGCAGTGGAATAGACCTGCGCCTTCTTGGTCGGGATCGTGGTGTTGCGGTCGATCATCTTGGTCATGATGCCGCCCAGCGTCTCGATACCCAGCGAAAGCGGGGTCACGTCGAGCAGCAGCACGTCCTTCACGTCGCCCTGAAGCACGCCTGCCTGAATGGCAGCGCCCATGGCCACGACTTCGTCAGGGTTCACGCCGGTGTGCGGTTCCTTGCCGAAGAATTCCTTCACGGCTTCGCGCACCTTGGGCATGCGGGTCATACCGCCGACGAGCACGACGTCATCGATGTCGGAAGCCTTGAGGCCCGCATCGGCCAGCGCCTTCTTCATCGGTTCCTTGGTGCGTTCGATCAGGTCGCCGACCATCTTTTCGAGGTCAGCGCGGGTCACCGTTTCCACGAGGTGGAGCGGCGTGGTGGCGCCGCCTTCCATGCGGGCGGTGATGAACGGCAGGTTGATCTCGGTCGTCGCGGTGCTAGACAGCTCGATCTTGGCCTTTTCAGCCGCTTCCTTCAGACGCTGAAGAGCGAGTTTGTCGGTCTTCAGGTCCATGTTTTCCTTGGCCTTGAACCGGTCAGCCAGCCATTCGACGAGCTTGCTGTCGAAGTCTTCACCACCGAGGAAAGTGTCGCCGTTGGTGCTCTTCACCTCGAACACGCCATCGCCGATTTCCAGGATGGAAACGTCGAACGTACCGCCACCAAGGTCATAAACCGCGATGGTCTTGCCGTCGTTCTTCTCAAGGCCATAGGCGAGCGCGGCCGCAGTCGGCTCGTTAATGATGCGAAGAACTTCGAGGCCTGCGATCTGACCAGCGTCCTTGGTCGCCTGACGCTGTGCGTCGTTGAAGTAAGCCGGAACGGTGATGACCGCCTGGGTCACGGTCTCGCCAAGATAGCTCTCGGCGGTTTCCTTCATCTTCTGGAGGATGAACGCGCTGATCTGGCTGGGCGAATAGTCTTCGCCGCCCGCCTGAACCCAAGCGTCGCCATTCTTGCCCTTCACGATGGTGTAAGGGACCAGTTCGGTATCCTTCTTGGTCACCGGGTCATCGAACCGGCGGCCGATAAGGCGCTTCACGGCGAACACGGTGTTGTCACCATTTGTGACAGCCTGACGCTTGGCCGGCTGACCGATCAAACGCTCGCCATCCTTGGTGAACGCGACGATCGACGGCGTGGTGCGCGCGCCTTCAGAATTCTCGATGACCTTGGGCTTGCCCCCATCCATCACTGCAACGCAGCTATTCGTGGTGCCCAGATCGATACCGATTACTTTGGCCATGGTTTCCCCATATCCCTTCACAGTTGGACGCCGCCTTTCGGCTTCCCCGACCGGGCAAAACCCCTCGGCGGCTCGATTACGCGGCGGATATAGGGGCCCTTCGGCTTGGCACAAGAGCGCGAGGCGGCTACAAAAATCGACGAAAACATGGGGAGACGGCAGATGAGAACAGGGATCTGGATGGCTGCGGCGCTGGGGATCGCCACCGCTACACTCGCAGGATGCGGAGAGACGCCGGAACAGGTGGATAATTCGCCCGAGGCGCCGGACGGCATTTCTGTCACCAACGCCCGCCTCATGCTGCCCGCCGTGAAGGGCAATCCGGCCGCAATCTACTTCGACGTCAAGAACGACAGCGGTGAGAATCGCATGATCCGTGCCGCTTCTGTCGCGGGCGCCGAAAGTGCTGTCATTCATCAGATGGGTACGTGGAACAACGCCCCGTCGATGGACGAGATTTTCCAGGTCGATGTCCCGTCCAAGGGCGAACTGAAGTTCGAACCTGCCGGCCTGCACGTCATGGCCAACAATCTGGCTGACACGGTCGCGGCTGGCGGCACGGCCGAAGTGACGCTGACCTTTGTAGGCGGCGACAAGGTCAGCTTCCCGGCTGAAGTGCGCGCAGCGGGCGACGATCGCTGACGCAAGAACTGATCACGCTTTCCCGCTGACGGTGGCGGACGAAATCTGTCCCGTCGGCGGGGAACGCCGCCTTACCGAGGGCGAGACCGCCCTTGCGCGCGGCATTTTCGGCAATGCCATCGATTATTCAAAGGTCACGATCAGGCGGCGCAAGTTCTTTCCCTTGCAGCCGCGCAAAATCACGATGGCCCCGCGCGGCCATCTGCATTTCCATCCGCTTAGTGACGCCTACTGCGATGACTTCTCAGGTGTGCATCCTCAACGCCAAGGGCACTTCATCCACGAGATGACGCACGTCTGGCAGACGCAAAAGCGTGGCGATTGGTATCTGATGCTGCACCGCCACCCTTTCTGCCGGTACGATTATAGCCTCCGCCCCGGCTGGAATCTGGAGAAATACGGCATCGAACAGCAGGCGGAAATCGTGCGTCACGCCTTCCTGCTGCGGCAAGGGTTTAGACTGGCTGGCGTTTCCGATCCGCAAGCTTATGATCTCCTCGTGAGTTTTCCAGGCGCGGGATAAGCGTCGGAAAAGAAGAGGAAAAAACAACATGCCGCATAAAGTCGACCATCACGCGATCCTTGAGCGAAACGGGGGGCGCAATGCATTCGCCTTCATCGACCCTGCCCGGACCGCGCATCTGGTGATCGATATGCAGCGCGGCTTCATGGATCCCGGCGCTCCGGTAGAAGTACCCGAGGCGCGAACGGTAGTGGACAACATCAACCGCATATCAGCTGCCGTACGCGATGGCGGCGGGCTGAACGTGTTCGTCCAATACACCACCCCTGCAGCTAACGCCCCGCCATGGCCAGTGTTCATGGAACGGCTGGGGGTTGGCGCGGACGTCCACCGCGCGGCATTCACGCGCGACGCGGAGCTTTGGCAGCTTTGGCCAGGTCTGGACGTGCAAGAAGGCGACCTGCGTGTGGAGAAGTGCCGTTTCAGCGCCTTCACACCGGGCGCAAGCGACCTCAACTCAGTGCTGAGAAAAGGTGGCATCGACAACGTGATCATTTCCGGCACGCTGACCAACTGCTGCTGTGAGAGCACCGCGCGTGACGCCATGCAGCTAAACTATCGCGTGCTGTTCATCGCGGACGCCAACGCCGCCTTGAGCGACGAAGCGCACGCTGCAACTTTGGGCAGCATGGCCCTCGCCTTCGCTGACCTTTATTCCACCGACGAGATTGTCGATCTCATGCAGGTCAAGGTTCCCGCCTGATCAGCGCCTGTTGCAGGATACCTCGTACTCGCGTCCATCGCGGTCACGGCGGTAGCACTTACCGTTCTTTTCGATGAGTGCGCCGCCGACTGCACCCGCAGCAGCACCAACCGCGGCCGTAGTGCCAATATCGCGATCAGTGACGGCGCCCACGCCTGCGCCCAGCGCAGCACCCGCCAGCGCGCCTTCTGCAGCGTAATTCTGGGCACATCCGCCGAGAGCAAACACCGAACCCAGCAACGCCGGCGCGATCAAAATATGCATCTTCATGATCAATCTCCGTCTTCCTTTGAAGGACGAAGAAGCGTGCTGTCCGGTTCCACGGGCCACCTCGACGAGCGGGCAGACCACCGCCATGGGCGCAAATCACGATTTGCTGCTGCACCGGAATTACGCCCGTGCTAGCCAATTCACCGGGAGGATGATGCGATGGACGTAGTTCGCGACAGTTTCCGATCGTCGTTCGGCGGATGGCTATGGGGAACCGCAGCTGGATTGGGGACAATCATCGTCGGGCTTGCCGGTATTGTCCTGACCGTAGCGAGCGCGGGTGACTGGGGCGCGTGGCCTCTCGCCCTTACCGGCTTGGCCCTGCTGGCTGTGCTAGCTCGATGGCTTCAGGTGATGAGCGAACAGTACCAGCTGACTGACGAGCGCCTCATCGTTCGACGCGGCATAGTATTTAAGAGCATCGACGAGATCGAACTGTACCGCGTGAAGGACGTTCGTATGGATTTCAGCCTGCTCAACCAGATGGCCGGGATCGGTACGATCAGCCTGACATCAAGCGACGAAACCACTCGCACCGCGAATTTCAGCCTGAACTACATTCCTGACGCACAGGCCCGGCGCGAAGAACTGCGCCGCCTGGTCGATTCCGCACGCCGCGCCCGCGGTGTGCGTGAAATCGACATGTCCCACGACCACATTTGAAAGCGACACTCCCGCGCCGGAGCGATGAGCGCTGACGGCGCGGGTAATAATTTGTAATTTAGTCCGGCTTCTTCGCCACCGCTACCATCGCAGGGCGGAGCAAGCGGTCCTTGATCATGTAGCCAGCCTGCATTTCCTGGACCACGGTTCCGGGCTCGACCTCGTTCGTAGGGACTTCGAGCATGGCCTGGTGCTGGTTGGGGTCAAGCGGCAGACCCTTTGAAGGAACGCGGGTCACGCCGTGCAGGCCGAACACCTTGTCCAGCTCGCGCTGAGTTGCTTCGATCCCGGCCAGAAAGTTGTTCAGCTTGTCATCCTCGCGCAGTTCAACGGGGACGTGATCGAGAGCACGGGCAAGATTGTCGGCAACAGAGAGAATATCACGCGCAAAGCCAGTCGCGGCATATGCGCGCGCATCCGCAACGTCCTTTTCCATGCGGCGACGCACGTTCTGCGTTTCGGCGCGCGCGTAAAGCACGTCCTGTTCCGCCTTCTCCAGATCGCTGCGCAGCGCGGCCAGCGCGCCTTCCAGCGAGGTATCGTCTTCTTTTTCGAGCAGGTCTTCGGGCACGCCCGCGAGTTCCTTCGCAACGGCTTCGTCGCGCGCGGTTTCGTCCTTCGGATTGTCGTTATCGATCATGATTTTCCCGGTTTTCAGCCAATCAGCCTGCCCAGCGATCGGGCAGTGAAATCCACCATGGGCACGACCCGCGCGTAATTCAACCGCGTGGGACCGATCACGCCCAGCACTCCAACCACCCTGCCCTCACGGTCACGATAAGGGGCCGCGATGACTGACGAACCTGACAACGCGAACAGGCGGTTCTCGCTCCCGATAAAGATGCGCGTAGCTTCGGCGTCGCGCGCCTGGTCGAGCAGTTCCGCGATGGCCTGCTTGTCCTCAAGGTCGTCAATGAGTGATCGGACGCGCTCTATGTCGTTCAAGGCACTGTCGTCGAGCAGCTTGGACTGGCCCCTGACGATCAATACGGGGCGCTCCGCTGCGTCCTCGCTCCAAACGGCAAGGCCGCGCTCCACCAGATCGCTGCTTGCGGCGTCCAGAGCAGTGCGGCCGGAGGCTATCTCCGCGCGCATAGTGCCCGATGCTTCGGCCAGAGTGCGGCCCGAGAGGCGGGCGGTAATGTAATTGGATGCTTCTTGAAGCGTCGCTGCCGACGTCTCCGGGCCCAGAACCATCACCCGGTTTTCGATTGATCCATCTTCACCGACCAGCACCGCAAGAGCGCGTCCTTGATCCAGCTGAACGATGTTCATCTGCGCGAGCCGCGGTTCACGGCGTGGGACCATGACCATCCCCGCAGCGCCCGAAATGTCGGAGAGCACAGCACTGGTTGCCTCCAGCGCGGCCTCGATCGGGCCGGCGGCGGATAGCCTGCGCTCAATCACCTCGCGCTCGTGAGCGGTGGGCTCGGCGACCTGCATCATGCCGTCCACGAACAGACGCAAGCCTACCTCAGTCGGCAAACGACCTGCGCTCGTATGCGGCGCAGCGAGCAGGCCGAGACCCTCGAGCTCTCCGAGAACGGAGCGGATCGAGGCTGGCGACAGGTTCATCGCGCCGCCTGCGGAAATCGTCTTCGACCCCACCGGGTTGCCACTCGCAATGTAGCCTTCCACCACAAGGCGGAAAATCACGCGGGCGCGTTCCGTAAGCTCGATAACCGGGGGAGAGACCATGACAGGGCCTTATCTAGTCGCTACGGCGGCCGCGGGAAAGCACTCCCGAACGGAGCACCTCATGAGACCTTCCGGCCGCGCGCCCGACGAAATGCGTGCCATCGAAATCATCACCGGTTTTACCCGTCATGCGGAAGGATCGGTCCTTATAGGCTTTGGGGACACTCGCGTGCTGGTGACAGCCAGCGTCGAAGAACGGGTTCCGCCATTTCTGCGCGGCAAGAATCAGGGTTGGGTCACCGCCGAATACTCGATGCTGCCACGCGCCACGCATACGCGCGGTCAGCGGGAGGCGGCCAAGGGCAAGCAGAGCGGACGGACGCAGGAAATCCAGCGCCTTATCGGCCGTTCCTTGCGCGCCGTCACCGACATGGGGAAGCTGGGCGAACGTCAGATCGTGCTCGATTGCGACGTGATCCAGGCGGACGGCGGCACGCGCACCGCTGCCATCTCTGGCGCATGGATCGCGCTGCGACTGGCGGTTGACGGGCTCATGAAGTCGGGCGCCATCAGCGAAGATCCCATCACGGGCCGGGTCGCCGCGGTCAGCTGCGGCATCCATCAGGGCGTGCCGGTGCTGGACCTCGATTACGTCGAAGACAGCTCGGCCGATGCCGACGCCAACTTCGTCCTGATCGAAGGCGGTCGCATCGCCGAGGTTCAGGCGACCGCTGAAGGCGCAACCTACGACGAGGAAGGTCTGCTGCGCCTTCTCCGCCTCGCCCGCATCGGCTGCGACCGTATCTTCGCCGCGCAGTCAGAGGCTGTCGGACGGTGAATCGTCGGCTCGGCTCCGGCAAGCTGGTCATCGCCACGCATAATGCGGGCAAGCTGAAGGAAATTGGCGCTTTGCTGGCCCCTTACGGGCTGGAGTGTCTTTCGGCTGGATCGCTTGGCCTGCCGGAACCGGCCGAAACTGGACGGACCTTTGCCGCCAACGCGCTCATAAAGGCGCAGGCGGCGGCGGAGGGATCCGGCCTGCCTGCCTTGGCAGATGACAGCGGCCTTTCGGTCGCGGCGCTCGACGGTCGTCCGGGAGTCTGGACGGCCGACTGGGCAGAGCGGCAGTGGTTCGAAGGTGAGCCCGGCCGTGACTGGTTCATGGCCATGGGCAAGGTCGAAGGCATGTTGCAGGCCAAGGGACCTGATACGCCGCGCGATGCATGGTTCAGCTGCGTTCTGGCGCTGGCTTGGCCGGACGGCGAGCACGCGGTTTACGAAGGCCGCGCGGATGGAACGCTCACCTGGCCACCGCGCGGCGCCAAGGGTTTTGGCTATGACCCCGTATTCGTGCCGCAGGGATCGGACCTGACCTTTGCGGAGATCGACCCCGAGGAAAAGCACCGTATCAGCCACCGCGCCGATGCATTTGCGAAGCTGGTAGCCGATCAGTTCAGCTAAGTATTAGTAAGGCGTTTCGCCGCGCCAGTTTCCTGCGGGCCAATAGCGGCAGACAAGGTAATCCTTGTCCGCGCCCTGTGCCACTGCGCAGCCGACTTCGCGCGTTTCGCGCCATACAACCTGCGTATAATGGCCCACGTCCTGCCAGCGGCCGGTGCGCGAGACATTAGGGAAAGTGCCGTGCTGATAGTTCTGCCGCTCTTCCACGAAGGCGCCAACCATCGATTCAGGAGCGAAGTATCCGGCGGTGCCCATCCAGAGGTTCTCGCCCGCTTCCGCGTCGCTCGCGTGCTGGAAAGTACCGGTCTGCGCCAGCGTTTGCGCCCAGTTGCGGGCTTCGCCGGCAAGGCGCTCGCTCCACACGAGGCGGGGAACGCCAGTGCGCTCCCGCTCACGGTTGTGCTCGGCGAGCAGGCGTTCAGCCAGCCCGTCGAACCGAACATTCGCAATGCGCGGCGCGTTTTCCGCCCACGCGCCACCCGCCGCCCCGGCGGCAAGCAGCACCCCAAGCAACCCGATCATGAGAGGTTTCTTGTCCACGAGTCGATTCTTGACAAGGAGTCGTTAAATCTTTGTCACTGAAACCGTGGCGCGCGCTCTCTACATCCATTGGCCCTTCTGCCTGCGGAAGTGTCCGTATTGCGACTTCAACTCGCATGTTCGGGCCGGTGTGGATGTCGACGAGTGGCGCGAAGCTCTCTTCATGGACATGCGGCACGAGGCGGGAATAGCTGCGCGCGAGCCGCTGGGATCGATATTCTTTGGCGGCGGCACGCCGTCCCTGATGCCGCCAGAACTGGTCGAAGCGCTGCTGACCGAAGCGGAGCGACTTTGGGGCTTTGCGCCCGGCGTGGAAATTACGCTGGAGGCGAACCCGTCGTCGGTTGAAGCCGCGAATTTCGCCGCACTCGCCAGTGCCGGGCTCAACCGGGTTTCGCTGGGATTACAGGCACTTGATGACGAGGCCTTACAGTTCCTCGGGCGACTTCATGACGTCAAAGAATCCCTGGCCGCGCTCGGCACGGCGCAGCGCCATTTCGATCGCGTGAGCTTCGATCTGATCTACGCGCGCCCGGACCAGACTCCTGAACAATGGGATGCCGAACTGACGCGGGCGCTGTCATTCGGCACCGGGCACCTGTCCCTTTACCAGCTCACGATCGAAGCCGGGACGCGCTTTGCCACAGATGTCCGACTGGGAGATTTCACTCCGCTCGACGATGACCCAGCAGCGGCCCTGTTCGCGCTTACCGCGGAGAAGACCGCCGCAGCAGGCCTCCCCGCCTACGAGATCAGCAACCATGCGCGGCCGGGCGAAGAGAGCCGCCACAACCTCACCTACTGGCGGTATCAGGACTATCTCGGCGTCGGTCCGGGCGCTCATGGACGGCGCGGCGGCATGGCCACGCAGCGGCACAAGAAGCCGGAGAACTTTCTCAGCGCCGTAGCCCGTAACGGCAACGGATTGGTGGAAGAACGCGCCCTCGCCGCTCGGGAACAAGCGGCGGAAGCGCTGCTGATGGGACTGCGACTGCGTGAAGGCGTGGAGCCCGCAGCTTTGGCCGCGCGGTTCGATCTCTCACCAGCGGAACTCACCGATAGCGGCAAGGTCGAGTTCCTCGAATCGCTCGGTCTTGTCTGGCAAGCCGAGGGGCGTCTCGGAGTCACCGGTCAGGGAATGCCGGTCCTCGACGCGGTGCTTGCGCAGATCGTTCCGGACGCATTGGCGTCTGCATGAGCCGCGCCGCGCTCCTCGAACAATGGGGGCGTCACCTCACCGACGACCGTCGCCGTTCCCCGCATACAGTGCGAGCTTATCTGGCAACCGCCGCTCGCTGGCTGGACGAGGTCGGGCATGAGGACTGGCTCACCCTCGCCCGCCTCGGCACTGCTGACTTGCGCACACAACTGGCGGCGAGACGAGCGGATGGGATCGGAAACGTATCGGCAGCGCGTGAACTCTCTGCCTTGAAGGCGTTTCTCAACTTCGCCCGCGAACAGGCGGGTCTCGCTAACGATACCCCTCTCCGTGTTCGTGGCCCTCGCATCAAAAAAGGCCTGCCCCGCCCGGTGACGCCCGATGACGCGCTGAGCGTCGCGGATACGGTTGAGGCGCTTGCCGCAGAAGGCTGGATCGGAGCCCGCGACCGGGCGGTGCTGTTGCTGATGTACGGCGCAGGAATGCGAATCGCCGAAGCGCTTTCGCTGACCGGCGGCGATCTTCCGCTGGGTGAGACGCTGACCGTTACCGGCAAGGGCCGCAAACAGCGCGTGGTGCCGATCCTGCCTGTCGTGCAAGCAGCGGTGGCGGAATACGCCGAGCAGTGCCCGTGGCCGCTTGCGAAGACGCAACCCCTCTTCCGAGGCGCCAAGGGCGGGCCATTAGGGCAAGGCATGGTGCAGAAAGCCATGGCGCGAGCTCGGACAGCGCTGGGCTTGCCCGCAACGGCCACCCCTCATGCCCTAAGGCACAGCTTCGCCACTCATCTTCTCGGAGCGGGGGCTGACCTGCGGAGCCTGCAGGAACTACTCGGCCACGCGAGCCTTGGGTCCACGCAAATCTATACCAAGGTGGATGCAGCAACACTGCTCGATACTTACCGGTCCGCCCACCCGCGCGAGCAAGGTTAGCGTTTGCGCTCGTGCCGTGGCTTCCACGTCGCGACGCGGTAGATGTAGCTCGCCAGCAGGATCACACAGAGGGCGATGATCGCCCAACTCGCATACTGCTCATACCGTGCGATCAGGGGCGCCAGCCGCCTGCCTCCTTCGACAAGCAGCACGTTCCACACTGCGGATCCGGCGAAAGTATAGATTAGAAACTTCCACAGCGACATGTGCGCCAGTCCCGCCGGAAGCGAGACGATGGTGCGCAGGAAGGGTGAAAAGCGCAGCAGGAAGACCACCCACTGGCCGTGCTTGCGAAAGAAGCGCGCCGCCCGTTCGATGTCCTCGAAATCGAGCGTGATCCAGCGGCCGTGACGCTCGATCAGCGGTTCAAGCCGTTTGTATCCCCACTTGTCGCCGATCCAATACCAGAAGTAGTTGCCGAGCGTGGCGCCGGCCGTTCCGATCAGGATCAGCCACCAGAAGTCCATGTCGCCCCGCGCCACAAGAACGCCGCCGATGCCCATGATGACCTCGGACGGGATCGGTGGGAACACGTTCTCGATCGCCATGAGGAGGAAGATGCCAAAGTATCCTCCCCAGGCGATGGCATCTACGATCAGTTCATACATTGTCGGTGAAACGCCCGGATGCAGTGGTGGTGCCCGGTGCTATCGATCCAGCCTTCGCTCAATCGCGTCCCAGATGAGACCTGCGGTGTCGGTGCCATTGAACTTGTCGATGGAAACGATGCCGGTCGGGCTGGTCACGTTGATCTCGGTCAGCCAGCGACCGCCGATCACGTCAATACCCACGAAGATCAGGCCCAAGCGCCGAAGTTCCGGTCCAAGCGCAGCGCAGATCTCTTCCTCTTGCGGGGTCAGCGAAGTCGCTTCGGCATAACCGCCTTGAGCAAGGTTTGAGCGGAACTCGCCCTCGCCCGGTTTGCGGTTGATCGCGCCTGCAACCTCGCCGTCCACCAGAACGATACGCTTGTCCCCGTCCGCGACTTCCGGGAGGAAAGGCTGCACCATGTGCGGTTCCGGCCAAGTCTGGTTGAACACCTCGACCAGTGCCGACAGATTCTCGCCACTTTCCGGGATGCGGAAGATGGCCTTGCCGCCGTTCCCGTGGATCGGTTTCACCACAACGGAGCCGTGCTTGGCCATGAAATCGCGCACGTCCTGCGCGCTGCGCGTCACCAGCGTCGGCGGCATGAAGCGCCGGTAATCGAGCACGAAGACCTTCTCCGGCGCGTTGCGTACGCTGACCGGATTGTTGACGACCAGGGTCTCACCCTCAATGCGCTCAAGCAGATGGGTGGCGGTGATGTAGCCCATGTGGAACGGCGGATCCTGACGCATCAGCACCACGTCCACATCGCGCCCAAGGTCCAGCCGAACCGGAGCATCCGCTTCAAAGTGATCACCCACGACGCGGCGCACGCGAACGGGGCGAGCGACAGCGTGAAGCCGGTCATCCTCGTCCAGCGTCAGATCGCCGACATCGTAATGGAACAGCTCATACCCGCGAAGTTGCGCAGCAAGCATCAAGGCAAAGCTCGAATCGCCTGCGATATTGATGTTTTCAAGCGGATCCATCTGGACCGCGACACGCAACGTCATTCCCTCTCCCTTCAGGGCTGCCAAGCGTTGACGATGTGGCGTGGCCAGCAACCCGGCGCAAGCAGCAGAACGTCAATTCGTACAGAGTCGCCAGGGCCGGCATATCGGTGAGCCACGGCTTCTGCCGCGGCAGCAACACGGCGCAAGCGGTGAGCGTCTATCGCGGTGTCGAGCGCTTTGGCACTCGCGCGCCATTTGACCTCGACGAAGGCAATCTGGCGCCAGCGTCGCGCGATAAGGTCAATCTCGCCTCGAGGGGTTTTCACGCGGCGGCCGACGATGCGCCAGCCCCGTAGCCGAAGCCATAGCGCCGCAAGGCCTTCGCCCTTGCGGCCGCGCTGCTCCGCAACCCGGCGGTTCATTCGCCGCGCAGTTCCAATGCGCGGGCGTAGAGCACCTTGCGGTCGAGACCTGTTGCACGAGCGACCTGAGACGCGGCCTGCGATGGCTTTTCACTCTCCAGCGCCTCACGCAGTAAGGCGTCGGCATCGAAGGATTCCGCGGCACGCTCGGCAGGTGGTCCGATCAACAGCACGATTTCGCCGCGCGGGGGATGCGCCGCGTAATGCGCCTTAAGCTCCGACGCTGTGCCGGTGCGGCATTCCTCGTGCAGCTTGGTCAGTTCCCGCGCGACGGCCACTTCCCGACCGGGAAGAACCTCATCGATCGCGGCCAGCGACTTGGCCAGGCGAGGTGCAGTCTCGAAGAAGACCAGCGTCGCGCGGAGGCTCGCCAGTTCTTCCAAAACCTCGCGCCGCGCCTTGTCCTTGGCGGGAATGAAACCGGCGAAGAGGAAGCGGTCGCTTGGCAGGCCTGCCAAAGTCAGTGCCACCACCGGCGCGCTGGGGCCGGGAATGCTGGTCACTGCAACGCCCGCCGCCTTCGCCTCTCGTACGAGGCGATAGCCCGGATCGGAGACCAGCGGAGTCCCCGCATCGCTTGCCAGCGCAATGGCGCGCGTTTGCATTGCATCCATCAGGCGCTGTCGATCGTTGTCTCCGCTATGATCGTCATACCGCCACAGCGGCTTCGATATGCCCAAGTGCTTGAGGAGCTTGCCAGTTACGCGCGTATCTTCACATGCGACCGCATCGCAGCGCTCAAGCGTGTCGACCGCGCGCCGGGTCATGTCGCCGAGATTGCCAATCGGGGTCGCGACAATATACAGCCCTGGGGGCAGAGGTTCTGGCCACTCGTCGCTCACGCGGCGTCTTTGGCCTACAATATGAGGAAGCCGCAAGCATGTTGGCGATAACTCGGCGCGGCCTAGCCGTCGCCATGCTCACCGTTTTCCTTGCCGCGTGTAAGGTCGTACCCGACGCAGGACGCCCCGGCCCAGCACCCGGCCCCTCCACTGAAACCGGACCGAGCGAGGCCCTGCCGACCGATGGCGACCGCCACCGCGTGGCACTGTTGGTGCCGCTGTCGGGTGAAAATGCGGCGGTAGGCCGCTCGCTCGCCAATGCGACCACGATGGCGCTGCTCGACACCAATGCCGAAAATCTGCGCATCACAACTTACGATACGGCGACCGGCGCTCGCAGCGCGGCTGCGCGGGCGATTGCGGATGGCAACAAGCTGATCCTCGGCCCGCTGGTTCGTGAGGACGTGGCACCGGTTCTCGCCGCAGCGCGCCCGGCCAACGTGCCGCTGATCACGTTCTCCAACGATACCACCGTCGCCGCGCGTGACGTGTTCGTGATGGGTCATGTGCCCGAACAGTCTGTGACCCGGACGGTGAGCTACCTCGGCAAGCAGGGGGTGCGTCGCTTCGCTGCGCTGGTGCCCAATGGCGACTATGGCGGCCGTACGGAAGACGCGCTGAATCGGGCCGTTCGAGCGAGCGGCGGCACGGTCGTCGCAGTCGAAAAGTACGATCGTGGCAACACCTCGATCGTCAGCGCGGCTGAGCGGCTCAAGGCACGCGGCGGATACGATGCGGTTCTGATCGCTGAGGCTCCACGCCTCGCTGCTCAGGCTGCGACTGCTTTGAAAGCCGGCGGCGCGCAGGTGGCGCTGCTCGGAACGGAGCTGTGGAGCGGCGAATCAAGCGTGGCAGGTTCTGCTCCGCTGCGCGGGGCCGTGTTCTCGGCCGTATCGGACGCCCGATACCGCCAGTTCGTGACCAGCTATGAGAGCCGCTTTGGCGAACAGCCCTACCGCATCGCAACGCTGGGTTATGACGCTGTTTTGTTGACTTTGCGCGTCACGCGCGACTGGCAGCCGGGCCGCGCATTCCCCACCGCCCGTATGCTGGGATCGGACGGCTTCCTCGGACTGGATGGCCCATTCCGCTTCCGCAGCGACGGGATCGGTGAGCGCGCGATGGAAGTTCGCCGGGTTGCCGCGAACTCCATTGCCGTCGCCGACGCTGCTCCCGCAAAGTTCGAGTAACGACCAGCGCGGCGAGAACGCGGGGGGAAACGCAGAAGCTCTGCTTGAACCCCCGCGAATCCGCGCCCTATAGCCAAGGCATATGTCAGACGACCTGTTCGAAAAGCTGCCCACGGGCGGCGGTGACTACGATGCGTCCGCGATTGAGGTGCTGGAAGGGCTAGAGCCTGTCCGGCGTCGCCCCGGCATGTACATCGGCGGCACCGACGAACGGGCGCTGCACCACCTCGCCGCAGAAGTCCTCGACAACGCGATGGACGAAGCCGTGGCAGGGCACGCCAACCGGATCGAAGTCACGTTGGAACCTGGCCCTCCCGGAACGGCAGGCAGGCTGACGATCTCTGACAACGGGCGCGGCATCCCGGTTGACGAGCACCCGAAGTTTCCCGGCAAATCCTCGCTCGAAGTTATCCTGACCACGCTCCATTCCGGCGGCAAGTTCTCAGGCAAGGCGTACGCCACCAGCGGCGGTCTGCACGGCGTCGGCGTCAGTGTGGTCAACGCACTGTCGGAGAACGTGCGCGTAGAGGTTGCGCGCAACAAGGAAGTCTTTGCGCAGGAATTCGCGCGGGGACATCCTGTCGGTCCGCTCCAGCGCATCGGCAACACGCCTAATCGGCGCGGCACGACAGTTTCCTTCGTGCCGGACCCCGAGATTTTCGGCGACCGCCAGTTCAAGCCCCTGCGCCTGTTCAAGCTAACACGGTCAAAGGCCTACCTGTTCGCCGGGGTGGAAATCCGCTGGAAATGCGATCCATCGCTGACCTCGGAAGAAGTGCCAGCGGAAGCCGTATTCCAGTTCCCTGGCGGTTTGGCGGATCACTTGGCCGAACAGATCGGCACTCGCGAATGCGTCACCAGCCAGTTCTTCACCGGGCAGCAGGATTTCCCGAGTGACGACAACGGCGTGTCGCAGGGCCGCGTCGAATGGGCGGTGGCCTGGCCGCTGTGGTCGGACGGCGCCTACAGCTATTACTGTAACACCGTGCCCACCCCGGACGGGGGCACGCACGAACAGGGACTCCGCGCGGCACTCGCAAAGGGCATTCGTGCCTTTGGCGAACTCACGGGCCAGAAGAAGGCCAAGGATATCTCCGCCGACGACATCGTCACCGGTAGTGAGATCATGCTTTCGGTCTTCATCCGCGATCCGCAATTCCAGAGCCAGACCAAGGACCGCCTGACCAGCCCGGAAGCGGCGCGTCTGGTTGAGAACGCGGTCCGCGATCACTTCGACCACTTCCTCGCCAACAATATGGAGCGAGGACGAGCCCTTCTGGGCGCGGTGATGGAGCGCATGGACGAGCGTCTGCGCCGCAAGGCGGAGCGTGAGATCAAGCGCAAGACCGCAACTAACGCTCGCAAGCTGCGCCTGCCGGGCAAGCTTACGGACTGTTCCGGCGAAGGCGATGGCGAAACGGAGCTGTTCATCGTGGAGGGCGATTCCGCGGGCGGCAGCGCCAAGCAGGCGCGCAACCGCAAGACGCAGGCCATCCTGCCGATCCGTGGCAAGATCCTTAACGTCGCCTCCGCAACTGCCGACAAAATCCGCGCCAACAGCGAAATCGCTGACCTGACGCTGGCGCTCGGCTGTGGTACCCGCAAGGACTGCGATCCGGACCAGCTACGCTATGACCGCGTCGTCATCATGACGGACGCCGACGTGGACGGCGCGCATATCGCCACGCTGCTGATGACGTTCTTCTTCCAGGAAATGCCGGAACTGGTCCGTCGCGGCCACCTGTTCCTCGCCCAGCCGCCGCTCTACCGCCTTACCTCGGGGAAGGAGAGCCACTATGCGCGCGATGACGAACATCGGGCGGAACTGGAAGCGACCATCTTCAAGAACAAGAAGATCGAACTGAGCCGCTTCAAGGGGCTCGGTGAGATGAACCCGCAGCAACTGCGCGAAACCACGATGAGCCCGGAATCGCGGACCATGATCCGGATCACCCTGCCGCCTGAGCATGAGCAACGCCATGCGGTGAAGGAACTGGTGGATCAGTTGATGGGCCGGAACCCGGAACACCGGTTCAACTTCATCCAGAACCGCGCCGGCGAAGTGGACCGCGACCTGATCGACGCGTGATCTACCTCAGATGAGATAGCCGAGTTCGTACAGACCCCATTTCCGTCCGCCGAAGACCAGCGGCACGAACACGCTACGCAGCGCGCGGAAGCGCCCTTCCCCCAGATCCTGACGATAGGCGAAGAGGAAAAACTCCCCCTCGCTGTCTAAAGCGCGCCGGGTCTGCGCATCCATGAATATCTGGCGGTTGCGGCTGAATTCGAGATTGCGGCGACGCTGTCCCGGTATCTGGCCCTGGCTGCGCTCCGTGATATGGGTCGGCAGATAGCCGTTCATGTCCACAAGGCAGCAGCCTACGACCGCCTTGTTGCCATTGGTATAGCGATCCAGAATCGGGCGGATCTTCCGATCGGCGAAGTCAGCAAAACCGTTGTCGTACTGGATCGGATCGGTGTCCGGCCGTGGGAGGTAGTCCTTGTCGAACAGCGCCGAAAACGCCAGCTCGCGCCCGGACAGGCTCTTGTCGATCAATTCGGTTACTTCGCGAGCGCCCTGCAAGGCGAGGTCGATGAACGGCTTGTTCCGGGTCTCCACACCGTCGTGGGCGACCTGATTGAGCATGTCGTTGGCGTGGCATTCCAGCGCGTCCAGTTGCTCGCGCGCCTGATCGGCCCGCCGTGCGCTTTGCGCCGCCACCTGCCGGAACTCGATCAGCCCGGCATCGACCTTTGCCACCTCGATTTCGGCCCGTTCGTTGCAGCCCGCGATGGCCTGCGAACGATCATGAAACTGATGCACCAGCGCGGCGAGCTCGGTCAGCGTCGAGCCCAGCGTATCAATGTGGCGTGTGGTCTCACGACCCTCTGCAATGTGTGTCTTGAGCGCGCCGATCAGGGCACCCGCCGTTTCCTCAATGCGCGCCGCGTTACCGCCCACCTCGGCGGCCGATTTGCGCGTGGTCATCGCCAGGTGGCGAATCTCGGTCGCCAGAACCTCGAACGGAGCGGTCGCCTCGCCGCCGCGTGCAGCCTCGAGACGCGCGTTGAAGCTGAGTAGTTCAGTCTGCTCCGCAAGGTCTTTGAGGGTGCTGGTGATCCCACTGATGGTGCCCAGCGTGTCGAGGAAATTCTGAAGCTGGCCGTCGAGCCCGGTGATGTCCGCGATCAGACGCGAAACCTCGCTCAGCGAACGGACCGCGACTGCGTTACCGCGTTCCAACACGCCCCAGGCGACTTCCGCCGTTTGTAGCAGTTCGGCTGTGGCTGCCCGACTTTCGGTTTGACCCAGATTGAGAGACTCGATCGCTTCGGCCAGATCGCCAAGCCGCTCGGCCTCAGCGGAAATCTGGCGGTTGAGCCGGCCGACCATTCCGCCCGTGTCGATGCACTGAACCGCGATGTCGCCTGCTTGCTCGCCAAGGCGCGCCAGCAGGCTGTCGACCATCGGCGATGATACTGATGTTTGCCCCATGTGTTGTTAACGATGCCGCAGCGCAGAATAAAACGCAAACCGAAATGTTGCAGTGCAATATATGCCGTTTGAGGCAGCTTGCTGGACGTGAGATCGTTGCTCATGCACCATTCGATCGGGATATTGGGGGGTAACGATGGGCGTGATTGATCCGCAGCCGCAGCACACCCGCTTTGCCAGCGTCCGCGCACGTCTGGAAGCGTTTGAACCCCAGCCGGGGTGGCCAAGCTGGCTGTACGAGTTCGTGCTATTCGGCTTCAAACAAGGTTGGGCGTGCCTGTTCGGGGCACTGATGCTGGCGCTCCTGCTCGGAACGCATCTTTTCTACCCGGCCGATGCCTCGCTTGCCCGCTATGATTTTCTCACCCTGGCCGCGCTCCTGATCCAAATCGGCATGTTGGCGCTCAAGCTGGAGACCTGGGAAGAAGCCAAAGTCATTCTTGCCTTCCACGTGGTCGGCACCGTGATGGAACTGTTCAAGACATCCGCAGGCTCGTGGATATATCCTGAGCCCAGCCTGCTGAGGATCGGAGAAGTTCCGCTATTCTCAGGCTTCATGTACGCCGCTGTTGGCAGCTATATCGCGCGTGTCTGGCGCATCTTTGATTTCCGCTACACGCATTACCCGCGAAAGACTTGGACGCGGCTGCTGGCCATTGCCGTTTACGTGAACTTCTTCGCCCACCACTGGCTACCCGACATTCGCTATGCCCTGTTCGCCGCGATGGCGGCTTTGTTCTGGCGCACTCGGATATACTTCACGGTTTGGAGGCGACCCCTGTGGATGCCGCTGATGGTGGGGTGGCTGCTTGTGGCCCTGTTCATCTGGTTTGCGGAAAACATCGGCACGTTCGCACGCGCGTGGAGCTACCCAGATCAGGCGGGGGGTTGGACAATGGTATCCCCCGCCAAATTGGGCGCGTGGTATCTGCTGATGTATATTTCGTTCGTGCTCGTTTCGGCAGTCAACAGACCGCAAAAGCCAGAGCTCTAGAGCACCACTTCCTTCTTCTCGTGGACGATCTCGCGCGGGACAGCGGCGAACATCTGCTGAGCCGCAGGACGGGCATTGATCTGTTCGATCCAGCGCAGCAGGCCGGGCGTATCTTCCTTGTTCACGAGTTCGGAGAACCCGAACTGCATACCGTTCGCGATGGCGAAGTTGCAGATGTCGGCGAGGGAATAGGCATCACCGGCGAGCCATTCATGACCGCGCAGATGATCATCCAGCCGCCGCACTGAAACCGCGATCTTGCGCATTTCCTCGTCCAGCATGTCCTGCGGGAAACCCTCGCGGGCGCGGCGCCATTTGAGCTGCTGCTCGGGAACGGGGATGGCCTTCACCTTCTCCTCGAACTCATCGTCGCTCAGGTTCTGGGCCATCTTGCCGACATAGCGGTGCCAGCCGATGGTGGAGACGCACCAGCAGAAGTATTCATCCACCCACTTCGTCCAGACACGCATCTGCGCGCGGTCGTAGGGGTCTTCTGGACGGAGTTTCACCTCGGTAGGCCACGCGTCTTCCAGGTATTCGCAGATCACCGTGCTTTCAGTCACGATCCTCCCGCGATCTTCCAGCGCCGGAACCTGACCGCGCGAATTGATGGCTTTGAACCAGTCAGAGTGGTGCTCAAACTTCGCGGGATTAAGCTGATGCACCTTAAAATCGCGGTCGAGCGTAAACTTCTCGAACAAGGTCAGCATCGGCTTGAGCGAGTTCGCGCCCGGCCCAAAGCTGTAGAGTGTAAGCATCCGTCTCTCCCGCGCTTATTTGCAACGGGTCTAACCCACGGACAGAGTCAATGAAAGCACACTAGTAGAGCAACAGATCAGCGACCTCGGCGCGCCAGCGGGCTTCGTCGGCTGAGGCGATCGCTTCTAGATCACCGGGCGTGGATGCCGGGTTGTCCACCCATTCACGCAGCGACGGGCCACCATTGATCACATCAATTGCCAGCCGGTCAAACTCGTACTCGTAGGGGAAGTCTCGCCACAGCGGATAGTCAGGATAGAGCCGCCGCACGGCCTTGAACGCCAATGCCTGCAAACGCCACGGGCGGAACGCGGTGTGATCGTAGAACGGGCCTTCCGCGTGGATCATAAGCGCATTGCACAACTCGCCTGCGTGCTTGTGGAAGGTGGGCGTGAACCAGCATTCGCGGATGGCGCATCCGGCGAGCCATTGCGGTGCGAAGCGTTCCATTTCCGCAAGCACGGCACCTGCATCCACATCAGGGGCACCGAACAGCACCTCGAGCGGACGGGTCGTGCCCCTGCCTTCGCTGAGCGTGGCCCCTTCCAGCATGACCGTCCCCGCATAGGCCCGTGCCATGTTGAGGCTCGCAGCGTTGGGACTGGGGTTGATCCAGATGCGGCTTTCCGGCCAGCCGTAGCCCGGCCCAGCCTCTGGCAACCAGTCGTGCATCTCGACCACTCGATATTCAACATCGAGTCCAAAGTGACGCACGAACCAAAGGCCCATCTCGCCCATCGTCAGCCCGTGGCGCATAGGCATAGGGCCCGCTCCAACGAAGCTTTCCTGACCCGGAAGGAGCAAGGTGCCCTCCACCGGCCGCCCCGCCGGGTTGGGCCGATCCAGCACCCACACCGCCTTGCCGTGGCGCGCGGCCTCTTCCAGCAGATAAAGCAGAGTGGTGCAGAAGGTGTAGATCCGGCAACCGAGGTCCTGGAGATCGAACAGGAACACGTCCGCCGCGTCCATCATCGCTGCGGTCGGGCGGCGCACTTCCCCATAAAGGCTGAACAGCGGGATGCCGTAGCGCGGATCAATCTCGTCCGCCGTCTCAACCATGTTGTCCTGCTTGTCGCCCTTGATCCCGTGCTGGGGGCCAAAAGCGGCGCTGACGTTTATCCCAGCGGCGACGAGCGCATCCAGAGAGTGCGTGAGGTCCAGCGTCACCGACGCCGGATGCGCGACCAGCGCCACACGCTTGCCAGCCAGCGATTCCTTCAACGCCGGCTCTTCAAGCAGGCGGTCTATCCCGAATTTCATGCCACTTGGGGTGCCGGAAGCTCCGCCGTGAAGCAAGCGGATGAGTGAAAATCCGGGCGTCCTTCTTCGTGCGCCAGCGCCCAATAGCTGATCGTGCCGCCCTCTTCCTCGATCACAGCGCAAAGTCCCATGGCGCAATCGGCATCAGGTAACCCCGCCACGGGGATCGCCGCGTCGAAGATCGCGAAAGTGCTGCCCTGCCGCAGCGTACATTCCGGCTCGTGCGGAAAAGGACGCTCCCGCATCCCGGCGCGGTAGCTGTCGAAGTCGTAGGCGTTCCAACGCGCCGAAGGCGACAGGTTAAATTCGCAGTATGCGCCCCCGCCACTGGGCATCAGGAACATCTCGAAACAGGTAGTTCGCCAAAGATCATCAGCCCGGCCGCGTCCCCCGAATGGCGGAACCACGAGGTGCTGCGCGCCCTCCACTTTCCAGCGTACGCGCAGGAAGGAGGAGTCCCGTCCGATGATCCGCGCCTCAACACGTTCGACGGTTCTGGCCGGATGATCCGTGTGAACCGCTAGCTGATACGTTTGCATGAAGTCCCTTGCGTGCTAGGCGCCCGCGTCCCCCGAAGGCGAAGAAATACGATGAGCGAGTACAAATCCAGCCTCCTGCGCTTACTAGACGAGCGCGGCTACATCCACCAGCTAACCGACGCTGCGGGCCTCGATGCCCTTGCGGAGCGGGGAGTTGTGCCGGGATATATCGGCTTCGACGCCACGGCGCCTTCGCTCCATATCGGCTCGCTGGTTCAGATCATGATGCTGCGCCGCCTGCAGCAGACCGGGCACAAGCCTGTTGTCCTGATGGGTGGCGGCACCACGCGCATCGGCGATCCCACTGGCCGCGACGAAAGCCGCAAGATGCTGAGCGACGAGACGATTGAGGCGAACATTGCTTCGATCTTCACGGTTTTCTCGAAGCTGCTGGATTTCAATGACAGCCCGACCGGCGCGATCATGGTCAACAACCAGGATTGGCTGGGCAAGCTTGGCTACATCGAGCTGCTTCAGGAGGTCGGCACGCACTTCACAGTGAATCGTATGCTCAGCTTCGACTCGGTTCGCCTCCGTCTTGAGCGTGAGCAGCCGATGACGTTCCTCGAATTCAACTACATGATCCTGCAGGGATACGATTTCCGCCACCTGTCCAACGCGATCGACTGCCGTTTACAGATGGGCGGATCGGATCAGTGGGGCAACATCATCAACGGCGTTGAACTGACGCGGCGGATGGATGGCCAGGAAGTGTTCGGCCTTACCACGCCGCTGCTGACCACCGCGGATGGCGCCAAGATGGGCAAGACGGCGGCGGGTGCGGTCTGGCTCAACGAGGATCAGCTGCCCGCCTACGATTTCTGGCAATACTGGCGCAACGTGGATGACCGCGACGTGGGCCGCTTCATGCGCCTGTTCACCGATTTGCCTTTGGACGAGATCGCCCGTCTCGAAGCGCTGCAAGGCGCTGAGATCAATCAGGCCAAGATCGTGCTCGCCAACGAAGTGACTAAGCTTGTCCGCGGAGAAAGCGCCGCGACATCGGCCGAAGCCACTGCCGCGCAGACATTTGCCGGTGGCGGTTTGGGTGACGATCTGCCGGTGCTGGACGTTCCTGCAGAAGGCGTCCGACTAGGTGCGGCTTGCACCGCTGTGGGCTTTACCGCGTCCAATGGCGAGGCCAAGCGCAAGATCGCGGAAGGTGCCGTGCGAGTTGATGACGAGGCAAATGCCGACCCCGCTTTCCTGATCACTCTCGCCCCCGGCGAGGAGCGGAAGCTTAGTCTGGGGCGCAAGCGGCACGCAATTCTGCGGGGCAAACTGACCTAAGGCTTTACCCTTTCTCCAGCTTTAGATGCGAAATGGGCTTTTCGGAGTCCGCTGAAAGGGAGAACGGTTCGATGGCAGGCGGCGCCCAGTTGTCTGTAACCGACTTGCGTCGCTCGGCGCGGCACCCGGTTGATTACCCGGTGATCGCAGAGCATCGCATCCGCGGTGACGTCAAACTCCACATCAGCAACCTGTCTGCGCACGGCTTCATGGTCGATGCGATGGACGCAGAAGCGACGTCTACGATGACGCGAGGCGACCGCGTAATCGTGCGCCTGCCCGTTATCGGCAGGATTGAAGCCTACTGCATCTGGACCACCGAGGATCGCGCTGGTTTTCAGTTCGAACGGATCATCCGATCGGACGATTTCCTCGCTATGATCGAGGAACTGCAACCCAATCCGCGCCTGCGCCGCAAGGGCTGACGAAGCGGGGGTAACGGCAGCCCAAGTTCCACCCCGCTTGGCACCTTGCGTCGCGCCTGTCATGGCGTGCGCGTGACTGATACCGTTATCGAAGATCCTTCCGAACCGACTTCCCCGCTGGCGATCCCGGATTACCGGCGCTTCTGGCTGGCGCGCTTTCTGGCAACGTTCGCCACCCTGTCGATGGTCGTGCTGATCGGCTACCAGACTTACGACATAGCGCGCGGCGACTATGGCATGGACAGGCCCACCGCAGCCTTCATGCTCGGGCTCCTGGGCCTTGCTCAGTTCCTTCCTCTTTTTATCCTCACACCAGTGGCCGGTTGGGCCGCCGACCGGTTCGACCGGCGCCGGGTGGTACTGTTCGCGAACGTGATCGACACTTGCATTGCGGTGATTCTCGGCCTGCTGACCCACGCCGATGCGCTGACTTTGCCGCTCATCTTCTCGCTGGCGGCCGCACATGGCGCCGCACGCGTCTTCAATGGCCCGGCCCTAAGCGCCATCGCCCCCAACATCGTTCCGCCACGGCTCCTTCCCAAGGCGATCGCGCTCAGTTCCATCGCCTGGCAGGCTGCCACGGTCATCGGGCCGGCCGCTGGCGGGCTGCTTTTCGCCCACAGCGAGTCGATGCCGTACTTGATGTCCGCAGTCATGCTGCTCCTTTCGGGCCTGCTGATCTCCTCCGTCCGTCCCGTACGGGCAGCGCAAGTCGGCCCTGCCCGCAATCCGCTGAAGCAGATCGTCGAAGGGTTCCAGTTTGTCTGGCGCGAACGGTTCCTGTTGGGCTGTATCTCGCTCGACCTGTTTGCGGTGCTTCTGAGCGGCGCGACCGCCATGCTGCCCGTCTTCGCGCGCGACATTCTCGAAGTCGGGCCAGAGGGTTTGGGGATCATGCGCGGGGCACCGGCTGCAGGCGCTGCGATCGTGGCCCTATGGCTCTCCTTCAAGCCGTTCGAGACCAATGTTGGCGTGAAGATGTTGTGGTCGGTTGTAGTGTTCGGAGCCGCGACCGCGATTTTCGCGGTGTCGCGCAATTTCATGCTCTCGCTCGCGATGCTGGCGCTGCTGGGCGCTGCCGACATGGTGTCGGTGTTCGTTCGCAGCTCGCTGGTTCAGCTCAACACTCCGGATGACAAACGCGGAAGAGTTTCTGCGATCTCCGGCCTCGCCATCTCCGCTTCTAACGAATTGGGTGAACTGCGCGCCGGCCTCGTCGCGGGGCTCATCGGTGTCACGGGGGCGGTTGCCTTCGGCGGCATTGGTGCGATAGTCGTTACCGCAATCTGGGCCTGGATCTTTCCTGAGCTGCGTAAAGCAAGGACGTTCGCCCCGATATTCCTACAGGAACAGAACTCCAAGGAGAGCGCGTCGTGAAAGCTGACAACGTCCTGGCCACTATCGGGAACACCCCGCATATCCGCCTGGCCCGCCTATTCCCCGATCACCAGGTATGGGTGAAGAGCGAACGGGCCAATCCGGGCGGCTCCATCAAGGACCGTATCGCCCTAGCGATGGTCGAAGATGCCGAGAAGTCTGGCAAGCTGCAGCCCGGCGGCACGATCATTGAGCCGACCAGCGGGAACACCGGTATCGGCCTCGCCATGGTGGCGGCTGTGAAGGGCTACAAGCTGGTGCTGGTCATGCCCGAATCGATGAGCATCGAGCGGCGCCGCCTGATGCTGGCCTACGGCGCAAGGTTTGACCTGACCCCCAAGGAAAAGGGGATGAAGGGTGCGCTTGAGCGGGCGCAGCAGCTGGTCGACGAAACGCCCGGCTCATGGATGCCACAGCAGTTCGAAAACCCCGCAAACATCAGCGCCCACGTGCGCACCACGGCCAAGGAAATTCTCGCGGACTTCTCCGACACCCCGGTCGACGTGCTGATCACGGGCGTGGGAACCGGCGGACACCTGACCGCTTGCGCAGAAGAGCTGAAGAAGGCCTGGCCATCGCTTAAGGCCTATGCTGTGGAGCCGGTCCTGTCGCCGGTGATCTCTGGCGGCCAGCCTGGCCCTCACCCGATCCAGGGTATCGGTGCGGGCTTCATTCCCGCCAACCTGCACACCCAGTCGATTGATGGTGCGATCCAGGTCGATGCCTCCGACGCTAAGGCGATGGCGCTGCGCAGCGCGCGCGAAGAAGGGCTGCTCGTTGGCATTTCCAGCGGCGCCACGCTGGCCGCGATCGCGCAAAAGGTGGCTGACCTTCCACCCGGAACGCGGGTGCTCGGTTTCAATTACGATACCGGCGAACGTTATCTGTCGGTCCCGGAGTTCCTGCCGACCGAATAAGCCGGAATGGATTTAAGAGAGGCCGCTGGGACGAGCGTTCCGGCGGCCTTTCCTGTGTTTGAACCTACTCCCGCACAATTACGCCTGCTAAGGGCGCCTAATGGACCTCCAACCGCTTGCTTACGCCGATGGTGACACCGCGCTGACCGGCCTCGTCGCCCGCCCCTCCACCACTCCGCGCGCGGCGGTCCTGGTGTTTCCCACGATCATGAACCCGACGCCGGCGGTGATAGCCAAGGCGAAGGCGCTGGCAGATGCGGGTTATCTCGCGCTGGTAGCCGACTTCTATGGAACGCAGCCGACCGGGTTTGACGAGGCCCGCACTCTGGCGGCTGCCATTCGCCCTGATCCGTTGGCCTATCGGCGGAGGCTCCGCGCCGGGCTAAAAGCCCTCGCGAACTTGCCTGAGGCACAGGGTCTTCAATTTGCCACCATCGGCTTTTGCATGGGCGGGCAGGCCGCGCTGGAATTGGCCCGCGATGGTGCCCCGCTATTCGCTGCGGTCAGTTTCCACGGGTTGCTTGACACCGGCCTACCCGCCGAGCCGGGACAGATCAAAGCCCGCATCCTGGTATGCCACGGGGACGCCGACCCCATGGTTCCGCGCAGCAGCGTGGTGGCCTTTTGGGCAGAGATGGATGAGACCGGGGCCAACTGGCACTTCCACTCATACAGCGGCGTGAAGCACGGCTTCACCAGCCCCGATCCAAGCTTAAATCCTGCTGTCGCCTACAACTCCAGCGCTGACCGCCAAAGCTGGGCGGCAATGCTGGAGCTGTTCGACGAAGAACTGAGCTAGGCGCCAATCAGGCTGTAGCAAACGCTTCTGCGGGAATGTCCGTAAGCACACTCGCGCCAGCCTCGACTTTTCGGCGGAGCATCGGAACCTGGGGCAGCACGTGAAGGGCGTAATAGCGCGCGGTCACCAGCTTGGCGGCACAGAAGCTGTCCGCCTCGGCATCAGGTAGCGCGGCCTTTGCCAAGCGCAGCCACATCCAGCCCACCGACAGAACACCGATCAACTGGAGAAAGGCATACGAACCTGCGCCAAGTTCCGCCGGGTCGGACTTTCCGGCAGAGATGAGCCAGAGGGCAGATTCCCGCGCCTCGTGCACCGCTTCGCGCAAGGGGGCGGAGAGGAAGTGAAGCGCAGCATCGGCAGCCTCACATTCGTCTTCGATCAGCGCGATGAACCGCTCCAGCGCCTGACCGTCATCTTTCGCGACTTTCCGGCCAACAAGATCGAGCGCCTGCACGCCGTTTGCGCCTTCATAGAGCATCGCCGCACGGGCATCGCGAACGACCTGCTCAATGCCGGTCTCGGTAATGTAGCCGTGGCCACCGAATACCTGCTGCATGGCGACCGCTGTCTCGAAGCCCCGATCGGTGCCGTAAGCCTTGAGGACCGGGGTCAGGAGCGAAACCAGCTCCTCCTCACCCTGGTCAAGCTGCCATGCCGTCCACAGCACCAGTGCGCGGAAACCTTCGGTGAACGCGCGCGCATCCATCAACAGACGACGGACATCGGGGTGCGCGATCAGCGGATCGGCCGATGCAGGAGCGCCGCCCGACCGGACGGGTGAACGACCCTGCTTGCGCTCCAGCGCATAGGCAGACGCCTTCTGATAGGCCAATTCCGCCTGTGCGACGCCCTGTGCTCCGCACGAAAGCCGGGCTGCATTCATCATGATGAACATGGCGGCGAGGCCAGCATTCTCCTCGCCGATCAGCCAACCGCTCGCGCCGTCAAAGTGCATCGCGCAGGTCGCACTGCCGCGCAGGCCCATTTTGTGTTCGACTGCTCCGCACGTGACGGAGTTACGCGATCCGTCCGGCAGAACCTTGGGCACCAGAAACAGCGAGATACCGCGTGATCCTTCGGGCGCGCCGACCAGTCGTGCCAGCACGAGGTGGACGATGTTGTCGGTCAGATCCTGCTCGCCGCCCGAACAGAAGATCTTCTCGCCCGAAATGGCATAGCTGCCATCCCCGCGCGGTTCCGCCTTGGTGCGGATGAGGCCGAGATCGGTGCCGGCCTGCGGTTCGGTAAGAGCCATCGTGCCGAGCCATTCGCCGGACACCAGCTTGGGAAGGTAAGCAGTCTTCAACTCGTCGCTAGCGCGCGAACCCAGCACCGCCACGGCGCCGTGGGTGAGGCCCGGGTACATGTAGAACGCGTGGCAAGCAGAGTTGAGAAACTCCTCCGTCACCGTCGCCACGACATGGGGCAAGCCCTGCCCGCCGTGCTCTTCCGGAAGGGCCAGGGTGCCCCACCCTGCCTCGGCATACTGGCGGTAGGCCTCGGGGAAACCCGGCGGTGTGGTCACAGTGCCATCAGGCGCGCGCTTGCAACCGTTCAGATCAGACGGAACGTTGAGCGGTGCAACAACTTCCGCCGCGAACCGCCCCGCTTCCCCAAGCAGTGCTTCGATGAGGTCATCATCGAGTCCCGCTCCGCCGAGAAGGCGCGTGAGAACGAACTGCGCATCGCGCACCGGCGGGGTATAAGTGCTCATCGGAAACTCTCAGCTTTCAACAGGGGTTAGGCCATTGCCCTTAATCGCGCGGTAGAAGCAACTGCGTTGTCCGGTGTGGCACGCCGGGCCGGCTGGACGCACCTTCAGCACCAGCGCGTCCTGATCGCAATCGACCAGAACCGACTCGACCCGCAGCACATGGCCAGAGATCTCGCCTTTCATCCATAACCGCCCCCGACTGCGCGAATGGAAATGTGCGAGGCCGGTTTCGCGCGTCGCGTCGAACGCTTCGCGGTCCATGAAGGCAACCATAAGTACTTCGCCGCTATCCACGTCCTGCGCGACTGCCGTGAGCAGACCCGCAGCATCGAATTTGGGATCGAGAAAACTCCCCGTTTCCCGCGCGACATCGTCTACTGACATTGTGGAAAATAACCTCACCATCATGTTCGGGCCCGCAACCCGAATCTTGTTGCACGATAACCACATGATACGGCGAAAATCCATGCTGCGCCGCAAACGTGCTTTGTTGGTTAGCCTTTCAATGGGATGAACGAAGTGCGGCTTTGACGGGCCGCTACCGACCGGCCGCGCCGGAAACGCGCCAAGGAAGGGGGGTCTCGGGATCAGTCCGTCAGGGCGAACCGGGAAATGAGGGTTTGGATCGAAGCGCTCACTGGGGGGTAGTGCGCATCGGTTCAGCGACATCGTCACGCGAACGCCCGGGGCCAACCCCCGGGCGTTTTGCATTTGGGGCACGATTTCAAACCGCCTCCTCGGCTACCCTGGCAAAACAGGTGATGATCACACGCGCGGCACCCGCCCGCTTCAAGACGGAAACACACGCGCCCGTTGTCGCTCCGCTCGTCATCACGTCATCGACCAGCACCACGCTCGCGCCGCGTAGCAGCGGAGCTCGCGAAGGATTTACAGCAATAGCACCCGACAGCTGGCGCGCCCGGGCTGTGCGCCCCAGCCCGCCCAGCGCGGGCGTGGCCTTATTGCGGATCAGGGCATCGAGCAGGAGCTGTTGGCCGCGCCGACGCGCGACCTCTTTCGCCAACAGAGCGGATTGATTGAAGCCGCGCCGCCACAGGCGCCAGCGATGCAACGGCACCGGAACGACCAGCCAATCGCCCTCCAAATCGGGCAGGCGTGCCGCCGTCATGCGGGCGAGCATGGGGGCGAGAGCGATGCGGCGGCCGTGCTTGAACGCCAGCACCAGCTTGCGCGAGACGTCGTTGTAGATAGTGCCTGCCGCGATACCGTCGTGACGCGGCGGGGAAGCCAGGCAAGGCGCGCAAACAGAGCCGGCTGGCTGATCAATCGAAAATGACCGCTGGCACAGCGCGCATGCCGGTTCTCCGGGAATCATCAAACCGCCCCAACATGGCGCGCACAATCCCTCCTGCACCGCGATGCCCTCGCCACATGCGGGGCAGCGCGGCGGATAGATCAGGTCCACCAGCGGAGCGAAGGCCTGCGCAAGAGTCATGGGAGGGTGGCCTTGCACATGGGACGCCAGCCCGGCAGGAGCCGGAGATGGCCAGCACCCCGCCAACGATCTTTTCCCCCGCCCGCCGCTTGGCTGTACGCAGGCGCGCGCTCGCCTTGCAACAGCAACCGGATCCGGCCCGTTTCCTGATCGACGACATCGTCGAGGATATGCTCGAGCGGCTGGCCTTTCTCCGCCACGAACCCAAGCGAGCATTGGTGATCGGTGACTGGACTGGGGGCCTTGCGGCGAACTTGGAACGCCAGGGCGCGCAGGTGGTCAGCGTGGAACCAGTCGACGGGTTCGACGAAGAGCGTCCCTTCCCAGCTGAAGGCTTTGATTTCATTGCCAGCGTGGGAAGTCTCGACACCGTGAATGACTTGCCTGGTGCGCTGATCCATATCCGCAAGGCGCTGATACCGAACGGGCGGGTGATCGCCAGTTTCAGCGGCGCTGGCAGCCTTCCCACCCTGCGCAAGATAATGCTGACGGCGGACGGAGAGCGTCCTGCAGCCCGGATTCACCCGCAAGTGGACGTGCGAGCGGGCGCACAACTGCTTCAACGCGCCGGCTGGGCGGACCCTGTGGCTGACAGCAGGTCCCTGACGGTCGCCTACCGGTCTCTTGAACGGCTGGTTGGCGATGTTCGCGAACAGGGCCTCAGCAACGTGTTGGCTTCCACCGCTCCCCCGCTCGGCAAAGCCGGGCTGGAGCGCGCCAGGGCGGCATTCGCTGCCGAAGCCGACGAGCGGGGCCGCGTGGTCGAGAACTTCGAGATTCTGACCCTCAGCGGCCGCCGCTGACATCGCTGGCTTCCGATCAGCCCCTCAGGGCTGCCTGTGCAGCCGCGAGGCGTGCGATCGGAACCCGGTAGGGTGAGGCGCTGACGTAATCGAGGCCGGTGCTTTCGCAGAACGCGATGCTGGCGGGATCGCCGCCATGTTCGCCGCAAATGCCCAGCTTGATGTCAGGCCGGGTCGCCCGCCCCCGTTCCGCCGCGAGGGTGATGAGCTGCCCGACACCTTCAACGTCGAGGCTGACGAACGGATCGCGCGGGTAGATGCCCTTGTCGACATAGACCGACAGAAAGCGCCCCGCATCGTCGCGCGAAACACCCAACGTGGTCTGCGTGAGATCGTTGGTGCCGAACGAGAAGAAGCGACCCTCTTCAGCGATCTCGCCCGCCATCAGCGCAGCGCGCGGAAGTTCGATCATCGTGCCGACAAGATAGTCGAGCGTGCGGCCCTTTTCGGCGAAGACGGTCGCGGCGGTCTGTTCGACCAGCGCCTTGAGAATCGCGAGTTCCTTGCGCGTTCCGACGAGCGGAATCATCACCTCGGGAACCACCGCTTCACCGCTGGCGGCGGCAACATCGCAGGCCGCTTCGAAGATCGCGCGCGCCTGCATCTCGTAGATTTCAGGGAACGTGATACCCAGACGGCAGCCGCGATGGCCGAGCATCGGGTTGAATTCGTGGAGTTCGTCCGCCCGGCGCTTCAGCGCTTCGACACTTACGCCGGTCGCCGTGGCCAGATCGGCGAAATCGCCCTCCTCGTGCGGGAGGAATTCGTGCAGCGGCGGGTCGAGCAGACGGATGGTGCACGGAAGGCCCGCCATCGTCGTGAAAATCTCGGTGAAGTCGGCCCGCTGTTCCGGGAGCAGCTTGGCCAGCGCGCGGCGGCGACCCGCCTCATCATCGGCCAGGATCATCTCACGCACGGCGCTGATCCGCCCGGCGTCGAAGAACATATGCTCCGTACGGCACAGACCAATGCCCTCGGCCCCGAACTGACGCGCCATGCGGCAGTCGTTGGGAGTTTCCGCATTGGTGCGGACCTTCATGCGGCGGTGCCGGTCGGCCCACTGCATAAGGGTGCCGAAATCGCCCGCCATCTCTGGCTCGATCGTCGGCACTTCGCCGGCCATGACTTCGCCGGTCGCTCCGTCGATGGTCAGCATATCGCCTTCCGCCAGTTCACGCGATCCGATCCGCAGCGTGCGCGCGGCCAGATTGATCGAGACTGCCGAAGCACCCGATACACAGGGACGGCCCATGCCGCGAGCGACCACGGCCGCATGGCTGGTCATCCCGCCGCGAGCGGTAAGAACGCCCTTGGCCGCGTGCATCCCGTGGATGTCTTCCGGGCTGGTTTCGACACGGACGAGGATAACCTTCTCACCGCGAGCGGCCCATTGTTCAGCAGTATCCGCGTCCAGCACGGCCTTGCCGCTCGCCGCACCCGGAGAAGCCGGCAGGCCCTTGGTCAGCACGTCACGCGCCGCCTTCGGGTCCAGCGTGGGATGCAGGAGCTGGTCCAGCGCCATCGGGTCGACGCGGAGGATCGCAGTCTTCTCGTCGATCAGACCTTCGCCGGCCATCTCAACGGCCATCTTCAGCGCGGCCTTGGCCGTGCGTTTGCCGCTACGGGTCTGAAGCATCCACAGCTTGCCCTGCTGCACGGTGAATTCGATGTCCTGCATGTCGCGGTAGTGCCGCTCCAGCAGATCGAACACGCGGGCGAGCTCGCCGTATGCCTCGGGCATGGCTTCTTCCATGCTCGGCGCACTGGCACCGGCACGCTCGCGAGCGGCCTTGGTCAGGTACTGCGGTGTGCGGATGCCCGCGACCACGTCTTCGCCCTGTGCGTTGACCAGCCATTCGCCGTAATAGGCGTTTTCGCCCGTGGCAGGATCGCGCGTGAAGGCGACGCCGGTGGCGCTGGTGTCGCCCATGTTGCCGAACACCATGGCCTGCACGTTGACGGCCGTGCCCCAGTCGCCCGGAATGTCGTTCAGGCGGCGATAGACTTTCGCGCGGTCCGAATCCCAGGAATCGAACACGGCGGCAATCGCGCCCCAGAGCTGTTCGTGCACGTCGTACGGGAACGGCTTGCCGCGTTCCCGCTCAACGATACGACCGTATTCCGCGACCAGTGCCTGCCAGTCTTCGGCGGTCATCTCGGTATCGGCGGAGTAGCCCTGCCCTTCCTTGGCGATGTCCAAAGCTTCTTCGAACAGCCCGTGATCGAGGCCGAGGACAACGTCGGAATACATCTGGATGAAGCGGCGGTAGCTGTCCCACGCGAAGCGATCATCGCCCGATGCGGACGCGAGGCCGCGCACGGTGTCATCGTTGAGGCCAAGGTTCAGCACGGTATCCATCATGCCCGGCATCGACACCCGCGCGCCGGAACGAACGGAAACAAGCAACGGATCGGCGGCGTCGCCAAAACGCTTGCCCACGGCGCGTTCAACGTGCGCCAGCGCTTCCGCCACATGAGCCTTCAGCGCGTCGGAAAAGTCCGCGCCGTGCTGAAGATAGGCGATGCATTCGTCGGTCGTGATAGTAAAGCCCGGCGGCACCGGCAGGCCGATCTCGGCCATTTCGGCAAGGTTCGATCCCTTGCCGCCGGTGATCGTCTTGTCCTTCGCGCGCGGATCATCATGCTTTACGCCGCCGCCGAAAGTGTAAACCGTCTGCATCGCATCCCTCGTGCTGGCAGGGTGACGGGGATAACACGGTGCCATCCCGAAACAGGGCCACTAACCTGCTATTTTTATAACGCTTGATCGGCCCTTCTCAGCTGGGGCGATACCCCAGTGAAAGGTCGGTTGAGAACATCACCCTTCGATACGTGAGAAGTCAGCCACATTGTGCACCGCAGCACGGAACTGGGCAAGCAAGTTAAGCCGCGCGGCTCGCTTGTCCTGATCTGTGTCATTTACGGTGACCTCTTCGAAGAACCGATCGATCGGCGCGCGCAGAGTGACGAGCGCGGCCATCGCGGCCTCAAAGTCCTCTGCCTCGACAGCCTGAGCCGCGCGCGGCTCTGCTGTTTCGAGCGCTTCGATCAGTGCCTGTTCTGCGGGTTCGGTAACGTAGGAGAGTTCCCCGCCGTGGCGCTCGGCCATCTTGGCGGCGATCACCGGTGCGAGATCAGGATCGTCAACCCCGGCCAGCGGGTCTTCCTCACCGGTCCGCGAAATCTCGCCCTCAATTCCCTGCCAGTCTTCCTTCTTGAGGATGTTGGCAGCGCGCTTGTAGCCTGCGAGCAGGTTCTTGCCGTCCTCGGTCCCGACGAATGCCTGGAGCGCGTGAACGCGAGCCAGCAGGCGGACGAGATCGTCCTCGCCACCGAGCGCGAACACCGCGTCGATCAAGTCGTGGCGGACGCCTGCTTCTTTCTGCTGAACCTTGAGACGGTCAGCAATGAACTCTCTCACATCGCCTAAGAAAACTTCGCGCATCGCTTCCTTAATAGCATCGCTGATCGAGATCGCGGACGCTAAAGGTCGCTCGGCGTCAGCGATGCCTTGAGCCAAAAATAGGTTTCGCGCTTCGGCTAACCATAGCGGAAGATCGCCTCGCAATCCGCCATCAACAACCAGCGCAAGCACACCTAGCGCTGCTCTTCGGAGCGCAAACGGATCCTTAGACCCAGTTGGCTTGAGGTCCTTCATGAAGAACCCCGCAAGCGTATCGAGCTTGTCGGCCAGACTCACCGCCACCGTCAACGGCGCAGTCGGTACTTCATCGCCCTGCCCGACCGGCTTGTAGTGATCGCGGATGGCGTCAGCCACGGCATCGGGCAGACCTTCCGCACGGGCATAATACCCGCCCATGAGGCCCTGCAATTCGGGGAACTCGCCGACCATTTCGGTGACGAGATCGGCCTTGCACAGTTCTGCCGCCTGCCGCGCCAGCGCGGGGTCACAGTTCGGGACAATGCCCTCTGTGGCGAGCCATTCGGCCAGCTTCGCCACGCGCTCCACCTTGTCGGCCACGGTGCCGAGCTTTTCGTGGAACGTGATCCGCGCGAGCTTCTTCGCCTGTTCGGCCAGCAGCACCTTGCGGTCCTGCTGCCAGAAGAAGCGCGCATCGCTGAGGCGCGCGACGAGGACTTTGCGGTTGCCGTCGACAATGGCCGTGCCGCCATCTTCCGCCGCGATGTTTGCGGTGCAGATGAAGGCGTTGGCCAGTTCGCCGCTCTGCTCGCACACGAAATATTTCTGGTTCACGCGCGCGGTGAGCTGGATTACCTCTGGCGGAACTTCGAGGAACTCGGGATCGAAGCGGCCGAGCAGCGGAACCGGGAATTCGGTCAGGCCCGCGTTCTCGATCACCAGCCCTTCGTCCTCGACCAGCGAAAGACCAGCGGCCTCGGCAGCCTTGGCCGCGCTTTCGCGGATCAGGTTCTGGCGTTCCTCGTGATCGACGATCACGTGGCAGGCACGCAGCTTCTCCTGATAGTCGTGCGCACCGCCGATGGTCACTTCACCCGGGCAATGGAAACGATGCCCCTTGGTGACGAAACCACTGGCAACACCACCCGCCTCGAACGACACCAGATCGTCGCCGAATATGGCCACGATGCCCGACAGCGGGCGAACCCAGCGCGTGCTTTCCGTAGTGATCGACTGGGCGCCCCAGCGCATGGACTTCGGCCACGGGAAGGCACGAACCACTGCGGGAACAGCCTCAGCCAGAACATCGCTCACCGCCCTGCCCGGCTTCTCGACAATGGCGAACAGCACGCCATCGCGTTCGACCAGCTGGTCTCCTGTTAGGCCGGTCTTGCGCAGGAACCCTTCCAGAGCCTGAGGCGGCGCGCCAACGCGCGGGCCCTTGGTCTCTTCACGCACCGGCTCCGTCGCTCCGGGCAGATCGCTGGCAATCAGCGCCAGACGACGCGGGGTGGACCACACCGTGATCGCGCCCGGCGTTACGCCTGCCGCAGCCAGTTCCTTGCGGAAAAGCTTTTCCAGATCGGCGCGCGCACCGGCCTGCATCCGGGCCGGAATTTCCTCAGAGCGCAGTTCGAGCAGGAAGTCGGTCATACCGTCCACCCCGGATATTCCTGAGCCCATCTGTCCTTGTTCTTCTCAATCCAAGCTTCGCAGCTGCCCTTCGCCAGATCGCGCACGCGGCCGATGTAGCTGGCGCGTTCCTGCACGCTGATCACGCCGCGCGCCTGCAACAGGTTGAACAGGTGGCTGGCCTCAATCGCCTGATCGTAGGCGGCGAGCGGAATCTGCGCCTCGATACAACGCTGGCATTCCGCCTCGGCGCTGCGGAACCCGGCAAAGAGCTGATCGGTGTCCGCAATCTCGAAGTTGTATTTCGACAGCTCGCGTTCGTTTTCGAGGAACACCTGACCGTAAGTCACGCCTTCCTTGTTAAACGCCAGATCGTAGACCCGGTCCTTGCCCTGCAGGTACATGGCCAAACGTTCGAGACCGTAGGTCAGTTCGCCAGCCACAGGCTTGCAGTCATAGCCGCCGATCTGCTGGAAATAGGTGAACTGCGTCACCTCCATCCCGTCGCACCAGACTTCCCAGCCCAGGCCCCAGGCGCCCAACGTGGGGCTTTCCCAGTCGTCTTCCACGAAGCGGATGTCGTGCTTCAGCGGATCGATCCCAATCGCCTCAAGGCTCTTGAGATAGAGTTCCTGCAGGTCGGCCGGGTTCGGCTTCAGGATCACCTGATACTGGTAATAGTGCTGCAGCCGGTTGGGGTTTTCACCGTAACGGCCATCAGTCGGGCGGCGGCTGGGCTGCACATAGGCGGCGCTCCACGGCTCCGGCCCAAGGGCGCGCAGGGTCGTCGCCGGATGGAACGTGCCCGCCCCCATCCGCATGTCATAGGGTTGCAGGATCAGGCAGCCCTGCGCACTCCAGTAATTATGGAGCGCGAGGATCATGTCCTGAAAGCTTCTCGCAGGCTCTAGAGTCATCGCGCGCGCCCATGGCGGATTGGTGGGGGTAGCGTCAATGCCGGGCAAGCAGAACTGGCAAAATGTAAAGCACTCTTGACATAGCAAGCTTGAGCGACATATAGTCATGTATACCTGACATCTATCGAAGGTTGAGAGATGCTGAAGATCATGAAGAAGCTATACAGCCCGGGCATCTTCGATGCCCTGTTCGGTGTCGCTGGAGCGCTTGGCGCAGTGGGCTTGATCCTTGAAGGCGGCCGTCACTATCCGGCGATCAGCCCGACTGACCCGATGACGAAGGGGCTGGCTGGGATCGCTGTAGTGGTCGCATCGGTCGTTCTGGCAATCAGCACCACCCGCCTGGACCAGAAACTGGCAGACGACTTCCTCTACCAGACGCTGACCAAATCAGCCTTTATCGCGATGTTCGGCATCCTGTTCACGGCTGTTCTCTGGCAACTCCTCCTGGCCCGCGACCTTGGCGGTCTGTCGTCCTTTGCAATGGTGGGTGTTCTCGTCACCGCGTGGTCACTGAGCTGGTTCTACACTCGCCTTCGCGGGACGAGAGCGTGAGAAACCGACTCAAGGTCTTGCGGGCCGAACGGAACTGGAGCCAGGCTGAACTGGCGCAGCGCCTCGACGTGTCACGGCAAGCGGTGAACGCGATCGAAACCGGCAAACACGACCCGTCCTTGCCGCTGGCCTTCCGCATGGCGCGCCTGTTCGAAATGCCGATCGAACAGATTTTCGATGACCGGGAAGCCTGACGATGTTTCCGCCGTATTCAGCCTGCTTATGGCGCCGTTACCGGTAAGCGTCTAAATACACCCCAAACATGGGGATTCTTTGACGATGCTGAAGCGCCTTCTGGGCACTCTTGCGGCCTCTTCGCTCGCGCTCTCGGGCTGCGCGACTGTGGAAACGCCGCCCAAAGGCGCGATTCCCGGTCCCGCGCTTTGGCAGGTGTCCGATAGCGACACGACGATCTATCTGTTCGGCACGGTCCACGCCCTTCCCCGCGACAAGCAATGGTATGACGCACGGATAGAACGCGCGCTCAATGCCTCGGACGAACTGGTGACTGAACTGGATATCAGCGATCTGGCCCGGTCATCCGAAGCGCTGCAGGAAGTCGGCAGGTTGCCTGAGGGTCAGAATTTGCGGTCGATGATGACCACTGAAAATCGCCTGGAATACGAAGCTGCACTGGTGGCGCTGGGTGTTCCGGTGGAAACGCTCGACAATTACGAGCCGTGGCTGGCGGCCATGACGCTGTCTCTGCTGCCCCTGCTACGTTCAGGCTACGACACGCAGAGCGGGGTCGAAGTATCGCTGGGCGAGCGCGCAGGCGAAGATAAAAAGCGTGGCGCGTTGGAAACGATCGAAGAGCAGATTCATATATTCGACGGAATGCCTCTCGAGGCGCAGCTATCGTTCCTCGACCAGACGGTTGAGCAGATACCGCAGGCGAGCAGCGGTCTCGACGCGATGGTGGCTGAATGGGTCAAGGGTGATGCCGTCGGACTCGCAGCCCTGATGAATTCGCAGCTCTCCGATCCCGTGCTCAAGGATCGCCTCCTGACCGAGCGAAATGCGCACTGGGCCGACTGGATCAAGCAACGCCTCGACCAGCCAGGCACCGTGTTTATCGCGGTGGGCGCGGGGCATCTGGCCGGCAAAGACAGCGTGCAGGACCAACTCCGCAAGCGCCGAGTGAAAGTCACGCGGATCTGGCATTGATACGGAAATTTCTCGCGCTGGCGCTTGCGGCAGCGCTGGCTGCTTGCGGTGCCCCTCCTGAGGACTGGCCATCCCCCTCTCCCGCATTGTGGGAGGTGACGGGGCCCGATGGGCAGTCGGCGTGGCTGTTCGGGACAATTCACGCCCTGCCCCGCGGTGTGAACTGGCGCACGGAACCTCTCGAAAGGGCGCTCAAAGGTGCCGACACCTTGGTGGTGGAGGTCGCCGATCTCGACGACAAGCAGGCGGGGGCCCGCGCCTATGCAGCGGCCGCAAGGGGATCTGGTCTCCCACCCCTCCTCGACCGCGCCCACCCTGCGGACCTGCCAGCGTTAAGGCAGGCGCTGGACCGCGCGGGGCTCAAGCCTGAAGAGTTCAGAGTGACCGACACATGGGCCGCAGCGCTTGTGATCGCCAACAGCACCACGTCCGGCGATCATGCTGCGGGGGTCGATCGGGCACTTCTGGACGGCGGGCTGCCTGTGGTCGGTTTGGAAGGGTTTGTCGCGCAGTTCGCTCTTTTCGATGCTTTGCCACCGGAAGATCAGGCCGATTTGTTGGGGCTCACGCTTGCGGAGATCGACAGAGATGGTCGTGCTGCTCAACTTGCATGGCTGACGGGCGATCTGGACGCGCTGGAACGCAATGAACTGGGCGGTGTGATAGCGGACCCCGGTCTTTATCAGGCGCTGATCGTGGACCGTAACCACGCGTGGGTGAACCGGATCGTCGAAATGCTGGAGCGAGGAAATCGTCCCTTTGTGGCGGTAGGCGCGGGTCACATGATCGGCACTGACGGACTTCCGGCCCTGCTGGCCGCGCGCGGGTACACGGTGCGGCGTATTCAGTAGGGCCGGCCTCACCCTGTAATACTTGCGCACGAGGCCCTTTTCGCTTAGGGGCGCGCCCTTCTCGTCATGGTCATCCCTGGAGGCGTGGCGGGTAAGCTGTATCAATGCATTCGAAAGGCTTGAATAATGAGCGATGCTCTGACTCTGCCGGCCGAGCTGCGCGAACGGGCTGGCAAGGGAGCCTCCCGTGCACTGCGTCGCGAAGGTCGTGTCCCCGCTGTCATCTATGGCGGCAAGGAAGAACCCGTGTCGATCCACGTGGAAGCGAAGGAGCTGGTGCGCCAGCTCAACACCGGGCACTTCTCCAACTCGATCGTCATGATCGAGCTTGGTGGCAAGACGCTGCGGACCCTTCCCAAGGACGTCGCTCTGCACCCGGTTACTGACCGCCCGCTGCACGTTGACTTCCTGCGCCTCGCGAAGGGCTCCACCGTCGACGTCGCCGTTCCGGTGGTTTTCGTGAACGAAGAAGGCAGCCCCGGCCTGAAGAAGGGCGGCGTGCTCAACATCGTTCGTCACGAACTGGAACTGGTTTGCGAAGCAGACAAGATCCCGAGCGAGATCGAAATCGACGTTACCGGTCTCGAAATCGGCGATGCGATCCACATCAGCACCGTCACGCTGCCGGCCGGTTCGACCAGCGCAATCACCGACCGCGATTTCACCATCGCCACCGTGGTTGCTCCGTCGGCCCTGAAGCGCTCCGAAGCTGAAGCTGCCGACGGCGAAACCGAAGGCCAGGCGGAGGGCGAAGGCGCTTAAGCCTTCTGCTACCGCTTGACGCAAGAAGCGCCGGCCCACCATGTGCGGCCGGCGCTTTGCTTTTGGGGAAACGGTAATGCAACTCTGGGTCGGTCTCGGCAATCCGGGCCCACAATATGCAATGCACCGGCACAACGCTGGCTTCATGGCGACAGACGTGATCGCTGAGATGCACGACTTCGGTCCGGTGCAGAAGAAGTTTCAGGGCTGGTTGCAGGAAGGTCGCATTGGCGGCGTAAAGGTACTGCTGCTCAAGCCCGCCACCTTCATGAACGAAAGCGGTCGCTCAGTCGGCGAAGCGCTGCGGTTCTACAAGCTGGGCGTGGAAGCGCTCACCGTGTTTCACGACGAGCTGGATCTCGCGCCGTTCAAGGTGAAGGTGAAGATCGGCGGGGGCACCGCCGGGCACAACGGGCTGCGATCTATCGATCAGCACCTCGGCCCCGACTTCCGCCGCGTGCGCATCGGCATTGGCCACCCCGGCAGCAAGGACCGCGTTACCGGATACGTGCTCGGCAACTATGCCAAGGACGAAATGGACGACCTGGTCGACATGCTCGGCGCGATCGGTAACGAATCCGATTGGCTCGCGAAAGGCGATGATGCCCGTTTCATGAGCGAGATCGCACTGCGCCAGCAGGCGTAACACTGGCCAAGACCGTGCCTCGCCGCTAAGGCGCGGCCCAAATCCAGACCAAAGGACATTCCATGGGATTCCGCTGCGGGATCGTCGGCCTGCCGAACGTCGGCAAATCGACCTTGTTCAACGCATTGACCGAAACGCAGGCCGCGCAGGCCGCGAACTATCCGTTCTGCACGATCGAGCCGAACGTGGGACAGGTTTCTGTGCCCGACGAACGGCTGGAGAAGCTGGCCGCTATCGCTGGCAGCGCGAAGATCATCCCCACCCAACTGGCCTTCGTGGACATCGCCGGGCTGGTTAAAGGCGCCAGCAAGGGCGAAGGTCTGGGCAACCAGTTCCTCGGAAACATTCGCGAGGTGGACGCGGTCGTTCACGTCCTGCGTTGCTTTGAGGATGACGATATCCAGCACGTCGCCAACAAGGTCGATCCGATCACTGACGCAGAGGTGGTCGAGACGGAGCTGATGCTGTCTGATCTCGAAAGCCTCGAGAAGCGCGTGCCCGCAGCACAGAAGCGCGGAGCCGCCGGCGATAAAGAAGCCAAGATCGCCGCCAGCGTGCTGGGCCAGGCCCTTGAACTGCTCCGGGAAGGCAAGCCCGCCCGGCTGACCGAGCCGAAGGATGACGAGGAAGCCCGCGTCTTTGCTCAGGCCCAACTGCTGACCGCAAAGCCGGTGCTTTACGTATGCAACGTGGCGGAAGAGGACGCGGCGAACGGGAATGCCCTGTCCACGCTGGTGTTTGAAAAGGCCAAGGCAGAAGGCGCGCAGGCGGTTGTCGTTTCGGCCGCCATCGAGGCAGAACTGGTTGCGATGGACCCCTCTGAACGAGGCGAATATCTGGCCGAGCTGGGGCTGGAGGAAACCGGGCTGACCCGCGTGATCCGTGCCGGTTACGAGCTGCTAGGCCTCAAGACCTTCTTCACCATCGGTCCGAAGGAAGCGCGCGCCTGGACCTTCCATAGCGGTGCCAAGGCCCCGCAAGCGGCTGGCGAAATCCACACCGATTTCGAGAAGGGCTTCATCCGCGCAGAAACCATCGCATACGATGATTTCGTGTCACTCGGCGGCGAAGCGCGCGCGCGCGAAGCCGGTAAGCTGCGTCAGGAAGGCAAGGAATACGTCGTGCAGGATGGCGACGTGCTGCACTTCAAGTTCAACGTCTGACCAAAAGAAAACGGCGCGGAAAGGCCATGCCCTTCCGCGCCGCTCCGCGTTCGGTTTAAAGTTGGCCGTCAGACACGGCTGTCCGCATAGGCAGACCACATCCGCGCCACGGCGGCGCGAGTGCCGGAAACCTGGCCGAAGGTGGCCCGCGCTTCCGCAAACTTGCCCTGACGTACCTGGGCAATGCCCTGACGGGTCAGCATCTGGTCACGGTCGACACCGCCCTTTTCAATGGCGAGCGCGTACATCTCTTCCGCTTCAGCAAAAGAACCGAGCGAGAGGTACACGTCGCCAGCGTTCTGTGCCGGGCGGCCATTCGCCGCGCTACGCGCTTCAGACGCAAGCTTCGGTGCTTCTTCCTTGTCGGCCGACGCCCTCAGGTCGACTACGCGCTTCACCTCAGTGTAGTACTCGTCACCGTTGGAAAACACGCCCGCGCGAATGCCGGCATCCAGCACAGTGGCCACTTCGTTGGCCATGATGCGCGGATCAGCGGTTTCGATGTAAGAGATGAACTCTCGACGGTCACTCAAAGCGTCAGTCAGTGCCATCAGGCGCAGCAGGTCGAGCCTGACCTGGGGGTCATCGGCAGCAGAAGTGGAGTTCACCACCTGCAACGCCTTGATCCAGTTTTCTGCGCTCGGGTTCTGCGCCACGAGAAGAGTGGACCAATCGATCGCCGCATCACTGAGATTCGCCTGATAGGCGACCTGCAACCCACGCAGCGCCCATCCTTCGGGCACCTGCTGACCGGCACTCTTACGCTGTTCAATCAGGCCCTTCAGATAGGTCAGACCCTGTTGGTTCTGGCCTTCCTTGAAGTAAGATTCGGCGATCAGGCCTTCGGGGCCATCTTCGGTGTAGCCAGCTGCCTGGGCGGCCTGCAGCGCGGTGCGCGCCGCGGCCCAATCCTGCGCTTCGTAAGCGAGGCTGCCGATGAAGTACTGAATCTGGCCGAGCTGCGCCGGATCGACCTTGCCGCTCTGCACCATGAGTTCGAGACCCTGGCGCTGCAGCGACTTGTCGTTGAGTTTGTTACCCGCGAGCAGGATCAGATTTCCGGCGCTGTTCCGGTCGTCCGGTGTTTCGATTGCGCTCACGATTGCGGGAAGCTGAGCCTTTACACTGGACAGATCAGTGCCAGCGTTCACGACGTCGGCTACCGGCTGATAGACCGCCGCGAACGCCTTGGAGTTGTTAGGTTTCGCCTGGCGCTGCGCCATTGCAGGCGTACTGATCGCAGCCGTAACTACGGCAGAACCCGCCACGAGCGAAAGCGCAAGCGCCATCGGCGAAGCGAAGCTGCGGGAAAAGGAGCGTACGAGGGAGGGAATGCGGCTCATACTGAAAAAATTCTCCTGTTCGGGAACAGCAGGCATCTCGGCCTGGGACACGAGAGGCGCGCTACCGCCGTAGGCAAACGAAAGCAATTTCGAACCTAGGAATCGCGTCCTGAATGCCAATTTAACCGATTAACTACCTCGCGGCCTAGCGATTAGGGCTCTTGCGGCGGCAAGTGTGGAAAAAGGGGCGGATAGCCACCCTCCACAACGACGTTAGCTGGCCTGCCTCCCGCCTTTGTCCTAGGGCTTTTGCGATAAGACGAAACCACAACAAGACGGGCTAACCCTCGCAGGTGAACGACATAACCGACACCCTTGATCCCCCGGCCAACCCGGGTGAGTTTGATCGCATCGATATCGTCGATGAGATGAAGACCAGCTACCTCGATTACGCGATGAGCGTGATCGTGAGCCGCGCGCTGCCTGACGTGCGCGACGGCCTGAAGCCGGTCCACCGCCGTATCCTCTACGCCGCCCAGGAAGGCGGATACGTTGCTGGGCGCCCCTATCGCAAATCGGCGAACATCGTCGGTGACGTGATGGGTAAGTACCACCCACACGGCGACAGCGCGATCTACGACGCGCTGGCCCGCATGGTGCAGCCGTGGTCGATGCGCGTGCCACTGGTCGACGGTCAGGGCAACTTCGGTTCCATGGACCCCGATCCGCCTGCAGCGATGCGTTACACGGAATCGCGTCTGGCGCGGGTCGCGAACTCGCTCCTCGACGATCTCGACAAGGATACGGTCGATTTCGTCCCGAACTACGATTCTTCGCGCAACGAACCGTCTGTCCTGCCCGCCCGCTTCCCCAACCTGCTGGTCAACGGCACGGGCGGCATTGCGGTCGGCATGGCCACGAACATTCCGCCCCACAACCTGGGCGAAGTGATCGACGGCTGTCTGGCGATGATCGACAATCCCGGCATCACCACGGAAGAACTGATCGAGTATATCCCCGGTCCGGACTTCCCCACTGCGCCACTGATCCTGGGCTCCGCCGGTAGCCGCTCGGCCTACACCACCGGGCGCGGCTCCATCCTTCAGCGTTGCCGCCACACGATCGAGGAAGGCCGGGGTGACCGGCGCTCCATCGTGCTGACGAGCATTCCCTATCAGGTTGGCAAGGCCGGTCTGGTTGAGAAAATCGCCGAAGCAGCGAAGGACAAGCGGGTTGAAGGCCTGTCCGACGTTCGCGACGAATCAAACCGTAACGGCGTGCGCGTGGTCCTTGACCTAAAGCGTGACGCCACGCCGGAAGTCGTGCTCAACCAGATCTGGCGCCACACTCCCGCTCAGTCGAGCTTCCCGGCCAACATGCTCGCCATTCGTAGCGGTCGGCCCGAAACACTGGCTCTGCGGGACATCATCCACGCGTTCATCCAGTTCCGCGAACAGGTCATCACCCGCCGCACCAAGTTCGAACTGAACAAGGCGCGCGACCGGGCTCACCTCTTGCTCGGCCTGGTGGTCGCAGTCTCGCACCTCGACGAGGTCGTGGCGATGATCCGCGGGTCGTCCAATCCGGCCGAGGCGCGCGCGCGCTTGCTGGCGAAAGAATGGCCGACCGCAGAAATTGCCCCTTACCTCTCGCTGGTCGAAGCCGTTGAGCCCGACCTTGGCGCGGCTGAGGGATTCTATCGCCTGTCCGATGCGCAGGTTAAGGCCATCCTGGAGCTGCGCCTGCATCGCCTTACCGCACTTGGTCGCGACGAAATCGGTGACGAGTTGAAGGAACTGGCGATCGCCATCGCTGAGTACCTGTCGATTCTCGGCGACCGCGTGAAGCTTTACGAAGTGATGCGTGGCGAGTTGATCGAGATTCGCGATCAGTACGCAACACCGCGTGTCAGCGAGATCGCCCCTGCGTGGGACGGCATCGACGACGAGGACCTGATTGAGCGCGACGAGATGGTCGTGACGGTTACCCTCGATGGCTACATCAAGCGCACCCCGCTTTCGACTTTCCGAGCGCAGAACCGGGGCGGCAAGGGTCGCGCCGGCATGGCGACGAAGGACGAGGATGCGGTGTCGGAGATGTTCGTCACCTCCACCCACAATCCGGTGCTGTTCTTCTCCACTGCAGGCAAGGCCTACCGCCTCAAGGTATGGCGCCTGCCGGAAGGTGGCCCCGCCACTCGTGGTCGGCCGATCGTCAACCTGCTACCGGCGCTGGATCAGGGCGAAACGATCGCCGCAGTCCTCCCGCTGCCCGAAGACGAGAACAGCTGGGGCGCGCTCAACGTGGTCTTCGCCACCGCAAAGGGCAGCGTCCGCCGCAACTCCATGGATGCGTTCGCCAACATTCCGTCGAACGGAAAGCTGGCGATGCGGTTCGAGGAAGGCAGCGAGGATCGGTTGATCGGCGTTGCCCTGCTCGCTGCTGGCGATGACGTTCTGCTCGCAAGTCGTCAGGGCAAGGCCATCCGCTTTGCCGCCGACGACATCCGCGAGTTCCAGAGCCGCACCTCCACCGGTGTGCGGGGCATGACGCTGAAGGGCGACGACGAGGTTGTCTCCCTCTCCATCCTTCACCGCGTCGGCGTGAAGGATCAGGACGAGCGCGACGACTACCTGCGCTTCGCACCGTGGAAGGCGGAGAAGGAAGGCGAACCAAACATTTCGCCCGAACGCTTTACCGAACTGGCCGAAAGAGAGCAGTTCATCCTGACTGTCTGCGCCAACGGTTACGGCAAGATCAGCTCTGCCTACGAATACCGGCGCACTGGGCGCGGTGGACAGGGCATCACCAATATCGACAACATCGCCCGCAATGGACCAGTGGTAGCCAGCTTTACCGCAACCACGGCCGACCAGCTCATGCTGGTGACAGATCAGGCGAAGCTGATCCGTATCGGGCTCGATAGCCTGCGCGTGATCGGCCGTGGCTCTGCAGGCGTTCGCCTGTTCAGCGTGGCTGAGAACGAGCACATCGTCAGCGCCGTCCGCCTCGATGAAGAGGAAGCACCGGAAGACGCAGCCGAAGAAGCCGTTGTCGAGGAAATGGCCGTTCGCAAGAGCGACGAAACCGCTCCCGAACCCATGACTGACCGGGACGAGGAAGAGGCCGAGGAGTAAACCTCCTCGGCCTCGGCCAACCCGGCATAAGTCTTAGTTGTTGATGACTACCCGCAGTTCCGGGTCGCGCTTGCGTAGGGTCTGAACCACGCCCGTCGCGATGAGGAACTGGCCTAGGTAGTAGATCGGCCAGGCCATGATCTCCGGAACCAGACTGGCCTGCAGCGGGCCGGTTTGGGAAAATGTAAGCAAATCGGCGACGAGGAACAGCGCGGCCCCGGCACCCACGCGGTAGCGCGGGAACGAGCTTGTCCACGCGCTTGCGGCCATCGCACCCAGGGCCAGAGCGTAGAGCGCAAGGTTGGGCGCCTCAGCGCGATCAGCAGGCATGAACCAGGCGATTGCCGGCGTGAGCAGCAGCATGGCGACCGCGGCACCCTTCTGCGTCGATGACGGCGATGGGCGGCGGTTACGCAAGTAAACGCCCATGGCCATGACGTGATAGGCAAAGAACAGCAGGCCCCCGATCGTGCGGTCGAAGGCGATCTCCAGCGCCATGTCGCCCAGCGCCGCCGCTCCGAAAGCCCAAGCCATCAGGCGCGCGTCGGGCGACGAATGGCGCTGCCACAGGTAAACCGCCAGCAACCCCACCGCTGCGCCCTTCACCGGGATGAGGTAAAGTTCGGGCCAGGGCCCCCACCGCAGATAATAAAATGCCAATGCAGCGCCGAAACTGGCGAGAAGGAGCGGGCGTTTCTCAGCAAGCGCGCGTCGGGACATCTCGCTTCCCTTGACGCTTCGGAGCGCGCGGAGCAAGCGCCGTCTCTATGACACATGACGTCCATATCATCGGCGGCGGACTGGCTGGCAGCGAAGCGGCCTGGCAACTGGCCCGGCGCGGTTTCAAGGTTCGCCTTTCAGAAATGCGCGGTGGCGGCGGTGAAACGCCCGCTCACCAGACTGACGGACTGGCCGAACTGGTCTGTTCCAACAGCTTTCGTTCGGACGATGACGAGAAGAATGCCGTCGGCCTGCTGCATCACGAGATGCGCCGGCTGGACTCGCTTATCATGCGCGCTGGCGAAGTTGCGCGGGTTCCCGCAGGGTCAGCAATGGCGGTAGACCGCGACGTGTTCAGCGGCGAAGTGCAAACGGCGCTGGAACAGCATCCGAATATCGAGATCGTCCGCGAAAAGATCGACACGCTGCCTGACACTGGCTTCACCATTGTCTCGACAGGACCGCTCACCGCGCTGAGCCTGGCGGAAAGCATCGGCCGTGCCACCGGGGCCGAAAGCCTCGCCTTTTTCGATGCCATCGCGCCCATCGTCCACCACGACAGCATCGACATGGATGTGTGCTGGATGGCTGCTCGCTGGGACAAAGGCGGGAAGGATTACGTCAACTGCCCGATGGACAAGGACCAGTACCTGACCTTCGTTCAGGGTCTGATCGAAGGAGAGAAGACCGAGTTCAAGGAATGGGAGGCGAACACCCCCTATTTCGAAGGCTGCATGCCGATCGAGGTGATGGCTGAACGGGGCCCCGAAACCCTGCGGTTCGGACCCATGAAGCCAGTGGGTCTGGACAATCCGCACTGGGCGACCCCCGAACATCCCAACGGCCGCTGGCCCTATGCGGTCGTGCAGCTACGCCAGGACAACAAGCTGGGCACGCTGTGGAACATGGTCGGCTTCCAGACCAAGCTGAAATACGCTGAACAGGTTCGCCTTTTCCGCACAATTCCGGGCCTCGAGAACGCAGAGTTTGCACGACTGGGCGGCCTGCACCGCAACACCTTCATCAACTCGCCCGTCCTGCTTGACCGCCAGCTTCGGCTCAAGAGTGCCCCGCACGTACGTTTCGCGGGCCAGATCACCGGGTGCGAAGGATATGTGGAAAGCAGCGCGGTGGGCCTGCTGGCCGGCATGATGGCCGCCGAGGAACTGGCCGGCCGTGAATGGTCCGCCCCGCCCCGCACCAGCGCCATGGGCGCGCTCCTCGCCCACATCACCGGCGATGCCGAGGCAGAGAGCTATCAGCCGATGAACATCAACTTCGGGCTGTTTCCGCCTCTTCCGGACGTGAAGAAGAAGCAGCGCAAGGAAGCCTATACCGAACGGGCGAAGGCTGATTTTGGCACATGGCTATCGGCGCTGGAGACCGTCCCGGCCTAACGCCGGGCGGTCAGCACTTGCACGCGGGTGTCGGCGTCGGGCGTGGCGCGGTCTTGGCGAACTCGGCGGGCGTGAGCTCACGGTCGCCATTTGTGTCCGCATTGTCGAAGCGATCTGCGGTTGCGACGGCCCATTCCTCGAAGGTCAGCAGGTTGTTGCCGTCTTTGTCGAGCTTGCGGAATGCAGCCGTCCGGGTGGACAGCATCTCTTCACGCGTGATCTTGCCGTCGCGGTCGCGGTCGTAGCGGAAGAAGCGCTGTTGTTCGCGCGAGAGCGCAGTGGCTTCGGGCGGTGCCGGGCCGCGCAAACCTGCGGTGTCAGCGCTGGGCAAGCCGGTAGGTGCAGCACGAGGAGCTTCAGGTGGTGGCGCTCCACGTTCGACAGCAGCCCTCCCCTGAAGCCAGAACATGCCCACGCCCATAAGCAGCAGCGCTATGAAGCCGCCAAGCAGCATACGGTTCATGTTCCCCCCGATCCCCCAGCGCCCTGTCCCGGCTAACGACCGATCATGCCTATCCGCAAGGCGGCGAGCAAGCTGCCCGGTCCCGCCAGCAACGGCCCACCTCCTGCAGCCAGAGCGGACGCCCCCAATCCTGCCAGTACGGCCAAAGGACGAAGCGAAGCGGATAGCCGCGGCGGCGCGCCCAGTTGGCGCCCATAGTCGACGACGAGCTGGCGCTCGGCGCCATCGGCAATGTTCGCCGCGAGGTCAGCTAGAACCCATATCTTCGCCGCCTCAGCCGCGTTTTGTGGGCGCTCCACTCCCAGTTCAACCGCGAGTGCAGCGAATGCGCTGACCCGCCCGTCGACAAATTCCGCAATAACGCCAGTCGTCAGATCATCCGCGAGCAGCGCTTCCCACGCTTCGGCAAGGGCCGCGAGTGGAGTGGGATCCCTCCACTCCGCCAGTTCAGCCAGCAACGGCTCCCCAGCTGGCCACTCCGAACTGGGCCGTCCAAGCATGTCGCGCCACCAGGCAAGGCGCAGTTGCGTGGTGAGTGGTTCGCGCCGCGATCTCAGGATCGCGCCAAGCCGCGCATCCAACACAAAAAGCGAACGAAACGGCGCGCGGCTACGCGAAGAAGCGTAGCCCAATGCAAGCCGTTGAGGGGGCGGAAGATCATCCAGCATCGTGACTCTGCGCCCCGGCTTCAGCGCGAAAAACGCTGTTTGTGCCTAACGTGATCTTAACCGTCTCATTTGAATAATGCCTTACCACTACCCCCTATGGCGGGCGATGGGCCAGCGCAACAAGTAGGACGTTTCAATGCCTGAAACGACAAACGAAGTGACGCAATCTGCGGCCGAGGGGGAGCTAGCCATGACGGCTGTCACCGGCAGGCGCAATTGGCGAGCACTTCTCAGGAATACGCGCGGCGGTGCGATGATTGAATTTGCTGCGGTCGCCGCGCCATTCATCGCGCTTATTTTTGCGAACCTGGCAACGGCCGTCGCGTTCTTCTCGCAGCAGATGCTCGACACCACGACCGAGAAAATGGCTCGTCAGCTGATGACCGGCCAAGTGCAGAAGGCCGGGGTCAGCCAGCAAGCTTTCAAGACCGCGATCTGCAACGATCTGCCCGACTTCCTTTCATGCGATCGCGTGATGGTGGACGTGCGCAAGGCGGCGGATTTCGGTTCGGCCAACACGGGCGTTCCAGAAATCAAATTCGATTCAAGCGGCAACGTCACCAACGAGTGGAAATTCGAAAAGGGCCAGCCCGGGGAAGTGGTTCTGATGCAGGTCTATTACCGCTGGCCGAGTATCACAGGACCGCTTGATTTCTCGCTTGCCACCATGGGCAACGGTGAACGTCTGCTGGTGTCCACAGCGATCTTCAAGACGGAGCAATACGAATGAGCTGCGCTGGCACGCCTTTGCGTCGCCGTCGGCCTCTGCGCGCCCTGGGTCGTGCTGCCGAAGGCATCGCCGTCGTGGAGTTCGCCTTCGTCGCGAGCTTTCTTGTCTTGCTTTACCTAGGCAGTGTTCAACTGTCCGACGCGATTTTCGCCAATCGTAAGGTCACCACGACGGCCCGGGCCATCACCGACCTTACAACGCAGTATTCGGTTCTGACCGAAAACGACATTCAGGGCATTCTTCTGGCGTCTGGAAAGGCGCTTACGCCCTACAATCCGGCCAACGCGCGAATCCGCATATCCCAGATCGCCGTTGGCGCGGACGGAGTTGGGCGGGTGTCATGGAGCCGTATTCGCGGTGAGGACATCACCAAGCTGGATAGATGCGCCGTTGTGGACGTGCCCGAGGATCTGGCCATTCCCAACAGCTTCCTGATCTACGGTGAAGTAAATTACACCTACGATCCGATGTTTGCTGCTTATGCGCCCGGCAAGATCGAGCTTGCCGACGAGATATTCATGCTTCCCCGCGTCTCCTCCAGCGTCAGCCTTCTGACGTCGGGAGCCGGTGGCCCAGAGACGGAATGCTCATGATGCGAATTGGCAAGATGCTGCGCGCTCTGCGCGCCGATCAGCGCGGCAACGTGCTCATGATCTTCGGCTTTTCCCTGGTTCCGATGGTTTTCGCCACCGGGATGGGCATCGATTACGCTCGCGCCATGACTGCTCAGACCAAGCTCAACGCGGCCGCTGACGCCGCGGCGCTTTCTGCTGTCTCTCAGGCGATGATGAACGAGAGCAATAAGACCGCCTGCGACAAAGCTGAGGCCATGTTCATGGCCCAGGCCAAGGACATTCCGGGAGTTATCCTGACCGAGGACTCTCCGCTCATCTCGATCCTGGACGGGACCGGCTCTGTACTTCAGTGCTCCGAAGCGAGCAGCAGCAGTGGCGCGTCGCAAAGCCGCACCGTAACCGTCGCCTACACGGGAACGTCCGATAACATTTTCGGCGGCGTTCTCGGGATGCCGACCCTCACGATTGCCGGCGCATCAGACACTTACGCATCTGTGGCGCCGAACATCGACTTCTACATCGCGCTGGACACGTCGCCTTCGATGGCCCTCCCGACAATGTCGACAGGGATTCAGACGTTGGAAACGACGATCGGCTGCGCCTTTGCGTGCCACTCAAATAAAATCGAGAACAACGTTAAATCCGGCACCGGGCACATGAACAAGCTCATCCTGGATAACCCGACGTTCGCTCTGAACAAGGGCAACTTTGGGACCGGAACAAGCACCATATGTAAGACGAAATCCGGCAGCAAGTGCACAGCGTATTATAAGTATACGGTCATCGATGCATCGGGTCGCTACGTTTACGATGATCTTCCACCTCAAACCGGCACTCCCGCCTCTTGCAAAGTCGGCTCCTACGACAAGTGTGTCCGGAACCCATCGCCATCCACGCAAGGCGAGTTCGCTGACAGCTATTGGTATGCGCTGAACAAGGGCATGTCGCTGCGCGTGACAGACGAGCGCTTCGCCGTGAAGGACCTTATGGACCTTGCCGTGAGCTATGCCGTCGACAACGAAGCGGAATATCGGGCAGCCCTTTACACCTTCGATCACAGCACGAACCTGAAGCGTATTGCCTCGCTCTCACAGAACCTGACCGGCACAGGCGGCGTAAAGACCCTCGCCGATTCCATCGATCTGGTCACAGTGAATGACAAGGCAGGAAACGGCCGTCCGCCGAGTGGTTCAAGCGGCACCGAATACCTGTTCACCAGTTTCCAGAGTATTCTGAACGCGTTTTCACCCGGCGGAAGCTATCCTATCCCTAACCCGGGCTTCGGAACCAAGACAGCTGGCGACAAGCCACAGGCGTTCGTGTTCATGGTCACAGACGGGATGAGCGATGAAAACATCGGCAGCGGACGTACTCGCGCGGCGATGCAGCAGGCGCAGATCAATCAGTGCAACGCGCTGAAGGCCCGCAAGATCAAGATCGCCATCCTCTACACCGAGTACACCTATGACTCGATCAAGGGGGACGAGCCAGGTCAGCGCGAAATCGCCAGAAGGGCCATCCAGGGTGACGGACAGAAGAGCATCTTGCAGGCGCTCACCGAGTGCGCATCCCCAGGCCTGATGTACACGGTGAAGACTGACGAGAGCATCAGTAACGCTCTGCAGTCGCTCTTCTCCAAGGCTCTTGCTGCGGCACGCATCGTGCGCTGATCAAAGGAGCACCGTACGCCCGGTTGGCGGGTGCGCGGACAAAGAAAAGGGCGGGAAGCAATGCTGCTTCCCGCCCTTTCTTGTCTCAGTTAAGCTGCCGTCTTAGCGGTAGCAAACCTTGCGGGCCGCCTCCGCGATGCGCGTGGCATCTATCAGCGCCAGACGCTCGAGGTTCGCGGCATAAGGTAGCGGCACGTCCTCGTTGCACACCCGCAGTACCGGGGCATCAAGCAGGTCGAAGCCCTCTTCCATACAGATCGCTACGATTTCCGACGCGATCGAACAGGTCGGCCAGCCTTCTTCGGCAATGATCAGACGATTAGTCTTGGCCAAGCTCGCCAGCACCGTTTCACGGTCCAGCGGACGCAGCGTGCGCAGGTCGATGACTTCCGCATCGATCCCCTCGCCCGCCAAGGTTTCAGCCGCTTCCAGCGCCATGCCGACAGCAATCGAGTAGGACACAATTGTTACGTCGCTGCCTTCGCGTACGATGCGCGCCTTGCCGATCGGCAGGACGTGATCATCGAGTTGGGCAACATCGAACGTACGGCCATAGACCAGCTCGTTCTCCAGGAAGATCACGGGATCTTCGCAACGGATCGCAGCCTTGAGCAACCCCTTCGCATCGGATGCATCGTAGGGTGCGATTACCACCAACCCAGGCACGCTGGCGTACCACGGTGCGTAGTTCTGGCTATGTTGAGCGGCCACACGGCTTGCCGCGCCGTTCGGGCCACGGAACACGACCGGGCAACGCATCTGGCCCCCGGACATGTAGTTCGTCTTCGCTGCCGAGTTCACGATGTGGTCGATTGCCTGCATCGCGAAGTTGAACGTCATGAACTCCACGATGGGACGCAAGCCGCCCATTGCGGCGCCCGTGCCGATCCCAGCGAAGCCATATTCAGTGATCGGCGTGTCGATCACGCGACGAGGACCGAACTCTTCCAACAGCCCCTGCGTAACCTTGTAGGCGCCCTGATATTCGGCAACTTCCTCGCCCATCACGAAGACGCGGTCGTCGAGGCGCATTTCCTCTGCCATCGCATCGCGCAGAGCTTCACGGACAGTCAGCTTGACCAGATTGGTGCCGGCCGGAATTTCCGGATCAGCAGCAGGTTTGACGGACGACGCCAGCTTTTCGGTGCCAGACGGAGCCGCCGCTTTCGGCGCTTCGGATTCCGCAGACTTCTGTTCTTCCGCCGGAGCTTCAGCGGAAGTAGCGGCGGGCGTGGCGGCAACAGAGGAAGCATCCTCCCCTTCACCAGCCAACACGGCAATCACTGTGCCGACCTTCACCCCTTCAGTGCCTTCAGCGATCAGGATCTTGCCGACAGTTCCTTCATCGATGGATTCGAATTCCATCGTGGCCTTGTCTGTTTCGATTTCGGCCAGCACGTCACCCGCGGTGACTTGATCGCCTTCCTTTACCAACCAGCGCGCCAGGGTGCCTTCTTCCATCGTCGGAGAAAGGGCGGGCATCTTCAGTTCGATAGCCATCGTCAGTAACTCCCCACCAGGACGTCGGTGTAGAGTTCTTTGGGATCGGGTTCGGGCGAGCTTTCCGCAAAGTCAGCGGCTTCGACCACCCGCGCCTTGATCTGCTTGTCGATGTCCTTCAGCTTTTCCTCCGCGACGCCCAGCTTGAGTAGGTCAGCCTTTGCGCCTTCGATCGGGTCGCTGTGTTCACGCACGTTCTGCACTTCTTCCCGCGTACGGTACTTCGCCGGGTCGGACATGGAGTGTCCGCGATAGCGATAGGTGTTCAGTTCCATGAGCACGGGGCCATTGCCTGCGCGCACATGTGCAAACGCGGTTTCGGCCGCCTGCCGTACTTCCAGCACGTCCATCCCGTTCACTTTCATGCCGGGAATGCGGAATGCCGTGCCACGACGGTAGAATTCGGTTTCCGCGCTGCTGCGCTGAACCGACGTCCCCATCGCATACTGGTTATTTTCAACCGCGAACACGATCGGCAGCTTCCACAGCGAAGCCATATTGAACGTTTCGTAGACCTGGCCCTGATTTGACGCGCCGTCGCCGAAATAGGCCAGGCAGAGCCCGCCGTCTCCGCGATACTGGTGCGCCAACGCCAGACCACCGCCGAGCGAGACCTGCGCGCCCACGATCCCGTGGCCGCCGTAAAATGCATGTTCAGTGCTGAACATGTGCATCGAGCCGCCCTTGCCCTGCGAAATGCCGGCAAAACGGCCTGTAAGCTCGGCCATGATCACGTTCGGATCGATGCCGTATGCGAGCATGTGGCCATGGTCGCGATAACCGGTAATGACGCTGTCCTTGCCTTCTTGAAGCGCGGACTGCAGGCCAACCGCCACAGCTTCCTGCCCGATGTAGAGATGGCAGAAACCACCAATCAAGCCGAGACCGTAAAGCTGACCCGCTTTCTCTTCGAACCGGCGGATCAGCAGCATCTGTTCGTAAAAGTGCAGCAATTGCGCTTCGTCAGCATTGAAGCGGCGCGATTTTTCGAACGCTTGCTGCAGGCTGCGCAGCTCGAATGATTCTTCTTTACCTGAAGCGTTTACCGCAGGCTTGGCAGCGGTTTTTTTGGCCGGCGCCCGCCTGGGCTTGCCGGAACTGGGACTGGCGGCTTTAGCCAAAGCAACTTCCTCTGATCACAACCCTCTCCGGGGCGTCGGGTGTGCTTAAGCCTATAGGCAAATGTCCGCGGGGCTGGCAACGCCCTGAATTTCGGGGATAGGCGCTGAATTGTTAGGTTAGCGCACGCCGTCGAGCTGGATTACGTATTCATCCGGGCGAGCCACGTTGAGGTCCCTGCGCACCAGCTCGCTGGCCATATCCGGATCAACGTTCTTCGGATCAAGCAGTGCGACGCGGTTCTTCAACTCGTCCCGCTTGGCAGTAAGCACCGCGATCCGCTCCTGACGCTTTTCCAAAACGGCTGCCTGCTCGCCCCAGGCCAAAAGTCCGTAAGGACCGACAAGCGCCAGACCGCCTATCACCAGCAGTGCGGCCAACGCACCAAATTGGCCCAATCTGCCGGAGAGAAGCGAGCACTTGGTGGGGTTGGGACTCATACCACGCAGGAATCATAGTTGCCTGGGGGATTCAACCCCTTTCCCTGCGTTTATGAGATGTTCGGACACATTTGGCAGCCGCACTGCGCTTGCCGATGTCGCCCAATACAGTTACATTAGAAACTATGTCAGATCTGTTTGAAAACCCCCTCGGCCTTGATGGCTTTGAATTTCTCGAATTCTCAGCACCTGAGAAGGGTGTGCTTGAAGCCTCGTTCGAACGGATGGGATTCTCCTGTGTTGCGCAACATCGCAGCAAGGATGTGCAGCTTTGGCGGCAGGGCGACATAAACCTGATCGCCAACTACGAGCCTTGTAGTCCCGCCGCCTACTTTGCGGCAGATCACGGACCATCCGTGTGCGGGATGGGCTTTCGAGTGCGCGATGCCGCGGCTGCCTACTCGCTGGCTGTGGAGCGCGGCGCGGAGGCCGTGGAGGTCGAGGCAGGGCCGATGGAACTGCACATCCCTGCGGTGCGGGGCATCGGGGGGTCGCTGATCTATCTCGTCGGCCGATATGCCAACGGCCTCAGCATCTACGACGTCGATTTCGAGTTCGCGGAGGGAACTGAACGGAATCCGCCGGGCGCAGGTTTCCACACGATCGATCACCTCACCCACAATGTTTATTCCGGGCGCATTGCCCATTGGGAACAGTTCTATAGCCGCATCTTCGGCTTCCGGGAGTTTCGCCAGTTCGACGTGACGGGCGAATACTCGGGCCTGAACAGCAAGGTCATGATGGCGCCTGACGGGAAAATTCGCATTCCAATCAACGAGGAAGGCGGCGAAGGCGGCAAGGGACAGATCGCGGAATATCTGCGGACCTACAACGGCGAAGGTATCCAGCACATCGCCTTCTCCAGCAACGACCTCTACACATCGCTCGATAGCCTGAGGCAAAAGGGGCTGGATTTCGCCCCTCCCCCGCCGGACACCTACTACAACATGCTGGCTGACCGCTTGCCCGGCCACGGCGAACCGCTCGACATGCTCAAGGCGCGCGGGATACTGGTAGACGGCTCGACAGCCGGCGGAACTCCGCGCCTGCTCATGCAGATATTCAGCCGCCAGATGATAGGGCCGGTGTTCTTCGAGTTCATTCAGCGCAAAGGCGATGAAGGATTTGGCGAGGGGAACATAACGGCGCTTTTTCGGTCCATGGAGGAGGATCAGAAGCAGCGCGGCGCCCTGCCGAACGATTCATGACCTGCTCGCGACCCAGCCGAGTTTTTTCAGCCCTCTTGCGTACGGATTACCTTACCGGCACTAAGCGCGAAACGAGAGGAGTGTCGGTTTCATGAGGGCGCATCGCGCAGGTCTACTAGCGGTAGGAACGGCCGCTCTGCTTTTGTCTGGCCCAGCCGCGGGTCAGGTTGAGGACGGAATTGTTCTGAACATCATGCGTGAGTGCGCCCGCATCAACGATGCGACCGCGCGCCTGGCCTGTTATGACAACAATATCCGCAGCGCTGGCGCTGCACCACGAGCATCGGTGCCTGGCCGCATGGATACGCCGCAAGGCAATGCAAGCGCTCCGATCTCGGGCAACACACCCAGCGGGTTCGGAGGTGAGTCGGTCCGCACCAACACGCCCAGGAACGCGACGCCGGCTCCGCGAGCCGCGGTGTCTTCCGGGCAAGTTGATGAAGTCACCGCGCCCATCACCGCGATTGCTGAACGTGGTCCCGGAATTTACCTGCTGACGATCGAAGGCGGCGCGCAGTGGCAGTTCGCGGAATCGGTCTCGAGAAGCTATCGCGTACCCAGTGTCGGTTCGACCGTGGAGATCGCGCGCGGTTCCCTCGGGAGCTTCCTGATGCGGTTTGACCGACAGCAGGGCGTGCCTGTTCGCCGCGTACGTTAAGTCCCGCGGGCAAGCTCGGCGAAAGTTTTCTCTCGTTCGAGCTGCGCCTGCGCGTTTCGCCTGACTTTGTCGAACGTAGCGAGAAACCGCGACCGCTGGTCGTTGGAGAGCGGAGCCAACAGGAAATCGCTTCTCTGATGCCCGGCATCGTGGATCACCTTGTGCAGCCTGGCGCCGTCGGCGGTCGGATAGAACCGGCCATGGCGGCGACCCGGCTTACCCTCTCTGGCGATCAGTTGGCGATCCATCAGTGACTGGATCGTACGCCCCGCCTGACTGTGGTCCCGGGCCAGAATGCTGACCAGCGTGGTCCATTCGATGGGCGGCGACATACCGATCTCCGAAAGCACAAACGCCTCGAAAGTCGAAAGGCCTGTCAGCCGCTTGTACGCCAGCGCGCCGCTACGGCTGAAGTAGGCGCTCAAAGTCATCATCAACGATGCAATGCGATTCCGATCGAAGACGATGCCCTCGACGCCTCGCCCATCGTCCTCGCCGCCAGTAGAATCCTCCCCCTTCGGAGCCTGCGCGTGTGCCAGACGTCGCTCCTGCTCATAAAGCGCCATCGCGCGTTCGAGCAGTATCTCGATCGTCTCCTGAAAGTCCGCGAGTTCGGACTCGGTCACGTCAATGGTCAGTTCACGATGACGCAATTCGGCCAAACGTAGCATCCGGTTGCCGATTGCCTCACCCTTGGGCGTAAGACGCATGGGGGCGCGGATTTGAGCCCGCACCACCAGTTCAAGTTCAAGCAGCCGCTTCACTGAGCGGCTCACCTGTGCCTTATCGACACCGACTGCCCCTGAAATATCCGCCGGCACCAGCGGCCCTGCGGTCTTGAGCAGGAACACGATACGCCGATCAAGTTCGATAAGAGGATATTCGCGGGAATAAGAAAGGTCGGCGCTTTCGCGGATCTTCCGCAAAACCTGCCACAATTCGCTCTGAATCAAATGCGGGGCGTTCACGTCGGAAGAAGCGTGGCTGTGCGCGTCGCCGATAGCCGCTTCAACTCCATTGAGAACAATAACCAGTCGGCTGCCGAAATCGGACGGCGGAACAGCCGCGCCGGTCTGAGGGACGCCGAGGGCATAAGCCTCCACGATACGGACAGCATCTTGGGCCAACGGACCAAGTGCCTGATTTAGCAAGGCACTGTCGCTCTCAGGCAATCGCCTGGCATCGGCGCCATTGCGCCAGATACGCTCGGCGTGACCGCGCAATATCGCGCGCCAGCTGTTCTTGGCTTCGCCCAGTTCGCCACCCTCCGTGCGCCGGCCTCCCGACGACGCCCCCGCATCGCTCATATATGCGGTCTCTCCCGACCGTTTGTTCATCCCGGCGCTTCCTATCTCGAATACGTGGCCGTGAACAGCGCCGCGTTATCGCAAGCCAGACTGGAACGAATCGCGGCTTCCTGAAGCACGGAAATTGCCGATCACGCTGCACGGCTTCTCTCCCAGACAACCTCTCGCAAGCGAGGCTTTTGAGCCACAGTTCTGGCACCCCGCCCGGAAGGTTCTGTCGATCAGAATAACGCGTTTCCAATAATTCGGCTCAGCCCTTCCCGCCGCTCTGGACATTATCAACTATTCTCAATAACGACCGTTAGTGACGAGCCCGCAAGTTTCGAGACGGGACCGTCGAGGGGCGGAAATGCTGAGGCTTCAGCGCAACCGCAGACCGCTACGCACTATGCGATCAGGCGGGATGCATGCGCTTTCCAACAGCGATCCGAAACGGTGCCCGCAGCCGGTCCCTGTCCGCGCGGGAGCATTAATGGGAGCATCTACATGAGACGCTTGGATCACCCGGGCATTTACAAGGCACTGCTGCTGGCTGGTTGCGCATTCGCGATCGCCACACCTGCCACCGCTCAGGCTCAGGATATCGCTGAAGAAGAAAGCGCCGGCGACACGATCGTCGTGACTGGTTCGCGCATTCAGCGTCAGGATTACAAGGCCAATAGCCCGACAGTGACGGTGGACCAGGAGTTCCTCCGCCAGTCCTCCACCGCGGCGATCGAGCAGCAGCTGAACAAGCTGCCCCAGTTCGTTGTTTCGCAGTCGTCGACCGTCAAGAACAACGACAACTACATCGCTCCCGCAGCTTCGGACATTCAGCCGAACGCCACGAACACCCCCGGCGCGGCCACCGTGTCGCTGCGCGGCGTTGGCGCAAACCGTACACTCGTCCTGATAGACGGTCGCCGTGGCGCGCCGAGCAACGCTTCGGGCGCAGTCGATGTTTCGACGATCCCCTCCGCGGCGATGGAACGCGTTGAAATCATCTCCGGCGGCGCTTCCGCGACCTACGGTGCTGACGCTATCGCCGGCGTGACGAACTTCATCCTGAAGAAGAACTTCCAGGGCCTCGAACTTGATGCTCAGGCCGGTCTCAGCCAGTACGGCGACGCCCTCGAGTACCAGATCTCGGGCATCATGGGCACGGACTTCTCCGATGGCCGCGGCAACATCAGCATCGCGATGTCGGCGAATACCCGCGAGAAGTCGTATCAGGCTGACCGCCCGTGGTACCGCGATATGTGGAACGATCCGCAACTGGGTACCGGTGGCTTCGGCTCCCTCAACCGTCCGGGTGCAGCGCTCACGAACCTTGATCCGGCGGTAGTCGCTGCGGTGTTCGGCAGCGAGTATCCGATGGACCCGGCCAACACCTCGCTGACGGTTTACGGAAATCGGGACGGATCGCTGTTCACCACCGGGTTCGAATCGCCCGGCATGAAGAACTGGAAGCCGTGGAACGACGCAGCCGATTGGCATGAAACCGCCGTTGGCACCTACGCCTACAACACGCGCACGGCCTATCTCACCGTGCCAACCACGCGCTACAACTTCCTGGCACGCGGCAACTACGAGTTGAACGACTGGGTCAGCGTATTCGGCACCGGCATGTTCAGCCACAACGAGACCTACACTCGCGCTCAGGCGAGCACGATCCAGTCCGGCTGGGGCGTGTATGTTCCGTGGGGCTCCGGCATCTATACCGGCAACTCCGCGACTCCGTCATCGGTCATTCGCAACGGCGATACATACCTCGGCTCGTCTTACGTCGACGCAACCCCGGGCGATCTGTCCGACAACCCGACGAACCCGTTGTTCCAGGCCCGCTATGGCAACATGCTGTCCTGCGCGCTCAACCCGATCGGTGGCTGCACCAACACGCAGGCGTTCGAACAGGTTATCCCGCAAGACCTGCAGACCCTGCTCGCTGGCCGGACCAACCCGAATGCAGCGATCGATCTGCGGGCGATGTTCCCGAACGATCGTGAAACCTACTCCGACGTCACGACCTACAATCTGGTCGCCGGCCTCGAAGGGTCGATTCCGGGCACTGACTGGACCTGGGAAGCCTTCGTCAACCACAGCGTTTCCACCACGGCGTCACGCCAGTCCGGCATGTACGGCCTGGAGCGTGTGCGTGCGATCTACACCTCGCCCAACTTCGGACAGGACTTCACCTACCGCGGCAACCCGGCCGACAACGGCTTCGGTGCCGTGACTGCGAATTGCACCACCGGCTTCGACGTGTTCAACATGCTGGGCCTTGCAAACTCGATCTCGCAGGATTGCCGTGAGGCGATTGCAGCCGACATCAGCACCAAGTCGGAAATGCGCCAAACGATCGCCGAGGCGAACGTCCAGGGCGGTCTGTTCGAATTGCCGGCCGGCCAGCTGCGCTTCGCCGCTGGTGCCAGCTATCGCGAGCTCGACTACGAGTTCGTGACCGACAACCTGACCGGCTTTGGCCGCTCGTTCCTCGACCAGGCGATCGGCATCTATCCGAGCAGCAACTCCAGCGCGTTCATGGACGTAAAGGAAGCTTACGGCGAACTGCTGATCCCGGTGATCCGCAATGCTCCGCTGATTCAGGAGTTCAACCTCGAACTCGGCGGCCGCATTTCAAACTACAGTTCGACCGGCACCAGCTATACCTTCAAGGCGCTAGGCGACTGGCGGGTCAACGACTGGCTGCGCATTCGCGGCGGCTTCAACCGGGCAGAGCGCGCGCCGAACCTGGCGGAACTATTCCTCTCGCCGCAGCAGACCTTTGGTGTCGACACGGTTGGTGACCTTTGCTCGACCCGGCTTCAGAACCGCCTGTCGGCCAACCCGACCAGCAACCCCACCGGGGCTGCTGACGTGAAGGCGATGTGCATGGCGATGATGACCCGCGACAACAACGGCGTCGCGGTCCCAGACACGGACTTCTTCAGCTTCTACGGTCCGATCTGGAGCTCATTCCAGGACGTGGGCCCGGGATTCACCTTCAGCTCGGCCGTCGGCAACTCGGTTTACCGGGATACCGTGGACGGTTCGATCGACCCGCTGAAGCCGGAAGTTGCTGACACCTGGACGGTCGGTGCGGTTATCCAATCGCCCGTCTCCAGTGGTCTGCTCTCGCGCCTGCAGCTGTCGCTCGACTACTTCAACATCCGCATCGAAGACCCGATCGGTCTCCTTTCGGTCGGTGCCATGCAGCAGCTCTGCCTCGATCCGGGTTACAACCCGCTCGTAGCGGGCGCCGCCGGTCCGGACGGAATCGCTGGCACTGCCGACGATACGACCGCAGCCGCACTGCAAAACGCGAACTGCTCGCGGGTGTCGCGTAGCCCGTCGACGAGTTTCGGGGCGCTGAACTCGAACGCCATGACGACGACCTACCGCAATGACGGTCTGGTCAAGCTGTCGGGCCTCGACGCTCAGCTGAGCTGGGGCACGAATGTCGGGCCGGGTTCGCTGTTCGTGAACATTAACGGCAACTACATGTTCGACTTCAAGGTGAAGGAACTCGAGACGAACCCGCTGGTCGACTACGCCGGCACAATCGGGAGCGCCGCGAAAGGCCTGAACTTCGGTGGTTCGATCCGGTACCGCGTATTCAGCACCATCGGTTACAACTGGGGCCCCGCAAACCTGTCGGTATCGTGGCAGCACACCCCTGCTGCGGAAGATGCGCAGGAAGCGATCGCCCCGACCACGAACCCGGGCTACCCGTCTTCGAACATCGTCAACGTAAACGGCGGCTACCAGCTCAACGACAAGGTTCGTCTGCGGTTCGGCATCGACAATCTGTTCTTCAAGCGTCCGCGCCTGATCAACGTCAACCAGGACGCTGATCCAGCAGCCGGTGAACTCACCGGCGGCAGCCTGAACTACTTCGACGATGTCCAGGGCCGTCGCTTCTCGGTGGGTGCCAACATCCGCTTCTGATCGAACGGTTAACGGGATTTGGGGCTTCTCCTTCGAGAGAGGCCCCATTTCCGGACTTTCCACCGCAAGACCCGTTGCCAAGCATCAAACCCTAAAAGCGATGCAGCAAAGTCACACTTCCCCAGGAGACAATCTCAACAACCACTAAAAAGGGCCGTTTCCTGCCGAAAACTCACTTCTAAGGCCTCGCGCATTCCAGTCTCGCGCAGCGCCGAACACGTAATAATACTGCCCAAATGTCCCCCGGAAGGACATTTTGGGTAGCGAGCGCGCGCGCGCTCCACTGGACTCTGTCAATTTGCCGCCATATGAACGTTTCCTGACGGACCCGCCGATTCCAAGGAGGGCCGCTGGGAGGGATGTCTTTACATCAGCGTTGGCGTGCGCGTGCGGTCCATGAGCCGTTCGCCGCGCCAGCCCTCCCCGAACGCGATAAAACGGAACGGCAATCAGCCGTCCCCGCATTTTGTGAAGGGAGCGCGAAGTGAGGAAGTTTAATACACCGGAAGTCTATAAGGCTATCCTACTGGCCGGTTGTGCCACGACGTTTACGGTGCTGCCGGGCACCGCCATGGCGCAGAGCAACGCCGTCGATTGCGCCGCCGATCCGGACAACGCCGAATGCGCAGACGCCGGTCAGAACCGCATCGTCGTTACCGGTTCGCGCATCTCGCGCCCCGACTACGTTGCGAACAGCCCCACCGTTTCGGTGGACGAGAACTTCCTCCGCGAATCCAGCACCGCCGCGATCGAACAGCAGCTCAACAGGCTGCCGCAGTTCGTCATTTCGCAGTCGTCGACCGCCAGCAACGGTGAGTCCGGTCTGCTGCCTGCAGGTGGCGACATTCAGCCGAACGCCACCAACACGCCTGGCGCGGCAACCGTCTCGCTCCGCGGTGTCGGCGCCAACCGTACGCTCGTCCTCATCGATGGTCGCCGCGGCGTGCCCAGCAACGCAGGTAGCACGGTTGACGTCTCGACGATCCCCAACGCCGCTCTTCAGCGCGTTGAAATCGTTTCAGGCGGCGCGTCGGCTACATACGGCGCGGACGCTGTGGCCGGCGTCACCAACTTCATCCTGAAGCGCGACTTCCAGGGCATCGAACTCGATGCGCAGATGGGCGTCGACCAGCGTGGTAATGGGTTCGAATATCAGCTCGGCGGTATCATCGGTACCGACCTTCCTGATGGCCGCGGCAACATCAGCCTCGCTATGTCGATGAACACCCGCGAGGAAATGTATTATCGGGACAACCCCTGGTACCAGGACCTGTGGAGCAACCCGGACACTACAAGTGGCTCTATGTTCTTCGTGCCGCGTCCGGGCATCAGTGGGCTGACTTTGCCGGCCGCCGGAAATACGCTCACAAACATGTTCCCCGGTGCAAATCCGGCGGTGCCGAACAATACCGGTTCGGTTTACGTAAACCAGGACGGCTCTCTCTTCCTCGCAAGCTCGGCGTTTGGCGGCGCGACGTATGCGCAGCGCGGTGGTGCTGCCTTCCTCAAGCCTTGGGCAAGCCGCGACGCTGAAGTCGGTACGCAGTGGGAACTGAAGAATAACGGTCGCCTGTATGCGTACAACGCGCTGACACCGCAAACCGTGCCAACCACCCGCTATAATTTCCTGGCGCGCGGTAACTACGAGATCAACGACTGGATTGGCGTCTTTGGCCAGGGCATGTTCAGCAACAGCGAAACATACCAGGTCCAGGAAGCCAGCGGCGCACAAGGTGGCTGGGACATCGACATCCCGTGGGGTACCGGTAAGTACACTGGCGCGGTTGTGAGCCCACTGGCGTTCTTGGGGCGCCCTGCTTACCAAAATCCCGGTCCCTCGGCTGTAATTGCCACTCAAACCCCCACGATTGTGGATGGTCAGCCGGTGCTGACGACCACTTATGCCCCGAACCCAGCGTTCATCACTCGGTACAGCGGGATCCTTCCCTGTGCGACGCCGGGCAACCCTGCATACAATCCGACGGGGTGCACGAACACCGAAGTGTTCCAAGCGGTCATCCCGCAGGACATCCAGACTCTGCTCAACGCTCGCACCAATCCAAACGCGCCGTTCAGCTTGGCGGGGTTCATGCCTAGTCCGCGTGAAAACCACTCCAGAGTCACGACCTACAACCTTGTCGCTGGCCTCGAAGGCTCCATTCCGGGCACCGACTGGACGTGGGAATCTTTTATCAATCACGGCGTTTCGACGACGTGGAGCCGACAGACCGGCATGTACTCGATGGCTCGCCTCCGAGGCGTATTCACGGCTCCGAACTTCGGCCAGAATTTCAGCTACACCAGCAACCAGTATAGCGGTGGCTTCGGCGCTGCGACTGGCAAGTGCACCACGGGTCTGAACTTCTTCGGTGGCTACGAAGGAGTTTCGCAGGACTGTCTCGATGCGATCGCAGCCGATAACGTCAACCAGGGCTCGACGCGCCAGACCATCGTTGAAGCGAACCTTCAGGGCGGCCTTTTCGATCTTCCGGCTGGACAACTCCGCTTTGCGGTGGGCGCCAGCTATCGCGAAAACCGTTACGAGTTCATTCCGGACACGATGGCTTCGGCGGGTCGTAACTATCTCGACTCGATCGTCGGTATCTATCCCGGCACGCGGATGGAAAGCACCGGTATCAACGCCAAGGAAATCTACGGCGAACTTCTGATACCGGTCCTCAGCGACATCCCGTTCATCCAGGAACTGAACCTTGAAGTGGGCGGCCGTGTTTCGAACTACAACACGACCGGCACCAGCTATACCTTCAAGATCCTGGGCGACTGGCAGGTAGCGGATTGGCTGCGCTTCCGCGGTGGTTTCAACCGTGCAGAGCGTATGCCGAACATCGCTGAACTGTTGCTCACTCCGCAGCAGACCTTCGGCACAGAAGCGATCGGTGACGTCTGCTCTACGCGCCATAACAACCCGCTTTCCGCCAACCCCAATACGAACACCACAAATGCGCTCGACGTGCAGGCAATGTGCTTGGCGCTGATGCAACGCGATAACGATGGCATCTATGTTCCGATCACCGATACCAACAGCTATTATGCCGTCGGTTTTGAGCAGGCACGTCAGCCCGGTGGCGGCGGAGGTTTCTCGTTCTCCACTTCCGTTGGTAACCAGTATTACCGGGACAATATCGACCCGAATTACGAACCTCTGAAGTCGGAAACTGCCGATACCTGGACTGCCGGCCTCGTAATTCAGTCACCAATGCGGAGCGGTCCGCTCTCGCGCCTCAACCTCGCGATCGATTACTTTAATATCAAGATCAAGGATCCGATCTCCAGGCTTGGCGAGGGCGCGCAACTCTTGCGTTGCGTGTCGCCGGACTTCAACCCGCTTGCGGAAGGCGTCTCAGGAAGCGCTACGTCTGCGGCACAGTTGAACGACCCGGCCATCCGAGCTGCTGCACTCGCGGCGCTCTCGGGCGGTACGTGCGCCAGCGTGTTCCGCAACTCTAGCGCAAACGCCGATTTGCAGTTCTACGGTCAGGTCAACAGCCCCCGTATGATCGGCAGCTACGGCAATGACGGTGAAATCAGGTTGTCCGGTGTGGACGCCAACCTGAGCTGGAGTTCCGATCTCGGGCCAGGTTCACTCTTCGTGAACCTGAACGCCAACTACATGATCGATTTCAAGATCCAGACCATGACTGGTCAGCCTTTCATCGATTATGTCGGCACAACCGGCACCGGTGCACTGGGTGTGAACTCGGGCTCCTCGTTCGAGTACCGGATCTTCGGCACGGTTGGTTACAACTGGGGGCCTGCTAACATCTCGATGCAGTGGCAGCATATCCCCGCCACCGAGGACGGTGCGGAAGCGTTCTTCCTCAACGGGTTGGCACCAGTGGGCACGGATAACAGCGGCCTGCCCGCTTACAACGTGTTCCACCTGAACGCCGGTTATCAGCTGAACGACATCGTCCGTCTGCGCTTCGGTGTCGATAACGTGTTCAACATCAAGCCGCCGATCACGGGCATCGATGTCAACATCAACCGCGACATCGGCGAACTTCCGGGCGGTGGTTACAGCCTGTTCCATGACGTTCAGGGTCGCCGCTTCTCGCTTGGTGCAAACATCCGCTTCTAAGCGACAAGAAGCCAAATATCTGGGCCCTCCCCCTTGCGGGAGGGCTCATTTTTTTATGCCGTCGGCGGCCCGCTAAACTGGACCAAACCAGCCTCTCCCCGCACACTCGCGCCCAGCAATTACAACAACGAAAGGGTTTGAGATGGCCAGAACCGTTCGCTTTCGTTCCGTGGGCGGGCCTGAGGTCCTTCAGATTGAAGACCTGCCCGTTGGTGATCCGGGCGCAGGTGAAGTTCGCATTCGCGTGGAGGCGGTGGGCCTTAACCGGGCGGAGGCGATGTATCGCGCGGGTCGCTATCCTGTGGCGCCGCAGTTACCCAGTCTGATCGGATATGAAGGCGTCGGCGTGATCGAGGCGGTTGGCCAACAGGTGGAGGGCTATTCCGAAGGCGACCGGGTGTGCGTCCTGCCGATGATCCAGCAAGGGCAATACGGAATCTGGGCTGAACGGGCGGTCGTCCCTGCCCGCGCGCTTTTGCCGGCGCCTCCCGGCCTAACTCCAGCCGAAGCAGCATCGATCTGGATGCAATACCTCACCGCGTTTGCCCTGATTGAGGTTGCAGATATCGGCGTCGGCGATGGCGTCATCATTCGCGCCGCATCGTCCAGCGTCGGCATCGCCGCGATCCAGCTAGCCAACTGGGCCGGGTCGATCTCGGTTGCCTGCACTCGCACCTCATCCAAGGTCGACGCTCTCCTCGCCCAAGGCGCGGCTCACGTCGTCGCCACCGAGGAGGAAGACCTGGTGGCACGAGTCATTTCAATTACTGGCGGAAAGGGGGCGCGATGCGCGTTCGACCCGGTCGGCGGTCCCTACGTCGATACGCTCGCTCGCGCACTGGCAGAACGGGGCATCCTGTTCATCTACGGGGGCCTCAGCGAACAGCCCACCCCTTATGCCCACTGGCCTTGTGCAATGAAGGGCCTCTCGATGCGCGGCTGGGTCGCAAGCGAGATTTGGAACCACCCCCATCGCTTTGCCGCCGCCCGAGAACGAATCTTGGCGGGACTAGCAAGCGGTGACCTTAAGCCAGTCATCGCCCGTGAATTTGAGGGACTGGAAAGCCTCGTTGAAGCGAACGCTTATCTCGAATCAAACCAACAGATCGGCAAGGTTGTGGTGACGATTGCGTAGCGCGGCCCGCTCACCTAAACGCCCTCTGACGCGCCCGTAGCTCAGCAGGATAGAGCATCGGATTCCTAATCCGGGGGCCACAGGTTCGAATCCTGTCGGGCGCACCAATCCCAGTTCTGCCGCTCGGCCATACGCACTCGTCGATACGGGTAAGATCCCGCCTAGCATCCGTTGAGCTAATCCATAGGTCCGCCGGGGCCGGAGCTCAGTTGCTCGGCTATGCCGATGGACGCCGCCCGGAGTGTGAAGGCGGTAAGCTAGTTAAGCTCGTCCGGCGGCGCGATGGGGAACGGCAGCGGGCAAACCGGGATGCCTTCTTCTGTCAGGGCCTGAGCCTCGTCCGCAGTGGCTTGGCCGTGGATGGTTTCCGCTTCCCGCTCGCCATAATGCATCGCTCGCGATTGCTCCGCGAAGGAGTTGCCGACCCACTTCGAATTGGCCAGCGCCTTGGCCTGCGCTTCTGCCAGCTTCTTCAGCGCTTCTGTTACTTCGGGAGGGATCGGCCCGTTCGCCATCGCCTTGCGGTCAGGTTCGACGGTTGCCGGAGCCTGGTTACCCTTGCGCGGCACGGCGGGCGCCATGGGGGCCTTCGACACGTCCGGTGATCCGCAATGCGGACACAACACGAGGCCCTCAGCCAGTTGTTCGTCAAAATCTACGGAAGATCCGAACCAGCCTTCGAATCGATGGTCACGGTTACAGGAAAGGTCGTAAACGATCATGGCTGGTCGCAATTAGAGATACGTATGCGATTGGCAAGGCTGGGTAATTGCCGCCGCACATCGGCGATCTTTCCCGCGTCGATTTCGGCAAATGCGATGCCGGGCGCATCCCCGCCCATGTCCAGCACGACCTCACCCCAAGGGTCGACGACCAGCGAATGGCCATAGGTGGCACGACCGTCATCGTGCTGCCCCACTTGTGCGGCTGCCACGACATAGGCGCTGGCCTCTATGGCGCGAGCCCGCTGGAGCACGTGCCAGTGCGCCCGTCCGGTGGGCACAGTGAACGCGGCCGGTATTGCGATGACATCGCAAGCCTGCCGACCAAGTTCCTCAAATAAAGCAGGAAAGCGTAAGTCGTAGCAGATCGCGAGGCCGAGCTTTCCGGCGGGGCTATCGGCCACGACCACTTTCTCGCCAGCTGCATAGGCAGCGGACTCGCGCCACGTTTCGCCGCTGCTCAGCTCCACATCGAACATATGGATCTTGTCATATCGGGCCCGCACCTCTCCCCGATCATCGACCAGGTACGATCGGTTCGCCCAGCGGCCATCTTCCCGCGGCACCGCAATCGATCCCAGAGCCACCCACACGCGCGCTCCCGCCGCAGTTGCGCGAACAGCGGCGAGAACCGGGTTTTCACCCTCCGATACGATGTGAAGCGCTGCGCGCTGGCGGTCACGGTCCAGCAAGCCGGACATCTCCGGCGTGAACAGCATCTTTGCCCCGCCCTTCGCCGCCTGCACGACCGCGTCGGTCAAGGCAGCGGCATTGGCCGCGGGATCAATGCCCGCTGTCATCTGGAAAACCGCGATACGCGTCATGGTCAAAGGCCCAGCAGCGCGTCCAGTTTTCCGTCCCGTTCGAGCCGATCCAGATCGTCAGAGCCGCCGATCGATTTTCCATCGATGAAGATCTGCGGAACGGTCCGCGCATCGGGTTTGCGCTGGAGCATCTCTTCCTTCTCCGGCCCGCCCATTGTGACGTCGTATTCGACGAAATCGACGCCCTTTTCCTCCAGCAGGCGCTTTGCGCGCGTGCAGAACCCGCACCAGGCCTTGGTGTAGATTTCTACTTTCGGCTGGCTCATGTGATTTCCTTTTTTATCAGTTTTCTGGCGCCACTTGAAACCCCGGCCGCCTGCCATATCTAGCATGGGCAGCAGCGCGCCGCGAGGGTGCTGCGGCACGGGTGCCGCTCCGTCGGGCCCATTATTCAAATTGCTCATTGGAGAATTTGTTTCGATGAACCGCTTTGATTTTACCCCTTATCGCCGCTCCACCGTTGGCTTCGACCGGTTGTTTGACCTGCTCGAAGGCCATGCGCGCAACAGCTCTGGCGAAAACTACCCGCCTTTCAACATCGAGCGCCGCGGCGAGGATTCCTACCGCATTACGCTTGCGATCGCGGGGTTCCGTGCGGATGACCTCGACATTACCGCGCATCAGAATCTGCTAGTGATCCAGGGCCGCCGCCGCGAGGAAACTCAGGATGGCGAGATGCTCCATGTCGGCATCGCCAACCGGGGTTTTGAGCGCCGCTTCGAACTCGCTGACTTTGTGCGCGTAGCCCACGCCGATCTGGCCGATGGACTACTGATCATCGATCTGGTGCGCGAAGTGCCGGAAGCGATGAAGCCGCGTAAGATTGCCCTCGGCGCTCAGCCCGCACTGGAAGTCGTTCGCGACGAAGAAGGCGATCAGGCCGCCGCCTGACGGCGCAACTGCCTTAGGCAAACAAGTGGGGGCGGAATCCGTGAAGGATTCCGCCCCCTCGGCGCCCGAAGCGCCGACCTGCCCCCCAAAGTGGCCGTCCGGGTCGCAAAAGACGGCCGCATGGAGACGCAAGACCGAACCGAGCGCAGGCTGGAACCTGCTCCCCTGCGCGCCGCACCTCGCACGGCCGGTCAAAACTGCACGACACCGATCGCCACGTCCCCCAGAGAACGATGGCTTGTTTTAGCTCTTCTGCGACCAATGGTAGAGGCTACGACTCGCTATGCCCCCTAGGCAAGCGGATTCTAACCATGTTTCCCGAATCGCTACGATTCGGGTCTTCGGCGTTAAGCCTCAGACCAGGCGAGAATGCTGCAGCGCAGCCGCCACGAAGCCCGCAAACAACGGGTGGGGATCGAATGGCTTGCTCTTCAGCTCCGGATGGAACTGTACCCCAACGAACCACGGGTGATCGGGCCGTTCCACGATCTCGGGCAGCAGCCCGTCGGGCGACATACCTGAGAAGACCAGCCCGCCCTTTTCCAGCGGCTCACGATAGGCCGAGTTGACCTCATAGCGGTGGCGGTGGCGTTCAGAGATGCTGGTCGCGCCGCCATAGATGCTGGAAACGTGGCTATTGCCAGAAAGCACCGCGTCATAGGCACCGAGGCGCATTGTTCCGCCGAGATCACCCTCGGCCGAACGTTCCTGCAGACCTTCCGCGCTCATCCATTCGGTGATGATGCCTACAACCGGCTCAGTCGTCGGCCCGAACTCGGTGGAGCTGGCATCCGCAATTCCGGCGGTGTTCCGCGCGCCTTCGATGCAGGCCATCTGCATACCCAGGCAGATGCCGAGGAACGGCACCTTGCGTTCACGGGCGAAGCGGACGCTGGCGATCTTGCCTTCGGATCCGCGTTCACCAAACCCGCCCGGCACGAGAATCGCGTGCATCGGTTCAAGCTGAGCCGCGATCTCCGCGTCATCCTGCTCAAAGATTTCCGCGTCGATCCAGCGAACGTTGACCTTTACCCGGTTGGCCATGCCGCCATGGACCAGCGCTTCGTTCAGCGACTTGTAGGCGTCAGGCAGACCGACATACTTGCCGACAACGGCGATCGTGACTTCGCCTTCCGGGTTTTCGTAACGGTCGACAATGTCGGTCCAGCGCGAAAGGTCCGGAGCGGCGCAATCGAGCGAGAAGTGGCGCAGAACCTGCTGGTCCAGCCCCTCGGCATGATACTGCAACGGCACGGCATAAATGCTCGAAGCATCAAGCGCCTGAATCACCGCTTCGGGCCGCACGTTGCAGAACAACGCAATCTTGGCGCGCTCGCTGGCGGGCAGCGGATGTTCACAGCGGCACAGCAGCAGGTCAGGCTGCACGCCAAGGCTGGTCAGCTCACGCACCGAATGCTGCGTGGGCTTGGTCTTCAGTTCACCGGCTGCGGAGATGTAAGGCACCAGCGTGACGTGGATCACGCAGGTATTCTCGCGCCCCAGCTCGTTGCGCAGCTGGCGGATCGCCTCGATGAACGGCAGGCTTTCGATGTCGCCCACTGTGCCGCCGATTTCACACAGCACGAAATCCAGGTCATCGCTTTCCGCGAGGCCGAATTCCTTGATCGCATCGGTGACGTGCGGGATGACCTGCACGGTCGCTCCCAGATAATCACCGCGCCGCTCACGGGCGATGATCTGCTGGTAGATGCGGCCAGACGTGACGTTGTCACTTTGCCGCGCCGATACGCCGGTGAAGCGTTCGTAGTGGCCGAGATCGAGGTCGGTTTCAGCGCCGTCGTCGGTCACATAGACCTCGCCGTGCTGATAGGGGCTCATGGTACCTGGATCGACGTTGAGATATGGGTCCAGCTTGCGGATGCGGACCTTGTAGCCACGCGCCTGCAGCAAAGCCGCGAGGCTGGCCGCCATAAGTCCCTTGCCGAGCGAGGAGACCACGCCGCCGGTGATAAATATATACCGCGCCATGGGATTTGGGCCTTAAGCCTCTTCACGGATTCGGTGCAAGCGCCGATGCGGCGAATTGCACAGGGTAATGTTGGAAAAAGGCTTGCGCCTTACTCTGCGACGTTGGCCAGCGGATCAGTGCTGTCGGTCGACGGAGCCGCTGCCGGCGGTGCAACCACCGGTGCGTTCAGGTCCGTCGGCTGTGTCACGGGCGCCAGAGGATCGTTCACCGGAGCGATGGTGCGATCGAGCGAAGTGTCGATTTCACCGCCGCTCGTGGTGTTGACCGCAACGCCGCCGATCAAAATCGCCAGAGCCACGAACAGCACGGCCAGCCACTTGGTCGTCCGTGTCAGGAAGTCAGCCGCGCCACGAGCGCTCATCAGTCCGCCGGGGCTCCCGCCCCCGCCAATTCCCAGGCCACCACCTTCGGAACGCTGCATCAGCACAACGCCCACGAGCGCTGCGGCGATAATTGCCTGGATGACGGTTAGGAACAGGAACATTCAGAACTCTCTGACTTGGTAAGCGCGCGATGTAGGCGCACGCACCGCCTTGGGCAAGAGCGTGTGCTGGGAAGGATCAACCCTCGCCCAGCTCCGCCGCAGCAACGATGATGCCGAGGAAGCTTTCCGCCGTGAGGCTCGCCCCGCCGACCAGCGCGCCGCCGACTTCATCAGCCGCCAGCAATTCCGCGGCGTTATCCGGCTTAACCGAACCGCCGTAGAGAATGCGAACATTCGCGCCTGCTTCGCCGTAGATCGCGACCAGACGCGCACGTATCGCGCGGTGAATCTGGCCGATGTCGTCAACGGTCGGTGTACGACCGGTGCCGATTGCCCAAACGGGTTCGTAGGCGACCGTGACCTTGTCCACAGCGCCGTCAGCACGGGGCAGAGAACCTTCGAGCTGGGTCGCAACGACGCTTTCAGCTTCGCCAGCATCACGCTGCGCTTCTGTTTCGCCAACGCAGACGATTACAGCGAGGCCAGCGGCCAGCGCTGCTTCGGCTTTGGCATTCACGATGGCATCGGTTTCGCCGTGGTCGGCGCGACGTTCGCTATGGCCGACGATGACGAATCCGGCACCGGCGTCCTTGATCATCGCGGCGGAGATATCGCCTGTATGCGCGCCGCCATCGGCAGCGTGGCAATCCTGCGCCCCGACGCCGATCAGGCCGGCTTCCTTGCGAGTTGCGTGAATGAGTGTGAACGGCGGTGCAATGGCGACTTCCGCCTTGAGCAACCTTTCGGCGGCGCGATCTATCGCGCGTGCCTCGCTCAGCATGGCACGGGTTCCGTGCATTTTCCAGTTGCCGACGATGTAAGGGCGCTGGGCCATTTATGATCCCGAATTCTGAAATGAATAGCGGGCTCCGAAGCGGAACCCGAGGCGGTTGCCCGTTAGGACGCGCGTCGACGCTTGGCAAGCTGGCGGGGGATTGGCCGGTGCACTGTTGCGGCAACGCCGCATGCGGGATAAAGCCCCCGCTCGAAATCGCCGGGGCCCCGGCATAACCGCAAATTTCGCGAGATTGCCACTCCATGCTCTTGACGTTTCGCAGGTTCTTCAAGTCGAAGGTGGGCATTGTCTTCACCCTCGTATTCCTGGGTCTGATCGCCTTCGCGTTCGCCAGCATGGACGTTGCCAGTTCGGGCACGTTCGGCGGCGTTTCCGGTGGGGACCGGGTTGCGGTTGTCGGCAAGGAACGTGTCGATGCGGCAGAACTTTCCACAGCGGTGCGAAACGCGCTCGATAACGCGCGGCAGTCCAACCCCACCCTCACCATGCAGGCGTTTGTTGAGCAGGGCGGGCTGGATCAGACGCTGGACCAGCTGCTGCAGCGCACTGCCCTCGCCGAATATGCCCGGCAGCACGGGATGCGCGCGGGCAAACGACTTGTGGATAGTGAAATTGCACAGATCCCCGCGTTCCGCGGAATCGACGGCAACTTTGATCGTAACGCCTTCCTTTCGCTCCTTAGCCAGAGGGGCCTGAGCGAAGCGGCGGTGCGGCAGGACCTTTCCATCGGACTGCTGGCCCGCCAGCTTCTCACGCCGATCTCGTTTTCCCCGGTCATGCCAGAGAGCCTGGGCCGCCGTTACGCCTCGCTACTGAAGGAACGCCGCCAGGGTTCCATCGCGATGCTTTCGGCCGATGCCTACGCACCCAAAGGCGATCCAACGGATGCCCAGCTTCAGGCCTTCTATCGTGAGGCCAGCAGCCGGTTCATTCGCCCCGAACGCCGCGTAATCCGTTACGCCACTTTCGGGCCGGAAGCGCTGGGCAACCTTGCGGCGCCGACCGAAGCGCAGATTGCGGAGCGCTATAACCGCGACAAGGCACAGTACGCCGCCACCGAACGCCGCACGTTCACCCAGCTCGTCGTCCCCACGCAGGATGCAGCCAACGCGATCGCGGCAGAAATCCGCGCTGGTAAGGCGCTGGACGTTGCCGCTCGTGAGAAGGGCCTGGCCACCACCTCGATCGGCCCAGTTGTCCAGACCGAACTGACAACCCGCGCCTCGGCTGCGGTTGCACAAGCTGGTTTTGCCGCGGGACAGGGCGCTCTGGCCCAACCCACGCGCGGTTCGCTTGGCTGGTATATCCTGCGGGTCGATGCGATTGATCGCCAGCCTGCACGCACGCTGGAGCAGGCCCGCGCGGGTATCCTCACCGCTCTCACGGAAGAGCAGCGCCGCGATGCGCTGGCCGATCTGACCGCCCGCATCGAAGATGAATTCAGCGGCGGCGCGAACCTGACGGAACTGGCGAAGGAACTGAACCTTCAGATCGTCAGCACCCGGCCGGTCACCGCTGACGGCCGTATCTATGGCGCGGCGGGCGAGACAGTCCCTTCCACGATCGCTCCGGTTTTGGAAACCGCGTTCCTGATGGACGAAGGGCAGCCGCAGCTGGCCGAAGTCGTCCCGGGACAGGCTTTCCTCGTGTTTGACGTGTCGAACATCACCGCTTCGGCCGCTGCGCCGCTGGCAGAGATCCGCAGCGATGTCGTCGCCGCATGGCGGCAGACGGAAGGCGCGAAGGCGGCCCGCCAGGCAGCTGACCGTATTCTCGACCGTGTGGCCAAGGGCGGAACTCTTGCTGCGGCCATCGCGGCGGAGAACAACGCTGCTGTCCGTGCTCCGGAATCAGTGAACCTCAACCGCGAGGAAATGGCCAAGATCCCTCAGGTTCCTTCCAGCCTCGCGCTGTTCTTCAGCATGGCCCAGGGTACCCAGAAGAAGCTTCAGGCGCCCGGCAACGCTGGTTGGTACGTGATCCAGCTCGACAAGGTCGAAGCGGGCGTGGTGCAAAAGGGCGATCCGATCGTCGCTTCCACGCTGATGCAGCTTGGGCAGGTGACGGGCGAAGAATACGTCCAGCAATTCATGGCCGCCGCTCAGCGTGAAGTCGGCGTGGAACGCAACGAAACGGCGATCCGCGCAGTCGCGGCCCAGCTCGCCGGCCCAACTGACTGAGGCCCGCCCTGTCTGGAGAGGATCTAGGGAACGCCCCTGAAAACGCAGGGGCCGCACGTTCGCAACTCGCGGCGGGAAAACCCGCGCTCGTCTGGCGCAAGCTGATCGCCGATACCGAAACGCCGGTGGGCGCGGCGCTCAAGCTTATCGAGCCGGGGCGCGGTGACTTCCTGCTCGAATCGGTGGAAGGCGGCTCGGTCCGCGGGCGTTACAGCCTGCTGGGCCTCGACCCTGACCTGATCTTCCGCGCCACCGGCCACGCGGCCGAAATCAACCGCTCGTGGAAGCATGATCGCGATGCGTTTCAGCCGCTGCCGGGTGACAGCCTGGCCGAACTGCGCGCCCTTGCCGGTTCCTGCCGGATCGACGTGCCGAAGGCTCTGCCGCCCGCCCTCGCCTGTCTGGTCGGGTATTTCGGCTATGAGACCATCGGTCTGGTCGAAAGCCTGCCGCGCGCTCCGCAGAGCGAGCTTTCCGTGCCGGACATGCTGTTCGCTCGCCCCACCCTGTTGCTGGTGTTCGACGGGCTGACGGACGAGCTGTTCTGCATCGCCCCGCTATGGGCCGACGGGACCGACCCGGACCAGCAGATCACTCGCGCCGGTGAACGCATCGACGAAGCGCTCAGCCGCCTCGCTCAAGCTGCGCCGACCGCGCCGGTACGCAACACCGCGATGCCAGAGATGGCACTCAATCCGGTCATGGCTGAGGCGGACTATGCCGCCATGGTGGACAAGGCGAAGGAGTTCATCTTCGCTGGCGACATCTTCCAGGTAGTGCTGGCGCAGCGCTTCACCTGTCCGTTCCCGCTGCCGCCGTTCATGCTCTACCGCGCTCTGCGGCGGGTGAACCCATCGCCGTTCCTCTATTTCCTCGACCTGCCCGGTTTCGCGGTGGTCGGTTCCAGCCCGGAAATCCTCGTTCGCGTGCGCGATGGCGAGGTTACGATCCGCCCGATCGCCGGCACCCGCCCGCGCGGCAAGACGGACGAGGAAGATCGCGAAAACGAAACCAGTCTCCTCGCCGATCCGAAGGAATGTGCCGAGCATCTGATGCTGCTCGATCTCGGCCGCAACGATGTCGGCCGCGTGGCGGCTGCCGATAGCGTGAAGGTCACCGCCAGCTTCACCATCGAACGCTACAGCCATGTTATGCACATCGTCAGTAACGTTGTCGGGCGGCTTGATCCCTCCAAGGATGCGCTAGACGCCCTGTTTGCGGGCTTTCCGGCGGGCACGGTATCCGGCGCACCGAAGATTCGCGCGTGCCAGATCGTCGCCGAACTGGAGCCGGAAACACGCGGACCTTACGCTGGCGGCGTCGGCTATTTCGCCCCCGATGGCTCAGTGGATTCATGCATCGTCCTGCGAACCGCTGTGGTGAAGGACGGCGTCATGCACGTTCAGGCGGGTGCGGGCATCGTTGCCGACAGCGACCCGGCTTACGAAGCTGCCGAGTGCCGCCACAAAGCGAGCGCCCTCGTCGCCGCCGCCAAGGAAGCGGCGCGCGTTGCGGGCGAAGCGGGTTTCGGGCAGTAGCCGCGCCATGAGCCTGCAAGACAAGATCCTGGTGATCGACAACTACGACAGCTTCACCTTCAACCTCGTCCATTATCTGATGGAACTGGGGGCAGAGGTTGAGGTGGTCCGTAACGACGCGATCAGCGCCGCTCAGGCACTGGCCACTGGCGCGAAGGGCATCCTCATTTCGCCCGGCCCGTGCACCCCGAACGAGGCAGGCATCAGCCTCGATCTCGTAGGCGCCTGTGCCGACGCGGCGCGCCCCCTGCTCGGTGTGTGCCTGGGCCACCAGTCGATTGGTCAGTATTTCGGCGGACGCGTTACGCGCGGCGGGCTGATGCACGGCAAGACTTCGCCGGTGACGCATGACGGCAGCGGCGTTTTCGCCGGAGTGCCCAATCCGTTCACCGCCACCCGCTATCACTCGCTGATCGTCGAAGACATTCCCGAGAGCCTGATCGTCAATGCCGAGAGCGAGACGCCCGGTCTCGACGGATCCGCCGTCATGGGCTTCCGCCACCGCGACTTGCCGATCCACGGAGTGCAGTTCCACCCGGAAAGCATTGCGACCGAACACGGCCACGATCTGCTGGCCAACTTCCTGTCGATCTGCGGGATTGAAGCCCGCGCGCTGGTATGAGAGCCCTTCCCCCGGTCGATCGCCCGCTTGAGGAGAGCGAGGCAGAGGCAGCCTTTGCCGCGATCCTAGACGGTGTGCCTTCGGATGAGGACATTGTGCAGTTCCTCGTTGCGTTATCCGACCGGGGCGAGACAGCTGCTGAAATCGCCGGGGCCGCCCGCGCCATGCGCGCACGCCTCATTCCTGTCGCCGCTCCCGCTAACGCCATCGACGTCTGCGGCACCGGGGGCGACGGGCATCACACGCTGAACGTCTCTACTGCCGTTGCGCTGGTCGTGGCGGCTTGTGGAGTGCCGGTAGCCAAGCACGGCAACCGCGCTGCCAGTTCCAAGGCCGGTGCGGCAGACACGCTGGAAGCTCTGGGCCTAAATCTCGACCGGGCGATGGAAACGGCAGAGGAAACGCTGGCCGATCTCGGCATCTGTTTCCTCTTCGCTGGTAAGCACCACCCGGCGATGGGTCGCATCATGCCGATACGCAAAGCCATCGGCCGCCGCACGATCTTCAACCTGATGGGCCCGCTGGCGAACCCGGCGGGAGTGCGCCGCCAGCTCGTCGGCATCGCGCGCCCGGCCTATGTCCCGATCTATGCAGAGGCACTGGCGCGGCTCGGCACCGAACATTCGTTCGTTGTGTCCGGAGACGAGGGGCTGGACGAACTCAGCCTCGCGGGCGGCAGCGAAGTGGCTGACATTCGCGGCGACGAAGTGCGCATGACGCGTGCGTCGCCAGCCGATGCTGGCCTTCCCACTGCACCGATTGAGGCGATCAAGGGCGGCGACCCCATCCACAACGCGGCTGAGCTTCGCAAGCTCCTTGCCGGCGAACCCGGTCCCTATCGCGACGCCGTGCTGTTCAACGCCGCCGGTGCCCTGATCGTGGCTGGCGAGGTCCAGACCTGGGCCGAGGGCGTGGAAGAGGCGGCCGAAGTCATAGACAAGAGGCTGGCCAAGGCCCTGCTGGATTGCTGGATTGCACACGGGCAATGACTGACAAGCTAACCGAGATCTGCGCCACCAAGCGCGAGGAAGTGGCCGCACGCAAGGCGGAGGCGACCGTAAGCGATCTGGACCGCGCCGCAGCAGGCGCCACCGCGCCACGCGGCTTCCGCGCGTCACTTGAAGCGAGGGCTGCAACCGGGTTTGGGCTGATTGCGGAGATCAAGAAAGCATCTCCCTCCAAGGGGCTTATTCGTAACGACTTCCGCCCTGCCGAACACGCCCTCGCCTACGAGCATGGCGGCGCAGCTTGCCTCTCCGTCCTTACCGACGCGCCCTATTTTCAGGGGCACGAGGACTACCTTATGGATGCCCGTGCAGCTGGGACGCTGCCGGTTCTCCGCAAGGATTTCATGGTCGATCCGTGGCAAGTGGCTGAGGCACGCGCGATCGGCGCCGATGCCATCCTGATCATCGTGGCCGCGCTGGATGACAACCAAATGGCTGAGATCGAGGCCGCCGCTATCGAACGCGGAATGGACGTTCTCGTCGAGGTGCATGACGAAGCAGAACTCGAACGCGCCACTCGCCTGCAGTCGCGCCTGCTCGGCGTGAACAACCGTGACCTGCGCACGTTCAAAACCGACCTTTCCACAACTGAGCGCCTCGCTGCGCTGGCCCCCGCCGGTGCGCTGCTGGTCAGCGAAAGCGGCATCAATACGCACGCCGATCTTCAGCGACTCGCCCTATGCGGTGTCCGCAGTTTCCTCGTCGGCGAAAGCCTGATGCGGCAGCCGGACGTGGAGGCTGCTACGCGCGCCCTGTTGATCGGTGACGCGGGATAACACCGGTGCACGTTACGCACGATGCTTCGGCCCCCGCCCAGCCGGAAATCACCTTCGATCAGTTCCTTGCCGTAGATATTCGGGTGGGCACGGTTATCGCCGCCGAACCTTTCCCGGAAGCGCGCAAGCCCGCTTACAAACTCACCATCGATTTTGGTCCCGCTATTGGCCGTAAACGGTCGTCCGCGCAGATAACCGAACATTACCAACCAGGCGACCTTATCGGACGCCAGGTAGCCGCTGTGGTGAACTTCCCGCCGCGGCAAATCGGCCCCTTCATGTCCGAGGTTTTGACGCTCGGCTTCCCGGATACGGATGGAAAGGTGGTCCTCGTCGCCCCTTCGATATCTGTGCCGGACGGCGGCAGACTTTTCTAACCAAGCCGCGCACCTCATTTTGGGGCATCATAGGGCTCCCTAACCCTTCGGTATTGTTAACCTTTTCGGCCTAATCGGAAGGTCGCTTTTCTTCTATCCGGAAGCCGATCGAACGTGACCTCGCCGCATCGTCCCAAAATTGACCCAGTCCGCTGGATTCTTGGTACGAAAGAGCCGGTTCCTCCTGCACTGAAGGCTCAGCTAGAAGGCGGGCTCTACTCTTCGCTGCCGATCTTCCTTGGCGGCGTGTTCAACAGTGTGACGATCGCGGCGATCGCCGCTTTGCGCCATCCGAACCAGACCTTCTACACCTGGCTTGCGCTGGAAATCCTCATCGGTTTGCTGCGCCTGCCTTTGGTCGTGCACGGACAGCGAGCCATCAACGAGGGCCGACCCCATCCCTCGGGTTTGGCGTCACTGCTGGCCTGTGCTTGGGCGGCGTCAGTTGGCTACGGCGCATACATCAGCCTGATGAGCGGGGACTGGATCCTTGCCACCATCGTCTGCCTGTCAGCCGCTGCGATGGTATGCGGCACTTGTCTGCGCAATTTCGGTACGCCGCGACTGGCCGCGTCAATGGCGGTGCTCATGCTGCTCCCAAGCGCGGTCGCGGGCATCATGTCCAATGAGCCAGTGATGACCGTGATCAGCATTCAGTTGCCGATCTTTATCATCACGATCTTTGCCTCCGCTTTCTCCCTTCACCGAATGCTTGTCTCGCGAATGACGGCGATCGACGCGTTGGAGAAGAGCGAAGCCTTCAATCGCACAATCCTTGAATCTAGCCCCGATTACACCCTGATCGTCGATTCGGAGGGCCAGATTGTCTTCTGCAACAGCCCAAGCTCCCACCCCGTCGACTCGCCCTCGCTGCTGGGCAGGAACTGGATCTCATTACTCGGGACAGAGGACCGCGATGCGGCCGTGCAGACCTTCGCCATTGCAAGGGCCGGTGGCCGGGGCAATCTGGTCACCTGCACCACCAATGAGGACGGCACGCGTCGTTGGCATGACGTTATCGCCAACCGGATTTCCGACGGGTCGGACAGGGTCATCATCGTCTCGCGCGACATCACCCATCAGAAGAATTCGGAAGAGCAGGCGCTGTGGATGGCGCTACACGATCCGCTCACCCGCCTGCCTAACCGCGCGGTGCTTCAGGATCGCCTCGATAGCCTCCTGATGGGTGGCGCCACTGGCGCCAGCGGTGCGCTGCTGATCGTGGATGTCGACAACTTCAAGACGATCAACGACACGCTCGGCCACGATGCCGGCGACGCGATGCTGTGCGTCTTTGCCGATCGCCTTTCGGCCGCTCTGCGGACTGGCGATCTCGTCACCCGCACCGGTGGCGACGAATTTGCCTTCCTCATTTCGGCCGCTTCCGAATTCGAAGTCTCGGAAATCGTCGAGGAAATATACGCGGCACTGGCGCAGCCTTTCGTCCACGATGGCCGGACTTTGGATTGTGGCGCCAGCATCGGTGCCAGCCTCGTCCCGCGTGACGGATCGACCCGCTCGGAGATCATGAAGGCGGCCGACATTGCCCTTTATGCGGCAAAGGCCAACGGGCGCGGCCAACTCAAAATCTTCGAACCGTCGATGAAGGCCGAAGTAGATCACCGCGAGGAAATGATGGCATCCGCCCGCCTCGCCCTCCAACTCGACCGAGTCGTGCCTTGGTTCCAGCCCAAGGTCTCTCTACGGGGGTCGCGAGTGATCGGTTTTGAGGCGTTGATGCGCTGGACCGACACGGAAGAGGCAGTGCGCGGGCCGGAAGAGGTGATGGCTGCGTTCAACGATCCTGCCCTTGGCGTCGCCCTCAGCGAACGCATGCTCGAACACACGCTGGACCAGATGCGTACCTGGCTGAAATCGGGCGTCGCATTCGGTCATGTCGCCCTCAACGCAACCGCCGCCGACCTTCGTCGCGAAGGCTATGCGGACATGGTGATGACCGCTCTCGCGCAGCGGGCAATCCCGCCAACGCTGCTCCAGATCGAAGTTACCGAGACGGTGTTCCTTGGCCACGCGTCCGGCCATGTGGAAACTACGCTGCGGGCCCTTAATCGGCATGGCGTCAGGATCGCGCTCGACGATTTCGGTACGGGTTACGCCTCGCTCTCGCATCTCAACCAGTTCCCCGTGGACCTGCTCAAGATCGACCGCTCATTCATCGGCCTCCTCGGCAGCAGCCTGGATGCAGAGGCCATCTCCTGCGCGGTCATCAACCTTGGCCGCTCGCTAGGGCTGGAAGTGGTCGCGGAAGGCATCGAAACCGAAGCGCAGGAAGCGCGGCTCATCGAACTGGGCTGCAACACCGGCCAGGGCTTCCTCTATTCCAAGGCCATTCCCGGCGCAGAGGTTCCGCGCCTGCTCGCCGGCTGGCCGTGGTCGCGCCCTGCCAGCAGCAACGTCTCCCACGCAGCCTGACGATGATGTGCGGCCCATAGGCTGTCCTACGCTTGCGCAGCCTGCCATGGGCGCGTCATGCAATACTCTCAGAAACCGCCGAACTCCGCGATTTTCACCGGGATATTTGACAGCCTTGGTCGCAAGGTGACACTCGGGGTCGCAAGATAATGGCATCCCTTGAACCGTGTCACATGTGTCAACACTGTTCAGCGTTAAGGCATGAAATATGAACGAGCTGACTCATCTTGATTCGCAGGGTCAAGCCCGCATGGTCGATGTCGGCGGCAAGCCGGAAACCGCTCGCGCCGCCACTGCAACGGGCCGCATTCGCATGTCCGACCGCGCACTCGCTGCGGTGCGCGACGGCAGTGGGCCGAAGGGTGACGTGCTGGCCGCTGCGCGTATCGCTGGCATCATGGCCGCCAAGAAGACGGGCGAGCTGATCCCGCTCTGCCACCCTCTCGCGCTCGATGCGGTGCAGGTAGATTTCACTTTTGAAGACGACGGCATCCGCGCCACCGCTCGCGCCTCCCTGACGGGCCGCACGGGTGTTGAGATGGAGGCTATGACGGCGACTTCGCTGGCCCTCCTGACCATATACGACATGGCAAAGGCGCTGGACAAAGGCATGGTGATCGAAAGCGTACGCCTGCTCGAAAAGACTGGCGGCAAAAGCGGCACCTGGCGCGCGGAATGAAGCCCGCCCTCCCGCTGGACGAGGCACAACGACGGCTTCTGGCGCTCGCCGTGCCGCTGGGCGCGCAGGCGGTTGCAATTGATGAGGCGGTTGGGCGCTACCTCGCGGAACCCGTGATCGCCCGCCGCACCCAGCCTGCCGCCGATCTGTCGGCGATGGATGGCTATGCGGTCAGCGAGACCCAGGACGGGCAGTGGTGCGTGGTCGGCGAAAGCGCTGCCGGTCACCCCTACCAAGCGCCGCTCAACCCTGGGGAGGCAGTGCGGATCAGCACCGGCGCCCTCATTCCCGAGGGCGCCGCCGGAGTGTTGCTGGAAGAGGAAGCCGTCCGTGAGGATGGCCTCCTGACCGCCACACCGGATGGAGCACCTAGCGCCCGCCATATCCGTCGGCGCGGATTCGACTTCCGCGAAGGCGACTCAGTGCTCAGCGCCGGTGCCCGCATCGACGCCGCGCAACTCGCCCTGGCGATCACCGCAGGCTTGGGCGCAGGCTCGCTGCAGGTCGGGCGACGCCCTCGCGTGGCAGTGATCGACAGCGGCGATGAACTGGCGCTCGAGCGGGAGGCTTGGGAGGATCATCGGCTTCCCGCAAGCAACGGTGCGATGATCGCGGCGATGGCAGCTCCCTTTGCCGAAAGCGTCAGCCGCCTAGGCCCTGTTGCCGACCGGATGGAGGCGCTCGGAGAAGCCCTTGCTTCCGCGTCCAACGCGGATGTGATCGTCACAAGCGGCGGGGCGTCGATCGGCGACCATGACCTGATCCGCCCGGCGCTCGAAGCATGGGGCGCGGAGATCGACTTCTGGCGCGTGGCGATCAAGCCCGGCAAGCCGCTGCTGGTCGCGCGCAAGGGCGCAACGATCGCTCTCGGCCTGCCGGGCAACCCGGTGTCCAGCTATGTGACCGCGTTCCTGTTCCTGCTGCCCTTGTTGCGCCGCCTTGCTGGCGCTGGCGAAGCCCTCCCATCCCCAGTGCAGATGCCACTTGCCGAGGCGCTACCCGCGGGCGGGCAACGGCTTGAACTGGTCCGCGCGCGGATTGCCGCCGGTCAGGTTGGGCCAATCAGCGAGCAGGATAGCAGCGCCCTGCGCGCCCTCGCCGTCAGCAACGCCTTCATCCAGCGTGAAATCGATGCACCCCGCGCAGAGATCGGGGAATTGGTCTCAGTCTATCTGCTCTAAATTGGGGGAATCGCTTGACCGCCTGAATGGAGTTGCCTAATTGTTCCGCGTTCGTTCCCGAATTGGAACATCTAGGGAGGTTGCTTCATGTTGACGGCAAAGCAGCACGAGCTTCTGCTGTTCATCCAGCGCAAGCTGGAAGAAACCGGCATTTCCCCTTCGTTTGAAGAGATGAAGGAAGCGCTCGATCTCAAGAGCAAGTCCGGCGTTCATCGGCTGATCTCCGCGCTGGAAGAACGCGGGTTCATCCGGCGGCTTCCGAACCGCGCGCGTGCTCTGGAAGTGTTGCGCCAGCCTGAGAACGCGTTGAACCGTAAGGCCGCCAACGACACGGAAGAAACGGCTGTAACGGCTGTGATCCCTCCGCGTATGCCGACGCCTCAACCGGCGAACGACGTCATCGAGATTCCTCTCCACGGCAAGATCGCCGCAGGTGTGCCAATCGAAGCGTTGGAAAGCGACCGCAGCCTGCCCGTTCCGGCGGCGCTGCTTGGGCCGGGAGATCACTACGCACTGGAAGTTTCCGGCGACTCGATGGTGGATGCCGGCATTTTCGATGGCGACTATGCGCTGGTGAAGCGCACAGATAGCGCCCGTGATGGGGAGATCGTCGTTGCTCTCGTCCGTAACGAGGAAGCTACTCTCAAGTACCTTCGCCGCGAAAACGGCATGATCCGGCTCGATCCGGCCAATGCGATGTATGATCCGCAGATCTATCGTCCTGACGAAGTCGTCGTGCAGGGCAAGTTGGCGGGCCTGCTGCGCCGGTATCACTGATCGCTAGAAGGCATGGGTAGATTCGAGCGGCGCGTCACTGCGGGTCGCGCCCTCGCCACCATCCATGCTGGCCCTGGCTTGCGGCAACCGTTCGTACCTTCTGGCCGTCTAACAAGATCGCCATGCCGCCGGTCTCCGCCAGGGACCGGCCATCGGCCCTGATCCAGCGTGGTCGGCAGCTTCGCGGTAACCAGCGGTCTGACACTACGATATCTGCCCGCTCACAAGCCGCGGCCAAAGCGCGCTCCTCGATCATCCCGGCACTACGGCTCATCAGGATGTGCCATGTCTGTCCTGCACGATTGATCGAAAGCACACAGAAGTCCGGGCTGCACTCGGCCTCGGGCCATTGATCGAGCGGAACCGGTTCGCCAGCGACACCCGCCAGTTCGAGCAGGTTCTCCCGCGTAAAGTCGCTGCGTGTCTCCCGCAGGGTCAGCAATCGTCCGTCATCGGTAATGACGCCGACCTGACGCCCATCGCCAGATATTAGCATATCCGGAATCGGCGTCGCCAGTAGCATCGCAGCGGCCACCGTCGTGGGCACCAGTCCCAGAAGCCGGGCCTTGCCGCGCCACATCGCCAGCCACAGCACCCCGCCAACGAACAGCGCGAACGTGAGGCCCGTCATCTGCGGCACCAACGTTACCGCTCCCGGCTGAGCCGCAGTGAAATGGGCGATTGCCAGCAAGACGTCGAGCGATTTGCCCGCCGCCCACCACACAGGTGCGCCGACCCCAACCACATCGAGCAGCAGAGCCAGCGCGATCAGTGGCATCGAGATGAACGTTACCAGCGGGATCGCGATCACATTTGCCAGCGCCCCATACAGCCCCGCCTTGTGAAAGTGGAACAGTACGATCGGCATCAGTGCCAGTTCGATCGCCACGCCGGTCGCCAACAACATGAGCAGCCGTCGACCGCCTCGCGCAATCACCCCCTCCTCTCGCGGCGCCAGAAAGCTGCGAACAGGCGCGCTCCCATGCAGGGCCACAATTGCGAGAACGGCGGTGAAGCTCATCTGGAAACTCGGCCCAGCAAGAGATTCGGGCCACAGCAAAAGCACCGCAAATGCCGCGGCCGCCAGCATCCGCAGCGACAAGGGCTCCCGCCCCAGCGCCAAGGCGATGAGGACGAGCAGAGCGCCGATGCAGCTTCTCACCGTAGGCACCTCCGCCCCGGTCAGGAGGGTGTATCCGATTCCCGCCAGCGCCCCGACGGCTGCCGCCGCCAAGGGTAGCCGCACCCTCAGCGCCAACCACGGCCAGAGCGCCAGCAGTCGGATAGCAAGCAGATAGGAGAGACCAATAACCGCGCTGACGTGCAGACCGCTGACCGAAAGCAGATGCGTCAATCCCGAGTCGCGCATCGCGTCATCGTCGGCTGCGTCGATTGCGCCTCGATCCCCGCTGGCAAAGGCCGCAGCGATGGCTCCGGGCGATCCCGGCAGGTTTGAACGCACATGTTCCGATAAGCGCCGCTTCAGCGCGGCCAGTGGCGCATCTCCACTGCCAACACCTTTCACCTCGACTGGCCCCTGCACGCTTCCCGTCGCCGCAAGGCCCTGAAACCAGGCCGCCCGGGCAAAGTCGTAACCGCCCGGAAGCATAGGCGACGCCGGGGGCATAAGCCGCGCACGGAGCCGCACAGTCGCCCCCTCCGTCATGGCAGGGCTCGCCTGTTTCATGGGGACGTTGACTCGCACCTTTATCGCCCGTCCGCCTGGAGCATCTCTGCTTCCCGGCTCGCGCGTGGCGAGGACGAGTCGCACACGGTCCTCCGCTGGTTGGTCGATTCTATCGAGTATCCGCCCTGTAAGCTCTGTTGAAACCGGCCTTTTGATGGCTCTCGCCCCGGCCACTTCAGAGCGTGTCCAGATGAGCAGAATCCCAGCTGTGATCGCAAGGCCAGCCACGACCACCGCCTGGCGGAGGTGAATCCGGTCATCTCGCCCCTTCCAAAGGGCGACTGCCCCCAACGAGGTGACCAGCGCAATCGACACCGCGAAGATCCACTCTGCGGGTGACGCAAGCACGAACCACAGGGCAATTCCGACCGCGAAAGCGACCACGACCCAAGGCCCACGATCGAAACCTGTTGTCGCAAGCCAAGCCTCGAAACCGTCCGCCACGCTGGACAATCGCGCGCGGTTTCGCCAAGGCCCTCGCTGCATCGCAGCATCGCCTTGTTCCTCCCCCAACGGAACGTTCGGCATATGCCGCGTGGCCATGGCTACGATTGAAGAGGAAGCAACCATCAATGGCAAGCGATAGCGTAGCGTCGGCGAATACCGCTCCGACGGATGCGACGCCGGTTGTCACCCGCTTTGCCCCCTCGCCCACAGGCTTCCTGCATATCGGCGGCGCACGCACCGCGCTCTTCAACTGGCTTTACGCACGTCGCTACGGCGGCCGCTTCGTACTCAGGATCGAAGACACCGACCGCGTCCGTTCGACACAACCCGCAATCGCCGCGATTCTCGACGGCATGCGCTGGCTCGGCCTCAATTGGGATGGCCCCGAATATTATCAGTCGCAGTTCTCGGATCGCCACGCCGAAGTCGCGTATGAGATGCTCGCAAACGGCCACGCCTATCGCTGCTGGATGACGCAGGAAGAGCTTGCCGACCAGCGCGCACGCGCCCAGGCGGAACGGCGTCCATTCCGTATCGAAAGCCCGTGGCGCGATACTGACAAGCAGGGCGACGGCCCCTTCGTCATTCGCCTCAAGGCACCGCGCGACGGTGAGAACGTAATTGAGGACCGTGTTCAGGGCCGCGTCGCGGTGAAGAACGCGGAGATCGACGATTTCGTCCTGCTGCGTTCCGACGGTACGCCGACCTATATGCTCGCCGTAGTTGTTGATGATCACGACATGGGCGTGACCCACGTCATCCGCGGCGACGATCATCTGAACAACGCCTTCCGGCAGCTCGCGATTGTTCAGGCAATGGGCTGGCCCGAGCCGATCTACGCTCACGTTCCGCTTATTCACGGTCAGGATGGAGCCAAGCTTTCCAAGCGCCACGGCGCGACTGGCGTGGAAGCCTATCGCGACGAACTGGGCATCTTGCCGGAAGCCCTCGTCAACTATCTGCTCCGCCTCGGTTGGGGGCACGGCGACCGCGAAGAATTTACCGCCGCCGAAGCTATCGAGCTGTTCGATCTTAGTGGCGTAGGCAAGAGCCCTTCACGCTTCGACATGAAGAAGCTGCTGAACCTCAACGGCCACTACATCCGCCAGGCCGATGATGCGCGGCTGGCAGCGCTGGCAGCAGAGCGGATCGGCCCGGAGGCAGATATCTCGCGCCTGACGGACGCCATGCCCGTCCTTAAGACGCGCGCTCGCGATCTCAACGAACTGGCGGATGGCGCGGCGTTCCTGTTCAAGAGCAGACCACTGGCCCTGACAGAGCAAGCCCAGGCACTTTTGACAGACGATGCGCGCAGTTTGCTCTCGCGAATTTCAACCTTGCTGCGTGATGAACAGGACTGGACAACTTCTGCGTTGGAAGCCAGTCTTAAGAACTTCGCTGAGGCCGAAGGGCTCGGTCTTGGCAAGCTTGCTCAGCCGCTTCGCGCGGCATTAACGGGGCAGACGACTTCGCCGGGGATTTTCGACGTGCTGGCTCTTCTCGGTAAAGAGGAAAGCCTGGCGCGGATCGATGCGCAGACCGCCGGCTAGAAATATCGAACGAGGAGACGCGTTTTGTCGGACAAGCACGCCAAGCTGACGGTCGGAGAGAAAGAATTCGACCTGCCGGTGCTGGAAGGGACCACGGGCCCGGACGTCGTCGATATCCGGAAGCTCTATGGTCAGAGCGGGATGTTCACTTACGATCCCGGCTATACCTCCACCGCCAGCTGCGAAAGCGCGCTGACCTATATCGACGGTGAAGAAGGCGTCCTGCTCCACCGCGGTTATCCGATTGGTCAGCTGGCTGAAAACTCCAGCTTCATGGAAGTGTCGTACCTGCTCCTGAACGGCGAACTACCGAACCAGCAGGAACTTGCTGATTTCGATCGCACGATCACCCGCCACACCATGCTGCACGAGCAGCTGGCGACGTTTTACCGCGGCTTCCGTCGCGATGCGCACCCGATGGCCATTATGTGCGGCGTCGTCGGGGCCCTCAGTGCTTTCTATCATGACAGCACCGACATTTCCGATCCACTTCACCGCCGGATCAGTTCACACCGCCTGATAGCCAAGATGCCGACGATTGCGGCGATGGCGTACAAGTATTCGGTAGGACAGCCGTTCCTCTATCCGGACAATCGCCTCAGCTACACCGGCAACTTCCTGCGCATGACCTTTGGCGTGCCCGCGGAAGAATATGAGGTGATCCCGGCGGTCGAAAAGGCGATGGATCGCATTTTCATCCTCCACGCCGATCACGAGCAGAACGCTTCCACCTCGACCGTCCGTCTTGCCGGATCGTCAGGCGCCAATCCGTTCGCGTGTGTCGCTGCGGGCATCGCCTGCCTCTGGGGTCCGGCACATGGCGGCGCGAACGAGGCTGCCCTGACCATGCTTCAGGAAATCGGCACTCCGGACAAGATCCCGCACTATATCGAGCGGGCTAAAGACAAGAACGATCCGTTCCGCCTGATGGGCTTCGGTCACCGTGTCTACAAGAACTACGACCCCCGCGCGACGGTGATGCAGAAGACCGTGCGTGAGGTGTTCGAAGCGCTGAAGGTGGATGATCCGCTGTTCGAAACGGCGCTGCGGTTGGAAGAACTCGCTCTGCACGACGACTATTTCGTCGAGAAGAAGCTGTTCCCCAACGTCGACTTCTATTCGGGCATCATTCTTTCGGCGATCGGCTTCCCGACGACGATGTTCACCGCCCTCTTCGCCCTCGCCCGCACGGTGGGTTGGGTCGCGCAATGGAATGAGATGATCTCCGACCCCGGCCAGAAGATCGGGCGCCCGCGTCAGCTCTACACCGGTCCCACGCAGCGCGATTACGTGCCGCTCGATCAGCGCTAAGCCGCGTCGCCCCGCTTCGGCGGGGCGGCCCGTTCATCCTTCGGCTGAGCTATCCGCTGGCAGGTCCAGCGTGAAACGAGCGCCCTGCCCCGGGGCGCTTTCGACAGTCAGATCGCCTTGCATCGCACGCGCGAGTCGACGTGAGATGTAGAGGCCAAGGCCCGTACCACCATCACCAGTCCGGCCCAGCCGCTCGAACTTCCCAAAAGCACGCGCCTGCTGCTCCTCGCTCAATCCTTCGCCCTGATCGGCGATGATCAAGCGAGAGCGGCCTTCTTCCTGCTCCACACGTAGCCAGATTTCCGAACCTTCCGGCGAATAGCGGATCGCGTTGCCCAACACGTTGAGCAGTATCTGCAACACGCGCCGGAATTCGCCTATAGTGGGGGACGCCTCACCTGCCTTAGGCGCGTCAATTGCTATGCCCCTCTCACGAGCCCGAGCGCCCAGTATCCCTGCTGCACGACGGGCCACATCGGCCAGGTCGATACGATCTGGAGCGGTGGTAAACTGTTCGTCCTCGACCACTTCTAGATCGGTGAGATCGTCAATAAGCGCCAGCAAGTGCTCACCCGCACTGGCAATGTCAGCCGCGTAGTTACTGTATTCGTCTGCGAGAGGCCCGGCCAGCTGCGTCCGGATCGTCTCCGCATTGGCTATGATCCTCGCGATCGGCTGGCGAAGCACTGGTGCGATGTCGCCGCCTATTGCGGCGCCCAAAGCAGGCTTTGCCTGGCCAGACGGCAGCACGTTATCCGATGGCGGTTCGTCGGCGACCAAATGCAATTCAAACCCTGCGCTTCCCGGTTCTGCAGCACCCAAAGGCACTAGGTGCGCCTTCCAATGACGATCGGAACCAGAGAGGCGCAGTCGGGCACCATCGAGCAGTCGCCAATGAAGCGGTTGCTGATGGGCATTACCCTCCAGGCTGACGAAATCGGTCCAGGGCGAACCCAACGCGTCGCGCATTTGCTGTGCAATCGTGCCCAGCTCGGCAGTACAAGCATCAACCGAGAGCACTTCTTGCTGCGGCCCCAGTCGCGCGGACAGTTCGGCCAGATGTCTCGCTATAGCCGTGCGCGCTTCGGCAGCACGGCGCTCGATATCACCGCTGAGCGGCTTGGCCTGCCAGTTGCTGAGGCCAATCGTACAGCCCTCGCCATTCTCGTCCGGTATGACTTCGGCCCAGGCGGTTACTTGCTCGTGATCGTCCTGCGCCTGGATCGCCCGTGCCAATCGCAAGCCATAGGCCCGTGCCTTGCGCACGAGTTCAAGCAGAGCTGGGGTGGCAATCACCCCTGGCAACTCACCACCACTGCGAAGCTGAAGGCCAGCCAGCGGCTCGTCTGCCTCGATGAGCCAGTCGCGCGAGTCGGTCCTCGCGCCTGCAGTGAAAGCGGTTCCGGTCATCTCGCAGATGCCAGCAGCGAAGCCGCGCGTTCCGCGTCGACATCGTCGAATTCGACGGGCAGATGCTGATCCGGATGGAGGAACAGTAGTTGGCGATCCACTGCCTGCCGACCCAGCCCCGCTGCCCGCATTGCCAGCAGCAGGCGCGCAAACTGACCTTCGGCAAATGACAGCGCCACCCGGTCGCGATCCTGGCCGGAGGCGACTGCCAAGGCGCTGGCAAAGATCGCAGGGCCGGACTGATCGATCATCAGCGCATTGGATGACTGCCCACCCAACCCCGTCAGCAACCGTGCAATCAATGCGATACGGCTATCCCCCTCGTCATATCCGGCACGAAGACGATGCTCGACAGCCTGGGCGTGATCGCCGTCCCACGAGCGCAACGTAACGAGCACGGCGTGGAACAGATCAGCAGGAAGCTCTCGCAGCGGCAGTTCCATGCGTCTCGCATGCTGCAGGAAGCGAGCTTGAGCCGCGAGCACGGCCATTGCCAGCGCGGATGTCGTTTCGTCCCCGCTAGCCGCGAGATCCTGCAGTAGCGGCGGCAAAACCGCGTCGATGCCGCTACCGGCCTGCAATCTTTCAGCCAGATCCGCTTCCAACACGAGCGCTTGGGCGTGAAGCAGAAATGCGCCGTTTTCGATTAGTACTGAGGCCAATTCATCCTGCCGCTCAGCAACGTAAGCGGCACGGGCAGGAACGCGGGCAATCTCCGCCTCTGCGTGGAGTAGCTGCGCCGCGAGATCGAGCATCATGCCCCGCACACGCGCGACTGTAGCTTCAGTAAAAAGAGAACGCCCGTAGCCGGTGATCAGATAACGCAGCACAGGAGGCGCGCCGGCAATCACGGCATCGCCGCGAACCAGTTCGTCGCGCAGGATCTGATCGACCGAATCCCCTGCGTGCCCAGTCGTAGGACCCTCATTCATCGCACCGCCCTAGCGCGACAAGGTTAAGCCGGTGTTATCCTCGGCGTGTCAGCGTTTGCGCGGTTTCCATCGCGATGACGCCCAGCGCAAGAGCCATTACGACAACCTCGGTAAATCCGAACGCGGAGGAAACGGAGAGCACGAACGCCAGAAGCATCCGATCACCGAGTAATGCTGAGGGCCCCGGGCGCCGTTCGGGGCGCAAGGCTCGCAGCAGACCCACAAGTACGAGCGGCGGAAACAGACTATGCAGCCAGTCCTGACCAATCGCCAGAACCGCCACGCTCGCCAGCGCGAGATCGATCAGAATGCCGAGCGCAACAGCAAGCGTCCGCATGCGTCCGGCACGGGCAAACGGCGCGATCGTGAGGCGGGCAAGTCCGCTGAACAGCTCCTTGCCTAGCGCACCTAGCGCTACGATCAGAAAGCCAGCAGTGGACCACCCGAAAAACGCCGCACCGATCCCACCCAGGAGTGCGACGGCTGACCCTGCGGCGATCATGCCCGCCGCCCTGCTTTTCTCCAGCAGTTTGGTCGAGAGTGCCCGCAGCGCCCTCGCCGCGATCCAGCGCGTCGGTCGATTTCCCGGCCCGCGCGGCAAGTTCCGCTTCAACCACGCACCCTCGGCTACCGCCAGATCAGCGGGCGATTTCAACAGGACCCATGACCCGTCGGTCAGCACGGTTTCGGGTAAACGGCGCTCTGCCACTTGGGCCTGCAAGGCTATCCGTAACAGTGCGGATGAAGGTTCGATGTCGGGTGGGAGTTCGGCCAACCGTTCAACCAAGCCGCCCTGAATGACGAGCACACCGGCCCAAGCTCGCTCGAGATCGATCCTCTCGAAGCCCGCCGGGATACCCACCGACGCAGGCAGGACCAGCAGGGAACTGCCCTTGCCGAGCATTTCAAGGGCACTCGGCGCCTCCGGCAAAAGGCCCGGCGCGATCACCAGCAAGTGATCCGCTGCCCTCACGACACCCAGCAACCCGTGCCCGTCGGAAATCGCAATTACCTTGGCACCGACACGTTCAGCAACTTGCCTGACTTCAATGGCATCTTGAGAAGTGTCATCGCCTTGAAGGACAATTTGCTCCGCGCCTGCTGCGAGAGCGAACGCGAGTTGTCTTTGGGCGAGCGATTTCCCGGCGAGTCGAGCTCCACCCTTGCCCTCCCCGTCTTGCGGTTGCCCTACAATGGAAATCAGCGCCGCGCGCACCCTGTCGCTCCAACTTGCTAGAGCCCCGGACTACGGCTTGTGGGCATCGCTGCCAAGAATGGAGCGGATCAAGTCTGCGGACTGGATGTGAAACGTTCGTGCAGCTCTGAGAGCCTTCTGACGGCGCGCGGATCACCCGGGGCGCCGTCCAACGCCTCTTCCGCCAGATCAACCAGGTCGCCCACGTGGAAACTGGCACCCAAGATCTTCAGGCGCTGGGCGGCCACCGCCCAATTGCCGTCACACCTCGCCCGTCGGAGCAGGTCGAGATGAACGGAGAAGCTATCTGCGAAGGCCGCGCGCAATTCCGCAAACAACGCCGGATCATCGCCAGCAGCAGCCGCAATATGCGCGTCAAAATCACCAGAGAGCCTTACCATGGCCCTCGTGTAGTGGATGAGGGGTTAAGCCGGGGTTTCACGCGCCCTGCTCTGTGGTAGCTTGCCTGCCATGTCTGGCAGAAAGAATCTCGTGGCGGTCGGCTCGCAAGCCGATCCGGAAACGTCCGGCGTTGAAGCCATCACACCGCAGGCCGATGATGCGGTCGGAACAGCGGTCGATACCGACGTTGATCTTGCCGAGCTGTGGGACGAGGATGCGCCCTCCACAACGAACGATCGCGCCTGGCTCCTGCCCTCGCTCGCGATATTCGCTGTCGCTGCTTGGACAGTATTTTTTGGATGGGTTCATCAGCGCACCATGCTGGCGGGTGGCAGCCCGGCACAGTGGGCTGAATGGATAATCGACTGGTCGATCCCGGTTCTGCTGGTCGTCGCACTTTGGCTGCTCGCAATGCGTAACAGCACGCGCGAAGCATCACGCTTCGCCAGCGCGGCCCAGGCGTTGTCGGAGGAATCGAGCCTGCTGGAACGGCGGCTGACGACCGTGAACCGCGAATTGAGCCTCGCCCGAGATTTCATTGCGGCGCAGGCGCGCGATCTCGACTCTCTCGGGCGTTTGGCCAGCGAACGCATTTCGGAACATGCGGGGCACCTGCAGGAACTTATCCGCGACAACAGTGCCCAGGTGGATGCCATCGGCCGCGTGAGCGTGACGGCGCGCGAAAACATGGGCAAGCTTCGCGATGACCTTCCAGTAATTTCGAATTCTGCGCGAGATGTCGCGAGCCAGATTGGCCATGCAGGCGGCGTGGCGAAGGACCAGCTCGAAGAACTGGTTAGTGGCTTCAATCGCCTCAACGAGTTCGGGGAGGCGAGCGGTCGCCAGGTCAGTGTGCTGCGCAACCGCGTCGACGAAGCTCTCGCCGCTTTCGAAGCTCAGGCGGTAAAGCTTGAAGAGATCGCCTCCGGTCGTTTTGCCTCTCTCGCGGAGCGCAGCGCTGCGTTCCGCGCGGACCTGGACGGGCGGGAAGTCGAAGCGTTCGCCGCTATCCGCAGGCGCGCAGATACCCTTGCGCAGGAACTCGAGGCACAGCGCGAACGCATCGCCACTGCTGAGGAAACTGCCACGGAAGCGCTTCAGGTTCGACTTGCCCTGCTGCGCGACGATGGTTTGAGCATCGCCGACTCCATTCGAAATGGCGAGAGCGACGCGGAAGAGCGCTGGTCAGCCAGCATCGCCGCACTTCAGCAACGGATGGCCGAGGCTGTCCGCGAGATTTCCGAAATCGACAAGCAGGCGATGAGCAATGCCCATCAGCGGCTGGAATCGCTGAGCGAGGCAGCCAAGCGTCTGGACGCCGAGATCGCGGAACGCGCCGAAGCCGCACACGAGCAACTCATGCAGCGTTCGGAAGCCGCCGAGCAGCGCGAAGCAGCAGCTATGGAGGCGCTTGTCACGCGTCTCGCGGCCTTTGATTCTCAGGTGGCTGAGCGGCAGCAGGAACATCTTGCCCACGTAGCCGGACTCACCGAGCGCAGCGAAGCACTCGCCGCCCGCTTGGCCGAACTAGGCACGCAAATGGAACAGCTGGTTCGTCAGGGGCGCAACACGCAGGACAACCTCGCGAATGCCGCGCACGGACTGGGCGCGAAGCTGGAAGAAAGCCGCGGTCTTATCGAGACCAGCGGCACCGAAATCGCTCAGCTGACGAATGACAGCGTGCGCCTGCTCGAACTGATCCGTTCAAGTGCCGAACACAGCGGCACCGCTCTCCCCAAGGCGATCGAGCAGGCGGAACAGCGTCTGGCCGCGTTCCAGGAGCAGGCCGGATCGCTCCACGCGCTTATTTCCGATGCGCGCGAGAAGGGTGCTACCCTTGCGTCCCACGTCCAGTCGGCCCGCGACAACGGCGCAGCGACCACGGACGAACTTGCCCAACTCGAAGCGCGGCTGGCTGAACTGGCCCGTGGTTCAACGGCGCTCGCGGCACAATCGCGCATGGAACTGGGCCAGGCGATTGCCACTCTCGAAACTGCATCGCGCGAAATGCTGGCTGGGATGCAGAGTCGGCAGGCGGAGGCGATCCGGGCGATGGCGCAACGCATTGCTACCGACAGCGGCGAAGCTATCGACCAGGCGCTACGTGACCATGCTGCCAACGCCATTGCGGATCTTCGCGCGGCAGCCGAACGTGCAGGCGAAGCTGGCCGGGAAACGGCCGCAACACTGCGCGATCAGCTCGCTTCAGTGAATGAGCTTGCTGGAAATCTTGAGCATCGCGTGGCTTATGCCCGCGAGAAGGCCGAGGAGCAGGTTGACAACGATTTCGCTCGGCGCATGGCGCTCATAACAGAGAGCCTGCATTCCAGCGCGATCGATATCTCCAAGGCGTTCGACAATGAAGTCGCCGATACTGCGTGGACTAGCTATCTGCGCGGGGACCGGGGCATCTTTACCCGCCGCGCCGTGCGCCTGCTCGACAACCAGGAAGCGCGCGCGGTCTCTGCCGTTTATGACGAGGATGCAGAGTTCCGCGAAACCGTGAACCGCTACATCCACGATTTCGAAGCGATGTTGCGTACCGTGCTGTCGACCCGCGATGGCAACACGCTGGCGGTTACGCTGCTGTCGTCGGATATGGGCAAGCTCTACGTAGCGCTCGCCCAGGCGATCGAGCGACTGCGGAACTGAGTTACGACTCAGTTCCGGGGCCGCCTGCCCAGCGGACGACATTCAGGTCGTCTGCCGTGATCCAGCCATTGATGTAGTTGGCAACGTAAAGCGCGCTTAATACGGCCGCTAGGATAGTCGCGCGAAGCACCACCCGGCCCGGCCTGAAATTCGCCGGCGCGCTATCGGCCTGACCGGCGATTTTTGCGATCCCGACCTCGTCATGAGTCTTGATCCCGAAAGGCAGCATCAGGAACGCGCTCATCACCCAAAAAAGGGTGTAGATCGCAATGAACGAGGTCAATTTCACCGGCCTTAGGCTCCTTAGTCAGTCAGCAGGACTTTGGTCTGCGGCTTCTTTCCGCACCAGCGTTGGGCCGCACGCCGTGCCGCCAGACGGGCCGCTTCGGTGACGGCGTTGGCGTCTCGCCCACCCTTCAGCTTGCGGATAGCTTCAGCGACATCGCGTTCCGCCTCCGCAACAAATTCAGCGTAGTCTTCGTCCAGCGGCAATCCGATGCCGTGAACTTGTGCGGTCCCCGATCCATTTACCGCAATCACCAGCAGGCCATCTCTCGCAAGCCTCCGACGCGTGACGATGGCGTCCCCATCCGCCGGAACGATGATGTCACCGTCGAGGACAAGCCGCCCCGATCGTACTTCCGCCAGCTTGCCCGGTTTGCCGGGTGCCAAGCGAACAATGTCACCATTCTTCTGGGTGACAGCGGCGGGAATTCCTGTCGCGAGACCCAATCGAGCCTGTTCATGCATGTGGCGGATCTCACCGTGCACCGGCACGAGGATTTGCGGACGCAGCCAGCTGTAGATTGACTCGAGTTCCGGCCTTCCCGGGTGGCCCGATACGTGGATCACGCTCTGCCGATCGGTGATCATGGTAATGCCGCGATGAGCCAGCTGGTTCTGCACGCGCCCGATTGCCAGTTCGTTGCCGGGAATCTGTCGACTGGAAAACAACACCACATCGCCCTCGGTAAGGCTGATCGGGTGCTGTTCCTCCGCCACACGGGCCAGCGCAGCGCGCGGCTCCCCCTGACCACCGGTCGCGATGATCAGCACCTCACCGCGCGGAAGGCTCATAGCGGTGTCGAAGTCGATGGGTTCGGGGAAATCGAGGAGGTACCCGTTGTCCTGGGACACCTGCAAAATCCGGTCGAGGGATCGTCCCGCGACGCATAGCTGGCGGCCCGTCTCCTTGGCGACGTGGCCCAGCGTCTGCAATCGAGCCACATTCGACGCGAAGGTGGTGACCATCACACGCTTACCGACGTGGCGTTTCACCTCGTCCAGCAGCCCGCGATAAACCGTTCCCTCGGAACCCGAAGGCGCGGGGTTGAACACATTCGTTGAATCGCAAACCAGCGCGAGCACGCCCTCGTCACCGATTGCGGTCAGTTCATCTTCGGTAGCCGGTTCGCCGATCAGCGGCTCTTCATCGATCTTCCAGTCGCCAGTGTGGAACACCCGGCCGAACGGAGTTTCGATCAGCAGCGCATTACCCTCGGCAATCGAGTGCGCGAGCGGGATGTAACTGACGTCGAACGGGCCAAGCCGGATCAGACCGTGATCGCGCTCAATCACGTTGAGCTCCACCTGATCGGTGAGCCCCGCTTCCTCTAGCTTTCGCAGCACAAGATCGGCTGTGAACGGCGTCGCGTAGAGCGGCACGCCTAGTTCGGCTGCGAAATAAGGCACCGCACCGATATGGTCCTCGTGCGCATGGGTCAGCACGATCCCAAGCAGGTCTTCTGCCCGCTCTTCAATGAAATCGAGATCGGCAAAGAGAAGCTCGGTCCCTGGATACTCGTTGGCGCCGAAGCTCATGCCAAGATCGACCATCAGCCACTTGCCGCGGCAGCCGTAAAGATTGACGTTCATGCCAATCTCGCCCGACCCGCCCAGAGCAAGGAACAGAAGCTCGTCTTCGGGGGTGAAATCTTTCCTCATTTTGCGGTCGCCCTTTCAGCGAGGATCGCCATACCCTTCAGCGTAAGGTCCGGATCGACCGCGTCGAAGATTTCGGTGTGTTCGTCGAACAGGAGCGCGAGGCCCCCAGTAGCTATTACGGTCACAGGTCGGCCAATCTCGGCACGCAGACGGGCTATCAACCCTTCCATCATGGCGACATAGCCCCAGAATACGCCAATCAGCATCTGGTCTTCGGTATTGCGCCCGATGACAGAGGTATCGCGCGGACTTTCAATCGCGATGCGCGGCAGCTTGGCAGTGTTATTCACCAGCGCATCAAGCGACAGATTAATCCCGGGCGCGATGATCCCGCCTTTGTAAGCGCCCTTGAAATCCACCACATCAAACGTGGTCGCGGTGCCGAAATCGATGACGATCAGATCGCCCTGCCAACCTGCGTGAGCGGCAATGGTGTTGACGGCGCGATCCGCACCCAGCGAGCGCGGTGCATCTACGTCGATGGGAAAATTCCAATCCGCGTCGCCTTCGCCGGCAAACAGTGGGGCGAGACCAAAGTACTTCTGGCCCAGCACCTCCAGATTGTGGCGCGAACGCGGAACCACGGTGGATACGATGATCTGCTTAACCGCAGCGCGATCAATACCCTCAATCTGCAGGAGTTGCATCAGCCACACCGCGTATTCATCGCCAGTACGCCGTGGATCGGTAGCGATGCGCCAGCGCGCGCGGATGGCCCGAGGTTCCGCATCGTCAAAGAGAGCGAACACCACGTTGGTGTTGCCGACATCCACCGCGAGCAGCATCCTTCAGTTTCCTTCCAAGGCAACGTCACCGGCGTGAATGACGCGGCAAGAACCGTCAGCCATGCGTAGCCTCAATGCACCGTCCGGCTCCAGCCCGTCGAACGAACCGGATATGCGTGCTCCATCGCTTGAATGCACCGAGAGCGACGAACCCACTGCGTGGCCGGCAGCAAGCCAACGCTCGAATAGCGATTCCAGCCCATACTGTCGCCAGCGATCGAGTTCGCACTCGAACGATACGGCCAAATGCCGTGCAAACACGTCGCGATCCGGCGCCGGCCCGACACCACCGACATAGCCCGCTGTGCGGTCGACAAGGCTGGGGGGGCCCGCAAGGTTCACGCCGATACCAACGACAGCGACCGATCCGAACCGTTCCAACAGTATCCCGGAAAGCTTTGCCCCGCTCAGCAGCAAATCGTTGGGCCATTTCAACTGCAGTGCCTGAGGATTACCGAGATTGACCACAACAGCTTCGTATACCGCCAACGCAGCGACGAAGGATAAGGTCGACGCCATGGGGTCGCTCGCGGTGATATTGACGACCGTCGAGCCCATAAAGTTGCCCGGCGCATCAAGCCAACTTCGTCCCTGGCGTCCACGCCCCGAACTTTGACGGTCGGCAATCAGCCAGTAACCTTCTGGGATCGCCTTGCCACTACCAAGGCGCGAAACAAGGTCGGCGTTGGTCGAGCCGGTCTCGGGCACGATCTCCAGATCGATGGCCAAATCAGGCGGGCAGGAACAACGCGGCTGCCGCTCCGTCCGCTAGTCCACCCAGCCAACCTGTCAGCAGATAGCCGAGAGGTGAGATAACCACGGCGCTGATAGTCAGCAGGGCCCAATGGATGCCGTCGCTCTTGCCGCGAATGGTGTCCGCCGGCTCATCGAAGTACATCAGCTTGATGATCTTGATGTAGTAGAACGCACTGATCACCGAACCGGCGATGCCGAACACGGCGAGCGAGAACAACCCTGCGTCCACAGCCGCACTAAACACCACGAACTTGCCCCAGAACCCGAACAGCGGCGGGATGCCCGCGAGGCTGAACATCAGCAGCATGAGACAGAAAGCGAGCGCTGGTTGAGTGCGCGAAAGGCCTGCCAGATCGGCCATCCCTTCAATAGGCGCACCCTGCTCGTCCTTGAGCATCAACACCGCAACGAAGCTGCCCACGGTCATAGCGACGTAAATCGCGAGGTAGACCAGCATCGCGCTGACACCTGCGGCGCTGGCAGCGGCCAGACCGATCAGGATGAAGCCCACGTTGTTGATCGACGAGTATGCAAGCAAGCGCTTGATGTTCTTCTGACCAATCGCGCCAAGCGCGCCGACCACGATAGAGGCCAGAGCCGCGAAAATTACGATCGGCCGCCAAGCTTCGGCCTGTGTACCAAACGCCTCAATCGCAACGCGCGCAGTCAGGGCAACGGCGGCAACCTTGGGGGCGCTGGCGAAGAATGCGGTGACCGGTGTTGGTGCGCCTTCGTAAACGTCCGGCGTCCACATGTGGAACGGCACGGCGCTGATCTTGAACGCCAGACCCGCAAGCATGAACACCAAGCCGAACATCGCCCCCGTGGAGAGACCGCCTTCGAGTGCAGCGTGGATGCCGCCGAAAGACGTCGTTCCCGTGAAGCCGTAAGTCAGGCTCATGCCGAACAGCAGGATACCGCTGGCAAGTGCGCCAAGCACGAAATACTTCAGGCCGGCTTCCGCGGAGCGGCTGTCCTTACGCAGGAAAGCGGCCAGGACGTATGAGGCCAGCGAGTTGAGCTCCAGCCCGATGTAGAGCGTCAGCAGATCGCCTGCAGACACCATGATGCTCATGCCCAGCGTGGCGAGAAGCAACAGCACCGGATACTCGGCCCGCATTGCCCCGATGCGTCCGAAGAACGAGGGAGATACCGCAAGTACCGCACCGCTTGCGGCGAAAATCGCGAGCTTGGCAAAGCCTGCGAACGCGTCTGCCCGGAACTGGCCCAGGAAAGCCACGGTCTCTGGACCCGAAGCTCCGGCACATACCGAGCGCGCTACTAACGCAAAGCACACTGCGAGCAGCGCGCAAGCAGCAGCGCTGATCACGCCAGATGCCTTGTCGCCGACCCACGCGGCTACGAGCAGCAGTGCCAGTGCGCCGAGCGAGAGAATGATTTCCGGCGCGATGAGCGCAAGAGAGGAAGCGAAATCCATTAGTGCGCCCCCTCATGCGCGGCTGCAACAGGCGCGGGTGCGCCAATCTTCAGTTTGGAGTCGCCCGCAGGCGCCGCAACAGAGAGGCGCGCATTGAGCGTTTGGATATCCTGGCGCATCGGCGCGAGGAAGCTCTCGGGATAGACGCCCATCCACAGCACCGCCGCAGCGATCGGGCCGAGCATGGCCCATTCGCGCCAGCTGAGGTCCGGCATCGCAGCCGCGTCTGCGTTGCGCTGCACTCCAAAGACAACCCGCCAGTAGAGGTACAGCATGTAAGCCGCGCCCAGAATGATGCCAGTGGTGCAGATCAAGGCAACCCAAGTCGAAACCTGATAGATGCCGGCGAGGCTAAGGAATTCGCCTACGAAGCCGCTCGTGCCCGGAAGACCGATGCTAGCCATGGTGAACAGCATGAAGAACAGCGCGTACTTCGGCATGTTGATCGCAAGACCGCCATACCGGTCGATCTCCCGTGTGTGCAAACGATCGTAAATTATGCCCACGCATAGGAAGAGCGCCCCGGACACCAGCCCGTGGCTCAGCATCACGATCATCGCGCCTTCAAGACCCTGCACGTTGAACGCGAAGAGGCCTACGGTCACGATCGCCATGTGTGCGACCGAGCTATAGGCAATGAGTTTCTTCATGTCGTTCTGCACCAGCGCAATCAGGCTGGTGATGACCACCGCGGCCATGGACATGACGAATACCACCCACATCAGCTGCGCGCTCGCTTCGGGGAACATCGGCAAACTGAAGCGGATGAAGCCATAACCGCCCAGTTTCAGCAGCACGCCCGCCAGGATCACCGAACCTGCCGTCGGTGCCTGAACGTGCGCGTCCGGCAACCAGGTGTGCACCGGCCACATCGGCATCTTCACCGCGAAACTGGCGAAGAAAGCTAGCCACAACCAGGTTTGCGCCTGAGCCGGGAAGCCATAGTTCATCAGAGTCGGGATGTCCGTCGTGCCAGCCTCGTTCGCCATCCACAGCATCGCGATCAGCATCAGCACCGAGCCGAGCAGCGTGTAGAGGAAGAACTTGTAGGCAGCGTAAATCCGGTTCTGACCGCCCCACACGCCGATGATCAGGTACATCGGGATAAGGCCGGCTTCGAAGAAGATGTAGAACAGGAACAGATCCTGCGCCGCGAACACACCAATCATCAGCACTTCCATGAACAGGAAGGCCGCCATGTATTCGCCCACGCGCTTCTCAATCGAGGCGCTGGCCAGAATGCAGATAGGCATCAGGAATACGCTGAGCATGATAAGCATCAACGCGATGCCGTCGATCCCCAGCGCCCAGTTGAAGCTGGCGAACAGCGGCGCCCGCTCCGTGAACTGCCACTGAGCGCCGCCGATGTCGAAGTTCGCCCACAGGATGACACCCAACGCGAAATCAATCAGCGTTGCGGCCAGCGCAATCGATCGCGCAGCCTTGTCGCCGACGAAAAGGCACGCAATCGCGCCCAACAGCGGCACGAGCAGCATCAGCGAGAGAATTGGCAAGCCCCCCATCAGAACAGCACCCACGTTACTGCGGCGACAAGGCCAAGCAGCATCACCAAGGCGTAGCTCGTCAGATAACCGGACTGCACCTTGCGCGCGACGACAGCGCCTCGCTCAACCACCCAGGCAGCGCCGTTCGGGCCGAAGCGATCGATAATACCCTCGTCACCACGCTTCCACAGCACTCGACCGAGCCAGAAGGCCGGACGCACAAACAGGAAGTTGTACAACTCGTCGAAATACCACTTGTTGTAGAGGAACCGATAAACCGGACCCAGTTGCTCCGCGATCTTGGCGGGGAGCGAGGTGTCACGGATATAGGCCACCCACGCCACGAAGAGACCGATGACCATCACGATGGCCGCTGCGTACTTCACCAGCATCGGCACTTCGTGCATCGCATGCATCAGGTGCTCGTTATAGGCGATCGAGCCGTTCCAGAACGCCGCCTGATCAAGGAAGGCGTCCTTGAATACGTAGCCTGCCAGAACCGCGCCCACTGACAACACTGCCAGAGGCACAAGCATCGGCAGGGGGCTTTCGTGCGGATGATATCCAGCTGTGCCGTCGTCATGAGCATGCTCGGCATGGGCATGGTCGTCATGAGCACGTGCGTGGGCATCATCGCGATCGCCATGGGCATCATGAACAGCGTGCTGAATATGCTCGCTCTGCGCCCAGCGCGGCTTGCCCCAGAAGGTCAGGAACATCAGGCGCCAGGAGTAGAAGCTGGTCAGCAGCGCCGCAAAGCAGCCGACCCAGAAGGCGAAGCTGCCCATCTCGGTACCACTGGCATACGCGACCTCGATGATCGCGTCCTTCGAGAAGAAGCCCGCGAAGCCGAGACCGAGATGGTACACGCCCACGCCGGTGATCGCGAGCGTACCCGCCATCATTGCCCAGAATGTGAACGGGATCTGCTTACGCAGGCCGCCATAGTAGCGCATGTCCTGCTCGTGGTGCATCGCGTGGATCACGCTGCCCGCACCGAGGAACAGCAGCGCCTTGAAGAAGGCATGAGTAAACAGGTGGAACATCGCCGCGCCATAAGCGCCGACGCCCGCGGCAAAGAACATGTAGCCCAGCTGCGAACAGGTTGAATAAGCGATAACGCGCTTGATGTCCCACTGCGTCGTGCCGACCGTAGCGGCGAACAGGCAGGTCGCGGCGCCGATGAAGGTCACAAAAGTCAGCGCGGCAGGCGCGGCTTCGAACATCGGCGACAGGCGGCAAACCATGAACACACCGGCCGTAACCATGGTGGCCGCATGGATGAGCGCGGACACGGGGGTCGGGCCTTCCATCGCGTCAGGCAACCATGTGTGCAGGCCGAGCTGCGCCGATTTGCCCATCGCACCGACGAACAGCAACAGGCACAGGATCGTCATCGTATCCAGACGCATGCCCAGGAACCCGATGGTCGATACGCCCTTCATCTCCGGCGCGGCGTGGAGAATCTCCGGAATCGAAACGGTCTGGAAAACCAGAAAAGTCCCGAAAATGCCGAGCATAAACCCAAGGTCGCCAACACGGTTGACCACAAAGGCCTTCATCGCCGCGGCATTCGCGGTCGGCTTTCGGAACCAGAAACCGATCAGGAGATAGCTGGCGAGGCCGACGCCTTCCCAACCGAAGAACATCTGTACTAGGTTGTCAGCTGTCACCAGCATAAGCATGGCGAAGGTAAACAGCGAGAGGTAGGCGAAGAACCGCGGCTGATCCGGATCCTCTGACATGTAACCCCAGCTGTATAGATGCACGAGCGCGGAAACGCTGGTGATTACGACCAGCATTACGGCCGTCAGCGTGTCGACACGCAACGACCAGTCGAAGCTCATGCCTCCAGACTGCACCCACTGCAGCACGGGGGTTACGGTGGCCGCAGTGTTGCCACCCAGATAATCGAGGAAAATGGGCCAGCTAAGCGCGCACGACAGGAACAGCGCGCCAGTCGTGATCGACTTCGCAACAGTGTTGCCAAGCGCACGGTTGCCCAGCCCCGCGACGATGGCCGCAAGCAAGGGTCCGAAGACGATGATCAGGATCGTCGGCACACTCTATCCCTTCAGATGATCGACGCTGTCGACCGCAATGGTGCCGCGGTCGCGGAAGTAGATCACCAGTATGGCCAGTCCGATCGCTGCTTCGCCCGCCGCAACGGTAAGCACGAACATGGCAAATATCTGGCCGGTCAGATCGCCCAGGAAGGCGCTGAACGCGACAAGGTTGATGTTTACCGCAAGCAGGATCAGCTCGATCGCCATCAGGATGGTGATCACATTCTTGCGGTTGAGGAAGATACCCAGCACGCCCAGCACGAACAGGATCGAGCTGACGACGACGTAGTGTTCGATGCCGATCACAGCGAAACCCCCTGCCCTACTTCAGGCCTGGTATTGACGGTAGCCTCGGAGGGCTTGCGAGCGATCTGCTTCGCAATATCCTGTTGCGCACGAACCGCGCGGCTGCCGCGATGGGTAAGCACGATAGCACCGACCATCGCCACCAGCAGGATCAGGCCCGCTGTTTCGAACAGGAACAAATATCGGCCGTAGAGAAGGGCACCGATGTTCTCGATATTGCTCTCACCCAGCAATGGCGCTGCGCTCCCGTCAGGCGTTCCAAGCTCGAGCGCGCCAGCGCGGTAAGCGCCGATGCCCAGCACCAGCTCCGACAGCAGAATAACAGCGACAAGAATACCCAGCGGAAAGTTTCGGATGAATCCGGCCCGCAATTCCGCGAAGTCGATGTTCAACATCATGACCACGAACAGGAACAGCACGGCGACGGCGCCAACATAGACGATCACCAGCAGCATCGCGATGAACTCCGCGCCGACCAGCACCATGAGGCCCGCAGCGTTGAAGAACGCCAGGATCAGCCACAGCACCGAATGGACAGGGTTGCGCGACATGACCACGAACACGCCCGAAAGGACGGTCAGGGTCGCGAAGAGGTAAAAGGAAAGGATCTGGATCATCGGATCGCGCGCCGCCTAGCGATAGGGTGCATCGGCTTCAAGGTTCGCGGCGATCGCCCGCTCCCACTTGTCCCCGTTGGCCAGAAGTTTCGCCTTGTCGTAGAGCAGCTCTTCACGAGTTTCCGTGGTGAACTCGAAGTTCGGCCCTTCGACGACCGCATCGACCGGGCACGCTTCCTGACAGAAGCCGCAGTAGATGCACTTGGTCATGTCGATATCGTACCGCGTGGTACGGCGGCTGCCGTCTTCACGCGGTTCCGCCTCGATCGTGATCGCCTGCGCTGGGCACACCGCTTCACACAGCTTACACGCAATGCAGCGCTCTTCCCCGTTGGGATAGCGACGCAACGCATGTTCGCCCCGGAAGCGAGGGCTGAGCGGGTTCTTCTCGAACGGATAGTTGATCGTCGCCTTGGGCTTGAAGAAATACTTCAACGTGACGGCATGCGCCTTCACGAACTCCCACAGGGTGAACGACTTGATGAGTTGTGCGACGCTCATGCGTAATGACCCGTTGCCATGAGGTACCCGGACACCAGCACCACGAACAGCAGGCTGAGCGGCAGGAACACCTTCCAACCCAGACGCATCAGCTGATCGTAGCGATAGCGCGGTACCGTCGCCTTCACCCACGAGAAGACGAAGAAGAAGAAGAATATCTTGGCGAACAGCCAGATCCACCCCGGAACCAGATAGAGCGGCTCCCAATCAAGCGGGGGCAACCAGCCACCGAAGAACAGAATGGCGTTCAGCGCGCACATCAGCAGCACGTTGGCGTACTCACCCAGCCAGAACAGGGCGAAGGACATGCTGGAATATTCGGTCTGATAACCGGCGACGAGTTCGCTCTCTGCCTCCGTAAGGTCAAACGGCGCGCGAGCGGTTTCCGCCAGGCTGGAGATCAGGAAGACGACCCACATCGGGAACAGCAGCAGGTTGAACGCGAAACCGTTAACCAGGCCCAGTCCGTGCCCACGCTGAGCCTCGATGATACCGTTCATGTTGAACGTACCGGCCCAAAGCACAACGCAGATCAGCACGAAGCCGATTGAAACTTCGTACGAGATCATCTGCGCCGCTGCGCGCATGGCGGAGAAGAACGGGTACTTCGAGTTGGAGGCCCAGCCCGAGATGACCACGCCGTAAACGCCCAATGAACTCATCGCGAGAACGTAAAGCAGGCCAACGTTGAGATCCGCGAGAACTGCGCCAGCGTTGAACGGGATCACCGCCCAGGACATCAGCGCTACGGAGAACGTGATGATCGGCGCGATCAGGAACAGGCCCTTGTTCGCAGCCGACGGAATGATCGTTTCCTGCAGGAAAACCTTCAGGCCGTCCGCGAAGCTCTGCAACAAACCAAACGGACCAACGACGTTCGGACCACGGCGCAGCGCCATGGCGGCCCAGATCTTGCGGTCAACATAGATGATCATGGCGACCGCCAGCATCAGCGGCAGCGCGATGAGCAGGATGCCTGCGATGGTCGCGGTGAACCACGCCCATTCGTAGGTCATGCCCCAAGATTCGAAGAGCGCGGTCATTCAGCCGCCTCCGCCAAATCCGCGCCGTGGAGCAGTTCAGCAGAGCAACGCTGCATGGTCTGGCTCGCCCTGGCGATCGGGTTCGTCATGTAGAAGTCCTTGATCGGATAGGCGATCACGCCCGCCGCCTTGGCCTTTGCATCGGCCTTGGGCAAAGCGCCGTAATCCACCAATCCCTCACGGCCAAGGGCCGGAACTTCCGCGATCATCGCACTACGCAGCTGATCAAAGCTGTCGAAGCCAACCGAAACGCCCAATGAGTCCGCCAGAGCGCGCAGGATCGTCCAATCTTCACGTGCATCACCCGGGGCAAACACCGCCTTATCGGCAAACTGCACGCGACCTTCGGTGCTGACGTAAGTGCCAGCCTTCTCGGTGTACGCACTCGCGGGAAGGATGATATCCGCCGCGTGAGCACCCTTGTCGCCGTGGTGCCCGATGTAGACCTTCAAAGCGTCCCCAAAACGAGTGAAATCCACCTCGTCAGCGCCGAGGGAAATCAGGAGCTTGGGCTTGGCGTCGACGAGATCAGCGATGCCCCCCTTCTGCGCGAAGCCCAGCATCAGCGCGCCCATGCGGGCAGCGGAGAAGTGCAGAACATTGAAGCCGGCGTTCCAGCCTTGAGCCAGCGCCAGCGCCGGATGCAGCGCGCCTGCGACGATACCGCCACCACCGACAATCACTGCAGGCCGCTCAGCCTTCGCCATCGCTTCGCCAACATGGCCCGGAAGCTTGTGCAGAACAGCGGCGTCATCACCGAGGAATTCGGCCGGGTAGGTCGTTTCCCAGTGCGGGCCGACGATGAAGATCTTCGCGCCCTTCTTGACCGCCTTGCGCAGACGCGCATTAAGCAGAGCCGCTTCCCAGCGGACGTGACTGCCGACGATCAGAATCGCATCCGCGTCTTCGATACCGGCAAAGGTCGTATTGAAGTTGACCGCCGCCAAATTGTCGACCGGATAGCTCATGCCGGTTTGACGGCTCTCGATCAGATTGGAACCGAGCGCAGAAAGCAGCGACTTGGCCGCGAACATCGTCTCGCAATCGACCAGATCACCAGCAACCGCAGCCACGCTGCTGCCCGCCTTGACCTTGGCGATGGCCGAGAATGCTTCCTCCCAGCTAGCCTGAGCAAGCTTGCCCTTCCTGCGGATCCAGACCTTGTCCAACCGGCGCAGCGCCAGGCCATCGACCTGATAGCGCGCCTTGTCGCTGATCCACTCCTCGTTCACGTCGTCGTTGATGCGCGGCAGAACGCGGAGCACCGCCCCGCCCCGACTATCGACGCGGATATTGGCGCCCATTGCGTCAGACACGTCGATCGAGAGCGTCTTCTTCAGTTCCCAGGGCCGCGCCTCGTACGCGTAGGGTCGGCTCGTGAGAGCGCCCACGGGGCAAAGGTCGATCACGTTGGCGCTCAGTTCATGCTTCGCCGCGTGTTCGAGGTAAGTGGTGATCTGCATGTCCTCGCCGCGATAAAGCGCGCCGATTTCATCCACGCCGGCCACTTCTTCCGAGAAGCGCACGCAGCGGGTGCAGTGAATGCAGCGGGTCATGATCGTCTTGATCAGCGGGCCCATGTACTTCTCGGTCACCGCACGCTTGTTCTCGTGATAGCGCGAGCCACCACGTCCATAGGCAACGGACTGATCCTGAAGATCGCACTCACCGCCCTGATCGCAGATCGGGCAATCCAGCGGGTGATTGATGAGAAGGAATTCCATCACGCCTTCGCGCGCGGCCTTCACCATCGCACTGTCGGTGCGAATTTCCTGACCTTCGGCAGCCGGCAAAGCGCAGCTGGCCTGGGGCTTTGGCGGCCCCGGCTTCACCTCAACGAGGCACATCCGGCAGTTGCCCGCAATGGACAGCCGTTCATGGTAACAGAAGCGCGGGATTTCCTTGCCGGCCAGTTCGCAGGCCTGCAATACCGTGGCGCCGTTGGGTACCTCGATTTCCCGGCCGTCGACCGTGACTTTGGGCATGCTCGATCCAATTGATTCCGCGTGTGCGGGGGCCATTAGAACGCTCTAGCGGGCACGTCCATGCCAGCGGGCAAAAAAGCCGAACAATATGAAAAACTCTTGTCCGATTTAAGCGGAGCTTTCGCCTTGCAGAGGAGCCTCGGGCGGACCTTCCCGAGGGGCTACTAGCCCTCTAACCCCGGCGCACTGTTCCTGGCCGCATGCCAAAGCGCTTCACCCAACCATGTGCGTAAAGTGGCCGGATCCAGCTCCATCCTCAGGTTATCGGGAAGACAGGGGCCGAGCACGGGCATCAAACCGTTTATCGCCTCGCCTTCTTCCGCAGAGCCCGGAGTAGCCCTGAAAAAGAAGTCGGCGCCGTACGGATCGGCTTCCACGACGCAATCAACAAAGTCGAGAGTAGCGTGGACAGACGCTACGTCCTGCGAAAGCGGGAACGTGCGGTCGGCAATCACATTCCCTGGCTTCAACCATGTCGCGCCGTCCGGATACGTGTCCAGATAAGCCTGCTGCAGCATCCATTGACGTAAGGCACCAGCAGTAAAGCGAAGCTGGACACTGCTGGAATGGATGCTTGCCACCCTGCCAAGGCAGTCATTGAAACCATAGATTCTCAGCGCGCGATTGGTGTCCAACCCGATTTGCTGAAAGCTAGTGAAGCCCATGTCAGTCTGTTCAAGCAACCTCAATGCCTGCTGGTTCGACCTGCGGTAAAGGCAGGCCGTGAACTGGCTCATCATGTCTTTGCTTCGTTCGCGCATGACCTCGGTCATTTGCATACGATTGAAACGGTTGGGCAAATCCAGTGGGAACTGCCTCTTGCGCTTAATTCGTGAATTGAGCGGCGTATAATCGTCGTTGTTCGATTGGGCCGCAATGGGCTCAATAACTAAAGCGGTTAATCCTGCAACAAGCGCGAATTCAAAGAACTTCCGCACACCCAGGCTCCCCCACGCTGAGTTATATCTGCGGGAGAAGCTATCAGATTCGAATTGGCAAGCAAGTTGACTGCTTACCTCTTTGATTATTCGGCGGCTTCCTGCATCGAGCCTTCACGTTCCACAATTCTCCGCTCCAATTCGGGGCGGAAATGGCGGATGAGGCCCTGGATCGGCCACGCCGCAGCGTCGCCCAGCGCACAGATGGTATGGCCTTCGACCTGCTTGGTCACCTGCTGCAGCGCGTCGATTTCCGAAACATCGGCGTCGCCCGTCCGCAAGCGCTCCATCACGCGCCACATCCAACCAGTGCCCTCACGGCACGGCGTGCATTGGCCGCAGCTCTCGTGCTTGTAGAAATAGCTGATGCGGCTGATCGCGCGGACGATGTCGGTGGACTTGTCCATCACGATGACGGCAGCGGTACCCAACCCCGAACCGACCTCGCGCAGACCGTCGAAGTCCATCGGAACGTCCATGATCTGCTCGGCCGGGACCAATGGAACGGAAGAACCGCCGGGGATTACCGCCAGCAGGTTGTCCCAACCCCCACGAATGCCACCACAGTGCTTCTCAATCAGTTCGCGGAAAGGAATGCTCATCGCCTCCTCCACCACGCACGGCCGCTCTACGTGGCCACTGATCTGGAACAGCTTGGTGCCCTTGTTGTTCTCGCGCCCAAAGCTTGAGAACCACGAGGCTCCACGCCGCAAAATCGTGGGGACAACGGCGATCGATTCCACGTTGTTGACCGTAGTCGGGCAACCATAAAGGCCAGCACCGGCCGGGAACGGCGGCTTCAGGCGCGGTTGGCCCTTCTTGCCTTCTAGGCTCTCGATCATCGCGGTTTCTTCACCGCAAATGTATGCGCCAGCACCACGATGAACAAAAACGTCGAAGTCGTAGCCGGAACCGGCAGCATTCTTGCCCAGCAGGCCCGCGTCGTAAGCTTCGGCCACGGCAGCGAACAGCGTTTCGGCCTCGCGGATATATTCGCCGCGGATGTAAATGTAGGCGGCCCTCGCCCGCATGGCGAAGCCAGCGATCAGTGCGCCTTCGATCAGCTTGTGCGGATCGTGGCGGATGATCTCGCGATCCTTGCACGAACCCGGTTCGGATTCGTCGGCGTTGATGACCAGGAAGCTGGGACGGCCGTCCTTCGATTCCTTTGGCATGAAAGACCACTTCATGCCGGTTGGGAAACCTGCACCACCGCGACCGCGCAGACCGCTGGCCTTCACTTCCTCGATGATCGCATCCTGCCCAACGGACATCAGCGCCTTGGTATTATCCCAATCGCCACGCGCCTCCGCAGCCTTCAGGCGCCAGTCCTGATAGCCGTAGAGATTGGTGAAGATACGATCCTTGTCGGCGAGCATCAGGCCAGCCCTCCGAACCCAAAGACATAAATGGCGGCAATCACCAGCAGCCCGACAAGCGCAACCGTCTTGGCGATGCCCTTAAACATCTTCCAGATCACCGCGATAATCAGCAGCGCGACGATAAGTGGGATGGCGTATTCCATTACCATTCGCCCCGGTAATCGTGGTTTTCTGTGGCCATCGCGGTCAGCGAGCTAAGCGCACCGGCCGGCTCCACGGACTGACGGCCCGGCTCCTGAGTGCCGGTCTTCGGCTGTTCGCCGCGTGCAAGTGCATCGAGCACCGAATCAAGGCGATCTGCCGTAAGATCTTCAAAGTTGTCGTCGTTGATCTGGACCATCGGCGCGCTGGAGCAGTTGCCCAGGCACTCCACCTCGGTCAGCGTCCACAGACCGTCGCTGGTCGTGTGCCCCTTCTTCATACCGCGCTTGTAGCAAGCGGCCAGAACATCATCCGACCCACGCAGCATGCACGGCGTCGTGCCGCAGACCTGCACGTGGAAACGCCCGACCGGCACGAGATTGAACATGGTATAGAACGTCGCGACTTCGAGCACGCGGATCACTGGCATATCCAGTTCGCGCGCCACGAATTCGATCACCGGGACCGGCAGCCAGCCTTGCGTATTCGTCTCCGCACCAACCTGCCGCTGAGCAAGATCGAGAAACGGGATCGATGCGCTGCGCTGCCGCCCTTCGGGGTAGCGCGACAAAATCTCCTTCGCCTTGGCGGCGTTCTCTGCCGTCCATGCGAAATTCCCCCAGCGCGCGCGCAGTTCGGGGGTATCAGCTTCGACTTCACGGGCGGCCATTAGCGGATGAACTCCACACGCGAACACTTGTCGCCATCGAACGAATAGACCGCGACTACGTCAAACGGCTCTGCCGCGGCCGAACGCCACACGCGTTCGTGGAATACGACATTGTTGCCCAGTTCCTGGCTCCACAGCACTTCAGCGCGATTCTCAGGAAATTCGGCGAACATAGCCTTGAGGCCGGACCGCGTGCCCTCCTTGCCCTCGCGGACCACGGCGCCGCGGTACCCCGCCTCGCACGCATCCTCGGTCATCAACGCAACATAGGCATCTGCGTCCTGCGCGTTGTAGTGCGCAATCATCTGCTGTGCGGTTGCGAGCTTGCTCACCGGTCACACTCCCCGAATACCACGTCAATCGCGCCAAGAATGGCGGTCGCATCGGGCAACATATGGCCCTTGGACATGAATTCCATCGCCTGAAGGTGGCTGAAGGCAGTCGGCCGAATCTTGCAGCGATACGGTTTGTTGGTGCCGTCGCTGACCAGATAGACGCCGAATTCACCCTTGGGGCTTTCGGTCGCCACGTAAACCTCGCCCGCAGGCACATGGAAGCCTTCGGTGTAGAGTTTGAAGTGATGGATCAGCGCTTCCATCGACTGCTTCATTTCCGCGCGCTTGGGCGGTGAAACCTTGCGATCGAGGCTGGCGATCGGGCCTTCCGGCATTTCTGCTAGACACTGCTTCATGATCTTCGCGGACTGGCGCACTTCCTCGACGCGAACCATGAAGCGGTCGTAGCAGTCGGAATTGGTGCCGACCGGAACTTCGAAATCCATCCGGTCATAGACGTCGTAGGGCTGACTCTTGCGCAGGTCCCACGGAATGCCCGCAGCGCGGATCATCGGGCCGGAAAAGCCCCAAGCCAGCGCATCCTGCTTGTTCACCTTTGCGATGTCCACGTTGCGCTGTTTGAAGATCCGGTTGTCGACAACCAGCCCCATCGCGTCATCAAACAGGCGCGGCAGGCGCGTATCCAGCCAATCACCGATGTCGGTCAGCAACTTCAGCGGCACGTCCTGATGCACGCCGCCGGGGCGGAACCATGCACTGTGCATACGCGCGCCCGATGCGCGTTCGAAGAAGTTGAGGCAGTCCTCGCGAATTTCGAAGACCCACAGGTTCGGCGTCATCGCACCCACGTCCATCACGTGTGCGCCAATGTTCAGCATGTGATTACAGATACGCGTCAGTTCCGCGAACAGCACGCGCAGATACTGCGCCCGCAGCGGAACTTCGACGTTCAGCAGCTTTTCCACGGCCAGCACATAGCTGTGCTCCATCGCCAGCGGCGAACAGTAATCAAGACGATCGAAGTACGGCAGAGCCTGAAGGTAGGTCTTGTACTCGATCAGCTTTTCGGTGCCCCGATGCAGCAAACCAACGTGCGGATCGATCCGCTCGATGATTTCGCCGTCGAGCTCCATCACCATGCGCAGCACGCCGTGCGCCGCAGGGTGCTGCGGGCCAAAGTTGATCGTGTAGTTGGAGATGACCTCGTCACCGGTGGTGGGCGAGGCTTCCTGGATCAGACCGGTCATCATGCACAAACCCAACTGCCGGCGACGGCCTTTTGACGACCGCCTCCGTCGGTGACGGTAAGCGTGGCAGCTTGCCCCGAACCGGCGACATCCACTGTCACACCCTCACCGGAAAAACGCGTTCCCTGCCGCAAGGCGTTCAAACCACCTACGGAAGCGAGAAGGTAAAGCTGGCCGCCCAGACGGATCACGCCCCTGCCCGCGCTGGCTGGATCGGCGGGAGCGCCCGCGATCAACATCTCAAGGCCGTCGCTCGCAAACGTGCAGCCACCATCGCGGGGACCGAGATCGACGCCAGCAACATTGCCGAGCTGTTCGAGCGCGAGGACATCGACGCCAGCGGGTGGCGGTGCAGCGATAGCGCTGATTTCAGCCGGCGCAGCGCCCACCGGAGCTCCAGCCTGCGTACCGACGCGGGCCGCAAAGTCGTCCGCGGTCTCGCCTTCCTGCGCGTTCGAACAGGCGGACAGTGCCAACGCCCCGCCCACCAGCAACGTCAGAGTAAGAAAGCTCCTCACGCCTCGCCGTCCTTTGGCTTGGTCGTGCGCTTCTTCGGGGCCGCCTTGACGGTTTCAGCCTTTGCCGCGCGCGGCTTGCGAGCAGGACGGCTTTCGGTCGGCTTGGGCGCACCGAGATCTGCCGCTTTCGCCTTCTTTTCGGCAGGCTTTTCGGGCGCAACCTTCTCAGCAGCCTTGGCGTCGGCTTTTGCGCCTGCACCGGTCTGCTTCGGAGACTCCGTTGTCTTCACCTCGACAACGGGCGGCACGGCAGCCTTCTCGTCACCGGGAAGCGGGTAGTCCGCACCTTCCCAGGGGCTGGTGAATTCGAACGTGCGAAAATCCTGCGCCAGTTCCACCGGCTCGTAAACCACGCGCTTCTCTTCTTCGGAGTAGCGAAGTTCCTGATAACCGGTCAGCGGGAAATCCTTGCGGAAAGGATGCCCTTCGAAGCCGTAGTCGGTGAGAATGCGGCGTAGATCGGTGTTACCGTCGAAGATAACGCCGAAGAGATCAAACACCTCACGCTCGAGCCAGCCAGCCACCGGCCACAGCGTGGTCACGGTGGGCACCGGCGTGTTTTCGGCAGCACGCACCTTTACCATGACGCGATGGTTCTTGGTCACGCTCAGCAGCATGTAGACGACCTCGAACCGCTCTTCACGGTCGGGATAGTCCACCCCGGCGATTTCCATCAGCTGCTGATAGTCATGCTGGTCGCGCAGAAGGCGCAGCGCGTCTTCGATCCGTTCGCGCTGAACACCCAGCACGATCTCGCCATGCTGCTCCTTGGACGCGATGAGCATATCGCCCAGCGCCGAAGCGAGAGTTTCCCTCACGCCCTCGTTCGATGCGAAGCGCGGGGCGGAATGCAGGACAGTGGCCATGTTACCGCTCGATCGTCCCGGCGCGCCGAATCTTCCGTTGCAACTGCATCACGCCATAAAGCAGCGCTTCGGCAGTCGGCGGGCAACCCGGCACGTAGATGTCTACCGGCACGATGCGATCGCAACCGCGCACGACACTGTAGCTGTAGTGATAGTAACCGCCGCCGTTAGCGCACGACCCCATCGAGATCACGTACTTCGGATCCGACATCTGGTCGTAGACCTTGCGCAGCGCCGGGGCCATCTTGTTGCACAGCGTGCCGGCCACGATCATCACGTCCGACTGACGCGGGCTGGCGCGAGGGGCGACGCCGAACCGCTCCATGTCGTAACGCGGCATGTTAACGTGGATCATCTCGACCGCACAGCACGCGAGACCGAAGGTCATCCACCACAGGCTGCCGGTGCGGGCCCACTGGAACAAGTCCTCGGTGCTGGTGACAAGGAAGCCCTTGTCGCTCACCTCGGCGTTGATCTGGTTAAAGTAATCCTCCCCCGGCATGAGAATCTCGGGGTGAATTGCAGGGTTTACAGCGGCACCGGGGGCATTGGTCGCCGCCCGCTGTGCCAGTGCATGGTCAAGGCGCGGATTCTCGCTCATTCCCACTCCAGAGCCCCTTTCTTCCATGCGTAAGCCAGCCCAACAGCCAGCTCGAACAGGAAGACCATCATCGTTATCCAGCCGGGCCAGCCGGTAAGATCCAGGCTCACAGCCCACGGAAACAGGAACGCTGCCTCCAGATCGAACACGATGAACAGGATTGCGATCAGATAGAACCGCACGTCAAACTGACTGCGCGGGTCTTCGAAGGCCGGGAAGCCGCATTCATATTCGCTGAGCTTCTCGGCATTTGGGTTATGCGTACCCGTCAGCCGCGCCACCCCCATCGGCAGGAAGACGAATGCCGTCGACAGACCGATAGCGATCACGAGAAAGATCAGGATCGGCAGATATTGCGTGAGGTCGACCACTAACGCCTCTGGGATTGAATCGGAGGGGCTTGAATTGGGTGCGCCTCTAAGCCGTGAGGACGGAGAGAGCAAGGCCGACAAGGACGGAAAACAGGCCATGGTCACAGTTGCGAGCCAATCTCGGTGCCTGATAATTTTCAGCACCTTGTCTGATCTGACCGCGCAGCCGCCCCGGTTCACACCGATGCAGGCCCTTTGAACGGTCACCCAATTGCCTTGGTGCTGCGGCACCATTACGTAATTCGAGAGTCCATCGCTCCAACCGAAAGACCGTCACCTTATGCCCGCATTCTCCGAATCCGATCCGATCGTCATTCTTTCTTACGCGCGCACTCCGATGGGGGCGATGCAGGGCGCATTGGCGGAGGTTTCAGCGACCGATCTGGGTGCCACTGCGGTGAAGGCCGTGGTGGAACGTGCTGGTGTGGCAGGCGACGCAATCGACCGCATCTACATGGGATGTGTGCTTCCCGCGGGTCTGGGCCAGGCCCCTGCCCGCCAGGCAGCGCTGAAGGCCGGCTTGCCCAAGTCCGTGCAGGCCACCACGGTCAACAAGGTTTGCGGAAGCGCGATGCAGACCATCATCATGGCGTCGGAAGCTCTGGCGGCAGGCAGCATCGATCTGGCGATTGCCGGCGGCATGGAGAGCATGACGAATGCTCCCTATCTCCTCAAGAAGCACCGTTCCGGCGCTCGCATCGGGCACGATGTGGCTTATGACCACATGTTCCTCGACGGGCTTGAGGATGCCTATGACGCAGGCCGGGCTATGGGGACGTTCGCGCAGGATACGGCCGACGCCTATCAACTGACGCGCGAAGAGATGGACGGGTTCGCCATCGAGTCGCTGGCCCGCGCCAACGCCGCGATCACCTCGGGTGCGTTTGTGGACGAGATCGCCCCAGTCACCGTGAAGACCCGCAAGGGCGACGTCACGGTCGATACCGATGAAGCGCCCGGCAAAGGCCGTCCGGAAAAGATTCCGGAGCTGAAGCCTGCCTTTGCCAAGGACGGCACCATCACCGCCGCGACCTCCAGCTCTATCTCGGACGGTGCAGCTGCGCTGATTCTCACCCGGGACAGCCTGGCCAAGGCGCAAGGGAAGACACCTGTGGCGAAGATCGTGGCGATGGCTGCGCACGCTCAGGAGCCGAAGGATTTTACCGTCGCTCCGGTCGGCGCCATCAAGAAGGTTATCGATAAGGCAGGCTGGTCGGTGGACGATGTGGACCTGTGGGAAGTGAACGAGGCGTTCGCCTGCGTCGCCATGTTCGCGATGCGCGACATCGGCATCGCGCATGACAAGATCAACGTTCATGGCGGTGCCACTGCGCTTGGCCACCCTATTGGTGCGAGCGGATCGCGCATCGTCGTCACCCTGCTAAACGCATTGAAGCAGAAGGGATTGAAGCGCGGCGTCGCCAGTCTCTGCATCGGCGGCGGGGAAGCGACCGCACTGGCCGTCGAACTGCTTTGATCTGACGGCGCCACTGGGGGCGCCACAGGAACCAGTTAGCTACGGGGGTTTTCTTAGGATGGAGCCCCGGGACACAGAAGCCCGGAGCCGCGAGGAGACCCCCGATGAAGAAGGTCATTGTTTTCGCCGCCGCCCTGTCGGTTGCCGCCTGTAACCAGGCTGACACGGCGAATACCGATGCTACGCCAACTGCTACCGAGACCACGGCAGCGGCCGAAAGCGCTGGCTCCGGAGCAGGCTTTGAAGCCGTCGCGCCCGGAAACTACGAAATCGTCCGAGCCGGGGGTAAAATCGACGCCTTGACCGTGCACCCCGGTTTGACCTGGTCGATGGTAGCCGACGATGGAACGGCATCGGGTGGGACGATCTTCGCCCAAGGTGGCAAGAATTGCTTCGTTACCGAAGGCGTGGAAGGCCATCGCTGCTTCCTGGGCAGCACCCCCGCAGCAGACGGCGCAATGGAAGTCAAAGGCGACGACGGAGAAGTTGCGACCGTTCGTCCGGTCGGCGCCAGCAAAAACTCGCCTGAAATCTGATCCGCGCAGCTAGGGCTGGTCCGCGCCCCACAATTTGTCGGAGCGGACCCAGCCCTTGCGGCCACCAACGTTGAACCGACACCAACCCTCGTCGCATTTGCCTATTGCGCCCACGACGCCAGGTTCGAGGCGCCAAAGGATGCGGGCATCAGCCTCGGGATCTTCGCGCATTTCTACCGGCTTCTTGCCGACGACCATGGCGCCCCGATCTGGATTGAGCAGGCGGGCAACGATCCACCCCCGCTCCCCATCCGGATCTTCCACCAGACGCCATCCCTCACGGACGCGCACAACCTTCACCGGCAGACCCTGACGGCGATAGACCCACGTGATGGGATAGGCCTCGCTCGGCCCAACGCGCATGTTGACTTCAGTGGCGCGCAAGGTGGCCCAATAGGGCACCTCACGGTCCTGCGCCGCCGCCGGCATAGGCACGGCGGCGGTCAGAATTGCCAAGGTCAGGGTAAGCGCGCGGTGGTACAACATCGCCCGCTGTCCTACCTCGACCAGCGGGCTGCCTTCAAGCCATGTCGCCGCGTCAGTCCCCGGTAAGAATTCTATCTACCAACTGCTTCACCGTGGGCGTGAAGTTGTTGGAATAGAACGGGTCCTGCTTGAACCGATAGGCCGCGTGACCTGCGAACATCAGGTTGTCGTCCACCGGCTTGCCGTGAGCGATATCCTGCAGGGTCTTCTGGATGCAGAAGCTGCGCGGATCGGCCAGACGTCCGGTGGTGTAATCGTCGTGGTCCTTCCACGAAGAGAAGCCACAGTGGGAAAGGCAGCCCATGCACGCGGCCTGATCCTCGCGGATCGTCGCGCGTTCCTCGGTGGAAACGAACACCAGGGTATCGTCAGGGGTCTTTAGACCCTCGGTGAAGCCAGCAGCGACCCATTCACGCGCGTGTTCACGGTCCCTGGGGGTGACCCAGAAGTTCTTCCCCTTCACACCCGCGTCGAGTTGCACGGTGTGTTCCCCGGCCTCAACGCGCGAATAGGGAATCTGGCGCTGGCTGCGAGCTTCCAGATTGCGGAGGAAAGGGGTGCGCACAGCAGAGCTGTAGAACCCGGTGGGGCTGAAGCGGTGAAGCAGCACGTCGCCCGGTTCCAGTTCGCGAAGGCGATCCTTCCAACCCTGCGGAATGGGGCTTTCTTCGGTCAGCAACGGACGGGTGCCGAACTGGAAAGCAATCGAACCGAGTTCAGGATTGTCGATCCAATCGTTCCATTCGCGCAAGAACCACACGCCGCCAGCCATGATGATCGGCACGCTGTCAGCGATACCTTCGGCCCGCATCGTATCGCGCAGAGCCTTCACCCGGGGATAGGGATCTTCCGGCTTATTGGGGTCTTCCGCGTTGGAGAGGCCGTTGTGACCACCAGCCAGCCAAGGGTCTTCGTAAACCACCGCAGCCATCAGTTCGCTGACCTTGTGGTAGGCGCGCTTCCAAAGCGCACGGAAAGCGCGGGCGGAACTGATGATGGGGAGGTAATTGACGTTATAGCGAGCGGCAATTTCGCTCAGCTTGTAGGGCATGCCAGCGCCACAGGTGACGCCAGAGACCATCCCGCGGGTCTTTTCCAGCACGCCTTCGAGAACCTGCTGGGCGCCGCCCATTTCCCACAGAACGTTGATGTTGATCGCACCTTGGCCGCTGGCAACGTCATAGGCCCGGCGAACCTGCTCAACCGCGCCATCGATGGCGTAGCGAATAAGCTGTTCGTGCCGGTCGAGCCGAGTCAGCTGCTCATAAACCTGCGGGACGATGCGGCCCTCAGCGTCGTAGCTGTCGGCATTTACAGCGCTGATAGTACCGATTCCCCCGGCAGCCGCCCAAGCGCCAGAGCTCATATGATTGGTCGCCGCGACGCCCTTACCGCCTTCGATCAGCGGCCACACTTCACGTCCGCCGTAAAGTATGGGCTTCAACCCCTTGAATTCCATTATCGATCCTAGCCGCGCCTATTCGGGCGCTGTTCCTGTCCGTAATCCCTGCGCCATGCAGGGTTCGATGTTACCCGGCTCCGGCCGAGGGCCGACAGCTTCGAATTGCGCGTAATAGCCCGCCAATTCCGGCTTGCGAACAAATTCGACCAAGCGGAACCCGGACTGCTGGAATTCACAGAACAACAATGCCGGGGCGATGCCGTGCTGATCGGTTGGGCGATCAACGTCCACGACGATTACCTGCCCGCCTTCGCGGAGCGCGGGGAGTAGACGCCAAAGGAAGGCGTAAGGCTCCGCAACCTCGTGATACATATGGACGAGGAACACGCGATCAAAGCTGTTTTCAGGCAAGCGGGGATCATCTTCGGCGCCCAACTTGATCGAAACGTTGTCCAGCCCTTCGCGCACCACGCGGTCGCCCAATCGGCTGATCACCGCGCTATCGATGTCCTGCGCCAGCACTCGCCCGTTAGCGCCGACCCGTTCGGCAAGGCGCACTGTGTAGTAGCCCTCACCCGCACCAATGTCCGCCACGGTCATACCCGGACGGATATTGGCGAGATCCATTACAGTCTGGGCCTCGTTGCGATCGTCGCGCTGCTCTTCCGTCGAGAAGTCGGTTGCCGCCAGGTCGGACACGGGGCGGAACGCCCGTGGGAACTCCCTCGAAGTCTCCGGCCTATCGCTGTCGTCAGCGCGAGGCTGACACCCCATGAGGGTGGCAACGGCAAGGGGCGTGATCGCAAGGAGGGATAAGGTGCGGACCATTCGCGGCGGCTTTAGCCGCAAGCAGAGACGGGGAAAAGCCGATAGCCTTCCGGTCCGGCTTACTCCACGTCCTCCACCTCGACCGCTTCGCCCGTGACACGCTGGGCCAGCGCGGCAGCGATGAAGTCGTTGATCTCGCCATCGAGCACGTCGTCGGGACTCGTCGAAACCGTGCCCGTGCGGAGGTCCTTCACCATCTGATATGGCTGCAGAACGTAGCTGCGGATCTGGCGACCCCAACCGATCTCTGTCTTCGCCTCGTACTCGCTGGCAGTAACCGCCTCACGCTTGGCGAGTTCGGCTTCGTAAAGGCGCGCCTTCAGCATGTTCATCGCCGTGGCGCGGTTCTTATGCTGACTGCGATCGTTCTGGCTGGCGACCACGATACCGGTCGGGATGTGCGTGATACGCACCGCGCTGTCGGTGGTGTTGATGTGCTGCCCACCCGCGCCCGACGCTCGATAGGTGTCGATGCGCAGTTCGCTGTCGTTGATCTCGATCTCGATATTGTCGTCAATGACTGGATAGACCCAGACCGAACTGAACGAGGTGTGCCGACGCGCAGAGCTGTCATAGGGGCTGATACGCACCAGCCGGTGAACGCCGCTTTCCGTCTTGGCGTAGCCGTAGGCGTTTTCGCCTTTGACAAGCAGCGTAGCGGACTTGATGCCCGCCTGTTCGCCCGCGCCGTATTCGACCACTTCGACCTTGTAGCCTTTGCGCTCGGCCCAGCGGGAATACATCCGCAGCAGCATCTCAGCCCAGTCCTGGCTTTCCGTACCGCCTGCGCCCGCGTGGATTTCGATATAGGTGTCGTTACCGTCAGCTTCGCCGGCCAGCAGAGCTTGCACCTTGTCGGCGTCCGCCCGCTCGGCCAGCTTTTTGAGGCTGCTCAGACCGTCCTGCACAACGGCATCATCGTCTTCAGCTTCGCCGAGTTCGACGAACTCCACCGCATCAGCCATTTCGGAGCTGATCTCGTTGACGGTGCCGATTGCGCTTTCCAGCCTCCGCCGCTCCCGCATGACCTCTTCCGCCAGTTTCGGATTGTCCCACAACGTGGGGTCCTCGACACGGGCGTTGAGTTCGTCGAGCCGGCGCACCGCGCGGTCCCAGTCGAGCGAGCGGCGCACCAGCGCCAGCGCGGCTTCGATCCGATCGATATGGGCCTGCCCTTCGGCACGCATGGGGGAAGTCTCCGTTGGAAAGCGGGCGCCCTAGCGCAGGTGACGGCATTGGGGAAGCCGTCCACCGTGGTCATGCTGAAGTTGTTTTGAGGCCCCTCACATAGTGCTGCGAGGGGCCTGGCTGCACAGCCTAGTTCTGCAGCGACCGCACAGCGGCGAGCGTTTTGGTGATGTGTTCGTTGAAGTTCAGATCGTCGTGAACCATCACGATGCGACCATTGCGCGCGATCACGTAGGACGTGCGGCCCGACATGTTGGCGTTGGTCTGACCGTTCATCGACAGCGCCACGTCAAACGCGCGGATGGTTGCCGGGGTCGCGGTGGCCACCGGGAATTTGCCCGCGCATTCCTTGACCGAGAAATCCTTCAACTGTTCGAGATTGTCGCCCGACATGCCGAACACTTGCGCGCCCGCCTTCTTGAAGTCGTCGATATGCTCAGCGAAGGCGTTTGCCTCCATATTGCATCCCGGCGTGAAGGCCTTGGGGAAGAAGTAGAGCACGACCGGGCCCTTGCGCAGCTCGTTCTGCAAATTGAACGAGAACGTTTCGCCAGCAAGCGCGCCAGTCGCGACGAGTTGGGGTGCAGTAGCGCCTTCGCGCAGCGCGGCGCCGGCTGGAACAGCCGCCAGCAATGCGGCAGCAGCGGAAACTAGAAACAGAGAAGATCTGGTCATTGCGCGTATCCACCCCAACAATGGCAGGGGTATTCCCACAAATGGGCCCCGACCTATGGCTAATTATGCACCGGGGACCGGACCAAGTCCATTCCGCCGTCAGTAAATGCCGCCGCTTTCTTCAACGAAGTCTGCCTGTGCGCCGCTGCCCTGCGCTCCAACCCGTCCCGCTGCTCCATCACGATCGCGGCGTAGCTGGGTCAGGATCAATTCACGCAAGCGATCATTCTCGCTCCGCCGCGCAGTACGCCGCGGCTCAGAATCGGGCTTGAAGGCTTCCCAGATCACGCTGGCCATCGGATCGTCAGTCGGCCAGGCGTCAAACACACGCGTGCCCGAACGGCGATCGATACGAACCATGCGTACGCCATCGGGCGCGAGGAACGGACGGCCGCTCCAGCGATCACGTGTCGCTTCAACAAAGTCCTTGAAGATCGGGCCGGCCGTATTCCCGCCCTGAACCCAGCCGCCCAGATTACGCGGCTTGTCGAAGCCGATATAGGTGCCCGCCACGATATCTGGCGATCCGCCCACGAACCACGCATTGGTCGGTCCGCTGGTCGTTCCCGTCTTGCCCGCCAGCGGGAAACCGAGCGAACGGAGGCGTACAGCGGTACCACGCTGCACCACGCCTTCGAGCATATGGACCACCTGGTACGCCGTCCGCGGGTCCAGGACCTGCGTGCCGACTTCCTTCAGTCGCGGCATCGGCTTTCCGTCCCACTCGGGCATGTTACAGCCGGTGCATTCACGTGGATCGGCACGCCAGATCACCTTGCCGCGGCGGTCCTGCACATAGTCCACCACCGTCGGGTTATGCTGTACGCCGTGGTTGAACATCGCCGAGTACGCGCTGACCATTTTCAGCACCGTCGTATCACCCGCGCCGAGCGCGAAAGACGGATAGTTCTCGTACTTGCCGATACCAACACGCTCGAAGGTGCGGGTGACATTTTCCATCCCCGCGTCCATCGCGATATGCACGGTCATCAGGTTGCGAGACTGTTCGAGACCCCAGCGCATCGTGTGTTCGCCGCCGCCACCGCCGCCGAAGTTGCGGAAGCACTTCTCGCCCAGGTTCGCGCCCTGATAATAGCAGAACGGCTGGTCGGGGATCATGCTCGCTGGCGTCATCCCCTGATCCAGCCCCGTCGCGTATACGAACGGCTTGATGGTCGATCCGGGCTGGCGCAGCGCCTGCGTCGCACGGTTGAAGTCTGAAAGCCGGCTATCGAAACCACCCTGCATCGCAAGAATCCGGCCAGTATGCGGATCCATCGCCAGGAAGCCGCCTGAAACCTCGGGCACCGTACGAACGGTCCAGCCGGCTCCAGCGGGCGCAACCGCGATCACGTCACCAACCTTGAGCGCATCGGGCATACCCGTCAGCGGCGCTTCGTCGCCGCTGGCAAAGCCCACTTTGCCGACGCCGCTTGAACGATCAGTGACGACGCCAACGCGCCAATCGCGATAGCGAATGCCCAGATAGCTGGATGCCAGTTGCCCGGTGAGAGAGCCCTTGCTCGGATCGAGTGTCGCGATCGGGCCATGCCACGCCCGTCCGCCTGAATAACGCAGGATACCCGCCCGCAACGAATCGCGGGCAGCGTCCTGCATTGCAGTATCGAGCGAAGTGCGAACCCACAGCCCGCCCGCGTAGACACTGTGCGGCCCATCTTCAGCTTGCTCGCCATAGCGGTCCATCAACTCGCGCCGGACCTCTTCAAGGAAGTAGCCAGCGTCCGCAAAATCCGTTTCAGGCTGCTGCCGGATCAAACCGAGCGGCATAGCCTTGGCGGCTGACGCCTGCTCAGCCGTGATGTTGCCGTTGGTGACCATGGAATTCAGAACGAAGTTACGCCGCGCCAGCGCATCTTCGCGAAAACGTTCGCGGCCGTAACGCTCCGGAGCCTTGGGCAGGATCGCCAGGAAAGCCATTTCGTGGAGATCCAGATCGCCAACGTCCTTGTCGAAGTAAGCGCGGCTGGCTGCCTGAACGCCAAAGCTACGGCGGCCGAGCGGAATCTCGTTGAGATAAAGCTCCATGATCTCACGCTTGGTCAGCGCCGCTTCGATGCGGCGGGCGAGGAGCATTTCCTTGAGCTTACGCGTGATGGAGTATTCGTTGCCAAGCAGGATGTTCTTGGCGACCTGCTGCGTAATCGTGGAACCGCCCACCGCGCGGCTGCCCGATCCGAACTTACGCGCATAGTCGAAAACGGCGTTCAGCGTGCCGGTGATGTCCACGCCGCCGTGGGTCCAGAAGGTCTTGTCCTCGGCCGAGGTATAGGCGTTGACGAGCTGCGCCGGGAAATCCTGGTACTGAAGCTGCACGCGCCTCTCACGGGCGTACGAATGCACGATCTCGCCATCAATCCCGCGCACCATCGTGGGCAGCGGCGGCTCGTAATCCAGCAGCGTTGTGGCATCCGGCAGGCCACGGGCGAGCGTCGCCCATACCACGATCCAGAGTGTCAAAGCCGCAGTCAGGGCTACCGCCCCCCAGCGGAACCAGCGCTTCTCGCGGAAATTGCGCCTGAACCATGCGATTGCGCCGCGAGTGTCGCGGCGAATACGATAGGTGAAGCTTTCGCCCGCAGTCGTGTCGGTATCGGCCATCGCCCGGCGCCTTAGCACGCGATTTCTGTCGCACGCCAGAACGATGAGACGATCGGCGCCTAACCTTCGCGTTCACGCGCAAAATAGACGCGGATCGCGCGAGACAGCGATTCTGCAAATCGCTGCCGGCCTTCCGGCGAAGCCAATCGGCCAGCATCTTCTGGGTTGGAGACAAAGCCCGCCTCGAACAGTGCGGACGGGACGTCGGGCGCCCGAAGCACGACCAACGCAGCAGACCGCCGAGGTTGGGGATGGAACGTCAGCCTCCCCTGCCCCTCGCGTACGATCAACGCGGCAAACTCATTAGACCGCTCCTGGGTTCGCCGCTGCGAAAGTTCGAGGAGGATGGCATTGACCCCCTCGTCGTGACCCGCCAGCGCCACGCCGTTCACCACGTCGGCGCTGTTCTCCCGCGCGGCGAAGCGCGCCGCCCCCTGGCTGGATGCTCTAGATGACAGAGTGTAGACACTGGCACCGTTCACCTCGTCCTGTTCGCCCGCTGAATCCGCATGGATCGACAGGAACAGGTCTGCCCCAATCTTCCGGGCAATCTCGGAACGTTCTTCGAGCACGAGAAACCGGTCGTCGTCCCGCGTCAACGCCACCCGAATGCCGCCCGCACCGAGCAATTCGTCACGCAACGCGCGGGCCAGCGCCAGCGTAAGCGCCTTTTCCTCCACCCCCGCGCCTTTCGCTCCTGGATCATGACCGCCATGACCTGGATCGATCACCAATAGCGGGCGGGTCAGGTCGTCAGGGCCGCTGATTTGAGGCAGACCAACCATCCTGCCCGGTTCCGGCAACTCCAGGCGAATTACGTAACCTTGCGCGTTGGACAGCAGGCCGCCGCCGACCGTCAGCAACAGGGCGCAAACAGTCACAAGCACCAGAACAGGTGCCAGAAAGACCAGTGCGATCTGCAGGCGGTAAGGCATCCCGGACAGCGATCCTGTAGTTAACGGCGCATCGCAGGAGAACCCAAAGGGAAATTTACCAATTCACGCAACAAGGTTGCCGTGTCTTTCCCCCGATGCTAGCAATCCTACGGTTCGGATACCCAGCCACGGCGCTGGTATTCGACTTTACCGGGTTCACTTTTTGCGGCCCGGATATGCTTACAGGTTGATGCCACGATGAGAAGCAAGAGCCATTTCGCCAACTCGCAGCCGACCGGCTACGTCTTGGCAGCGGCTCAAGCGCAGATCCTACCCCTGCGCCTTCCCCTTGCGGCAGACACGTTCCGCAGCACCGCAGGCCGATTCGGCGGCAGTGCTCCCAGAAACTCCGTCCGCATGGGCGGCGGAAATCACACAGAGCGGCGCGCAATGGCACCTGGCCGGGCCCTATGGGGCCAGGCCATGGAGCCAACACGCGCCTGGAGACTATTCAATGGCAACGCGCATGCTGATCGATGCGCGCCACCCGGAAGAAACCCGGGTGGCGGTTCTCAAGGGCAACCGGATTGAGGAATTCGATTTCGAATCTGCCGAACACAAGCAGATCAAAGGCAATATCTATCTAGCCAAAGTTACCCGTGTAGAACCCTCGCTGCAGGCGGCCTTCGTTGACTTTGGCGGTAATCGCCACGGCTTCCTGGCGTTCAGCGAAATACACCCCGACTATTACCAGATCCCGCAGGCAGACCGAGAGGCTCTGCTGGCGGAAGAGCGTGCCCACGCGGAAGAAGAAGCCGCGCTGCGCGCCGAAGAAGATGAGTTCGAAGACGAGGATTCCGACGAAACCGATCTCTCGAGTGTCGAAGAAATCGACACCAGCGAGAAGGACGACGTGGCGACGATCGAAGACGGCCATCTCGACGATAACGATGACGACGACGCCGATGAACGCGGCGACGACGCTTCAGATGAAGAAGACGCCGATGATTCTGAAAATGGCGAGGAACGTCCCCGTGGGCGCGGCCGTCGCGGCCGCCGTCAGGGTGGTGGCGGACGCTCGCGCGCCAAGGAAATGGATGACCTGAAGGCGAAGCGTCAGGCGCTGCGCCGTCGCTACAAGATCCAGGACGTCATTCAGCGCCGTCAGGTTCTGCTGGTGCAGGTCGTGAAGGAAGAACGCGGTAACAAGGGTGCCGCGCTGACTACCTATCTCAGCCTCGCGGGCCGCTATTGCGTGCTCATGCCGAATTCCAGCCACGGCGGTGGCATCAGCCGCAAGATCAATTCGGCCAGCGACCGCAAGCGCCTGAAGCAGATCGTTGGCGAGCTTTCGCTGCCCCGCTCCATGGGCCTGATCGTCCGCACTGCAGGGCTTCAGCGCACCAAGACCGAGATCAAGCGCGACTTCGACTACCTCGCCCGCTTGTGGGACGAGATTCGCGAAAAGACGCTGTCGTCCAGCGCCCCGGCAATGATCCATTCGGATTCTGATCTGGTGAAGCGTGCTATTCGCGACATCTACAATCGCGAGATTGAAGAGGTCGTGGTCGAAGGCGCCGAAGGCTACCGCGCCGCGCGTGAATTCATGAAGCTGCTGATGCCGAGCCATGTGCGCCGGGTTAAGCAGTATGCCGACCCGGTGCCGCTGTTCCAACGCTACGGCGCGGAAGATCAGCTTTCGGCAATGTATGATCCGATGGTGCAGCTTAAGAGCGGCGGCTATCTGGTCATCAACCCGACAGAAGCACTGGTCTCGATCGACATCAACTCGGGCCGTTCCACCAAGGAACACGGGATCGAGCAGACCGCACTCAGCACCAACCTCGAAGCCGCGCGCGAAATCGCCCGTCAGTTGCGCCTGCGTGACATGGCGGGGCTCGTCGTCATCGACTTCATCGACATGGAATACGGATCGAACGTCCGTAAGGTCGAGAAGGCGATGAAAGAGGCGCTCAAGAACGACCGCGCGCGCATCCAGGTTGGCCGCATCTCTGGCTTCGGCCTGATGGAGATGAGCCGCCAGCGCCTGCGCACCGGCGTGCTCGAAGCGACCACCCGCACCTGCCCGCACTGTGACGGCACAGGCCTCGTCCGTACCGCATCCAGCGCCGGTCTTTCCGCCCTTCGCCTGATTGAAGACGAGGCGGCCAAGGGCAAGGGCACCACCATCACGCTCTATGCTTCTACCGAAGCGGCCGTGTACCTGCTCAATGCCAAGCGTGGTGATCTCGCCGAGATCGAAGATCGCTACGGTGTGACCGTCGAAGTCCTGCCGGAAGGCGAGGAAGAAGGCGCGAAGATGCGCGTGGCCAGCAGCGGGCCGCGCCCAACCTCGGTTCCCCGCTTCGAACCCATCCTGGAGGAAGTCGAAGACGACATCCCCGAGGAAGAAGACGACGAGATCGAGGAACGCGAGAGCCGCGAAGACGACGGTGACGATCGTCGTGGCAAGCGTCGTCGGCGGCGTCGTGGGGGCCGCAGCCGCGGTCGCAGCCGCGAAGATGGCGACGAAGAAACCTCGGCCGACGAAGCAAGTGACGAGCGCTCTGAAGACTCTTCGGAAGACCCGGAGGACGAGGCTCGCGCCGACACCGACGCGAATGGCGAAGATCGTCCGAAAAAGCGTCGACGCCGTGGCGGACGCCGCAGGCGCAGGGGCGGCGGCGATCAGGAAAGCGTAGGCGAAGAAGCGACCGACGGCGCAACTGAAGCGGAGTACGAGGCCGAGGTTCCGGGCGAAGATGCTCCAGCACCTGAGGCCGAACCCGCCGCAGAGATCGCTGTGGAAGCTGCGCCTGAAGCGGAAGAAAAGCCCCGCCGTCGCACTCGTCGCAAGAAGGCGGATGCCGAACCCACGGAAGCTGCGCCCGCAGTGTCGGAGGAACCGGCCATAACCGAAGCTCCGGCCGAAGCGCCTGTCGCAGAGAAAGCCCCGGCAAAGCCGAAGCGCACTCGCCGCAAGAATGCTGACGTCGAAGCAGAGGCGGTTCCTGCGGAAATCGCGGAAGTCGCTCCCGAGCCTGAAGCTGCACCGGAGAAGCCAAAGCGCACCCGGCGCAAGAAGGCCGACGCTGCCGAAGCACCGGAGGCGGCGACTCCTGCCGCTGAAGCAGAGGCTCCGGCAGCAGCGCCAGCCGAAGCTCAGGCAGCCGACGAGACCAGCTCTGAAGATGCGGAGACGTCCACGTCGCGCCGCACTGGATGGTGGCAGCGCACTTTCGGCGCATAATTGATAAGCCCCTTGCAACCCACGACCGGTTGCAAGGGGCTAATTACTTTAGGCTAACGGGATATCCGGCCTGCCTCAAGCCAGTCCAGGGATCGCCGTTTCCGGCTCGCCCGACGCATCGGAGATCGACTCACCCGCGACGATCGCGCGCACGATCCGCAGGTCGTCTGGCTTGTCCACATCGACAGCGGCCAGCCCATCCCTTGCCGGTACCAGCATAGCCGATACGCCCATGTTCGCGCCGACGCGGCGTATTGCCTCCGCCATCGATAGACGGCGGCGGAAGTAATCGAACAGCGTTCGCCAGCCCAATCGTGCGGCAATCGACCAGGGGCGCTTGCGCTCACTTTCGATCATCCGCCACTGCTCAATGGCGCGCAGGGCGTTGGGTCTCGATAGCAGGAAGAGATTGCACCCTGACCAGTCACCGTCCGAGAAGCGCAGCCATGTGCGCCGCGAATGCGGAACCGCCGCCTCGACACGCCCCCGCTCAGCCAGCATCACCGCCACATCGGTAAGTGGTGGAACAGCGGCCACGAAATCCTGAACCCATCGGGGCGACAACAGCGGGTGATCGCATGTTGTTACGAGCATAGGCGCACCAGCCAGGGCAAAAGCATGCGCAACGCTTTCGCTCGGCCCACGTCCGGGCGCCACGATTTCGACGCCCATCTCGTTAGCAAGCGCGACAACTCTGGGATCGTCGGCAGAAACCAGAATTCGTGCGCAGCCAGCACTACGAAGTGCGGCGACGACCATTTCCAGCATGGCCACACGGCCAATGCGCGCCAGTGCCTTGTGAGATATACCCTCCGCGAGGGAAACGGGTTCGGTCTCTCCTCTGGACCCCGCTAGCACCACTGCGGAGGGGAGGATCACGGAAGACGACATTCAACACATCCATCATGAATGGATGCCGCCCCCACCGGCAACTCATATGAGAAACATGTCCTGACTACTGGCACGGACGGTGAACCGCCGCAGACCCCACAAGTTCCAGTACAAGACAGCGCTAGTTTGAACTGTTTTTGGTGCGGCGCAACATAAATGTAAGATAATTTACCGGATCCCCGTCGCGTTCGGTCGAAAGCACGGGCATAAGCGAGCCGCGATGGCGCGGATCTGCTTCCTCTTCAATCACGATCAGGTCCACCAGGTTGCCCATAGCCTGCCGATTGCGCTGAAGCTCGCCGCAGAGGGATCGGCCGAGGTGACGCTTGCCGCAACCTCCGACAAAATAGAGAGCCATCTGCGCCAAACGGCTGGTGATGCCCTCACCCTATGCCGACTTGTCCGGCTCGATGTTCAAGCTGCCTCCTCGAAGTTCGTCGTCAAGGCGCTCGACGGCATCGTCCCTGCGCGGAAAATTGCTATCTATCGAGATAACCTGGACTTTTTTCGCGGGTTTGACGCACTAGTGGTCTCGGAGAAGACCTCACTTCTGCTCAAGACGCGCTACGGCCTGCATGATCTGAAGATCGTTCATACGCGCCACGGCGCTGGCGACCGGGCAATTGGATTTGGCCGCCAGAGCGCGCACTTCGATCTCGTACTGGTGTCAGGACCGAAGATTGCCCGGCGGCTCATTGCCGAAGCGGGCGTGGCTCCCGAGCGGATCGCCATTGTCGGCTATTCCAAGTTCGATCTCTACGCGGACCGACGCGCAGTCAGCCCTTTCCCCGATCCAACCAAACCGGTGGTGCTGTACAACCCTCACCCGTCCCCGCGCCTCAGCAGTTGGCACAGGATGGGTGCTTCGGTTCTGGAGGCCTTCTATGAATCGGGCCGATATAATCTGGTGTTCGCCCCGCACGTCATGATGTTCGCTCGTGACTGGACGATCACTGTCGCTCCGCCAGCTATAACCCGAATGCGTCAGCCACCGGCGCACTATAGCGATGTGCCGCACATGCTGGTGGACCTTGGCAGCGCCGCATCCACCGACATGACCTATACCAACCTCGCAGACGTCTACATCGGTGACGTGAGCAGCCAGGTGTACGAATTCCTTCACCGCCCGCGCCCCTGCCTTCATCTCAACGCGCACAACGTGAAATGGCAGGGCGACCCGGACTATGCACATTGGCAGTCGGGGCCGGTGGTGGGGCCGGATGCTGACATCATCGATGGGGTCGATCGCGCCATTGCCACGCATGGCGATTATCTCGCCACTCAGCGTGAGCTTTTGAACGATACCTTCTCGGTGACCGCAGAGCCCGCCACCGACCGGGCCGCGCGGGCTATTGCTGCATTTGCCCAAGGAGGCAGCTTTGCCTGATCCACTCGCGAAGGTGGCTGGGCAGCGCGTGTGGGTGATGGCCAAGGGCTATGCCCCTGACGAAGGCGGGATGCAGACATATGCGAAAGGTGTGGCCGAAGCATGGGCCGACGCCGGTGCGGTTGTAACGGTCTTCACCCAAAGCAGCGCCGGACCACGCCGCGATCGAATCGGAAACCTGACGCTGGTCGACATCGGTGCAGGCAAGTCTCCGATGGTCCCCGTCCGCTTTCTCCGCGCCATGCGAGCCGAGCGGCGGAACAGCGGTACGCCACACTTCGTACACGGCACCACGTGGCGCACGTCGATGTTGCCGATGGCGATGGGCCTTCCTTACGCCGTCACATTCCATGGGCGCGAGTTTATGGGGGGCGGTCTCGTGCATCGCGCAGTGCGCGCGGTCGCCCGGCGAGCGCGCGCAATCGTGGCAGTGAGCGACTACACACGGCAACGTCTGAACGAACGGCTCACGGGGGTTGGCCACCACCCGATCGTTGCCTGGAACGGACTGAGCGCTCCTCCCCTCGATCGCTCGGCGGACGACGGAATACCTCTGCTGTTTTCGCTTTGTCGGCTCGAACCGCGCAAGAACATCGCCGCTGCTGTGCATGCCTGTGCCGTGTTGCACCGTGAGGGGATCCTCTTCCGCTACGTCATCGGGGGCCGCGGACCGGAACTCGCCCGAATTGGCTCGCTGGTTACGGAGCTTGGGCTTGAGGACGCGGTCGAAGTCGCAGGATTCATGGACAGTGACCGCGTGGCAAAGCTCCACGCCCGGGCCGACATCTTCCTCCACCCTCAGGTCGACGTAGAGGACGGGCGCGATTTTGAAGGGTTCGGCATCACCATCGCGGATGCAATGGCCGCACAAACTGCCGTCATCGTGGGCAAGACCGGCGGCACGCCAGAGCTTATCGATCAGGGGGTAACCGGCTTCGTGGTCGACGGAACGCGGGATGCCGAAGTGACGAACGCTTTACGCGAGCTGCTTGGGGATCCCGCCAGGCGCGAAGCAATGGCCTTGGCTGCGCGAAACCACGCCTTGGAAACTTTCCGCTGGGATCGCCACGTTGCGCTGATCGCCGCAGCGCTCAACGCTTGAAGTCGACTACCCACCATCCGCGCGAGCGTGCTTTCTGGGTCAGCCCAGGATCGTCGGTAACGAACCAGGCCTCGTCAGCCCAATCCAACGTGGGGGCATCGGCGAAGCTGTCGCTTACGAACCGGATTTCCGCTTGAGATCGATCGATCCCCTGCTCGGTCATCCAACGCGTCACCCGCGCAAGCTTCTCCGAGCCGTAGCAATTGGCGGCGGGCTCACCGTCAGCTGACCACGCGGTTGCGATCACATCGGCAATGCCCAGTTGCCGGGCCACCTTCTCGGCATAGAGACCGTAAGCCGCGGTCGCGACCACCTGTCGCCATCCCTCTGCCCGATCCGTTTCGAGCATCCGACGCGCACCGGGGTGCAATCGGCCAAGGCGCACAACGGAAAATACCTCCGCGACGCGTTCCAACCGCGCGGCATCGACCTTCCCCAGCATTAGCGCCATGCCCCGGTGTTTCAGCACAGTGCGGTTGTAAAAACCCAGCTTGTGGCCGACCATCATCGCGATCCACGCTGGCAAGAGCAGCAATCGCCATGGCGCGATACGCTTGGCGGCGAAAATCAGGAATGGCGTGAACGTGGACCCTCGCAGCAAAGTGCCGTCCATGTCGTAGATTGCGATACGCATGGTCGGGCCCTGCCCCCCGCACACCGCAGGGGCAAGGGAAAGGTAGGAAAACGGCACGTCTGGCGGCTTGCGGCGCGCGCAACAGGCGTTAGATAGGCCCGCAAGAGCAGGGATCAGCCATGGCCACCTTTACGCTTCCGAAGAACAGCAAGATCACCGGCAAGAGCCGCGCGCACAAGGCCGATGGTGCCCAGCGCGTGCGCCGCTTCAAGATCTATCGCTGGGATCCCGAGAGCGGTGAAAACCCGCGTTACGATACTTTCGAGGTCGATCTGGACCAGTGCGGCCCGATGGTTCTGGACGCGCTCATCAAGATCAAGAACGAGATTGATCCCACGCTGACCTTCCGCCGGTCCTGCCGCGAGGGCATTTGTGGTTCGTGTTCGATGAACATGAACGGCCGCAATGGCCTCGCCTGCACCACGGCGATGGAAGATCTCTCGGGCGAGGTCCGCATCACGCCGCTGCCGCACATGGAAGTGGTGAAGGACCTGGTGCCGGATTTCAGCCAGTTCTACGCGCAATACGCCTCTATCCGCCCTTGGTTGCAGACGGTGACTACTACGCCGAGCGGCAAGGAGCGCCTGCAGTCACCGGAACAGCGCGAACAGCTCGATGGGCTGTACGAGTGCATCCTGTGCGCATGCTGCTCCACCGCCTGCCCGAGCTACTGGTGGAATTCCGACAAGTTCCTCGGCCCGGCGATCCTGCTTCAGGCTTATCGCTGGCTGGCTGATAGCCGCGACGAGATGACCGGTGAGAGGCTCGATCAGCTGGAAGATCCCTTCCGCCTCTATCGCTGCCACACGATCATGAACTGCGCGAACGTGTGCCCCAAGGGTCTCAACCCGGCCAAGGCGATCGCGGAAACCAAGAAGATGCTGGCGGAGCGCGCGGCCTGAGCGGACTTCTCGGTCGTTATCGCGCGCTAGTCGAAGCCGGCGAGCTGCGGCCCGATCCGGAACAGGCAGCAGCCGCCCAGCGACTTGATTCACTTCAAAGCGAATTGGAAGCTGGCCCCACCGGGGGCTGGCTAACGCGCCTGCTCGGCAAGCCAAAGCCTGTGCGAGGCGTCTACATGTGGGGCGGAGTCGGCCGGGGCAAGTCCATGCTGATGGACCTGTTCCACGATACACTGGACATTCCCGGCAAGCGGCGCGTCCACTTTCACGCCTTCATGCTGGAAGTTCACCAGCGCATGCGAGAGGCGCGTAGGGCCGAAACCGGCGATCCGATCCAGCCTGTCGCGGCCGCGATCGCGCAGGATCTACGCTGCCTCGCCTTTGACGAGATGGTGGTGAACAACAGCGCCGACGCCATGATCATGAGCCGCCTGTTCCGCGCGCTGATGTGCGATCACGGCGTCACCGTAGTCACGACTTCCAACCGCCCGCCCGCCGATCTCTACAAGGACGGGCTGAACCGCGAACATTTCCTGCCTTTCATCAGCCTGATCGAGCAGGAAATGGACGTGATGGCGCTCAACGGCCCGGTCGATTACCGGCTGGAGCGGCTCGGCGGTATGGACACCTGGTACGTCCCTGCAGATGATCACGCGACGGCGCAGCTGCGTGAGGCGTTCTACCGCCTGACCGACTATTCGCCGGAAGATGCGGCGAATGTGCCCTCTGCTGAAATCGACCTGGGCGGCGGACGCCTGCTGCACGTTCCCAAGAGCCTGAAGGGCGTGGCGGTATTCAGCTTCAAACGCTTGTGCGGCGAACCGCGCGGCGCGGCGGACTATCTCGCGATCGCGCACGCCTATCACACGATGATAATCGTCGGCATCCCGCAGATGGGGCCTGACATGCGCAATGAGGCTGCCCGGTTCGTCACGTTGGTAGACGCGTTGTACGAGAACAAGGTGAAACTGCTGGCCTCCGCCGCAGCCGAGCCGGAAGCCCTCTACATCGCCGGCGACGGCCGGTTCGAATTCGAACGGACTGTCAGCCGGCTGATGGAAATGCAGAGCGCCGAGTACCTCGCCGAAGGACACGGCGAGGCCTGAGTCTGGCCGCTCCTAGGCTGCCGCCTGCCCCAGCCTTTCCTGCGCTCGGGTCAGCCGGTTCATCACCTTGAGATCGCCTTCGGTCAGTTGCAGCGCAGCTTCGGCCCACAGGTCAACAATGCGTTTCAACTCGCTGAGGCCGATCGGATCGGTCAACTTCATCGCCTTGCGCGCGTTGACTAGCCCGGGATGGCGCCGCTCAGCCTTGCGGATGAAGTCACGGCACGCATCCACGCCTTCGCCGTTTTCCGCCAGGTGATGCACCAGCCCCAACTCGTACATTTCAGTCGCGGTGTAGGTCCGGTTGGAAACGATCAGGCGATCGGCCATCGCGCTGCCCAGCTTACGGGCAAGGATCGCGTGCGCCCCCATTCCCGGGAACAGCCCGAACAGGATCTCAGGCAGCCCGAAAGTCGCATCCTTCTCTGCAACTATGTAATCGAACGACAGGAGCGCCTCGAACCCGCCACCCAGTGCCGCACCCTGCACCAGTCCGATCGTTAACATCGGCAGGTCCAGCGAGTGCATGTTGCGGTGGAGGATTTCCACGCAGCGATAGCCGTACCGGGCCAGTCCCTCGCGGTCGCGAGCGCGTATAAGCCTCTGAAAAAGCTGTAAATCACCGCCGAAGCAAAACACGCCCGGTGCGCGGCTGCCCAGCACCAGATAGCGCAGCGGCACTTGCCCCGGTCCGAAATTCTCGCCGATCAGCCTCTGCCAATGAACGAAGTCATGCAGCATCGTCGGAGTAAAGCTGGGACGACCACTAGGTCGCATAAAAGTCCATAATGTCGCTTCATCATCCTGATAAAGACAATCGAGCTCAGCAAGCTCGAACAGCTGCTTGTCGATTTGAAGATGATGACGACTTTGGACTACAAGGTGTTCATCACCTTTGCCCAAACCCATAAGTGATTGCCCTTCGACAATCGCTTCGCCGGCACTATCGAGTTGGCCAGAGTGGCGTTCCATATCATTGCCCCGTTTGCAACCCTTTGATACGCCAGATTTTTTATTTTTCCCGGCAGAGGGCAATGCTATCATGGCTCAGCTGCATGGCAATACAGTATTAACCAATATGTTCTGGCCAATTCAGGTGGGTTCCCCGAATGGCACATTATTGGCCGTCGACCGAGTGTGGCAGCACTTATGTGACAGGGGTCTCTCGACGGGACACCCGGAACATTTCGCCTGGTTTAGAACAGCAGCTCGGTGGCCGGTCCCTGCCCCAGAAAGGCGGAGGGACTTGCTGTCGCGCCATAGGCGCCCGCGCAGAAAACGGCGATCAGATCGCTGACGTCCCCACGTGGAAGCAGTGCCTGGTCGGCCATTCTATCCAGCGGCGTGCAGAGACAACCGACTACGCTCGCCTCCTCGACGGCGTCCGCCCCAAACCGATTGGCGATTGCCAGAGGATAATTTCGCCGAACCACAGTCCCGAAGTTGCCGGAGGCGGCCAGCTGATGGTGCAGCCCGCCATCGGTGACGAGGAATATATGTCCGTGGCTTTCCTTCCGGTCCACGACGCGCGTCAGGTAAACCCCAGCTTCGCCGACCAGATAGCGGCCCAGTTCGACCGCAAACTCTGTGCTTTCTAATCCCGGGGGTAGCGCTGCGAACCTTTCGGACAGCGCATTGCCCACCGCTTGAACGTCCAGCGGGCTATCGCCGTGGAAATAGGGGATGCCGAAACCGCCGCCCATGTTGAGATGGGGCAGTGCCTCGCCGATCTCTGCGCTCAAGCGCGCCGCGAGGTCCAAGGTTTTGCCCTGCGCCTCAATCACCGATTCCGCATCCAGCGCTTGGCTACCCGCGAACACGTGGAGGCCGCGCCACTCGGCCCCGGCACCGATTACTTCGCGCGCCAGCTGGGCTACTCTCTCAGCATCCAGCCCAAACGGCTTTGCACCGCCGCCCATCTTCATGCCGGAACCGCGCAGTTCAAAATCAGGATTGACCCTGATCGCCAGTCGAGGGCGCACTCCCAGCCGGTCCGCAGCGACCAAAGCGCGCCGGGCCTCGTTCTCCGATTCGAGGTTCAGCGTTACGCCGTGACGGATCGCTTCCGCTAATTCGGCATCGCGCTTTCCGGGTCCCGCGAAGCTGATCTTTTTCGCGTCCTGCCCCGCAGCGATGGCCATCGCCAGCTCACCTGCGGAGGCTATGTCAAACCCATCGGTGAGTTCGACCATGAGGCCGAGAAGCGGCGCAAATGGGTTTGCCTTTACCGCATAGTGAATGCTCAGCCGGTCCGGCATTGCCTCACGAAGCATGGCCACACGCTGCCGGATCAAATCAGCGGAATAGGCGAACAAGGGGGTGCCCTCGCCAGCAGCGAGTTCGCTCAGCTTGCGCCCATTCACAGCCAACTCCCCGTCGAGGGCATTGAAGCCTGGTGGGATCGGACCAAGTGGCTTCATGACGTCAGTGTTCCTTCCCGCGCCATCCGCTGCAGTTCGGCCCGGTCGATCTTCCCATTGGGATTGAGGGGCATCCTGTCCACCCAGGCAATCTCTGCAGGCTGCATGAAATTGGGTAAATCACGCTTCAGGGCAGCTCGCAGTGCTGCATCGTCGCCAGCACCTCGGACCACGAGGCGGATGGCCTGCCCCAATCGCTCGTCCGGCACACCAAACGCCACTGCCTCAGACGCTAGGCCGCTGGCCACCGCGGCATCCTCGATCTCCTGCGGGCTGATGCGGTTGCCCGCGCTTTTGATCATCGCGTCGCGGCGTCCCGCGAAGTAGAGCAGGCCGTCATTGTCCTGCCTCACGCGGTCACCGGACCACACAGCCATGCCACTGTAGCGGGACCACGGCGGCGCGGGGCGGAACCGCTCAGCAGTTCGTATGGGATCGTTCCAATACCCTTGAGCCACCAAGGGGCCGCAGTGGACCAGTTCCCCCTCTTCGCCCGGAGCCGCAGGCTCACCATCGTCTCGGACCACGAGCACTTCGGCCAAGGGAATGGCCCGGCCCATCGACGTGGGATGGTCGTCCACCAGCGCGGGATCGAGATAGGTTGACCGAAAGGCCTCGGTCAGACCGTACATCGGAAAAACCTTGGCATCCCGGAATATAGACCGGAGACCTCTCACCAGATCGACGGTCAGTGCACCTCCACTATTGGTAAGGCGGCGGAGTGGCGCCACCGCGTCGAGGGGCCAATCCTGCTCAACGAGCTGCACCCACAGCGGCGGAACTGCCGCCAGCGTCGTTACCCCGCGGCGGGCGCAGGCCTTGATGACGTCACGCGGGGTCAGATAATCGAGCGGAACCACACTGCCCCCCGCGTACCAGGTCGATAGCAGCTGGTTTTGACCATAGTCGAAGCTCAGCGGCAGGACCGCCAAGGTCACATCATCGCTCGCCAGCTTCAGATAATTCGCCACGCTGACCGCCCCCAGCCAAAGGTTCGCATGGCTCAGCATTACGCCCTTGGGTCGCCCGGTGGACCCGCTGGTGTAGAGCAGCGCCGCAAGCTCTCCCGGATCGGCGCTGGAGGGTGGCAGCTTGAGGCCGGCTGCTGAAGCAAGGTTAGACGCCTCGCCTTCGCCGATCGCCTCGCAACCTTCCGGAAGGTCGCCCGCCTCCAGCGTAGTGAGCCGAGCAGGCGTCGCTATGAGCAGGCTAGACCCGCTGTCAGCGACGATGTGCGCCGCTTGACCCCTCTTGAGCAACGGGTTGATCGGGACGTGCACGAGACCCGCCCTTGCGGCCGCAAGTGGCAGAAAACACGCCATTTCTCCCTTCGCGAGCCAACTTGCGACGCGCGCTCCGCGCTGTGGAACCCGTTCCGCCAGCCACCCCGCAAGTTCCGCAACTCTCGCCCTTAAGTCATCCCAATCAAACGATTTTCCTCGGAGGACGAGTGCAGGGCTCCTCCCCTCCCCACGCTCCGCGAGATGGTCCAACGGCCAAGGCACAGGATCAGGCAGGAAAGGCATCACAATCAGCTATCACGACCCGCAAGGCCGCACGCAACCTTGTTTCGCGCCACCCCCATCGCTAGTTGCGCCCGAAAGAAAGGGCGCAAGTATGTCTGGCGAAGCACTGGCTATCGAACAATTCGACGCAATCGACCTTACTTTGCGAGAGATTCTGCGCGACGTGCTGGGCCTGACGCCTGAACGCACTGATGAATTCACGGTCGAAACTGGCCTGTTCGGCCATCTTCCCGAACTCGATTCGATGGCGGTTGCGGGTCTGCTTACGGGCATCGAGGACAAGTTCGACATCGTGATCGAAGACGACGAAGTCGACGGCGAGATGCTGGAGACTTACGGCGCTCTGCTTGCCTTCGTCACAGCGAAATTGTCCGGGGAATAAGGCGCCTTAGCGGACGAACAGGCTGGCAAGCTCCACATGGGTGGACCAGCGAAACTGCCCGACAGGACGCAGTTCCGCCAACCGATAACCTCCGTCCACCAGCACCCGCGCATCCCGCGCCCAGCTCGATGGATTGCAGCTGATATAAACGACGTGTGACACACCGCTGACCGCCAGTTGCGCGACTTGCTCCCTCGCACCAGCACGCGGCGGATCGAGCACCACGCCGTCGAAGCCCTTCAATTCCTCCGCTCGCATCGGATTACGGAACAGATCGCGGTGAACCGCTTCCACCGCCAGGCCAGCGCGTCGCGCGGCGGATCGGCAAGCGAGGTGCGCGTCACGCGCCGCCTCCGCAGCCAGCACCTTCCGGCCCGGGGCCAGTGCAAATGCGAAAGTGCCCAAGCCCGCAAACAGGTCAGCCACCTGTGAGCATTCGCTGAGCCATTCACGCGTCGCAGAAACGAGGGCGGCTTCGCCATCAGGCGTGGCCTGCAGGAAGGCGCCGGATGGCATCTCCACCGGCACATCGCCCAGTGAAACCGTGACCGGCTCAGGCTCCCAGAATGCCTCAGGGCCGAAACCCTGGTCCAGGGTCAGGCGCGCTAATCCTTGATCTCGGCAGAAGTCGAGCAGCGCCTCCGTCTGTTCGAGCCCATCCAGTTGCAGTCCACTGATCGTGCAGTCGACACCTTGATCGGTGGATGTAAGCTCGATCGTGAGAGCATATTTGCCCCGACGGGCGGCAAGGGCCCGGCGCAACGGTTCAACCAACGCGAAGAGTTCCGGTGCGAGCACATGGCATTCACGCAAATCGACTACCTGGTGGGAACCCGCTTCACTGAAACCGATGGTGGGTCGTCCGCCGCCGTTCACGGCTCGCAGCGATGCACGCCGCCTGGCGCGAGGGGGCGAGAGATGGGCGAGCGCGGCACTCTCCGCCTCCAGCTCCTGCCCGGACGCAGCGTTGAGTACGCGATCGGACACAAACTGCGCCAACGTATCTTCGCTCAGATGCTGTAACTGGCAGCCACCGCAGCGGCCGAAATGGCGACATGGCGGAGTGACATGATGCGGCCCCGCCTGCACGATGCCGTCGGGCAGCACCCTATCCCCCGGCGCAGCATATGCGACGTGCCGGCCCGACGCGGTAACGCCGTCGCCCTTGGCGGCGACCCTGATAATTTCTTCGATTTCGCTCACAGCGCCGCCGCGTAAGCCTTTGAGACACTCTGCGCCAGTTCAGATGCAAGAAAGGCCGGCCCGCTCAAACGTGCAGCCTCGCCATGCATCCATACCGCTTCACATGCCGCGGTGAACGCGTCGCCACTCGCCGCAAGTCGACTGGCGGCAATCCCGGCCAGCACGTCACCCGTTCCGGCGATGGCCAACCAAGAAGTCGGAGAGGGTGCGAAAACCGTGCGGCCGTTGGGATCGGCAATCACGGTGTCGGGGCCTTTGGCCACGACCACGGCGCGCGTCACCTTCGCCAGGGCTCGCGTCATCGCCAGCTTGCCATCAGCCTCGATCCCAAAGCTCTCGGCCAATCGGGCAAGCTCACCCTCATGCGGGGTCAGTATTCGGGGGGCGTCGGTGCCTTCGATCGCGGCGGGCCAGAGGATGGTCAGCGCTTCCGCGTCCAGAACCGTGGGAAGCCCGGCAGCGAGAACCTCTGCGAGCCGCTCTCGCGCTTGCCCATCTCGACCAAGACCGGGACCGATAAGCACGGCATTGGTCCTCGTGTCGGCCAGCAGATCACCTAGCGGATCGCTACGCGAGATGAGGTCCGGCAACGCCATGTGCTGGGCAACCTCCGCCGCGAGCCGGACAACGCCAGCCCCTGCCCGCATTGCAGCCTCAGAGGCCATGATCGCGGCCCCTGGCATTGCGCCGCCCACGACCAGAACCATACCTCGGCTGTACTTGTGCGCACCCGCTGCGGGAGTGGAAAAGTGCGGCCGGGCAAGGCGACCCGCTGCACCGTCCACCGAGTCGATACCAATAGGCACCAGTCGAATTTCGCCCATCTGCGCCATCGCCGGCATCAGGCAATGCGCCTGCTTCCACGCGCCGAGCCCCAAGGTAAGATCGTAGCTCGGCAAATCGGGATTCAGTGCAGTGCCGCGGTCGGCGTCGATCCCGCTCGGGAGATCTATCGCAATGCGACATGCGTGATGTTCCGCTTCCCGGCGCAACAGGTCCGCCAGGTCTGGCGACAGGGGACGAGCCAGTCCGCTCCCAAATAGGCAATCGACCAATACGCCCGAAGCACCACGTTCGACGGTCGAGCCGCCCCAGCTTGCGCGAGCCCCTCGGGCGGCGGCAGTCTGCGGCTCCATTGGAGCGACCACACTCACCTCAAGGCCGCGCTGGAGCAATTCACGAGCGATTACATACCCATCACCGCCGTTGTTACCGGGGCCACACAGCACCGTGACCGGGCGCTGCCCCGCGATGCGCCACACCCAGTCGGCCGCGCCTTTACCTGCGCGCACCATCAGACTTTCGACTGTCTCGCCGCCGTCAATCAACACTTGTTCGGCCGCGCGCATCTGCGCGACTGTCAGGACGGGATCAGTTGCCCGAGCCCCGCCCTCCATGGCGTCAACGGCCAGTCTTGAGTTGGCTAACGTCGCGAACTGCACCGCGAGCGGCGCTGGTGGCCATGGCGGCATAAGCTTGCAGCGCCACGGAAACCTTACGGGGGCGTGCCTTGGCCGGTTGCCACGCGGCGTCGCCCTTGGCTTCCATCCGTTCACGCCGTGCAGCCAGCTCCTCATCCGAAACGGCGAGGTTAATCGTGCGGTTCGGGATGTCGATCTCAATCGTATCGCCGGTTTCGACGAGGCCGATCAGACCGCCCTCAGCAGCCTCAGGGGAAACGTGCCCGATGGAAAGGCCCGATGTGCCACCCGAGAAACGTCCGTCGGTGATCAACGCGCAGGCAGCGCCCAGCCCCTTCGATTTGAGGTAGCTGGTAGGATAGAGCATTTCCTGCATGCCCGGCCCGCCGCGAGGCCCTTCGTAGCGGATCACCACCACGTCGCCCGCAACAACCTCGCCTGAAAGGATGCCTGCGACCGAAGCGTCCTGGCTTTCGTAAACTCGCGCTCGGCCGGTGAACTTGAGGATGGAATCGTCCACACCTGCCGTCTTCACGATGCAGCCATGCTCGGCGACGTTTCCGTATAAGACGGCCAGACCACCGTCCTTGCTGAAGGCGTGTTCGGCGGAGCGGATGACTCCACTTTCACGATCCAGGTCGAGAGACTCCCAACGGCGCGACTGGCTGAAGGCGGTCTGCGTTGGTACCCCGCCCGGCGCGGCTGCGTAGAACTCGTGGACCTTGTTGTTACGCGTACGGCTGACATCCCAGTCCTCCAGCGCGTCGGCCATCGTCGGAGAGTGAACTGTCGGCAAAGCAGTGTGGAGCAGTCCAGCACGGTCCATCTGGCCAAGAATGGCCATGATCCCGCCTGCACGGTGCACGTCTTCCATGTGCACGTCGGCCTTCGCCGGGGCGACCTTGCACAACACCGGAACCCGGCGAGACAGCCGGTCGATGTCGGTCATGGTGAAATCCACGCCCGCTTCATGAGCGGCGGCCAGCAGGTGCAGAACCGTGTTGGTCGATCCGCCCATCGCAATGTCGAGCGACATCGCGTTCTCGAATGCCTCAAAACTTGCCACCGAACGCGGCAGGACGCTCTCATCGTCCTCCTCGTAATAGCGACGAGCGAGGGTAACAACGAGCCGTCCGGCCCGCTCAAAAAGCTGCTTCCGGTCAGAATGGGTTGCGAGCTGCGACCCGTTGCCGGGCAAGGAAAGCCCAAGCGCCTCGGTCAGGCAGTTCATCGAATTTGCGGTGAACATGCCCGAGCACGATCCGCATGTCGGACATGCGGAGCGCTCAATCGTCGCGACCTCTTCGTCCGTCATTGTCTCGTCAGCGGCGGCGACCATCGCGTCGACGAGGTCCAGCGCGTGTTCCTTGCCGCGCAGAACGACCTTGCCCGCTTCCATCGGTCCGCCGGAAACAAAGACCACCGGGATGTTAATCCGCAGTGCCGCCATCAGCATGCCGGGCGTGATCTTGTCGCAGTTGGAAATGCAGACCATCGCGTCAGCACAATGGGCGTTGACCATGTATTCGACGCTGTCGGCGATCAGATCACGGCTTGGCAGGCTGTAGAGCATGCCATCGTGCCCCATGGCGATGCCATCATCGACCGCTATGGTGTTGAATTCCTTGGCGACACCGCCAGCGGCCTCAATCTCACGAGCAACAAGCTGGCCAAGGTCCTTGAGGTGGACGTGGCCCGGAACGAATTGGGTAAAGCTATTGACCACCGCGATGATCGGTTTGCCGAAATCGTCATCCTTCATACCAGTCGCGCGCCACAAGCCGCGCGCGCCAGCCATGTTGCGGCCGTGGGTGGAAGTGCGAGAACGATAGGCGGGCATGGTCAGGCTTTCACAGATGGCTGCTTAAATCGGGTTCGGCGCGCCGTATAACAGATAGGCTCTCAGTCGAAGAGCAAAAGGCCTTCGCCGGGCAAAGGAAGGCTATTCCATCAGCTCTACCGCGACAGAATTGGCGATGCGGACAAGCCGGTCCGCCCATTCGTCCTGGCCAGCCTCGTGGCCAATCTGATCCTGTCGGACTTCGATGCCGACATAAGGGCGTCCTTCCGCCTCGGCGTGAAGGTTCATCGTCGCGTTTAGCAGCTTACCAGAATAGGGCTGCTGATCGCCCACTATCAGGCCGTCAGCTTCCAGGATCGGAATAACGAGACGCGCTGCGCGGTCATCCTGATTGTAGAGGATGCCAACCTGCCAGGGTCGCTGCTCTTCCGGCCGTGAGGTGAGCGTCGGGGTAAAGCTGTGCAGTGACACGATCAATGCTGGTGGAGCCTGCTCCAGCAAAGCCGCCAAAGCCTGATGATAAGGGCGATGAAACCGAGCAAGCCGTTCTTCTCTTCCGGCCACGTCGAACAGGTTTCCCGGAATATCGTGCCCATCGCTCGCATGTGGGATGACGGCTGGGGCATCCTCCTCGCGATTGAGATCGCATACAAGACGGCTCACATTGCCGAGGAAGGCGGCGATGCCCGGCCGGGCGGCCATGCGTTCCGCCACCGCAGCAACGCCGATATCGATAGCCACGTGCTCGTTCAGAAGGGCCGGATCGATGCCCAGATCGATGTCGTCTGGAACGCGGTTCGACGCGTGATCGGACACGACGAGGACCCCGCCGAACCGTGGCTGGCCCACTATGCGGAAGGCTTCGTTCGGATCGTGAGCCATCATCTCAAACTGCCTTGCATCTGCCACCATTCTGGACGGTGTGAAGCGAGGTTTTCTGCGGCCTCGCGCATGACGTCATGACGCCTGTATAGGGCGAAACACGTTGCGCCAGAGCCGCTCATACGAACGAGTTCAGCCGGGCTTTCGCGTAGTTCCGCCAGCACTTCCGCGATCACGGGACAAAGCTCTATTGCGGCAGGCTCAAGATCATTGCGCCCGTCCCTGGCAATCACGGACGCCGGACCGATCGGAAGCGCTCCGCGGTCGACGCCATCCCAGCGGGCGAACACAGGTCCGGTCGCAAGCGGAACGCGCGGATTCACCAGCAGCACCGCCATCCTGGCCATGTCGTTCTCGACGGGCTCAATCTCCGTGCCTGTACCGCGCCCGATGCATGCAAGACTCTCGACGCAAGCAGGTACGTCCGCGCCAAGACGAGCCGCTCGTTCCCGCCAATCATCCGGCAGGCCATGCGCCTCACGAACAAGACGGAAGATTGCCCCGGCATCGGCCGACCCACCGCCGAGACCCGCAGCAACGGGAAGGTTCTTTTCCAGCGTTACAGAAAACCCTCCTGGGCGAGGGAGAGAACCCAACGCTGCAGAAACAATATTATCAAACGGATCAGTTAGTTGGTGCGCAAATTCGCCAATCGTTTGTAACTCGTCCTGCGAGCTGTCGCACGCGACCAGACGGTCACCTGCATCCACGAAGGCGAACAACGTTTCCAACTCGTGATAGCCGTCATCCCTCCGTCGCCGGACGTGAAGCGCAAGGTTGATCTTGGCAAAGGCCGTTTCGGAGAAAGCCAACCTGCCTCTCACATGTTCGGATAGTTGGGACCGCCGCCGCCTTCGGGCGTAACCCACTCAATGTTCTGTGGCGGATCCTTGATGTCGCACGTCTTGCAGTGAACGCAGTTCTGCGCGTTGATCACCAGGTGCGGCTCCTCCGCGCCCTCTCCGACCCACTCGTAAACTCCGGCTGGGCAATAGCGCGCCTCCGGTCCCGCAAAGATGGGCCAGTTGACCCTAGGCGGCACCTCAGGATCCTTAAGACGCAGGTGGCAGGGTTGATCTTCTGCATGATTGGTGCCCGACAGGAACACCGAGGAAAGCCGGTCGAAGCTGATCACGCCATCAGGCTTCGGATAGGCAATACGCTTGTAGAGATCGGCTCGTCCGGTGTTTTCAGCGTCTGTATGATGCGCCAGCGTCATGGGCAGGCCGATCTTCAGAGTGCGCATCCACATATCCGCGCCCGCCAGCACCGTGCCCAGTACGCCGCCAAATTTGGCCACCAACGGCTGTGCATTTCGGACTACCTTTAACTCATCCGCGATCCAGCTGGAGCTTACTGCGCCATCATATTCTGAAAGCGCGTCTTTTTCTCTTCCGGACGCGATGGCCGCAGCGGCAGCCTCTGCTGCAAACATACCACTCTTCATGGCCGTATGGCTGCCCTTGATCTTCGGCACGTTGACGAAACCAGCCGAGCAACCGATCAATGCACCGCCTGGGAACGATAGCTGCGGCACGCTCTGCCAGCCGCCTTCGTTGATCGCTCGTGCGCCATAAGCCACGCGCCTCCCGCCTTCCAGCACACTTCGGATCGCCGGATGCTGTTTCCAGCGCTGGAATTCCTCGAACGGGCTGATCCACGGGTTTGCGTAATCGAGAGCGGTTACGAACCCGAGAGCAACCTGTCCGTTAGCTTGGTGATAGAGGAATCCCCCGCCCCATGCATCGTTCTCGGAAAGAGGCCAACCCTGCGTGTGGATCACTCGGCCGGGTTCATGTTTTTCGGGAGAGATGTCCCACAACTCTTTGATACCCAGACCATAAACCTGAGGCTGCACGTCTTTGTCCAACCCGAAGTCCGTTTTCAGGCGACGGGTCAGGTGTCCTCGCGCACCCTCTGCGAAGAATGTGTACTTCGCGTGCAGTTCCATACCGGGCTGATAATCCGGCTTATGCGAACCGTCGGCGGCAACGCCCATGTCCTGCGTAGCGACACCCATGACGGCGCCGTTCTCATCAACCAGAATTTCTGAAGCCGGAAAGCCCGGAAACACCTGCACGCCCAACGCCTCGGCCCGCTCCGCCAGCCAGCGGCACAGATTGCCAAGCGATCCGGTGTAGTTTCCGGCGTTGGACATCAACGGAGGCATCAGGAAGTGCGGCAATTCCCACTTGCCAGCGCTCGTCAGAACCCAGTGGTGGTTAGATGTCACCGGAACCTCAGCAAGAGGGCAACTTTCGCGCCAATCGGGCAATAGTTCGTCAAGAGCGCGCGGATCGATCACCGCGCCCGACAAAATGTGCGCGCCGACTTCGGATCCTTTTTCAAGGATCACTACTTCCAGACTGTCATTCAACTGCTTGAGCCGGATCGCTGCTGCAAGCCCTGCCGGGCCCGCACCTACGATCACAACATCGACCGGCATCGACTCCCGTACGCTCATCCCATTCCGCCATGCTTGTGTGTCTTCATGCGCGCGGGCTTGATACCTGCGACCGGGCAGGTCAAGACCGCCAAAGACCATGCCAAGCCCCACCGCCCCTTCGCTTAGTGAGCAAATAGCCGCCGCGCAGGACTGGTGGCGACTTGCGGGGGTCGACCTGATGTTCGACGATCAGCCCCGCAGTTGGGTGGAGAATCCTTCGGCAGATTTGCCGCCGCCTCCTGTGATCCACGTCCAGGCAGCACCGGCAGAAGCGCCCCGCCCTATTGTGGGTGGAGATTCCGCGAACTGGCCACAAGCGCTGGAGTCATTCAAGCGCTGGTGGCTCGAGGAGCCAAGCCTCAGCATCGCTGGCCTTGGCCAACGGCTTGCGCCTCGCGGTACACAGCGCGCGGCCTTGGCGATCATGGTGACGATGCCCGAGGCCGAAGACACCGACGTTCTTCTATCCGGCGCGCAGGGACGCCTCATTGCATCAATGATCCGTGCGATGGGTTTAGATGCCGATGCGGTCTACCTCGCCTCCGCTCTACCCAGCCATGACACCGTGCCGGACTGGGCTGGTCTCGGTCGCGATGGATTGGGCGCGGTTTTGCTCCATCATCTGTCACTTGCCGCCCCCGCGCGGCTGCTGGTGCTTGGACGCGACATCTCGCCGCTGTTGAGCAACGGCTCAGCGCAACCCGCTCCACCCTTTAGCGAAATATCGATTCAAGGCGGCAAACTGCCGGTCATGACCAGTTATTCGCCGGCGCGACTGCTCGAACAACCGAGACTGCGGAAGGGTTTGTGGCAGCAATGGCTCGAATGGACCAAGGGGGAGCGACGTTGAGAGCAACGTGGATAGCTGCTGCCGCTGCGATTGCATTCGCCTCCAGTGCCCATGCCCAGCCGACCCGAGCGTATTTTTCGGCGATTGCCGAACGGAGTGCAGCACCTCGGCAACTGACGAGTAGCGAGGCGGAGCATTATCGTGCGGTCTTCGCTGCGCTGGACCGCAAAGACTGGCAAGGGGCGGCCTCGCTTCTCGACCAGAAGCCCGATGGCTTGCTCACGCCGGTCGCGCGGGCAGAACTCTACGTTGCCGCTGGATCGCCGCGAGTCGAACTCGCACAGATACAAGCCTGGCTGGAGCAGGGACGCAACCTTCCACAGGCGGCACAACTCGGGCGGTTGGCATTGTCGCGGGGGGCGACTGCCATGCCCTCTCTCCCGGTAGAACGCGGCTTCTCTCGTGTGAGTACCGCCCCGAAGCGTACTCGACCGTCAACGATCGAAGATGGCACGATGCCCGCGAGCATCCGGCAGGCCATCCTCGACCGGATCAGCAACGATGACCCTGACGGCGCGCGACTGCTGCTGGACGGGATCGATGCAGTCCTCAGCCCAGCCGCCCGCGCCGAATGGCGGCAGCGCGTGGCATGGGGTTATTACATCGAGAACCTCGATCCGCAGGCCCTGGCAATGGCGCAAACTGTTGCGGAAACCGGTTCCGGTCCTTGGGTTGCCGAGGGTGAGTGGACGACAGGCCTTGCTGCGTGGCGGCTGGGCGATTTCGCCACTGCAGGCGGCGCATTCGAGCGAGCGGCGAGGGCGGCGGGCAACGGCGAATTGCGCACCGCAGCCTGGTATTGGGCCAGCCGCGCCGCGTTGCGAAACCGCCAGCCAACCCGCAGCGCGGAACTGCTGCGCGCGGCCGCTGGCGATGATGAGAGCCTGTATGGGATGCTCGCCAGAGAGCAACTTGGCCTGGAATTGCCCTCGCGACTGAGCCAGTCGGACTTCTCGTCAGATGATTGGCGTAAGCTTGGCCGGGTAGATAACGTTCGCGTCGCGGTCGCACTGATGGAGATCGGGCGCGACGATCTGTCCAGCAAGGTCCTGCTGCATCAGGCGAAGATTGGGGATCCGTCGGACTACGCCGCGCTGACACGGCTAGCCCGCGCGCTCAGCTTGCCGTCGACGCAGCTTTATATGGCCTCCAACGCGCCGAGCGGTGGTGCGCCTGACCCGGCCTCGGCCTACCCTGCCCCGAGTTGGTCGCCGCCAAACGGCTGGCAGGTCGATCCTGCTTTGGCCTTCGCCCACACGCTTCAGGAATCCAATTTCCGCGCGAGCGCTGTAAGCCCGGCCAATGCGCAGGGCTTGATGCAGATCACCCCGATCACCGTGCGCGAACACGCGCCTCGCCTGGGGTTGAGTGCGAGCCAGGTGAACATCTTCGACCCGTCCATCAACCTCGCCTTCGGGCAGCGCAATCTGGAAATGCTGCGGGATAGCGCCGCTACCGGGGGCACTCTGCCTAAGGTTATGGCCGCCTATAACGCGGGCCTTAGCCCCGTGACGCGGTGGAACACCGAGGTTCAGGATCAGGGCGATCCACTGCTCTACATGGAATCGATTCCGTATTGGGAAACGCGCAGCTATGTGGCGATCGTGATGCGTAACTATTGGATGTACGAGCGTCAGGCAGATGCCCGCTCAGACAGCCGCATCGCGCTAGCCCAGAACGCGTGGCCAGCTTTTCCCGGCGAAACCTCCGGTAATGGGCGCGTCTATCTCTCTGCCGGGTCTCGCTAATGCCAATTGACGAAACGCGTACGTTCAAGCCGATCAATATCGCCTTACTCACCGTATCCGACACGCGCGGACCCGACGAGGACACTTCGGGCGACATCCTCGCCGAACGGATTACCAGCGCCGGGCATAGCCTGGCAGCGCGGACGATCCTGAGGGACGATGTCGATGCCATTGCGGACCTGTTCAACGCGTGGATCGACAATCCTGATATTGACGCGATCGTTTCCACCGGCGGCACCGGCCTGACTGGGCGCGATGTGACGCCGGAGGCCATCGACCGCGTGAAGGAAAAGTCCATCGAGGGGTTTGGCGAGCTGTTCCGATGGATCAGCTACCAGACCATCGGCACCAGCACCGTTCAATCGCGAGCCTGCGCTGCCGTGGCGCGAGGGACCTACATCTTCGCCCTGCCCGGATCCAACGGCGCGGTGAAAGACGGCTGGGATGGCATTCTGGCAGAGCAACTCGATAGCCGGAATCGCCCATGCAACTTCGTGGAACTGATGCCGCGGCTGCGGGAAAAGTAACCGCCTCTACTCGTGCCGCAGCGCCTCTATCGGATCGAGTTTTGAGGCGCGACGAGCCGGGAAATAGCCGAAAACGATTCCGATCAACGCGGAAATCGCGAAGCTGAGTATATTGATCGCGGGATCGAACACGTACGGAATACCCAGCGCGCTCGACAGACCGAACGAAAGCGCAAAGCCGAACAATATCCCCACGATACCGCCAAAGCAGCACAGCACGACCGCTTCGGTCAGGAACTGAAGCTGCACCTCCCGCGCCAAGGCGCCAATCGCCAGCCGGATGCCGATCTCGCGCGTCCGCTCTGTCACTGACACCAGCATGATATTCATGATCCCGACGCCGCCAACGATCAGGCTGATCGCGGCGATCGCTGCCACCATGATCGTCAGCGTGCCCACGGTCGCAGCTACCGTCTCGTTGATCTGGGCGGTGTCTACGATGTCGAAGTCGTTGGCTTGCCCGTCCAACAGGACGCGGCGTTCGCGCATCAGATCCACCAACGCGCTCGTCATCGCCGCACTGCTGAAGGAGGAATCGTAAGACACGGCCATGTAGCCGATGTTGTCGTTGCCCATGAAACGCCGCTGCACGTTGGTGAGCGGCATGAACACTGAGTTGTCGTCATCCCCGCTGCCGCCGACCGATCCCCGAGTCTTGAATATCCCGATCACCTGGCACGAGACGTTGTTCAAACGCATCCGCTCACCCACCGGGCTTTCACTCGCGACGAATATTTCGTCCCGAACGGTCGGCCCGATGATACAGACGTTGGCCCCGGCCTGCTCTTCCGCCGGGGTGAACCTGCGCCCTTCCTCAAGCTCAATTCCGCGAGCGTCTAGGAAATCCCCGTTCACGCCCTCGACCTTCGAACGCCAGTCCTGCCCGTTGTAGATCGCGGTAACCTGGCTTTCGACCTGCCCCGCGACGGACTTGACGCCAGCGACCTGTTCGCGCACCGCCTCGACATCGCGTTCATCGAAAGGCCGGATTTGGCCGCGGTCGGTCTGAATCGGAAAAACAAAGAACACGTTCGATCCCAGCGAACTGATCTGCCTCTCGATATCGGCCGTCACACCGCGCCCAAGCGTCACCATGGTGATGACCGCAGCGACACCGATGATGATACCCAGTGTAGTCAGGAAACTGCGCAGGATGTGGCGCCGGATCTCGCGGAGAGCGAGGAGGAGCGTCGTGCCGAACATCAGGCAGCGCCCTCCGGGACAGCATGACGGTGACCGCGCTCCACCCTCTCGACCAGTCCATCTTTGAAATAGACGATGGTCTTCGCGAAATCGGCCATTTCCGGTTCGTGGGTGACCATCAGGATGCTGATGCCTGCTTGGTTGAGCTCTGTCAGAAACTCCATGATCTCGATCGAGCGTTCGGAATCGAGGTTACCTGTAGGCTCGTCGGCTAACAACACCGCAGGGTCCGTAACCAGGGCGCGGGCAATGGCGACCCGCTGCTGCTGACCGCCGGAAAGCTCAGCCGGGGTGTGATCGGCCCACGGCCCCAGCCCAACGCGATCGAGCGCCCGCATAGCTAAGGCCCGACGGGTGGATTTGCTCTCGCCCCGATACAGTAAAGGCAGTTCCACGTTCTCTATCGCCGTAGTCCGCGCGAGCAGATTGAAGCCCTGAAACACGAAGCCCAGGTACTTTCGCCTCAGCAACGAGCGTTGGTCCCGCGTCAGCGACTGCACCTCCGTACCCAGAAAGCGGAAGACGCCGGATGTCGGCGTATCCAGACATCCCAGGATGTTCATCGTGGTGGACTTCCCGGAACCTGACGGCCCCATCACCGCCACGAAATCGCCGCGCTCGATTGTGAGGTCCACACCCTTCAGGGCCTGAAACGCGCCCATCCCCTGCCCGAAGGTCTTGGTGATGCCGCTCAGTTCGATCAGCGGCTCCCCACTCACGGTTTGGCTGCCTTGATGGAGGTGATCACCTTCATGCCGGTCTTAAGCTCGTTAGACGTCACGACCGTGTGCCGACCGTTGCTTTGGCCCGTGACGACCTCGACTGGCTTGGGTGTTCCGTCGCCTTGCAGGACATAAACGGTCTGGCGGCTGCCGCGCCCGATCGTCGCGCGTGCTTCTTCACGCTCCAGTCCGAAGTTTTCGCCATCGTTTAGCTGGACCCCGCCCGTTGCATTCTCCTCCGGCGGCTTGAAGCGCAGGGCGCCGTTGGGCACCAGCATACGCTTGCCGGTGTTCTCAGTGGCGATGTTGGCTGTCGCTGTCATGCCCGGGCGGAGAAGGCCATCGGGGTTGGCCACCGTGAGGCGCGCCTCGTAAATGACCACCGAGTTGCCCTGCTGGCCCGTCTGCTGCGTCTGCGTGGAGGTTGCCGTGTTGTTGGAGGCCAGCGCAACACGCTCCACCGTCGCCGGAAACTTGCGGCCGGGATAGGCGTCCACGGTGAAATTGGCCTTCTGCCCCGCCCCGACTTGTCCCACGTCCGCCTCGTCCACGGAAACCCGCAACTGCATCAGCGAAAGGTCCTCCGCGATGACGAACAGGGTCGGCGTGTTGAAGCTTGCGGCGACGGTCTGGCCGGGTTCCACCTGACGCGCCAGCACCACGCCTGAAACCGGGGACCGGACTATTGCGCGGTCGCGGTTGGTCATGGCGGTGGAAAGCTGGGCCTGAGAGGACGCAACGTTGGCCTGAGCGGAGTTCACCGCGGCGCGACCCCGCGCCACGTTAGCCTCAGCGGCTTCGAGTTCCGTCTTCGAGGGAACCTTGCCGTCAGAAAGCCGATAAACCTCCTGCAACCTCGCGAGTTGCGCGGTATCGACGTCCAGCGTTGCACGAGCCTGAGCAACAGACGCGCGCGTTGCGTTGAGGTTGGCTTGCGCCTGCTTGATCTGGTCGTCGATTACATCGGTGTTGATCTGCGCAAGAACTTGTCCGCGTACCACCCGGTCGTTGACGTCCACCAGCACGCGATCAATTCGGCCGGACACTTCGGAGCCGACGTCCACCTGATTGGTGGGGCGAAGATTCCCGGTCGCTGTTACCTCGATATCGAGAGACCGCTCCACCACTGCTTCCGTAATGTATTCGGGCTTCGCCTCCTCACGAGTGACAACGTAGAGGACGAGCAACAGCACGAGGAGCGCCGGCACCCAGTACTTCGCCCACCGGCGCCACCGGGGCTTGGCACTGGTGCCGAGAAATTCGTCGACCGATTGCGCCTGTCCTTCGCCCGAAAGCGTCGTGCTTGCATCACTCATGGGTTTGCCCCTTCCCTGACAGGTAGCGGGTATTCGACCGGCGACCAGCCCCCTCCCAGCGCCTGCGTCAGCCTGACAAATGCGCTGGCGCGATCGGCCTCCGCACTGAGTTGGGCATTCCGCGCCGAGAGCAGTTGGTTTTCGGAGGTCAGAAGATTGCGAAAGTCGGTCAGGCCCGCCTGATACTGGCTGCGTGCGAGGATCGCGGAGTTGTTCGCCGCGTCCAGCGCTTCACGCTGAATTGCCAGGCGCTCACCAGCTTTCTGAAGATCGACCGCTGCCGTTTCCACTTCTTCCAGCGCGCCCAGAATGGACAAGCGCCATGCTGCGAGCGCGCCATCGGCCGCGGCGCGAGCGCTATCGATCTGCGCGCCGGACCGTCCCCCATCGAAGATAAGCTGGCTGACGCTGCCGAACACACCGCCGGTGATTACGTCGAACAGACCGCCCAACCCCAGCGAGGATGTACTGATCGTTCCGCCGAGTTGAATCGCCGGCAGTAACTGCGCCTTTGCCACGTCGATCCGCGCCATGCTGGCCACCAGTGAAGCTTCGGCACCCCGCACATCCGGACGACGGCGGAGAACATCTGCGGGCGCTTCGAATCCTGCGACATCCGGCGGCGTGGGTACCGAGGCCGGACTCGCCAACAACGACAGCACCCGTCCCGGCGTCTCCCCAACTAACGTGGAAATCGCGTTCGCCGTGGCGGCGAGATTGCTTTCGAGCAGCGGGATGCTGGCGGCCGTCTGCGCACGCTGACCGCGCGCCTGCTCAACGTCCAGGCTCGAAACGAGGCCAGCCTGCTCCCTCCATCGGGCAATCTGCAGGTTTTCGTCCTGATGGCGCAGCGTATCCTGAGCGATCGCCAGTTGAAGCGAAGTGGATCGGGCGCTGATCGTGGATAGAGCGACCTGGCCGGCAATCAGTCGCTGAAGATCGGCGAGCGAGTAGCCAGCAGCGGCCAACTCGGCCTCCGACGCTGAGACATTCGACCTTATACGGCCGAACAGGTCCAGTTCCCACCCCACGTCGCCGCCAAGCGAGATCAGAGGATTACTCGCAGAATTGTCGAGCAGGTCTTGTTGTGCCCGCCCGCTGGCCGACACAGAAGGCAAATAGCTCGCCCGTGCACCCGCAAGTTGCGCTCGCGCCTGTGCCAGACGCGCAGAACTCTGTGCGAGATCGAGGTTGTTCGCCAGCGCTCTCTCGACAAGATCGGTGAGAGCGGGATCGTCTAGCAGGCGCCAATACTGCGCGACTTCCAATGAAACGGGCGCTGGCGACGTCTCAACCCATGCCGAAGGCACGGGGATCGCGTGTTCAGGAGAAGAGAGGGCCGGGGCGCAAGCGCTGGCCCCCAGCGCAAGCGCCAGACCAGCTCCAAGCCGAAATGGGTGCGATTTCCCTCCCGCCATCGACACAAGGCCCCCAAGCCTGACACGGCGCTCGATTTAGCGCTCTAATACAGTAATACACCTACACTGCATTGTGAAGAGGTATTGCTGGTTTTTAGTCTATCTACAGTCGGAAGTTCGCGTCGTCTCTTTTTAATAATGGAGTGATTCAGGGTTTCCGCCCAGCGCTGCCCAGATGGCCAGCGACGCGCTACAGCTTGCAGCGGAAGTATGTTCCCTGTATGTTCCAGTTTATGGAACGGAAGATGGAGACTCCTGTCCGCGGACGGGGTGCGCAATCCGCACCGACGCCGAGTCGGTTCGGTCTTCCAGACAGGCAACTGGACGGTGACTGGCGCGACTATGTGGAAACGCTCGACGGACCGCCGGTAAAACTGCGCACCACGGTGACGGAGGAACGTCCGAAAACCATTGTCACGTTTAACCAGTCGCCCGATATCGCCTTCGATCGTTCGATCAACGCTTATCGCGGTTGCGAACATGGGTGCATCTACTGTTTCGCCCGCCCTTCCCACGCCTACCACGACCTGTCCCCGGGTCTGGATTTTGAGACCAAGCTGTTCGCAAAGCCTGATGCGGCAGAGCTGCTCCGCAAGACGTTGGAACGGCCCCGATACGAGCCGAAGCCAATTGCGATGGGGACCAACACCGATCCTTATCAACCTATCGAAGGGCGATACCGCATTACGCGGCAAATACTTGAGGTGTGCCTGGACAAGCGCCACCCCGTGACGATCACGACGAAGTCGGATCGTGTCCTGCGCGACATGGATCTGCTGAGCGAGATGGCGCGTCTCAAGCTGATCGCCGTCGCCATTTCCGTAACATCGCTTGATCCAAAGCTTTCACAGCTTCTCGAACCTCGGGCATCATCGCCAGCGAAGCGGCTTGCTGCGCTTGGAGAACTGGCTGCGGCGGGCGTCCCGACCCATTGCTCGGTCGCCCCGGTCATTCCAGCGATCACGGATGAATTCATGGAAGAGATCGTCCAGCGAACAGCTTCGCTTGGTGTGCCGTCCGCCGGATGGATTCCCCTGCGCCTACCCCATGAGGTCGCTCCACTGTTCCGGGAATGGCTGTCCGTTCATTTTCCAGACCGAGGTGACAAGGTGATGGCCATCGTCCGTTCGATCCGTGGCGGCCGGGACAACGATCCCGGCTTCTTCACACGCATGAAACCGAGCGGTGTGTGGGCAGACCTTTTTCGCACCCGGTTCCGGCTCGCTTGCAAGCGGGCTGGCATCGGCAAAGCGCAATTTGAGTTGGATTGCTCACATTTCAGAAGGCCCCAAAGTGTTGCACAACTGCCGCTATTCGGCGGGATTTGACCCGCAGACCGACTTTGGAAGCGGGGATTTTTTTGCAGCGCGGAACGTTTCTACGGAAACGGAGTATTGTCGTCGTTGAACGGCTTGCATAGGGAGCGGTCAAGGGACCGACCCGTGCTCGATTAAGGGGATTTTATATGCGAAAAATTGCATTGGGGATCGCGACGGCTACCGCCGTGATTGCGGCCCCCGCTGTCGCACGCGACAAAGCCTGGTATGCAGGTATTGAAGGGGGTGTAACCATCCCTGAGGACGTGGACTTCAACGTCCCCGCCACCGGCCAGACGATCACTGCGGGCACCGGAAACGATTGGGAAGCTGATCTGCTTCTCGGTTATGACTTCGGCGCATTCCGTCTTGAAGCAGAAGCTGGTTACAAGAATTTTGACGTTGAATCGCTGGCATGGAGCGCTGCTCCTGCCCCGTTCGGCACACCCGTAAACGCAGACGGTGGCGTCAAGATCTACTCGAGCATGATCAACGCGCTACTCGACTTCGGCGGCAATGATGGCATCGGTGTGTCGTTCGGTGGCGGCGTCGGCCTCGCTGGCGTCGACTTCGGCGTTGGTACCCCGAACTTCCTCGACGCAGAGGACAAGGCTTTTGCTTGGCAGGGCCTCGTTGGTCTGCGCGTTCCGGTCAGCGACAGCGTCGATCTGGGTGTGAAGTATCGTTACTTCAACGTTGAGAACGTGAAGGTTGGCAACAACCTGGGCCAGGCGATGGAAACCGACATCACCACCCACTCGGTGCTCGGCTCGCTGCTGTTCAATTTCGGTGGTCGCGCGGCTCCGCCGCCTCCGCCACCCCCGCCGCCTCCGCCGCCGCCTCCGCCTCCGCCGCCG